>ERZ808035.23-NODE-23-length-224764-cov-7.261973_pt1 | contig 224764 bp, 230 predicted proteins | sample MGYA00380189_ERZ808035 | MGnify/ENA primary metagenome ERZ808035 (study PRJEB31490, sample SAMN06133407) | mouse gut metagenome | isolation source: M5_1 | host: mice | place: China: Chengdu | collected 2015-05 ... | reverse complement strand
AACACTCTAATGGAAATGGCAAAGATATTGAACGTCAATTATATTCATTTTATTGGTGTTACACCCGGCTGCGCCGAAGATATTATGCTTACATTCCTTTGGCTTGATGAAGACGACCGCAGTACGATTCATTTATTTCAGCTTGTACGCAATCCCGGCAAATGCAACGCTTCTGATGATAAATCGGTACGTTACTATGACAATGACGACTGGCCTGCTCATGCCCCAGTAGGTATGTGGCTAGAGTATGGGTTAGTCAATGATTTCATGCGTGAGTGGTGTCTGCGGAAAGAACAGTTGAAAAGCGGAGAGATTTCAGAGGACGAGTATTTTGAGTGGAAAATCAACTGGCCTGCTACAAGTAGTAAAGTTGATTACAATGGAAAAGATGATAAAAAGTGCAGTTACCAATGGCGCAGAAAATAACTTTCGTATTATAAGCATATTTGCTTTATAATAAATACATTTATGAAAGGACTGATGTAAATATGAAAAATAATCAAAATTGTGTTTGGAGGATACACAGAAAATAATCCTCCAATAAATATAATCGGAGGAATTACCATGAATTTTGTATCAATCACATCATCTGACGATATGTGGAAAAAAGTAAGTCAATTTGCACAAAGCTGCTCATGGAGAGCCGGAAAATCCTTATCCCAAAGTATGTCTGACAATACCTTTACAGATTGGGAGCGTGTAGTGGTTGCTCTGCATGAAAACGATATTGCGGGTTATTGTATTGTTGCAAAAAGCGATTGCATTCCAGATATTTCATATACGCCTTATATTGGCTATCTGTTCGTTGATGAGAAATATCGGGGACAACGCCTAAGTCAAAGACTTATTTCTTTTGCAATATCCTATTTACAAACATTGAAATTCCATCAAGTATATTTAGTAAGTGACCATGAAAATCTTTATGAAAAATACGGTTTCAAAGTCATTGACACAAAAACAGCCCCTTGGGGGAAAATTGAAAAAATCTATATGCGGGAGATATAAAAATTTCATTATACACCCATATAGGTATCAAAAAGGTATCACGCCCCACCTCAAAAGCCGGAAAGTCCGCTGTTTATGCGGCTTCCCGGCTTTCTGTTTACTATTCGAACTCAATCTGTCCCAGGTGGTTTTCTGTACTTTCATTGACAAAAAACATTATTATCTCATTTATTTTCACTTCTATTACTATGTTTACTTTTATTCTATCAAGTTTATAACATCATGATAACATCATGGTCTGGACTGGGCAAGGTAACATTGTTAATACCGATTCCGTCCAAAAGGTTCGTCTTATTCATGCGCGTAGCTATCAGTTCCTTCCACTAATAATTATAACAGAATATCTACTTATGTCGAGATAATTTGGGTCGTGTATAAAAACTGTAGAAAAGACGTCCACAAAGAACGTCTTTTCTACAGTGCCCGCGTTGCAGCGCCGACATCCGGCTTTCGGAAATAGCCTACTTTTCTTTGGAGCCGTCATCTGGTGCCCGCACAATCAGTTCATCGAGGTTGCAGTGCAGAACCTCACAAATAATGTCCAAATGCTCAAGATTTACTCTGTCTACTAACTCGTGGTACAATTCGCTGATTGTGTTTGGTCGGATACCCGTGGCTCTGGCTAAGTCAGCTTGCGTCATTTTCCGTTCGCCGAGCCTGGTTGATAGTAAAATCCTAATCATCCGCCATTGCTCCTTCCGCTATAAGATAACATTAATCGTCCAATTCGTGGTGCTTTTGTTATTTTATAGCGAAATATGTTATATCTTATCGAATAGTGATATGAATATCCGTAAAGGTCAATCCCGATGGCTGATGCTAGCCGCCTTCATTCATTCCTTTCCGCAGCTCATGCATAAGCTAAAAAGAGAAGATTTCCAAATTTTTCGATAATCTTCTCTTTCTATATGATCAATTTTTTCTCTATTAAACTATTTTGCTTTGTTATTACTTTTCCTTACAGGCGTTTCAAATGCTTTTTTGACACTCCACCCCAAAACCTTGATTCGTTGTCTGATACAGTCGTAATCCATGCCCAATTCCGCACACCATTCTATCAGTGTCTTTTTCTGCCCATCGTATTCTAAAACCCATTCCCTATTCTTCCTGTTTCGCTTTCTAATTTCCCTTATTCTTTTCAAATCCTCTTTTTCACTAATTTCTACTTTATCACTTATTTTTTTATATAATAGCGGAAACTCTTCTGAGAACCATCTCAAAAAATCTTTATGCGTGTGTTCTTCTGCAATTTTGCGAACTTCCGCCGCATCCTCAATGTAATAGTAATCGCCAAGATAATAACGTTTCCCTTTGAATATAATTTCTGCTGTCCACGTTTCCCTGTCGGTTCTTCTCTTGACGCCCTTAAATCCAGATGTATTATTTTGCGGTATTTTAGACGTTATAACAAGTGCATTTGTCCCGTCTTTTGAGTATTCATCATATACTCTCTTCGCCATTTTTATATTATTTTCCCGTGATTCTTCTTGTAAATGTCCACATGATTTTCTGATTTTAAAGTCATTTGTCGCAACGTCAAATTCCTTCCCGCAGGTGCAAAGACATCGCCAGACATAACATGTGCCATCCTTTTTCCCTGTCTTGTAAAGAGCTTTTAATCCGTATTTGTTCGTTTTTCCTGTTAAATCTAAAGAAGTAAATAGATTTTTTTGGTTAACATGACCACAGCTTGTTGTTTTCCCAGATTTTATGCTGTTATATCTGATTTCACATTTTTTCCCACATGAGCAAGTACATTCTGCATACTGATCATCTTTATGACGATATACAGCATCAACTTTTAGCTCTCCGTACTCTTCGCCTTCATGCCCCGGCATATATATTTTCCCGTTTTTACAATCATCGCAATATTTTGCGCTATTGCCATTAGCATAAAAATTTTTCCCGCAGTTTCTGCATATTTTTCTTGAAAGCTTCTTACTTTGAAGTATGTCTATTGCGGTCTTCGCTTTTGCACGAATACTCGCGGGTGTACATCCTAGATCATTTGAGATTGAAACGAAACTTTCCCCATTATTTTTTCGAACAAGAATTTCTTTACACTCATCCGATATCAGTGACAGATTATATTCCTCCTTTATTGTATAATCTGTTCTTTCTTTTACCACTTCCCCATTTTTTATTCTTTCTTCTCTGCGTTTTTCACTCCTTCTTTTCCCCCTTTCTCTTTCTTGCTCCAAATGCTCTTTGTACCATTTTCTAGCATATTCCCTCTTTTTTTTCATGTATTCTTCGTTGTTCTTCAATTCATTATGCCGTTTTCTCATGTACGCTGTTTTGTCTGCCTCTTTTCCCTGTAGTTTATTTATCGCAGCTTTCGCTTTTGTCTGCACATTCGCTGGTGTTTGACCTATAACCCTCGCTATTTCACTGAACGATTTCCCCGCATTTTTTTGCTCTAATATATACCTGTATTCATCAGATATTAACGATAAATCATACTCTTCTTTTATTGTATAATCTATTCTTTCTCCTTTTCCAAATACCTTTTCCAGTGGCAAACCTTTTTGATATCTCTGATATGCAGTAGAGTAATTTATTCCAAATTCTTTACACCATTCAATAAATGTTTTATCTTCTCCCAAATAATTTATTAATTTTCCGCTTCCCGCTTTTCTTCCCCTTATTCCCTTTTTATCACTACTTTTTTCTACTACTTCCTTTTTTTGACCTTCTTTACTCCCGCTTCCACTTTTTCTATGTACTTCCCGTATAGCTTCTTCTTTCTGCATCCCGTCTCTAATAAAACCATTGTATTTTTCTATTTTTCTCTTAGAAGCCAAAAGAGACTGACTAACATTTTGCCTTGAGAAACCGAGCATTTCCCCGATTTCAATATTTTTGTACCCATCGAGACTCATTTTATATATTTCATATTGTTTTTTTGTCAATATCTTATCTAAATAATCCATTTCATTTCTCCAAAAAGCAAGAAAACCCTTATTTAAAAGGGTTTTCGATCTGGTTCATGTCTTTGTCATAAAATCTTATATCCTGTACGGAATCCGCAACCGGCATTTCCTCATCTTCTCCGCTCTTTTCGCGGTGGCCATAGATTTCAGCGAATCCGTTTTCTGTCTCTATGCGAAAATCTCCGTTTCCATCTTCACTGTCGTAAAAATCTGCGTTCTCTACAAAAATATTCGCCTGCTCCTCGTTCTCGATCTTCCCTCTTTTCAGAATCATTTCTAACGTCGTCATACTCTCCACCTTCCAGCCGTTCCGGCTGCCTTTCGTTTTTTATTCTCCCTTTCGGGTTATTGTCCTCTATTTCCTTTGAACAATTATATAATACATCATATTTAATGTAATGTCAATAGGCATATACATTATTTTTAAAGTTTTTTTCAATCATCGCTTACATATTTTATAATGTTCCCCGGCTGCATATCCAGTAACTTACAGATTTTTTCAAGGGCAATCATTCCCACCATTTGCCCGCTACGCAAAGACTGTATTGCATTTTCCCCTAACAGCTTTTCTTTCCTCAGTCTCGTTGTATTATATCCGCACTCCTTTAGATTTTCTAACACATCAAATTTATATACAAACATTTTCATTACCTCCAATACACTTATTTGCATTATACATTATTTTAAAATCCATTTCAAGAACTTTTACATTATAAATAATGCACAAAATTTCATAACAACAAATGCTTTAATTTTGGTGTATTTGTATATTGAATTTACATTATTTTTGGTGTATTATATAACCATAGCAAGGAAACAAGAACACACCAAACAGGAGGGAACAGATATGACAGACTTATTATTAAGCAAAGGTTATAAAAAATGGGAAAAGAAGGACAGCGAAGGCAAAGTTACTCATTGCAGGATATACATCAACAGTCTGATGCCCCTTGCTGAAGAGATCGGCCACCTTAATCCCAAGGCTTACCGTAACTGTCAGATGTACTATGACGTATTAAAAGATAGTTTCGTGTATTCTGTATCATCTTCCAGGGAAGATACAGTTATGGATATTATAAGACGTCTCCGGGCTAAAGCGCAGGTATAAAACAGACTTATCAAAGGAACGTAGAATATGGAAATGACAATCAGCGAAAAGAATATAGTAAAAAGATGGAATTTAATGGCAAGCAAGGATTTAGGTATAGACAGAAATATCGAAGCGCGTGGCTTCGCAGAATTATTTACCGCAGTATTTGAGAATGAACAGTATCAGGTTCATACAGACCGTTACATCAACAGAATTATAAGAGGATTTGCTATCAATGAAATGCTTGAAGATGAATGTTCTGTTACCGAATGTCTTGATTTGAGCCATACAGACATAACAAATTATGCGGCACAGCAATTAGATTGGTATTTGATGAATCGCCTTGGCTGGTTTGAAAGATACCAATACGCATTAGCAAATTAACCACACCACCCACCCGGCGGGGTTGCGCCGGGAGAAAGAAGGGAAGATATGGATTATGAGGTTGTAAAATATATTATTAAGTTTGGAGAAGAACAAAAGGAAGCATTTACGGAAGAGGAAGCGTTATCTTTATACGAACAGTACAAAGATAAAAAGGCTTGTGTATATCAGATAAAAAGAATGGTTCTTTAATTTTCACCCCGTCCCTGCCGGATAATGCAGGGAGAAAGTGAGAAGGATATGTATAAAGAAATGAACTATAATGGTTTAATGAGATTTGGGGTTGATACAGTATATGGATTGCACAACCCAAAGACGCAAGAGGTCATAATTGTTTCTGATTTAAGAAGAGTTGATCACGGCGAATACAGAGTTGAAAGAGGGAATTGTTTTGGAGTCAAAGCTGTATGGTCTAATCCTTCAAAACAAAAGTGCATAGAGAAAGCCAAGAAAATGGCACAGGCGGCAGGATAACACCTACCGCCCTTTTTGTGTCCGCCCTTAAAATCCTCTGACTTTTACTGCTTTACCGCCGTCATCTCGCGCCCAGTACTTTACCTCGCGGCTGTCCACATGCACAAACCCATTGTACTGAATGATGCCAGGGATGGAGAGGGTCTGCGCATATCTGGCCACCTCCTGCGGCGTGTGCCCCTTGACCACAATGTCAAAAGCTCTCCCCTGCAGATGGTAAGACGCTTTCGCTCCTTTCACTTTTGCATTGTACTCAGGCGTCCTGTATGCGCTGTTGATTGTGACGGGCGCATTGAAATGATCTCTGATTTTCTGCAACTTGTCCTTCACAAAATCCACATCAATAAGAATCCGATCTGATCCGTCTTTACAGCGGAACTCTTTTACCTTGAAATTTGCCGATACAGCCTTATTGCCATCCACCGCGAGAGAATACCCCCTGATGGCGCCGCCTGCTGCCTCTGACGCGTTCTCCTTTTTCCCTGCAAGAAACAGCTCCCGTTCCGCCTGCCTCCGCCTCGTAAGACCGGCCAGCGCCTTCCCGCCAGCTTTATTATAAAGAAGAATTTTCTCCGCGATCACCGTTTTTGATCTGGTACCATTTGCTGTTAGCTTGTCAATACTGCCCAGATTATATGCGAACGATATCATAGCGTCAAACTCATTCTGTGTCCAATTGTATGTACTGTCATACTTTGCCACCAGCTTCTCAAACTTTTCCAAATCGGCGCGGAGATAAGCTTCCGCCTGTGCCTGTGATATCTTTTGTCCTGCTGTGACTCCTGCCGTGTGTCCATAACCGATTGTCCAGACACCCGCAGGGCACTTATATGCATCGAGACGGCAACCCTCAAATTTTTTGATAAGGTCTATCCCTGTCTGGCTTGTCTTCATCTCTCAGCCCTCCTTCGCTCCGATCTGCGCAATAGTCTGCCGTACCTTGTCGTATCCCAGCGTTGCCCCGAGCCAGTTCGCTACCCCCATCAGCGCAAGGTATACGCTATTCAAAGCCGTAAAAGGCACCTTGTAGTTTACATAATAGAGTGCTGTCGTCCCGCATCCAATTATTAATGCTATGATAAGCACAAGGATATTCGCGGAATACTGTACCTTCTGCTCGTTAAGCAGTTTCTTTACCGCCTCCGTGAACAGCGATGTTACCGCCGCACATGCTCCTAAAATGATTAAAAATGCTGTTACTGTCATAACTCTTCCTCCATTTCTACCGATTTCACCGGTGCAACTCTGTCTATTGGTTCACTAAACTTAAGCCTGTTTTTTTCAAATATATTTTCGATTGTCTTTGTAGCACCATATACGATGATCGGTGCTACGATCTCCGTTATGATCGTGGAACTCACACCTTCTACCACCTGTGTATGTTCCATCCATGCTAGGACGTATGACATAGACACACAGGTCATTCCGTGCAGAATGACCAGACTGACCATCAATTTAAAAAAACGTCCACCGGCTTTCTTTTTATTTTTTGACTCAGAATAAAATTTATAATAGCTGCACTTCCTACACCCTCTGTACATGGGCCTGCTTTCCTCCACACCTTCCACCTCCCTTACCACCTTTGAATGAAATCAAAATATCGCCCCTATACCCTGCTCTGTTATAAAATCTTTCTGCTCATGCTTCACCTTCTTGGCGTATTCCAGTGCTGCATGCATGTCACCGTTGCAGTGTGCATCTGGTATTCTTGCCACCGCTTCTGCTGTGGCTTCTCCTAATGCAAGCGCTGCCCCGATACTTTTCACCATGAGAAGCTCCTGCTTCTCACGAATTTTTTCTTTTTCCTCACGCTTTTTTTCCCTCTTTTCCATACGATTTTCTAAAAGCCAGAAACAAAATCCCGTAACAGCCGAAGGAATACCGAGCATAGCTACAAGTGCATATGCATTCATTTTTTTAACTCCTCTCATAAATTTTTGTATATAAAAAGAACGCCTATTCTGATGCCAGTATTACAAAATCCTGTAGTATGGCCGTTCCCTCTCCTGCATCCATGGAATGTATCTGTGCAGCCGTATATATATGAGATATCTGATCCAGTCATCCAGCACGATCCCCGTCATCGACATCGGAATCCAGAGTAGGAAAAAATATAAGCATATCTGACCATGCAGGTTAAATGGCAGACCAGAATAGTCCCACACGCCCCAGCCGAGCAAGAGATTAACCACGCAGCCTGTGAAATATTCAAACACAGTTATGATAACCGCGCTCACGACAGACTGTCTCAGCAGACACCAGTGCCACGGGATTCTGTATTCATTCAGCAATCCCATGATTACAAAGCAGGCGCCTCCCAGAATAAACATGCTCCAATGTGTGTATCCACGCCATAGCAGTTCTATCCATGTATACACTCTGCCGCCGATTAGAAACAGTATCAGCTCCATGCCTATTCCTCCCCGTTCCCTGCTGCACGCTGCGCAAGTATATCCTTTAATACCTCACTCTGATACTCCTCCGGGATGTCACAGCCGTATGTAACCATATTAACAGCGTCCACATCTTCCAGCGCCCGGACCCACACATTGAGTGCATTACAGTATGTCGTGTGATATGTCACATATCCAAGCGCAGACTCCACGATCATCTGCATCTCTTCTTTCGTATAATAGCGGCACGGGTGTCCGTCCTGATGATATTCAAACCGCTCCGCTCCTGCTGCCATCTGCGCCTGTTTACCGAATAAATTTATCTGATCCTTCTCTGTCAGACTGAAATGCTCCGCCCCACCCGGAAGAACAACATCCACCCCTGAGTAGATTGCCTGCTCACATTCCATTGCAATCTCCTGCAGCTTCATCTCCTTTACTTCCTCCAACGTCGGCTCATAGGGTTCCGGCTTAGGCACAGGATCCGGCTCAGTCGGCGCTACATACACACTGCCATTATTAGAAAACTGCGCCCCTCCTTCGATATTCCTGTAGATTGTCCTGAATCCTGTGTAATCCCAGCCGTCTTCACAGTCTATACGTGACAAGGTAAAGCCGTTCCCCTTTATTGGAAAATCGCCAGTTATCTGTACAACATGTTCATTCACTTCGTTAAAGTCAACCGCATACTTCTTCTTTTCCCCTACGTATGTAAGATGTAACATTGATTCCTTCTCCTTTCTGGATAAAAATAAGAGTCCTGTGGCTCCATCTGATAAGTTACATATTTGTTTTACTTCTGTTCCTGCGTTAAATGGCAAATTAATTACTTACTCCTCTTGTTTAAGAGCACATTCTCTTCTTATATCCAGTTTACGGTGATGTTAAAACTGGCATTATCTGATGAGGCATGTCTTACAATCACGTAGTTATAATCTTTTGCATTGATCTCAAATTCGCCTCTGCTGAGTGCTCCCAGCTGCTGAGCTGATGTTGTTGAAAAATCAACAACGTCCGATCCCCAGATGTATACATGTCCGCTGTTTGGCACGCTAAGCGATGCACAGTTTATCTTAATATTATGCCTAAAGGTCGGTATTGTCACATATCTTTGTGCTGTTGAACCGCCAATAATTCTGAGCGGCATATCAAGATTATTAAAATTTAAGACTGTATCAGCACCATTCCCATCTACACTATGTAATTTCCCGTCCTCGCCGACATATGTCCCAACCCTATCTATTTTGTTGTTTAATTCCTTAACCAAAAGCGCGTCAACTGATTTTCCTGCCGCCGTATTTGCACTGAGCTGTTCCTTCGTCGTCAACAGATCCGGTTTTGGACAATACTGGTTTCCCACCGAATCCTCCATCTGCACATTGTATATAACCATATTACCTTTCCTCCTCTTCTATATAATTTTAAAATATATATTTCTTTCTGTAGCTGTCGCATAACTGCTTCCTATTTTAATCGAATCCCCTTTTGGTCCCTGTGGCCCTGCGGGTCCTGTTGCGCCGGTGTCTCCTCTGGGACCCTGCGGTCCCTGTGCTCCTACTTCACCGGGATCTCCTTTCTCCCCTGAAGGTCCCCTGATGATGCCTTTGTATGTCCAGCTAATATCATCCTCACCCGAAATACATTCATACAAAATGCCCGTATCCGTATTCATGTAGATATCTCCTGCCACAGGACAAATTTCCAATTCGGGGGAAAGTGTCACAGAGCCTTCAGTACCTGTAATGCCTGTTCCGGCGAACAACATGTTTCCACGCTGTCCGTCCATTCCTGCAAATCCGCGCGGACCCTGCGGTCCAGTATCCCCTTTGTCTCCTTTAGGACCCTTCTCTCCCGGAGGACCTTGCGGTCCCGTTTCTCCTTTTTCTCCTTTTGGCCCCTGCGGACCGATTGCACCCCTCTTCCCATTCAGTTTCCCTGCATCAAATTTCTGCTGGAAAGTCTCGCCATCCCCAAAATAAATCATATCCGCCGAAGTTAGGACATCCGCATCCCCCAGAAGGTTACCTTCTTTATCATAAAGCTGCACCCTGACCTTTAATCCTGCCATATACCGCTCCTTTCCCGCCTCATAACATCCTGTACCCTACAAACGGACTTGCCATTGCCACGGCTGCGGATGAGGCAGGATTTTCCCCTTCTATGAACATGTACATCGCTCCCGGTGTCCGCTGTTCGACCGGAATAGCCACATTGCTAACCACAAGCTCCAGCTTATTTTTAAGCACTTCTTCCACGCTCCGACCATCCTGCGTCCAGATGATATCCGCCTGTGAGTGCGGATATACCACGTTACCGTTTTCATCCTGCAATTCCGTCGGTAAATATCTTTCTGCCATCCTTTTCCTCCTATCTTGTCTCTTTGATCTTTGCATACAGTTTTTCCGGCATTCTAACATCTGTGCTTTCATCATCAACAAAGACGATACATTTCATCACTCCTATATAAGAATACGGCGATGCTTCTACATCGCCCCTTGCCTTGGTTTCAACCCCGTACAGCGTCCGTTCTACCCGCGGTTCCTCAAGTCCCTGCACATATCTGTCAAACTGTATGATGATAAGTCCCCGTATCTTTGTAATCAGTCCGTATAAGCTGCCTTTTGTTCTCTTTGCAGGCGGTTTATATGTAGCCTCCGTCATCAATACAAAGGGATCATCCGCTTCGGCAAAACAGTTCTCTTTGATATCTGCAAGGTATCTCAGTACCTTCCCGAATATGACAGATAGGGTTTCCCCTGACTTAATGAGCTCCCTCCTTTCCGCCATTTTAAACAGCGTTGCCAGTTCATATTCATTAATGCCTCCGACAGCATCTTTCTGATGCACCTTCACGATCCTGTTCGTATCCACTATTGTCTCAAACAGAATCATATTCTTTTCAAGTCTCTCTATCTCTTCTGCCGGACCGATCCTGATACCTGTACCGCCGCCCTTCTGCAGATCTGTGACCGCTTTATACAGCAGAAAACTTTTCAGATCTGAGATATACTGTAAAGTATTGAACTGCCGGGAAGTAGGTATCCCATTGATGCCACCAACAATTGCAGACCATCCCGCTTTCCAATCTGCTAAACTTATGTCCTCTCTGCTTCCCGTACTAGCAAAAAGATTCTCATATAACTCTTTTCCTTCCGCTGTATTGATCGCAGGACCTTTTTCCTTCCTGATATCTGCCATCTCACCACTCCTCTCCTATGATGTGCAGGAACTTTGCTTCCCCAAACCCGCGTGCCTCTTTATTCAAATCACTAAACCCAAAGAATTCCAGTTCAAAAAACTTCATCTTTACTGAGACCCCGCCTGGCTTTACTGTCAGGTTCACATTGTTTAGCATCCCCATCATCCATTCCTGAAAGTCTGCCCCGACCATCACTTGAAAATGTGCTGGATGATCATCAAACTCTCTGTAATATAAAAGTTTTGCCCCATAGAGCAGCCTGCATATCTCCATCAGTTCAGAATAAGTACATGCGTTCGCATTGCGGAGTGCCTTATACATCAGAAACAGGCGGTATCGCTCATCATCAAGTACGAAAAAGTCTATAATGCCGGCATAGGCAGTCGACTCCACCCGTGACAGATCTACTATCTCACCGATACCGTCAAGCTGTCTGCCAAAAGCCGTACTAATTGCGCGCAGTGATTCAAGTTCCTTAAATGTCCCGACGAGTTCTTCCAGCTCCACCGCAAACGCTTTTACAAGCACTTCTATGTTGTGTTTCTTTTTAAACTGTTCTGGCAGCTTATCGAGAAAGCTCTTTGTGATGCCTTCAGTATTGATCTGCATTAAGCGTCACCTCAATTCTAGAAGCATCAATGATGGCCTTCTGCCTGTACCTTACCTCAATATTTTCCGACCTGTATTCCTCCGACAGCGGTATATATTTTTCTGAAGTCGCCGCATATGCCTTGATATCCACCATGGATACAGATACTACCCTTTCATAGATCCCTGCGAGATATGTCTGCAAATACACGCTGTCCCCCACCTGCAGATCCTTTGTGTCTTCAATGATCGACTCCTGCGTCATCTGTATAAAATTTGGCGCCATGTTTTTTCCCGGCTTTCCAGTAATAATCACTTTAATCCAGATATATAAATAATCCGGCCGGTTAAAGCCCACTTTGTGTATGTTCCCAAAGACATCTGACACGTCCATGAGCACGCTCCCGTACGCCCTGACGCCGTTCGTCTTCTTCTGATAAATGATATTGGCTATCTCTCCTGCGTCCCCGCCATCCACGATGAACTCTACTGATTTTGGCGGGCGCCCGTCATCATCAGTCATTTCCGTGTCGTTTTCATAGCCTGCAACTGAAAGCACATTGTCAACGGAATTGTATATCTCTGCCGTGACGCTCTCTATCATGTTCTTGGATCGTGTTGCGACACGCTTGACAAAATACTGTCTCGCCTCAACATCATCTGCCTCAAACCGCCCGAGTATCGGCGCTATGTCATTCCTAATTTCCCGGATCCCTGTGTCAAGCGTCACCATCTCCCTGATCAGTCCGTCTGCAATGACAATCGGTCCATATTCCATGCTTTCAAACAGAAGATTCGAAGTCACCGATTCTATCAAGAAATTATTTGATATCCCAAGCGTATTTGATGTCTGCTTATAGATGTCTTCCAGTCCCAGAGAGAGATTTTCTTCATCTATCTGTACTTTTATGCCTTTTTCATCTATCATATCCGCAAATGCCCGCAAGACATCCAATGCACCCTCCCCAGAATGTCGAAAATATTGGTAGCTGTTCCTGTTGATTGTCACATAGAACAAGTCTATGCCAGAATCCATATACGGCGTTATTACGATCCTGCGGAAGTTTTCGCGGCCGATCACCTGCGTGTTCGTGCATCGGAAGAGTTTTTCCGGGGTTGTAACAGATCTCACCAGAACCCCATAGGGGACTACAGTATCATCCGGCGCCGTACATGCCAGCATATAGGTCGTTCTTGCATCATGCTCTCTTGTAATGCCTCCGAACTGCATTGCATTGTCCAGATTGGCACCTTCCGCGCTCATCGTATACATAGCGTAGTATGTATCCTCCGCCACTTCCCACAACTTCGCAACTTCATCCGAAAATCCCGTCACAAGAACATTTAAAAAAGACTGCGGGTTGATTGTGATATCGTAGCCCCAGCCTTCTTTAAGTCTCCCATATACGCCTTCTTTGATCTTATCAAGACGTTTCCTCACAAACCCTTTTTGTGTCACGCCATATTCATCCATGCAGTACCACCTCCTCCTTATATGTCCCTTCATCCGTGCGGATCGTGAACGTGATTTTTGCATGTCTGGTCCTCGAATCCACAAAGATATCCAACTGCGGTACCTCCAGTATATCGTCCACGTCAAGCATTTCTCTGATCAACCGTTTCCTGATTCCGTCTATGTCTGGCTCCTTCACAAGTACCGATTCAAACCACGGAATCCCCTTTTTCGGGTCAAACACCCATTCCGCAAAATACCACCTCAGCTTGATCAATACAGCCTGCACCGGGCTTGTGACAAGTAGGATGTCCCCCGCATCCGTAAGGGCGATATCCCCTTCCTTATCCAGCAGAATATCTTTCATTGTCAGCCTCCTTCTATAGAACCGTTCACAAACAGATCCCCTTCGATCTCGATCCGTGACCCGGTTACCCTGAGACTCTTCCTGCCACATGCAAGGCTGATTTTGTTATCCTCCATCAGCATACAGTTCTGCCCATACGCTATCTGCATCTTATCGCCTTTGAGCATCATCTCCATGTCTTTGTTCTTAATGATGACCGCATTTTCATCAACTGCTTTCTGCATAGCCATATTACCTTCACAAAACAGCCCCGGAATACACACCGCATTGGTCAGGTCGAACTTCATATCACTCTCCGTCTCCTTCCCGTGGCTCATCCACGGTTTCAGGTCGTTCTCGCAGATGATGACAAGGCACCCGTCCCCCGGCTTTACCGGATAAGCAATCACCGTATCCTGACCGCCGGCCTGCGGGAAAACCACCGGGACCCTGACGATGGACGGATATTTGAGCCGCTTGCCATTCTTCATCGCCACTGACCCCTCCGGTTTTACCGTTGCCATCCCAGCTGCCGGATCAAATTCTGCTATCGTGCCGGGAAGCGCCGTATGCATATCATAAGTCGCTTCCCGGACTGCATTCTCCAGCTGTTGCACAAATTCCTGCATCATGCCCCTGTCACCTCCAATACTGTAGCCCTACACTGCCAGTCTCCCTCATAGTTATCACCTTCTATTGATATCTTCTGTACCCTGAAATATCCATTCACTGCCTCACTGCTGATATGGACATAGCTGTTCACGCCAATCGCAAAGTTTATGAGATAAATTACTTCCCATCCCAGCTGCGCCGTCTCGCTGCCGGAGTCTGCCTTTTCAGATCCTCCTTTGCTGCTCCCACCGCCGGACGACATGTTCACGCGCTTTGGTGTCCCGATCAGGCCGGTACCCGCATTCAGCTCATAACATGTCGTTGAAATTGGCTCATTTGCTTTTAACAGCTGTATGACGCCATCCTGTATCGTCCAGTTGATCCCATCCATGCGCGTGACTCTGTTCAGCAGATTCTTTGCCCCGCCAACAAAACTGAATCCGGAAGACAGGCACGTCGTCGCATCCATTGCTCCGGGTGAAAAGCTCAGAGGCAGTCCCATCTGTGCCGCTGCTTCCTGATAAATAGCCTCCGTCTTAGTGCCTTCCGCATAAGACATGGAAAAGCTCGTATCCCGCAGTTCCACCATATTCGCTGCCAGTTCTATCTCCGTCATACGATCCGCGCCTTCTTTTGTCGTCGATGCGTTCGTGACTGTACCCGCAAATGCTTCTGCCATAATATCCCCATACCCGGCCCGGACAACCACTATACAGTCCTGCTTTTCAAGTTCCGCCAGATGTTCTTTATTTAGGTTCCATATCGTCACTTTCCCAGTGTTCGGACTTTCCACATCGGCCTTCTCAAACGAGAATTTTACATGCAGGGGAATACCGTTTTCTACGGCGGCACCGATCTCAAAGCCTGGACCGCCGCCCTCCCCGATCGCTACCCTCGCCTGCCTATCGAATAATCTCATTTTTTGCTCTCCATTCCTCCAGATCTTCCCACGGGATAAAGGCGAACTCCGCCTTCCCACTCAAGAAGTCATTCCTGCCCACATGTTTTAAGTTCGTGAAACACCCAAATATCCCCTGCGGAATGTCAACAGATACATCAAAATGCGTCAGCGGGCAGAGTGGCACAATCTTTCTATGCTGCTGAAGGATCCCCTTATTCTTGTCATAGACCCCGAATGACCAATAGTCGCACGTTCCGTTATACATAAACCTGATCAGATACTCCTGTCGGCATAAGATCACGCGCAAAAAACTGTCGTTCATATTTGGAACCTGTATGTATTCGATCATACTGTCTCACCTCAATTATTGATCAGATTATACAAAATTGATGCCTTTTCTTCTGACCCGGTTTTTCCAGAACCGGCGCCAGCTCCTGACCCATTCCCGGAACCAGAGCCGCCCTGACCGGAAGTACCTGCGTTTGCACCGGTATCGCCCCCGCGGACATAAGATGACGGTATTGTAGTCATTTGCGCAGAAACAACCGTTACTTCCTTAAGCGTCATGCGTATATCTCGCGAAGTCATATTTTCAGTATCCTTCGGCACTGTCAGCGCTGTGATGGACATATTCTTATAGGTATCCGTGCTTGTCGTCACCGTCACCAGCTGTCTGGAAAAAAATAGCGCCTCAAGCTGCGCGACTATCGACTCCACCCTCCCTGTCCCATGGGAATCTGCCCATGTGACAGGCGTATTCGTAAGGTTTGCCGTGATTTCCACCACCATGGGCTTTATGCTGATATTGTCTGATACGGAAAATCCAGACTCCACAGCATACTCCGGAACCTCTGACATTAGTGACCGGCTCTCACTTATCAGCGCATCAAACTCTATCCCGTTGACAGAACACGGCCTTATCCTCATCTGCCGTTACCTCCTCCCATCATGTACCATACTTCAATCCCTTTGCCAGCTGATCCGTTGTATCCTCCGCTGTTTTTGTCGCTGCCTGTGACATCGTCTTCTGATCCGTTCCGTAAAATGTATTTTCTATCTTGACATCCTGACTCACGTTGCTCGTCCGGTTTCCCGTGCCGCTCGTGTTCGCTACCGTCGTATTCGTCACCGCCGCGCCGCCACCGAAGAAATCTCCCACATCGCTTACAAAATCTCCAATGCCGTCACCGATCCCGCCGAAGAATTCCCTGACACCCTGCAGCATGTCCTTGATCTTTTTTACAAATCCTGTCACTTTCTCAACAATCGCATCAATCTTATCCCCAAATAATGCGTATATCGCATCCCAGATGCCGGTAAAAAATGCCACTACAGCATCCCAGATACCCGTAAAAATCTCCTGTATCCCCTGCCAGGCCTTCTCCCAATCACCAGAAAATACACCAGCAATAAAGTCAATGACGCCCTGTATGATCAGTAAGAAAGCCATGAATATCTCTCCAACAGCCGAAAAGACTGCTGAAAATGCTGCCATAATCTGCCCGCCCCATCGGTCCCAGAAAGCCTGCAGCTCACCAAACCGCAGGACAGCAATGCTCTTTATGCCGTCCCAGATCTTCCTGAGTGTAGTCCACAGCCCGTTCCAGATAGCGGCAAGCCTGCCTGCGATCTCTTCGCCGTTCTTTTCCCAGAACTGCTTCAGCTTGCCCACAACAGCCTCTGCTGCATGGGAGATTGCAAGCCACACCTGCGTCAGAAAGCCCTTTACTTTGTTCCAGGCTGTGATGATCCTGTCCCGTACTTCGTCGACATCATATCCCATCTTCCCAAGTACATCACCAATGACACTTTTGTTTCCCTGCATAAAGTTAATGAAATCGTCTACGATTAACGCAACCGCCAGTATCACGGCTATGATCGCCATGATCTTAAGATTTGCCACGTTCAGCAGCCCCGTAAATGATCTTAAGAACATCAATATCTTTTTCCCTTTAAACGCAGCAATGGCGGCAGCCGCCGCTATCCCGATAAATCGGAGTATGTTCTCCATTCCGCCAAACTTCTCTGTCACCCTGACGGCGGTATCCTTTACCTGGTCCAGACCCTTCACAGCCGTGTCAAACGCCCTCGTCATATACTTTGCCAGCGTCTTTGTGAGTCCCATACTTGAATTGACGTCATCCAGCCAGTAACCCCACTTATTCCGAATATACAGAAGGCCATCGGTTATGCTGTAATCCAAACCGCCAAACGCTTCATTAATCGCATCTGTGTTTCGCACAAATGCATCTTTCAGATCTGACAGCGCTATCTTACCGTCAGTCGCCATCTGTTCAAGCTGTTCTGTCGTACTGCCTAGCTGTTCGTTCAGGTATGCCACCGCCTCCGGCGAACGCTCCATGAGCTGGTTCAGTGTCTCTGTATCGACTTTGCCTTTCGCAAAAGACTTATTGACTGCTTCCATAAGGCTGTTGATCTCTTCATTGCTCTTTCCGGCCGTTTTGAAGGTCTTGACCAGTGCATCATTAAAGGCGATTGCTTCATCAATATTGCCAAACAACTCTTTATTCTCCTGCACAAGTGCGCCGACCGTCTTAGCCGTGTCAGCATATGCCATCTTCGTGTTATTCGCGGACTGCATGATTTTTGACTGGATATCTTTTTGATCCCCTAGAGCGGATGTAGCGTTCCTGATCTGGTCGTTTATTCCGTTAAACTCTTCCGCCAAGGCATTCATCTGCGTCATGGAGAAACCGATGCCGATAGCACCAAGTGCCTTTACGGCAAAATTCTTGATATTATTAATCTTGCCTTCAGCTTCTTTCAGTGAATTATCATCTACCTTAAAGCCCATGGAAATCGCTATATCACGTATCGTCACCGGCCACTCCTCCTTTCATTCGTCTCTTCCATCTTCATACGTTCGATATCCAGATCCATAGTGTAGAGCGCGTATAATTTCAATGCTTCTCCCAGCGTATAGCAAGTCTTCAATTCTTCCATGCTCGCCAGTCTTGCTTTTATCAGAATGTACATTCTCAGTTCCAGTTCACAGAACCGACTTACGTCAAGGGTTCCGTATCGGGAGAGATCATACTCATTACCGCCGCCTTCACACTGCCAGACCGGCTCCCGATACTCTCGAAAAAATCGCCATAGTTCACCCTGATCACATGGAATGCCAGCACGAACATGTTCTGCACATTGCCGCAGAAAATCTCATTGCACTTATCTTCCGTCAAGTAATCAGCATCCGGGATCCCTTCCTTCTTTACCACGACGTTTTTATTCATTAACAGATTCCGCAAAAGCCGCTCTGTCTTATCCGCGGAAAGCGAAGAAAAAGCCCCTGCTATATGCGGGGCAACCTCGCTGACATCCATATCCATTAAGCCTTTGCTTTCTTCCATCCCATCATCCTGACTTTTCGATGCAACTGCACCCGCGATACCGCCAACCAGCGGCGCAAGCAGACTGATCACGTCAGCACTCAGGTTCGCCGCCGTAAATGCCGGAAGCGGGTAGATATAGAATGTGTTCCCTCCGATCTTCTGTTCTTCCGGCTGCATCATTTTTGCGATGTTCCTTGCTTCGTTCATCTCCCAGCCCTCCTACTCAAATGCCATGACCGCCTGCCCGGTTTCAAGTGTCCATTCCTTGTTGTTTGACTGCATCCCATTCGTTTTGGACGGAATCTTTGTCACCCATGCCTTATTAGCAGAAAACTTCTCGTTTCCTGTGAGATCGTTGATTAGGATCGGAAAGATGCCAGTACCGTCCTGCTTATCCTGTCTGTATTTGTTCAGCAGGAACTTGTGCGTCGGGGAACTCGCCAGCAAGGTCAGCTTCACGGTAAACCTTTCGTTCGGGTCCACTGACCGTACAGTCTCGCCATCACATCCCGACTTTGATGTAACACCACCGCTGATCGGCTCGATAACAACAAAGGAATCCTCCGCATACCCTGTGACCGAGTGGGTACCGAGGGCGATCTTGACCTTTGAACTGTTATATGTCATAATACCGTCCATCTTATATCCTCCTTTAGAATACTAAATTTCCCTGTATTTCAACTATATGTATAGCACCCGCTAGCCTGGCCGTATACATGCAGTTTCGCAGTTTCCTCGATGCCCGATCCGCACTGCTCAATGACGCTGCCTTCGGGACTGTAACCGTAAACCCTTCCACCGACTCCTCATTTTCATCAAACTCTGTCATGGCAACGCCGCCAGCCTCCTGGCCATTCTGCAGCGTTGCACGCATCTGGTTCTCAACAAGCGTTATGCCGGAGTCAAGATAAGGGATCTTCGGGTACGTAACAAACAATGAGAATATCTTTATCTGCATCTCATTTTTCAGCCAGTCACGGAAGCGGATCACATCAATCCACTCACCACCGATCACTTTTCCCTGCAGCGTAATATCCTTATTTGCACATCTAATGTAATAATTCACATTTGCCTCGTCAAATCTCCCCATCTCACGCGTTGTCAGTTCTGACGCCCTGACACCTGACAACATCTTGTACGCCCATGTTTCACTTCCCGGCGCATAAGAAAAGCATTCCGTGAGCCATGCCACATCGGCATATTCATCAGCAGATTCAGCGTAAATCACTGCCGTACGTAAATAATCTGTCCTGCTGAGCGGAAGCGGCAGCTCCTTTGTCTGCACGGAAAAGACAAACAACTTTTCAGCGCCCTCTATGATGTATGCAACTTCATCATAATCCTTAGCAGCTGCCCCTGCCAGCACAAGACCATACCATCCCGGCATCCCGAGCACCCTTCTGACAGTATCTGAGAACTTTTCCAGCCTGGCGCCTGTTTCTGCGCCTATCTCCTCCGGCTGCGCCTCTGCATCCCCTTCCAGAATATCTTCCCTGCCGCCTCCTTCCGCTGTCTTTTCCTGTCTGACTGCGATATAGACCAGCTCCGGCTTATTTTTCTGCAGGAATGCCGCCCTTGCCGCCTTATATATTTCTGAGCCTTCCGCCCATCCTGCATCTGTGACCTCCGCCAGCGATGCATATTTGTCCATCGTTCTCAAGTCTTTACCACCATTAGTCGGCGCATCACCAATAATGAGGACTGTCCCGAAACTGGCGCTGTCCATCACCGGCTTCTCAATAGATATGTCACAGTTGACAATCCGATCTAAAATCTCACTCATAAATATCCTCCGTTTCTATTTCAACTTCTTCAAAATACCCTATTGGCTCCACTATTGGCTCCCAGTTCTTTCCTTCCTCTGGTTTATACACCCCTGCCCTGCCATCCTCATATTTTACGATGAACCGCACGGTATACTCCTGCATGGCGCGGTACCTATAATGCGTCCTGTCAAGTTCCGAAAGGTCGCGCACCTGTCCCATGCCCTCTATGCATACATTCTCTGCATACATCCGTTCTATTCCGACTTCTGACTGCAGAAAGAGAAGAAACCCCGTCAGGTCATCCACTGCTGGATTTCTAAGCGACTCTATCTCTCTGCCGCTCCCGGAAACGCTGTCCGCATACCTGTTCACTTCCAGTATCTTTGTACATACATAGTAAGAGCAGCTTATCCCCTCTTTTGCAATATTGATCGGATGCCTGGGCACTGATGCGTCCTTCATCTTGAGCGTCGTCTGGGGAAGGGGTGCCTGCGTCATATACTGCTCTGCCCATAGCACGCTGCCTTCTGTGAAATGTTCTGTCACCAAATTAAATAAAAAGTCATTAATGCTATGCAGTTGCACTATTTTCCACCTCCATCCGCATCCCTGTCCCCGTTTTTGCCGCCATCATCTGTAACGGTGGGTGCCATCTGGATATCTCCCGCTTCCCGCGGCACAAGCCCGAAGACAGCCTCTGTCTGTCCGATAGGTGTGTTCCCCCAAATGTCACTCCCAGTGCACTCATACCATTCGCCTCGATAATATATCCTGTCCGCCAATGTGCCAGTCTTTTCATCTGCTGTCCGAAGTTCTGTCCTGCCGATTGCCTTGACATTCTTTTTCCGCCGTATACCATCCGGGAGGGTCATGACATCATCAGATGAGAGCGGCTGGACATTCAGTTTAACCATGCTGTCAGTATATGCTGCACGGGGACGGCCACGTATGATCTGGGTTTTCTCAAATCTCCGCAGGGTATATGGCTTTTTAAAGATATCTAGTACCATCAGTCCATGCTTCCTTTCTTCACAATATAATAGTGCACAGAATTCTTCATCGTGCCAGTATCAATCAGCGGCTTGTTAGAGCCTTTGTTTCTGATCGTGGCATCCGCATTTGCGATAAAATCACCCTGTTCTATTTCGGTCTGTATAAGATCCTGCTGGAAAAGACCGGCTGTATTCAATATTTTCCTTGCCGATGCCCCATGCAGGAGGGCATCCTTCTGCGCCATCAGCATATGGTTGATACTAGCCAAATGCTTATCCACGCTGTCACGCATAAAAGGACGGGAAGGGCTATTCGCCGTCCCAAGCTCATTCCACATGGCAATATCTACGAGATCCGCTCTCGGCTTATCATCTACAGCGTTCGTACCGGCACCCTGCTCCCTCTGGTACCCTATGCGTACCTCCAGTTCCGCCAGTTCCCGGAGAGTTTTCATGAATTGCCTACCCTCCGCTGTCCAGTTATCCGTTACCTTGACCATCTTCCATCACATCCTTTTCATGCCTGCAATCATAATCGGCACAATACACCTTTTTTTGATCGCTAGAAATTGAAGCCCGTATGCTGTCAGACGGTACTCCGCATCCGCATCCCCGGACGCCGTGCTGCCTCCCACGGCAGAATTGCTAAAAGAGATGCTCGTGCTTCCTTCGGTAAAGGAAGCGACATTCATCGTGTTCTTTACCGAAATGTCAATGCCCTCTTCCGCTGATCCTGTCTCTGACGGGGCATTCAGCGACATCTTATGTGCCGCCAGATATGCTATTGCCTGCGGATACAGCTTTCCATACCTGCTCTCACTGAGAAATGGCTCAGTAAGTTCTATCCAGACCCTGATGTCATCATCCGTCATATACTTAAACTCCGGCGCCACAGTCCTTACGATTGCCGCTATCTTCCGTACACTGTCAATCTTCATGCCCGTCACCCATGCTACGCGCCCGGCTGCTGGTCACGCGCTTCATCTGCACCAGTGCCTTGGGGGGCCTCCGCCTTGCCTGCGTCCACAGCAGGATCCTTCCTTGCAGATTTAGCGGATTTGACAACCGAAAATGTCCCATTTGCAATATACTTAAGTACAATCGGATTCTTCTCATATCCATTCGGCACCTTCGCTGTATCCCCTGGCAGGATGCTCGTTTCACTGATTCCCACAATTTTCGAAGAATTATTTTTTACTAACATGCCTGTGTCCTCCCTGATTCCTGATTCTAAAAAAAGAATCCCCCAGTTGCATTGTCCAGGGGATTCCTTATGTTTGCTGTATTATTGTGATATTATCATACCCCTTCTGCGATCAGCCCGGAAAGCGGATAGTAGATGACCATGCCTGCGACTCTCTGCTCACAGGGAATCTCAATCTCCAGTCCCTTTTCCTGCAGCGGATACTGGTAAAAATGCATGGGAATCTCGAGTGCCATCTTCTTTTCGTCGTTCGCAAAGAGGAACATCACATTGCTGTCAGTAGGGTTGATGTCTACCGATTCTGCCTGCAGTTCGTTAGCCTCACGAATTTCTTTAAGGTAAGGAGCATGGTCCAGCACAAACTTCAGTATAGTCGTTTCCGTATCAGGGATCCGGCGTGTTGCCAAGTCGATGTAGACGTCAGACGGAAGGACCAGCGTATCCGGCTTTTCCACATTCTTTGTGATCTTTGAAGTATACTTCTGCATGCCGTTGATATCATCAAGTATCTGGTCGGCGTTTTTATAGCGGAACTCAGTGTGCTCTTTTCCATCGACCGTTACGGTAGACAGGACATACTTGGGGATGTCGTTATCCTCGGAAAGGATGCCAACCAGGCCATGTTCCTTATCCCCAGCCCAGGCTATCCTATTGACTGCATAATCCATCGCATACCTTGCCGACTCGCCTTTCCGCACGTCCAGGGACTTCCCTGTCATCCTTGACGCCCTCATTTCCTGTACAGAATACCCGTAGCTGTCACCGAGTGATTTCACATAGCCGGTGACCGGCTTCCCTTTCACATCAGCCCTGGGAAGGTCCGTTGCATAATTGTTGATGATTTTTGCCATGCCTGTTTTATCGTAGCTGTAGTATGTGAACGTTTCAGCGCCCTCAGGTACCTCGCTTGTCACAGGGAAAAGGGAAAGTGCTGTCATCTCAGGGTGCTCTACGTCATAAGTCTGGGTCTTGATATAGTCCAGTTCCCTTGCAAAAAAGATGCTGGCCTGTTCTATACTGTCAAAGCGCATTTCCCCATAGTCGCCGCCAACCATCCGGGAGCAGATGTTGCCGCTGCGCAGCGCCCTTACATCTGCACGGTCATAATTTTTATGTTTATTCTTTATCATGATTTGCTTACCTCCTTCTCATCAATGACCTGTCCTGTCACGCGGATCGGTGCGATGTCATCGTCCTTTTCATTTATGAACCGCAACGGCAAGAGAATCTTTGTAGCTGTATCCTCTTCCGTTGTAAAGCGACCTGCTTCATCCCCATCAGTTATCAAATAGACTGGTTTGTCATACGCGGGGGTTGCTGCAGCGCCAACGGCTCCCCAAATCTTACCGATCCTTAATACACCGATGCTGCTGCCTTTTTCAGGAATAGCCTTACCGTTCATATCCTGCATGGTCGTAAAGCCGTTCTGCACGATGCCTTCAAAATCTGCGGCCTTGCTTCCAGTGTCCGGCAGCTTCACTTCTACACCAGGATTCGCACCCTTTACAACACCGTACCCAAACGGGATCCCGCCCGGCGTGATAAAGGTATTGTTCTCATAATAAGAGATGTCGTACAATCCGCCGACCATCCCCTTCGAGATCCCATAATTATAACTTGTCTGTACTCCCATCAGTCCTTACCTCCTGTCTTATTTTCTCTTCTCGCGATCATCTTCTCCCTCGCCGATGCTGCAGAGCTGCCTGTACTGCCAGTGTCAACGCTGTCAAGATTACATCCTTTCATAATCTTCTTCCACTGACCATCGACATTTTTACGGCCTGCAACACTCTGTTTTGCGATATCATATGCTGCAGTAATATATGCATCCGATTTCCCGTCCAGCCGCAGCTTCGGATTGACGGCGCTGATCACTTTCTTTCTTGCATTTACGAGACTCAGTGTCTCTACCCCATCAAGATTAAGCCTGTCGGCGACGCGGCATACATCAAGATAATCCCTGAGACGCTTATCAACAGCCCTGTCAACGGAATCCATATTCACAAAGCCGTCCTCATCATCCTCATTGACATCTTCCCCGTCAGTGCTCTCTTCCGAATCACCTTCGTCAAGGTTTTCCCCTTCATCGTCTCCGTCACAATTCGGATCGCCTTCATCCGCCACAGACATATCACTTGCGGCCTGCAGTTCATCGATGACATTCAAAAGTGCCTCGATATCACCCTCCTGCTCCGCGATCACTTCCTCCGCATCCATCTGCTCCCCGTCGGAGTCCCGACGGTCTTTCCGCTCCCGCACGCCGCTGATGACATCCTCTGCATCCATCTTGACATCCTCGTCTTCATCTGCCGCTGAAGCTCCTGCCTCCCGCTGCGCCTTAAACAGAGCTATCGCCTGCTCCAGTTCCTCCGGCGTAAGATCGCTGTCATGCCTCGTGTTGCCCTGTGCCTTCTTTGTCCTTTTCTTTGCTCCTAACATCACTGGTCCTCCTTTTAAATATTTTTTTGTTTCTATATCCTTGTTGTCGATGTTCAGTCTCGCGCGGTCTCCCGCCCGGGCTTCTCCTACAAGGGCAAGGTGGTTTACTTCGATATCCCGCTGGATGCCGTCGTACTTCTGCCCGTGGTACACGCCCGGTGTTTCATCCAGCGTCAGTCCGTAGCCCAGCGACAGCTCCCGCAACCCGCATTCCCTGAGCGCATCCGTGTTGTGAATCACGATCTTGCATCGGACTTTATTGCCATCCCGGTAGCCTTTACTAAGAATCGTGCCGATCTGCTCGTCGTGGACGTTATCCTTGTCTATCTCCCCTGCATCATGGGTGATGATGATCGGCTTTCCCTCGTAGCTGGCAAGGCTCTTCTCCGCAAACACTTCCTCGGGAATCCGCAGCTCATTCCGAATACCGTTGTCCTTATCCGGGTCTGCATATTCAAAAATACCGCACCGGGTGACTACTGGATGGTCAATCAGGTATCCTTCCTCCGTATAATACGTCTGGTCGAGTTTGAGACTGTCTTTCCTGTAACTTTTAGTAACTGCCTTATGCAAATTTCCCACCTCCTCCAAGGCAATAAAAAACGCCTGCAAAATACAAGCGTCCCTCATCCTAAAATTTCTCCTATTCCTTTTTCGCCGCTGGTGCGTTAAAAACGCCAAATTTGAATACCGGTTTTGCCCGGCAACGGCATCTATAATCTTGCCCAGGATGGCACCGACGGCCTGTCTTTACATCCACAATAGGTGGGGCATCCCATCGGAACCGTTTGCCATTGAGTGCTTTATGTGTCTCTCTGACACGGCTATCACCACAGTCATCCCAAATATATTCTTCTATCCCAGCATCACGCTGCTGTGCCTCATTGAGAGACGCATTTAGTTTCCCGATCTGATCCCTTGCCAAAAACTGAGCACGGGATTTTCCGACATTGTATTTGTGCTGGATGTCCAACATGATCTTTGTTGTTGACTTTCCGTTAATAAATCCTTCCTTTATAACCGTCCGCATGTCACCCAAAGTATCTGCCGGAATCGTCTTGATCAGTGAAACGTTTACATCCACCCATTTGTCGAGCGCGGTCTGGAAGAACTCACCCATATAGTAATCTTCCATGATATTGATACCCAGCGTCTTATCAACCGCCTTTTTCCATTCCCTGATTGTCAGCTTTCTTGTCATGTTCGCAAGGGCTTCCAATTTCCGCCGCAGCCCATATCCCTGTGTCTTCTCTGTGAATCTCTTCTGTATCTTATCCAGAATTTTCTCCAACAGCATCATGACATCATTGATACTGTCAGACCGATAGTCTTTTCGATATGTGCCGCGCTCCTTCATTATCTGCTCTTTCAGCGCCGGAATCTCTTTCTCGATTGATTCTTTCAACAGGCGCATGTACTGACTGGATATACGGGCGTATTCACGCTCTATACTGGCTGGGAAGACGGGAGTATACTTTGAGATCAGGATATCGTGCCCATGAAACTTCTTACGACATATCTCCTGCATTGCTTCTTTCTGCAGGCTTTCATTCATATATGCCATCACCTCCAAATAAAAACAGCCCATATCTTAGATACAGACTGTTTCATACAGAATATTTACTTTTTGATGATATCAGTCGTCCTCGGAATACGTACCATGGACAAAGTCTACCAACTCCACTGCCATCACACCTCTCGGAGACAGGTCATTATCACCTGCCTTTATTGTCTCTTCTATCTCTATATCAGCGCAGTCATCCATAAGCCGGTCATAATCATGCTCTTTCCTCCAAAGGAACTCCTCTTCCGTCAATCCGAGTTCCTTAAGAATAAATTCCTTTTGCCGCTCAGTCAGTCTTTCCTCTGCATTCATACAATCACTCTCCTCAATGCTTAAATACCGTTACGATCTCGCCATCGTCATGGTCTACTACGACAACAACACGTCCTTTCTTGTAACGGAACTTATTACCATCATGCGTAGTATCCGGCTTCACGACTTCTGGATGCTGTACAACCTCCCTGACCTTTTCTGCCGATAGCCTCCGCTGACCGCATCTGTCGCAGGTATGCTTTGACAGCTTCTTAATAGTAACACCTTTGCTGGTCCTTTGTCCAACGATTTTCTTCTCGTATTCCCTTCTCTGTTGTGCTGACAGTGGTTTTCCGAGACCGTTTCCTCCACCGCCGGAACCGCCAAGCTGACCAGGACGACCTCTATGGTTGTGGTTCCCAGAATTGCTGTTTCCTACATCTTGTCGCATGCTAAGCGTATCGATCAATAGCGAAAGGGAATCCTCAAACGGCTCAAACAGCTTTACATCTCCATAGAGCAGTTCAGCAAGGCTCATAAACCTGCTATTTATCATTTCCTTATTATCAGCACGGGGCTGTTGCTCATAGCTTGTACATAGAAATACACAAGAACTCAGTTCTGGCGGTTTACCTGTAATTTGACCGATCTGTATCAGTTCCAATGGGATGATTCCAAATTCCTCTTCGGACTCCCGCCGTGCAGCCTCTATCAGATCCTCTCCTGTTTCTACGTGTCCTCCAGGTCCACAGATGCCCTTACCGTCTGTGCGGATCCCCGTCAGTACTTTGCCATCTTTGACAACCAGGACACCAACTCCTTCGGCCTGTGTAATGCCATCATCCCTATGCATCCCTATGACTTCATTATCGTCCCCTTGAAGCTTTATTTTACCATCAGTGGGTGTCAATATGCCTTCGACACTATTTTCGCTATTTTGGGCCCCTTCCGTGACAGTCTCTTCATCCCCTGCGGATTCTATCCCTAAAAGAGCAGCAATATCAAGATCATCCTTTTCGTTCAGCAGATCATTAATCGTATACTCCTCAGACTGCTTAAGCCCTTCACGGACTTCTGACGGGTCGAGCACCTGCATATCAACATATGTCTGAGCAGTAGCCGCCTTTGTCTGCTCAGTTGTAGCTTTGACGGAATCCACATTTGCCTGTTCTGCCTCACTCAAAGACCAGAGAGGTGTAAACTCAACCTTGTACGCTGGTATCTCTTTGATGTCACCTTTCTTTTTCCCGCATTCGAAGACTATGTCAAGAAGAATGCGCATATTCTTTTTCAGCATCATCTTCTGTATCTTATTGACAAAGTTATAGTAAATCTCCATGTCACTGTCACCAGTGCTGTTCTCACCCGCAGGAGACCGACCAAATAGTATCGTTTGCGGAATATTCGTTACAGCGCTGAGCATGTTGCAAGTCGTGTCTATGATATCTTTGACGCCTGCAAGAGACATGCTCTTGAAGTCATAATCCTCGCACTCGGAATCTATAACTAAGCTGTTCAGTATGCTGCGTGCCATGTCAATGACATCCAGGCGCCTCAGAACTTTTTCCTCCCCATCCGGCGTATCGAGCAAATTCGCGAGATTATGCATCTTATAGATTGCCTGCACACACCTTTCCAGCATCTTCGGCGCAATCGCATGTGATATGACTGCATCACGCAACGCATCCTTGATCCGCATGAATTCTGGTATACCAAAGTAAAGGTACGTCGAATATATCCCTGTCTCCGGCAGCTTGCCATTCTGGAATACAAGACACCGGCTCTCATGCACACGGAAGGTACCGAACTGACTGTTCACAATATAAAATTCAGGCTTCTGAAATTTACTGCCGTACCGCCTCCTTCTTTCAGGGTTATAATCATACAAAGACGACTGGTCAGGCTGTACCACCGCCCTTTCATATACGAGCAGTTCTTCAATCTCAGCCACCTCATCCCAATCGAGTGGTTCATCCAGTTCACAGCCGTCATCAACAAGCATCACCACGATAGCGCCACCGTACAATCTTGCCCATTTAATCGCAGTCGCCGCTGTTTCTTCCCAGTCAAGCCGATCAAGTTCATCTGAAATGAAATCCTCCACATTCGGATCATTCAGCTTGAAATCATATCCGTGCTTGACTGCCTCTTCTGCGGGAGCATCAATAATCTTTGCGAATAGACCATTGCAAACATACTGATCCGTCAAATCCATATCTGGCACAATATCTTCCGCAGAATAGGTATATGCCATGGAGCTGTCATTCTTTGTCCCGTATCTTGTCAGGATATTGCTGTAGCCATCATAACGCTCTACTTGCTTCGTCCTCTCCATATCATACTCTTTCACTTCATTACTTCTTATCACTTTGTTTACTCACCTCCTTATGTCCCGGTCCTCCTCCTGCTGAAAGCGGTTATAACAGGCTATTTATGTTGAACTTCATATAAAGCGTTATCTCACCGAACGCTGAACTCCCGGCATCCACCATATCCTTGAACTTGCTTTCCGGGAAGCTTTCGAGCTGATTGAAATACTCTTCATTCCATTCCCCTTCCATGACATCAAAAAATCCCTGCTGCCACTGTGCCGCCATGGGCTCCGCACGGGATTCCTTGCTGCCTGACTCCGGTCTTGTCACAACGCTGTATCCAGCCAGCATCTCGATATAGCTTCCAGCCTGTTCTTTTCCCGCCTGCCCCGGATCCTGCGGAAGTCTCTGCCGCACAGTGCAGTATTTACGATACTTCGCATTGTCGGCTTTCGTCGTTGTCATGACAAGTTTCCTTACCTCTCCAGCCTTCAGCTGTCTGTTTACAACGTCAAGAATTAAAAATCTGCCGCAGGCTCTTTTTGCTATCAGAACTCCAGCTGTATAAGCAGCTTCCTTATTCTCATCTTCATCCGTAGCGGCCAGATCCCATCCACGACAAATTGCAACAATATCGTCCGGGATCGTTGTCAGAATGTCTTTTATCTGTGTACGTTTAAAGAAAGAACCCGCGCTGGGCTTAATTTTCCAGTTTCCATTTAGCAGGCGTTCTTTTTCTACTTCCGTTAACGCCAATAAATTAGCCAAGTAACCGGGATCATTTTCCATGAGGATTTTATTGTCCTGCAATGTGCTAGCAATAAAGGTAACGCTTTTGACAGATTTCTTTGCCTTATACTCATCTAACCCACTCTGCTTGGCAAAATCAATTCCATCATCTTCTGTGTCGAACCACGAAATAATATCATTCATGTGCACCATATACCGAACAACCCCGCTGCGTTCAGATATCGGATATCCCGTATCCTGATCTATCCACCATGATATGAAATCAGCAACCCAGGAGTCCGCATCAGGATTACATGTCGCTCTTATATATGGATCTATTCCAGAAGCACTTCTGTTTCGGGACATCATATAAAAAAACTGCTTTTTCGTAAAATGTGTCAGTTCATCAAATCCTATAAGTGCAATCTGGGAACCCTGCCATTTCCCTAGATCCCTATCTCCATCAATATGTGCAAAGCCAACCCTTGCGCCAGTCTTAAATTTCCAATGATACCGCGGAGAAGTCTTAGGAATTGCGCCTTTAATTCCTCCATACACTTCATAGCTTGAATCCCACAATCCGCCCTCCTGCGTGATCTGTATTGACTGTCTTCTGAATATTACAGCACCAAATTTGGGATTATTAGTATGTCTTGCCGCTTCCAGCAACAAAGCATATGTCTTGCCGCCACCAGCGGCGCCTCCATATATTGCAATATCTGCAGAGGTGCTCAGAAATGTTTCCTGCGGACCCTGCTGTGGCTTTAATACTCTCATTTCTTATCACGTCCATTTTCTGGGAGATATATCATTACATCATCAGATTCTTCATTATCAACGTCAGAATTATCAGCTTCCATTTTAGAGTTCCAGCCATTTAACAAATAATCATGCCGCTCATCAGCTATGCGCAGTCTGATCAGTGAATCAATGCATTTTGTTTTTGCACGCTGTATTTTAGTCAACTCTGCCTCTAATGCCGCCAGACCTTTGATCACATATTCCGTGCTTGTATTTGTCTCTTCCACTTTGCCTACTTTATTTCCGCTTTCATCAAAATCGGTTTTTACTTTCTTTGTCACTCCATTAATGTATAGTCCCTTTTCTGATTTCTCTTTAAAGCTCTTAATCTGATGCATGAACTTTCGTTCCCGTACCGTGTACATAGCAATCTGCTGTTGTAATAATTCTTCCTCATTATTTGATATCTCTTGCATGAGGTGTATCTCTTCCTCGGTAAGTGTATCCCAATAGAATGTAGAATAGGCTCCATGCTTTTCAGCATTTTTATTACGATGCGGAGCGGATCCCGAACCGCCCTTTGATCCTTTAGCGTTTTTGTTCCCTGGCTGCCCGCCCTTTGATCGTTTGGAGCGTTCCGTATCTTTTGTTTGGAGCGTTCCATTCAACTGTTCTTCCCATCTGTCTTTTGACTTCCACCCCCTGACAGTTCCCGCAGATATATTTAGTTGACTTGCAATCTCAACTAAATCAATCTTTCCGCCTGCATCCTTATAAATCTGGAATGCCCTGCCACGGTTTGGATCGCGCGCCCTTGGCATACCACCACCTCTCTTCTATTCGTTTTTTGTTTTTATTTTTTTAATGAGCGGAGGGAGTCAATACGCTCCCTCCGCTCTCTCAACACGAATATCATTGGATATAACATTAAATCTTCGTTATAAATTCTGCTTTAGAAAATTTTTGGTCTTGTTTTATCATCATCCGCAGAAAATCCTCTTTGGAGAAATCGGACAGCCGAAAGACCTCCTCCGGCTTCATCCCCAGCTGCTTTCCAATTTCCGTCACAGACTTACCCTCTCCAAGCAGTTCCTGGACGATTGCTTTCATTGGTTCCAGTAAATGTGTTCCCCTTGCTCTGTTATGTGTTACTGTACCATAGATATCTTCTGAGTGTTCATTATGCCTCACTACTACAACCGGGACAAGCCCTTTGAGCATGGACACAAGCGGCTCCTCCCCTGCAATCGTCCATCGATGAAATCCATCTATTATAGTCATATCTGCGCGGACCACAATCGGTAGTGTCCATCCGTTGGTCAATATGGATTGTTTCAGCAATTCTAGATTTTGTTTTGACACTTTGTTCGGGTTATAGCTGTTAGGCTTTACGATGTTGCGATCTACCCATTGGAGCGTAGATAGGGGCGCAGTCAGCTTATTATCCATTCCGCAATACCTCCTTCCGTTTAGCCTCCTCAAAGTATTTCCCATAAACACGCTGATATAATGCTCGAAATGAACGCATCTTCGGATCCCCGGATATCAATCCCTCATATATTGCCTTGCAGTCCTTATTATCTACAATTGTAGATACCGACATAAAAAAATTGCGGTACCTCTCCGCAACATACCGCTTATTCTCAGTTGTAAAATTCCCGCCCATATCAGAAAACAACTCCAAGAGCGCCGCTTTGTAATCTTTCTCAGCGCTTCCCTTCTCGTTTTCCTTTCTAGTCGAGGTATTACGTCCGAACATTTCGCTATCCCAATATAGGGACGCAAGATAAGCATTTGGCTCCCTGCGCACTATCCGTTCCATAAGATCTGGATAATACTCATTCATCTTCACAAGGCTTTTTGCTGTGTCTATGGAAAAGCCCTGCAAAGCCCTTCGTATAAGCTGTCTCCGTGGACGTGAACAGTGCCGGCGCCCATATCCATGTAGCAGCTATGCTGAGTGCAGATACAATCCATCCAACATTTCTATTGCCAACGCAAAAACCGATAACACTTTTTTCTTTCCGCGTCAGTAATACCGTCGAAAGCAACATTGCCGCTGCATATATCAATAATACCAAAATCGTGTAATTCATCTTATCCTCCAATCTGTTTAAATTGTCTGGAGGAGCACTGCCATCCGTATCCTGTTTTCATCCCCTTCCCCGGAAAACTGCGCAAAAAAGAAGCCTGAACCCATATCCAGACTTCCTCCTTGCCTCAAATTAGAATTTTACAATTATCATTAAACCACTTTGCAACTCTGATGTCAATGTAATCTTTTTGCAAACAGAGGATTTATTGTACGTCCAACCCATCCACCCCAAAAATAAGTGCTGCGAGCCTTTCAACTGCAACCCGGAGATCAACATAGACATTTTCTTTAGACATATTCTTCTTTTGGGCAATTTCTTTGGCTGACAAGGTATCTTCCGCTATGTACATATCCCATACCACATCATACCGCCTGCGCTCTATCTCCTTATTGGACGACTTTTCACAGAATGTTGCATACAGCCCGAGCATTGCTTCCACGTGTGATACCATGATTGCCGTCCTAGTCGCGCTATCCTTGATGCTGCTGATAATGACATCATTGTCGCTGCTTTTCATCATGGATTCAAGTATATCGAATGCGCTTTCATCCATCTGCGCCCTTCTGAATACGGAGTTTTCCGCATGTTTTTTCAGCATCCGATAGTTTCTAAGCAGGAGCTTTGTATTCCTGAGACGCCGATCCGCTCTCTGTCCGTTCTCGATCTTGCGTTCCTGCTCGAATCGTTTCAAGGCTTCCTGCGCTCCAATGATTGCCGCTTGTTCATAAATTCTTTTCAGTTCTTCATCCGTCAGGACAACGAGTCTGCGCTGCTGCGGATCCGCCTTCTCTGATTCCTGCTGCTTATTCTCAGTCAGGTGCCTCACGATCTCATCCACCCTGCCCGCTTCGATGCCGACTTCTTCCGCAATTGCCTCGTCACTCCACCCTGCATCGCGAAGGCTTGACACTTTCCCCGCATCAATGCCATCGAACTTCTCTTTGTCATCTTTTGCCATGATTCCAACCTCCTATGATTCTATTTTTATTGAACCGACAATGTCTGTAGATATTCCTCTATAGATATCTGCCCTGGCAAATTATAATCAGGTTTCTCCCACGCTGGTACATCAGCAGCGTTACGTCCAATATGCGGTGTGGTTCCAAACCTCCTTCTATAACATACCGGACCATAGCCAAGCACCATGCTGTTGGGATTCCTCAATATTCTACCACAAATCGAACATTTCACATTTGTCCCTCCTTCCGTCAGCCAGTCCATTCTTTCCGATCTTCTTTTTCCAGCTTTCCCAATTTGTGGGTATGAATGGCTTCCACTTAAGCTCTGGTAGGGAAATTGTCAGATTATCCCTTGCTTTATCATCCACATTCAGAGTCGGTTTCCAGAGATTGATAAAATATATCTCATATAAATTCATATCCGCCTCTGTTTGCAGCATCACATATTCGATCTTTGTTACATTATGTATGTCAATCGCCCTGTGCATTTCGGCCGCAAACATATGACCATGGATTCGTGACTGTAACGGCTGTTTTGTCCTGCCTAAATACACAAGGTTATTTCCGTACCAAATACGGTATAAGATAAAGCCTTTAGGGCTCGCCAACGCCATCATCCCCCTCCATTATCTTTTATAACACTCCGAAATCTTTTTCTTAAGTATTCCGCATGTTTGTTTGTGATTTTATAATGGCTGCACTCTGTTTTCTTTTCCCGCCTCCCGTTTCCATCATAATAGAAACACTCATCGCAAACATAACACGGGAATTCCATTTCATCAGTGCAATCATCCCAGCACTCCGCACTATTCGCGCAATGGTTACATATACATCCGCCGCACGGAGAAGCATATTGTTTTTTAGGTTCTATATATTTCTTCTCCGTTTTGGGAATAATGCCCAGTTCTTCAAGTGTTATCTGATGATTCATAATTCTTCAGGATTCCTACATCTCTTGAACTCTATCACCCAGACCCACGGATTGGCATCCCATCCGTAACGATCAATATCTGTCTTCTTGATCGTTGAGTCCCAAAGCTCCTCAAACATCATTTTCTGGTTCCCGTCAAAATAATGAGCTTCCGGGTGTACATGACAGTTAACTCCTTCCAGTAGGATGTCCTGTCCAGTCATATCCTGTAATCGCTCTACCCGCACATCGGTTACCTTTAGCCAGATACGGGCGGCTTCTTTTGGCATGTGTATAGAAGGATGCCATTTTACCCCATATGGTGCGCATGCTCCAGCTTTCCTGTTTGCTGCATAATAATACTCATCAAAATTTGTGTTTTTACACCATGTTTCCCGGACATACAGGATATCTCCCGGATTATATGGCGGTCTATATGTACATGCTACAAGTTCTGCGTCTGTCATACCATCATACAATGCGTACTTCCTGTCTAACTCGTGTGGCTCCTTTCTGTCTGCCAGCATACACTGTGATTTCTTCACCACCCGCCGCGTGACCGTCTTTCTTCCGTCCAGGATTGCCTGTACCATTTCTGTATTGAACAGGATCGGTAATACTCTACTCATGCTTTTACCTCCACTCTCATCCAGCGCCGCCGGATTTTACAATATCAACTGCATTTCTGTATGCTTTTGCCCTTCCCTCTAAATCTGCCGCTGTTCCCCAGCTTCCCACTTGTGCAAGTCCGTCCGCTGGCTTTTTCCATTTCTTCCTGCCGTTCGGCTATATATGCAGAAATGCAACTATTAGCTTATCCATTCAACCACCGCCCATATAAATCTTATTCCTCATGATAATAATAGCAATCGCCCTCACATACTTCACAACCATTAGGGCAATCATCAATGTCAAGCGGACTTCTCTTTTCATCATCTGCGGCGCAATATGCATTATCCGGCAGACAATACACTTCAACACCATCTTGCAACATTGTCATTTCTGTTTCCTCACTTTCTTTACTCCACCGCCCATATGCTCACCGATTTCATTCAATACCTATACCAATCTTAATCATTTTTACCTTTGGCGGTTCTTTGAATTTAATCTTCTGACCGCAATACGGACAGCATGTATAATCTTCGGACACGCTAAATCCGCATTTTTTATTCGGGCAACGCCATTCATTAAATCTTTCGCCATGATAAAGCGTATATCCAACAAATTCAGCAAATTTACGAATTGCTTTCATTTCCTTTCACCTCATTCCATTTCCCCACAAACCACTTCAACACTTCCGCCTGCGAACAGCTATTCAGCAGTTCCACATCTTTCACCGACATTTCCCCGTTTTTCTTCCTGTACGGCTGTTTCTGTGTGATGCGGTAGCCGGTAATCATGCGATTCTACTGTTCGCTGTAGAATTGGTAGGTGTTTATTTTATAGATATAGCCTTTTGCAATCAAAGCAGATTGCAGCTTGTTTATGGTTTTGCGAATGTTCATGTGATTAATATCTCTTTTACTGTCAATACAAAATATTCCTTTCCCGGTTCTGCTCCCCATTCTTCCTTACCTGTGCCGATTTCTATGAAACACATTGCAATAAATGTAGGAGCATCCTTGCCATATCCATTGCAGAACATTACAGGTTGATTTCCAAAACAAGGTCTTATAATGTTCCTTTCTTTTCCTACAATAATTCCAAACCAATTACAAAACCTTGTTTGATAATACGGTTTAATTTCCCGATATTCCTCTTTCTTTTCACCGGAAAGAATCATATCAAACCATTTCTTTTTAATTGGCAATGTCAGCATATTTCCCTTTCCCTCCACAATCCCCCTAACTCCCCTGATTCTATTGTACAAGAGATTTGAGGGGGAGTCGTACCAAGTTATAATTGATTAAACAATACTTTTATACTTCTCTGTCTTTCTTCCTTCTTTTTGCTTTTCTTTCAGCTTCATTTCAGCGTCCGCAAGAGCATTTTTCAGTCTTTCCATTTCTTCATCAACTTTTTTATTGACACTCACCCTCTCGGAATACCGAAACATTTCATTTGTGGTATTGATTGCAAAAGCCATAGATTCTGCAAAGTGAACCGCCGCTTGATGTGCGGCAAGCCTTTTTCTCGCCTTTTTAACTTCCAGTTTTTCATCAAAACAATACCATTTCAGATAATCTCGCCGTTTCTTTGCTTTCTCTGCCTTCCGCTTCTTCTCCTGTTCTTCCTCCCATTTTCTGTCAAGATATTCCTCATCCCGTCTTTGGCTGTCGTAATAATCAGCTATCCACTGGTCTAAGTCTGTATCACTATCAAAACTACAGCAGGGCGGCTCTATTGGTTCCCCGCTCGGAGAAGAAGTCATACCGCCGGGGCAAATTTCTTCTGCCAATAATGGGCAGTTTTCGCAATCTTCTATTTCTGACGCTTTCACTTCCCTATCCTCCTTAACTCCTTATATTCGTCTTTTCAGCATTTTCTCTGTACATTTCCACCACTTCTTACTGCAAGTACCATGGCATCTTCTCCCACATCACTGTAACGGTTTTTCTGTTTCTTTCTGCATTTTTCAACAGCAGCGTCATAGTCATAATCGATCTGTCCCGCAAGCCGATCAGCCATTGTGACAAATTTGTTACGATAATACGCTTTCCACTGAATATCATCGTCCTTGATTTTATCCATCATTTTCACATAATCGTGTAACATACAGATAATTAGGACTATATCTCCATATGAGCAGCTCACAACATAATCGCAGAATAACTTCAAATTGATGGCTTTCTCAATCATTACCTGCTTCATCTCGTCTTTTGTCATGCCATTTTCGACTTCCCTTAGGAAGCTGAAAAGGAACCAGAAATGTTCAACATCCATAACATGATCATCCTTTCTAATAATCTCTGCCGAGAAGACGCCCTACTCCTTCTTGGAAACCATATGTCCAGAGATAAATACGCTTATCTATCCTCTTCCCAAGGCTTCCAAAACCACTTTCAAACCAATTGGTATCATATTTTTCCATAATATTTTCCAGTTCTTCGGGATATATTGCATTTTCATTTGTCGGATAGTCCTCAAGTATTTTCTGCATCCGCTCAAAGTCCTCTTCCAGTTCTTCTTCATCTATATTTTCAAATACACCGTCCCGAACCGCTTTGATATATTCCTGCTTTATGTCCTCCAAATCTTCCTTGATATCACGGTAATCATACGTGTAATCGTTGGATGTACACCTCATTTTCTCAATGAAATATTCTGTGCTATTGATATAATGCGTCAGTTTCTCCACTGTGATAGGATTATACCAACTTGCTATACAATCCCCACAGTCACCCTTGATGATAAGGTCTCCCTTCTGCTTGTCCACAATGTACCTCGTGGCGTATTCACCGCACCCGTTTTTATCCTTCCAATCCATAATGAAGAAATCTTCATTCTCAAATAGCAGCGTGGCATCAAAATCATAATGGTCGAATATGTCTTTTGCCCACGCCTTCCATTTTTCATACATTTTTACTAAACTCCTTTCCGGGCGGCGGAGCCTGCCGCCCTCTTTATTCCGCGCGAGATACTCTCACCCAAAAGGAATGCTCCCTACTACGACAAAGCAACCGGTAATACCATCGCTTTAAAGTCACTGTCTTCGGCTTCAATAATCATCGGCATCTTCGCATTCTCAAAATTTAGCGAAATGTTGTAGCATTCAAAGGCTTTCAGTGTTTCGACCACAAGCTTCGCATTAAACCCGATTGTCAATTTTTCAGGCACTTCCTCCTGCAGACCGACGGTTTCCTGATAATCCGTAATCGTATCTCTAATGGAAATGTTCAGTTCACTCCCTTTTATCGTGAATACCGTCGGTTTTCTCTCATCTGCACACATCTTCGCCCGGATAACCGCATCCAAAAGTTCCGACTTAACCGCCACTGTGTGCAGGGGAGGCTTCTTGAATAATCCGGCATATTTAAAATATTTTCCTTCAACGATGCGGGTATGTATCTCATATTCCTCTGAAGAAAAAGTGGCTACATGATTATTATGTCTGATGAATACATCTCCTGTAATTCCGACTGCAATTAATCTGTCAACAGTTTCCTTTGGTATCAGCAGCTCAAACTCACCGTCGTAATCTACTTTATCCCATGCAAGCATATGCCCATCCATACCAACAAAGTTCAGCGTTCCGCCGAATGCTTGCAAACAGAGCGTACACATAATCTGGTTTTCCCTCTTCATCGGTATTGCATAAGATACCCGCCGCATTGATGCCATGAGCGATTCAGCATTAATGACAAACTCCCCGCCGTCCGCTCCTACGACATTCGGCATCAGAAATTCAGCAGGATCCACTGTCTGGTATTTATTGCTGATCTTATCTGCCTTGATTGCAATATTGAAAGTCGCCCCCTTATTATCCGCTGTGATCTCCACCTCTCCGTCCGGCAGATTATTGATAAGGTCAAATGCCCTTGCCGGGATGATGAAAGATTCCCCATCTATGCCCTCTACCTTCGCCTTAATTGCTATTTCCATGTTATTCGCGATTAAATACCCATCCGACACCAAAATGCCCTGTAAAGCCGGCACACTGGTTTTCTTTGGCACTACCTGCTTTAGCTTATTGATTTTTTGTGACAGTTCATTCTTATCAATTCTCATTCCTTAATTCCACTCCTTCCAGAAATAATACTGTGCAGTTCCGATCTGGTACCTTGTACGGCTCCAACTCTGTTCCTGCCGCCATATACTTATGCCCGAATAATTTTTTCATTTGCTTCCATATACCCCAGGGAACCCTGTAAAAATCTTTCATCCCTATTGAAACCACTACATAACACTTAGCCCCCATGGTCTCATATTTATCAAAAGTATCCCATTGCGTTTCCGTTATGGCGTTCTGCTGGATCCTGTCTTTTTCTGTATGCTTCGCATCAAAGATAATACAGCTTCCATCGCACAATGCTCCTTTGAAATCCGGCTGCGCCTGTTTTGTGAAGCAGGCAAGGAACCGTCCGGACCTGTCCGCTTTACCAAGCGGTTTCATCGGTTCTGGCGTCTTCTCTATAACTGCATATCCTTCCCGCTGATAAAATTCACACGCCGCGGAAATCCACTTCTCAAATATTTCGCCCGATGCCCTGCTCCTTGCTCCTGAAATCTGGTGTCTTGGATCAGCATTCTGTATTGCCTTCCCTGCCGTGCCGTCAAAATAGCCTTCACTGTTCATATACAAAGGATTCCTACCCATCAGCATTTCCCTCCGTCAGATCTGACATATCTATTCCCATATCCCCATATTCTTTTCCGAAACAATCTCTGCACATGAATCCGTATTGTTTCGGCTGTTCGCCCCTCTTGAACCGTGCAAGTAGTGTTACCATATTTCTTTTTTTCTGATACGCCTTGCACTTAGAACACTCAGCATAGAGTTTATTCTGCATTTTCTTACTAACCGTCCTGCGCTGCAGTTCCAGCGGGAACTCCCTTCGCATATTCTCCTCTCCTATGATTGGGATAAGGCTGTTTTTCATAAACACTGGTATTCCTTCCATGTCACAATCCAGCACAATCTTCTCGATCCATTCCCGATCTGGCACTACCTTTTCTCTGCGACGACCTGTTTCTGCCCCCAATATAACCCAATTTATATACCTGCAATTGCTTGCAATAGCCCATCCTCTTGATGTTGCTATATTTTCCAAAATAGGCTCAATGCTGAAAAATGTCTTTGTTTTTCCCTGCAATTCCCCAAAAGCGTCCACCGCAATCCCCATCTGCGCCGCATTTGTAACCGAAGTTCCATACCACATATTCTCTCTTACCGGAAGTTTTTCTGCGTCCTCAAGATCACAATACCGTTTTGGATTCTTCGTAAGAAACATATAATTGTGCTGAGGACGTTCCATGCATGCTCCGAGAATGTCCGTGATCCACTGCCCTGGTACCCATGCCCCGAATATATCCGACATCGCCCCGACAAAAATGTTGTTGCCCATTTTCAGTTTGTCCAAAGTATCCATGCGATACCGATGATATGTAGGTTCGAATCCGAATGGGTAAACTAGCGCATTCCCTGTCTCGTTCATCATAGGCTTTTCCAGCAGGTAGACCTCCTCCGATTCGTCCGCCGCATCCACCAGTTGATAGTCCGCCCTGGCCATTTTATTTAATCTTACATCCCCAGCAAATCTGGCCGTCATTGTCCTTGCGTAGCAGTAAGGGCACCCGTGCCGGCATCCAGTGACGGGATTCCATGTATGATCGCACCATTCAATTTTTGACTTATTCATCAGCAGCCTCCTCCCAGAACTCAACAAAATACTGTGTCTGTCCCCTGCCCTCCGGTCGTTCCTTGCCAATTCTGACGGCATACCCTGCCTTTGCGATCAGACATACCAGTGTGTTCCTGTCTTCATCATTCAGCTTAAAGAGCAGATTCTTTATTCTTTTTCTACCCGGCTTTACATTACTCATGCTGACACCGCCTCTCTTTTTAATTCATAATTTCGCATCTGTTCTGCAAACAACGTCGTGAATGCCCTGACTTCCATCGTCATATCACAGTTATGGGATCCTCTGCACTGAACAATCCTATGATCGTTCCACTCAAGTGTGTAGAATGGCTCATTCGGATTTTCAATTCTCCTGACAAAGAGAATGGTCGTTTCACCTCTCATTACCCTGTCAATGTATGTTCCCACACAGTGATGCAGTGCTTCCCCCTCTGTTTTTAGTTCCTCCAAACAATACGGGAGCCGGATAAACAACCCTTGAAACTGCAGATTGAGGGGATCGCCCTCTTTCAATTCCTTTCTCATTTGATTCAGCAGGCGATTGAACCTCTTAATTTCCTCCCTTTGCTGCTCATCCTTAAACTTCTGATACGCTTTTGCCATTTCATCATGCCTTTCCACAAAATTCCGCGGATAAATGTTGAATTCATTCCGCATATCGTACCCCATTTCCATCAGCCACCCAGTGTAATCAAAATAATCCTGCTTGTGCCGGATCTTCTGTTTATTAAGATATTTGTTCAGTTTGTGAAGCGTCGTGTATTTCATAGCATCTAAGAATTTATCAAAGAAGTCACAGCGCCCTTCATCATGTATAAATCTGAGAATATTCAAATCATCCACTGTCAGCCTTATCCCTTTCTGTTCTGCATGCTTGATAATCCTTAAATCCCGCAATTCCGGATTGCCGTTGGTGGACTCCCGTAAAAGTATGAATTGCGATCTTGAAATACCGCAAGTTTCCAGTATATTTCTCCCGTTCATAAAACCTTCTCTTACTGCTGCGTAGTCGTTTTCAAAAAGTTCCCCGACCAGTTTGTACCATCCAATCTTTATCATCTGCTCTGCAAACGGATATCTGTGGTAAAAATTTAAATAGTCATCAACGATATATGGTGATTTATGGTCTATAGCCGGAAGAACACTTTCAAGAAACATCCCGATGCAACTGTATTTCATACAGGTAGTACTCAAAAAACCAAAATCCATATTGTAGCGTACTGTACTCCGCGGTACTTGAAATTTTGAAGGGCACCATTCCCATCCATGCCGCTTCGGATAGCACCACCGTACCTCCTGGCTGTATGTGTATGTCTCCCATTCATAATCTTCCACACTCGTCGGGGTATGTATGGTGCGGAACATTTCCAGACTCTCTATCTCCGGGTGTCTGAAATCCTCACGGAAATTTTTACTGTGGCAAAAATACCGAACCAATACATTGTCTCCGCTTGGCTGTACCAAGACGCTCCAGTTTGCTTCTAACAGTTTCCCCCTGCCGTATCCTTCGCTTTTGGCAACAATCGGTTTCTGGCAGTGAGGGCAGATATAATCTTTATTGTGCCTCAAATACACGCTATGGTTCCATATCGCGATCTTCCTGTGATAGATACCGTCCTTCCTAATTTCGTACTCATGTCCGCACCTGGTGCAATATGCCCATTTTTCTTTCTTCGAGTAGAAAAAATAATTGTAGTCATCAAACACTTTCTTTTCAATGAACTGCTGATAATCTTCCGGCAGCTCCCCAAATAGTTCCATACGCGTATCTATCTTTTCACATATCTTCCGATGCTTCTCCGCCAGCTTCCTATCCCGGATATCCGCCTGATAGGCATAAATATAATCCTCAAACTCAAATCCCGCATCACAGCGGTTTGTGTGGTTGCGTTCCCGCCACTCCCTCATAAATTCAATAATTATGTCTCCGTCCTGAGGCGATGCAAGTACCAGATTGCTATTCATCCGCCACGTATCGGATATATAAAATCCTGTGATATAGTCAAATGCCGCTGTCCGCCACTTCGTTTTTTTCTCTGTTAAATCCTGAGAAATATATTCTGTTTCCTGGCAAAAAGTACGAAACCATGGGATGACTGTCTTTCCCTTCGTCTTGAAGCAATTGATCACCAGCGTATCTTCCCCGTTTATTTCAATCCTTTCTGCCGCGGCTATCCCTTTCATCCCGGAAATCATTTGGCGTAATTCCCGATACTGTTTCTTTACTTTCGGTCTCGGCAGGGCGGATAAGGCTCTTTTATCCATACACGCCACCCCCCTACATTCCCATCATCGAGAACAGGTCCATCTGACCGTCCATCTCTTTCGGATTTTTCTTTGTCTTTTGCAGATCCTCTGGTTTTTCTTCCTCCTTGCCACCTTTTTTTGCATCCTGTTTTACATTCTTCTTATCTGCCTTCATGCACGTTTTCCTGCGCTCTTCCTCTTTTTTCTTGCGTTCAGCAGCCGCCCTTGCTTTCCTCTCCTCCTCCGCTTTATCGTCCCTGTGGTAATAATCCTCTGCCCATTCATAAACCACATCGTACCGAACGGCTGCACCTCTAGCTCTCTTTGCCTGTTTCATGGCCTGCTCAAATATATACTTGTAACACTTGCCCCACGTCTTATGCTTCTGCATGACATCCTGCGCCAAGCCGTTGTCCTCTCCGCAGCGTTTCAGCAAATATTCAATGATCGGTTCTGCGAACTGTTTATCATCTGCCTTTTCTAATTCCTCGCGGAGCTTCCCCTTAGCTTTTTCCTTGAAATCTTCCTCCGTCTTGTCTGTCACAACAGGTGTTTCATAAGCTGAGTATTCTTCCTGTACATCCAACCACCCGCAGCGGCTATTGCACGGATTGGAACATGCCGAACAGCATTCCAGCCCCTTAGCGCAATAGGCAGCCGCCCCACATATACCGCTTTTGCTTTTCCCTGTAATGCATCTGGCAGGCACCGCGCCGCCGTCCGGGTTTTCTCCCTCTTCTTTATCTGCCACCTCTTTTTCCAAATCTGCTGTTTTCCCTTTATCTCTGTCAGCTTCGTTATATTCCTCCGATTCGGAAACCGCTCCATCTTCCTTCATGACATAACCATAATCGCTTTCAAGCCGCTTATTCTCCACATCAAAGAGCGTATTTCCATCCGCATCATAGAAAACCGTCACTTTCTCACGCTTCAAGACTTTGTATGTAATGCCGTCCGATATGATATCTGCCTGTTCATCTCCATCAGAATACGCAGTTTTGAGATATTCCCTGACTACATTCCCCCATGTAATTCCATAGACATTGTCATTTTTGCTTACCTTCACCACCGCAAAATGCTGGATTTCCGGTGCTTCTGTAAAATGTTGAATCTCCGTTCTCATAGCTTTCCTCCTGTTCATTGAAATTGAAAAACATAAAATAGCGCTCTTTTTCCATTGTTTTTACTGTGGTTCCGATTCCACCAAATAAATTTCGTATCAGCATGGTCATCCGGCGCATCTCCCATATCTGATGCTTAAACATCGGCATGATCCACAGCTCCTGTCCTTCCTTTTCCTGCGGAAATAGGATATGTCCTGTTTGCGGATTCGCGAGGCTGTCGCCAACCGTAATATATCCGGGACATCCAAGAAGCAAAAGCTGAATATATGCCATTTTCGCTACCACAGGATCAATATCTTGTCCGGCAAACACTACGCTGGTCTGATAATTTACATTGCATTCCCGGAATGCTGCCGCTGCAGCTATCAACATTGCCCCGGCGCCAATGCACATATCGCCTATCGACAAATAACCTTTGCTTTCGATTTCTGACCGGCAGACTTCTCCAATCTGCATTTTTGCCATAAGTTCGCAGACATGATATGGGGTAAAAAACTGCCCGTGCCAATGACTTCCAAGATTGAGATTCATATACAGTTTTCCAAGAAAATCCTGATTGGGGTTTTCTTCCAGAGCCATTGTTATGATCCCCAGCATCTGCGCTGGTATATCTACCCCGCCGAGGGCTTTAATTGCCCTTTTGTACTGCTTTTCCCTTCTCTCAAACGCCTCCTTTCTGTGGTCAACCGCATTACATATACTGCATGCCATCACCGTCATTAAATCTTCCCAAACCTGCCATCCGCTCCGCGAGTATGTCAGCTGATCGAATAGCTTTAGGAAATCTTTCTCTTTGTCGTTGACCGTTCCAATATGCTTTATCCGCTTCACACAACCACCTCCTAACTCAGCCGGTAATTTAATTCTTTGCCGTGCAGCTGGATGATGTTTCTACGGCACATCTCAATCAGCCTGCTTCCAATCGCCTCGTCAAACATTAAAAGTTCATCCGTTGATTTCTCTGTGCTGATAATAACGGGCATATTATTCATGTAACGATAATTCGTAATTTCGTACATAATGTTGACATCCGTATCTGTAAGACGCCCCTTTAACAGATCGTCTATGTAAAGCACCCGTGCAGACGTGTATTTATTCAACTCCCTGTCATAAGCGACCTCATCAAGAATATTCTGCTTGATTCTCGTAACTGCATCCCTGTATGCCATGTAGATTACCGCCACACCGCTATTTATCAACGACATACAAATTGCCATTCCAAGGTGCGTCTTTCCTGACCCAGCCTGTCCGGTAAACATGATGGAATTATGCCTGTCATGCTCTTTGTTCGCGAAATATTCCACATACCGCACCGCCTTTTCTTTGGCATTTGCAAGCTGGGCATTCCCTTTTGTGGTGAAACTATCAAACGTCTTTTTCTGAAATTCAACTGATATCCCGCTTCTCCTCATTCTCTCCTTAGAACGCCTAATTTCATAGCATTTACATCTACAGGCTATTTCGCAGCCGTTTTCATCCATCCGTGTGATAAATCCCGTATCCCTGCACTGCCGGCATTTGTATTCCGTCTCTTTCTCTAGATTATCTGCACTGACGGCATACTCCCGCCTACGTCTGTCAATTTCACGCAAGAACGTGCTCATTTCATCCATCCTGATTACCCCAGCTTTCATTCGCAAGACGGTTTAGGACTTCGTGACTGTACCCGCTCTCTGATTGCCTCTGCTTGTAAGAGCCATTGTCAGCCGGTCTCCGATAACCTTTATCCTGCTCTCTTGTTAGCCACGAATTGACAAACCTCGTGATCCCCCGCTTAGTTTTCCTCTTGTTCGGATTTGACAGACACCAGCTGCGCATCACGTTGAACTGTTGCTTTACATCCACGTTTTGGTAAAGTCTTACGTATTCTGCGAATAATGCTTCCGTTGGTCTCCATTCTGACCCGTCATTGAGGATAAGCGCTTCAACATCCGCCTCCGGCTCGGAGGTCTGCCCGCCAGAGCTCTGAGCAAAAGTATTTATATTATTTTTATCTCTAATCTCTATACTCTTATCTCTATACTCTGGTGGACGATTGTCGGACATTTGTCCAGACACCTGTCCGCTGTCTGTCCCGACAAATGTCTCACTGTTATCCATTAAAAGCCTTGATTTTTCTGCATTTATGACACTCCGGTATTTTCTTTTTCTGTCCGCTTCGCTAGAGCTCCGACCGATAAAATTTTGGATGTCGGTCATATAAATTGCACCATTATCCAATATTTCAATGAACCCCATCTGCTCCAAAGTCCTGATTGCCTTTTCCACTGTCCCAACCTGATGGTTCGTGATCGTGGCGATCATGTCCGGTGTATAGGGAATGATATCCCTATACATCAGACGTCCTTCCTGCCGGAGACTCCGCAGATAAAGCTTCAAGAGTATATCGCTGTACATATAACCATCTTTCATACCCTGCAGCAGCTTCATATCTTCTGAATCGAAAAACCCCTCCTTCAGCTTGAGATAGTAATATGTTTTGTTATCCGCCATCCGCATGTCCTCCTAACATATCACCTTACTGCCGTGCTCCGTTTTCACTACATCAAGGTTCTGCGGAAACCTCGCCTTCATGGTCGGATCATGCGTGATTGCCATGATCTTAATCCCCGCATAACGCCTCTGGATTGTTTCAAGTGCATCACAGTATGCCTGAATCCCGTCGGCGTCAAGGAATGGCGGCTCGTCTATGAACAGCATGCCGAGCTGGATCCCCGCCGATGATGATTTAATCTCCGCAAGTGCCAGTATCACGGACAGGGAAGCCTTGACCTTCTCCCCGCCGGATTTTGACAGATACGGAAGCGCCGGCTTCCCGTACTCCTCAATAAAGATGTCTATGGCCGCCTTTTCCTTTCCGTTTTTCAGCATCTTCTCCAGACGGCATTCCACTCCCATCTTCCCGCCGGTCATCTGTCCAAGGATAGTATTCGCTGTTGACGTCAGCTTCGGTATAATGGTCCGCACAATTTGATGGGGTATGCCATCCTGACTGAATGCAACTTTTAAAATGTCATAATCCGCAGTTTCTTTCGCCGCATCACGCTCCCGCTCCTGCAACGCGGATATTTCCTCTTTCAGTCTTGCGATCTGCCCGGTCTCCTGTGTCAGCGCACCGATGGACATATGGAGAGCATTTATTTCCTTCTCGATACTTTCAAGCTGGGCATTCAGCCTGTTCACTTCTGCTTGTTTATCTGTCAGCCCGGTAGTCTTCAAAAGCTCCTGCGAAAGCTCTGCCTGCTTATCTGCCAGTTCCTTCTCCTGCTCCGCGATCTGCAGATCCAGCTCACTAAAGCGTTGCATGGCGTTGGCAAGTCTTTCCTTGACCACTGGAAGCTGCCTCTCCTGCTCTAACCATGGCGCCAGCATTTCCATTTCCTTTATCACTTCCGAATTCTCCTCAAATGCCCCGCGGTACTTCTCCAACTCTTCCTTTGCCCTCTCGTACTCTGTGACCGCCTCTGCAAGTCTTTTTTCAATGTCCGCTATGTTAGACTGCATATTTCCAATCGAAGCTTTGATCAGGGCTATCTCACCCGTTTTCTTCTTTACCCGCTCCGCCTTTGCGACATAAGGAAACAGCTCCTTGCAGCGCTGCTCCGCATCCGCTTTCTTATCCGGTTCATACCCGACAGCATCACGTTCCGCGACCGCCTGTTCTACTGTTACTTTCTTTTCCGTCAGATCTGCCTCCAGAGTCTCATGTTTCGCCCTGTACTTTTCCTCCTCCCTCTGCAGTTCATCCTTTGATGCTTTTGCTTTCTCGAGGAATTTACAGTTTGCATTCTCAATATCAATACATCCGCAGTTGTCAGACAGGATAGCAATATCTTTTCCAAGGAAGTTTCGTGTCGCGCTGATCATATTATCCAAAGCCTCGATCTCTTTCATGGTTCTCGCCTGTGCCGCTTCCGCTTCCTGTACCTTCTGCTCCGCTTCCTGATATCTCAATGCAAGTTCCCTGACGGCGTCCAGAGCCAACCGCTGTACCTGATATTCCTCTGCTTTCCGCAGGATTTCCTCATCGCTGGCAGTATCCTCATATGCCTTAAGCCTTGCCTGCTCATCCATGAGCCGCACCTTTGCCGCAGAGAGATCCGCATCCAGCGCCGCCACATTAAAAGATGCCCTTGCGGCTTCGTCCTGCCTTACGCCGAACATTGCAGCGTCCGTACCCAGTTCCCATTTCCGCGCCTCAAGTTCGCGGTACCGTCCGGCTTTTTCTATGACTGTCTGCTCCGTATCCAGTACGGTTTTGCAATTACTAACAATATCAGCCTGAGTACCTCTATTCGTCTCTGTAGCCACCTTTTTTGCTGTCAGTAATGGAATAGCCTCTGATAACTTATCGCACCGCTCCTGAGCCTCCTGCAACGAAAGAAGCTCCACGTTCTTCCTGTCGCGTTCCCCTGTGATCTTCCTAGCACTTTCCGACTTCATCTGCAATTCGGCTTTCTTCCGCTCCAACTCAGTCTCCGGATCCCCGTGGCTCCTGATCGTGGCATCGTGAATCTCAATTTCCTGTTTCAGCTCCTTTGTCTTCGCCCCAAACTCCTTCGCCTTGTCCGCCGCGATCCTGTTCATTGCCTCATAGACTCCAAGTCCGAGCAGATTCCCGAGGATAACCATCCTGTCCTCTTTCGATGCCTGTAAGAACAATCCATACTGGTCCTGCATGATCAGGGCGCAGCTTTTAAATGTAAGGCTGTCCATGCCGAGGATGTTGATGATCTCTATCTGGGTATCCTTATACTTCTCCTTAGACCTGTCACACCATTCCCCCTGTACCAGCTCCGAAAGATTCAGCGTCCCTTTCCCGGACCGCGCCCTCGTCCTTGTCACGCGGAAAGTCTTTTCCCAGATTCTGAATGTAAAGATGATGGAGCCGGACCGCGCTTTCTCGTCGTTCCTGATCCACCCTGTCAGTTCCCCTTCCCGCGGTTCTTCATAAAGGCAGTCGATAATGGCGTCCATGAACAGGCTGCTCTTCCCTGCACCGTTCTGCCCATTGATTGTGCAGAAGCTGATATCCTCAAAGTTGAAATGCTCTTCCTCATAGTTGCGGTAGTTCCTGACCTCAATTTCTACCGGCTCAAAGGATCCTGTTCCCGCCGCCATCGACATTCCCGCCTCTGCCTGTGCGATAATCGGTCTTGCTTTCAATATCAAGCCTTGGATCTGTTCATCAGAGTAATGCTTATCAGTGAGATACTGACGGAAATTTTCCTCCGGATCCGTTGTGCCGGACAGATCATTTCGGTCAACCGCCTCCTCAACCTTCTCTGGAAGTATGCCAGCTACATAGAAAGCACCATCCTCATATAATGTTTTCTCTATAAGCGCTGTATTCAGTGCCTTGCTTTTCTCGGAAGAGCATGTATAGAGGATCCTCACAATCCTGTCATGCACTCCACCGTTATACCGCCACCAGTTAAACGCCACCTCATCCAGATGCCCCAGATTGATTGCCGTGATATCTGTGTCAGTAAAGTGAAAAGTTACAAACTCCCTGTAAGGCGTCTGGTAGAACACCGCTTTCCATCCATCTCCCGTATATTCGTGGATCCAGAACCCCCGCTCCTGCCCCTCGTCATTGAACGTCATCGAGTTAATAGCGCCGCAGTAATAGCAGTTCTTCAGATTCAGAAGTTTCTGCGGTCTATGGATATGCCCCATCGCGATCAGGTCAAAATCTGCCGCGATAAGGCTCTCAGGCAGGAGGACGGGCTCGAACTGCGTCAGCATCATCACCTGCCCGCTCTCCGTGTTGCACCCCGGTATCGTGTAATGAGACATGAGGATGCTCTTTTTCCCTGGTTCGCATTGTGCTTTCAGACAGAGCACTGAGTTCGCGAGCTCCTTTGTCAGCACCTCGTGCTCTTCCTCTTTTCCCAGCCCCGGGAATTTCGCCCTAAACGTTCCCCGGTCGAAACCCGGCAGCACTGCGATATCAAATTCCTCAGTCCGAATTACCTTCGGGGTAATCACGATCTCAACATTCTGTATCAGTTCGAAATGCGCCTGCAATTCGTCGAATGCCTCGGCGCTGTCATGGTTGGGGGTGCCGCGCATCACGATCACTTTTCCGCAGAATCTTGCAAGCCTCAGTATGATATTTCGCGCCTGCAAAACTTCCTTGTGGCTCCTGCCCTGCCAGATCTCCGCCCTGTCGAAGATATCCCCTGACACCAGCGCAAGCTTCGGCGTTTCTATTTCCGCGACACGCAGCATCTCTTCAAGGCATTTCTGCGTGTCAAGAAATCGGAGGTTTACCCCGTCCGTTTCTGGTCCCTTAAAAGAGCCTATGTGCCAATCTCCCGTATGTAAAATTTTCATCTTCCTGCTCCTTTCTGGCATTTTATGCAAAGCGGTTTGCCATATCTATTTAAGGAATATTCATAAGCCTTCTCACTGATATGTACGCCGCACTGGTCGCAATAAAGATCCTGCGTGATAAGAGCCCCGTTGCTCCCGCCCATCTGCGGCTGTGGCGGTTCGGATACTCCCTGCGGCGGCGTACCTACTCCCTGGCTGTTACGCTGCCCCGCCGGTTCTGGCTCTTGATACGGCATATCATCATCTGCCGACATATCAGATGCAAATGCCGGATTATTGATCTCTGCCTTCGGATCAAAATTATCCTCAAAGGCTTCTCCTGCAAATGCAGTTGATATTGCCGGCGGCGCGGATGCCGTCCCGAACATGTTACCCATAGAGTTCATCCCCTGCTGGAGCATCGCATTTCTGACCGTAGGATCATTGAAGTCAGGCGCGAACGTTACCGTGGGCACCACAAACGGCTTTGACAACTCTTCCCGGCTATACGTCCCTTTGATGCCAAGCAGTGCCCTTACCACCCGAAGGATCGCCCCTGTCTGCGCTTTCTCTGATGCCGTCTTCCGCAGGAGCGTCATATTGACAAGCAGAGACCTCTCGATATACTTTTCCCTGTCTGTGTCATCAATCACATACTTTTTGACGGGATACTCTTTGCCGTTGTATATCTTCGTTTCGCCTGTTTCTTCCCAATGCCCTTCGAACATTTCCTCTGCGGATTTTGCCGCCCTCCATTCTGTTATTCCCATAATGGACTTATCCATAAACTCCAAGCGGTATTTCGCCTCTTCGTCATCCAGACAGACCCGTTTTGTCTCGGCATGTGTTTTATAACTGCCGTCAGGAAGTCTTAAGGCGCCATATGCCCTGCCGACATAGGTGTTTACATTTTCACGCTTTACCGTCGTATATTCCGGATGAAACTGGATTCCTGCGGCGGTCGCGAGCTTCATCAGCAACGGTTTTGCCGGTGAAAACACCTCCTCATATTTTGCCTTTCCATCCGGGTATTCGCCTACCTTTACTTTCCCTACGGAAAAAATATCCCCGGACCGATCCGAAGTGTCAGCGACCACTTCCATAACGGAGCATTTGTAAAAAGGATTGATCTGCACAGATGTTGCTGCTGGTACAAGCAGATTGCAGTTCTGATACTTTGACTGTATCTCAGCCAGTGCGTTAGAATTGTTTCCCATGAAAATTCCCTCCATATCTTTTATTTTGTGCTTGATTTATAAAGCAGAATCTGCTAAGATATGGTCATGCGATAGGGCGCCGTGTTCATTGAACTGGTGCTCTTTTTCCATATCAAAGAGTGTCCTGCATAAATTTATCGTGAAACGAGAGAAAGCATTTATCCTTACATATTCCTCCGTCAGCTTTACGAGATACCAGCGCTGCAATGTAACCGCTCTTGCCTCACGGCTGTATATGTACTGCTGCTTTCTGCGGGCGCACCCAAGCGCCTCTTCAAATTGTTCGTCTGAGATGCCGAACCCGAGAAGCTCCTGCACCTCTTCTTTTCTTACTTCCCCCATTGATCCTCCTTCTTGCCTTCCTGCTCCTCCAAAGGCAGAAACTAATATGGACAGCCCTGTATGATACATACGCGGTAATCGGAATCAGAAAATATTCGCCGCCAACCGCAAAATAGCCTCTTCTAATGTATGCTTGTCGGATACTCAGACAGCCTACCACGGAAGCCGACACCATCGGCAGAAGCACTTTTGCCATATACCATCCCCGATACTTGGCTATGTTATTAATTTTGATCTGCAGTTCCTTTAGCACAAAGTGCCTCCTTCCCGCTTAAAACAAATGAGTACTGCCCTGTCACACGGTCCAGCCTTATTTTCCTGTCAAAAGACCTGATCCGCTTCTCCTGTTCGTTTTCGCAGTCGCAGCGTTCTCCCGGATCCAGAGCTGCCCCACACCTTGAACAGACATTGTAATATGCCATAATGAACCTCCTATTCCTCAATCATGCACCGCTCCATGAAATACTTTTTGGGAATCTTTCCTCTCGGATATGCAGGGGTAAGTCTCCCCGCCTCCACAAGCTCCTGCTTCAAGTCACGAATGATCTCATAGGCTTTGTTCTGCTTACAACCGAGGTAACCCATTACCTCTTCCGCACCGATAAAATAACTGCTTGTTCCAGAAATCACTCCTGGCGCTGTGGTCAATGTATTCATACCCGGTCAACCTCCTTCCAGCTTTGCGGCAACTGTCGATCAATGCGTTCTAAGTCATGCGGTAGGTCGCTCACTGCATAAATCTGCTTCGTTTCCGCATCCATGATGTCGCCGTAGATATTCATTGTTAACACCATGCTTTCCCCTTCCGAATCAATCAACTTCACTTTATTCCTGTCAACCGGGAAAAGCAGGACGCTATCCGGATGGAAATTTGTATAGATATACTCCCTGATCAATTCCTGCGCTCTCGTCATAATGGATCCTCCTGCATATTCTTCTTAATCCAGTTTTTCAAATTCTGCGCAATGACCTCCAACTCTCCGAGATTTCTCACAACCGCCAGCATTTCACTCTTTTCATCCTCAGACACAACGCCGTCAGCTACTATCTTGAGAAGCCGCTGCTTCGTCTCATCCATTTTCTCGAATGAAGACATTGCCATAATCGTGATCCTGTCAAGGCTCGCCACATCAGCTTTCGCCACGCACTCCCCAAGTGGGCACATTTCCGTGCAGTAGTAGTTTCTGAGTTCCGGCGCATTATAGAGATCAGCCATCAAGTGAACTTCCTCTGAATACGGATCCGCAACGCCGCTCTCTATTCTGTACAGCCTGCCCCTGTCAATAGACATAAGGTCTGCCGCCCCTTCCCTGCTACTCAGTTGGTCATTGTGCGCTGCGGCCGCGCATCGTGCCTGATAAAAGCGGTTGGATGCCGTCTTTGCTGCAACATTTGACATTTTTCTTTTCACCTCCCATTGTTACAATCATATATATAGTTTATAGCTTCATATCGTAGCACTTGTTGGCAAAAAAAATATCATTTGGAAACAACTGCTCAATGTTTGAATTAAGGGCTGTGGCAATGTTTACGGCAATTCTAAGTGTAGGATTTCTACTTCCATTTTCTATAAGCCCATAATAACTTCTATGGACACCCGCCGCTGTCGCAATATCTGCCTGTGTCATTCCAAGACGCTTTCGAGCTTTGATTAGTTGTTCTCTTTTCACGATGCACCTCCTTTATGTATTGCTTCATAATGAAGCATATCTGAATATTAACACAGGTGCTACATTCTGTCAACTCATTTTTGCTTCTTTTTGAAACATTTAGTTTTTGCCGTTGTTTTGCTTCATTTTGTAGACTATAATTATAATGAAGTAGGAGGTCATCATGTTTGGTAAACGTATTGTAGAACTCAGAAAAAGGCAAGGATTAACGCAAGCAGAACTGGCGAGAGTAATCGGGATTAGCCGTTCTGCCCTATCTTTATATGAAATTGAAAAGAGAGAACCCGATATAAAAACTTTAAGCAAACTTGCCTCACTCTTCGATGTGCCTGTCGGCTATATTCTTGGAAATGAACACGAGATCATCGACTACAAAAATAGCTCAACTTCTACTTTTTGTTATGAGATTGCTTCTCGTATAAAAAAAATAGCTGCTACTTCTAACAAAAATCTTAATGAACTTTTGCCATTATTGAAAACAAAAATTCTTGATGGAAAATGTTATAACATTGATGACTTCATGCAGGATTTATATACAATATCTGATTTTTTTGGAGTAACCGATGAATATATTTTAGGTGGCAAAGAATTAGAGGATCGAACCGATTATTCTTTGAATGACGAAGAGAAAAAATTCCTTTTCACATTTCAACAGCTTGACCAAGACAACAAAGATATTATTTTAGGAGATATGAAAAAATATATCAAGCAACAAAAACAAGAATCTGTTGCAGCGGATGAAAATTTAAAAAGTACAGGAACTGACAATCTGGGAAAATAATACCCTTCGAGTGGTACCGAAGGGGAAAAAGATAAGTGCGGGGTAATATATGGGATTACGTTATAGAAAAAGCATACGACTTGGGGGCGGTTTTCGAGTTAACATCAGCAAATCGGGTATCGGTTATAGTTGGGGCTTTCCCGGATACAGAATTACGCATACTGCATCTGGAAAAACAAGACGCACGACATCTATTCCTGGTACTGGCATTTCATATGTAACAGAAAACTCTGACAAGGCAAATGCCACAATAAAAGCATCAACCCAAACGATTTCATTATTACTGATGTTAAAAACATTAATTCTGGTAATACTGCAAATTGGAAATCCGCAGAGTTTACAGACCTCATAAATAAAATCCAACATATGATCACTATGAACACCATCTCCACCTGTTTGGTATGTGGAACCATCATTCTATTCTTCGGAAATTCAAGTATATGGAGTAGTTTTCTCGTCTTAGCTGCGATAGTTTTTAAAGTCGCATTACATATTACTAGTCATATACAACTTGATTATTCTTTTGACGATGGTTCTGATCAATGCATGGCATCTAAAAAGAAAGTTGAATCTTGGGAAATATTGAAGGGTTGCAAGCAGATCTGGTATATTGATACCGTAGGCAAGACGGCATCCAGCAGAAACTCAGGTGGTGCTACTGCCGCATACAATCGCGTTCCTGCGTTACTCAATTTCAGACTGCCCAATTATCTACGTTCCAATATTCATTTACCTGTGATACGAATGAAAAAGGCAAAAGAAATGTTGATTGTTTTGCCAGATTGTATTTTATTAATAAAAAAGAAGAAAGTCGGTGCTGTCAAATACGAAAACCTTAACATTGACATATATGCAATAGGTGAAATATGCAACCAGGCTCCCGCTAGTGACTGTAATTTCTCAAAAACGGTATGGCTCTATACAAATAAAGATGGTTCTCCTGATAAACGCCATAAGGATAACAGGAAACTGCCTGTTTATGAAATTGGTCGAATTGATATTTCATCCACAAATGGCCTAGATATTCGTCTTGCGTTTTCCAATACTGATTTACTTGAAAAATTCAAGCAACAATACAATAAAGGAAATTAATAACTTTTCTGATTTGAGGAATAAAATATGCCTGCCTACAAATACACCCTAAAAGATGGAAAGACCACGCGCTGGTATGCCAACTTCTATTTCACAGACTGGACCGGCACAAAAAAACATGTCTGTAAGAGGGGCTTTAAGACGCAGCGCGAGGCAAAAGAATATGAGCGCACCTTTCTGGATCAGCAGAATGTCACCAGCGATATCCTGTTTTCCAACCTGGTAGAAAACTATATGGAAGATATGTCCCATCGGCTGAAGCCCACGACAATGGAAAATAAGCGCTTTATCATAAACGGGAAGCTGCTCCCCTACTTCGGGAATCAGAAGGTATGTGACATCGACACTATAAAGATCCGCAAATGGCAGAATGAGCTGCTCTCCTACAGGGACGAGACCGGGAGCCCGCTGTCCCAGACATACCTAAAAACGGTCAATAACCAGCTGTCCGCCATTATGAATTATGCAGTCAGGCACTACCGGCTCCCTTCCAGTCCATGCAGGGCCGCCGGCAGCATTGGAAAAAGCCATGCGGAGGAAATGCGCATATGGACGCAGGAACAGTACGAGAACTTTTCCTGCGCCATACAGAAATCCTCTGTAAAACTTGCCTTTGACATTCTTTTCTATACAGGCATGCGGTCTGGGGAGCTGCTTGCCCTTACCCCTGCAGACATCCTCCCGTCGAAGCGGATCAATATCAATAAGAACTATGCGAAAGTAAACGGAGAGGAATTATTTCTGGAACCAAAGACTCCAAAAGCAAAGCGGTGCATCTCCATACCGAATTTCCTCTATGATGATATCCAAGAATATGTGTCAAAGCTCTATGGGATTGGAAAAGGGGAGCGGATATTTTACTTTACAAAATCCGCCCTGGATAAGGAAATAAAGCGGATCGCCGCAAAAGCTGATCTGCCTCCCATAAGGGTCCATGATCTGAGACATTCCCACGCCAGCATGCTGATCGAAATGGGTTGTGCCCCATTGGAGATCGCGGACCGGCTTGGGCATGAATCCGTGAAGACCACACTGGACACCTATTCCCATCTTTATCCGGACAAGGATCAGCAGCTTGCTGATCGGCTCAACCAGTTTCGGAGACCGGGGACGGCGCCGGAGGAAAATCCTTGAACTTTCCAATAGATTGTGCTATTCTTTAGATAAAGAGAGACGCCTGCTGGTAACAGGCGCCCCACAGGAGCTACCGACAGATGACGGTTAGCCCGTTCATATGTTAAGCTGGAAACAGCCGCTCAGTTTGACGGACCGGGGCGGCTATTTCTGTGTCTTATGATTATCCTTGCTTCCGATGGCATATCCGAGACTAAACGCTGTCAGCACAAGGCTGATCACTGCTATCAATCCTTCAATCGTCAACATCCACTCAGCCCTCCTTTCCCAGATTCCCTTTCGGGTTTCTATGTACACGGAGGGTCACAGTCCCTCCAGGGAGGGCTAACCGCCTACCATCCTGGTAGTCCCAACGGAATAGTAACATATTCCGACTGGGATTTCAACTGCACTCATTTCGGAGTAGGAAAAGTAAAGGCTTTATTTATTAACATCATATCAACATCACACAAATACAAAAAAGACTGAAAACTATGTATTTTACTGGATTTTCAGTCTAAATGTCCCCTATTCGAACTCAATCGTCCCCGGCGGCTTGCTCGTCAGATCATACACCACCCGGTTAACCCCCTTCACCTCATTAATAATTCGATTCATAACCCCCTGCAGCACCGCCCACGGAATCTCCGCGCTCTCAGCCGTCATAAAGTCAATCGTCTTAACCGCCCGCAGCACCACGGCATAATCGTAAGTCCGTTCGTCCCCCATAACGCCCACACTGCGCATATTGGAGAGCGCCGCGAAATACTGGTTAATTTTCTGGTCAAGTCCGGCTTTTGCGATCTCCTCGCGGTAAATTGCATCAGCGTCCTGCACGATACGCACTTTTTCCGCCGTCACTTCACCGATAATCCGAATCCCCAATCCGGGACCGGGAAAAGGCTGCCGGAAGACAAGATATTCGGGAATGCCCAATTCCAAACCGACCTTTCGCACTTCGTCTTTAAACAAATCCCGAAGCGGTTCGATTATCTCCTTAAAATCCACATAATCGGGAAGACCGCCCACATTGTGGTGCGACTTGATAACTGCGCTCTCACCGCCCAGACCGCTCTCCACCACATCAGGATAAATCGTTCCCTGCACAAGGAAATCCACCGCGCCGATCTTCTTAGCCTCCTCCTCAAAAACACGGATAAACTCTTCGCCAATGATCTTTCTTTTCTGCTCCGGCTCTTCCACTCCGGCAAGCGCTTTATAAAAACGTTCCTGTGCGTTGACACGGATAAAGTTCAAGTCATAATTGCCATCAGGACCAAAAACCGCTTCCACTTCATCTCCCTCATTCTTGCGGAGAAGACCATGATCCACAAACACACAGGTCAGTTGATTTCCTATAGCCTTGGAGAGAAGCACTGCCGCCACAGAGGAATCCACCCCTCCGGAAAGCGCACAGAGCACTCTTCCGTTTCCCACTTTATTACGGATTGACTCAATAGACTGCTGTACAAAGGAATCCATTTTCCAGTCACCCTTACAGCCGCACACGTGATAGACAAAGTTAGATAACATTTTTGTGCCTTCTACCGTATGTAAAACCTCCGGGTGAAACTGGATCGCATACAAATTCTTGTCCAAATTCTGCGCCGCCGCCACAGGGCAGTCTACGGTATGCGCACAGACTGTAAAGCCCGGTGCGATTTTTGAAACATAATCGTTATGGCTCATCCAGCAAATCGTCTTAGGCGATACATCCTGAAACAGTTTGCTGTTGGTATCTACCATTACCTTAATTTTTCCGTACTCCCTGACAGGTGCCTGCTCCACCTTGCCGCCCAGCACCTGCATCATAATCTGCGCGCCGTAGCAAAGGCCAAGCACGGGAATCCCCAGTTCAAAAAGTTCTGGAGAACAGGTCGCGGCTCCCGGCTCATAGCAACTGTTGGGACCGCCTGTCAAAATAATGCCTTTCGGGTTCATCTCCCGTATTTTTGCCAGCTCTGTTTTATAAGAATAAATCTCACAGTAGACATTACACTCTCTGACGCGCCGCGCCACCAGCTGATTGTACTGTCCGCCGAAATCCAATACGACAACGGTTTCTCTTTGCATTCTCTCTGTCTCCTCAGTAAGCTCCCATTTGTCTCGCAGAAAATGCGCGTTCTTTGCATTCTCTTAAGGATATTATAACTATACTTGGTCATTTCCTGCATGACCCATATTCTTTATTATACGTTAGCCCCAAAACCCTTGTCAAAGTATATTTCCCTCATTCCAATTCCTTTTTCTTTTTAATGCCTTTCCAATTCCGACAGCAGCACTTTACCGCTTTCCCATCGCTTTCTCCCACTTTCCACCACGGTATCTGATCTCATAACAGATCCCCCGGAACATCCAGTCAATAGTCATGGCAATCCATATACCAATCAATCCCAGATGAAATACATTGCTGAAAAAATACGCCGTGCCTATTCTGAAAACCCACATAGATATAATGGCGATCGCCATCGTCCACATCACGTCCCCCGCCGCGCGCAAGGTATTTGGAAGCGTAAAGGAAGGCACCCATGCCACCATGCACATAACCGCATGATAGCGGATTACCTGCAAGGCAAGCGTAGTCGTTTCCGGCGTCAGATGATAAATTTTCAAAAAAAGCGGCGCACCCACTATCATAATAAGCGACACAACACTTGTGCACAACCATGTAAGGCGCATCAGTTTTCTTGTATAATACCGTGTCTGCCCGAAATCACCCGCGCCTATACAATACGAAGCCACCGACAGAAGCGCCATATTAATTGCCATGCCCGGCAGGATATTAAAATTTGTAATCGTGCCGCAGACAGCGTTCGCAGCAATCGCAGACGTGCCGAACGTGGACACAAGACTTAAAAGCAGGATTTTTCCAAGCTGGAACAGGCTGTTTTCCAGCCCGTTTGGAATCCCGATATAGAGTATTTTTTTCACCTGCGGGAAATCCATACGAAGAGTCAATCGTCCCTGGAAATGAATTTCCCTCTTTCCATCGAACATCAATTTAAAAATAAGAAGCGCCGCCACCGTCCTTGCAATCAGCGTCGCAATCGCCGCACCGGCAACACCCATTTGGAAAAGGAAAATCAGAATAGCATTTCCAACCAGATTAATCAGATTCATCAGAAGTGATATATACATGGTTGTCCGCGAATTGCCCATGGCACGGAAAAGCGCGGCGCAGCCATTGTAAAGCGCCAGCGGACAGATAGAAAGCCCTGTTATGATCAGATAGGTGACTGCGCTTGTCATTACTGCCTCTTCCACCTGACCGAATATGGCCCGCAGAATTATCTTGTGCGCACCTAAAAGCAAAACCGTCATCGCCACAGAGGAATAGAGCAGGAAAAGCATCATCTGCCACGCAGATCTGCCCGCCTGCTCCTGATTTTTCTGCCCCAGCGCATGCCCTGCCACGACAGCGCCACCCGTTGCCATCGCCGCAAAAATATTAATCACCAAAATATTGATGTTATCCACCAGAGAAACCCCTGATACCGCTGCCTCCCCCACGCCGGATATCATAACGGTATCAAGCATACCCACCAAAATAGCCAGAAGCTGCTCCATAACAAGCGGCAGGATCAGGCTTCTGAGATCTTTGTTGCTGTATATGGTTCCCTGTTGTTTTTCTTTTGCGCGCATTGCCCTTCATCATCCTTTTAAAGACTATGACTTTATTCTATGCCCATTCCCTAACAATGTAAAGAGATGCAGTGCTTCTTTCACCCTTGGTGTTCCCTTTGCCCTTAACATGTATGCTGATGCAAATATTTTTCCCTGGTTGCCAGCCCTCCCCGGATATGCCGCTCGGATTTATTAACATCCAGGACTTTCCTTGCCTCGGCTGCAAGCGACGGATTGATCTGAGTTAAACGCTCCGTTACGTCCTTATGTACCGTACTCTTACTAATCCCAAACTCCTTCGCCGTCTGCCTCACCGTGGCATTGTTTTCGATAATATAATTGGCAATGTTCATCGCACGCTCTTCGATATAATCCTTCAAGAGAAAACCCCTCAGAATACTTTTTTACATTGTATGAGGGGTTGTGAGGGGTTATGACTACATAAAAACAGTATGCAATCGTTACTTTTGATACAACAGCGCTTCCAGATTTTGCTTTAACATCGGAATATCCTCATTCTTCATACAAAAGCATCCCCTCCTGCATAATCTTAGAAAGAAATATTTTATCTTCAATCCCTGTCGTGACAACATCAACATGGCAATCCAAAGCATTTTCAAGTTCATCAATAAATGCAAAATATTGTATTAAACTTTTCAATCTGCCGAGCTCAATATATAAATCAACATCACTATCATCTTTAGCCTCCCCTCTGGCATAAGATCCAAAAAGCTCATTCATCTAATTCCGCATGCTTTTGCAATAGGACTTTTTTCCTTTATTTCATTTATAGTATATCGCATGCGCAGCCAATTCCTTTCTCCTTATTTCATGACTAACTATTTAATAGAGCGGATCTTAAGAAATAATTTTATAAACAGTTTACCCCAAATTCAAATGCTGTACAATCGTGAAATACTCAAACCGTCCACTTGGCATCAAAATTAATTTCTAAAGCTACCAAATCTGCGCAATCATATCAATCAGGAAATGTCAGTTAAAGAGGATTCGTTTGAAGCAATTGTTGGTGCGGTAACACTGGACTTTAATTGGGACATGGAAGAACTTCAGATGGTCGTCCGAATCATGCTTGCCCCCGGCAGTTATTTAAGGGATGATGCGGAAGACAATTATGTCGAGCTTATACAGGAATGGATTTTGAAATTCCAAGCTCCTTCGCCACCTGCCACACCGTAGCATTGTTTTCAATAATATAATTGGCAATGTTCCGATACGACAATAGTCTATAAAAAGCGAGGCCGCTGGAATCCCATGATTCCAACGACTGCAACTTACATTCTTATATTCCCCAAAGTGCATTTCTCCAATCTTCTATCTTGGCACGTCAGACTTACTCGCCCAAATAATCCAACGTATCCTGCGATGTGGTAATTACCCCAAACAACTGATACATGAAATCTTCTTTCTCATTAAATATCTCAAGTATCAAAATTATCTCATCAAGTATCCGATAAATGAAATAGTTATGCTCTACAAAAAGCATATAATAATCGCAATCCAAATCGTACTTATCCCGCAAAGAAACTCCTAGTTCTGGAAACTTCTTTAATTCTGCAATACTTTTTGAAATATGCTCTTAAAACTTGTCCGCTCTTTCTTTACCATACTTTTCTTTTATTTCTTTCTTGATAGCCTTACGTTTGGATAAGGCTGTCTCCGAATAAGCGATTTTCCTCTGTGTCATATTTTATCCAGTTCTTCTTCCGAATAGTAACCATTTTCCTGTACAGATTTCTCTGCCAGATTCATCTTATCCATAAATGTCCTAAAAGCTCTCTCTTTTTCAGTAAACCGTTCCGAAGCTATAAGCTGCTCTACAAAATTTTCTACTTTAATATAAGATTCTCGCGGAAGAAGATCTATCTTCCTTGTTAATTCCGCCGTGAGCATATTACATCACCTCGCCTTTCTCCACTCATATAACCGCCCACATAAACCGCTCTATTTTGTTACTACCGTATATCCCTTACTCTTACTAATCCCAAACTCCTTCGCCGTCTGCCTCACCGTGGCATTGTTTTCAATAATATAATTGGCAATGTTCATCGCACACTCTCCAATATAGTCCTTCATCGCAGTTTTGAACTATCTCAGCATTTTCTTATCTCCAATTATTCCTGTTACTTCTTTAGTTTCAGCAATCCTTCCACGATTTCCAGTGTTTCATTAACCGTTCTGTTATCGTCACGCAGCAAAACCTGAAAACCCGAGTGAAGAAATCTGTCATATTTTTCTTTGGAATTAACTCTTATCAGCATCTCCCTGAAATTTGCCATTGCCGCATCGGGATCAGGTTCCTGCATCAAAAGCTGGTAAAGGAACTGCTTTTCCCTGTCGGGACGCTCGAAGAACCTGTTGACAGAAACCATCTGGTCCGACAGCATTACAAGGACATGGTCGGTATCCGAGATTCTCTTAAGTGTTTGTATCGAGATATTGGTATCAACAAAAATCTTGCGTTCCTGCTTCTTTAATTTCTCCAGTATTTTCAGTTCCAACACTTCACATTCTTTGGCAACGCCATCTATCCATGTCTCATACTCATCCGGTGTTCTGCGAATAAACTCGCGCCAATCCTGAAGGTCTCTGGTGTAACAGAGGCATGGGAACTCTTCTTTGTCAAGTTTTTCATCCACCATGCTGTCATGATAGTTTTCCTCACATGCAATACCATCATACTTTTGCGCAAGAAGTTTCACCATTGTGGATTTTCCGGCATAAGCCGTTCCGATTATGTAAAATATGTCATCCATCTACATAATCCTCTCACATCCCAAACTCAGCACACAGCTTATCGAAGCGCGCCTGTTCCTTTTCTTTGACAGGTTTCGACAAATCATTCATGCAGTGATGAATGACATCCGCGTCTTTCAAAACTTCATCCATCGGGCTGTCCACCTCGAGCTTGTCACCGTGATGGTAGATCGCGGAACAGATAAGATCCGTCTCAGCCTCATCCGTCAGCTGCAGTTCTCTGAGAATATTCCCTGCAAGCTCCGCTCCTTTGTGCTCATGCTCCTCATAAGACCCAGTCTTATACGCATACAGATCATGGAGCATTGCCGCCATCGAAGAAAGGTCCGGGTCAAGCCCCCGCTTCTTTGCAATCATCGTAGCTGCAAGCGATACGCCGTAAAGGTGTGCAACTGCGCTGTTTCGCTTACTGGCATCCTCCATCTTATTTAATTCATCATCCACATATTTCCGAAGATCCTTTAATCTGCCCATGTAGTCCTCCCTCAGTTTCCTGCCTGCGGTTTCCTGTACTTATTATACCCGCCCAAATATTATTCCACAATCACATATTGCAAAATTTGATTTTACCGATTTGCATCCCCATATCTGGTATAATATATAGTCAAAGAAAAAACATATCGGGGAGCAGTAGACATGCAAAAAATTATAGCTGTCATTTCTATCGTTTTACTCGTAATATACGTAATGCCATCAATTGTATATAGTATGATTCTACTCATAACAGGTCCGTTGACAGCAGTAAGTGCACATTTGCTCGGTATTACAGTATCCTATTTTTTAATGTGCCTTTTAACGTTACTACTAAAGAAAAAATATAAAGTAAAGTTTAACGCGGGAGAAAAGATATCCTGCAAAAAAGATTTCATTGATTTGCTGTTAATTGTAATGGCGTCGCTTGGGTCATGCTTGTTTTTTTCATTTGAATTTACTATGCCTTTTCTACAAAGAGGACTTCCGAGAGGAATGACCATTGAAACGTACAATAAATTGTATCATTCTTTTGGCATGATGACTGCAACCGTTTTACTCATGCCAGTATGTGAAGAACTTCTATTCAGAGGAACCTTAATGAATATATTTTCCCGCTATAGTAATATAAAAGCAGGAATTATCATCAGTGCTTCCCTCTTCTCAATCATGCATGGATTGACAGCACCTTTTGTTTTTATTCCGGCTTGCATCTACGGTTATGTATATGATAAAAAGAAACATATTGTTTTCCCAATTATTTTTCATGTAAGTAATAATCTGGCTGCCGCAATAATTGTAAAGCTGCAGATTGTTAAAACGGACAGTTTGAACATAAACTTAATTATTATAGGGTTACTCATATGGATCGTGAGTCTTTCAATTTTAGCCGCCAAGAATGCCATTGAATAATCAGCAATATTCACCCCACGCTTTTCATAAACTGCAAATACGTCAACCCAAAATAGCAGATATATATCCCGAGAAAACCCGTCAGTGAAATGCAGAAATATAATATTCCCTCTGTGTGTATTCCCGTATAGGAAACAAATTGCTCTCCCACATATAAGATAACCGCCGCGCTAATGACAGTCGAAAGCAGAACGGGGCACAGGTAATAGAAAAATAACTGTTTCGCCACTGTCCTTTTGATTCTTCTCTTTCCCATGCCAAGTTTATTTAAAATCTGATACCGGAATCTGTATTTATTGCAATCGCTCAATTGCTGGACCGAAAGAACAGTGAACGACACGCACAAAAACACCAGACCGATATAAAACAGCGGAAAGGACAGTGTGCTCATCAGAAACTTTAGTTGAAAAACCTCCCGGCTTTTCACCTGTATTGTGGCGGGCATCAGGAAAAGTGCCTCGCTTCCGATTTTTATATAGTCGGCAAGTTCATCATAGCCCCTTATTTTCCCCGCCAGATCATACAATCTTTCCGATAAATTTTCCGGCACATTTCCGTCCACCATAACCGCCATTAGCGAAAAATATGGTTTCATTTCCGCTAACTTCTGATCCGGCACAACCAGTAAATAATCTGTCCCATTATGCCCGTTCTGCGCAAATCCCTCTGTATGGAAACCGTCAAATTCAAGCCCGGTATGCAGACTATTCCGCATCTGCGCGCTCTTATCTTTTATTTCCTGATAGACACGGTTTGGCATATGAAGGCAGTATTGATCGTCATGCAAAGTCACCGGCTCCAGACCCAGCATTTCCCGCAGCCTGTTATAATCGGATACGCCCATATACACATCGAAATCGTAGTAGGCAACGGCACGTTTTCCCTCTGCCATTCCCGGATCGGTGTCTCTCTCCGAAAACAACCGTAGGTTCTGATACAGCCAGTCTCCCATGTCGCTTGTTCCATTTTGATAGACGCAGTATTTCCATATATCGCGCGGCGTTATGTTGTCCTCTATCATCGCTTCCTCTTTAGAAAAGTCATTGCCCGTATCGTCGCTGATGATAATCATGTCAAAAGGATATTCTACGTCCAACTGTTTATTTTGATAGACACTCAGCATAAATGCCAACGAGCTTCCGACCAGCGCAAACATAAATAAGAGACTCAATGTTCCGAGAACAAAACAGGTATTGCGCGTTTTTGAGGAAAACTGCCTCAATAGAAACAAATATTCCTTTTTATAGATAATTCTGCCTTTCCCAGACAGCATTCCGCCTTTCATTCACCGTCTCATTCTGCTTATCCATGTTAATCAAATGGATAATTTCCATATGAGAAAACATTCTCCTGTTCCGAAACATGGCGGCCACAAAACAGGCGGTATACAAAGCTGCCATAGATAATTCACCACGATCTCCATAATAAATCATCGTGCGGATATCCTCTGAAAAAAGCAGGGAATGGAAGGAAAAGGTAAGAGCCGCTATCATACACAGGATCAGAAAATAATGCAGATAGTCTTTCCACAATCTCCCCGCGTTTCGCAGCGCCAGTTTATTCAGCATAAATATCCTCACCTCCGATCTGAGACTGTATATCAAGAATGCGGTTCAGATACTCTCTTTTTTCCATACTTCCCCTGTTCAGTTCCGCACATATTTTCCCGTCGCTCAAAAATAAAATTCTCTCACAATAACATGCCGAAAACACATCGTGCGTTACCATCAAAATAGTTGCGCCCAGTTCTCTGTTCATAACCTGCAAAGCGCGCAACAGCACAGCGGATGATTTAGAGTCCAGAGCCCCGGTCGGTTCATCAGCGAGAATCAGCTTCGGCTTGTTGACAAGTGCCCTTGCGCAGGCTGCCCGCTGTTTCTGCCCGCCGGAAACCTCATACGGAAACTTTCTCAGAATATCTTTGATATGTAATGCTTCCGCTATATCTTTTATTCTGCTTTCTGTTCTTTCTTTCAACTCGCTGTTCCCTGTTTTATACGTTTTTAACTTGTCCTTCGGACATGGTATCTATGGTAGACAAAATATTTAAAAGTGTGGTTTTGCCGGAGCCGGAAGCTCCCATAATACCGATAAACTCACCATGATCCACATAAAAACTGACATGATCAACGGCGCTTACTTTCATCTTCCCGGTATCGTAAACTTTGACAAGCTGCTTCACTTCCATATAACAATGCTCTTCCATGGGCGTTATCTCTCCTTTTTTGAGTATTCCTGACTTGTGCAATCGGAAAAACAAGCCGAACTATTTACACAAGGTTTTTTAGTACGGCGTATTAGTTTCTGAGCAATACCGAGTAAGACCAGTACACACCCGCGCAGAAAACTATGACAAAGACGCAGCCGCCAGACAAAATACGATGCCCGCCAGCAATACTTTTCTCATTTTTGAAAACTCATCCTGCAGTTCTCTTCTCACGTCCTCCGCAAAGAGCAGTTCCTTATTTCTGAAATTTCTGTAAGGATTCTGCTTCAAGATAACGTAAAGCACAACAGACAGCAGCGTGATGCCCGACACCACAGCCAAAAACGGCTGCACCGTCAATTCATAAAATCCTGGTTCCGTCGAACCATAGGAAACCGCGTTGCAGCCCACAATAAGACCACATGCTGCCGCTATCCGCAAAAATTTCTTTTTATAATAGAGCAGGAACCCGTTTGCCGTTTCCCTGTTTATATAATATCCATTCTTTTCTTTTCCTTTTTCAGTGCGCCGGCTTTCCGTATCTTCGCCTGCGCCGTCATACGCGGCACCCATCTCCCTCTCTTCCATCAGCAGATCATCCAAGGATACTTGAAATAGCTTACTGATCAGAATAATTTTTTCCGTTTCGGGATAGCCGTTGTCATTTTCCCACTTGCTGACTGCCTGTCTGCTCGTATGGAGCTTTTCAGCCAGTGCCTCCTGCGAAAATCCCTGTGCCTTCCTCAGTTTATAAAGCTTTTCTCCAAATGTCATGTTTTTCCTCCCTTCCGAAACATCACAGACTTATTTTTCCATCTTCCGTCTCCTGCTTCCGATTTATCATAGCAAACCTGCAAAAAAAGTCTATCATTTTGTTGTGGCATTTCCGCAACTTTGTGTTGCAGCTGTCATTTTCAAGTGTATATCTGTTATGTTGTTATTTCCACAACGAATACAGCGAAGATACTCTAAAGAAATCCCGAATACAGATATCTATAATTTAACCAAAACCGGCACTCTTTTTAGACATAATTGTCAGTTTTTACATTGGATAAAGCATTCCGAGGGGTTATGTCTGTTTGAATTGGACAATACTATGAACATTGACAAAAGAAACTCAAAACCCAATTTCAAAAAGGAGGCACCCCATGAACAGGAAAATAAAAATAGCCCAATACGGCTGCGGAAAAATGAGCGTATACCTGATGCGCTATGTGTTGGAAAAAGGCGCCCAGCTGGTCGCGGCATTCGACATGAATCCCGCCGTAATCGGCAAAGATATCGGAGAAATTATGGGAGCAGATCATATCGGTATCAAAGTTTCAGACGCCAAAGACGCTGATAAAATATTGGGTGAACTGCAGCCGGACGTCTGTATCATCGCCACCCGTTCCACCATGATCGACGTAAAGGACGCCTTTACCGTATGTGCAAAGAACGGCGTAAACGCCATTTCCACCTGCGAAGAATCCCTGTATCCGTGGAATTCATCCTACCAGATTACCAAAGATCTGGATGCACTGGCAAAGGCAAACAACTGCACGCTCTGCGGCAGCGGCTACCCGGACATGTACTGGGGATCGCTTGTCACGACGCTTGCCGGCTCGATTCATCATTTAAAAAAAGTCGTCGGCAGCAGCAGCTATAATGTGGAAGACTACGGTATTGCGCTTGCGGAAGGACATGGTGCGGGACTTTCGGTTGAGGAGTTCGAAAAGCAGATCGGCAAATATAATGGGTTGTCCTACAAGGAAACCGAAAAGCTGATCGTTGACGGCATCATCGAACCTTCCTATATGTGGAACCAGAACGGCTGGCTCTGCAGTCAGCTCGGACTGCACATTGTCTCCCAGACCCAGGAATGCATCCCGATCACCCACGAAAAGGACCTGAAATCCGATACGCTCGGCATGACGATCAGAGCCGGATATGCCACCGGCATGTCCGCCGTTGTGACGACCGAAACCGAGGAGGGAATCGCGCTGGAAACCCGCTGTCTCGGCTATGTGTACGGCCCGGAAGATATGGACAGGAATGAGTGGACGTTAGAAGGCGAGCCGGATACGACAATCGTGGTAAACCGTCCCGCGACGGTGGAGCTGACCTGTGCGACACTGACCAACCGCATCCCTATGCTCATCGACGCGCCAGCCGGATATATCACCACCGAAAAAATGCCGGTAAATCATTATCTGGTAAAACCGATGCATGCGTATGTCACAAGCAGATAGCGCCCTGCAGAGAAATTCATGACGGGCGAAAACAACCCATCTTACACAAATGGCGCAGGAGATTTACTTTCCCTGCGCCACAATGTCATTTTCTCTGAAAGATTCTTTTCCCTCTCAAAACTGCCCTTCACCCTGTCTATCAGACCACTATTTTATTCCTGCCGCTGTTTTTTCCCTGATACAGCTTTTCGTCCGCGTCCCGGACAATGTGCTCTATTTTATCCCCGTTTCCTTCTGTAAGGCCAAAGGTCATCGTAATGGTTAATTTTACATCTCCATATACAATAGGTTTCGTGCGGATCGCCTCCAGCAGTTCCTGCATATGGGCGGCCGCCATGTCCAGATGCACGCCGTCATACACAAGCAGCATTTCCTCGCCGCCCCACCTTGCCACATAACCGTGTCCCCGCATATGTTCCTTCATCCGCGAGGAAATTTCTGTCAGCGCCACATCCCCGCATTCGTGGCCGTATGTATCGTTGACATTTTTAAAATGATCCACATCGCCGATGGCGACACAGAAGGGCGTCCCGTCCTTCTCGTAATTCTCGCAGACCCGTTTCAGAATTTTTTCACCGCTTCTGCGATTGTATAAGCCCGTAAGGATATCCTGCTCCACCAGTTTCTGCAGTGACTCCTGCATCTTGATCAAATAGCGGCTCATTTCCCCCAGTTCATCCTTGCGCTCCAGAACATCCCGGTCAAACTCCTCATGGAGATCCCCCCTTGTAATGGCGACAAGAAACAATTCCATTTTGCGGATAGCGGTCACCAGTCTGCCAGAGAAACGGATGGTCACCAGGCAGGCAATCAGCATTGTAAGTATTCCGAAAAGGATAATCGGGTTGAGTGAACTGAGCACCAGTCCTTCCACTTCCGCTGAAGGCTTTCCCAGAAAAATCATGCCGATACATGCCCCCTGCGCATCGTAAAGCGGTTCATAGTAAGAAAAATACCGCACTCCCTCTACCATAGTGCTGGAATAAAACTGTGAATGTCCTCCTTTTAACACATCATCAGCAACCGTTTCATTCGCCTTTGTACCGATCACCCTCTCCCCATTGCCGGTTCGGATTGTGGTAGATATCCGGGTATCCATATTGAATATGGTAATATCAATGCCTGTTTTTTCTTTGATGGAATCGGGAATCTCGAAATCACCGTTCAGCAAATGTTCCCCCTTCATCAGTAAAACCTGGCCGTCCTCTTCCACCGTATGATAATCTCCTTCATATACTTTGTCATACAGGGTGACAACCGTATGACTCATATCCACAAGACCGTTCTTCGTCTCTATTTTCATTGAAGATGCGAATCGGATAGCACTAAACGTAGTGATCACCACGGTAAGCAGTATAATCGGCAGCACATTCATTTTAAAAAGGACACGAAAAAAGACGCTTCCCCTTAACTTTTTCATGTTATCCTCCAATCCGAAGCAGTTAATACAGGTATGTCCCGGACACACGAAAACATCATAACACAAATCACATGGTAAAACAAACAACATTTATGTCTTTGCATTATAATGTGCTCAATATGCCATATCATGCTGTCTCCATTTCCGGCGCAAATAAAAGGACGGCGCCATATGCAGGCGCCGCCGTTTCCATATAACATATTTATGCGTGATATTTGAACCTGTCAACCAGTTCCTTGAGCAGATCTGCCTGAGACGACAGCTCCTGTGACGCCGCCGCGCTCTCCTCGGAGGTGGCGGAATTAGATTCCACAACCTGGGCAATCTGATTGACGCCCTCCGTGATTTGTGCCGTCGCATCCGCCTGCTCTTCAGAAGCCACTGCGATTTCATCAATCACCTGGCCCACTGTCTTTGCATTCTCAACCACAAGCAGCAGCGACTCCGCCGTGGAATTTGCCAGCCTTGTCCCGTCTTCCACAGCCTGAATGGCATTCTGGATCAGCTGCTTTGTATTTTTTGCCGCCTCGCTGCTCTGCTCGGAAAGTGTACCGACCTGCGTGGCTACAACCGCAAATCCTTTTCCTGCCTCTCCGGCTCTCGCCGCCTCGATAGAAGCGTTCAGGGCCAGAAGGTTCGTCTGGGACGCAATCTCTTCAATGCTGCTGATAATCTCCGCTATCTTATCGGAAGCCTCCCTGATTCTTTCCATGGCCTCCGTACTCTGTTTCATCTGGGCATTGCTCTCACTTACCTGATCGTTCATGCCGTTCACCACCGTTTTGGCTTTCGCCGCATTCTCGGCATTGGTATGAATCTTTTCGGATATATCCGTCATCGTCGCCGTCAGCTCTTCAATCGCGCTCGCCTGATCGGTTGCGCCCTCAGCCAGAAGCTGGGATGCACCCGCCAGATCCGTTGCACCCTTTCTGACGCTTTCCGCATTGCTGTCAATCTCTCCCAGCGCTGCGCTGAGTGACCCGACAATATCCCGGAAGGAGTCGCTGATCTGGGCAAAGTCTCCTTTATAAGTCTGATCCACATTGATCATAAAGTTACCGTCTGCCAGCTCCGCCAGATCGCTGCTGATATCCGTGATAATTGTATTCAGATCCTGCATCGTCTCTGACAGGCAGTCCAGCAGGATTTTTGTCTCATCATTTTCCGTCGGCTCCGGCACTTCGGAATGAATGTCTCCCTGCGCCAGAAGCTTAAGTCTGTCTACCGCCCTGCTAAGCGGTGCCGCCACCGCATGACCCAGTTTCACACCAACTTTGACGCCATACACTGTAAATGCCACTACGAAAAGAACCGTAACCACAAGCGAAATATAGAACATCTTTAAAAACTCATTTCTCACTGCCGCCACACCGATACTCCAGCCGTCCGTGTCAGGCACGGGAGAATAAGCAACCACCTTCGTCTTGCCGTTATAACTGTATGTACCTGTACCGTTAGCCCCTGTAATCATTTTTTTACAGATAGCGCTGTATTTCTTAAGCTTTGGATTGGAATCGCCAAGCGCCACACTGTCCTCCACACCGACCAGCGAGGAGTCCAGATCTGCAATCGTAATGCCGTTTTTATCCAGCATAAAAGCGGTGCCGCCCTCTCCGACCTTTATGGATCGCATGATATCATTCAGAAACTCACCGTTTGGCACATAGGCGATAACGCCGACAGGCGTCGTCCCGGGAATACCGCCTTCCCACAGCGGCGCCGACACTACATACGATACTTTGCCTGTCACCTCGCTGTAAGCCGGCGTGGAAATACAGGTATTTCCCTTCATACTTTCCTTAAAGTACACCCTGTCAGAAAGGTTCTGCCCTGTGATGACGTCCACGCCGCTGCTGTCAATCAGATATCCGCCGTCGAAATCATGATCCTTAATCCTCTGGTCTAAAATAGCCTTCTTTTCCTCTACCGTTTTCTCCGGATCGGCCAGCCGCGCGATACTGCCCGTCTCGTAAGCAATCGCCACAAATTCCTGTAGCGCAGAAGACACATAATTTGCCGCCACATCAGACGTATTATTGATCGTCTCCGACACTGCGCTGATCGAAGAAAAATAGCTCAAAACCGATGTAATCACTCCCAAAACGATACAGCAGATCATAATAACCCTGCCGAAGCGCTTTGAAATCTTCTCCCCAATGCCGATAAACCGACCATCATTTTTCCCGCGCGAAACCTTTTCCGCACTGTCTTCCTTTTTTCCCCGCATGAAGTTTTCCCCCGTTCACATGTTGGATTAATAAGATAGACAAACAGACCAAAATAGAACAAAATCGAATAGACAACTGTAAAATGGGACTAGCAGAAAACGATTTGCAATAAAGCAGTATATTCATCTAAGTTATTAAAGATAATAGTTGCGTTTTTATTATACCACATTCTTTCGCAGTTTTATAAGAAATTTATAATTGTTTTATATTTTTTTAATCATATTTCCTGCATCCCAGGTTGCTGTGCCTCCTATTGGCATTCCCTCTCATATAATTGCCCAGATTTGTCAGGCAGAGCAGGGTTCCCACCAAAAAGACGCCGGGAATCACTATGATCCACCACGAATGGGAGAGAAGTGCGTTTTCCGACAAGGACAATATGCTGCCCCAGGAAACCTCTTCCACCGGAAGTCCCAGTCCCATAAAACTCAGCGTGGACTCCGCCACGATTGCGTTTCTCACATTCATAACGGCAATAAACAGAACGGACGGAAAGAAATTGGGTGCCAGATGCCGGAACAGCACATGAAAGAAACCGCCGCCAAGACACTTTGCCGCCAGCACATAATCCGTGTGTTTCAGCTGCAGAACTTCCGTCCGTACCACCTTCGCCATACTCATCCAGCCTGTCAGTCCGATCACCACGGACAGACTGTACACATTTGCCCTGCCAAAAACTGCCTGCAGAAAAACCGTGAGTAAAAGCCCCGGCACACTTAGGAAAAGCTCGGTAAGCCCCATAAGAAAGCCGTCTATCCGGGCGGAGGCACAGCCGCTCACGCTCCCCGCAAGGACTGCCAGAATCGTGGAAAGAAGGGTTGCAAGAATCCCGATTGTAAGGGAAATTCTGCCTCCATAGCTTATCATGGAAAAAATATCCCTTCCCATTGTGTCAGTGCCAAATAGAAACTCTTTTCCCGGCGCCTCATTGCAGTGCGCCAGATCCATGTAAAGCGGATCCTTTGTCATAAGGCTTCCACAGGCAAAGCAAAACATGACTATAGCAGTCAACAAAATGAAGGAAAGCACAGGAAATTTCTTTTTCAAAAGTCCCCCACCTCCCCGCCGCCTGTAAAGCCCTGTACACGCGTCCGTGGATCAATCCGCCCGCTGACAGTCCGGGCGAGCATATTGCAGAAAATAACCACCGTTCCCGTAAGCAGACTCACTACCATCAGAAGATTATAATCCTGATATCTGGCACTCTCATAGGCAAGGGTGCCTATTCCCGGATAGGAAAACACCGTTTCCACCACATAGGTACCCCCGAGTATATGGGGAAAGGCAACTGCCATCATGCTCAGATAGGAAGGCAGCGCCCCCCGCAGGCAGTGTCTGTACAACACCTGTTTCCCGCCCAGTCCCTTCATTCTGGCCAGCAGCACATAATCTGCGCGCACCTCCTCAAGCAGCCGGTTACGGACCTGGAAAGCATAGTACCACAGATGTCCCAGTACCACCACCGCAAGCGGCAGTATTAGATGCGCTGCCCTGTCCGCCGCGTCCCTTTCTTTTCCGACGGAATATGCCCCGGAGCCCGGCAGCCAGTCAAGCCATACCGCAAACACCAGAAGTAATAGCAGGGACATCCAAAACTCGGGGACACAGCTTGTCACAGTGCCGATTCTGCAAATGATCCTGTCAGCTGCCCTGTCCTCTCTCCACGCACAAAAAAGTCCGAGCCAGAGTGCAAGCGAAAAAATCAAAAGAAACCCCAGGCCGCCCAGAATAAGGGTATTACCGATTCTCGCGGCAATCACTTCCTTCACGTCCGTCTTATACTGATAAGAAATACCGAAGTCGCCGCGAAACGCCCCCTGCAGCCAGCGCGTATACTGTATAAAGAGCGGCTCATTCAGGCCAAGTCTCTCTCTTGCCTGTTCCTGCTGCGCCACACTCATTTTTTCCACCCGGTCCCCGTAGTAGGCATAAAGCGGGTCGCCCGGCGCAAGTCTGGAAATGGTGAACACGAGAAGGGACAATGCAAAGACACGCAGCGCAAATTTTCCCGCATTATATAAAATTGTGCTTATGTATAATTTCCTCAAAAATTTCCTCCACATCCCCGATCCCTGTCAGCTCCCCATCCTTCATCAGCGCCACGCGGTCAGCCGCCCCCGCCGCCACGCCCGGATTATGTGTGACAAGGACAATGGACATGCCCATCGTTTTTCGCAATTCCAGAAACAAGTCCAAAATCTGTGCCTGTACCGTCACGTCCAGCGCCGTTGTCGCCTCATCTGCAAACAGAACCGACGGCTGTGCCGCCAGTGCGATGGCAATGACACCCCTTTGCGCCATGCCCCCCGAAAGCTGAAACGGGTACTGCTTTGCCCGTTCCCGGGGATGGTCAAACCCCACCCGATACATCAGTTCCTCCGCCCTCTGCTTCCGTTCCCTCCCCGAGAGCCCCGGCTGCCGCAGACGCACCGCCTCGACAATCTGCTCACCCACGGACATGCACGGATTAAGCGCCGTCATAGGGTTCTGGAATACCATGGAGAAAAAACTGCCCCGCAGTTTCCGCATCTGTTTTTCCGTATAATCGGTGATCTCCTCTCCTCTGACGACAATACGGCCTGTCTTTATTTTTGCGATATCCGGCAAAAGTTTCAGTATACTTTTGCACAACACGCTTTTCCCGCATCCCGTCTCTCCCATCACCGCCAGAATTTCCCCTTCCCCCAGGGAAAAGCTGACGTTTTTCACAGCCTCTATCTCCCCTTCCGGCCTGTAAAAACTGACCGACAGATTTTCAACCTCCAGCAAATTCATCCCGCCAACCTCCGCAAAATACAGAGAATGTCGCTTTTCAGACATTCTCTTACGCAAAACTTAGTAATTCTCCACGAAACAGCCTCTGCTGTGAGTGGCTGGAATTACTTTTTGCGTTTCTCACTTTGTCCACTCGGAAATATTCCAGAAAATCCCCACGCCGTGATGCCCCATCACCGTTTCGGGGGAAATACCCTGAATCGATGCATCCGCCACATAGTCAGCGTCAATATAGCAGATAAACGCATACGCCGGGTCATTTGCCAGTTCTTCCTGAAACCGGGCGTAATTTTCGGCGCGCACCTGCGGATCGTCAGAGCTGCGCGCCAGCGTCAGATACCTATCCACCGCCGCATTGGAATAACCGCTGTAATTTGCACCCTTCCCTGTCCCAAAAACTTTATAAGTATGGTCATCCGCGTCAAAGGGGCTTCCCCATCCGATCAGATAGGCCATTTGACCGTTCCAGTCAACTTTTGTCGGAATTTCCACCCTGCAGTCGATCCCGACCGCCCGGATCTGCTGTGCAGCCGCCTGCGCCATGTCCGCCCGAACCTGGTCCCCTGCCCCCACGCTGATCACAAAGGAGAGCGGCTCTCCGTCTCTTGTATAAATCCCGTCTTCCCCTTTGACGCATCCGGCAGACTCGAGAATCTCCGCCGCCTTTTCCGGGTTATAGTCATAATGCTCCACGTTCTCATTATTATAAATATTGTGCTGCAGCGGACCGTAGGCAGGCATTCCCTGTCCCAGCAGCACAGCGTTGACAATTGCCTGTCTGTCTATCGCATAGCAAATAGCGGGAATGATATCCCTGTTTTCCTGCCAGTACGGATTGTTAAAATTGAAAAGAATCCCCCTGTAATCGGAGGTCTGCATATGATAGCAGACATAGTCCTCCCGGTTTTCAAACATCTGCGCCGCTTTCGGAGGAAGAAGCGCCAGATCGAGTTCCCCTGCTTCCATCTGCAGCATTTTCGCGTTGTCGTCAGTCACAATCTTAAAAATTACCCTGTCGATATGGGGTGTCCCCTTGAAATAGGATTCGTTTTTTGTCAGGACAATCGCCTGACCCATATCCCAGTTTTCCAGTCGGTAAGGTCCTGTTCCCACCGGCGCACGGAAGAAATCCGACGTCTGCATATCTTCCCCCGCAAGCAGGTGTTCGGGAAGTACTGCCATGGTCATATAATCCAGAAAGGCGACATTCGGCGCGGACAGCCGGAACGAAATCGTATGATCATCCGCCACCGTTATTTCCTCCACATCCTCATAATTGGGCGCGTTCTCGGAGGCATTTTCCGGGTCCATAATCGTCTCAATCGTAAACTTCACGTCCTCTGCCGTAAAAGGTTCTCCGTCATGCCACGTAACGCCCTCTTCCAGATGAAAGGTATATGTGCATGCTGTCTCGTCAAACTCCCAGCTTTTCGCCAGTCCCGGCACAACCTCATTTTTCCCGTTGTGCGCAGTCAGCCCGTCAAAGAGCAGCAGATTGATCTCACCATGTTCATCCATGGCCGGATTGATGCGGGTATAATCGCCGCTGCCGTAGACGAGGGTACTCGGGTCATGCCCGGAATCTGCCGTCTGCCCTTTGTCTGTCACCAAGCCGCTCATCTGCCCTTCCGTCTCCTGCCCGCTTTCCGCCCCTGCGCCGCCCGCGCTGCCAGCTCCGCAGGCCGTCAATATCCCCGCTCCCAGCGACAGCGTAATGGCAAACAGTCCCGCCGCTCTTCCCATGCCCCGTTTCCGCCTTTTCTCTCCATTTTCCAATATTTTCATTTCCCGTTTTTCGCAATTCTTTTTCGACATCCACTCTCACACTTCCTCACAGGGACTCCTCCACTTCCCGGATGGACATCCCCCTCTCGCGCGCGATCCGCGCCAGATCTTCGTATTCATACTTTTCCCTCGTCACGCCGTGACCCTCCGATACTTTTTTCCGCACTTCCCCGTAAGGCGTCTGTATCTTCTGGATCGAACGTGCAAGCGTGTATCTTCTGGAAATGTTTTCACGGATGCCAATGGTGGTCGTGTGTCTAAAAATAAGCCCCACCATTTTACCTTTCATGGACTCCGTGCACATCACATGCAGCACCGTGCCCGGACGGGACTTCTTCATACCCGCCGCCACAGTGTAGACCTCCAGCGCGCCCGCCTCGAGAAGCGTCTCCGACGCAAACCCGATGGCTTCCGCCGTCATGTCGTCCACATTGCAGACAAGCTCCGCCACCGTGTCTCCAGCACCTTCCGTCTCGCCGAGCATTGCCCGCACACAGTTTGCCGCCGGAAAATCCTTTTTCCCCATGCCGTACCCGACAGCAAGGGTTCTCATAACCGGCATTGCCCCGAAACGGCTGGCAAAATATTTGAGCAGGGCCGCCCCTGTGGGCGTGCAGAGTTCTCCTAAGATCTCCCCTCCGTAAATCGGCACGTCCTTTAATATATAAGCCGTTGCCGGCGCAGGCACCGGCAGAATCCCGTGGGCGCACTTCACCTGTCCGCTGCCCACATGTACCGGGGAAACAATGACCTGATCCGGCGCCAGTCTGTCCATCAGCACACAGACCGCCGTGACATCCGCCACCGCGTCCATCGTGCCTACCTCGTGAAAGTGAATCTCCGTGACAGGCACGCCGTGCACATGGCTCTCCGCCTCCGCGATCATCCCAAATACCGCCAGAATGTCCTTCCGAATCCGTTCCGACAATGGCAGCGCCCCCACGACATGCTCAATCTCATGCATACCGCTGTGATGGTGATGGACATGTCCCGCCTCATGTGTGTGTGCGTGGTCGTTGTGCTGCTCCGCCTCGTGCGTATGCCCATGGTCATGGTGCTGCTCCGCCTCATGCGTATGGTTTTGGTCGTGGTGATGCTCTGTCTCGTGCGTATGTCCGTGGTCGTGCATCTCTTCGGACTCCTCCACGCCATGTACACGCACGGATATATGGGTGCCGCCGATGCCGCATTTCTGCGATTTCTCACACACCATCTCCACACCGGGAATCCCCAGCGCGTTTAACTCCCCGATCACCTTCTCCCGATCCGGCACAAGCTCCAGCAGCGCCGCCGTCAGCATATCCCCCGCTGCCCCCATGCCGCAGTCCAAATATAATGTCTTCATAAATTTTCCCTCCCGTATCCATTCTCCAGTGTGAAACTTAGAACTTCTTGGCGCCTAATTCTATGGCGAGACGTCATTAGAAGTTCTTTTCACACGGTTGATCATGCTGGCCAGATACCCCGCTCCAAACCCATTGTCAATATTTACCACAGAAACACCGCTGGCGCAGGAATTTAACATGGACAAAAGCGCCGATACCCCGTGCATGGACGCGCCGTACCCTACGCTCGTGGGCACCGCGATCACAGGGCAGTCTGCCAGCCCGCCGATCACGCTGGCAAGCGCACCCTCCATACCAGCGATAGCGATGATCACAGAGGCATCCATGATTTCGTCCAGATGGGATAATAGCCGGTGCAGTCCCGCCACGCCCACATCGTAAAGTCTCACCACCTCATTGCCGTGCGCCTGTGCGGTGAGCGCCGCCTCCTCCGCAACGGGAATATCCGAAGTCCCCCCTGTGGCGACAACGATCTTACCGATCCCGGACGGCTCCGGCATTTTGCCGACAACGCCGATCCGCGCCTGTTCATGGTAGGTCAGTTCAAAGCACTTTCCTACCTTCCTGGCCTTTTTTGGGGAAAGTCTGGTAATCAGGATCGTCTCCTGCCCGTTTTTCTTCATACTGTCAACAATGCCCACAATCTGCGGCGCCTCTTTTCCCGCGCCGAAAATCACCTCCGGCGCTCCCTGTCTGACGCCCCTGTGGTGATCGACCTTGGCATAGCCGATATCCTCAAAAGGCTTCTTCTTAATAGCGAGCAGCGCCTCATCCACGGAAATCTCTCCGTCCCTCACCCGCTCCAGTATCTTTCGATAATCGCTCATGTCCTCGCCTCCATATCCAGCAAAACCGCCTTGTAATACTGTTTCAATTCCTTTAGTATCTCTTCCCGCTTTTCCAGAGCATGCGTTAGCTGTGACGCCGGAAACTGCAGTCTTGCCGCCTCACCGAACCGCCTTACCCGAAAATCCGTAAAGCCGAGCGAGAAGAGAAAGTCCTCCGCCGCCTCCGTACTTTTCAGCTTTTTGGCCGTAATTTCCTCTCCCACAGGTATCCGGGTTGCCAGACAGGCATATGCCGGTTTTTCCCATGTAAAAAGCCCGGCCTCCCTGGAACACTTTCGTATCTCCTCCTTGGAAAGCCCGCATTCCCGCAGAGGGGAGCGCACGGACAGTTCCTTAAGCGCCCGCATCCCCGGGCGTTCACCCTCCTCGTCGGAAGCGTTGGTGCCGTCCAGCAGCAGTTTATAGCCATCCGCCGCCGCCGATTCCATGATCGTTGTAAAAATTATCTTTTTACAATGATAGCAGCGGTCAGCGGGATTTTCCCGGACGGCTCTGTCGCCAAGCACATCCGCCTCGATAATCGTTAAGTCAATGTCCAATTCCCCGCAGAGACGCTTCGCGTCCTCCAGTTCAAACCGCGGCTGAAACGCGCTCTTTACATAGTATGCCCGCACATCCGCCCCCGCCGCCCTCGCCGCGTGGAGCAAGTACGCCGAGTCCACGCCGCCCGAGAAAGCGACCGCGGCTTTCGGATTTTCTTTGAAAAAAGCGGAAAGGTTCATGACTGTTCTCCTTCTTTCCCTGCATGCAAGCATGCGCTCTGTCTCTGCTTATACGCGCAAAAAAGGCACACCATTCCCTTCGGGGAATCGTATACCTTCCTGTGTATACATTGCGCCATCTGTTATTTTCATTCACTGAAAGCGGCATATATATGCCGCTGATACGATTTTTTCGTAAAAATTATAATCGGCCCTACAGGAACTTCTGTTCCCCCACAGGCTTCATGCCCGTTTTTTGCCTTTGTTCATTTTATCTTAGCCGCAGTAAAAAAGTCAATCCCCAATCCTGTCTTTTTGGGAAATTGCCCTGTGAATCGCATTGAGCACCCGCTTTTTATCGGCGCTCCACATCGGCGCCACGAGGGTACGTTTGTCTCCGTCGCCAGTCATGCGGTGAATGACCATGTTTTCCGGGAGCAGGGCAATACAGTCTGCGACCAGTTCCACATAGCTTTCAAAAGTAAGCGTTTCAAACTTTCCTTCCAGATAATCCTTTTCCAGGTCTGTACCCCTGATCACATGCAGAAGCTGCAGCTTTATGCCGTCCGCGCCGCTTTTCCCAACATAAGACACCGTGTCAAGCATATCCTGCCTTGACTCGCCCGGAAGTCCGAGCATCACATGCACGACCACTTCAATACCTGACGCTTTCAGGCGGTTTACGGCGTCATCGTACACGGACAGCGGATAGCCCCGGCGGATGTACGCCGCCGTCGCCGGGTGTATGGTCTGCAGCCCAAGCTCTACCCAGACCGGCTTTATCTCATTGCACTCACATATCAGGTCCAGCACCTCGCCCGGCAGACAGTCGGGGCGGGTTGCAATGGACAACACCGCGATATCTTTGTGGTTTATCGCCTCCATATACAGGGAGCGCAGCTTTTCAACAGGCGCGTACGTATTTGTAAATGCCTGAAAATACGCGATATATCTGCCATTCTTTATCTTTCCCGCAACTCGGTCCTTACCCTTTTCAATCTGCTGCGTGATGCTCATCGTATCGTCCCCGGCAAATTCTCCCGAGCCTGCCCCGGAGCAGAAAATGCATCCGCGCGTGTCTGTCGTACCATCCCGGTTCGGACAGGTAAACCCTCCGTCCAAGGCTATTTTGTACAGTTTCTGACCGAAAGTATCGTGTAAATATTGATTCAGCGTATATATTTTCATATAAGCCTACACTCCTCGGCATTCAACGGTTATCCGCTTCGCCACTGCCCGGTTCATTGACTGATCGAGTCGGCGCCCGTTCAGTCCGCTTACACGATCCGTCTCACCGTGATGATATTCCGATAAGTCGCCGAGGTGATTTTAATGCCCGTCCGCTCCGTGCTGGCGTGCACAATCTGCCCGTTTCCTATATAGATGCCCACATGTCCGCCATAATAAATCACATCTCCCGGCCTTGCATCCGAGTAGGATACACCCTTGCCGACTGTGGACTGGGAATAGGAGCTTCTGGGAAGATTGATGCCAAAATTCTTGTAGACCGACATCACAAAGCCGGAGCAGTCCGCCCCGTTTGTAAGGCTGGTGCCGCCTGCCACATAAGGATTTCCGATAAACTTGCAGGCATAATTCGCGATATCCTGTCCCTTACCGCCGCCGGAAGACGTGGGCTTGGGCGTTTCCTGTTTCTTCGGTTCCTCCTTTGAAGCAGAATCCCCGTCGGCGAGCTGCGCTTCCTGCTCTTTCCTGCGCCGTTCTTCCTCTTCCTTGCGCTTTCTCTCTTCTTCCTCCCGGCGTTTGCGCTCTTCCTCCTCCAGCTTCCTGATCTGCGCCGTCTCCTGCTTGATCCGCGCTGTATATGTCGCCGCCTCCTGCTTCGCCTTGGTCAGCATTAGGCTGTAATTCTCATACTCTTCCTTTTTCTGGGCAAGCAGCTCCTCCATGTAGGCCTGCCCCTCCTGCAGCTCGGTCTTTGATGTCTCAAGCTCCGACTTATCCTCCTCAAGCGTGTCCCAGAGTTCCTGTACGCGTTTCACCGTTTCTTCATATTCGGCAAGGAGTTTCCTGTCGTAGTCGTAGAGTTCTTCCACGTACTTCGCCTTATTTACCATGTCACCCATGTTTCCCGCGCCGAAAAACATATGCAGATAGGAGGAATCGCCCTTCTCATACATGAACTGGATGCGGATTTTCATGGATGCGTACTGTTCGTCCTTCTCCGCTACCGCCGCGTCGTAGTCAAGCTGCGTCCTGTAAATCTCCTCCTCTTTGTCGTTGATCGCCTCTTCACACAGATTGATGTCCGTAATCAGATTCACCAGCTCCGCGTCGATCTCCTCAATCTCCTCCTCCACGCCCTCCTGCGCTTCCTGCGCTTCGTCAGCCTTCTGCTGGGCGTTTTTAAGCTGGGACTGATTTTTCTTAACATTATCCCGGAGTTCGGAAATAGTGGTAGCCGATATCGGATCTACCACGGAAAGACACAGTATGAAGGATAATATGACGTACAGTCGTCTCTTATATTTTTTCATCGCCCTGTCTCTATTAGAGTTCGCAGTTGTTGACCGTTCTCGGGAAGGGAATCACATCGCGGATGTTGCCCATACCGGTCAGATACATAACACAGCGCTCAAACCCGAGCCCGAAGCCTGCATGTCTTGCCGACCCGTACTTGCGAAGATCCAGATAAAAACCATAGTCCTCCTTGTTCAGCCCAAGCTCTTCCATTCTGCGCTCTAAAAGCTCCAGGTCGTCCTCTCTCTGGCTGCCGCCGATAATCTCGCCGATGCCCGGCACAAGACAGTCCATAGCCGCCACGGTCTTCCCGTCCTCGTTTAACTTCATATAAAAAGCCTTGATTTCCTTCGGATAATCCGTCACAAATACAGGACGCTTAAACTCCTGCTCCGTGAGGAACCGCTCATGCTCTGTCTGCAAATCGCAGCCCCACTCCACTTTGTACTCGAAGCTGTCATTGTGCTTTTTCAGAATTTCGACTGCCTCCGTGTAAGTCACATGGGCAAAGTCGGAGTGTAACACATGGTTCAGCCGCTCGATGAGCCCCTTGTCCACAAACTGGTTAAAGAAATTCATCTCCTCCGGCGCGTTCTCCAGCACATAGCTGATCACATGCTTGAGCATTGCCTCCGCGACTATCATGTCATCCGTCAGGTCCGCAAACGCCATCTCCGGCTCAATCATCCAGAACTCCGCCGCATGTCTGGTCGTATTGGAATTTTCCGCCCGGAAAGTAGGACCGAATGTGTATACGTTTTTAAACGCAAAGGCATATGTCTCCACGTTTAACTGTCCGCTCACCGTCAGGTTGGTAGGCTTGCCAAAGAAATCCGTGCTGTAGTCAACCTGTCCGTCCGACATCTTCGGCAGATTGTTCAAATCCATAGTCGTCACCTGGAACATCTCGCCCGCGCCCTCACAGTCGCTGCCCGTGATGATCGGCGTGTGCACATAGACGAAGCCTCTCTCCTGAAAGAACGTATGAATCGCGTAGGCAATCAGCGACCGCACGCGAAACACTGCCTGGAAGGTATTCGTTCTGGGACGCAGATGGGAAATGGTGCGCAGGTATTCAAAGCTGTGCCGCTTTTTCTGCAGCGGGTAATCCGCCGTGGACATTCCCTCCACCATGATTTCTTCCGCCTGCATCTCGAATTTCTGTTTCGCCTGCGGCGTCGCCACGATCTTTCCCCGCGCCACAATCGCGGAACCCACGTTCAGTTTGGAAATCGCCTCAAAATTGTCCAGCTTGTCCGCATACACAATCTGCAGCGGCTCAAAAAAGGTACCGTCGTTTGCCACAATAAAACCGAAAGTCTTGGAATCCCGGATGCTTCTCACCCAGCCGCCCACGGTAACCTCCTTATCAATATACGCCTCACTGTTGCGGTATAAATCTTTGATATCTGTTAAGTCCATGCTGCATTACCCCCTTATATCTTAATCTCAATCCATAGCTATAACATTTTCATGTATATTGCCGTTCTCCTTTAAAAAGGCAACCACCTTTTTCCGCATCAGGTCTTCCTTCAGGGATTCCATATCCACGCTCTTTTTCAGCTCCTCCTCGGAGGCATAACCATAAACCGTCATCAGCGCGGAAATTTCACCGGCAACCTCTTCCTCCGTCGGCATAAGCCCTTCTTTGTCCGCAATCGCCTGATACATGATATACTGCTTGGCCATCCGCACGCCCTCCTCGTCGAAAAGCGCCCGGTACCCTGCCTCGTCAAGATTTCGGTAAAACTGCATATACTGCGCGAGGGACATGCCGAGAGAGGAAGCCCTGACGCTCATGCTGTTTTCTATACTTGTGATAAAACGGTCCACCATCTTCTCCGGCGGGTCCTGGAACGTACTGTTCTCCATAATGGCAGACGCCATAGCCGTCTCAATTTCATTGTCATACGTACTCTGCGCCGTCTGGTTGTAGATACTATATACATAATCCTTCAGTTCCTGCGCTGTCTGCGCGCCGCCAGTGTTATAGCCCTCCTCTCCAAGCTGTTTCACAAGCTCGTCCGTGAGTTCAGGCGCCTTGCTCTCACTGATGCTGTTCACCGTCACTTCAAACACCACATCCTCTCCCGCCAGATCGGGATTGTCATAAGGATCCGGGAACGTCAGATCCAGGCTCCGCGTGTCCCCGATATTCGCGCCGATCAGCCCTTCCTCGAAACCTTTTATAAACCGCCCGGAGCCAATCGTCAGGTCATAACCTTCCGCTGTGCCGCCCTCAAATGCCACATCATCGTGGTATCCCACAAAGTCGATGTTCGCCACATCGCCTTCCTGTACCGTTCTGCCCGTCACCGGCACTTTCTCCGCCTTCGGCATCAGATAACCATCATAAATATAGCTGTCCACGGCGCTCTCCGTTACCTCCAGCCTATCGACTGTAGCCTCAATTCCTGTGTAAGTGCCGAGAGTCACATACTTTTCCGCCTTGATGTCCTTTAAATATTCCTTACTGCCGCAGGCAGTCAGAAACAGCGATGAGACAAACACCGCTGCGATAACACAAACTTTTCTTTTCATATCTCCTCAATTCCTCTTTTCCTACATCATAAACTTAACCTTTATCTTACCACAGCCGTCCTTTGTTTGTCTATATCCGCCCTTTGCTATTTCAAAGACGCATTTTGACTAATATAGTCAATTTCCAACTTTATCTTGCGAAACATACGGATCAATGTTAAAATATTTTTTGCATACACTGAAATGAAAACGGAGGCATTCCCATGAGTACGATTACAATTGTCTTACTGGTGATCCTGGCGGTTCTGCTGATCGCTGTGGTCGTTCTATATTTCTTAGGAAAGAAAGCGCAGAAAAAGCAGGCGGAACAGCAGGCGCAGATTGATGCGATGAAGCAGACCGTATCCATGCTCATTATTGATAAGAAACGGATGAAACTAAAAGACGCGGGACTGCCCCAGATCGTGCTGGACCAGACGCCCAAGCTGCTTCGCGGCTCCAAACTCCCTGTGGTCAAGGCGAAAGTCGGTCCGCAGATTATGACTCTTATCTGTGAAGAGAAAATTTTTGACTCCGTTCCTGTTAAGAAGGAAGTAAAAGCCGTTGTCAGCGGCATCTACATCACGGATGTAAGGGGTCTCCACGGCAAGGCGCCCGTTGTAGAGCAGAAGAAAAAGAGTAAGTTCAAACAGCTGGTTGAAAAAGCGCAGGAAAAAGCGGGGGCAAAACCCGTCAAATAGCAGGAGCAAATTCCTGCGGAATTAGCTCCGCGAGCACCGCGCTGCGGGCTCAAAACAGTGGCTTACGACATGAGCGTAAAGCCGCTGTTTTCTTTTGAGCGGATATCAATTTTGATATGGCAGTCCGAGAGGAACTCGTAATTGATATCAAGCGCATAGTCCACATCCACTACAATATTATCTTCCTTCTCGTCAATCGTTATCCGCTTCGTGTCGATCCCGACCAGAATCTGCCCAAAGGGCGTATTGTAGTTTGACAGGTTCTTCCTGTTTTCCTGAAAAACCATATGTACATTTACAAGACCGTTGCGCGTCAGTTCCACCATCTGTCCGCCAAATTTGAGGCGGTTCTTCGTAGGCCGCTCGAACCCTTCCGTGACCTCCTCGTAAATGACATAATGCCTGTCATTCTTCTTATAGTAATCCCCAACAGTGACCATCTCGATCTTATCGGCATTCTCCTCCCGCTGATCGAACTGTAATCCCTGCAATGTCAATAGCACTTCTTTCGTCATGTTTTCCTCCATCCTGAAGCGTCCCCTGTTAAGGCCGCAGGCAGAATTTAATATTCGTCAATCCTGATCAGCTTTGCGGACAAAATGCCATACGGCAGAATGGAATTGGCAAACCGCTGAAACTTATCGGCGGCATCGCTGACAAAGAAACGGTACAGTTCCGTCCCAAGCCCCGGTCTGTGTTCACTTTCCAAACCGTGCCCTGCCAAAAGGGTCTTTAATTCCCTTGCCGTCTCATAGGCGGGATTAACTAATTTCACGCCATCCCCCATGATCTTTCCCACCGTAGAGCGCAGCATCGGGTAATGAGTACACCCCAGAATCAGGGTATCAATGCCGCTGTCAATCAGCTCCGTCAGATAACGGCGGGCAATCTCGTCCGTCACCGGGTCTTCCCAGAGCCCTTCCTCCACTAACGGCACAAAGAGGGGACATGCCTTTCCGATCACACTGACGTCGTTGTCATGTTCTTCTATGTAACGGCTGTATATGCCGCTGTTTATGGTGGCTTCCGTCGCCACAACACCGATTTTCCTGTTCGCGGTAGCCAAAAGAGCCGCTTTTGCGCCCGGCTTTACCACGCCGATCATCGGAATGTCCACTTCTTTCTCCAGTTCCTCCAGTGCGTAAGCGCTGGCTGTATTACAGGCAACCACGATGGCCTTTACCTGCTGTGTCTGCAGAAAATGTACGATCTGTCTGGAATACCTCGTCACCGTCTCCTTTGACTTGCTTCCATAAGGCACGCGCGCCGTGTCTCCAAAATAGACGATCCGCTCATTGGGCAGCTGCCGCATAATTTCACGTGCCACGGTCAGCCCTCCCACCCCCGAATCAAACACACCTATGGGGCTGTTATGCCACTCTTCCTGTCCGTTCATGCTTTCCGACCCTTCCTAGTCCTTATTCTCAGACAAATTTTCCTCAAGCCATTCCAAAAACCTGCTGCTTATCACAATCTCATCACCTGAGGCGCACCAGATCTCCAAAGCCCCGATCTCTTCCGGCATACCGTCCGCCTGCGTCTCATCGGGCCTTACCGCCTCGCAAGTCTCCTCCGTAAAACATAATTCAGGATAAAATATTCCCCACCATACGGCCGCGAAGAGACAGGCCGCCAATGTCTTTCCCTTTTTTCGCATCATCCACACTCCTATCTGCCGATATCTCCGGCATCTGGAGTATTCCCACTCCGGGCTGTCCTGATACATTCTTTTCAAATGCCTGCGCCCTGTTCACCGGCGGGTCTGTCCATAACGGCCGGTTCTGTGTGGGATTTTCATCGGGAAGAGCGTTTCCCTCTGGGATCAATGCGGATCTGTCTGATTATGGACTGCTCCTGGTTGTCAATGTGGAGTCTTGCGGCTGCTGCCGCTTTCTCCCTGTCGCCGTTCATAATGCTCTCATATATCATCCTATGCTCATTCACCAGATTTTCATGCCCGCTCTCGTCCTTGATGTATTCAAAACGGTAGCGGTACATCTGCTCGGACAGGTTATTGATCAGCTGGATCAGCCGCTGGTTCCCCGTCGCCTGCACAATAATATCGTGCAGCGCCACATCCGCCTCCGCAATGCTCACCACATCTCCCGTCCTTGTGGCATCCTCAAAATTGTCACAGGCCCGCTTTAACGCTGCCTTGCCCTCTGCCGTGATCCTGTCGCACGCCAGCTCCGCACAGAGCGCATCCAGAGAACGCCTCACCTCCAGCACATCCTGCAGGCTTTTCTCCGTGATCTGCGCCACCTCCGCACCCCGGCGCGGAATCATGGTCACCAGCCCCTCCAGCTCCAGCTTACGTATCGCCTCGCGGATCGGCGTGCGGCTCACCCCCAGCCGGTTAGCCAGATGGATTTCCATCAGTCTCTCCCCCGGTTTCAGTTCACCTGTCAAAATGGCACGGCGCAGCGTATTAAATACCACATCCCTCAAAGGAAGAAATTCGTCCATATTCACAGTAAAATCATGATCCATACGCATTCCTCCATGATTCCGCTTCAGCGGAATCCCTAATCCACACTTCCCCTGACAAACTCTGTCACAAAAACTGCGTCTGCCGGCTCTTCTATCTTTATGGCAGCCGCTATTTTCTCCGCCGTCCCCCGCTCCTTACAAATTCCGAATACCGTAGGACCGCTGCCGCTCATCAGCGCATTTTCCGCCCCCAAATCACACATCATCCGCTTCAGTCTCTCAATCACAGGGTACTCTTTCACAGTAACCGTTTCCAGCACATTACCCATTCTATCCGTTACGCCTTTCAGGTCACCCGCCGCAAGCGCCGCCGCCATCCCGTCAACATCCGGGTGAAAGGGCAGTCTGTCCGCCTCTAAGTGTCCATAGACAAACGCCGTGGACACATCTATACCGGGCTTCACAATTACCAGATGGCAGGCCGGGGGATCCGGCAGCGGCGTCAGAATTTCTCCAATGCCCTCAGAAAGCATTGTGCCTCCCTGAATACAGTAGGGAATGTCAGCCCCCAGCTTCAAACCAATTTCTTTCAATTCCTCCACGGAATACCCCATTTCAAAAAGCGCGTTCAGTCCGCGCAAGGCTGCCGCTGCATCCGCACTGCCTCCCGCCATGCCCGCAGCGATGGGAATCCTTTTTTGTAAGGTAATGGATACCCCTTCCCGAATCTGTCGCTTCTCCATCAGAAGAGCCGCAGCCCGGTAAACCAGATTGCTCCCGTCCGCAGGCAGATCTGCACCTTCTATATAAAAGCCAATCCCCGGCTCCTCCCTTTTTTCAAAGGTCAGGTCATCGCGGATATCCACGGTCTGCATAATCATCTTCACTTCATGGTATCCGTCCGGCCTGCGCCTAAGCACATCCAGTCCCAGATTTATCTTTGCGTATGCTCTCTCTCTTATCATATCCGCTCCCGCTTTTCACCAACCATATGATCGGTAAGTCCTTCTCCTGTCCCGGTTCCTTCCCAAGGAATCCTGTGTACTTTGTATACAAAGATTGTACTTAATTATGTACAAAATGTCAAGCACCCACCCCCTTACGTGGGAGTCCCTGACATATCCTCCGGAATTTCAAATTTTTTTCACTTTCTTCCTTCTTTCTTCTAATCTATTTAGGAAAATGGTACGATATAGTAAATAGAAAAAGGAGATTGCCCAGTCGGCAGTCTTTTCGTAACCACTAATATACATTTTTATTTCCAAGGAGGGATACCCATGAGCGTAAATGGAATTACAGGCGCAGGCGCTAACGTATACGAAGCTCTTCCGGCCACACAGGCGGCAGAGACGAAGCCCGCTGAAGAGACAAAGGACAATGCTTCCCAAAAGGGAGAAAACGGTGTGGTTTATGAGCCTTCAAAGGACAGTGCCAGCGTACCTGTGAAAAAGTATGTGCAGAACACCGAGCTTATAAATAAGATGAAAGCCGATGCTGAGGCGCACACGAACCAGCTGAAAAACATCGTCGAGCAGATGATGGGCAAGCAGAGCCAGACCTATGGCATTGCAAACAACGATATGTGGAAATTCCTTGCAAGCGGCAAGTTTGAGGTGGATGAAGCTACCAAGCTGCAGGCGCAGAAGGATATTTCCGAGGACGGCTACTGGGGTGTAAAACAGACTTCCAGCAGAATCCTTGATTTTGCAACAGCTTTGACGGGCGGCGACCCGAGCAAGATCGAAGATATGCGCAAGGCCTTTGAAAAGGGCTATAAGCAGGCTGAGAAGACTTGGGGCGGCGAGCTTCCTGAGATCTCCAAACAGACCTATGATGCCGTGATGGCAGGTTTTGACAAGATGGCTGAGGATGCGGGCCTGACTACCGCAACCAACTAAGCTACAGCAACATAGAAATCAGGCGAAGGAATCGGGATTTATCCCGGTTCCTTTTTTTTCGCGCATCAGTTATAATAAACGCTAAGAAACCCACAAAATATGATTAAGGAGAATACGTACATGGTTGCATATGACAAGATTAAGAAGATCCCCTATGGCGGGGACTACAATCCCGAACAGTGGCCGGAGGAGACATGGGAGGAGGACATGCGGCTCTTGAAGCTTTCGCACATCGACATTGTCACCCTGAATGTCTTCAGCTGGGCCAGCTTACAGTCGGACGACGACGTTTACCATTTTGAAAAACTGGACAAGATTATGGAACTGGTGAAAAAGCACGGCATGAAAGTGTGTCTCGCCACCTCCACCGGGGCACACCCTGCATGGATGGCGAGAAAGCATCCCGATATCCTGCGGGTGGAGGCAAACGGCATGAAGCGCAAATTTGGCAGCCGCCACAACTCCTGCCCCAACAGCCCCACTTATCAGAAATACGCCCCGGCGCTTGCCGCAAAACTTGCCAAGCGATACGGAACATACGACAATCTGGTAGCGTGGCACATTTCCAACGAGTACGGCGGGGAATGTTACTGCGAAAACTGTGAGAAAAGATTCCGGGAATGGCTGAAAGAAAAATATGGGACGATTGAGGAAGTGAACCGTGTATGGGACACCGCATTCTGGGGACACACTTTCTATGATTTTGAGGATATCGTCGCTCCCAACCATCTCTCCGAGCATTGGGGCAATGACCGCAGCACATTCCAGGGCATCTCCTTAGACTACCGCCGTTTTAACTCGGAGAGCATATTAAACGCCTACCGTCTGGAGTATGACGCAGTCCACGCCGTTACCCCCGATATTCCCATCACCACGAATCTGATGGGCACTTACCAGCCCTTGGATTATCAGATGTGGGCGAAATACATGGATTTCGTATCATGGGACAATTATCCCGCCAACGATACGCCCGTCTCCGGCGTCGCCATGCGGCACGACCTGATGCGCGGCTTAAAGCAGGGGAAACCTTTCGCCCTGATGGAGCAGACGCCCTCCGTCACCAACTGGCTTCCCTACAACATGCTCAAACGCCCCGGCGTCATGCGGCTTTGGAGTTATCAGGCAGTGGCACACGGCGCGGATACCGTCATGTTCTTCCAGATGAAGCGCAGCATCGGCGCCTGCGAAAAATACCACGGCGCGGTGATCGACCATGCCGGGCATGAGAACACCCGCGTGTTCCGCGAAGTTGCAGAACTCGGCGCGGAACTTGACTCTCTGGGGGAACAGACCCTCGGCGCAAGAAGCGAGGCAAAAACCGCCATCGTCTTTGACTGGGACAACTGGTGGGGCATCTCCTACTCTGCGGGACCGTCTGTCTATCTGGATTACTGCAGGGAGGTAGAACGCTATTACAAAGCGCTTTTTGATCTGCATATTCCCGTGGACATGATCGGCGTAGAGGACGATTTGTCGAAGTACGATCTGGTCATCGCGCCCGTACTCTACATGGTAAAAACCGGGTATGATGAGAAGCTGCGCGCCTATGTAAAAAACGGCGGACGTTTCCTGACCACCTTTTTCAGCGGCTATGTGGACGAGCACGACCTTGTGACCGTGGGCGGCTACCCCGGAAAACTTCGGGATATTCTCGGCATCTGGGTTGAGGAGGAGGATGCCCTGCCCGAGGACATGCACAACTGTTTCCACTACAACGGCACAACTTACCCCGCCTCCATGCTCTGCGACCTGCTGCACACGGAAGGGGCCGAGGCGCTCGCCTTTTACGAAAAGGATTTCTACACGGGGATGCCCGTGCTCACGAAAAACGCCTTCGGCAAAGGCTTCGGCTACTATGTCGCCGCGCAGTCGAGCGACGAATTTTATCGGATGTATCTCGGGGAAATATGCCAGGAAGCCGGAATCGAACCGATTATGGACGCGCCGGACGGCATAGAAGTGACTAAGAGAGTCAACGAAAACGGTTCTTTCGTATTTCTGCTAAATCACGGGGAAGAAGCGCAGGTCATGGCAATGCCCTTTGCAGGGACTGACCTGTTAAGCGGAATCAAGTATGAGGCGGGAGATGCGCTCACGCTTGCCGCGAAGGATGTGGCGATTATCAAGTTATAAAGCGTCGATCACGCCCCAGATGCCCTGCTCCTCATACACGGATCTGTAATAGGCGACCTCGGTTCTGATCAGCTCGTCGATGACGCGCATACCGAGAAGTTCCACAGGCGCTTTGTCATCCGTCATTATGCGGTTCCCCGCTTCGTAGGGAATCAGGTTTTCAGAAACGTTGTCCATCATGGCAAGGAGACTTTCGTCCGCGACAGTCTCCTTGTGTTTTTTCAGATTCTCTATCATCTCCGGGTTGTCGGAGGCAAAAAGCTCCCTGTTGGTGGAACCCTTCACGTCCACCGTGTAGACCTCGCCGAAAACGCTGCCTATGGTATCGGAAAGATAGGCGTTGATGCTGTCCTCACCGCTGCCGCGCATGTTCATGTTGACCACCATCACGCCGTCCTTGGCAAGGTGCTCCTTCACAAGCGAAAAAAATTCCACGGAGGACATCTGGAAAGGAATGGTGATATCCTGATAGGCGTCCACCATGATCACGTCGTACTTGCCGTCAATCGCATTCAGATAAGCCCTGCCGTCATAGGTGGTTACAGGCACGTCCTTAGGCAGATCAAAATAAGTCCGCGCCAGATCCGTAATCTTCTCGTCAATTTCCACGCCCTCCACAGGCATGTCCCCAAAGTAAGCGCGGCACTGGTGCGCGTAGGTACCTGTCCCCATGCCGAGAATCAGCGTATTGCATTCCGCCGGATCCTCCTTTCCCGTCATAAGTGGCGCCGCCATGGCATAGTCGTAATACATGCCCGTCAGCCCCTCGTCCTTGATCAGAATGGACTGTACCCCGAAAAGCACGTTTGTCGATAATATGACATTTCTGTCGTTTTCTTTCACCTGTAAATAATTGTAAATGGACTCCCCTTCGTATGCCAGATTGCTCTCCCAGAAAGCAAAACTGTTCGACGCCCCGAAAATACAGCACAGAACAAAGATGACCGCCGACGCCGCGCTTTTCTTCCATCCGCTCTTTTTGCTGACAAAGTAGATGATCCCAAGCCCCAGAAGAATCGCCGCAAAAATCAGAAACGTGACCGATGTGCCCACCGCCGGAATCGAGACAAAGGTCGGCACAAACGTGCCGATAATGCTGCCGATTGTATTAAACGCACCGAGAGTCCCCACGATACTACCGCTGTCCGAAAGGCTCTGCACCGTGTATTTCGCAAGGGACGGCGTCACCGTTCCCAGCAGGAAGAGCGGAAACACGAAGATCACCATACACGCCGCGAAAGCCGCCCAGATCAGGAAATTTGTATTCACCGCAAAAATGAGCAGCGCGGAAATGCCTATAATAATATATTTCCCCACCACCGGGATCAGCGCGATCCATACTCCCGCAATCAGAATCCGCGTGTAGAGCCTGTCCGGGTCGGGGTTTTTGTCCGCGCTCTTTCCGCCGTAAATATTCCCTAACGCCATGGCAATCATAATCGTGCCGATAATAATCGTCCACACGATCTGGGAGGAACTGAAATAGGGAGCAAGCAGCCTGCTCGCCCCCAGCTCCACCGCCATCACGGACATGCCGGCGAAAAATTCCGTCAGGTACAGAAAGATTCTATTCTTTAAAATCGGTGTTGTGTTCATGTGCAATTTATCCTTTTCCGTATTTTAACTCTGTTAATCGCTGCCAAAGGGATGATGCAATGACTATTCCTATCTAGTATCCCCTTTTATAAAATCATAATCCCCATCCATAAGCATTTGCAAATATGCGTCAAAACTATCTGCTATAATCACCAATTCATCGGGGTCGTGAAGATAGCGCACGACTTGTCCGCTTTTTCCCTTTGCCGAGGGAGAATAGTCAATAAAAAGCTGGGATGTTCCCCCGTTGTTCATACAGTCAGAAAAATGCAGCCAGCACAGTTTGCCGAAGTCATCACAAATGCCTTCGTCCACTGGAATATCATCAAATTCCCGGTTAATCAAATAGTCTCCCCACTCCCGAAAATCTTCCTCCGGGTCCATCATCTGCCGGGCAGACAATAAATAATAAGGATATGCATCCAGGTCAGAACCCAGAAAATATAGGGCAACCTCCTCTTCCCCATATTTTCTCCAGTATGTCCCGTCTACTATTTCCAATAATTGCAGCAGGCTGTCAGGAATATCAGGATACAATGCCCGCAATTTCTCCATATCTTCCTTATCTGCACCGTGCATTACTTTCTCAAGATCATCCCATTGTTTTTCTCTGCCTTTTTTATAATAAGCCTTTTTTAATCCGTCAACATAATTTTGAGCCAGATTCACAAGCAGAACCTCCCGTCTTTTGTATGAGTGATCGTAGGAATGCAGCCAACTCCAATTTGTTAAATTGTTCAATGCTGTTATTTTACCACAACCGCACACACAGTTCCATTAAATTTTACTAAACATCCTCGCACCACGCCCAGCGAAGCGAAGGCGGGCAGCCTGCCAAGACACAGCGCGGACGGCTGAGTATTCTTAAGGAGCCCCTTGAAATACGCCGGCACTTGGCGAGGTATTTTCGAGCCTAGTGTCCGTTGCGTATTTCACGGAGCGGAAGCGCGGCGACGTAGAATACTCAGCCGCCCGCGCGTCCGTCTGTCAATCTTCAAATCCCGCCCTTCACCACCAAAATTTTATCCCCCGCCGAAATCTCCTCCGTCGGCAGCTCGTTCACTTCCTTTAACTGCGCCACCGGCACATAATACTTCTTGCCGATATCCCACAGCGTCTCCCCCGGTCCCACGATACAGATCACCATCCCCGGCAGGTCGCTGAGCTTATTCAGGTCAAGCGGCTCCACCCGGATATCCGTCACCAGATCGCGGTTCTGCACGGAAAATACGATCACCTTAAACTGCAGCGCCGCCTTCACATCCAGCTCGTCGCTGTCAAGCATGGTCACCGTCAGCTGCTCGATACTGCTCCGCAGCTTATAGACACAGGTGGGCAGGATGCCCTCCGCCTCAATCACATACTGGAACGGCATTTCATTGACCGTGGAATAAATGGACTTCGTCCCGCCCGCACTCAGATAGAGCGTAGTCACCAGAAGCGTTCCCGTGACGGCAATGCCGTTCTCCACAATGGTCTGCTCGTCGATCCTGATTTCCCCGTCGGAGTGGATGAGCTGATACATCGGCATCTCTGGATTCTGGATCCGCACGTGCTCCGCGATCTTACACTTTCCGCTCCCGGCAAGCAGCAGACTCTTTACCGGCATCTGCGTCGTCAGCGCCTCAATCTCCTTATCCACGCCGTATACATCGGAGATCACCTCCAGATTTTCCTCCTCGTATAGGTGGATATCCAGATCCAGCACCGGCTCCACGCAGAACACTCTCTCCTCGCCGTCAAAATCCTGCCGCACTTCCACGTTGCACTGTCCCAGATGATACTGGATATCGGGAATCATGTTTTCCCGGCAGCCGTGGCACTCGATAATGCCGCTGAAAGGCACGGTGTTCTCATACCACTGGGTTTTATCGTTATCCCCTTCGCCCTCATACAGGAAAAAGGCGCGCATCTCGCCCTGAATCGAAAGTTTTTCCTCCAGCGCCTTAAACTCCACATGGTCAAAACAGATATGGTGCCATATGGTCTGGAACACATTGGGCAGATTGCCCGTCAGTTCCATCTCCTCTTTCAGACGGAAAATATCTTTCTTGTGCAGCACAAGTTCCACCACGGGATATACGCACTTACGGTACTCTACAGGTTCTTCATGGTAAAGGTCAACCGCCGTCTCACACTCCACCTGCTCCTCCCGCTCCAGTGTAAAGGAAACCACCGCCTGCACGCTGAATTTGCGCGAGTTGATCAGCCCCACCGTCAGATCCTCGATACAGCTTTCCGTCAGGATCGTGTCGCCGTTATTTACCCCTTCCATATTCACCTTTTCCTCAAAGGGAATCACCGCCTCCATGCTGGCGCACATCCCCTCCATGTCCGTCAGATACAGTATGGACACCACCAGCTTTCCTTTCAGGCTGACCGCGTTTTCACCGGGGCGGATCTCCTCCATAATGATCTCGCCTTTACTGCTTAACAGATAGTTTGCATCCAGTTTATTATCTGAAATGTTGACGTCCTCTTCCAATACCATCTGCGTACCGGCTCTGCCGTTTATTCGATCCATATGTATCTTTTTCTTCACCAATTCCACAAAAAATGCCCTCCCTGCGTATAGTTACTATAAATCTATGCGCAGGGAAGGGCGGATATGTTTTTTATTTTGGCAGGAAATTGCGACAACGTAAATCATGAAAGGAGCATGGGAAGCATTCTCTGAATCAAGTGCGCCGGCGCTCGATTTTTACAGATATGATTTCGTCCGCTTCATATCGGTGACAAGATCGGGATTGTCTTTTTTCATCAGGTCATAAAGCTTATACGCGTTATCGTGATCCTCAATCAATGCCTGCAGTTCGCTCTCCGTTATGCCGACCAGCTGGATAAACTGGGTCTTGCCATATAACGTGTCCTGCGTCTGCGCTTCCGTATCGGCAATCGTCAAAAGAGCTGTGATGTCTGACTCCACACCCGTATGTAAAGACTTTCCCCCGCCCGAAACATACTCAAAGGGATCAAAAAACCTTTCCTGTGTATAAGTATATCTGGCAAGATTCAGCATCATGTCAATCGCCCACATACACGCCTCGTCTGTCTCTTCCCTAAGCTTGATCGTCATTTCATAACCCCATTTACTCCACTCGCCGCCGAGCGCTTTTTCATTGGCGTAAAGCTGGGTCATGCCGTATGTCACTATGTGCTTATAGCCTTTCGGAGATGGATAAATGGAAAATCCGTCAAGGTAATTGTTTCCACCAAAGACGGCTCTCGACGCCATGTCTGTGGCATAGTGCCCGGGCTTCACTCCGGGATAAAGCCTGTCAAATTCCTTGTCAATAATTTCCCATCCCGGCGCCCACTCAGGATCGTCTTCCACTCTCTTTCTAAACTCCTCTATCGTCATTTCCGTTTTCTCCCATTTTCTTTCTGCATGTTTCTCACTCTACGCCCCCGATCAGCTCCGTCACATTCTCAATCCCGTACTGCTTCATATAAGCCTCAATCCCTTCCACCACTTCCACAGTCGTGTAAGGGTTCACAAAATTCATCGCCCCAACCGCTACAGCACTGGCCCCGGCAAGCAGGAACTCAATCGCATCCTCCGCGCTTCCGATACCGCCCATACCGATAATCGGAATCTTCACAGCCTGCGCCGTCTGGTAGACCATGCGCACAGCCACCGGCTTGACAGCAGGGCCGGACATGCCGCCCGTCTTATTGGCAAGCACAAACTTTTTCCTGTGAATATCAATCTTCATGCCCGTGATCGTGTTAATCATGGAAAGCGCGTCGGCTCCCGCCGCCTCCGCCGCTTTTGCCATCTCTGTGATGTCCGTCACATTCGGGCTCAGCTTCATAATCACCGGCTGTTTCGCCTTTTTCTTAATCTGCGACGTGATATCGTAGAGGGAGTCCGCTTTCTGCCCAAAAGCAATCGCCCCCTCTTTCACGTTGGGGCAGGACACGTTGATTTCCAGCATGGAAACGGCTGTGTCCGAAAGACGTTCCACCACTTCCAGGTAATCCTCCACGGTTTTACCGCAGACATTTACAATGACATTTGTGTCATAGTTTTTTAAAAAAGCCAGATCCCTCTCTATAAAAACATCAATCCCCGGATTTTGAAGTCCAATGGCATTTAACATGCCGCCGTACACTTCCGCCACACGGGGCGTCGGATTGCCCTCCCACGGCACGTTCGCAACCCCTTTGGTCACCACCGCTCCCAGCCTGTTTAAATCCACAAAGTCGCTGTACTCCATGCCGGAACCGAAAGTGCCGGAAGCCGTCATAACAGGATTTTTAAAGGTGACTCCCGCGATTTTTACCTCTGTGTTCATAGTTCCACCTCCCCTGCTTCAAAAACCGGTCCCTCCGTGCAGATACGCGCATTGTGCACATGGGAATGTGCGTCCACTTTCGCCGTGCGGCACACGCATCCCAGACACGCGCCCACACCGCATGCCATGCGCTCCTCCAGAGAAATATATGCCTCAATCCCATTTTCCGCCGCGTATTTTTTTATCGCCCGGAGCATCGGCATCGGTCCACACGCCATAATCACATCCGCATGGAGCGTGTAGGCTTTGATGATATCCATCACGTTTCCCTTCGTCCCCACGCTGCCGTCCTCCGTCGCCACATAGACGTCGCCGTACTGCGCCAGATCCTCTTCCAGAAAAAGATCTTTATTCCGATAGCCAAGGAGGATCTGCTTCTTCTCATCCATCTCCTTTGCCAGCTCCAGCATAGGCGGAATGCCGATCCCGCCGCCCATCAGAAAAACACGTTTCCCTTTCGCTTTATCAACAGGGAACCCGTTTCCAAGCACGCCGAGTACATCCAGCCTGTCGCCCGCCTTGCAGGCCGAAAATTCAGCCGTGCCCTTCCCCGCCACGCGGTACACAAGGCGCAGCCTGTTTTTTGCCTTGTCCGTCTCACAGATGCTGATGGGGCGGGGCAGGAGCATGCTCTCTCCGCGGGGATAGACCGCCACAAACTGTCCGGGATGGGCGTTCTTTACAAGCTTCGTCTCCAGCCAGAGATCATATATCTGCTCGCCTATCTGTTTTTGCGATATTACTGTCGCTGTTACTTTTCTCTTTTGCGCCATATGCGGTTCCTTTCTGGTTGTTTTTTTAATAGTATACCACAATCCCCTCTGCTTGTCTTTCCATTGCCAGAAGCCATTCCTTCTTCTCGATGCCGCCCGCGTACCCCGTCAGGCTGCCGTCCGATCCGACAACTCTGTGGCACGGGATGATAAGGGAGATAGGATTGTGGGCTACCGCGCTGCCGACCGCCTGCGCCGACATGGATGCAAGTCCCCTGTTCTTTGCAATTTGCGCGGCAATTTTTGCGTAAGTCGTCGTCTGTCCGAACGGGATCGCAAGCATCGCTTCCCACACCTCTTTCTGAAAAGGCGTTCCTTTCAAAGACAGCGGCGGCATAAAGGCGGGGTTCTTCCCGTCAAAATACAGGGCAAGCCACTCTGCCGTCCGGGCAAAGACCGGCAGGTTTTTCTCCGAATGATCCGGGTCAAGTTTTGCCGCAAAATATTTCTGTCCCTCAAACCATAAGCCCGTCAGGGCATGTCCGTCTGACGCGAGCAAAATTTTGCCAAGCGGGGAACCGTAGTAATGTGTATATTCCATGAAACCCTCCTAAACACCATCTTTCAGCAAGTAGAAAATATACTCGCCCTGAACATAAACTTCTCCACATTTTCTTCGGCATTCATAACACCATAATCAGCGTCCCCGCCCCGATCAGCACACAGCCGATCAACGATCTTGCGGTAAATTCCTCGTGCAGGAAAACAAAAGCAAGTATGAGGGTGATTACCACGCTCAGTTTGTCAATCGGCACCACCTTAGATGCCTCCCCGATCTGCAGGGCATGGTAATAGCAGAGCCATGACGCGCCGGTTGCAAGCCCGGAAAGGATCAGGAATATCCAGCTTTTTCTGCTGATCTCGGCAATGCCGCCCTGTGTGTTTGTCAGAAACACCATGCCCCACGCCATAATAACGACCACGACCGTCCGTATTGCCGTGGCGAGATTGGAATTAACGCCCTCTATACCGATTTTTGCAAGTATCGAAGTCAATGCCGCAAACACCGCGGACAGGATTGCAAATAAAAACCACATACGCTGCCACCTCCACTTTATTTATACTTATTTTTCCCTGTAAAATCAAGTTTACAACAAATATTTCTCCTTGTTGGAAGTCCACTTTGTATGCTTCTCTATTAAATAATTCCTTGAATTTAAATCCATAATTTTCCATATTTTATGCTGTGCGTTTATTTTGCTTTTTTCTACGTTAAAATACGATACAGTAAAAATATCGCTATAACCTTATAGAAACACAATGGCATGCAGACTTTTTGACAGGTCTGCCTACTTTCAGAAAAAGACCGGAGCTTCTCGCTTTGGTATGGAGAACATGATGGAATTTGGTACATTTCTGGCTAAACTACGAAAGGAAAAAGGTTGTTTGCAGAAAGAAGTTGCCGCTTATCTGAACGTAACAGTGGCAACTGTCTCCAACTATGAAAAGGGCGTACATACGCCTGACCTCAACACACTGATTAAGCTCGCAGACTTTTATGATGTATCCACAGATTTTCTTTTACAGCGAACCCGGTACCGCGCAAGTATCAGCACATTGAACAAACGCCTTTCCGCAGACTATACCGTCAGCGATCTGATCAATACAACACTGGAACTGGACCGACACAATACCGCTGCTCTTTTGGATTACTATGAGCTGCTGACACTTAGAAATTCTGTCAATCGGGCAACATAAACACTTCCGAGAAGACACACCAAAAATCAGGCTGTTATTTCCATAACAAGCGGCAGGACCTTTAGCTTGCGAAAAATCGCCAAGATCCTAACCGCTTTGTTTGTGTTGTCCAAATTCTATTTCCAAGGAGCTTTTCACTGGGAAGCCTGCCGCTTCGCTTCCTCAAATCCCTCTGCATAGATCTCACTTACCATGAAAAACCACCGCAGCCCACATAAAATTTCTTGACACTAGTACTATATAGTATTATTCTATATAATATAAATGAGCCAGTAACAAATGTACTGCAAGGATATCGCGATGAAAACATACGCATTCCGCAAACAGCTGTTAGGGAAAATTTTACAAATCTTACAGAGAAGGAGACTCACGCACATGGAAATGAAAATGATCACATCTGGAATACGCGCATTGCGGGAAAACGCGCAGGTCGCTTACATCGCATCCGTAAACGAGGAGGGATTTCCCCAGATCAAGGGCATGCTTGTCCTAGAGCACGAGAGCATGAAAACCCACTATTTTTCTACCAACACCAGCTCGAAGCGGGTATCGCAGTTTCTGAAAAATCCGAAAGCGTCCGTGTACTATGTGGATGACGCCGAAAACCAGTATAAGGGCGCGCTGTTTACGGGAACGATGGAAGTCTGCACCGACCACGAAACCAAGGCGTTTCTCTGGCGGGACGGGTTCGAGATGTATTACCCGAAGGGCGTGGATGACGAGGATTACTGCGTATTGAAATTTACTGCCCAGACCGTCAATTATTATTATGGTCTGAGCAATGTGACATTGTCTGTGGAGGAACTGTAGGGCGGGATTTCCCGCCCCTGCGGGTTCATCGGTATTTTCTCTTGTTTCTCCATCGTTTTCCCGCACCCATTCAGCCGCGGTACACAACCTTCCCGCCGCAGAGGGTATAACTGACCACCCCCGGCATCGTCTCCCCTGTGAAAGGCGAGTTTACCGATTTCGACGCGAAATCCTTCACCACCCACTCTTTTTTCGGGTCAAAGACAACCAGGTCCGCCGGGCCGCCCTCTTTCAGATAGCCGGCGTCGAGATGGTACAGTTTCGCGGGGGCAAAGCTCATCTTCTCAATCAGTTCCATCATGGAGAGATACCCCTTGTCCACCAGTTCGCGGATTCCAAGGGAAAGTGCTGTCTCCAGCCCGATAATGCCGCTTGGCGCCTCGGTAACCGGCTTTGCCTTTTCCGCTGCACTGTGGGGCGCATGGTCCGTGGCGATCATGTCAATCGTGCCGTCCCGCAGCCCTTCGATAACCGCAAGGCGGTCTTCCTCCTCCCGCAGGGGCGGATTCATTTTTGCCAGTGTTCCGTACTTTATCACCGCATCTTCCGTCAGCGTAAAATGATGGGGCGCCGCCTCCGCATAAATATGACGGCTCTTCTTTTTCGCCTGCCGCACCAGCTCCACAGCCTCTTTCGTGCTGATATGCTGTATGGAAAGGTCCGCCTCTTCCTCCACGGCAATACGCAGGTCCCGCTCCACCATGGAAATCTCCGCTTCTCTGGGCGAACCGCCTATCCCGAAATGGGCAGCCGCCTTCCCCGCATTCACACCGTTGTTTTTGATAAGTGTCGGGTTTTCCTCGTGGAGACTGACAGGTTTCCCGCACTTTGCCGCTCTTTTAAGCGCCGCCCGCAAAAGCGTTTCATCCATGAGCGGAATGCCGTCGTCCGTAAAACCCGCCGCCCCCTGCCTGCTGAGAGCTTCCATATCCGTCAGTTCTCTGCCCTGTAATCCCTTTGTCACATTGGCGCAAGAATACACATGGATGCCCGTCTCTTTTCCCTTATGCAGCACATAGGCAAGGGTATCCGTATGATCCACCGCCGGCTTCGTGTTTGCCATCAGCACCACGGAAGTGAAGCCGCCCTTTGCCGCGGCGGACGCCCCGGTGTGGATATCCTCCTTATAGATAAACCCCGGGTCGCGGAAATGCACATGCACATCCACCAAACCCGGAGCCACTATTTGACCGTATAAGTCAATTACGCCCGCCGGTTCTCTGTCCGTTTCCGTTCCGCTGTTTTCCATATTCTCTGACCCGGCCAACGCTTCCTGTCCCGGAACGTCATCCGCGGCACATGCCCCCTGCGGCACAATCTGCGCAATCTTCCCGCTCTCCGTATCAATCAGAATATCATAGTACCCTTCTGTCCCCGATGCCGGGTCGATCATATATCCGTTTTTTAAATACAGCATATTTTCATCCTTTCCGTAAGTATTTACTCAAACACCACCGGCTTCTGCGAAAACTCTGTTTTCACCACCACATAAGGATAACTCGCCACCGGCTTACTCTTTTCCTCAGGCGACGGTCCAATCAAATTGGTATCAATATAGACTGCATTCGCCGTCTCATACAGATCATTCACCGCAATGCTGTAACCGCCTGTCTGCTGTGTCCCATACCCCACGCAGATATAAAGAAATCCCTGATCTTCAAACGTCAGTTTGAAGGTATCTTCCTTCCGTTCCTCAATCTTGGAAAGCAGCTCCTCCGGGATATTGTCCTCCGCTATCACCGTGTATTCCAAATCCTTAATCTTTTCCATAGGATTCTGTTTCTGTCCGCAGGAATACACCCCGAAGCACAGCAGGCAGACCAGCCCTATACTGACAATTCTCCTCTGATATTCGCTCAATTCAGCCATAATTTCCTCCGCATATCCTCTTACTAACTAATTTATTATGCGAAGGCATTGTCTATTCCTATAGAATAATGCTATACTTACTTAAAACAATTTATTCAAACACAGAAAGGTTTTCCTTATGATACGTCTGATATTAGTTGCCACCTTCGTTGTACTGTTTCTGATTTTCAGTATTCCGCTTTTAATCTTTGAATACTTTCTCGGAAAGTTTAATCAGAGCGCAAAAGACAAAAGTTCTCTCGCCATTGTAAACTGGGCTTTTCGCTGCGTTCTTTTTCTGTCCGGCGTGTCCGTCACGGCAATCGGCGAAGAAAATGTGCCCAAGGACGTCCCCGTATTGTATATCGGGAACCACCGAAGCTATTTCGACATCATCATGACTTATGTGCGCGTGCCCAGACCTACCGGGTATATCGCGAAAATCGGCATGCTTAAAGTGCCGCTTCTCTCAAACTGGATGAAAAATCTGCACTGTCTCTTTCTTGACCGAAAGGATATCAAGCAGGGCATGAAAACCATCCTCACAGCAGTAGAAAAAGTAAAGTCCGGCATCTCAGTCTGCATCTTCCCCGAGGGGAGCCGCAGTACCAAACCGGATGAATTTCTGCCCTTCCACGGCGGCAGTTTCAAAATAGCCGAAAAATCCGGCTGTCCCATCGTTCCTATGAGTATCAACAACGCCGACCAGGTATGGGAGGCGCATCTGCCGAGGATCAAAAAGACCCACGTCGTCATTGAATACGGCAGTCCCATCTACATAAAAGACCTAACCAAAGACCAGAAACGCCGCATCGACGACACGGTGCTGTCTGTCATCAAGGAAATGTATTTTAAGAATAAATCCCTCGTGTAAGTTTATCATTTATACGGAGAATAGTCCTTTGGTATTCTCCCACGCGAAACACAGAACTTCTTGGCGGCCCGTCCTATGGCGGGACATCTTTAGAAGTTCTTTTCGCGTTGTTATTCTTCTCCCACCACCAGTTCATCATCCATAATGGCGGCAAACAGAAGAAGCATCTCCGCGTTCTGGTCCACCTGGTTCATAATCCCCAGACTCGCATCCACGTCGCGGTAATTGCGCCCGCCCACGCCGTCCAGATAGGATATGGACTGCAGATTTCGTCCCAGCATATAGTGGACATGGTTTTCCAGCACCGTCGCGTACTCATGGTTCGTGATTATGTGATCTACCACGGCAAGTCTCATCATATCCCGCAGAAGCCCGGCATTGCCTCCCTGCTTTTCATCCGTGTTCACCAAAAGTTTGGAATCCTTGGAGGCAAAGGAAATCGTTTCACCCTTACGCATCAGATTCTGCGTCAAGGCTTCACACAGATTCACATCCACCTTCTGTTTCGTGGAAAGGTAAGTCACGCACCCCCAGAAAACGTAATCACTATCCAGATCCAGATCCGTATTTTGTGTCAGGTAGGACTTGACCACGCTGTGGTACTGATAGCCTCCCGTGGCGCGGTAAAGTTCCGCCGCCGCAAAGAAATATTGTCTGTCGGATACATCCGCCAGGTACTTCTCCGCATATCGGTAGGCCCTGTCCGAAGCCTGCAGGCACAGGGTCGCAAACTCCCTGTCATAGCTCTGGTACAGGTAGCTGAATTTTGCCATGGTAGCCGCATAATGAATGGTAGCCTCCATGGTGATACCGTCTATATAGAGAATATAACCCGCATTCTTATTATCCACGGAACTTACGGAAGCGTATACAGCCCCGCTCTTTGCATCCTGCATCTTGAGAAGCCAGTCGATCTCGTACTTTACTTCGTCCAGCACGTCGGGAATGCCGTTTCCGCTCTCTGGTATTCCCATATCGTCCCCCATATCTTCAGTATAAAGCTCATAGGCGAGCAGAAGTGTATTAACAGCCTGGCAGCCGCCCACCACATCACGGCTCCCGATCTCATCCACATGCCATCCGCCCGACACATCGCGCTTAATCATCGCTTCGTCTTTCATCTGCGCCTGTCTGGAATGGCAGGCATTGTGCGCCGCCTCCCCGGCAAGTTCAGCAGAAAGTGTCAGACCACATCTGCTAAAATAATACTGTTTAAACACCTTGGTCAAAAGGGCTTTATATGGTTCTTCCACAATCTCAAAGGCATAGGAGCGCCCAATTGACTCCGCCTGTATGTAGTATGTTCCCGCCATATTATAATCCGTGAAATCCGCGTAGCTGATATAGGCATTGACGGAAGGGTCATACCCTTTGCTTTCTACCTTACCTGTATAAACTTCCCTGCCAGTCTCGGCATCTAAAAGTGAGAAAAATTCCGGCGGCGTCTCTGCGTTTATCATGGCCACCTTCTTACTGCCGGCGGCATACCCCACCTGATCCACCAATATATTCGGCAGGCTCTCCGGCACTTCATAATCAAACTCGGGGGAAAGCCCCAGACTGGTAAACTCGTCCGTCTCCTCTTTGCCTTTCAGCGAATCCACCTGAAAATCCTGCAGATTGCCGCAGCCCACGGCCGCCGTGAGCAGAAGGGTGAGAACGAGAACCCCGCCTGTTATTCTTTTTACATTTGCACTCTTTCGCATAATTGATTCCCTGATTATCTGCTTTATCCATTACCTATCCAGTTTAACATATTTTCTGCCGCTGTAACAGATACCTTTTGCATAGTAATTTTATCCACGCCCGGTCACGGTCGTGCATCTGCCGCGCCGTCCCCGCCCGCAGCCGAATACACAATCTCCCCGTCGATCAGCGTATACAGAGTCCTGGCAAATACTTCCATGGGATTTTCGGTAAAGACAGCGATATCGGCGTCCTTTCCAGGCGCAAGACTGCCCACCCGGTCATCCACACCGCAGATTTTTGCCGCGTTGATCGTAATGGAACGGAGACCTTCCTCCGGGGACATGCCGGCCTTCACTGCCAGACCGGCGCAAATTGGCAAAAACTGGATCATGGAAACCGGATGGTCTGTTGTAACAGCCGTTAATATGCCATTCTCTGCCAAGAGGCCAACCGTTTTAAAAGCCATATTCTGCACCTCTATCTTATTGCGGCTCGCCATATCCGGCCCGACAATCGCCGGATATCCGGCCTCCTTCAGTTCCTCCACAATCAGATGCCCTTCGCTGCAGTGATCCAGCGTCATCCGCAGATGAAACTCTTTGGCGATGCGCACAGCTGTCAGAATATCGTCGGCGCGGTGTACATGCGCCTTCAGGGGAAGTTCTCCTCTGAGAACAGGGAGCCAGCACTCATATCGGAAGTCTTTCTCCTCCCTGTTCTTTTCCCTCTTTTCCCGGTATACTTGCGCCTTTGTAAGTTCCTCACGAAGGAGCGCGGCAGTCGCCATGCGGGTGGAGGGGGATACCCCCTGCCCCGAATAATTGACCTTCGGATTTTCGCCAAACGCCACCTTCATTGCGGCAGGCGCTTTTACAATCATATCGTCTATGCATCTGCCGTGCGTCTTTACGAAGGCAAACTGCCCGCCTACCACATTTGCGCTGCCGGGGCCGATCATCGCGGAGGTAATTCCCGCCTGCAAAGCGTCATTGAAAGCCGCATCCATGGGATTGATGGCATCGATGGCGCGCAGATAAGGTGTGATGGGGTTTACGTTTTCATTACAGTCATCCCCCTCCATCCCTTTCTTCTCCTCAGTGATTCCCATATGACAGTGCGCTTCAATAATCCCCGGCATCACCAGACCGCCCTGCACATCGAGGACTTGTCCCTCCGTCTGCGGACAATTTTTCATATCCCCAAGAGCCGCAATCTTTCCGTCCCGGATTTCGATATACCCGTCCGTAAAATCGCACTCCGCCATGGTCTTGATATTCCCATGTACAATATACATCTCGTTCCTCCAAAACAGCCATCTACATCCGCGCGGAGAATGCCGCTTCTTAGGCATTCTCCCACGTTTCTTGGCGTTCCGTCCTATGGCGGAACGTCTTTAGAAGTACTTTTCACGTTGTTATTGCAGTTTACTCATCGGATTCACCGGCTCCCCGTCCTTCGTCAGCTTGAAATACACGTTTGTACCTTCCATGCTGTAATATTTCGTAGGCGCGGCTACCGTCCCGATGCCGTCTCCGACATGCACAAAACTGCCCTCAGACACGGTGATATTCTCAAGCTGTCCGTAAGTCAGCTCATAGCCGTTACCCAGCTCCATCACTACCGTATTGCCGGTGCCGGGATCATAGCTGACCGAGGTCACCCGCCCGTCCGCCGCCGCCGAAATATTTTCTCCCTGTGCGGCCGCAATGACAATGGCAGGATTGTACTTATACTGGTCCAGCGTCGGAAAATAGATGGTCTGATCCATGCTGTAGTTAATCAGCACATCTCCCACGATAGGCCATACCAGACCGTCCTCCTCGCTAAAATCAAGTTCCGGCTGTACAGTCGTGGAAATCGCCTCCGCCTGTACCTCATCGCTCATAACGGTGTCCACTGTCTCATCAAACATACCGGCCTCTTCTTCCTCTTGGCCTTTATCTGCACCGCCATTTTTCTTCCCGGCAGCGGATTTTTCCACCGGATCGTCCTTCTTGGGCTCGTCCGCCTCATCCTCCTTCGTCTGATCGGACTTTTCGTCCTTCTTTTCTTCCAGACCCTCTTCTTTCTTCTTTTCCTCTATACCCTCTTCAATGGTTTTCTTCTTTTCCAGTTTCACGCCATCCTCAGTATTTTCGACATGCAGGGAATTTGCTTCCTGAAAATTCGGGTCATAGTCCAGGTCGTCCGTCCCGACGCCTGCAAAAAGCGTGTCGAGCTCCTCGCCGGACACCATATTCTCTGCCAGTTCCGTACTGCTTTGTTCCAGCGCCTCGAAGTCCACCACATAATCTTCCTTCTCCGCACGGTTGTTGTTTCTTACATAAACACCGGTCACCGTCAGCGCCGCCAGAACGAACACCGAGGACGCCAGCATGATGATTCTTTCTTTTCTGATACTGCTTCTGTTTCTTCTTGCCATGAAACTCGCCTCCTGTTTTTCTTCCGATGCCGCGCGGACCGCTCGTATGAACACAGACAGCCTCTGCACCGGGTTTCTCTGATAGTTTTACCCAAATTTTCCGCCTTATTCAAAATTTGCTAATTCTGTCTGAAAAAAGAAGGCGGCAAGAATCTCCTGATAACCTGCCCCGCTTTCGGCCATACACTCAGCCGCATATTGACTCATACCATATCCATGTCCCACTCCCGTCACATGAAAAACCGCCTGCTCCTCCCTGTCCATCTCAAACGATGCGGAAGGCAGGCCGAAAAGGTGGCGAAAAGTCTCCCCACCTATCTTTTCCTCCTCTCCGTTTTTGCCAATATATGACACGCTCGTCATATACCCGGCTGCGTCAAAAGAAAATTTCCCGTCTTCCCAGAGAGTCTGCTCTTCAAAATCTCCCTCCAGAACGCCCCGCAGTTTCCCCAAATAATATTCCCGGTCCACTCTGACAACGCTTCGGTAATCCGGCGCCTCCCGATCCTGTTCACAGAAAACCGCAGCAAGATATGGACAGTCCTCATCCCCCGCGTCCCTGGTCGTACCGTTGCTCACCCTGAAATAGGACGCCCGGATCGGCTCGCCCCGATAGGTCAGAATCTTTCCCTCTGTCCCTTTCACCGCCTGCCTGCTTCTTTTTAGGGAATCCTGCTGCCATGACCCATCTTTATAAAACCTTTCCAGCCCGTCCCCATCCACAACGACCCTGTTCACTCCCTGCTCTGCGAAAAGAAGCGCCAGTTCCGTCCGCAGAAGCACCGCCTGCGCTTTTCGCGCCTCAATCTCATACGCCCCCGGCATCACCAGACAAAGCCTGTACGTCAGATACTCTTCCAGCGGCAGCTCCCATACCCCCCATTCCACGGACGCCTCCACCAGATACCCATCCCCCGATTTATTTTTTTTAAGACTCTCCGCATCTTCCCCCACATGTCCCCAGAGACACGCACAGACATAAGGCAATAAAAAAACAAACAAAAGGAAGCTGCCCGCATCCCTTTTGTTTGCTTTTTTTGAAACGATTCCATTTTTGTTCATGTGACACCCCGCATAAATCCTATGCGGATGTCCTGTCTTTTATGATATTATGTTTTTTCATTATAAACCGCCATATCCAACTGCTGCAGCGTGGAAACCGTCCCGTTTTCATACAGGAAAATACCCGTCTTGCGGATCATGGCGTTTGTCTCATTGGTCTTTTCGGCATTCAGCGAAAACTGTGTGCCAATCCGGGAAAGGCCGATGGCTCCCACTCCCAGATCTGAAAGATGATACATCTTATCCTCTCCGTTTTCGTCCTTTGTCCAGATCAAAAGCTTCTCCCATATGGGGTCCGCCTCATCAATCCAGCCGTTACCGTCCAGATCATACTTGGAAAGATCTTTGAAGCCGTCGCCGCTCTTTGTGCCAAAAAGTTCGCTGCCGTCATTGATCTGTCCGTCTCCGTTCAGATCAAGAGCCAAAAAGCCGCTGCCCGTCTGCAGGCTCGAAATCTCTTCCTCCTCACCGTCACAGTCCAGATCAAAGAAAAACTTCTGATCGGAAACCTGTGCGATATTGGTATTCAGGTTTATTACCAGTGGATCTTTAAACGTCTTTATGGATGTAACCACATTCTCCTCATAATACTCTTCAAATCTGCGGCTCATACCAAACTCGAGATTGAAGGACAGCTCCCTCCCGTCCGCAGTTTTCACCGTACCCTGCGTGGCAAAAGTGGTATGTTCCTCTTCCATGTGATATCGCTGCATCTGATAACCCTGCACCGTATACATGGTTGAACCGCCTGCTGCGGCTATGGGGCTGTTCTGCATACTCCGCTTCCCACGAAACCGAAACAGAAGTTCCAACAGAAATTCCACACACTGCTGTTTGATGCTGCGCACGGCTTCCTGCTCGTCGTTTCTCGTGGAAATTTGCCATCCGCCTGTCACGTTGCGCATATGTGCGGAGAGGTCTTCCAGATTCGTCTTTTCCTTGCCAGTTTCCTCTCCGGCAGTTTTCTCTCCAGTGCCAAGCTGATTCTCAAAGAGAGAATTTAATCCTTCCTTTCCGCCCGCAAACGTGCCGCCGACAAATCTGGCGCTCGCGCTGGTCACGGAACGGCTGGTTCTGGAGGACTGCATCCCTATGGTACCGGAATTAATTATCAATGTTCCCTCCTTTTTGTATAAGACCGTATTTTACGCCTGCCTGTGCACCAGACAGCGCCTTCCCTGACGCCTGGACATAAAAAAGACGGCACTCTTACGGAAATTCCTTTTCCCTAAAAATACCGTCCCTGGTCTCTACATCATTCAAATTCCAGAAAAGCAGACCCTGGCCGCGGGCTGCCCCCCTGTAATTTATATATCGGAACTTTTCTGATATACTTAACACTTTCATGCCTAAGAAGCAATGTATGCCGTATACATGCTGCTGATCTGGCTCTCATCCAGCACCTGTTTCCATATATGCACCTCGTCGTAGCTGGCGCGGAACAGTTCGTCACAGCAACTGATCCCCAGATAGGCATACACGTTCTCCTCGTCCATGTTCAGCAGGGAGACTTCCCCGGAACCAACCATCTCGCTGTTCAGATACAGATACCCCATCGCTCTTCCCTCTTCTCCCAAAAGTTCAGAAGCGTCCACGCATACAGTTATGTAAACCCACTCATTCAGGTTTATACATCTCTTCTGGTCCATAGAAGGCCGCACCTCGCAGGAATTATTCAGAATTGCGTCGATGGTATTAAAAATCGGCACAACCTGCTCTCCCTCCTCCGTGGTTTTTCTGTTGATAGAGAGATAACTCTGGCTTCCTCCCACATCCATCAGATGGGAGCCAATCAGCAGAAACGGCGACCAGTCAAACAGCTCGTCCGCGCGGAACCAGAAAGAAATCGTATAGGATTCGTTCAAAGGCTCCACGCCCTGCAGCGCCACACCGTAGCTGCCGTCCAGATAAAGCGCATCTCCCTCGACCCCCTCCGTAAACAGGGGGAACACATCCTCAGACGGCTCCGGGTAGGTGCCGTCATTATACCGGTTTACATCCCCGGCCCTTGTCACCACAACCGCGTCAGTCAGCTTCCCGTTAAAGGAATAGCTGTAGTCCGCCTTGGGGACATTGCCCAGAAGCACATCATTGATGATCTCCTTGGAGGAGGAGTCTACTTCCGGCTTTTCCGGCTCCAATCCCGGCAGTGCAACATTCGCCAGGGCATCCGCGGTAAATTCATCTGCCGGCATGCTCTCCTGCCTGTCCCTATTTCGCTGTGTCCTGCTCTGCTGCGCTTCATAAATCAGCGCAGCCACCACGATCAGAACAATCAAAATTGAGACGAGAGGGCGCACAACACCCCCTGCCTCTTTTTTCACCCCGTTAAACATAATCCCCCTAATTGTCACGACGCCAAAGTCCGTGCGTCATGTAAAACTTCGTACTTCTTATCGGCACATCCGCTGTTAACAGGCTTTATCACACTTCTACCCTGTTGTAATTGATAAGGCAGCCCTTTAAAATAATCTGTCTCTCCTCGTCTGTCAGTTCACCCAGCGTCAGGGTAAACGGCTGAAGCGTTCCTTCATCCACACATACCCGGTAAGCTTCGATGGCCGCTGCCTTCTCCTCCACCGCCTTACGGATGCCCGGGAAAAACAGGTAGTCCAAGTTCTTAAAAGGCAGTTTTCCCGCCTCGATCAGAAACGGCAGCATCCCCCAGTTGATCAGATTGGAACGATATCTCTTGGTCGCGTACTCGTTGGCGATATTCGCCCACCCGCCAAGCACCTTCTGGCAGCTTGCCGCCTGTTCCCTGGCGGAACCGTCGCCCGGTTTTACCGCAAAGATTGTGGAACCGAACCCGGTATTTTCATGGGACGCGTCCTCAAAAGTTTTCCTGACCACATCCATCACCGGCTTTACGTCAGGGTGTGCCTGGCAGGGATGCTCTCCCTGCATTCTGGCCTTCTCCGCCCTCTGGATATCCTTTGCCCGTCCCACATATTCAGGATCTTTTCTGGACAGCGTAAACTCCGCAAGTCCCAGCGGGTTAGAACGGTAGGAAGAAGTTTCCCCGGAAGGAATCAGCTCGTCCGTCGTGGTAACAGGATCGTGAATCTCCGACACCACCCGCAGTACCAGATTCTCCGGCAGCGCGCCCATGGCCGGCCAGTCCTTGATATTCGGTCCAAACTGAATCTCCACGCTCTCGTCCGCTGCGCCTTTGGAATCGAAAACGCGGTTCTTGTAAATATTCGCGTCAAAATGATATTTATATCTTCCGATTTCCCCGTCAAACTCGGTTGCCGGCGTGAGCATACCCCTGTTCGCCGCCGTAGCCGCAATGGATCTTGCGTCCATAAGCGCCACGGAAGAAATCTGTCCGTTCTGCAGCTTAGAGCCCTCCCTGTTGGGGAAGTTTCTTGTGGAATGGCGGATGCTGAACGCATTGTTTGCCGGCGTATCGCCCGCGCCGAAGCAGGGACCGCAGAAAGCGGTTTTTAGTACCGCGCCCGTCTCTAAAATCGCCGCCGCACAGCCATTTTTGATCAGTTCCATATACACGGGCATAGAAGCCGGGTACACACTCAACGTAAAGCCGTCCGAACCGATATAGGAACCGCGCAGGATATCGGCCGCCGCACAGATATTCTCAAATCCGCCGCCCGCACAGCCCGCGATAATACCCTGGTCTACCATAAATTTACCGTCCACAACCTTATCCTGTAAAGAATAAGGCACTGCGCCGTCCAGACTGACTTTCGCCCGCTCCTCCACATCGTGAAGCACATCTTTGAGGTTCGCGTTCACCTCGTCAATGGTGTAAGTATTGCTCGGGTGGAAAGGCATGGCAATCATAGGACGGACTTTCGACAGATCCACTGTAATCATGCCGTCGTAATAAGCGACCTCTCCGGGGTTTAACTCCTTATATTCCTCTTTTCTACCGTGAATCTCATAAAACTCCCTGATCTGCTCGTCAGTCCGCCAGATGGAGGACAGGCAGGTGGTCTCCGTGGTCATCACGTCGATACCGATACGGAAGTCCGCGCTCAGGGAGGCAACGCCCGGTCCCACAAACTCCATTACCTTATTTTTTACATAACCGTTGCCGAATACCGCGCCGATAATGGCAAGCGCCACATCCTGAGGACCGACGCCCTTCACGGGTTCGCCTGTCAGATACACGCCGATCACGCCGGGCATATTGATATCGTAAGTCTGGGACAGAAGCTGTTTTACAAGTTCCGGCCCGCCTTCTCCCATCGCCATCGTGCCGAGCGCGCCATACCTTGTGTGGGAGTCGGAGCCCAAAATCATCCTGCCGCCGCCCGCGAGCATTTCCCTTGCATACTGGTGAATGACTGCCTGATGGGGAGGTACATAAACGCCGCCGTACCTCTTGGCACAGGTGAGCCCGAACATGTGGTCATCCTCATTGATCGTACCGCCCACCGCGCAAAGGGAATTGTGGCAGTTGGTAAGCACATAGGGGATCGGGAATCTGGTCAGCCCTGATGCGCGAGCCGTCTGGATAATCCCCACGAAAGTAATGTCGTGGGAAGTCAGTTTATCAAATTTTATCTTTAACTTCTCCATATTGCCGGACGTGTTATGGGATTCCAGAATGCCGTAGGCGATGGTATTCTTCGCCGCCTCGCTCTTCGATACGTCCCGCCCGGTCTTATTTTTAATCTGCGCTGCAGCGTCCGCATCGTCCGAAATGATTTCCGTCCCGTTTAACAGATACGCGCCGCCCTGTGTCAATTCAATCATACGCTCCTCCATGTCTGTGTCATTCTTTGTCTCCAACTACCAAATTATTATAAAGGATATGGGCCGCAGGTGCAACACACTTCCCAATAACCGTCTTTTAATCACTCCTGCGCATACTTCCTATAGTACCCGTAGTCCTCCTTTTTACAGTTCAACCGCATCCGCACGCCTTCCTCCGCGTACTCCGTTTCGAAGACCACCGCGTTCTCATTCAGATAAGAAACCGCCCTGCCGTCCGTATAGGGAATCAAAAACGTACACTCTCTATATCCGCCGGAAAGCTTCTCCTCGATCAGGCAGACCAGTTCCTCCATCCCGATCCGCTTCTTTGCAGACAGATAAATCCCCTCGCCGGAGATTCCCTCACATGCGCCTACGGCCAATTCGCCATGCGCCTTTGTCATCACAGGTAAATGTGCAGTCAGCTCCTCTGCAGGCACCCCGGAAAGGCCCGGCAGCGCATCCGGGGAAACCAGATCCGACTTATTGTAAATATAAAGCATGGGAACACCGTCCGCCTGCAGCTTCTTTAAAGTCTGGTTCGTGACGGCGATCTGCTCCTTATAATGTTCGTCGCTGTAATCCACCACCTGTATGAGGAGGTCGGCCTCTTTCGCCTCCTCCAGGGTAGACTGGAAAGCCTCCACCAGATTATGGGGCAGTTTGTGGATAAATCCTACCGTATCCGACAGCAGGAACGCATGGTGGTCCGGCGGCATGATTTTTCGCACAGTCGTATCCAGCGTGGCAAAGAGCATATCCTTTTCCAAAACATGTTTCTCCGTATCTTCCCCCTCATCCGCGCCGTAAAGGTCGAGCATGGCGTTTAACAGCGTGGATTTGCCCGCGTTGGTATAACCCACCAGCGCGACTCTCGGAAGCCCCGATTTCACGCGGCGTTTTCTCTGTGTCTCCCTCTCGTTCCCCACTTCCTTCAATTCCCGCCGAAGCTCCGCCAGCCTTTTTTCCAGTACACGCCTGTCCAGTTCCAGTTTCGTCTCCCCGGCGCCCCTGCTGCTCATGGAGCCGCTGGCGCCGCCCTGGCGGGAGAGCGCCGCGTGGAGCCCTACCAGCCTGGGCAGCATATACTGCAGCCTCGCCACCTCCACCTGCAGCTTTGCCTCTCTCGACCTCGCCCTTCTCGCAAAGATATCCAGAATCAGCGCGCTTCTGTCCAGAATCGGTTTCTCCAGACGCTCCTGCAGATTCCGCATCTGCATCGGGGAGAGGGAATTGTCAAAAATGATGACATCCGCGTCCAGGTCCTGCGCCATCTGCCTGACCTCGTCCACCTTGCCCGTTCCGATATAGAAAGCCTTGTGCACCGCGTCAAGTGTCTGGGAAGTCACGCCCGCCACTTCCATATCGCACGCCTCCGCCAGTGCACCGAGTTCTTCCAGCGAGGTCAGATAGTCCTCCCCGTCATTTAAGTTGGCGCCAACCAGCAAAACTCGTTCCATGATTTTAAAACTCCTCTAATTCTTTCAAGAACTCCCTAAATGCCTCTTTTGCCCGCTCGATTGTCCCCGGGTCATACGTGTTTAATGCCTGCTCGTACTTGTGAAGCTCCTGTGATATGAAATATCTTTTGTCGCCCAGGCTCTCCTCATACATCCGCTCGCCCAGTGTGAGAAGGTACTTGTTCTCCTCCCTGTCCCTTGGATGAATTTTTAAATAGGACAGCGTCTCAAAACGCGCCTTAATTTCCTCCGGCGTCATATCCGCGTTTTTGCCGCCGAAAACCTGTTTTTCCCTCTTCCCGGTGGACACTACCTTTACTTCCACCTCCAGAATGGAATTGATATCGTAAGTGTAGGTGACGTCCACCGACTCCTCTCCCGCAGGGGCAGACGGCACTTCTATATTCAACTCGCCAAGGGAAAGATTGTTTTTGGCAAAGCGGCTCTCTCCCTGCAGTACATTGACCCGGATTTTTGTCTGGTCATCCCGCACCGTATAGAGCCTTTCCGTACGGCTTGCCGGAATAATCGTATTCCTCTCGATAATCGGGCAGAACACGCCGTTCTCGAAATAGCCTTTCTCCCACTCCCTGACCACTTCCGTACCGAGCGTAAAAGGGCAGACGTCAGTGAGGATAACCTCTTTGATCGCCTCTTTCCTCTCCTTCATGGCGCCCTGAATCGCCGCGCCGAGAGCCACCGCCTCATCGGGATTGATGTTGGTATCGGGTATCACCCGGAAAAGTTTGCTCACAAACCGGCGGATGACCGGGCTCTTGGTCGCCCCGCCAACCAGCACCACCTTGTCGATATCGGAAAGCCGGATATGCGCGTCGGAGAGGCTGCGCCGCACAGGCTGCCTGATCTTCTCAAGCAGTTCCTCGCAGGCATTTTCGTAAGCGGAAAGCTCCACCGTAAAGGAAAACACTTCCTCGCCAATCTTGCACTCCATAACAGAAGTCTTCCCCTCCGAGAAGCCGATCTTGCATTTGTCAGCCTGTTTATGGATATGCCGCAGTGTCTTTGCGTCAAGCGTTAGTCTGTCAAACTGCGAAAACTTCTCAAAAAACATCTCCTCCAGCACATTTGTAAAGTCCTCGCCGCCAAGGAAGTTATCCCCCGCCACGGCGCGCACTTCCAGAATGCTGTCAATCCGCTCCAATACCGACACATCAAAGGTGCCGCCTCCTAAGTCAAACACCAGAAACCGCATATGTCCCTGACTCTGATACAGTCCGTATGCGATTGCCGCCGCCGTCGGCTCGCTGATGATCCGCTCCACCTTAAGCCCCGCCAGTTCCCCGGCCCTTCTGGTGGCACGCCGCCTCTCGTCGTTGAAATAGGCAGGCACACTGATCACCGCCTCCGTGACAGGCTCTCCCAGAAAGCTTTCCGCATCTTCCTTAAGCGCGCGAAGCACAAAGGAAGAGAGTTCCTCCGCCGTGAAGGTTTTATGCAGAAGGCTAAACTTCCTGCCGCTGCCCATATCCCTCTTAAAGACGGATGCCGCGCTGCCCGGGTAGAGCAGTCCCCTCTCCACCGCCAGGTCGCCCACATAAATCTGCTCTTCTTCATCCATGCTCACCACAGAAGGCGTCAGCCTCCTGCCGAGACGGTTCGGTATGATCTGCGGTCCTTCCTCCGTGAAATACGCCGCCAGACTGTTTGTCGTTCCCAAGTCAATTCCGATAATCATGTTTGCTCAAATCCCTTCGTTCTCTCTGTTTTATGCCATGCCCACTATTTCACGGGTTTTTCTTTTCTGTGAAACAGCTTCGCCACTAATCCCTGCCTCTGAAAGCCGTCCCGCGTCTTTGTACCGCCTTCAGACTGTCCACCGCTTCGTATTTTCTCCAGCAGATGCTTCGCTTCCATCACAACATCCCCGTATCTTACGGATGCCTCCTCAAACAGCGCCCCCGCCTTCTCAAATTCGCCCTCGGTGTAATAATAACAGCCAAGCCAGAGGGCAGCTTCAAAACATTTATTGTACTCACAGGCGGCGCAGGGCTTAAGCTGCTCCATCTTTTCAAAAATGTCCTTCGCTCTTTCCTTCTCGCCAAGCGCCAGATAACACCAGGCAAGCCATCCGCTCTGCACGGGCGCATATTTGGTATAAGTCAGATAATCTTCCTCTTTTATATTGCATTCCCCAAGACGTTCCAGGGCCTTCTTCGCCCAGCGCACCGCTTCCTCGCGTTTCCCCGCCATATAATAATTTTTCGCCACACGCCATTCCGCCTTGAATTTTTCCCGGCTGCTCCCGTAAAGCGTGGCAGCTTCCTGATATTTCTTTGCCGCTTTCTCATAGGCGGTCACATCCGCCAGCGAACCGGCCCACTCCATATACAGCTCCGCCAGTTCCTGCCTGTCCGCCGCCCGCTTGAAATAGGACCGCTTCGCGTCATCATAAACAGCCAGGCCCTGCTCTGTCTTTCCCATCAGGATTAAGGTATCGGCAATATTGCTGTAATAATCCTCGTCCTCTCCCAGCGCCTTCTTCCTCTCCTCCTGCACCTCAAGAACCTTCTCCGGGCGTTTCATTCCTAAATAGCAGCCAGTCAGTGTGTCCCACAGCGAACTGTCCGCCGGGAAAAGCGCCAGTCCCTCTCTGCAGCAGACAATGGCTTTCTCATAATTTCCCATCTTCTGCAGACACTCCGCCATACCCCGGTAGCCCTTGACGGATGTGTCCCTTGCTCCCATCGTCTCCACAGCGCGCTTATACGCCTCGTAGCCTTTTTCATACTGCATGTCGTTCGTGTAAGCAAGTCCGATATTCTGCCAGAGAAAATAAATCTCATCCTCTGAAACGGTTCCCACCGCGATAGCCGCCTCATAATCCGCCACGGAAAGCCCCGTCTCCATCGCATCCGAATACAGATTTCCCCTGTCCCACAGGCGGTATCCCCGGTTCTGGGTAATCTCCATCTGCTTATTGATATAGCGCAGCGATTCCTCATAATCCGCGCGCTTATACTCTTCGTTATACAGGCTCCTGTAACATTGGAACAGCCGCAAATTCGTATCGCGGTAATTCTCGTCCTGTTCCAGCGCCTTTGCATAATAAGATGCCGCCTGCCGCCACTCCTCCGCCATCTGATAGCAGACGCCTATCCCGAAATAGAACTCCGTATGGTGGTATACTTCCTCCACCCTTTTATACTGTGCAAGCGCCTTGTCAAACTGGTCCGAATCCCGCAGGAGATTTCCAAGTACAAGCACATAGTAAGGCTCCTCCGGGTCTAACATGATGGCTTCCTGCACAAGCGCAATCGCCGTATCCAGTTTCTCCTCCCGCTCATACAAAAGCCCCTTCTCAAAGATCACTTCCGCCCGGTCTATGGCATCCCTGTCCTCCGCCTCGTTCTTCGCCGCATCCTTCGTCTCCTCGAGCAGCGCATTCAGAATTTCCAGAGGACGTTTCCGGCTCTCCGCGTCCTCCGAGAGCATGCGCAGTATCTTCGCCTCCTGAAAACGAAGCTTTTTGGAAAACTCCACCTCATTTTCCCTTGCCCTCTCTATGACGCCAATCGCATCTTTATATTGGTTATAATCATAAAAGATCATCGCCGCGTAGAGGTACGGTTTATCAAAGCCTGCATACAGGTTTATGGCGCTATAATAATCGTCCACCACCTGCTGTGCCTTCCTCATATGGTAACACGCCTCCTGCCTGACGAGATAGGCGGGATAAAACCCTTCATCCGCCTCCAAAACCTCGTCGCAGACCTCGGTTGCCTTCTCATACTCTTTCTGTGAAAGATACCTGTCCGCTAAATAGTATTTACAGTCGATGCGTGTCCTTTCATCTGCCTCCAGCTCAATCGCCGTCTTCGTCTCCCGCTCTCCCTCGGCCGGCTTTTCGGTACAATAATAGCAGACGCCGAGAAGACGGTGGCTCTGCGCCGCTTTTGAAGCCTTCTCCTTCTCGTCATCCCCGTTTTGCTCCACACATTTCAGATGCGCCTGATATACGGGAATCGCTTCCTCATAGCGCTCCAGTCTGTAAAGAGCCCACGCCTTCAGCTCAAGGCCGTCCTCTTCTGCTTCCAGCTCACCATCCTGTGCAATCAGGTCAAGAATATCCTCATACCGCTCCAGATCAAACAGCCGCCATCCCAGAAATGCCCGCAGCTCTTTCCCGGAAAGTTCCCCGTAAGCCTCCCCCTTGTCGAGCGCCTCCCGCAGTTCGGGAATAAGCGCGTTGTCAATCTCCTTCTGCAGCTCCAAAAGTTCCTCGTCCCGCCGGTTTACCTTAATCAACTCATTTACATACTTGCCCGCCTGGTCCCAGCTTTCCTGATCTACAAGATAGTGCATGGCAAAATATTTCGCCATATAGTAATCCGGCTCCTCGGCAAGCACCGCCTCCCACTGTTTGTATCCTCTTTCCTCCTCACCCGTATCATAAAAGATTTTTCCAGTCCAGACCCGGACATAACCATCCTCGGGATAGCGGCCGATCAGCTCCTCCGCCAATCCCTTCCCCTTTTCACATTCTTTCAAACGGATAGAAAGGCGTAACAGTTCCACATCCTCATAAGGGTGGTAAATGCCATGCCGTTTCATATCGGACAGGCTCTGCGCGACGCCCTCCGTCTCGTCGTTCTCCAGCCGGTTTTTGATATCAAAATACTCCTTGATATAATCGTCCGTCTCCTCGTCGTTCTCCGGCTCACAGCCATCCAGCGCCTCAAACAGGCTGTAATCAAGGAAATCGCCCGTGTTGACATGGTACTCAATATGCCTTAGAAAGTTGACATGGAACTCCTCTTTCAGCGCGTCAAAATCTTCCATCACATGAAATGCCTGATCAAGCAGCACCCATACCGTCTGCGGCAGGAAGGAATGCCCGGACAGGAAACCGAGAAGCTGTCCTCTCGCTTCCAGAAACGTGTCCAGACCCGCGCAGACCGGGTCGTCAAAAAGTGCCTTCCAGTTCTCCGGCTCCCTGCGCGAAAGAATATCCCGGTAGACTTCCCGCACGCGCTTCATCCACAGCCCGACTTCTCCCTGCGGCTCTTCCTCCTCTTCCTCATCCTGCTGCCCGGCAAAGAGGAGCGCCTCCTCATAGGCCTCGCGCAGACGCTTAAAGCCCTCCGGGTCGTCCTCCGGGTTCGTGTCCTTTAAAAGCGTAAGGTAACTTTGTCTGATCTGCCCTTCTTCCTTCGTCTCCGAAAGCCCCAATACCTGAAATGCCAGTTTTTTATCCATAACAATTCCCTCCCAATTTCTACCCTATTGTATCATAGCATATATTTTTCTCAAAATCGAGCGGTACGCAGAAGTATCCTCCCAAAAAGACAGACTAAAAGCGCCGCCCTGACGGACGGCGCTCATTTCCATGATAGATTATGCTTTATTGATGGTTTTTGTATCAGTCACGACAGGATCCTTCGGGATCACAACCTTATCCAGTTTCCAGATCTCATCCACGTACTCCTGAATGGTTCTGTCGGAAGTAAACTTGCCGGAGCACGCCACGTTTAAGATCGCGCTTCTCGCCCAGCCCTTCTCATCCCGATAAGCAGCCTCCACCTTTCTCTGCGCCTCCGCATATGCCTTGAAGTCCTTCAGAATAAAGTAGGTGTCCGCCTTTGAAGTGCTCTGCGTATTCAGCAGAGAATTGTAAAGGGATCGGAACATGTCCGGATCGTTAGGCGAATAGGTGCCGTTGATCAGCTGCATCAGCACCTTTCTCACATCGGGATCGTTGTTGAAGATATCCGTGGGGTGATAGCCGCCATAATTCTCATAACGGATAACCTCATCGGAGGACAGTCCGAAAATAAACGCATTCTCCTCGCCCACTTCTTCCACAATCTCCACGTTTGCACCGTCCATGGTACCGATTGTCAGCGCGCCGTTTAACATGAACTTCATGTTGCCTGTGCCGGATGCCTCTTTACTTGCCGTGGAAATCTGTTCGGACACATCCGCCGCCGCAAAGATAATCTCCGCGTTTGACACACGGTAATTCTCTATGAACACCACTTTGATCTTTCCGTTAATCGCCGGATCGTTGTTCACCACATCCGCCACGGAATTGATCAGCTTAATCGTCAGCTTCGCGTTCTTGTAGCCTGCTGCCGCCTTCGCACCGAAAATGAACGTTCTCGGATAGAACTCCATATCCGGGTGCTCTTTTAATTCATTGTAGAGATACATCACGTGCAGGATATTTAGGAGCTGACGCTTGTACTCATGCAGACGTTTTACCTGTACATCGAAAATGGAACGGGGATCGACCTCGATGCCGTTGTGCTCCAAAATGTACTCCGCCAGACGCACCTTGTTCTGGTACTTGATGTTCATAAACTCCTGCTGCGCCTTCTCATCGTCGGCATAAATTTTCAGCTTATTGATCTTCGGCAGATCCGTGATCCAGTCATTGCCCACATGATCGGTCACCCAGTCCGCAAGGAGCGGGTTCGCGTGAAGCAGGAAACGTCTCTGGGTAATGCCGTTTGTCTTATTGTTGAATTTCTCGGGCATCATCTCGTAGAAATCCTTCAATTCCTGATTCTTTAAGATTTCCGTATGTAACCTAGCCACGCCGTTCACAGAATAGCCTGCCGCAATCGCCAGATGCGCCATCTTAACCTGTCCGTCATAGATGATCGCCATCTTTCTGACTTTCTCATGGTTGCCGGGATACATCTGCTCGATCCTCGCAATAAAGCGGCGGTTGATCTCCTCAACGATCTGGTACACTCTCGGAAGCAGCCTTGAGAAGAGTTCGATGGGCCATTTCTCAAGCGCCTCGGACATAATCGTGTGGTTCGTGTACGCGCATGTCTTGGTCGTCACCTCCCACGCCTCGTCCCATGTCAGATAATGCTCGTCCATCAGAATACGCATCAGCTCCGCAACAGCGACGGTGGGATGGGTATCGTTCAACTGGAAAGTCACCTTCTCGTGGAACTTTCTGATGTCGTCATGATTTCTCATATATTTCGCCACTGCAGTCTGCACCGACGCGGAGATGAAGAAATACTGCTGCTTTAAGCGGAGCTCCTTGCCCGCATAGTGATTGTCGTTAGGATAGAGTACCTCCACGATATTTCTCGCGAGGTTTTCCTGCTCCACCGCTTTCTGGTAATCGCCCTTATCAAAGGAATCGAGCTGGAAACAGTTCACCGGCTCTGCGTCCCAGATACGAAGGGTATTGACGACACCGCTGCCGTAACCGACAACCGGCAGGTCATAGGGAACCGCCGTCACCGCCTGATAGCCCTCCTGTTTGAAGTTGCTCCTGCCGTTCTCATCCACATAAACATTCACATAACCGCCGAAACGAACTTCCTTTGCGTACTCGGGCCTGCGAAGTTCAAAAGGATTGCCGTCCTTGAGCCAGTTATCCGGCACTTCCACCTGATAGCCGTCCCGGATCTCCTGCTTAAACATACCGTAGCGGTAGCGGATGCCGCAGCCATAAGCTTCATAGCCGAGCGTTGCCAGCGAATCAAGGAAACATGCCGCAAGACGACCTAAGCCACCGTTGCCAAGCGCTGCGTCGGGCTCCTGATCCTCCACCACGTTGATATCAATGCCAAGCTCTGCAAGCGCCTGCGAGAACGCTTTATATGCCTGCAGATTAATCATATTGTTGCCAAGCGCCCTGCCCATCAGAAATTCCATGGACAGATAGTAAACCATTTTCGGATCCTGTCTCTCAAACTCCTTCTGGGACTTTAACCACTGATCCACGATGGCGTCCTTAACCGCATAGGATACCGCCTGAAAAATCTGTTGGTCAGATGCCTCTTCCAGCGTCTTTCTGTAAAGGGTTTTTACATTGTAAAGGACGCTTCTTTTAAAAAGCTCTGTATCAAAAGTTTTTGTAGGTGCTTTCGTTATCATCTCTCTCCTCCTCGTTAACCCTGCTGTCAGATAAGTTTGTTTACATTCCTCTCTATTATATCTTGATTTTCTATATTTGGCCATATAAAGATTTAAATTTAACATTTTGCATCCCGTAATCTGTTTTTTTATACTTATGGTAAGTCAATACTCATAGAGCGCACGGATTTTTCCGTTCTCCATGTCTTTGCAGTAACACACGCTCCTGCCGCGCACATAGCCGTCCCGCCAGCCGATGCTGTACTTCTCGCTGTATGTCAGGTCCGTCACAGTAAAAAAAAGTTTCCCGTCCAGATACTCTATATCCTCTATCTGCTGCTTAAGATGCCCGTCCACATGCGTCCGAATGCCAAGCTTTTTGCTTTCCTTTTCCGAAAGCAGCACATAACAGACGCCAGATGTGTCAGGATAAAACAGAATCGCATCCGCACCGTCTGCCGCGACATAGCTGTGCGGTCTGTCGAAATAGGTCTGATCGGCGTCCCTCACCACGATATCGTCAACGGCTTTCCCCTGCAGGACAACCTGCTGCATGCCATCCTCAGACAAATATGCCCTCTCATCAAGCAGCCGGCAAAACAACGCACTGTTTGTCCCGTCGTCATACAGGTAGAACTCCTCCGTGGCTGACGCGTCCACGAGCCGGGTAAGACCGCTGCCATCCTTTTTCACCCGGTAGATCATACCGCCGGAATACATATGGGCGTTCCCGTTTGCGGAGCCAACAGAGAAATAGAGGTCGTCTCCCCATATCCGAAAACAAGGAATATACAGTGGTTCCTGCATCAAGTCATCCGTCAGGCAGTCCACATATTCCTGCGCGGTAACCGTCGCCAGATCTTTACAATTCCCCTTATAGTCAACAGAATACAGCGTAAGGTTGTACGGTGGCTCGCGCCCCTCTGTTTCATACTTTATAAGCTTGTATAAAAATACTTCTTCCTCCGTAGCTCCCAGATATTGTGCCCCATGATACAGACCTTTTCCCGATATCAGTACATGTTCCTCTCCATTCCGTCCGTCGATCCATGTGATCCCATATCCGTCATCTCCTGCGTACCCGCCTGTCCCGCAGATGATTTTATCACCCTTCACCGCATACAGCCTGCGGGCGCTGTATTTCTTCACATTACTTCCATCCAAATCACAGGAATAGACGACCGCGCGGGTAACCTGACGTCCGTTTTCGCGCGTCTGCTCGTATTTTTGGGAATAGATTCTTCCATTGACAATAGAAAGCCCATCACAGCCATAATCCACTCCAACCTGCGTCACGGTTCCGTCCGGCCCCATGCACATCAGCTCCTTTGCCGTGCCCGGAACAGGTTCAAAATACGCCCACAGTCCGCCCTCGTCCATATCTTCGCCGGAATACTGGCGGTAGTAGATGCTGCCTTCCCACTCGGCATACACCCTGTTCTCCATGGCGGGCAGCATTGACAAATCTTCCGTCACGGGACTGCAGCCGTACCGGCCCGTCTCTGTGTTTCCATCAGAAGCGAGGACCGTCTGCGACTGACTGCCGCTTACACAGGCTGCCAGTAGCATGGCCGCCAGAAAGCGGCCATGGATTGACCTACCGTTTTTCAATGTCTTCTCAGTTCCCAATGTTTCCTCATTTCCGCACTGCGCGCCTCATCAATTATATCTTTTGAATGGCTATCGTCACGGTCTCCCCGTTGACATTCCACTCTTTGGAAACTGCCAGCTCCTCTCCCGTGCCGATACTCTCCGCCAGTACCTTTCCGGCGATCACCGCCTCGTTCTTTGCGGCGATCTGCGCTATCTTCTCGTTGCCGTTCAAGGACACTTGTATGTGATCCATCACCTCAAAGTCCGCGTCCTTTCGCATGGTCTGGATCTTGCTGATGATCTCGTAGACAAATCCTTCCTCGATCAGTTCTTCCGTCAGGTTCGTGTCAAGCACCACCGTCATATAGTTGTCAGCCTCCGCCACAAAACCGTCTTTCTGCGCCATGTCGATGAGCAGATCTTCCTCCGCAAGGGAAACTTCCACGCCGTCCACGTCAAATTTAAGCGCCCCCTCTGCTTTCAAAGTCTCCATCGCCGCGCTGCCGTCCACTGCGGACAGATATGCCTTGATGCCGCCAAGCTGCTTGCCGTACTTCGGACCGACAGTCTTAAGCTGGGGCTTGAAGCTGTAAGTCGTGAACGCCGACACATCATCGGAGAATACGATCTGTTTTACATTCAGCTCATCCCTGATGATATCCTGATAGAACTCGTCGAGAACACTCTCCGCCTTCACATACATGGTGCCGATGGGCTGGCGGTTCTTGATGTTCGCCGTGTTGCGCGCCGCGCGGCCCATGACAACGATCTTTAGCACCTCTTCCATGGAGTCTTCCAGCTTTTTGTCAATCATTCCCTCGTCCGCCGTCGGGAAATCGCACAGATGAATACTCTCCGGCGCGTCTTTGTCAATACTGCACACCAGATTGCGGTAAATTTCCTCCGTCATAAACGGGATCATGGGCGCCGCGCACTTGCAGATATCCACAAGCGCCGTGTAGAGCGTCATGTAAGCGTTAATCTTATCCTGCTCCATGCCTTTCGCCCAGAATCTCTCACGGCTTCTTCTCACATACCAGTTGCTCATCTCATCCACAAAGTTGTCCAGCACCCTCGCCGCCTCAGGAATCCTGTAATTGTTCAGGTGATCGTCCGTTTCTTTAATGGCTGTGTTCAGTTTGGAGAGCAGCCACTTATCCATAACAGGCAGTTTGTCGTATTCCAGACTGTACTTTGTCGCGTCAAAGCTGTCGATGTTCGCGTACAGCACGAAGAACGCGTAGGTATTCCAGAGCGTGCCGAGGAATTTTCGCTGTCCCTCCTGCACCGCCTTGCCGTGGAAACGGTTGGGCAGCCATGGCGCCGAATTGATATAGAAATACCATCGGATCGCGTCCGCGCCGTAAGTCTCAAGCGCCTCGAAAGGATCCACCGCATTACCCTTTGACTTACTCATTTTCTGCCCGTTCTCGTCCTGCACATGCCCGAGCACGATCACATTTTCAAAGGGCGCGCAGTTAAACAGGAGCGTGGACTCCGCCATCAGGGAGTAGAACCAGCCGCGCGTCTGGTCCACCGCCTCGGAGATAAACTGCGCCGGGAACTGGCTGTCAAAAAGCTCCTTATTCTCAAAAGGATAGTGGTGCTGCGCAAAGGGCATCGCGCCGGAATCAAACCAACAGTCAATCACCTCCGGCACACGTTTCATGGTGCCGCCGCATTCCGGGCAGGTACAGGTGATCTCGTCGATATACGGCCTGTGCAGCTCCACAGTCTTCGCCGCCGCATTACCGCTCATTTTTTCAAGCTCCTCGCGGGATCCGATGGCGTCCATGTGGCCGCACCCTTCGCACTCCCACACATTTAAGGGCGTACCCCAGTAACGGTTACGGGAAATGCCCCAGTCCTGAATATTTTCAAGCCAGTTGCCGAAACGTCCCTCACCGATAGATTCCGGGATCCAATTTACAGTCCTGTTGTTGCGCACCAGATCGTCGCGCACCGCCGTCATCTTGATAAACCACGACTCGCGTGCATAGTAGATCAGGGGCGTGTCACAGCGCCAGCAGAACGGATAGTCATGCTCAAACTTGGGCGCGTCAAAAAGCTTTCCTTCTTTATCTAAGTCTTTGATCACTTCCGGGTCAGCCTTTTTCACAAAAAGACCCGCGTAAGGCGTCTCCTCAGTCATATTGCCCTTGCCGTCCACAAACTGCACAAAGGGCAGGTCGTATCTGCGTCCCACCTGCGCGTCGTCCTCACCGAAGGCGGGCGCGATATGCACGATGCCGGTACCATCCGTCATGGTAACGTAGTTGTCACACGTCACATAATGCGCTTTCTTCTTCTGTCTGGCAGCCTCCTCACCCGCGCAGGCAAACAGCGGCTCGTACTCTTTGTATTCTAAGTCCGTGCCCACATAGGTTTCCAGCACTTCATAAGCCGGCTTCCCGTCCTCAGCCAGTTTGCCAAGCACCGTGTCCAGAAGCGCCTGCGCCATATAATAGGTATAGCCGTCCGCCGCCTTCACCTTCACGTAGGTCTCCACCGGGTTCACGCAGAGCGCCACATTGGAGGGCAGTGTCCACGGCGTGGTTGTCCATGCAAGGAAATAAGCGTCCTCTCCCACCACCTTAAACCGGGCGATGGCGGAGCGCTCCTTCACCGCCTTGTAGCCCTGCGCCACCTCGTGGGATGACAGGGGCGTGCCGCAGCGCGGGCAGTAGGGCACAATCTTAAAGCCCTTGTACAAAAGTTTCTTGTCCCAGATCTGCTTGAGCGCCCACCACTCGGACTCGATAAAATCATCGTGATACGTCACGTAGGGGTCGTCCATATCCGCCCAGAAACCGACCGTGCCGGAGAAGTCCTCCCACATGCCCTTGTATTTCCAGACAGATTCCTTACACTTGCTGATAAACGGGTCAAGCCCGTACTCCTCGATCTGCTCCTTGCCGTCTAAGCCCAAGAGCTTTTCCACTTCCAGCTCCACCGGCAGGCCATGGGTGTCCCACCCCGCCTTACGGGGCACCATATACCCCTTCATGGTGCGGTATCTGGGAATCATGTCCTTGATGACACGCGTCAGTACGTGCCCGATATGGGGCTTGCCGTTCGCCGTCGGCGGCCCGTCATAAAATGTGTAGGTGGGACCGTCCTTGCGGGAGTCCATACTCTTTTGGAAAATATGATTGTCTTTCCAGAAGAGACATACTTCTTTTTCTCTGTCCACAAAATTCAGGTTTGCGTCAACTTTCTGATACATAGTGTCCTTCCTTTCTTTCATTGAAAAAACAAAGCCCCCGTCCCGTAAAAGGACGAGGGCAAAATTCTCGTGAAACCACCTGTTACGACGTACCGGCTGACCCGCACATGCCAAACGACGCTTTCCTTTCGCCGTCCCGCATGACACGACCCATCTATACGGTTCCCGATAACGGCGGGACGCCGTCAGAGCCTACTGTCTCACCATACGCTTTCCGATTTCCTCAGACGGTTTCCGGCAAACGCGGCGAAAGTTCGGTCTGAAACTCAGAAGTGATATTCACCGGTCTCCTACTCGTACCGGTCTTCCACCCCCACCGGCTCGCTGCGACTTTTAAAAATCGGTTACTGTCTTCCTCAATGTCTCTGCCTATGATAACTGCTTATCATTTTGGCATTGAAAGCCGGGATTGTCAAGATAAATCTTCAAAAACAGATCGGCTCCACATCCTCGTTTAACGGTTTCATCTCATACTCCGGCAGGCTGTCCAGAAGCTCTTCCAGACAAAGGGTTGTGCTGCCAACCACATCATGGGCGAGCAGGACGACTTTCTTCCTTCCGAGGGTAGTTGATACGCCGTTTTCTACCAGCTGCTTCGGGTCAGGGTTTTTGACCGCGTCCTCCAGGCTTGCGTTCCAGTCGTAATATATGTAGCCTCTGTCCGTCATCTCGCGGATGATGGCTTTGCCTGTTTTCTTATTAAAGGCATTGACGCTGCCGCCCGGAAAACGGAACAGATTTGTCTCCACCCCAGTCACTTCGTACACAGTCTGCCGCGCTTTTTCAAAATCCGCCACATAGCTGTCCACACTCTCATACAGGGCGTCATAATTATGGTTGTCACAGTGAATACCGATGGTGTGTCCTTCCGCCACGATCTGCCTCGCCACTTCGGGATGCTGTCTCACATTCTCTCCCACCAGAAAGAATGTCGCCTTGATATTTCTTTCCCGCAATATTTCAAGTACCTTCCGGGTATTCTCCTCAGAAGGGCCGTCGTCAAAAGTCAGATACATGGTCTTTGGATGAAAATAGTAAGCGATCCCCTGCACAATACCGCCCGCAATCTGCTGTTGGTATTCCGCAAGGCTTAATTTTCTGCGCTCCGCCGTGTTGGAGAGAAATCCTGTCTCAATCAGACAGGCAGGCATGGAAGTGTTTTTCGTCACGTAAAAATCTGCGTCACTCCGCAGTTCCCGCTCTGCGGCCTCCGTACTTTTTAAAGTCTGCTGTCTGATCAGCTGTGCCAGTCTCTTACTGTCGCACCGATCGCCGTCTTCCGTATACCACACTTCCATGCCGTTCACCCCGGCGCCTTCCTCCGTGGCGTTCTGGTGGATGCTGATATAGATATCTGCTCCCGACCGGTTTGCCTCCTCCACGCGCGCTTCCTTCGCAATATAAGTATCCGTCTCTCTGGACATGATTACCTGATATCCCTTTTCCTTCAACTGGTCCCTTACGAGCAGCGCTATAGCAAGATTCAAATCCTTTTCCCGGACGCCCTCTCTGGCACAGCCTTCGTCCGCGCCGCCATGCCCCGGGTCAAGATACACTGTCGGAATATGCGCTGCAGCAGGCTGTGCACTTTCCTCCGCGTCGGAAGCTGCCGTCTGCCCTATCACCACAGCGGCGGGAACTGCTTCTTCCTTCTCCCATACCGCCTCTGTCTCTTCTCCGCCGGACAGCAGTGCTGCCGACGCCTCTGTTTTCGTATGCTGCAGCTTTTCCGTAAGAAACCGAATACCGCCCGCCGCCGCAAGCTTTATTGACAACACTGCCGTCAGACTGACGATACACACTGCGGCGCTCAGCGTATACATCCTCCTTAAAAGGCGCCTTTTTCTCTGCTCCCTCGTCTCATAACCGCAGACATATTCCCAGGTGTATGTTGTCTCTCCGTACATATCAGATGCTCCTCTCTTGTATGCTTTACAATAGTAAGCTTACAAAACAGGAGCATCAGAATTTCATCTAAGTTGCATCATAGTTCCATAATATTTGCATCAAAATTGCATCATTACTTCTCACACTGTCAGCGGGATACTTTCAGGAACAGTTCGTTGATCCCCTCGTAGAAACCCAGCGTCACCACCGTCTGTCCGCTCCCCATACCCGCAAACACATATTTGCGAAAGTACGGAGTGGTTTCCAGGAGCGGGTTGTCCGACTCATAAGGCGACGGCTCGTCAAGCCCCATATATGCCGCCCAGTCCGCCACCAGCGCATCCGCGTCGATCTCTTCCCACAGAAGCGGCGTCCTCACATAAAATTCATATATCTTTCCGTCGTCCGCGTCGATGTAGGCGTCCATCAGGCGGTTCGTCTTATCCGCGTTTTTCTGGGAATTGGACAGGCTCATCTTCCATACTGCTACATTGTTGCGCGGCTCTAACACATCAATCGCCGAGTAGAGCGTAACGTCGTAGGAAGACGCATCCACATCCCTCACCTGCTCCGGCAGTATTCCCTTCTCCTTCAGCAGACCCAGGCCTTCATTGCAAGTGGCATAAATCTGCTCGTCCGTAATCTCCCTTCCCGACGGCCCCCTTCGGTTTACCACAAAGGCATAGGAACCTTCCAGTTCCTGATAGTCCACCTCCGCATCCGCTTCATGTGTCATGGCGCTCATCTCACTCTCCGGGAACGTCTGGCTGCTCAGACAGCAGGACAGGATATACAGTTTCTCGTTGCTGTTCATCTGGTAACGGTAGCCCTCCCCGGCGTTTTCCACACTTTCCGTATGCGGGCTGTCCAGAATCCCCTGATCCTTATACTCCGCTAACGCCTCCGGCCCCCATATGGAAATGAACATCGTGAATGCCGCCAGCAGCGGAACCGCTAAATAATATACTTTATTTTTCATATGTATTGTTCTCCACGGATAATATTTAAAGGAAGTCTACGGCAGCAGGAAGCTGAAACAGGAGCCTTCCCCTTCTTTACTCTCAATCCGCAATTCGCTGTGATGTATCTTTAAAATCTCCGCACAGAGCGCAAGTCCGAGCCCTGCCCCGTTTTTACTTCTCGCCCTTGACTTGTCCACCATGTAAAACGCCTTGACGATCTTACTCTGCTCCGCCTCAGGTATGCCGATCCCGTAGTCCCTCACCGCGATCCGATAGCCGCCGTCTTCTGTCTGCCCTGTCACCTCGACCACTCCTGTCATTCCACCGTCCGACGCCTTGCATGCATTGTCAATCAGATTGACAAGCACGGTCTTGATCAGATTCGCTTCCATCTTCACCACAGCTTCCTCGTGCGTAAAGCGGATATCCACATCCCTTTTCTCCGCAAACATTTCCCGCAGATATGCAAACAGTTCTCCCACCGGCGTTTCCTGCATCTGCGCCTCTTCCTGTTTTGCCACAATGATATCCAGAAGCCGGAAAGACATTGCCTCTAGCCGTTTTCCCTCCGTGTAGATATAATTTGCCGACATGATACTCTTTTCCTCATCCATCTTGTGGGAGCGCAGCATGTCCGCATATCCGATAATCGCCGTGAGGGGCGTTTTCAATTCGTGGGCAAAAGCGCCCATGAACTCTTCCCTCGCCTCGATCTCCTCCTCCAGCTTGCATATATTTTCCTCCAGCGCATTGGCCATCCTGTTAAAATCCCCGGTGAGCTGTCCCAGCTCATCCCGGCTGACCTGTCTGGCGCGGTATGCGTAATCCCCCGCCGCCATTTCCCTGGTCGCCCTGGTCAGCAGCCGGATCGGCTTCGTCAGCAGGGAGGCGATAAAAAGCATGATGACTGTGCCGGTCAACAGTATGGCCACCGTCACTTTCCGATACAGGGAAAATCCCATGGCGCGTTCGGTGAACACCCCCGTCACATCCTTCATGGTTTCCAGATACAAATTTCGGTTCAGCGCATTGATGGATACGCAGGTGTGCACATAAAAACTGTCCTGCGCGCGAATCACGCGGTAGGATTTGGTATGTTCATCCGTCTGCGGGAGCAGCCCCTCATCCGCGGTAAACCCGCTGCTGGTATACAGGATGTTTTTCTCCTCATCCGCAATCCGCAAAAGGCGCCCGCCGCCCTGTCCTCCCATTTCCAGTTTGGACGCGATCTCCTCCACTACGCTGTCTGGCATGACGCTGTATTTAAGCGGCACGTTCAACGCCGCCGTCTCAAAAGCAAAGCTTAAGATACTGCTCTCATCGAGCGACTGTCCCACCTCTCTTTCCAGAGAAGTCTCAAACACATAGTTTACAAAATAGAAACCGCTGAATCCAAGCGCCAGCGCCAGTACGATCATGGTAGACAACACTAATTTAATCGAAAATTTCATTCCTGCACCTCTAAGCGGTAGCCCACCTTGTACACCGCCACCAGATTATGCTCCCAGCCCAGCTTTTTCCTAAGGCGCTGTACATGTAGGTCGAGCGTCCTGCTGTCCGCAAAGTATTCCCCTTCCCACACCTTTTCATATAAAGTTTCCCGAAACAGGGCGACGTTTTTATTTTTCATAAAAAGGAGCAGAAGCCCAAACTCTTTATTTGTCAGTTCCACAGGACGCCCCGCCTTAGTCACCCTGCGCGCGTCCACGTCCACCGTCACGTCACCCGCCGTGAGATGCTGTTCCGCCTTGTTATAACGCCTGAGCACTGCCTCCACCCTCGCCACCAGTTCTACCACGTCAAAGGGTTTTACCAGATAATCGTCGGCGCCCAGTTTCAATCCCTTCACGCGATGCTTCACCTCATGCTTGGCAGTGATAAAAATCACCGGAATCCCCAGAGGCCGTATGTACTCCATCACGTCATATCCATCCGCACCCGGCAGCATAATGTCCAGAAGAACCAGTTCAAACTCTTCCTTCTCAATCAGGTCAATCGCCTGCAGCCCATCCTGCACCGCCGTGCAGTGGTAGCCCGCTGAAGATAAATTTAAGTCTATCAAATCACAGATCGGTTTTTCATCATCAACAATCAGTATTTTAATCATTTGTGGATTGCCACCCCCAATAATCCCGCGCTTTCTCTACCAGTATTTCCATCGTGTCTTCATCGCTGCACCTGTATACATCCCGGATTTCCGTATCCGGCAAAAACCCGCCGGTTCTCTGGTAATAAATCCTGTAATCACTCTCAATGAGAAGCTCCCCGTCCTCACCCTCATAGCTGTACCTGGCAAGGATCACGATGTCTTTGAGCCCGTCCCCGTCGATATCCCGGCAGGTGACACCCTTGAGTGCATAGAGATTGTCATACTCTCCCATCGGCTGTAATACCGATACAATGTCTCCCTGCTCGTTCACCAGATAAATCATAAAAATGTCATAGTCCGCAATCCGATATGTCCCCGGCGTCACCTGAAGCCTGCCGAGCTTACCAAACGTCCGCAGATAACACTGCTCCGTGATAACCCGGAAACGGTTTCTCTGCAGTTCTCCCAGAGTGGTCGCCGTGTACAGAAATTCCGTGGAATCTCCATCCCTCACAAAAGCCGCTATGGAATCCGCACTCCTATTCATCCCAAAACGGTTGATCTTTTCCGAAATCCGATAATCCCGGTAAAACCCGTTTCCCGTCTGGTTCTGGAAAAGCACGTCCCCGACCTTGTACGTCTCACCCGCATAAGCGCCGCTCTCATTGACGCAGCAAGTGATAAGAACGATATCCGTTTTGCCGTCCCGGTTCAGATCCTGGAAGGAGACCGCCGCAATGGACTGCACAGGCTGCCTCATCCTCCCTCTGACACAGTAGTTTGTCTCCAACTGCTCCGTTCGATAGAGGATCTGTCCGTCCCCATCCACGATAAACAGCGCCAGACGGTTATACTGCTCGTCAAAAGCCGGCACCATCAAAATACTGTCCTCGTCATCCGGCTCCAGAGGAAAAATCTGGTCTTCCACCACAAGAAAACCGCCGTCAGCAATCCCGTCCCTGTTCTCTATCGACATTAGGCGATCATAGTAGACCTCGTACTCAGCCAGCACGGAAGTCCCGTCTTCCTCAGCCGGAGCTGCCTGTACCACTGCCGGGAGAAACAGCCACCCGGCCAGTACCGCCAGCGCGAACACAGCCGCGCTCCTTTGTACACACTTGTTCATATGTTACCCGCTCCTACATTGCTACAGTCTCTACTTCTATATCAATTCCCTCTCAAAGAACCGTCAAGGCATTTCCCGCGTCAACGCCTCCACAATTTCGGGAAACCTCCACGTTTTACTCTCCCTGTCAAGCAGCGCATACGCCCCGCAGTCCCACCAGACACAGCAAATCCCGTAGCGGCGCGACTGTTCCATATAATAATTTGTCCACGCCAGACGCTCCTCTGTGTTCCCCTTGTCCACACATCCAAACTCCGTGAGTATCACAGGCACATGCCGCTCCACAAACAGACTGTTCATATCGGAAAACGCCCGTGCAATCCGCTCCCTCGTCTCAGCGGTATCCCACTGCAAATCGCCGTCCTCCTTCTGGCAGAAGCTGTAGGGCGTATACATATGCACCGACACGATCAGCCGTCCGTCATCCGGCACGACAAGTCCCTGCATGGCGTCCGTCTCGCTGCTGCCCGCGTACGGACAGATCAACAGATAGCGTTTTCGGTTGCCGCCTCCCGAAGCCCTTACCGTCTCCACAAAAACAGCGTTCAGGTCATTGACCATGGCGCGCAGCTCTTCCGTGCCCGAAGTCCACTCCACCTCGCTGTCACGCAGCCTCGGCTCATTCATGGACTCAAACAGAAGCCTCTCGTCGTAATCCCGAAAGCGCACCGCAATCTGTTCCCAGACCACCGCAAACGCCGCCTCTATCTCCTGTGCCCGCTCCGTTTTCAGATCCAGCCACTCTTCATGGTGTAAGTCCAGTATCACATACAAATCCGCGGCGAGCGCCATGTCCGCCACTTCCTGCACCCGGTCCATCCAGACATCGGAAATGTGATAAGACTGATCCAGATGATCCTCCCATGTAACCGGGATCCGCACCGTGCCGAAACCCGCCTCTTTCATTGCCAGAAAGGTTTCTTCGTCCGCCTTCGGATTGCCCCAATATGTCTCATATTCCAAGTCGTCCGCATCCGGCCTGTAATCCCGAAGCCCTGTGGAATCAAGCGTATTTCCCAGATTGATTCCCGCGCCCATTTTACCGGCAAACCGAATCGCCCTCGTCCTCTCCGTAAGCACAATAGCCAACACCGTCAGGCAGAATAGAACAAACAGTCCGGCCAGCCACGCCGCCATTTTTTTCTTCATGTTCCGTCTTCCTCAAACACCGCCTTTATATACAGCCCGGTTTCTGGTATCTCCAATTCCAGCGATGTCTCCGTCCTGATTTCCCTTTCCTCTCCTTCGCCAATCTCCCATCCGGCAAAGCGATACCCTTCGCCGGCCGTTACCGAAAGCGTAATCGGATAGTCCGTAAAATACTCCCCCTGCCATCTTCCCTGTTCGTCAAGGGTCGGCGTGATCGTATTTAAAGCTATCCGCCCCGCGCAAGGCTCTGCCGTTTCTATTTCGACAGGAGCAAGCGCGCCTTCCAGTCCAAAGTTTTCTTTCAAATACCGCGCGGCGTATGGCTTTCTGTTCTTTATAAATGCCCTGATATCCGCCACTTCTTCATCCAAGCCGTGCAGGCTTTCTCCGCCGTAAAACCTTGTCAGGTGTGACTCTAACGGCTCTCTCATCAGCGCAAGCCAGTCCTCAATCACCTGTTCCGTATTTCCCACCGAAAAAGTCTCGTTGGCGAGATCCATAAGCGTGATGGCAAACTGCTCTTTGAACGCGTCGCACTGACATAAGTTGAAAAATGCGGGGTTCCTCTCCATGGCATACTTAAGCACATCTTTTTCCACCGATTTTTCCTGCAGCGAGCTTGTGTTAACGTCAAACAGCATCCACCGCCATCTGCCGTCAGAACTTTTTACCCCCCCCCCTATATTTTCAGTCTGTTTGCGCGTTCTCCAAAAAGCCTCGTTCGTACCGGGCCAGTCTGCCCAGCTGCCGATATAAATCTCCGTGGCGTAGTAGTCAATATAGCTTTGCAGATCAATCGTATAACCGAGAGACTCGTAATTCTTAGCCTCGTTAAAATCCGTATTCTGCAGATAATTTGTCATACTGACGTAAACCGACCAGTCCTCCTCGCTCTCCCGGGTCAGTCTGCCATTCTTAATCATGATAATATTATCGTCGTCAACACCATAATAGTACCCAAGGAACGTATCTGTATATCTTTCGGTAAGCCAGTAGACACCCCAGTATTCACCGTTCAGAAACATGACGTATGGCTCATAATGCATCGTGCAGAAACTTCTGTCTTTTGTCAGGGTGGACACAAACATATCGCGGAACTTTGCAATGGTGTCCTGTCCGCCCGCCGTGAGCGTCACCGTATCCGCCATATATCCTGTTCCAAATAAATCTGCATAAAACCTCGCTGCCAGACTATAATTTTCCCTCGCGTACAGGTTCAGGCTTTTGGGCAGATAAGACCGGCTGCCGCCGCCCTGAATCCGAATGCCGCAGGACTGCTTAAGAAGCGCTTCCCTCTCGGTGTTAAAAATCTGGATATCCGCCGGGCGCTCCCATGCAAAACCGTGATTGTAAGAATTTGCGTTTTCCCACAGAGGCTCCCCGTTTTCATCAAGATTGGTCTCATATTTTCGTCCGAGGACATAGATGCCTGTATCATAGTCAAAAAGATTTCCAGGAGCCGTCACTATGGACACGACGTTCATGTCCTGATAGCCTGTCCTGCCCTCGTATCCGACAAAATAACTTTCTGTCCTAACTTTGCCGAAGTTTCCGTCCGCATCCCTGTAAACCGCCCTCACTACTGTGCATTTATCCACAGGGTAGTCCGGCAGTTTATATTTCGGATCGTCCGCCATATCAGTTCTCATGGAATATACATTCGGATGCGAAGTCGCATCATCTACAAAAATGGGGGTTGTATAGAGAATTGCATTTTCATCCGGTTCCGAACCATCCAGCGTATAATAGATTTGTGTTCCAAAAGGAGCCGTCAGTCTCAGTTCAAAGGGCTCCTCATAAAACCCGGATTCTCTGGAAAAGCACAGATCTGCAGGAATGTATCTGTCGCACAAAAGAAGCAGTCCCAAAGCGCCGCATATCAATAACAGGCAAAACAACGCACGTTTCCGACTCATCATCCTACCGTTTCCCCGGACTGGGCAACCCAGTTTACTGACTCGATACCCGGAACAGACAAAAGTGCATCCAGCACACCAAGATCAATTTCGCCCTTTGTCCCGATCTCACATATCATCTCCTCATGCTCCGCATCCTTGTTTGCAGTCCGCACCCGGAAACTGACAACATAAGGTTTCAGCTTCTCCTCAAACTGCTTCCTGTCAATGGCCTCTCCTCCCCCGTTTACGATCAGCAGATATCTGTTCCTGATTCCCGGTACCTTGCTGGAAAGAATCAAAACGGCCGCGATGAACAGCACCGTGGTAAATGTCAGCCGCCAGTTTTGCGAGCTTACACACAGTCCCTCAGCCATGGCCCAAAAAATAAACATGGTATCCCTGCTGTCCTTCACCGCCGTGCGGAAACGGACAATGGACAGCGCGCCAACCATGCCGAGCGACACGGCGATATTACTGCTGATCATCATCATTACCACCACAGTAATCAGGTGCATGATTACAAGCGACCAGTTAAACCTCCTGTTATACACTATTTTTTCCGAAGAAATATAATACGTCAGGTAGATCACCATTCCGACCGCCAGACCGCACATCAGAATCAGCAGCGTTGTTCTCACGCCGTAATCGCTGCTGTTCGTATAAAAATATCCAAGAACTTCTTCCTTTGACATCGCAAATCTACTCCCTTAATAGTTAAAGTCATAGTAAACCGGCCGTCCGGCGCAGTATTTACTGCAAGTGCCCTGCGTCAGATGAAACTGCGAAAGCATGGCTGACAAAAACCCCATAAGCTTCCCGCTGTATTTCACTTCCAGAACCGCATCTTCCTTCATAACGGGCACATAGCGGACATCCGGCGAAAAGATATCCAGATTGGATTCCGAAGATCTGACATTCATATCCAGCGTAATACGCGTGTCATACATAGGATACCTGTACGCCAGCCTGTCGTATGCAATCTGCACGACGGGACGGTACTGTCCCTGCGCCATGATACCATAAGCCCTCAGACTTGTTTCGGAAACGTCAAAATAGTGCTTTAACACCTTTATATTCCCGTGCGAGAGTTCGGCTGCATCGGACGCCGACACGATCAGGCTCAGTTTTTGCTGCCTGTCATCCGTTTTCTTCTTAATTTCCAGCTTACACAGGGACGCCTCTCCACCGTAAATCCGCAGACGTATCTTTTTACGGTCCATCACACCCGCAAGCTTTTCCGAAAAGTCAGTCTGGCCCACAGAATCAAAGTAAAGGCTTCTCACCAGATACGGTCCCTTTGTGCAGTGCTCGTCCCTCTGCAGCAGCCTGTCCAGCTGGTCCCTTATCTCCAGGGCCCTGCCAAGCGGCACGATATATTTGATTTCCTTTCTCCGGGTATAAAGTTCTCTGCCCATTATATGATCCGGATTCCTCTCCCGCTTTCAAAAAACAGCGCTGCTATTTGGTAAATCCCAACAATTATAGCATCAACGAACCTTGATTTCAACCGCTATCCAAGCAGGCCGATCTCATTAAATTCTTCTGTCTTTGCGACGCGCGCCTGCATGTTTTCCCCTTCCGCCTTCACTGCCGCCCTGTTCTGCACAGTCAGCCATGCGAGCAGCTCATTTCTCGTCTTCCTGTCGTCCACCAGTTCTTTATAATTGACCACGTTATAGAGATGCAGACCCTTTCGGATCTCATTCTCAAATCGGCACTTCAAGACGATGCCATCCCTAACCTCCAACTGCAAATCCTCCGGCATACCGTCGTCTTCCACTGTCACGCAGACATAGTTAAAGTCAAAGACTTTCACAGTGTCAATTCCTTCGTTCAGGCAGCGCACATGCTCGTCAATCAAAACGCGCGGATAATTTCGTTTCTGGTAAAAAGGCAGGGTCACGCGCTTTTTCAGGTTCAGTTTCAAGTCTTCAAAACTTCCGCTGTCCTTCTTAATTTCCGTCGGAACCGTCGGGATTCTGTCATAGAGGATTCCGAGAAGTTCGTCGTAACTGCCGTTTATGTCCGTGACCTTCATAGAGTAAATCCAATCGTCGTCCCGCTGACTCACATGCACCACCGAGGCAAACATATCCACATGATAGTCCTCCGTGTCCAGAAAGATTTCCACATTCTCATTCTCCTCGAAGAAATACGGCTTGGGGAGCGTCATGGAAATCCCCGTTTCCGAAGCGTCCCTCGTCATGCCAGTATACACTTCCCCCTTATACTTCACCTTGCAGGGCATATGCACCAGAACCCGCTCGGTCTTTCGGTAAGGTATCCTCCCGTCCACAAAAAACAGCGACATAACAAGCAGAAACAGATTGTTAATCAGCCAGAACAGCACCACAATCGGCCCGAAAGAACCGCTGTCGAGCATAATCAGCACACATCGCAGAATCCCCCAGACCGACAGCACTATCAGAATCAAAAAAGGAATGGAGTAGAGGAAGTTCTTCCCCTTCTCGTTCTTCTGCCCGCCCTTGCTTGTCACCTTGAATTTTTTCATCGAAATACCCACCGACTCAAACAGCACAGGCAGCAGCATATACGGGAAAAGAACCGTCTCATAAATGCTCGTCCACTTGGTCGAGCGGATATTGCGCGAGAGCATCCGCAGGCTGATGTTGCTGCTTATATACATCGGCAGCCAAAAAATCAGCACCTGCGCCAGCGTGCACTTAAATACCATAAATCCAAACGTCGCGTACAGAATCGGCGACATAATGTATATCAGCCGTTTTAGGGGCGCATACCAGTACCAGACAGACGCCCAGTAATTCATTTTCTGCGAGAAATTCAGCTCCGACGCGGTAAAAATATGCATCTTTCTGCCCGTGGCAATCACACCCCTCGCCCAGCGCGTCCTCTGCTGTACCAGATCTTTTAAATCCTGCGGTGAAAGCCCCGACGCAAGCGGTTCCGCCGTACCGAGACTCACATACTGTTTTTTCTCAATCAAAATGCCCGTGGCAAAGTCTTCCGTGATTGCCCCGGTATAGAAACCGCCTATCGCCTCCAGCGCCTCCCTGGAAAGCACCGTGTTGGAACCGCCGTAAATGACGCTGTTCGTCTTTGTGCGCGCCACCTGAATGTCTTTATAAAAATAGTCCTGCTCATTTGGGATCCGGGACTCCGAATACAGATTAAACTGAAACAGATCCAGATTATAAAAACTTTGCGGGGACTGCAAAAAGCCGAGTTTGATTCTATCCTCCTCTTTCCTGTCCCTGTTTCTCAGTTCCGCATCCACAAAATAAGGGATCGTCTTCATCAAAAAGTTGCTTCTCGGAATCATATCCGCGTCAAAAGTAACCACATAAGGCGAATCGGAATGCGCCAGCGCATTATTCAAATTTCCCGCTTTTGCCCCCTCGTGGTCCTCCCTGTCCAGATAATTGACGCCAAGCCGGTCCGCCAGCACACGCATTTCCTCCCTGTGTCCGTCGTCGCACAGATAAATATGCACCTTTTTCGGATCGGGATACTTCATTCTCGTACATCCCCGCAGCGTTTTGTAGAGCAGTTCCACATCCTCGCTGTAAGTCGCGACAAAAACGTCCACATCCGGGAACGCGTCTGAAGGCAGATTCTCCGGGAACGGATATCCCTCCACCGAATACATGTTGGCATAGTGGACAAAAGCCTCCACCATGCCGAGCACTTCCACCACAAGCAGCGCAATGCCCGCAACGATGGACACGATTCCGTACTCAAAAGGAATCGTAAAGAAGACTCTCCACATCAGGTACATGATGGTGAAAAACATGTTAAACAAAAACCAGATCTTTCCCTTCCAGTTATGGAAAAAGCCGCGCATATATGCGCCGAAGCTTTCTCTTTCCCGCGCCATCGCTATTCCCCCTTAAAGAAGTTAAAGGCATCCCCGTTAATATTGTAGGGATAGATTTCCATTATAATATAATCAAATTTATTTTCCTTCACATAGCTTTCAATATCCAGCACGTGCGATTCCTCCAAAGACCAGATGGCGTCCAGCTCGCCGCACATGGGCGCGAGAAATACCATCATTGGAGAAAAATAGGAGTCCCTGATCGCAAAGATTTTCACACCGTCCGGGTTGTCCTCATTGACAATGTGCTCGTAAGGCCGCAGGCCGTTGAGATACAGGGAATACTGGGAATCGCTGTAGATATCGTCGTGCTCTAGAAGCACATCCGTATCCATCAGGGACTCTGTGGTAGGGCCGCGGAAATGCTGCGTTACATCCGTCACGCCCATACAGTGCCTGTCGAATTTGTTCTCAAATGTGGGCCAAAGCGCTTCGAAATCTTCCAGTCCGCTGAAATTGGCCCCCGTCTTTCGCCCCATGGAACCAAGCATGCCCTGACGGTAAGTCACCCGCTCATAATTTGCCGGATCCATATAAAACCCGTCCGGGTCAAGTCCCGCGTCAAATTTTTCATTCATCTGTTCCACCAGAATCTGCGTCGCGGCAAAAGCGGCCGGAATCGTCCAGTGGTGGTCTGTCTTAAAAAACGCGTCCTGTATCGAAAGTTCTTCGTTCGGGATGTACTTTCTGCAGTCCACCGTCTCTATCCCATAACGGTTCATATAAAACAGCGTCTCGTCCACAATCGTGTCCGGGTCGTTGACGGGCATTCCCGTGCGGAAATTCGTCTCGCCGCGCACATACTTTCCCGGCGTCACAAAGAACAGAACCTTCGTCCCGTTCGGTTCCACGCAGTCCTGCAGGCGGCGCATCCTTCTGGCATATTCCTCCGCATCATTTGTGTCTTCCCGGAAAAAGGATGCGTAGTGCAGATAGCCGTCCTCATCCTTGATATAGCTGAAATTGTTAAATTCCCGCTTGTCCAAAAGCACCTGTATATAGGAATAGGTCTCAATAAACTCCATCCTCCCGTACATGGAACTGATAATGCTCGCATCCAGGGCCGATACGGTCTTTGCAATCGTATCCTGTGCCGTCTCAGGAGAAATGCCGTCGGCCAGACTCTCCTCCACCGTCTCCACCCACGCATCGCCGCCATACCAGGCATTCAATCCGGCATAGCCAAACACGCCGGCCAGAAAAAGTACGGCAAATATGTTTTTTCGCAATATATAGGCCCGCAACGGGTTCTTTTTTCTTCTTCTTTTTCCTGCCACAAAGCTACCCCGCTAGAAATTAAAGTAAATAAACGGATTATATGTTCCGCTTGCCATATAAGCCACGCATACGACCAGAAGTATCATCAGACCGATCGGATAAGTCAAAACACCTACCCGGCTGATCAGCGATTTCGGATTTTTATACAGAATTTCATTCATATTCCTGGCAACCGGCATGGAGAAAAGAATGCCCAGTACAAGAAAAACAAAATTCTCCCGCAGCATCATCACCGCCAGGTCGCTGTAAAAGCCATTGTTATTTACGCCGAGCATATTCATAAAAAACCGTCCCGCCTGATATAGGTTGTCCGCGCGGAACACCACCCAGAGCGCATTGACAATCATCAGCGTATAAAAATGCCTCACGAATCTGCTCTTTATCTTTTTCGGATATTCGAAAAACCGCTCTGCAAGCTGGAAGACAAAGTACATCAGCCCCCAGAAAAGAAATGTCCAGTTCGCGCCGTGCCAGATGCCTGTCAGGAGCCACACCACGAGCATATTTCGAACCATAAAGTCCTGATTTTTCACGCGGCTGCCGCCGAGCGGGAAATAGACATATTCCCGAAACCAGTCCGTCAGGGAAATATGCCACCTTTTCCAGAAATCCGAAATGGATTCCGCAATGTACGGATAGTTAAAGTTCTCGGGAAACTTAAATCCAAAACAGAGCCCAAGCCCGATTGCCATATCGGAATAGGCCGAAAAGTCATAATAAATCTGCAGGCTGTAGGAAATGCTGCCAAGCCACGCCAGCATCACCGGCACAGCCATTCTCTCCGTGCCGATCATCGACCAGCGGAAGATATTGTCCGCCATTCCCGCAAAACAGTTGGAGAGCAGAATTTTCTTGCCAAGTCCCACTGTAAACCGGCTGATTCCCATGGAAAACATGTCAAAGTTCGATTTCCTGCGGCGGATCTGCTCCGCTATCGTATTGTACTGGATAATCGGTCCGGCAATCAGCTGCGGGAAAAAGGAAATGTAGAGCCCCACATAGAAGGGGTTCTCCGCCTTAACCGTCCCACGGTACACATCCACCACATAGGACATCGCCTGGAAGGTAAAAAAGGAAATGCCGATAGGCAGCGGCAGCGACACCGATTCCACGCCGAATATCTCCATCACAAAACCCAGATATTTAAACACAAACAAGGTCGCAAGATTCAAGGCGACCGCAAGAAACAATACAGCCTTTCTGCTGCCCTCTCCCCTAAGCTTCTGCACCATCCCCGCCAGCAGGGAATTGACAAGTATGGATGCGATCATCAAAAGCACGTACAGCGGTTCTCCCCAGGCGTAAAAAATGAGACTGGCAAGCAGCAGAATCACATTCTGGCACGCCCTGGAAAAGAAGAACATGTAGTACAAAATCAGTACAGCCGGGAAGAAGATGAACAAAAATACGATACTGGAAAAAAGCATACCGCATCTCCTTTCTCCTGTTCCTATTTTTTCCTATATTTTCTGTAACCGAGAAGAAAGAGGACCAGCCCTGCCAGGCAGGCAATCCGTATGCCGTTTATCACAGGCGGATCGTTTAACGCTGACAGAAAATAATCCCTTTCCTGCACTGCCTCCGCGGCAATTTTTGTGAGCAGTACCATAAACCCGATCAATCCTTTCTGATTATCAAAACCGCAGGCATAAAGAACAGAAGCATCACAAGCAACAGGAACAGCTTGTTTTCACCCCGGATGGACGTATCGTAAACCGTAGATTTTTCCAGCACGCGAAGTTCCGTCTGCATCGCCCTCCCGTGCTTGTAAAGATACGTCTTTATGTTATAGATTTCCTGATCATAATTGTCATTGAAACGGCTGACCAGCATATTTTCTTCATCCAGATAGTCAAGCAGATAGTAGTTGTGCCAGTTCTGCCCGGAATCGTCGTAATAATCGGCCGCCCAGCGGTACCACTCCCGCTCTCTGGCGGAGCGGATATATGCGGTCGTCTCGTCGATTACATCACAGACATGGTCATGTGACAGTGTACTTTTCTGGAGAACGGCATACCGCGCCTGCAGCGCATCCACAAAGCGGATATCTTTCGTGAGACGGTCAAAAAAGGGCCTCTCCTGAAGCGCCATGGTCCCCGTCTCCATCTCCTCCACCGCGTAATTGTTCATCGCCTGGTCAAAGTCCCACACCGGTCCTATCTTTAGCGGTTCCCCGGAGTTTTTATACATATAGGTGGAGTGCATGCCCGCGTCATAATTCCCGAAATACTCATTTAACAGAAAATAATCCACAAAAGTATCAACGTCAATAAGTTTGTCGTAAGTGCCGAACACATCCGCCCTGTCAGCATAAATAACCTGCTCAATCGTCGAAAAATCTTTCTCGATGTAATGCAGCGCCGCGTCCGTAATCCTCTCTTCCGAAGGGTATTTCAAGCCGATCCACTCCTCCGAAAGCCCGGAAAGCCTCCGCCCGGTTTCCAGCATTTTATCAAAATGGGTAAACCTGTCCCTGCGGATAATGTAACTCGTGTACAGATTCTTTTCATTAAAGGAATCTATGGGAATCCGGTTGACGTCCCTCGCCACCGTCTCCATCATCAGGTAAAGCCCCTGATAGACATATCTGTCCCCATCCTGTATGACGACTTCGCAGAACTGGCTATCAGGCGCCACCCCGGAAACTTCCGAGCTGATCCGATAGGCAAGATAATTGCGGATCATGCTTTTGTCCGCCATGCTCCCGTTTAAAATCCAACTGTCGTGCGCCCCCATGCCAAGGATATCCACCTCGTTTTCCAGGCCTTCCGCCGTCCGCAGCTTTAACAGATACTGCGCTTTATCGAACTCATAGGACGTATGCCCCCTCTTTTTAATCAAAAGGTCACTTTGCGCCACAGGCTTGTCAGTTATGCAGTTGTCAAATGTGCCGTTGTCTATGACGCTGATGTGCCCGCCGATATACGGCTCCTCCCCCGTGAGATACTCCTGCTGATCCTTAAACCCTTTATAATCAGCCAGTTCACTCTCCATGGAAAGAATTATAATCGGCAGATTCGAGTGAAATCCGTCCCGCAGCGTATAGTCCTCTTCCAGATAGAGAAGCGGATCTTCCGTGTGGGGATCTGCCGGCAAATCAAAATAGGTGTTCCTGTTAATGTCCCTGTTCTGATATGCCGCATAGCTTCGCAGGAATCCACATCCCGCAGCCGCCAGAATCATCAGGACACACACGCCAAGCAGACGCGCTTTTCTTTGTCCCTGCGACATAATTTTCTCCTATTGACTGATCTCATCGTCCTGTTTCACCATACTGATCGTGGAAACGCCTTCAATTCCCGACAGGTTTCTCACAAGTTTTCCGTTGCGCTTTTCTGATTTCTTTAACTGTTTGTCCGAGATCTCATAGATAAACTCCTCGGTCTGCGTTTTCACCGCCCGGTTATGAACCCGAAGCGCCGCCTTGCCTCCAAACAGGCTGCCCATATGTTTTTCCACTTCTTCACCCGCCCCCGGCGTACAGTTCACGATCACCATAATACGGTCATTATCCCGGATAAAGCCGAAAAGAATAAGGAATGCAAAGATCAGTGCGGAACCTATTGCCGCAATCAGGTAATCGGAAACACCGCAGCAGATTCCCACCGCAATACTCCAGAAAATATACGCCGTATCACGCGGATCCTTGATCGCTGTCCGAAACCGCACGATGGACAGCGCGCCTACCATGCCGAGTGAAAGCGCTATGTTATTGCCGATCACGTTCATGACAAGTGTGGTAACCAATGTCAACATGACGATGGACACATTAAACCGCTCGCTGTACACCGGGCCGGAATGAGACACCTTATAAGAAATATAAATCAGACAGGCGATAATCGCCGCCGCCAGAAAATTGATCAGCACGTCCGTGATCGTCAAACCGTTTGTCGCATTTGACAGGCTGTTGTAAAGTACCTCTTTCATCTCATTTCCTCCCTCTCTTTGATACCATTCTCGCCTTACAGTATTTACTGCTGGAAATCTGCGTTTTATCACACCGATTCAGTTCATTCTTTAAATAGCTGAAAAGAAATCCCGTGTATTTGACTTCCATTGTCACCCGTCCCGGCGGGCTCACCGGGTACAGGGGAAGATCGCTCCGAAACAGCTCAAAATTTGACTCGCTCGCCCGCAGATTCTGGTCGAAGGTAATTCTCGTATCGTTGTGCTCCGTGATGTAGGCATAGCGGTCATACTCCACAATGCATTTCGGCCTGTAGCAGTGAGCGTTCAAAAAAGCATAGAGCCACTTCGCCAGCGGTTCTTCCCTCTCCGTCAGAAAACGGTAATCGCCGTCTGTCATCCGCATGGACTCCTCCTGATTCAGAATCAGGGACCGCTTCCGCTGAAAGCCGCCCGTTTTTTCCTTTACCTCAAGTTTGGCTGTCTGTGCACCGGCGCTGTAGACCCGAAGCCGAATCTTCTGTCTTTCGTCGTAACCCTCCACCTTCTCCTCAAAATCCGTATCATGGAGCGTGTCGAAATAGAGGGACCGCACCAGATAGCCTTTCTCCCCATTATGCGGATCCGTCTCCATAAAAAAACCGAGCCGCCTCTTTATGTCCGCCATCTCCAAAGGCCCTATATCATATTTTACCTCAGTCCTAGTCACATCAAGCAAATTCAGTCCCTGCCTTTCGACACTCTGCCTGCAATAAACAGGCCAATTCCCGCCGCCGCAACCACCGCTCCTTTGGCAATTCTGGCGTTTTGTTTCTTATGATGTCTGTTATGACGACTGTTATGACGTTTCCTGCGCGGCCCTGACGTCACAGTAATCCGCGATACCGGCACTGCGGATTCAGGTACAGTAGATTCTGACACGGCAGATTCTGACACGCCGGGTTCTGGCACAGCAGATTCTGACACAGCAGGTTCTGGCACAGCAGATTCTGACACGGCTTCTGCCATGGACTCCGGCCCGTCGGTCACTGTCCCCGTCGCTGCCGCTGCCGCCATAGCAGTGAGCCCGGCCCTGTCTTCGCCCACCTCAGGGCGGGGAATACGCATCAAATCATTATAGCATTTAAAGCGCACCGCTTTTGCCCTTTTAAAATATTGAAAGATCATCCCTCCCACACCGCAGACGGCCGCTATCACCGATGAGACAATAAAGTCGCGCCAGATAAACCAGTATATTGTCAGACCAATAATACCCGCCCCAAGAGGCGCGGCAAGAAGATAAATATTTTTCCCGACCGCATTTCTGATCCGAAGCCTGTCCAAAACATAGCCGCAGATGATGTCTAGAAAATATATGATACATATGCCCAGAAAAGTAAGTGAAACCGTCAGAAACATCCTGATTACAAGACTGCCCGTCATAGGCTCTACCAGAAGAAAAGAAGCATAACAGGTCACGGCGCCGATTCCAAGAAACAGCACCGTCCTGAAATACTTATAACCCCAGAAACAAAAAAGAATCCCTACAAGCATCAAAACTATAACGCCCACAAACAGCAGCAACTCCTTTGTAAACAGCAGCTCACCCTGCCATTCGGGTACGTTTAATACAAATTTGTCCAAAATGTTCCCCTTTTCAAATTACACAATCCCAAAAACGACTGCAATTATTTTACCATTTTTAGTAATATTTGGCAACAATCGTCCTCGTTTCCCGTCCTTCTTTGTGAAATTCGCGCAGGATCATCTTTTATATTTTGTACTGTTTTTCAGTAAGATTAGAATATATGCTTTACATCCCGCTGCCATCCAATACTCAGCTTCGCAGCAGACCGAGAACCGCAGCGCTCTCGTGAATACCCTTCTCCCTCTCCGAAGGGTCCATACCCAGCTTGACCAGTCCCATAATACATGCCCCCACCACGGGCTCATAGCATGCCTGCACAACCTTCGCGCCCTGCAGCCGTTCCTGGATCTTTCTTATCACACGGCGGGTAAGAGGGTTGTCCGCTCCCTTAAATACACTTCCGGCCAGCACGATCTCCTCTTCCTCGGGCTTCATATCCATTTTTCGAAGCCCCGCCTCAATATACGCGACTATCTCATCCGAAAATTCATCCAGAAGGGAACATGCCGCCTCATCCTCCAATTTGGCAACCATCAGAATCTGCGGCATCAGGAAACGCAGTTCTCTCCGAAACTCGCTCTCCGTCATGTAGCGTTTAAGCAGTGCGTCCACATCAGTAACCTCCGCCTGTCCCAGAAACAGCGGTTTCAGCTTCGTAGGCGGGCAGAGGCCAAGCTCCGCGTCAAAGACTTTCCGCAGCGCACGCTTCGCCAGGGCGCTTCCTCCCTGCGCCTTCTCTCCCATATAGTCTCCATAGACGAACTGTCTGCCGCTTTTGTCGATCAGGGCGCCATTCATCCCCGTTCCCGCGCAGATCACCGCGCCATGGGAGCGCAGCGCGCCGCTGTAGAATGCAATAACAGCATCGTTACAGGCAAAAATTTCTTTTAGCAAAAGCCGTTCCTTTAGCGCGTCCCTTATCATTATGTCGTCACCGGCCCAATCTATACCTCCGACGCCTGCCACCGTATACGCGATTTCCCCTTTGCCAATCCCCGCGTTTCGTATCGCCTCTTCCGCAGCAGCAGCCATCTGCTCCAGCGCGTTTTCCACTCCCTCATCGGGAAAATAAGCCCCTTTCTTGATAGCGCTGCCTACAATAAAGCCGTCTTCCCGCATCACTGCAGCTGCAGTTTTCGTGCCGCCCTGGTCAATCCCCAGAATATGTTTTCCGCTCTTCCCCTTTTTTCCCATAAGTAATCCCCCTTTTTACTTCTCATGTGTGTATCGTTTTACATTCTGCTTTTATCCTAACCCAATTCCTCCACACCTGTCAACACACAAACTTCACATTCCGCTTTGTTTATATGTATTACAGGTATTCCAGTATACAAATTGATTGCGCATACGTATATCCTTCTTTTTCTATAAGGACAAATAGCGTTTTCCGCTTTTAACACTCGCAACTTTGGTGTTGACATTGCGAAACATCGTGTTACAATATAAATGTAAATTATGAAACATTTAAGAAAGGAAGACGGTATATGGCTACCATATCGGATATCGCGAAACAGGCAAACGTTTCCCGGACGCTTGTTTCCAGAGTCTTGAACAATAAGCCCGGGGTCAGCCCCGAGAACCGTAAAAAAATTCTGGAAATCATAGAAGAAAACCATTATGTCCCGAACGGTCTCGCCAAATCCCTGGTCCTGCAAAAGACAGGCACCATCGGGGTGGTCATGGATGATCTGTGCAATGACTTTTTCTTTCAGCTGATCCGCGGGCTGCAGGACAGCGCGGAAGCGCATGATTACAATATCTTATTTTGCAGCGGGCGAAAGGATATGGCCGCAAAACTGAAATATGTGGATTATCTGACAAGCGGCTGCACGGACGGCATCATCGCCTACGGGAGCTGTTTTGACGACGAAGAGCTTTTCCGCTACGTTGCTGCAAAATCAGCGAACAGCGTCCTGATCGAAAGCAACTTAAACAACTGCAGCGCAGACAAAATCCTGCTCGACAACTTCCGCGGCGCCTATACCGCCACCGAGCACCTGATTAAGCAGGGACGGAAAAACATCATCCACGTGACCTGTGATATGAATTACGACGTGGGGTTGGAACGGCTGAACGGCTTTGTTTCCGCCATGCACGATTACCGAATGCCGCTCGGCCCCGACTCCATCCTTTACGCCGACCACTTTGAGGATATCGCCTATCAGCAGATGAAAAGGCGGCTTTCGCAGGGCGAACGCCCGGACGCCTGTTTTGCAGGAGCCGACAAGCCGGCTTACGGCGTTTGGCGCGCGGTCCGGGAAGCCGGGCTTACGGTTCCGGGGGATCTCTCGCTGATCGGCTTCGACGACGACGTCCCCGATTCCAAGGACATACTGTTTCCTGCGCTCTCTACCATGCGCCAGCCCCTCTACGAGATGGGGCGTGCCGGTGTGGAACTGCTGATCGACCGAATAAGCAGGGCAGGGGGCGAACCCATCACCCGGATATTTGAAGCGGAACTGGTTTTGCGGGAGACATGTAAATAGGAAAAGAACAAAACTTTAAAATTTCTTTGCGCGGTAACAAATAGGCAACGGAGAGGAGCAATTATGACAGACAGAGGTTTAAAAATCGCAACCATCGGCGGCGGTTCCAGCTACACCCCGGAACTGATCGAGGGCTTTATCAAACGGTATGACAGCCTTCCCGTGAAAGACATCTGGCTTGTGGATGTGGAAGCAGGGCTGGAAAAGCTAAATATTGTCACCGAGCTGGCAAAAAGAATGGTGGAAAAAAGCGGCATTGACTTACAGATTCACGCGACGACAGACAGGGCGGAAGCGTTAAAGGATGCGGATTTTGTCACCACGCAGTTTCGCGTGGGCCTTCTTGACGCAAGAATCCGGGATGAAAAAATCCCGCTCCGTTACGGAAAAATCGGGCAGGAAACCACCGGCGCGGGCGGTTTTGCCAAGGCGCTGCGCTCCGTTCCTGTCATTCTGGATATCTGCCATGATATGGAAAGACTCTGCCCTGACGCCTTTCTGATCAATTTTGCCAATCCGTCGGGCATCCTGACAGAGGCGGCACTAAACCACAGCGCAGTCAGAGCCATCGGTCTTTGCAACTGCCCCATCAATATGATAAACGATATGGCGGAAAAATTTGACTGCGCCCCGGACGACGTGTTCTGCGATTTCGTGGGCATCAACCATCTGGTCTGGGCGATGCGGGTGCTGGTGCGCGGGGAGGATGTGACCGCAGAAGCGATTGAAAAGCTCTGCTCCGAATCGGCCAGGGAAGTGATGGCAAACATCCCGGAAATCCACTATGATCCCGTATTCCTTAAATCTCTGGGAATGGTGCCCGTGAGCTATCTGAAATACTACTATATGCAGCCGGAAATGTTCGCCGAGTGCGACCGCGCCGCGAAGGAGGAAGGCTGCCGCGCAGAGGTCATCAAACAGGTGGAAAAAGACCTTTTTGACCTCTATCGGGACCCCGCCCTGGATATCAAACCGCCACAGCTTGCAAAGCGCGGCGGCGCGCGCTACTCGGATGCGGCATGCAGCCTGATCGACTCCATCTACAACAACAAAAAGGACATCCAGACTGTGAATGTCCTAAACTGCGGCGCCAATGCGGACCTTCCCGACAATGCGTCCATCGAGCGCAACTGCGTGATCGACAAAGATGGGGCGCACCCCATACACATCGGGCGCACCCCCTTGAAAATCCGCGGTCTTTTGCAAAACGTGAAAGCTTACGAGCAGCTTACCATCGAAGCCGCCGTAACCGGCAATTATGACTGCGCCCTGCAGGCGCTTGCCACTCATCCGCTTGTCGGCTCCGCCACCGTGGCAAAGCAGATCCTGGACGATATCCTCGCGGAGAATAGCGAATATCTGCCGCAGTTCAATCACTGACCCATTTGGTCAAGAAGCGCAATCTTCACATCATAAAGCCTGCTTGAAAGATCAACATGTACCCTGTGCGGATTTACCAGACGCCTTGTCTCCTCCCACAGGGTATTCTGTTCTTCCTGGCAGTATGCGCGGATATCCATCACCTTCGGGGAAGTATAGCAGCACTCGCCGTTTTTGAAAATCGGCGTCATCAGCTCCCGCAGGCGATAACTTCCCGCAGGCAGTTTCGTCTTTTTCCACGGCTCTACCGGATCGAAAAGCAAAAGCGGCTCGTTCTCGTCATACGTCTCGTCCGCCAGACAGATCAGGTCCGCCTTTATTTTCCCGCTCTCCCTGTCATATACACGGTAGATCGTTTTATTGCCGGGATTCGTCACCTTTTCCGTATTTTCAGACAGCTTGATCTTCGGAATAAACTTCCCGTCGTCACCCATAATAGCTGCCAGTTTGTAAACACCCCCGAAAGAAGGGCAGTCCTTCGACGTAATCAGATGCGTACCCACGCCCCATGAGGTAATTTTCGCGCCCTGATCCTTTAAACTCTGAATCAGAAATTCATCCAGATCGTTGGAGGCGGAGATCACCGCATCGGAAAATCCTGCATCATCAAGCATCCTTCTCGCCTCTTTGGAGAGATAGGCAAGGTCGCCGCTGTCCAGGCGGATACCGTAAAAAGTCAGCGGGACGCCCGCCTCCCGCATCTCCTTAAAGACCCGAATCGCATTCGGCACACCAGATTTTAATGTGTCGTATGTATCCACCAGAAGAATACAGGCGGACGGATACATATCCGCATAAGTCCGAAACGCCGTATATTCATCCGGGAAACTCATGATCCAGCTGTGGGCGTGCGTCCCTTTGACCGGCACATCAAAAAGCTGTCCACAGAGCACGTTGGAAGTGCCCACGCAGCCGCCGATCACAGCCGCCCTCGCGCCGTATGTACCCGCGTCGGGACCCTGCGCGCGCCGAAGCCCAAACTCCATCACCCCGTCTCCCTGCGCCGCGTAGCAGACTCTCGCCGCCTTGGTGGCAATAAGGCTCTGATGGTTAATGATGTTTAAAATCGCCGTCTCCACAAGCTGTGCCTGCATAATCGGCGCAATCACCTTTACAAGCGGCTCTCTGGGAAAAATAACCGTCCCCTCCGGGATCGCGTAGACGTCACCCGTAAAGCGGAAGTCCGCCAGATAATCGAGGAAATCCCTCCCGAAAATACCTAGTCCCGCCAAATAGTCAATATCCTCTTTTTCAAAGCGAAGCTCTCTGATATACTGAACCAGCTGCTCCACCCCCGCCATGACGGCGAAACCGCCGTCGCACGGATTATTCCTGTAAAAGGCATCAAAAATAACCGTCTCGTTCCGATCCTTATTTTTGAAATACCCCTGCATCATCGTCAGCTCATACAGATCGGTGAGCAGCGTCAGGTTTTGTCTGTCCATGAGACCCCTCCTTTAATTTGCATACTTAAAGTTCTTCGTCTTTTCTTTTAATTCAGTCGCCTGCGTATGTAAGTTCCCCGCCCACTGCTCAAGTGTCCGGCTGACCCCGCTCTGTCTGTTCGAGATCGCAAGCGCCTCCTTGGAATCCTGCATACATAGATCCGTATTTTTCTCAATGGCCTCGTAAGATGCCGTCAAAACCTGTGTCGCACGAATGAACTCCTGCATTTCGTCGGCAAGGCCGCCGTTTATGCCGTCGAGCACACTGATATTTCCTTCCATCTCGCCAAACGCCTCCTGCACCTTTTCGGAAACTTCCGCAATCCCTTCAAAGGTCTGCCCGTACTGCTGAATCTCCGTCACAGTCTCCATGATCTGCGACTGTATTTCTTTCACAAGCGTGGCAATGTTGTTCGTCTGCTGCTGCGTCTCCTCAGACAGCTTCCCTATCTGTTCCGCCACTACCGCAAAACCTCTTCCAGCCTCGCCTGCGCGCGCCGCCTCGATGGACGCGTTGAGTGCGAGCAGATTGGTCTGTCCCGAGATACTGCTGATCGCGGAGACAATCTCCGTAATGCCGTTGGAACGCTCCTCCAGCATTCCAACATTCTCCTGTAAATTCATCACTCGCTCCGCACCCGCCGTCGTCGTCTGCTCCAACGTGCGCACGTGCCCGATGTTCTCAGCCAGCTTCCGATTAACCGTCTCCACAGTCAGCGCCATCTCAGCAAACTTTGACTTATAGTTCTGAATCCTTTCATCCAGCTGCATGAGTTCTTCCCTGCTGCCGTTTACGTTTCTGTACTGCTCCGTCAAAGTGTGATGAATGTTTCCCATACTCTGCTCCATCTGCCCGGAACCGTTCACGATGCTCTCCGTCACTTCCCTTAAACGCTCGGAAGAATCCTCTATGCGCTGCGACGCCTCCTCGGAAGTCTCCAGCACGCCGCGCAGACTCTGCATCAGTTCGTTGAATCCGCCGGCAAGCCTGCCGATCTCGTCTTTCGTGGTCACCGCCACATTTTCCGCAAAGTTTTTGGATGTCACGCATCTTTCCAAAACCGTGATCGGTCCTACCACCTTTCTCGTGATAAGCGCGATAATGATAACGCCTATCACTAAAGACGCTGCCGCCGCCACACCAAAACCCCTGAGCATGGAATAGGTGTCCTGGTACAGCACCGCCTTTGCCAAGGCTATCGCCACAACCCAGCCGCACGCATCCACCTTACTGCCATAGATCATCCTCTGTATACCATCATAATCCGTAACTTCAATTCCTGCAACCGTTTCTCCCGATTTCAGCTTCTCCGCCAATTCCCTGTATGGATTCCCCGAAAGCGCTGCCAGCGCGACAGGCGCGTCGTCCACAAATCCATAGGCTTCGTTTGGATGCACCATCAGTCCCTGACTCTGGTCGATCAGCATCGCATAACTGTCTCCTGCCACCTCGCACTGGTTGACGATTCCGACCACTTCATCAATAAAAATATCCTCCGCCAGCACGCCGGCAAACTGGCCGTCAAACTGAATCCGCTTTGAGAGTGTGATGACATAACGCCCCGTATCCGCGTCCTTATATGCGGATTCAAAATAAGTCTGCTCCGTATCCTTTGCGCCCAGATACCAGGAACGCTGTGTAAAGTCTACCGTGCCGTCCGGCATGTAACCGCTTCCTGCCGCCATCTGGTTCTGCTCGTTCGTATAATAAATATCATATAACGTATCGTCCCGCGCATTGCTCTTTTCCAGCATACTTGTGAGAAACACGCACTGCTCATCGAAGTTCGTTATCCCCGAAGCTTCCATTTCATCCGCTACCGTATCGAGGTAGATCACATACCCGTGAATCCATTCCGCGATCTTTTCTGAATTTTGCTTTGCCAAAAGTTCCGCGTTGCTGCCCTCCTTATCATAGAGCCGCCTGGACGCAACCGTGTAACTGATGCCGCTTGTTAAAAACAGACATATGATGCAAATAATACAAGTCACTACAATCAACTTTAATTTTAAGCTTTTCATTTGTAATCCTCCTCCAAGTCCGATATGTAATGATGCATAATCTACTATAGCATATTTTTTTCTGCTCTGTTGCGACAAATACCAGCAAAATCGCGCAAATCGAATATATTTACCTGACGTTTACTTTCGTGGGCAATTTCAGTGAAAAAAATCCGCAGGACTATCTCTAATCCTGCGGATCTACTTTCTTCATCAGCCCCTGTCTTTCTGCCGGGCGACTTTTTACTGTTCCATCTGTCTACCGAGAAATCCTGCCGCCGACTGGATCAGTTTCTGTTCCACTTCTCCCATCTTGGACTTGTGATCCATCTCCACCAGAATCACAGAACCGATTACATCCCCCTCACAGATAATGGGACTGATCGCCTCGTGGCTAAAATCATCTCCCTCCAGACTGACCTGAATAAAATTTCTGTCCCCCTTGGTCGCTACCACACTCTCCCTGTGATCAATTTTTTCTTCCAGTTCCCTGCTGATGGACTTGCCGAGCAGATTTTTCATGCCTCCCGACACCGCGATAAACTGATCCCTGTCCGTAATAAGCGCGATGTGCCCGGAAACCTGTGCCATACTCTCTGCATACTGCTTGGCAAAGGTTCCCATCTCACCGATAGGCGAATATTTTTTTAAAATGATCTCGCCTTCCCTGTCCGTGTATATTTCCAGCGGGTCCGCCTCCCTGATCCGCAGCGTCCTGCGGATTTCCTTGGGGATCACAATACGTCCCAGATCATCTATTCTTCTGACAATTCCTGTTGCTTTCATATCTTATAACCTCCGTCTGTAAGTCATAGCCTTATTTTCATTTTTTCTCTGTTTTTTTACTATTATTTGTAAGGCAGGAAATTATATGCATGAAAACTCCCGATTTCATTTTTTAAACGGGCAAAAAAATTGTCAGTTTTTCTTCTTCCGCAGCAAAATAATCCCCGTCGCCACCACAGCGACAATCATTATCAACCAGATAAAGTAACAGATTCCCAGGAATGTGGGACAGATATGGCACAGGCCGCACCTGCCGCTTTCTCCCGTCCCGTCCGCCTGTCTGTAGGCAAGCGCGTAGGCGGAAAACAGGTCCGTACGGATTGTTACCGTTTCCGGGTCGTCGTCCATATCCGTTAGAAGAGTGTATTCCCCACCGTGGGCACGGATAACGTAAAATGTCCTGCCGTTCTCCACAAGCTCCCTCGGTATTCCCATGACAACCTCTATCGGCTCACCCGTAGAAGTGACAGCATCCCAGTCGCCCTCGCCAATCCTGACGAATACGGAAATGTCAACATACCCTCCCAGCGTAAGTTCCGGCATCTCCTCACGGTATCGTACAAGACCGCTTTCTATTACCTCCTTATCCTCTTCCGCCACAGTTTGTGAAATATCCTTTACGTCTATCCTGACCTCTATGTTTTCACCGTCATTTGCAAGCTGTATCTGTTCCGGCGTCAATACCGTGTTCGCCACCGCTGCCGTATCATTTACCCCTGCGGTACATTTCCCGTCATCACAGACTACGCTGACAGTCACCGCACCTTTTTCCAGTTCAAATTTTGTGGCGGTTTTCTGGTTCTCCGTCAGATTTCCTGTTTCGACGGCTTCCCCCGGTATGGCAATCCTGCCGCCATCTGCTGCCGCCTGTACGATCCGTGCCGTTCCGCCTTCCGCCTGCTGCGCATTGTCTGTCTGTACCGCACTGCCCTCCGACTGCTGTCCGCTGTCTGTCTGTGCGGTTCCGCCTTCCGCCCGCTGCTCCGCCGTTATTTTGGCGGAATCCATGCCGCCCTGCTGTACCGTGGCTTTGTCCTCCTGCCCTGTGTCCTGACCCGGCTTTCTTTCCGGCTGTTTTGGTGTCTGTGCCCCATGCTGTTTTGCAAGGTCGCCCGCTGTCCCGGGAACTGGCTGGGGTGTCTTCACAGGCGCTGCTGTCGGCGGGTTAACCGGCTGCTGTGCTGCCGGTGGCTGCGGCGGGTTAACCGGCTGCTGCGTACCTGTGGGCTGTTGGTTTCCTGTCGGGTTTTGTGTCTCAGACCCGGCATGATCCGGCTTATCCTTATCCGACTCACCTTTGTCTGGATTTTTTACTTTTCTTTTGTATCCGCAGTCATTACAGGTGGTATCCCTGTCATTATCATAACGGTGTTTGCTCTTTGCACCCGCTGCGCCGCAGCTACATACCTTCCAGTGTTCCTTCGCGTCATGCCGCCATTCTTCATAATTATGCGTATGGCTCTCTCCTGTTGCCGGAATGGTTTTGTTGATCGTCACGTCGTCTCTCACAGTGCTGTCTCTCTTACTTACAACCGAGACATCTCCGCTGATATTTCCGGGCGCGTCTGAGGTTGCCTCCGTCTTGGACAAATCCCCTACCGTCACCGTCACATCCGTTATGCCCGCATTGGAAAGTGCCGTGTCGATGGCGTCCTGGATATCCTCTTTGGTCGTCTCATTCGTCACCGTGATATCCGCAAGGGCGTCCTGCACGATCTTTTTCGCCGCCGCTACTTTCTCGGCTTCTGTTGCCGGCAGTTTGGCTATGGTCTTATTGATCGTTACACTGTCTTCCACACTGCTGTCGTTTTGGCTTGTGACAGAAACCGTCCCGCTAAGACTTCCCGTTGCGCCTGTGGTTGCCTCCGTCTTGGACAAATCCCCTACCGTCACTGTCACATCCGTTATGCCCGCATTGGAAAGCGCCGTGTCGATGGCGTTCTGGATGTCCTCTTTGGTCGTCTCGTTGGTGGCGGTAATTCCTGCGAGAACATCCTGCACGATCTTCTTTGCCGCCGCTACTTTTTCCGCTTCCGACAATGGCAGTTTTTCAATCGTCTTGCTGATCGTTACGCTGTCACTCACGTCGCTGTCATTTTTGCTTACGATAGAGACACTTCCGCTGATGCTTCCCGGCGCGCTCGACGTTGCCTCCGTCTTGGACAAATCCCCTACCGTCACTGTCACATCCGTCATATTGGCGTTGGCAAGCGCTGTGTCAATCGCGTTCTGGATATCCGTTTTGGTCGTCTCGTTGGTGGCGGTGATATCCGCGAGGGTGTCCTGCACAACCTTCTTTGCCGCCGCCACTTTCTCGGCCTCGGAAGGCGTCACAGTCAAGGTCACCGCCTCGCTTGTTGCTGTGCCTCTGTCATTTGTCACCACACAACGATACCGATATCCGTCGTTCGTCTTATCCGCCGCAGAAATCGTATACGTGGAGGACGTCACACCTGAAATATTAACAAAAGTGCCGGTTTTCTTGTCGACCTGCCACTGGTAGCTCATCGTTCCCATTCCCTCCATGGCGTCCGCCGTGACAGAGAAGGTCACTGTTTTTCCGTTCTGTACCGTCTGGTCTGCTGGCTGTCCAGTGAAAAACGGCGATCCGTCCGTGATATACTTTGCATAATTACTCCATCCTGCGGCACCTTTGTAGCCTTCTGCCTTTCCTACCGGTACGAGAATGCCTTTACCCGCTTCCCCCGCTTTAACAAAGCTGCAGTTGTTGAATGCACCCGAACCAAGCGTTGTCGGCGGTGTCTCGCTGCACATCTCCACTTTTTTCAGCGCTCTACACCCAGAAAACGCCATATCCCCTATACTGGTCACCCCTAATGGTATCTCTATACTCGTCAGCTTACTACAATTTTCAAAAGCGTAACCATCTATCTTTGTTACCTTAGATGGTATCTCTATACCCTCCAGACTCCCGCAGCCAGAAAAAGCGCTATGTCCTATGCTGGTCACCTCCGACGGCAGCCCTATTCTCTTCAAACTGCTGCAACCACAAAAAACATAATTATCTATCTTTGTCACACCCGATGGCAGTTCTATATCCGTCAGTTTGCTGCAATTCATAAACGTCGATGTACCAATGGTTTTCACATTTGTTGACATTGTTACGCTCGTCAGTCCACTGCAGCCTTTAAACGCTTGTGTTTGTATTTTTGTCACACTGTCTGGTATTGTTACGCTTGTCAGTCCACTGCAGTTCTCAAAGGCATTCGCCCCTATGCTTGTCACGCTTGACGGTATTTCTATATTCGTCAAACTACTGCAGCCATAAAACCCTTTTGCTGCTATACTTGTCATGCCGTTCGGCAGCGTTACACTTGTCAATCCGCTGCAGCCCGAAAGCGTTTCCTCCCATATAGTCTTCACACCTGACGGTATCTCTATGTTCGTCAGACTTTGGCAATTCATACACGCCTGCTTTCCCATGTAAGTCACGCCTGACGGTATCTCTATGCTCGCCAGATTACTGCAATCCTGAAACGCTGTATCTGCTATACTTGTCACGCCATCTTTTATTATGACTCTTTTCACCTTGCCTATATTGTCAGTTGTTCTGCCATTTGTTTTCCAGTCCGTCATCCCCGCATCCGATTCAATCGTCAGCAAACCGTTATCGTCAAGCGTCCAGCCAGCATCTGCGGCAATATATGCCGCCCAATCCGTCCACTTCGATTTATATGCATCCGCCGTCCCTTTTGGTACAAGGATACCCTCTGTACCCGCTGTAACAAAGCCGCAGTTCTTGAATACATCAGTGCCAAGAGTCGGTGGCGTTTCCCCAAACATCTTTACTTTTGTCAGCCCTGTGCATCCTGAAAACGCCGTATCTCCTATGCTCGTCACTGCTGCCGGTATCTCTATGCTTGTCAGCTTCTCACAGTTCAAAAACATATTCATTCCTATGCCTGTCACATTTTCTGATATCTTTACACTTGTCAATCCCTGACAATTTGCAAACACTCTATATCCCAAGCTGGTCACGCTAGACGGTATCTCTATATTCGTTAGGCTTTCACAAGCAACAAAAGCCCCATCTCCTATGCCCGTTATGCCGGACGGCAACACGACATCCGTTAATTTAATACACCGAAAGAACGCGTTCGTTTCTATGTTCTCCACACTTGACGGTATCTCTACACGCTCCAGGCCCCCGCAATTCATAAACGCGCCCACTCCTATATTCTTTACGCCTGACAGTATCTTTACCCTCGCTAAGTTTTGACACGAAGTACCAAATGCCTGCTTCTGTACACTTGTCACACCGCCTTCTATTACAACTTCTTTCACCTTTCCACCATTACCATTATATGGTTTGCCATTGGCAAGCCAGTCCGTCATCCCCGCATCCGATTTAATTGTCAGCAAACCAGCATCATCAAGTGTCCAGTCCGTGCCAGAGGCAGCATATACCACAGCCTCCTCCATAAAATCAGCATACTCCCACCAAGCAGCAAGCTTTTCATAAATGTCTGCGGGTATCTGCGCCCGTTCTGTCTCCGTAAAGGCTTCATACAATTCCTTCAATTCTTCCGCCTCCGCGAGAGATTCCAGAAAGAGCGCCTCCCACGCCTCATATCCCTCTTCCCCCTCGCCGGGCGCATCTTCCAGCAGGGAATCCAGATCAGACAGGGTATTTGCGCGCTCCAAAAAGAGACGGACATTTTCGCTCTCCGCCACTGTCACGGTAATCTGCGGCAGGCTGACGCCCTCCATAAGCGCATACCCTTCCGGCAAAACGGCGGTAAAGAAATAGACGTCCTCTGTATCTTTGTCATACGCCGGGGCAGACTGCCATGTGACACCCGTAATGATAACTGTGTCCGTGTCATCCGCCTGACTTTTTTCTATGTTGTCAGCATCTTCATCCCTTTCCTTCTCTGACAAATTTTCTAACCGTTCGACGGTTATCACACGCTCCGTCTGATATTCGGGCAGGGTGACGGTATGGGTTTCCTGCTTAAGTTCCGTATCCTCCGATTCACCGGAAGGCGCACTGTCCCCCTCGCCGTCTGTTTCGTCAGCATTCTCTGTCATGGTCGTTTCTTCCGCAGCAGCCTCCCCTGGCTGTGTGTCCTGCTCTACTTGATCCACATTTTCGGTTTCTTCCGCACTGCCGGAATTATCCGCTTCGGTTTCTTTTCCGTCAGACGGCTCTGCTGTTTCTTCGCCGCTTTCTTCCCCGTCAGACGGCCCTGCTGTTTCCTCACCAGTTTCTTCCCCGTCAGACGGCCCTGTTGTTTCTCCGCCGCTTTCTTCTCCGTCAGACGGCCCTGTTGTTTCCTCACCAGTTTCTTCCCCGTCAGAGGGCTCCCCTGTTTCTTCGCCAATCTCATCTCCGTCAGACGGGGTCCTCGCATCCGTTTCCTCATCAACATCCCCGGTTTCCCTGTCATCTGCATCCTCATCTGGATTTTCCGCAGAGCCTTGACCGTCCTGCACCGCGACCGCCTCCAATGTATCAGGCAGAGCCAGTTCTTCCAACCCCGTCCCAAGCGGCACGGTCTGCTGCCTGATCTCTTCCGGCAAATCAGAAAAGCCGGATATGTACAGGTCTTTCTCCTCCTTTTCTCTTTCCGCCGCAAAGACGAAAAATGTCTCCAATATATTTGGATACGTCGCAAACAGTACGCACAGGCTTAGCACCGCCGCCAAGATACGCAAATGTCTTTTTCTCCTCGTCTTTATCCACGCTCTTTGTTCGTCCGTCCATTCCGTATTACCCATTTGTTTCCTCCTTCTTGATGTAGTATTTTACGTGAAACTATTAGCATGTACCCCCATATTTCTTCATAGATTTACTGCCGTCCGATCTGCCATCTTCTCACCCTCCCGCCAAACAAATATTTATGAGCAGAATCGAAATGCTCCGCATTTCTCGTTCGCGCAAAAAGCCGCTATCTCCGCAGGGACACATGGTTCTTGTCCCGCGAAGATAACGGCTTTATAATGTAATAACAGTCTTATTGTAGAGCAGACAGCAAAAAAGGGCGCAATAAAGCGCAGATCGCCTAATGCTTGCTTGCTTGCTTGCTTGCTTGCTTGCTTGCTTGCTTGCTTGCTTGCTTGCTTGCTTGCTTGCTAAGGATATCCTCTCTGTACATTTGTGTCAACTCCTTTTTCCTTAAATATTTCCTGAAGATTAAACTATTCTTCGCCAGATCCTAGATCAAGTAGTTATCACATTATACATGAAAGAGATTATTTTTCTACCGAAATGGTACAGACTGCGCTTTTTTTGGTATACTTTGTATATGTTGGTCGATTGCAACCGAAATTCACATCTTGAAAGCGGCATTTGTTGTCATAATATATTATACTGATTACCCTGTCAGAAAAAGGAGGTCATCATGACGAATGAAATAATAAAATCTCTATATGAAAGAAAATCTATCCGCATATTTACCGAAGAAGAAATATCTCGTGAAGATAAAAACAGCATTCTGCAGGCGGCATTGCAGGCACCTTCTGCTGGATGCCAACTGCTATATACTATCCTCGACATCACGGATGCGGGTAAAAAGGAAAAGATTGCCTTACTGTGTGACAACCAGCTCTTTATGGCTAAAGCAAAAATGATGCTTGTCTTTTGTGCTGACTGCCGGAAATGGCTTTCCTTTTATGAGGAAGCGGGACTGAAACCGCGCGATCCCGGCGCCGGTGATTTGCTTCTGGCTGTGGAAGACGCGCTGATTGCAGCGCAAAACGCAGTGACAGCAGCGGAAAGTCTGGGAATCGGCTCCTGCTATATCGGCGACGTCATGGAAAACGCGGAAGAGATGAAAGCGGTTTTACAGCTTCCGCAATATGTATACCCCGCATGTCTGCTTGTTTTCGGACACCCGACCGAGCAGCAGAAGCTTCGGAAAAAACCAGAGCGGTTCCGGGTATCCGATATCGTCTGTGAGAACAGTTATCAGGATAAGAGTGGTGCACAAATCCGGGAAATGTTTTTAGGAAAAACAGGCGGAAAAAGCTATGATGAATGGATGGAGGCTTTCTGGAAAAGAAAATACGAGTCGGATTTTTCCAGAGAGATGAACCGTTCGATGGAAATATATCTGAGGGATTTCCGATGACGCAAAGCTAATTATTGATGCAAAACCAGATCAATCATGTTATACTTTTGTTAATAAATTCAGATGCGCAGATAGCAAATAAAGAAGAAACGGAGGCAAGAAAAACTATGGCACATCAAAATTTATCCGCTGCAGAAGCAATGGCAAAGCTGAAAGAAGGAAACGAGCGTTACCTGACTGTTTCCAGTAACCCGGGAGATGTATCCCCGCAGATCAGACAAAAAACCTGCGAAGAGGGACAGACCCCTTACGCAACCATAATCACCTGTTCCGATTCCCGAGTGATCCCGGAAGCTGTTTTTACTGCAGGTATCGGCGAGCTGTTCACCATCCGCGTAGCAGGTAACGTGATGGATAATCACCAGCTCGGGAGCGTGGAATACGCTGCAGACCATCTCGGCACAAATCTTGTTGTCGTTCTGGGTCACACCAACTGCGGCGCTGTCGGAGCGGCTTTGAGCAGCAGCCCTGATGGATTTGTAAAGTACATAACCGATGAGATCAAAAAAGCAATCGGCGATGAGAAAGATGCGCTGAAGGCGAGCTGTCTGAACGTGGAGAGAAGCGTTTCCATCATCAAGGAGAAATTAAACCTCACTGATGAATCACCCCTCAAGGTGTGCGGTGCCATTTATCATATTGACAGCGGCAAAGTAGAATTTATGGACTAATCCTGAATTATCAAAAAGGGCGGAGGTAATTTTAACTTATGTCGCAGACATTATCGGTTCTCGAAATGGTACTACCAGTTGTAATCATGCTTTTTATCGGCTATTTTTGCCGCGTATCCGGCATTCTTACCAAGGAGGGGCTTGGCGGAATCAAGAGCGTGATCTCCAACATCACTCTTCCTGTAGTACTGTTTAAGGCTTTTTATGCCACATCCTATTCCCTTGACAGCCTGTTTATGTTCAGCGTTGTTTTCATAAGCTGTTCACTGGCACTGGGATGCGGTTTCCTTTTAAACCGTTTCGTACCCGACTCCAAACTCATGCCCTATCTGCTGTCCGGCTTTGAGGTCGGTATGCTGGGCTACGCCCTGTACGGACTGCTCGCCGGATCGGACCAGATTTCCTATATGGCCACTGTAGATCTGGGCCAGGTGCTGTTTGTGTTCACGGTTTACCTGACGCTTTTGAAAAATGCCACGGGACAGAAACCGTCCCTCAAAGAAATGTTAAAAGAAATGAGCAAAAACCCCGCTTTCCGGGGTGTCACCCTGGGTCTTATCGTAGGCGTTACGGGGCTCGGCAACTTGATTACCGCCTCCCCCATCAGCCCTATATTCTCTGCCACTATAGAGATGATCACACTGCCCACATCCGCTATGATCCTGATTATTGTCGGTTATGAGCTATCTTTGCGAAAAGATCTGATCGTCCCTGTGGTCAAGACCCTTGTTTTTCGAGCAGTCATTATGGGTGCGCTTTTATGTGCAGCCGCACTGATCGTCTTCCAGGTCATGCCTTTCGACAAACAGCTTTTTATGGCATTGGTTTTGCTGTTCGCCCTGCCCGCGCCGTTTGTCATCCCGCTCTACGCGGATGTGGAATCGGAAGGCATCTATATTTCCAACACGCTCTCCATGGGGACGCTGCTTACCATACTGGTCTTCATTGGACTGTCCATGTATGCGGTGGCATGATATTGTGATAACAATTACATAAAAGGAAACGCCTGTCAACCTGTTGTAGGATGGCCGGCGTTTTTCTTTTTATTTTTTCACACCCTTTGCCCCGGACAGATTGGCATTCTGCAAAATATTGCTGTCGAAGGAAGTCAACGTACTCTGTTCTTCCCGCTCCCTCTTGAGCGCCAGTTTTATCATGTCATCCAGAAGCTCCCTGTAGGGCTTTCCCAGCGCTTCCCACAGGTAAAAGGCAAGAGAGCCCGGGATAGGGTTGATCTCGTTTACATACACCTGATCCGTGTCCCTGTCAATCATAAAGTCAATCCGGGACACGCCGTTACATCCAAGCGTCTGAAAAGTTTTCACCGCCAGATCTCGGATCTCCTCCCGCTTTTCGGGTGTCAAATCTGCCGGAAGCTCTCTTCTTGCGGTTCTCATGCCCTCAGACCCGCCTTTTCCGCCCGCCACATATTTATCTTCATAGCTTAAAATTTCATCACTGGAGATCGGCTCCTCGCACTCAGAAGGCGCTGCCTCCTCGTAGTCTCCCAGAACCGCGCAGTTGATCTCACGCAGATTCATAATCGCCCGTTCGACAAGCACTTTCGGCCCGAAAGTAAAGGCGTACTCCAATGCCTCCCTCAGTTCTTCCCTGTCTTTCGCCACTTTGATTCCCACACTGGAACCCAGATTGACAGGTTTCACGATAACGGGATAAGGAATCTTTCGCTCCACCTTGTCGTAAGCCGCCTCTTCGCCGCCCTCGTATTCCTTCCCGTACAGTGTCACGCAGTCCAGAACAGGAATATTGTTGTCCTTAAGCACCGTCTTCATCACATATTTATCCATGGTGACCGCTGACGCCATCACATCGCATCCCGCAAACGGGATATTGTAATGCCTCAAAAACCCCTGCAGGGAACCATCCTCCACATTGGCGCCATGCACCACAGGAAACGCAACGTCGATCTGCGCCACCTCGGAACTTCCAAATTTCTTTTCCGGGTACTGAATCAGTTTTACGCCGTTTTTCTCCCCCATCAAAAAGACGCGGGTACTCTTTTTCAAAAGTTCCGGGATATTTCGGTAATTGGCAATATCCGCAATGAGCTCTCCTGTATAGAGCTCATTGTCCTTTGTGATATAGATGGGAACCAGATCATATTTCTCTTTATCAAAGGCATTGTACGCCTGTAAGCCAGAGATAACGGAAACCTCGTGTTCTACGCTCTTACCGCCAAAAAAAACGCCTACTCGAATTTTCATAATTGTTTATTGCCTCCTTCTATGTTCCCTATTCATTCCAAACCGCGCATTTCGCAAAATCGCGTCTTTAACACGGTCCTGTTCCTACGCATAATTATCCGGCAGATCGTTTTCAATCAGAATAATCTTCTGCTTTTCACCGGGGATCGCATTTACCATCCGAAACGCCTCCTGCAGATCATCCACCGGAATCATCCTGTTTTCCGGGAATCCGGCTTCCAAAAGCCCATCCTGAATCGGCTTTGTCTGCTCTTTTCCGACGAGCACGGCATAGTCGCACTTATCGGCGGCATAGACGCCTACTTCCTTATTTTCATCATACTGCTTTTCACCCAGTTCTACCATACCCGGCGTCAGCAGTATGCGGAGCTCCTTGAACATTGCCAGCGTATCGAGCGCCGCCTCAAAACCGTTTTTGTTGGAATTGTAGGCGTCGTCCAGCAATATCCTGTCGCCCTGTTTCACTAGCTGCAGTCTGTGGGGAACGCTCTCCAGCTGTTTCACCGGGTAGAGCAGCTTTTCCATGGGAATCCCCAGCGTGTGCGCCACGGCAATAGCTCCCGCAATATTCTGCACATTGTGGCTGCCCACCAGCTTTGTGTGAAATTCATATTCCTTCCCGGATTCATCCTTCATTTTAAAGGAAGATCCCCTCGGGGAAACTGCTATATCATAGGCGCAAAAATCCGCGTCCTTTTCCGTAATCCCATAGCTGACTATGTTTTTATCTGTCCCGGCATTTCTGATGTAAATATTGTCATAATTTAGAAATACTTTGCCGGATGGCGACACTGAATCCGCCAGTTCAAACTTGGTCGATACAATATTTTCTATGGTGTGAAAGCTTTGCAGGTGCTGCGGTCCTATGGAGGTAATGATACCGTAGTCCGGATGCACCAGATCACAGATCTCTTTGATATCCCCCACTTCTCTCGCACCCATTTCACAGATAAAAATCTCGTGGAATGGTTTCATATTTTCCCGGATCGTCCGCACCACGCCCAGCGTGGTATTATAATTTCCCGGTGTATGCAGTACATTATACTGTGTGGATAGCAGCGCGCTCAGATAATACTTCACGCTGGTTTTTCCATAACTGCCCGTAACGCCTATAATTTTCAGATCTGGCATCTCCCGCAGAATGCGTGCCGCGTCATTGATATAATACTGGTCAATCTTCTTCTCAATCGGGTGGTTGATCCCGTTGGCGAGTACAGTCAAAAACGGCTGCAAAACGAACATGAGCAGCAAAATCAACTCTATATTTCTCAGCAGCGGATGCTCCGGCAGCGGCAATAACCCCTGAGAGGTCAAAAGCATCCCCCCACTTGACGCCACCCACAGCCCGGGAAGTAAAGCCAGCACCGCTGCAAGGAGATATAAAATACCTGTCGTGACAAGCATCCGTTTCACGCGCGGTGTATAAACCAAAGGTTTCTTCGCCTTATGCGGTTTGTTCACCAGAATGGTCATCCCGTTCATAACACAGGCCGCAATCATACATCCCCTGTTCCCCGCCATCACCAGAGGAAGTGAAATCAATGCATACAGGCATTTCCCAAGCAGTCTTCCCACATTGGTATGCACCCGCATCCATTCCCCATACTCCCTCGGCTTATAGGAATTTTGCTGAAACATATGCATCAGATATAAAATATACCAGACCGCCCCCACCAGATAAGTGGCGAGCCAAATGCCAAAAAAAATCATATCCATTCCTGCCTGTGATTCCTCTCTGCCTTGTTTAAAGCCCAACGATCCTCTCAGCCAAAAAACGCCTGCAGCGCTCCGTTTGCCTTCGCCGGCTGTTCCGCGTAGGAGAAATGTCCCGCTCCCTCGCACACCACCAGTCCCGCATCCTCGATCAGCTCTTCCATCCGTCTCGCGTCCTCTATGGGCGTGGCAGTGTCCAGATCACCCCAGATCAGAAGCGTCGGGCACTTCACCAGATGAATGAACGGCTCCAGATCCTCGTTGACCACCTTCACAAGCGTAGTCCGCATCAAGGGCGTCGCGTTGTTATAATCTGATGAACCACGCCTCCGACGCATCTCTTCCACTGCATCCGGGTAGAGAAAGTGCATCACCTTCGTGCTCATAAAAGTCCTGCCAATCTTATAACATCTGAGGCTCACTTTCTGCCGCAGACTTTTCTTCGGCAGAATCCCGGCACTGTCGATCAATACCGCGCGCTCCACGGTAAAGGGCAGGTTTTCTCTCGCATTCATCTTGAAAAACACCCTGCCGCCAAAAGAGTGTACCACCACGCTCAGTCTTTCTATCGAAAAGGAAGCGATAAACTTCATGACGAAATCCACATAGTCATCCACGCACCACGGTTTCGGCGGTTCGGGTGTCTTCCCAAATCCCGGCATATCAAGGGCAATCACCCGTCTTCCCTGTTTCAGCGTATCAATCACGCTCCGATACAGAGTGATATTGGCTCCCCATCCGTGCAGCAGAAGCACGATTTCGCCCTCACCCTCGTCTATATAGTTCACAGATATTCCGTCTATCTTTTTAACCATAAAATCTCCCGCGCATCTGCATCCATTTTCAATTTATGCGCCATTTTATACCTATGTTCATTCATTGGCAAATATGTTTTCGCAGCGTATCATAACCACAGCCGACACACATCCGTCCGCGCAATCCCGTTTTGATCTCTCCGCGCGCTGAACACATACATTTGTATTGTACTGTATTCCTACCGTTCTATCAACCGAAAAATGGGCTAAGTCGTGGCATTTGTATCTCATCTTCATAAACTATGCCCACTATTCCGCCATATAATCCGCATAATCTGTTTCGCTGGCAAATAACATATATGTTCCATTCACATATCCCATGTAACCGCTCTCTACCGCATATCCCTTCATAAATAAATCCTCCTTTCAGTCCCGGTTCGCCTATTGGCTTGGCGAACTTGTGTTCTGAAAAGAGGATAGCATTTGTACAGTCCCTTATTTGGGACTTAAAATATCAACTCATACTTCAAATTAATTCTACGCCGAAGTCGACACCTTCACTCCTGTATCTTCCGACTGTTTCACTTCCCCCGCACTTGAGTAAAACACAGGTTCCAGATCCGCCTTCGGTTTCGGGGACGTGCCTGTCTCCACATCCGTCCCGTCCGCATCTGATCCGGCGGCCTGGGTGTTCTCTTTCAGGAGAACCCTGCCGTCCTCGCTGATCTCGACGGTGTCCACGATTTTATCGCCCTTATTTTCCTTCCTCTCCTCCTCAAGTTTCTTCTGCTGTTCCTCCCGTTCTTCCCTGCGGTTCTGGATCATCTCCTCGCGCTGCTTTTCCGCGATTTCCCGGGTTTCCTCCGCATCCTTCTTCATGCCTTCATCGGCTTCTTCCTTATACTCGTAGGCGTCTTCATGAAAATCGCTCATATATCCCATCGCCCGCTCCATCATTGCGGTGTCCCCCTTACGCCTCGCCTCCTTATACACCCGAAACGGCGTGTTGAGCATCTCAATATTAGTCCGCGCACCAATTAATCCTTCCATCGTCTTTGTATGCATAGTCAGCTCCTCCTTTATCAAAACATCTGCCTGTTTCATGTATCGACGAGGAAACCCGTATCTCTTAGCACCCTGTTTCAAACACCCCGTTCCATGTCATATGCGGTCTCCCCAAGTGGCAGCAGCACGGAAATATCATATACCCCATTGTGTATCTCCGTCTTCATAACGCCATTGTATTCCCGCACCACATCGCCCACATTCAGCAGACCTATTCCATGCCCCTGTAGTTTTTCTTTTTCGGCTTTTTTAACCACATGCTTTTCCGCCTCGTTCATACTGTTTTTTACTTCCAGCAGAAAGCAGCTTTTGACAGCCCCCGCCTGTACCCGGATAAAGGGCTGTAATCCCTGCCCGTGCTCTTCCCCCGGCAGTCTCCCGCATGCCTGCAGCGCATTGTCCAGTATATTTCCGAAAAGGACGCACAGATCAAACTCGTTGATCTGGCACCGCCTCGGTATCTGTACGTCACATTCCCATGCGATTTGTTTTTCCTCCGCCGTTTTCCGTTTCTGACACAAAAGCGCGTCCACCGCCCTGTTTCCCGTAGCCTCCTCATTCGCCCCAAGCTGCGCGCTGTCCTCCATCCTTCTCAGATAATCCCCCAGCTTTTCCCATGCCTGCTCCTCCCACAGGCCGCGCATCGCGAGCACATGGTTTTTCAGGTCATGGCGCAGCCGTTTAGCCTGACTGTACTGCTCCTCCAGCGTTTGATAAACCGCCGCCTGCATCCGATACTGTTCCGCCTTTTTCTGTTCCAGGTAAATTCGGTCCATACCGAATACATATACCCCCACCGCAAACAGGGACAGACCCGATAAGACGCCCCACCCGATGTGACTGAAAATCTGATCGTAATACGGCCCCATGTTTCCGTTGCTTCTGAAAAGGACACCGTAACTTGCTCCCCAATTCGCCATATAGATCACTGTCTCCATCACAAGCAGTGGAAGGGTCAGCACCGCATACCAAATCCATGACTTCCCCTGAAAAACCGCTTTCAGCCGCTTTCTCATCCCGCATACCGCAATGGCCGCCACGGCAAAGCTGACCCATTCCAGCAGCTTAATTTCCTGTTCTGCAAAAAAGGGAACTTCTACGCATCCCGCCGTGTGCTTCCAAACCAGTCCCAGACACGAAAACAGAGAAGTAAAAAAAGTATCAGCCAGCGTGACCAGCGTGACCACAGTCACAATCATGGACGCTGCCCGCACTGCCTGTTGTGCCCGCCCGCTAAACCGCATCACACAATCCCTCCCCTATCTCTCATGTACTTCAATATTTCCACGCAAAACGCCTCATACCGCCTCTTGGCAATGGCAATCCGTTCTCCGTTGTCAAGCACAAGTTCCTGCCTGTTGTACACATCCACATACTTTAAATTGACAAGATAGCTTTTGTGACAGCGCACAAACCCCTTACCCTGCAATTCCCTTTCCAGAAGCCCGATCTGCCCGTAATAGCTGAAAACGCCTCCCGTTCCGTGTGCGTCAATCATACGTCCCCTGATTTCAAAATAATAAATATCATCCAGAAACAGTTTTTTCTTCTGCCTGTCCCTGCTTACAATGATAAATGCCTGCGACCGCTCCTTGGTTTTGCGGACGGCTTTTAGCAGCACTCTTTTCAGTTTTTTATCCTCAATCGGTTTTAGCAGATACTGAAACGCCTCCACGTCATAAGCGTCAAACACATAGTCCCGGCTTGCGGAAATAAAGACCAGCAGTTTGTCATAGGCTCTTTCCCTGACACGCTGAGCCGTTCTCAATCCGTCCAGACCATCCATGATTATATCCAGAAAAATGATGTCAAAGCTTTCCGATGACTGCAGCAGTTCCCGCCCACTGTAAAACTGCCGTATCGTGCAGGGCACTCTCATCTCATCCAGGATTCCCCTGATCCTTGTCGCCGTCCTGCTGCACTCCATGACCTCGTCGTCGCATACCGCGATCCATAACATGCTGTACCTCCCGTGAAATGCTCACTTCGCCCGCGCCTGATTCCCTGCTTTCCAAACTCAAAAACCCTGCCGCGCTCGATTTCCTGCTGATATGATATATCGGCACGAAATGCGGCCGCGTTTCTTTTCCTGTCACGAACGGCGCCTCCTGTGTAACAACCGTCCGACCGTAAAATAAGAAGAGCGGCAACTCTATCTATGTATCAATAGGTTTACCGCTATCACTTATATCATGTCACTAATGATTTATGCACTTGTTAAAGTCCCTGTCATAGACATATTGAGGTTCTGTTTCAATCGCCACTGCCCATCCCCCGCATCCTACGGTACAGCTCCCGAATCTTCCCGCCGTCAGCCAGCCCTTCTGAAAAGGCAGTTGCGCTTCCGGCGGCCATCCCCATATAAAAGGCGTGCTCGTAGTCATGCCTTTCCAGCCATCCTGCCATGAACCCTGCCACCATGGAATCTCCCGCGCCGACGCCGTTTATGAGACTGCCCGCAGGCACAGGGGACTCAAATACGCTGCCGTCCTCCGCAAGGAACACCGCGCCCTGTCCCGCCATGGACACAAGCACATTGCGCGCTCCCACCTCCTGCATCTTCCTTGCATAGGGAATAGCGGATGCCCTTTCTGCAAGCGTCACGCCAAATAATTCACCGAGCTCATGCTGGTTTGGCTTAACCAAAAAAGGATGCAGGGGCAATGCTTTCACAAGCGCTTTCCCGGAAACGTCCACCACGGTCAAAACACCCTCAGACAGCCTATCCATCATGTGCAGATAAGTATCCTGCGGCAATGATGCGGGAATACTCCCGGACAGAAACAGCACATCGCCCGCAGTAAGCTCTGAAAGTCTCTCCTCCAACAGGGCCACCTTCTCCTTAGGTATAGCCGGCCCCTGCCCGTTGATCTCCGTGCCCTCCACCGACTGCAGTTTTACATTGATTCTGGTAATCCCTTCTTCCAGCGCAATCAGGCCGTTCCCTACGCCGCGTGCCGCAAGCTGCCTTGCCGCCTCCTGCCCGGTGAATCCCGCCACAAAGCCAAGCGCGGTGCTTTCCAGCCCCAGATTCTTTAACACCGTTGAGACATTGATGCCCTTACCGCCCACGGTCAGGATTTCTGATTCCGTCCGATTGGTATATCCCAATCTGAAATTGTCTACCGACACGGTATAATCCAGAGAAGGGTTTAAAGTTACGGTATAAATACGATTCATATAGTTACCTTCTCCTGTCAATCCCGGTCCGTTTATAATATGCCGCTTTATCTTTGTACATCTGCGTCTCCGCCGCTGCGAGCACGACGCTGACCCCGGCTTCACTGTCCTTCTCCCAGTCAGCGCCCACCGCCATATTGACGGAAGCCTCCGCCATAATGGTTCTCAGCCGCGCAACCCTCTCCCGAAATTCCGACTCACTGATACCCGCACAGATCGCCAGCAGTTCGTCTCCGCCGATGCGGAACAGCTCGTAGGCGTCCCCAAAAGCCTCCTTCATACAGCCGCTTGCGGCGAGAATCAGGTGATCTCCCGCCTCATGCCCCTCCGCGTCATTCACCCGCTTCAGTCCTGTGATATCCCCGTAAACGATTCCCACACTCTCCCTGGGGCGCATGCCTTCCGTATACTTGACCATGGCATAACGGTTTCCGATCTGGGTGAGCTGGTCCAGATAAGACATTCTCTCCAGATTTCTGACAAGATTGCGCATTTTCAGCAGGGATTCAATGAAATGTCCCATGATCTGAAGCATATTGGAAATATAGTGCAGAGACTCTGCCGGCGGATTATCCACCCCGTAAAACCCGATTACCTTTCCGTCCTCATACAGCGGCACTACCGTAATTGAAGAGATTTCCTGCTGTTTCAGTATTTCATATTGGAGCGGATTCTTTGTCCTGACGTCCTCGGTATCCTCAATCACCACGCACTTGTCCTCTGCAAAGAGACAATACCATCCCTCGCAGACTTCCGGCGGCACATTCTGCAGATTATCCTTTTGCGGACTCACTCCGCTCGCAACCCACTCGTATGTGTTGTCGTCGCCGCCCTGTATGTTTTTTTCAAAAATATATACCCGCTCGCCGCCAAGCGCCTTGCCCAGATACTCAATCGCAATCTTTAAGGAAGTATCCGGGTCCGAAGCAAGCATGGCGGTCCGCAGCGCCTCGTTGATCAACGCCTCCCTGTTCTGGTAGTCACGGATGATCTCATTCTGCTTGGTGTCCGCGCTGATATCAATGGAAATCTCTACGCGCAGTCTCCTGCCGTCCACCTCTATCACGGTATCTTTCACCATGATATGCCTGTTGTAAACGGGATTGAAATATTTCCACTCCTTAAACTGCCCCGGCACAAGTTCCCTGTTATTACAGATCTCGCACGGCGCGGAGGCATTCTGCAGCACCTCGTAGCACTTTTTCCCTCTTGCCTGTTCCAGAGAAGTAAGCCCACAGATCGAAAGCGCCTTCTTATTCATATAGATAAATTCATAGGTGTCCACGTCCGCGACGTAGACCAGTTCATTCATGTTTTCAAAAAATTCCCAGATGGGTTCCATCTATTATTTGTCTCCTTTAAAAACTGCGGTCTCCCTGTCATGTCCATCTTATTTATCATATCACAGAGCAGACAACAATTCCATTAAAAGAAACATTATAACCGATAAATCCCCGCTGAACACGGTGCCGCCGCAAAGCCGCCCGCCGCGCCTTCGATCTTACCCCCTATCGTGTAGAGCGCTTCGCCGGGGATAACACCGCCGCTTAAAGGCTGCTTTCTGTCAGAAGGGTTAATGACTACCAACAGTTTTTCATCCCCGCTCTTTCGTACAAACATAAGCGGGTAGTTATCGCTATGCAAAAACTCGATTTCCCCGTCGTTTCGCAGCGCCGCATGGGACTGCCTCAGCGCAATCAGCCGCTTTACCTCACTGTAAAGGGAATCCGCATCCCCGGCCTGCGCTGCAACCGTCGGACGGTCCTTGGCACTGTCCTGCGCCACATAAAGCATTTCCGGCTTCGCCGATGAAAAGCCGGCATTCAGGGAACTGTCCCACTGCATGGGAGAACGGGATCCCGTCCGCTCATAACCGCCTTCCACGGAAGCAAGCCCCTCCACATACCGCATGCCAATCTCGTCACCGTAATAGATAAAAGGCGCGCCCGGCATGGTCAGAAGGAAGGCAAAAGCCAGCTTCATCTCCTCTCTGTCAAGCCGTCTTGCCAGTCTGTCCATATCGTGATTGCCCGAAGGAATGCAGATCAGCCCGCCGCAGGACTTTGCGTAGCTCTCCTGATATTTCTCCCAGAAAGCGCTGACGTCCCCTTTTCCCCTTCTGGAAAACCAGGGCTCGTCGCAGCGGAACAGATCGTTATAGTGGGAAGGTCCGAAATGCAGCAGGAAATCCATGTGGAACCCGCCTGCCAGAGCCTTATCCGGCTCGCCCCACTCAGAGACCATCACCGCCTCTGGAAATTCCAGGTCCAAAAACGCCCGTATATCCTGCCACAGCCTGATGGTTCCTTTGCCTTCCTCGTCATTCTTTACAAGCGACCCTGCCATATCCACGCGGAACCCGTCGCAGCCCGCCTGAAGCCAGAAACGCATCACTTCCTTCATAGCTTCCCTCGTAGCCAGAGGGCCCGGCTCATCCATGCCCTGCTGCCATTTTTTCTCCGGATTCGGCTTATAATACCCGTAGTTGAGCGCCGGCTGATGGGAAAAGAAATTCACCCCGCACGCGCCTACGCGCTCCGAAATCCCCTTAAGCGCATTCATCCCGTCAGGCGCTTCCCATGTGCTGTCCGTCCACACATAGCGATCCGTATACTCGTTTCTTGCCGCCTTCATGGACTCATGGAACCATCTGTGGTTCACCGACGTGTGTCCCGGCACCAGGTCAAGAAGCACATGCATCTCCCGTTTATGCGCCTCCTTAAAGAGCCGCACCAGATCCTCGTTCGTACCGTAACGGGGCGCAACGGTGAAGTAGTCCTCCACGTCGTACCCTGCATCATAGAAAGGCGACTGGAAACAGGGGTTCAGCCAGAGCGCGTTACAGCCAAGCTCCTTAATATAATCCAGTTTTTCAATAATACCCTGCATATCCCCGATACCGTCAGCGTTAGTATCGTTGAAAGACTGCGGATAAATTTCGTAGAAAATCGCTGTGTTAAGCCAGTTTGGTCTGCCTGCCATAATAGGTTCCTCCTCTATCTGCATCGTATTTGTTCCAGTGGGCACATTCGCTCCCAACTATCTCTTTTCCAACACAATACTCGCATAAATAGGCAAAATCAATCGCAAATGCTATCATTTTCTGATATTATAATATCACGCAGTCATCGTGCCCGGGCACTCTCTCCAGACTACTTTATATAAATTTCCGAGACCGCATCTTCCACGCCGTTGATCTGCAGCCTGACATACACTTTTCCGTTCTCAAATTCATTTAAGGGGTATGCCAACGGTTCGGAAAGATTCGTCACATCCACGGATTTGACTACATCCCCCTGCACCAGCCACAGGATGAGCGTTGCGCCCTCCGGCACCGTGCCGCAGGAAATATCCGCATGAAGCATCTGGGTATCCGCGTTCGTGACCGTCATATTCTTTTCTTTCACAAATCCGTCGCTGGCGCTTTTAACATGCAGCTTCCAGACGCCGTTCCGATAGGTGCCGTAGTCCAAAATCACACCCGTGTTCCACACCCGGCCGCCGGAAGTAACGTTTGTGTTGATACCGTTTCCCGAAGCCGCGCTGACGATAAACCCTGTCAGACATACGAGCATAAGCGCCATGCTCACAATACCGCCCAAAATAAATGTTAAGTGGTGCGTTCCCTGTTTTGCCATCATAGGATTATCCTCCCTTTCGTTCTTTGTTCCACATGCTTCACAATAGTTTGCGGTCACAGAAATCCGATGCCCGCAGGCCGCACAAACCGTTTTCACTTCCGACCGCCGCAAAAAGTAGATCAGCAGTCCGATAAAAGGCGAGACCGCAAAAACTACAAACGCCCACACTACCGGGTCGTCGCCCCGCCTTTTACAGTCCTGATACACCCACGCTGCACAAAAAGCGGAAGCGCATATTGCAAAAAAAACAAAACAGACAATCAAAGCAGGATACAGCGCGGAGAGACCGCCAAGACCACCGTTATTCAGGAAACTCATACCAATACACCCCTTTTCTCAATGCGAATCGTAATCTCCTCTTTTATGTTCGCCCTTTTTAAGCCAACCAGAGTAAGCAGTACCCCCGCCGCGCCGACATAAAGGCAGCTCCCGGCGGCAAAGTAAGACAAATACATATTTTCAATTATGATCCGCGCCAAAAATGCCAGCATTGAAAAGGTGATCAGATTCAAAACCATCGGCACATACCAAAGTGACAGTTTACGCATGACAGGCTGCTTTTGCAGGACAGCTTCCTGCTCACGCAGAACCGCTTTGAGTCTACGGTTCAGTTCCGGGGACGGCACATCCGCCATTTCCACAGACGCCCGGATTGCTTTTTCTATTTCCAAATCAGAACGATTATCTACCATAACCTGCTTCCTCCAATCTTTTCTTTATTAAGCTTCTTCCCTTGAACAGCCGGCTTTTCACAGTGCCGGGCGGTTTCTTTATGACAGCCGCGATCTGCTCCACGGAACACTCGGAAAGGTAAAATAAATACAGCGGCACCTGGAATTTTTCCGGGAGCGTCTGTATGATCCGGCGCACCTGCACAATCAGTTCTTTCTGAAGATAACCTTCTTCCACGTCTCCTTCAGACTGCATAACCGCCTCCATCTCCTCATCCATATTACTACAAGGCGCGATCCTATTCCGGCGCGCCTGTTTTCTCCTGTCACTTTTCCAGAGATGATAGGCGAAAGAAAAGAATAACGCTCTCGGGTTTTTCTCCCAGTCAAGCCTCCGCTCTGTTTCTAACGCTCTCAGAAAAGTCTGCTGATACAAATCTTCGGCATCTGATTTGTCCATACAGAGTTTCAGGCAGAATCTATATACGTCCGTGCCGAAATCATCTATGCATTTTTCTATTTCCCCCGCATTCACCGCCTCACCTCCCCTTCCTGTTCACCTTATATTCGTCATGTAATTGCGTGAGGTTCATTTTTAAACAAGAAATTTATAACAAGAATTTCAAACACAAGTAACATCTATTCGCACACACCAGGTTAATTAGATTGATTTTTTGCACCCTTTTGCATATACTATAAGAAAGAGAGCAAGGAGGGCAGACTATGGCGCAAGCAACTTTCAGCGTCCGAATGGACGAAACGTTAAAAAAACAATTTGACGCATTATGTCAGGAATTTGGCATGAACACTTCCACCGCAATCAATGTATTCGCAAGGGCTGTGGTAAGACAGCGCAAAATTCCTTTCGAGATTTCATCCCCCGAGTCGAATATCACGCGAGAAGGCGCAATGCAGGCATTTATGGCTTTACGGGCACAAGCCAAAGACAATGGTATAACTGATATGAGTTTAGAGGATATCAACAAGGAAATTAATCTTGCCCGTATGGAGGCTGACCTATGATCTGCTATGCAGTTATTGACACCAATGTACTCGTATCAGCATTGCTCTCAAGCAAGGATGATTCCGCTACTGTCCAGATAGTTGGGCATTTAATCTGCGGCACAATCATTCCTATATACAGCAATGCCATTGTAAAAGAATACCGGGAAGTTCTATCCCGAAAAAAATTCGGCTTTTCCAGCGAAGCTGTAGACTACTTACTCTCTGCCATCGAAAAGTACGGTATGCTGGTTGAGCCCTGTCCTTCCGGAATGGTTCTTCCAGATATGAAAGATTTGCCCTTCTATGAGGTCGTTCTGGAAAAGCGCAGTGATGACGCTTATCTTGTTACAGGAAATATCAAACATTTTCCTCAAGAACCTTTTATTGTAACTCCGCGAGAGCTTCTTGATATATTTGAAAACTGTAAATAACCTGCAAATGGGACAGATTTCTCTGTCCCATTTGCCCATCACATACAATACAGGTATTTTGTTCCCAAACCACCCTTTCCCTGCATCAGCCCACTCCGCCAAGCAGCAGTTCCTCCATCTTGTTAAGCGCCTCCCCCGTCAGCATAAGCAGTGTCTCCTCATCCTTCTCGATCACCCCGCACTTTCTGTAGTGGAGGTAAAAGGTGGGATCACCCTTCGGGTCAAACCGCAGCCGCCCGCCGTAATCGCTTATGAGAAACGGAATATTTTCCACCCGGATCGGTGCGTCGGGGCGAAGCGTAAAACTGATCCGCTCGTTCTTTCCCTTTACCTCCGGCATATAAAGTCTGTGGGCGTGGGAACGGATCAGCGCAATCCGCAGAAGATTCTCCACCGATTTTGGGACTTGACCAAATCGGTCAAGCAATTCTTCCCGCATATCGTCGCATTCATGCTCATTCTCAATTCCCGCAATCCGCTTATAGATATCCAGTTTCTGTACTTCGTTCACAATGTATTCCGGCGGGATGTAAGCGTCCACATCCAGATCCACAAGGGTGTTGAAATCCTCGATCACGGAAATGCCCTTCTTCGTCTTGACCGCCTCGTTTAACATTTTGCAGTAGAGGTCATACCCCACCGCCTGCATATGACCGTGCTGGCTCTTTCCAAGCAGGCTGCCCGCACCGCGTATTTCCAGGTCGCGCATGGCAATCTTAAAGCCGCTGCCAAGCTCCGTGAACTCCCGGATTGCCTCAAGCCGCTTCTCCGCCACCTCCTTTAGCACCTTATCCCGCTTATACATGAGGAAGGCGTATGCCGTCCGGTTGGAGCGCCCCACGCGTCCCCTGAGCTGATAGAGCTGGGACAGCCCCATCTGGTCAGAATCGTGGATAATCATGGTATTTACGTTAGAAATGTCCAACCCTGTCTCAATGATGGTGGTCGCCACCAGCACGTCAATATCCCCGTTCACGAAATCAAACATGATCCGCTCCAGTTCCGACTCTTTCATCTGCCCGTGGGCGAACGCCACATTTGCCTCCGGCACGAGATCGCTGATCGCCGCCGCCACATCCGCGATATTGTTGACTCTGTTGTAGACGTAATAAACCTGTCCCTCCCTGGCAAGTTCCCGGACAATCGCCTCCCTGACCATCTCCTCATTGTACTCGCAGACAAAAGTCTGGATCGGCAGTCTGTCCTCGGGCGCCTCCTCCAGCACGCTCATGTCCCGGATGCCCACAAGGCTCATGTGGAGCGTTCTCGGGATCGGCGTCGCCGTCAGCGTCAGCACATCCACATTTTCCTTCAGTTTCTTGATTTTTTCTTTATGGGCCACACCGAAGCGCTGTTCCTCGTCGATGATCAGAAGGCCCAGATCTTTGTATTCCACATCCGCTGACAGTACGCGGTGGGTACCGATCACAATATCCACCATGCCCTTCTTCAAATCCGTGATCGTCTTTTTCTGCTCCCCAGCCGTGCGGAACCGGGAAAGCAGATCAATGCGCACGGGAAAATCCTTCATTCTCTGCACAAAGGTATGGTAATGCTGCTGTGCCAGAATGGTCGTCGGCACGAGATAAACCACCTGTTTATTCTCCTGCACCGCCTTAAACGCCGCGCGGATGGCGATCTCCGTCTTTCCGTAACCCACATCGCCGCAGATCAGGCGGTCCATGATTTTCTCGCTCTCCATGTCCTCCTTGGTGGCGGCTATGGCAAGCACCTGATCCTCCGTCTCCTCAAAGGGAAACATCTCCTCAAACTCCCTCTGCCAGACCGTGTCCGCCCCGTAACAGTAGCCCTTTCCATTCTGTCTGGCGGCGTAAAGTTCCACCAGGTCCCCGGCGATCTCCTCCACCGCCGTACGCACCTTGGATTTGGTTCTGGTCCACTCCTGCGTCCCCAGCTTATTCAGCTTCGGTTTCGTGCCGCCGTCCGCCGAAGCGTATTTCTGGATCACGTCAAGCCCTGTCGCCAGCACATAGAGGATGCCTCCGTCCCGGTAGGAAATCTTCATGTAGTCCTTCACCACATGTTCCACTTCCACCTTCTCAATGCCCTGGTAAATCCCCAGGCCGTGGCTCTCGTGCACCACATAATCGCCTACTTTGAGTTCGTTAAAGTCGTTGATCTTCTGACCTTCGTATACCTTTTTCTTTCTCTTCTTCTTTTTCTGCGCGCCAAAAATATCGCTCTCCGCGATGACCATAAACTGCAGGAGCGGATATTCAAATCCTTTGCGTACCCTCCCGTAAGCCGTCATCACTTCCCCCGGCTGCACCTCGCGCATGGGGTCTTCCGTGTAAAAAGCATTCAGCTCCTGATCCCGCAGATCCTCCGCCAGCCTCTTTGCACGGGTCCTTGACCCGGAAAGCAGCAGAATGCGGTATCCCTTTTTCTTATAACTCTTTAAGTCCTTCACAAGCGATTCAAAGCTGTTATTGTAGGAGGGAAGACTTCTCGCCTGCACCGCAAATTTATGCTCTGTCTTTACAAGCGGATTCTTCCCCTCCATGGAGGAAAGGCTCACAACACGGCGGTTTTCCAGCCCGGCCGCCACCGACAGCGCCGGAAACAGGATGTCCATCTGTCCCGGCAGAATATATCCCTTCTCGGCCCGGTGCGCCATGCTCTCACGAAACTCCAGTTCCACCGCGTCCACATGCTCCCTGATCCGCAGCGGCTCATCCAGAAAAACGCATGACTCCTCCCCCGCAAAGCAGTCCGCAAAGGACGACAGTTCCGGGTAAAAGTAACGCACATAGCTGTCCAGATTGATCGCATTATAAGAAATGCCAAGCTCCGTAAGCGTTTCTGACAGTTCCCGGTTCTGCACTTCGATTCGGTGCGCCTCCTCGGTCTTCATCTGCTTTCTGAGCGTTTCCGCCTGCTTTTTCGCCTCTTTCTGGATCTTTTTCAATCCCGCCGCAAGCTCATCCTTCGACAGGATAAGTTCCGTTGCCGGATAGATGGAAACAGCCTCCAGCTTCTCAATGGAACGCTGGCTCAGAACGTCAAAGCTGCGGATCGACTCGACCTCATCCCCCCACAGCTCGATCCTGTAAGGATTTTCCTCCGTCAGGTCAAAAATATCTACAATGCCGCCCCGGATGCTGAACTGCCCCGGCTCCTCCACCTGATCGCATCTCTCATAGCCAAGCCCTGCCAGTCCGTCTGCCAGTTCATGCTCCGACACCTCAGACTGCCTGTCTATGGAAATGACATGCTTACGCCAGTCCTCCAAGGACACCTGCGGCGCCATCAGCGCGTCAAAAGTGGTAATCACGGTAAGCGGCACACCTTCCGCCATCCTGCGGAAAACCTTGATCCGCTCCTTGGTAAGCTGATTGCCGTGAATATCCGCCTGAAAGAAAATCAGATCCTTTGCCGGATACAGCATGACATTTCTGTCATAAAACTGATAATCTTCGTACAGTTCCCTGGCACGCAGATCGTTAAAAGTGATAATCAGCTTCCGGCGAAATCCCTCGCCCAGCCCGTAAATCATATGCAGTTTCTGGGAGTCTGCACAGCCGCTTAAGGCAGCGGACGCTTTTCCTCTCGCAAGCAGCTCCCGTATCTCTTCATATTCCCCCAGCTCCGAAAGCGGGGCAAGTAATGCTCTCATACAGACCTCTTTCTATTGTATTGATTCATAGCCGCATCGGGGCCCTCCGTAATCACTTTCTCGATGGCAAGCGCAGCGGTTCTCGCGCTCTCATTCATCACTTCCCGCTCCTTGACGGAAAAATGACCCAGCACGTAATCCGCCAGATCCATCCGGGGTGGTTTTTCCCCCACGCCCATCCGCACCCGGATAAACTCGTCGTGCCCCAGATGCATGATGATGTTTTTCAGACCATTGTGTCCCCCGTCGCTGCCCCGCTTGCGGATACGGATCTGCCCCATGTCGAGATTCACGTCGTCCGAAATCACAACCAGCTCGCTCTTTACGTCCACCTTATAAAAGTCTATGACGCTTCGGACGCTCTCACCACTCAAATTCATGTAAGTGAGCGGCTTGACGAGGACCGCTTTCTGTCCCGCGACGATTCCCTTGCCGATCAGCGCCTTATGCTTTTTTTCACCCAACACAATATCGTTCTTCTCCGCTATCGCGTCGATCACGTCGAAGCCGATATTGTGCCTCGTATTCATATATTTTTTCTCTGGATTGCCCAGACCCACGATGATATACATAGTTTCCCCGTTTCTCTGTTCTGTCAGTTTTCCCGTTTTTCTATTCTATCAGTATTTCCCTGCTCTTGCAAGAAACTCGGACATCAAAAAAAGCAGTAGGCTTACACTGCTCTTCTCAAGACATCATATAAAGCATAAATCTTTAATTTCCTTTTCCATCCACTCCCAAAAGAAAAGGACGCCCTCGCGTCCCTTTCCCATCGCATGCATCATCACACCATACGTTTACTCACTATTCGGTTCTAAAAGCGCTTTCTCATAGCTTTCCAGAATAATTCTCTGGATTCTGTCCCGGGTCTCAGAATTGATCGGATGCGCGATATCGCGGTACTCACCGTCCGACGCCTTCTTACTCGGCATAGCTATGAACAGACCTTTTTCGCCTTCAATTACTTTAATGTCATGAACCACGAATTCATCGTCAATCGTGATCGAGACGATTGCCTTCATCTTGCTGTCTTGAGTCATTTTACGCACGCGGACATCAGTAATTCTCATGAAGCTCAGCCTCCTTATCATATGATACCGGTTCGGAATCTACCGGTTTTCACAAGCTTTCTACACAAGTCATACTCATCAAGCCACGTAGCTTGTAATAAACATTTAATTAATTATGCCCCTATTACAGACAACTTACCCTTTTTTAGCAATCACCCCTCATCCCTTTAACACACATCCTGCCTATCATAACACAAATTAGCCGTTTGGTCAAAGCGAATATCTGTCATTATGTTCCACCACAATCTCTATCCCTTCCTCTCCCTTATGGTAGGAATTTGCTCGGATCGTTCCCCTGCTCTCTACAATGCAGTTCTCAATATGTGTGTTATCACCGATATACACATCATTCAAAATGATGGAATTTTTAATATAACAGTTACTTCCGATATAGGTTTCCTTAAAGATTACGGAATCCTCAACCGTACCGTTGACAATACAGCCGCTGGATATCAGGCTGTTTTTAATCTTGGCGCCCACATTATATTTTGCAGGCGGCAGATCGTCCACCTTGGAATAAACATCCGGGTATTGCTTGAAAAAGTAGTCTCTGATTTCTGGTTTCAGGAAATCCATGTTCGTTTTGAAGTAGTCCTCCACCGTAGCAATGTTGCTCCAGTACTCCTTCAGCTTGTAGCCGAAAATTCTCTTCTGGTTCTTGTAGCGGATCAGAATATCCTTAACAAAATCATACCGATCCTCCTCCCGGCACTTCTCGATCATCTCGATCAGCATCCTTCTTCTGACTACATAGATACCACAGGAAATGGTGTTGGACTTCGCCACCACCGGCTTCTCCTCAAACTCCTCAATACGGCTGTCCTCGTTCATTTTGAGTGTACCGAAACGCTCCACATTTGCATCCGGGGACAGATCCTTGCAGACTACGGTGATATCCGCCTTCTTCTCAATATGATACTCAAGAAGCTTATTATAATCCATCTTATAAACACAGTCGCCGGAAACAATCACCACATAAGGCTCATGGCTGTTCTTTAAGAAAGACAGATTCTGCGCAATCGCATCCGCCGTACCCCTGTACCATGCGTTGCTCTCCGCCGTCACCGCAGGCGTCTCCACAAACAGTCCTCCCTGCTTACGTCCGAAATCCCACCATTTGGAAGAACTCAAATGCTCGTTCAGGCTGCCCGCATTATACTGCGTGAGCACAGCCACTTTATTGATGTGGGAATTAGACATATTGCTGAGCGCAAAGTCGATGCTTCTGTAGCTGCCCGCTATAGGCATCGCGCAGACCGCGCGCTTCTGGGTTAACTGCCTGATCCTGTGATTATTACCACCTGCTAAGATAATTCCGATTGCTCTCACGATTTATCACCTGCCTTAATCAAAGTTTTACCGCTGGGAAGATATGCGTCCGGATAGTCGTCGTGTGTGGTCACGCCAAACACCACCGAATTTTTCCCTACGCTTACCCCTTTCGGGATAACGCTCTTCTCGCCTACCGTCACCAGTTCGTGATCGTAGATATTCGGGTCTGTCTCGTTGGGAACGGGATCACCGACGCCCAGTTTTACATTATCCTGAATCTCTACGTTCTCTGCAACTACCGCTTTATATAACTCGCAGTTTTCACCGATCTGGGTCTGGTTCATAACGATGGAATCCCGGATCACCGTGCCTGCCCCAACAGTAACGCCGCAGCCGATCACGGAATTGTAAACCTGTCCACAGATTTCACAGCCTTCACCGATAATACTCTTCTCCACCACGCTCTCCGAAGACAGATACTGAGGCGGCAGGATCTCGCTCTTCGTGTAGATCTTCCAATACTCCTCGTAAAGGTTAAACTCAGGCACAATGTCGATCAGTTCCATGTTCGCTTCCCAGAAAGAATGAAGCGTTCCCACATCCTTCCAGTACCCGTTAAACTCGTAAGCATAGAGGGGTGCGCCGTTCTTATGGCAGTAAGGAATCAGATGTTTTCCAAAATCTAATCCCGGCTGTTCCGAATTGGCGAGAAGCGCCTCTTTTAACGTCTTCCAGTTAAAGATATAAATACCCATGGACGCCAGATTGCTGCGCGGGTTCGCGGGTTTCTCCTCAAAATCTGTAATCCTGCGGTTTTCATCGGTAATCATAATTCCGAAACGCTTCGCCTCTTCCATCGGAACCGGCATAACCGCAATGGTCACCTCTGCGCCGTTCTGCTTATGGAAATCAAGCATCACTTCATAATCCATCTTATAGATATGATCCCCCGAAAGAATCAGCACATAATCAGGATTAAAGGTCTCCATGTAGTCGATATTCTGATATATCGCATTTGCTGTGCCGGTATACCACTCGCTGTTCGCGCTCTTCTCATAAGGTGGCAGAACCGTAACACCGCCTATGTTTCTGTCCAGATCCCAGGGTATACCGATACCGATATGTGTATTCAGCCTGAGTGGCTGGTACTGTGTCAGCACGCCTACCGTGTCAACGCCTGAATTAATGCAGTTGCTCAGTGGAAAGTCTATGATTCGGTACTTACTTCCGAAGGACACCGCAGGCTTGGCCACCTTAGATGTGAGCACTCCCAATCTGCTTCCCTGACCGCCAGCCAAAAGCATGGCAATCATTTCTTTCTTTACCATCTTTATCACCTCTTATTTCTTTTTATATTTTTCATGTCTCCTTGTCATCTGTCACGAAAACGTATCTATATGTAAAGTATACCACAAGCCGACTTATAACTGAATAGAATTTACAATAATTCTCAGTTTTTAGTCCTTTCGATATATTAATAATATACAATATTTTATTTCTTTTTTCAATGTCTTTGTTAATTTTTACATATTAACCTATTTTTTCTCATTTCCTAACTTTATATTGGTTTTTTCCTATGAAATGAGTATAATACTAGTAAAAACTGTAAAAGGGAGATACCCTATGTACCAGATTGATTTTCATAAGCCGATCCGTATTTACTTTATCGGAATTGGCGGCATCAGTATGAGCGGTCTCGCAGAGATTCTTCTGGCGGAGGATTTCGAGATATCGGGTTCCGACCGCGCCCCTTCCGCCCTGACCCGGATGCTGGAAGAACGCGGCGTCAAGGTCTTTTACGGACAGAAAGAAGAGAATCTCACCAAAGACATAGATTTGGTCGTCTATACCGCCGCCATCAAGAGCGATAATCCCGAACTGCTTGCCGCAGGCAAGTTGAACATTCCCACACTGACCCGGGCGGAGCTTTTAGGGCAGATGATGAAAAATTACCAAACGCCTATCGCAGTGAGCGGCACCCACGGGAAAACAACTACAACTTCCATGATTTCGCAGATCCTCCTGAATGCGGATGCAGATCCCACCTTGTCTATCGGCGGCATCTACCGGCCTATCGGCGGCAATATCAGAGTCGGCGCGTCCGAGCTTTTTGTCACGGAGGCATGTGAGTACACAAACAGCTTTTTAAGTTTCTTTCCCAAAATCGGAATCATTCTTAATATAGAAGAAGACCATCTGGACTTCTTTAAGGATCTTGCGGATATCCGAAACTCCTTCCGGCGTTTTGCGCTCCTTTGTCCTGAGGACGGCGCCCTCATCATCAACGGTGACATTGAACGGTACGAAGAAATCACGGAAGGACTGCCCTGCCGGGTTATTACCTACGGTCTCTCCTCCGGCCTTAACTACACCGCGTCACAAATTACCTACGACGAAGCCGGCTTTCCCTCTTTTGTCCTGTCCGGCACGGAAGGCGCGGAGCGGCGGTTTTCCTTGCGGGTACACGGGGATCACAATATTCTGAATGCCCTCGCCGCCATCGCACTGGCGGATCTGCTGGGTCTTTCAGATACAGTAATCCGTGCAGGACTCCTTGCCTTCACCGGCACGGACAGACGCTTTGAGTATAAGGGACAGGTAAACGGTGTCAATGTCATCGACGACTACGCCCACCATCCCACTGAGATCCGCGCCACCCTAAACGCGGCACTGCAGTATCCACACAGGCGGCTCTGGTGTGTTTTCCAGCCCCACACATACACGCGGACCAAAGCTTTTCTTTCGGAATTTGCCTCCGCCCTCTCCCTGGCCGACGAGATCGTCCTGGCAGATATCTACGCCGCCAGAGAAAAGGATACGCTCGGCATCAGTTCCGAAACCCTGCAGGAGAAGATTCGGTCGCTCGGACATTCCTGCCACTATTTCTCTTCCTTTGAGGAGATAGAAAATTATCTCCTGAAAAATTGCACAAAGGATGATTTGTTGATAACTATGGGTGCGGGCGATGTTGTAAAGATCGGTGAAAACCTGTTACAAAGATAATTATTCACAATATCCACAGAAAAGAACCTGAGACAGTCAGTTTTTTCTGTGGATATTTTTGTGGAAGACAGCATGCGGTTTCATAATGCTTTCACGGTTTGTCCACAATATCCACAAAGGGATGCCCCTTCCTTTATTGATAAACGTTTATGCGTTTGTTACAGATTGCCCATTTCTTTTCCCCGTGTCTGGTGCTATACTCATTAATGCACGCGGCGAATGGCGTGGCATCAGTTTCTTAATATAGGGGTGTAAAATGGGGTTTTTGACAATCTATCAGGACAACTATACAGATTCTACGGTTATTTCAAACCGTTTCATAGACGAGTATATGCAGGACGCAAACGAGGCGCAGCTAAAGATCTACCTTTATCTGCTCCGCACGGTAAGCGCCAGACTCGACACCAGCATTGGCGACATCGCCGATACATTCAACTACACAGAGCAGGACGTAAAACGTGCCCTGACATATTGGGAAAGAAAACAGCTTCTCTTTCTCGACTATGACAGCCATAAAAATATCATCGGCATTCACCTGTTGGATTCCAGCGCCCCTGCTCCAATTTCCGCCCGTCCCGCCATGACGGCTTACCCTGGCATGACTGCGCCTTTTCCGTCCGCAGCCATATCTGTACGTACGGCCGCTCCAACGGTCTCTTATTCCGCCGTAAATACAGTAGTTCCCGAACAGCCGCAGATCCGGCAGTTCGCCGTGGAAAAGCCGAACTACACAGCAGACCAGCTTCGCGACTTCAAGACAGACGAAAATACCGCCAGACTTCTCTTTGTGGCGGAGCAGTATCTGAAAAAGCCCTTGAGCGCAAACGACATGCGCACCATTCTTTTTATTATGGATAAGCTTGGATTTTCTGAGGACCTGACCGATTATCTGATCCAATACTGCGTTGACCGCGGCAAAAGAGATCTGCGCTACATAGAAAAGGTGGCAATCAGCTGGGCTGAGCAGGGAATTACGACCCAAAAGCAGGCGGCGGCGCTTGCCGGAAAATACGACAAGGCAGTCTACGAAATCATGCGCGCCCTTGGGAAAAACAATCTTCCCACAGACACGGAAGTAGCGTATATCGACCGCTGGCGTAAGTTTTACGGTTTTGAAAACGACGTGATCCTCACCGCCTGCGAGCGGACCGTCCTCGCTACGGACAGCCACCGCTTTGAGTATGCGGACAGTATTCTGACAAGCTGGTACAAGGCCGGGGTACACCACAAAGGCGACATCAAATCCCTCGATGAGAACCATCGCAAAAGCCGTGTGGGCCGCCCTGCCGCATCCACCAATAAATTTAATCAGTTTGCGCAGAATGAATATGATTTTGAGGCTCTTGAAAAAGAAATATTAAGCAATTAAGAGGAGGCGCCCGTGCCATTAACGAATACGCAGTACGACCGAATTTTCCGGCAATACGAAGAAAGGCAGAGACTAAACCGTCTGGAAACAGAGCGCAGGCGGGACTATGTGTATGAGCATTTTCCCAAATACCGGGAGCTTGAGGACGAGACCGCCTCTCTCTCAGTCGCACAGGGGAAAAAGCTTCTTTTAGGAGATGAGACAGCCCTCAATAAACTGCGAAAAAGTCTCGCCGATTTAAAGAGACAGAAAGAACAGCTTCTGTCGGACGCGGGTCTTCCTGTTGATTATCTGGAACCGGTCTTTATCTGCCCCGACTGCAGGGACACTGGCTATATCGACCGTCAAAAATGCCACTGCCTCAGGCAGGCCGAAATCTCTCTTCTCTACGAGCAGTCAGGTCTTCAGGAAATGCTTGCAAACAACAACTTTTCTCTTTTGTCATACGAATATCACAGTGGGGAAGATCTCTCACATTTTGAAAAAGCTGTAGAAAACTGTAAGAATTTTATCAAAAATTTTGATTCCGACTACCGCAATCTCTTTTTTTATGGTACAGTGGGTACGGGAAAATCATTTCTTTCCGGCTGTGTGGCAAAGGAATTAATGGATCAGGGGCACTCTGTGATCTATTTTGGGGCAACAGGCCTCTTTGATCTGTTGTCAAGCACCTCCTTTGACACCAGAAACAGGGAAGAGCGGCAAAGTACTTATGCCGATCTCTATCAGTGTGATCTGCTTATTATTGACGATCTGGGAACGGAACTGACAAACCAATTCACCGCATCCCAGCTCTTTTCGCTCCTCAACGAGAGAAATATAGGGAGAAAAGCCACTGTCATTTCCACAAATCTTTCTCTCAGGGAGTTGCAGGACAGATACTCTGACCGCATTTTTTCCCGTATTACGAGTAATTTTGATGTCTGCAAACTCACAGGTCCTGACATTCGCATGTACCAGAAGAGGCAGCTAAACAGAAAGTGAGGGTTCTTTCTATGAACAGACGTGAAGAAAAAAGGAATCTTGAAACCATACCTGTTGGCTCTCTTGGGATGATTCCTCTGAAAGGGTGCCGCAAGCTTGGCGAGAAGGTTGACTATTATCTGGTGAAATGGCGCACGGAGCGTGAAAGTGAGCACAAGGACTCTCTTGCATTCTCCGGCTATCAGCGCAATACCTATATTCTGAGCGCCGACGTTCCAAGATTCGGTTCCGGCGAAGGAAAGGGCGTTATCAAGGAATCTGTGCGCGGCACGGATCTCTATATTCTGGTGGATGTGGCAAACTACAGCCTCACCTACTCTCTCTGCGGGCACGAAAACCACATGTCTCCCGACGACCATTATCAGGACCTGAAGCGCATTATCGCGGCGGTAGGCGGCAAGGCAAGGCGCATCACCGTAATTATGCCTTTCCTCTATGAAAGCAGGCAGCATAAACGTTCTGCGAGGGAATCCCTGGACTGTGCCCTCGCACTTCAGGAAATGGTCAACATGGGCGTAGACAACATCATCACCTTTGACGCCCACGACCCCCGCGTACAAAACGCCATACCGTTACACGGCTTCGAAACGGTACAGCCCGCATACCAGTTTATCAAAGGGCTTCTGACACATATAAAGGATCTGCAGATTGACAGCGATCATATGATGGTAATCAGCCCGGACGAGGGCGGCATGGGCAGGGCGATCTATATTGCCAACGTGCTCGGTCTGGATATGGGTATGTTCTATAAGAGACGGGACTACACCCAGGTCGTAAACGGCCGAAACCCGATTATCGCCCATGAATTTCTAGGCAGCAACATAGAGGGCAAAGATATGATTATCATCGACGACATGATTTCCTCCGGCGAAAGCGTGTTGGAGGTGGCCGCCGCGTTAAAAGAACGCAAGGCGGGAAAGATTTTCGTCTTCTCCACTTTCGGGCTTTTTACCGCCGGGCTGGATCGGTTCGATAAAGCTTACGAGGAGGGCACCATCTGCCGCGTCCTGACCACGAACCTGATCTACCAGACGCCGGAGCTGCTCAGCCGCGAGTGGTACATTGACTGTGATATGAGTAAGTATATCGCCTATATAATTGATACGCTGAACCACGACGCTTCTATCAGCGATCTGCTCAATCCCGTTGAGCGTATTCAGTCGATAGTGACAAGGTACCATGCCGGGGAGTTAGTGTAAACACGCCCTGATTCAAATGTCGAGGTCAAAAACAGCATAAACATACCAAAAGAGCTGCCGTGGTCAAAACCGGCAGCTTTTCACATCCGATCCAGTACATCCGCAATTCCCAAAAAAAGCAGGAGGCCTGCCATCATGCCTGCCATAGTTCGAATAAACGTGTTCTTTTTTCGTATTTTATTAATTATGCCTAGTAATATTCTTTTTCTCGTTTTCATATTAATAGTATATATTTTGCATTTTTAGTGTCAATAGTCTATTGAATATAACATTTAATATCTATAGTCTGTTTTGTAACGTGAATTTCTCTGGAAGGATCTTAATTGGTATGGACATTTCGAAAGAATTGGGAATGAAAATTCGTTATTACAGAAAAGAAAAAGAGATAACTCAGGAAAAGCTGGCTGAACTGTGTGGATTTCATCCGACATATATCGGACAGCTGGAACGCGGTGAAAAAAACGCAAGCATAGAAACTCTCTACCGCGTTTCCCGCGGCCTTAATATTTCCATGTGCAGCCTGTTAGATGAGATTGAATGTTCGTTTGACAGGCAGGATGAGCTCAATGTCCCACTGAGCATCTATCATCAGCTGCTGTCCATTCCGCCCCGCAATCAGGAACGGGTATATAAGATTATACAGGAAATTCTGGAACTCTCAATGAACTGCAGGACATGAATCGAAATTTATGCACACGAGCCAGATAAATTGCCGCTTGTATTCCATCAAATACCATGCTATACTGTGAAGCGTTGGCACCTCGATAAATACAGGAACGCCAACAAATATATACGTCAGTTCGAGACCTTCCTGACGATAAACAAAACCTTCGGCGATATAACTTTATCAGCCTTTGTCAGCCTTTATCCTTCCCATGGATACAAGGCTTTCTTTTTATCTCTTTTTCTCTGGCTCCATCTCCCTTACCCTTATTTTGAGTCCGATTTTGAGTCCAGTATTGAGCCAATGCAAAAGGGAACCCCTAGGCTCCCTTCGTTTCTTATATTTTAAATGCCCCTTCCAAGAGCCCCATTTCTTCCACCTTTTCCTCTCCAAGCACATGTGCGTACAAGTCCATGGTTACCTGTAAACTCGAATGTCCGAGAATTTTTTTCAACACTTGTGGCTTCATGCCGCTTTCAATCGCCCTTGTCGCAAATACATGTCGGAGTGTATGGCACGTAAAATGTCCTACGCCAATATTATCCGCTTTCATTTTCTTTTCAATCTTTTCCAGTTCTATCTCCACTCTGGCACGGCTTAATACCGCCCCATCGGGTAAGCAGAAAACAAAATTTTCTGGATTTCCTATACCCATTTTCTCGGCTCTTTCTTTCTCATTGTACAACATTATGTATATTTGTTGCAACATCGGAATTTCTCTTTTTGACGCTTTTGTTTTCGGCGTGTCAAGCCTGTGACCTTCTCCCTCGACCCAAATCATGGTATGGCGGATGTTTATCACTTTATTTTCAAAATCAATGTCACACCATCTCAACGCCCGTGCTTCACCGTTTCTCATTCCCGTCATAATCACGGCACTAAAAAACGTTTCCAGATAGCTACCCTTACTATATTCAAGGAACTGTTTCTGCTCGTCCTTGGTAAATACATACTTCTCCCTCTTTTCCTTACAACGTGGAATCTCCGCATAAGGTACGGGGTTGAAGTTTATCATACGCTTATTGACAGCCTTTTTGAAACAGCCGTTCAATGTGGCACCCAACAACTTTATCGTACCCTGTGCAAAATCCTTTTCACGCAGATCGTTATATATTTCTTGAATATCGTCCACGTTGATATCCTTCAATTTTTTTCTTCCAATCCCGTTCCGCACATAAAAATCATAGTGATTGCTATAATTATGATACGTCCCATATTTGACCGTGTTCTTCTTATATTTCTCCATCCATTCATCGAACCACTGGTTAAGCGTCAGTTTACATTCCTCGGTGTATGTTCCCTGTTTTAATTGCTCACGCAGGGCATTAAGCCGGATTTCCAGCCTCTTCCAATTAACATCATATAAATTATGTGTCTTTCCTTGATATGTCACCCGTCCCAAATACATACTTTTGTCTTCACGCCACCCAATCCCTTTTGGTAAATTTTCCTTTTTTACTGCCACTGCCCGTACCTCCTATCTCTAAAATATTAGGAACGGATGATACCGCACATCACCCGTCCCGTCAATCCCTATACCGCTATTTCCTCTAAATATTTTTGAATTTTCGCAACATTGTACCATACCCGACGCCCTACGCAAATTCTGGCTTCCGCGTTCTCCCCAATTTCCCGCGCCGTTTTGTACCCGCAATTTAGTTTATCCATAAGTTGTTCGACGTTAACCATGAGCGCGTCGTCACGGTTGTCCGCTGATGTTTTTCTCATGCTATCACCGCCTTTAAATAATTTTAAAAACTGTCGGTACATTTTTCCCTTTTTTCTTCTGTCCCTGCTCCGCTTCCTGCTCCCGTCTACGGATTTCATTGATTTTTTTCGTCTCGTCCTCCAATGTACTGATTTCCTCGTAGTTAGTCTTATGAATCGACTTCACACTTGTAAACTCCTCGTTTTCATTATCCTCTTTTTGGTTACGTTTCAACGCGTATAAGTTTTTCTTCACCCCGCCGATTTTTACGCTTTTTTGAAATCCCTTTGTATTTCTGTCAATCTCCCACCAGCCCCGCGAGGCAAATTCCGCGCGGACTGATAGAAAATCGGTTCCGAACTCCTCTGCGGTCTCCGCGATTTCCCGTCGAGTCAGAAGCACGTAGTTTTCGTTTTCCAACTTGTCGTTCTGCCCGATTTTTTCTTCTCCAACTTCAACAAGCGCATCGTACACATCCCGAAACGTTGCACACACACGCACAGGAACTATCGGAATTTGTTCGTAATTGTCAACGATTTTTCCCCACAAAACCTTGAACGGAATCGGCATGTTGGGCGTCTCGTACTCCGTCAACAACCCGTTGGGCGCGCTATACCTTCCGTAAAGCCGAGTCGGCGCAAATTCATCCCGCCCCTGCCCGATTGTTTCAACTCCCGTCTGTCCCCATATTGCTCGGCACGCGGCATTTTTTTTGAGCAATACTTTTTTCACGGCACCAAACGGATAGACAATGATTAATTGCAACCACCCTACCGATGTCGAAACGTCATACAAGTACCGTACCAGAAACTCTCCGCCGAACTTGCCGTCCATTAATTTCAAGGCGGTCGGTTTGGGTTCCTCCCTGCTCTCTGATTCCATTTCAATATCCATCGCAGAATCAGTGGTTTCCGCTCCTCCACTCTCCCGCTCTGCGTTTGCAGAAAACACCTCGAAGATTGCTTCCACGTTTTCAACCATATCGAATACCTCCCTTTTTCGATTATGGCTTTATTATACCAAGTGCTTATTGGGGCTATGCCGAACTCAAATTCACAGATGCGTCAAAAAAAACTAAGCACTCGTCAGCCATTTTTTTAAAGATTTTCAAAATCCCTTGTCAAGTACTTTTTTGAAGATTTTATACTTTTTTTATATTTTCATTATAATGCTATGTATCAAAATCAAAATATGCGGTATATATCATTTTATACACCGCAACAACACAACTACCTTAATCATAAAATTATGCCATTAGAATATCGACTTTCGCGCTCACCGCCTACCATTATCATTAAGGTACCTTGACAAACTTCACATTATTGCAATCCTCGTGTAACACGTTGATATCGCGGGTTGCTCTGAATGACGCCCCACATGCAGGACACATATATTTCCTCGTACTTGACTTCTTTTTGGCTGTGGTATTCCCGTCTCCGCCGCCATTCCCACCTTTTACACCAATCGGCACTGGTATCTCCCCGTCACGGTTTAATTCGATCGGCTTTTCCAGTCCATACGATTTTATAATATTTTTGAACTCCTCACTTGGTTCAGTGACGCTGTAACCTATGTATTTCGCGTAACCGATTACCAGTCCTCTTTTTTCTGCCTCCCGCTTAAAAATTTTATTATGGTACCGACCATTCTGACTGACCTCATGCAGACCATGAATTTGACAGTAGTAATGAACCATTTCATGGCACATGGTTGACATAACATTTTCCACGGGTCGGTCTAGGTGCTGTGCACTGACATTGATTTCGTTCATTCTTTCATTTTCCACACGCCACACTTTCCCGATTGTAAAATGACCGTTTGTTTTCGGACTGCTCATTATACTTACCACAATAGGTGGAAGTTCATTATTAAAATAAACTTCATTCAATACCGCAAAGCCCCTCTCTAACAGTTCTTGGTAATCTTTTAACATTTTATGATACTCCTTTTTCTTTTTTGGGTGTGCACTAACAACTTTACTAATCTCGCAAGTGCACGAGCAAAAACCAATCCTTCAAAATCCAATCACAGTCATTTGTCCTTTGTTTATTGGTTTTCACAAAACGACAGATACTTACCACACGCAGACTTTGTACTTCTTTCAAACCAGTCACTTTTTTGTTGCAGAAAAATTTTCCCCGTGTCCTATCAATATATTTATTATCAATATAATCATTGCACTATATGTTCTTTATCTGCTGATTGATGGCTCACTTTCCACACAGGCTAATTGATACTATTTTTATGGCGGCTTGTACACGCTTTCAGAACGGTCATTCTCTTTTTGTTTCTCTCTAATGTTTTGTCGGAACCGTAATTGAATCCCGTTTATATCAAGAAGCCTGTTTAATGTCCCATAAAAGTCTCTCCCTGCTGTATATCCCTGTTCTTTCTATCCGACATTTATTTTTTCTAAACACTTTATATCCATAAGGTTTTTTATGGTTTTTAACAATAATTTTTCTAACAACAATCCCCCCTTATCTTCAAAATCAAAGAGGTTTTGGAATAAGTGACATTAAACCGCATAAACATTTTTCTAAAAAGAAGCATATTAAAAAGCCTCACAGCGTTTATTATGCTACAAGGCTTTCACATAGTTCTCTTTATTCTGTTTCCTGCATATTTCCATATATTTCCAGTTCTAAGTGAATATCCGACAGATTAACAGTTCTCCATGCCGAATCTTCCATGGCAAATTCCAGTGTTCCTTTTGTCATATCCAGACACCCGATGAGCCCTTCCGTATTTTTCATTTTTCCGTTTTCCCTAATTATCACGCCCATTACACAGCCCCTCCCGTCATCTTGCTTATCTTCTTATATATCTGTTCCCTTGTATACTTCCCGTTTGCCAACTCATATAACTGTTCAAGATTCATTCCTCGCTGATATGCGTCGAGCATTTGTTCTGATGTAATATTCTTAATGCCGAATATTACGCACCTCGTCCCACCAATATTTCTGCTTGTCAGATATGCCTGTATTGCGTTAAGCTGTTTTTGGATTGCCACCTGTTGAACCGCTACTGTTTGTAAAACGTCCATTTTTCTGCCTCCTCTTACGATTTTTGACTATAATGACCACCATATCTTACTTCCACATTCCCAACTACTCCAAACCTTTTCTTGTATTTCCCCCTGTTCACCATTTTCCCCTTTTCCCTTATTATCCCTCCCCTCCACCATTATCTTCCAAATTTACCCCATCTGGTGCGTTTTGGAACCCATTTCCCACCCACCAATAAACCCTCCCAACTCTCAATAAAAACACCCCTACACTTCCCGACCATATTGTCAGTTTCTCATTACCCCTGCCTTCCCCTAATTTTTCTTTTTCCTTTATATGAAACCCATGCCTGTTTTCACGCCTATCCCTTGGCAGTGCACTCACAAAAAGAGACAGACAGCGTACCCAATGCCACTGCCTGTCTGAATTTAATCTTCCTTATTTATATGCGTCCTCAACAGAAGTAAACTGTGTCAGAGCCTGTTCCAGAATATCCTTAACCACCGTGACTGCATGTGCGTGTAGTTCATCCTGCTGTGTCTGAAGGTCACTGACTAGCAGGATTGATATACTGATTGCCTCTTTTAATCCCATTTCTATCTTTTCCATATCGACCTGCAAAAACTCGGTTTTGCCCTGTTCCATTTTTCTGTCCCTCCATAATTTAATATGTGTATGACACGATATAAACAGGGTAGGTGAAAAGACCGCCCTCCTTCCCTATGCCGAATTGACGTGACTGGCGCATAACTCCTGCCACCAGTGAATTATAATTGTGAAATACTTAGGTATCTTATGATATCAGACTGAAACCATGCCCTTGACACTTTGCCCATAAGACAATATCTGTCTTTATTAACCTTGCCCACTCCTCAATTATCCCGAAGAAAATGTATTGTAATCTAAGTCAACAAGTTACATAAAAATACCTGCACCCGTCCCTGCTTTATATCGGGTTGTGAGGGTAACGCTGAATCATTATAAATGCAACGATTTTTATTACGGGCTTCATATCACCATATTTAGGTAATCCATAATATCCCATTAACTTTCTGTCCGTACGGCTCATTTATATCAACAGTCCCTTATATGCTTGCCTGCCTTTCTTATCCGAGCCAGTTGTCTGTCTTACATGAGGCATGAGGACTTCTAAAGCACAAAGTCATTGTGGCTGATGGTCTGATATTCGTGCGTATGCCTATCCTTATTTGATTCATCTCATAAAGAAACGGTGTGTAAAACATTCCACTTTCCCTCCATCAAATTTTTTGCTTTCCTATCATATAATTGCTGTTTTGGCTGTCAGTGTTTTTTTCTTTACACCTTTACCATACTGTTATCTGACCAGAGGACTTGGTTATCCGTTTTTTCACACTGTCTATTAGAAATGTTTTGTAATCAGTGTCCACCAACGCTTTAGAGGGGACGTATATATTAAATTGAATCGAATGTCGCAGTGTGCTGTCTTGGTGTTATTATGGATTAGTTCGCTTGAATTTTTTAGGACGGAGTGTGGCTGGCTTGAGGGGCTTAAACTTGTTTGAAAAATTCGCTGAAGATGTCAGATGGGTGTTAACGTTTTCCCATTTCTCTTTTAAGTTTTATGAAGTTTTTAAAGGGGTGTTGAAAGGGACAACGAAGTTCTTCGTTGTCCCTTGAATGTATCTTTATTCTATTCTGCATGTATTCCCTCACCTGCTGATTGATGACCATATTCTCCAGCCGGAGGAGTTGCAACGTCTTGAGATATGTCTTTAGAAGGGTCAGCGCCAAGACTCTTTAGAACCTCCATTGCTTTTGCATTAGTATTACCATTGGTACTTGGGGTAGTACTACCGCCTCCATTGCCACCAGATGTGGTGCTAGGGGTGGGGGTGGACTGGGAGACTTGTACTTTGGTGTCTGATAATAATGTGTGGGAAACATATTGCTTTTCACCACCTACCTCTATCTCATACCAATTAGTGGTTTTTGATTGCCCCGTGACTTTGACCTCTTGATTGACTGTTAAACCACCTACTTTTGTGAAGTCTACAGATGGACCTGAGCGTGTATTGATGTTGCCTGTTGCATACATTACCTTATCCAGTGGCTCTATATCGGATTCTTGCTTGTCGGATTCATCTTTATCGTTTGCTGATGCTTGGTCTTGTATATAATCAACGTATTCTGCTTCATCTTGAGTCTCGGCTACTATTTCGTCTGTGACCTCTTCGGGAGTAGTTGTTTCCTCGGTTGGCTCGGGTTCGGTTGGAGCGGGCTGTGCGGGCTGTGGGGCGGGTTCTGACACTTCGGACTCGGTTATTACACTTTGCTCGGTCTCGATTGGAGCCATGACTTCCTGTGCTTTCGGCTGTTTCGTAGAATAAACTATTGCTCCTCCTATTATTACTATTGCCGCTATTACTGGAATGATGATTTTCATATAAGTTATGCCTTTTTTATCCATGCTGTTTTTCCTCCATACTTTATGTCTTTTTTGATAATGAATGAGGGTATCTATTGACACCCCCACCATAAACTGTATTAAATTCTTAATATCATATGCTTATTTGCATTGATTGCTTCAAGGACTTGCTGAAAGGTTTCCCCATGCTCTTTAGAATATTGTATGCAAGCGTCAACAATCTCTAACACTAACACCTCTTGCTCTTTCTCACTAAAATCCGTAGTCATATCCCCTCCTCTTATGTTTTTATTTTATTATATCGCCTTTAAGCAAATTTTACAATGCTTTCAGCATAGTTTTGTTGTCCTAAAGGAACGTAAAATGCTCTAAAATTTCAACAAAGGGAGGATGTTACCATGATACAGGGTCTCTGCGAACGCTTACAACAAAAGCGGTGCAATCTCAAATTATCTCAAAAGGAAGTGGCAAATGCCGTTGGCGTGAATCCCAGTGTTATATCAAACTATGAAAACGGGGAAAGGACTCCCAGTGTGGAAGTCCTTATGGCTCTCGCAAGCCTCTTCCATTGCTCTGTCGATTATCTTCTCGGTATTGAAAAATCGTCCCGTGCAAGTATTGATGTTTCAATGCTCGATGATGAACAACTGTCACGCTTGCAATATTTTCTATCAAGTATAAACCGATAAAGCACCTATTCACCCAGTTCATCAATCTCCTTTTTTATGACTTTCCAGAAAACAATAACAGCCTGTTTCACAAGCCATACGACGGCGCATATGATAAACATGATACACGCGCAATTTAGTATTGCTTGGTTCTGCATAATCTTGAGTACAGATTCATATTCCATATGTAATACCTCCTTTCATTTATTTTTAGTGGAGCCATTTTAATATAAAGTCAAATTTTGCTGAGAGATGAGCTTTATGGAAGTCTTGTGTATATTCTTACTCATGTCGTTTTACTGGCATAAATCCATATTCCCCTCTGCCGAATCAGAAATCAGACTGCACATTTACGGTAATCTCCATTACGGGTACAGCAGTGCACTTACTACACGTAAATACCGTGAGAGAAACTGCTAATATCCATTTCCTCACACGACATATCAAAATCACACAGGTTTCTCATTTTCCAAAATAGAAGCCGTGGCATTATCAATGAATTTTCTTATCGCAGACATAACTGTTTCTTCCGAACATCTCATTGTATCAGCCACTTGCTGTACCGTATACCCGCTCATATATTGCAAGTACATTTTTATTGTTTTACGTTCTTTTACCACATTGTAGACGGTGGACTTGGAACAGCCAAGGTGGTTAACAATCTCTTTCACCGTCATGTCATTTTGATATAATGACCATATTTTTTTAATACTGCAACTATCTTTTTGTGCCAGTCGGGCACCTTTATTCAACCGCCCGCGCTTATCCCGATTGACATTTCTTTTTTTCTCCTGTGCTTCACGATATATGTCTTTCAGCAAAAGTTCGTGTTCCTCTTCACTTATATCGCTCCACGTATCATAGTAATCACTGCCATCTCCAAACATCATATTGCCTCTTCACTTTCTTCTATGAAATGTTGTATTTTATTCACCGTCTGACTCCTCATTTTTTATGATTGCGTCATGTTTACCCACGCTCTTAATTCCACCGTAATTGTAATATCCACGGTAAAACATCTCCCTATCCAGTATACGTTTTACGAGAACCGCATTAAAGTCTGCCCCGTTTCGCCCTTTATATCCTTCCATGTTCATATAATCAGCCAGTTTTTGAAATGAAAGATGAGGAAACAATTTCCGCAGATGAAACAACCTTCGGACTGCTTCTGCTTCTTTTTCATTAATATACAATGCCTTGCTACCGCGCACATTCTCATAGCCATAAGGAGCGCCCCCTCCCGCGTAGCCACCCACTTTTGCCTTTTCTAATCTTCCCCGTTGCAACTTAAGCGAAATTTCCAACCGTTCATACACATCAATCAATTCAAAAAGCCCATTTACAAATACTTCGTTCGGATTTTGAGTGTATATCGAGTATGTCGGTCTGTCCACCGCTTTGATGTCCACCCCGTATTTTTTCAATTCTCGATGTACTAATATTTTGACTAAATCGCTCCGCCATAACCTGTTGGTATTCAGCACTACGATATACGCAATTTTTTCAGTTTTTAACGAAGCCAGCATATCCATTAAGCCCTCCCGCTCAATGCACATTTCATTTTCGTCGGCTTTTGCGCCACTCACTCCTTCGTCGCTAAACATCTTTACCAGATTAAACTGATTTTCCTTACAATATCTCTCAATTTCTGCCCGCTGTTCGCTTAGTGAATACCCTTGTTTCGCCTGTCCCTCAGTAGAAACCCGTGTGTAACCATAAACCTTGTCTTGCTCTTCTCCCATGACATTAAACCTCCGTTATCATAAAAATATATATAACGGAAATTCAAATTCCTGTTGGGTTCTAGGTCACCATTCCAATTCAATGTACCCGACATGCACATTGAATTGGAACTTTTGGAACCACACGCCATAGCATTTGGAACTTTTGGAACTTCTATTTCACCAATGGAGAAGTGGCACCCTTAAGGTGCCACTTCTCCCACATTCTCCACCACTTTCTTCTCTAACGGCGCAACCACCACTTTATCATCCACCACCATTGCACCCGCACTGACAATGTCCATATCAATCAATGTCCGAATCTTTTCTTCCCCGAAGCTCGTCCGCTCATATCTGGAACTTACCACATCATATACAGGCACCCCCTTTTCCTTGTGTGTTCCAATCACAATGTAAAACAGATTAACCAGACTTTCACACTCGTATTTCGGAACCAACGAATTGATATGGCTTTTAATCATCCAGTTTTTACAACAGAACGAGTTGTCGGGAACAAGTTCCTCCGTGCTCTCCGAAACTGTCACTCCATAAACCTCATCTTTACCACCGCTTATCATGTCCTTTAACTGCTTCGGTGTAAACTCCACGATTTCCCCCTTGGGAAGTGCCAGTGCTTCAAATCCAAGAACTCGATTTCCCAGTACCAACTCATTCACTACAACTAATTTTCTACACATATCCGTGTCCTCCTTAAAATGTTTTATTATTCCTTACATTCATTATACTAACGCGGATATTATGCAGAATCTATAGGCGATAGGACGGTGTTGCATACATGATTTTAGGGAGTTTGCACGATGATTCCCCACCCTTACAGCTTGACTTCTATCTGGCTCTATCTGTCTTTATCTGGCAATCCCAAAAATTGAGTCTAAATTGAGTCTGCACTTGACTTTTCCAAATTTACTGTTATACTTGATATCTGGAAAAGCCCATAAAATCAAGGATTTTCCAAATTTACACGGTGAGTTCGAGACCTTCCTCACCTAAAACAAAACTAGAGGAGAAAACTGCATATGAAAACACAAAACACACAGGCGGTTTCCATGAAAACCGCACACACTCATGCGCTCTTCATGGCGCAGGCAAGTATGACCGCCGCGCTCTACATCGTATTGACCTTTATCGCAAATGCCTTCGGGCTGGCCAATTACGCTGTCCAGATACGCTTTTCGGAAGCGCTTACCGTATTGCCTTATTTTACCCCTGCTGCCATCCCGGGACTGTTTGTCGGCTGCCTTTTAAGCAATATCCTGACAGGCTGCGCGCTTCCCGACATTATTTTCGGCAGCCTTGCCACGCTTCTTGGCGCCCTTGGCACCTATGCCCTGCGAAAATGGAAATGGTGCGCGCCGGTCTGCCCTGTTCTGGCAAATACAGTTATCGTGCCTTTAATTCTGGTTTATGGCTATGGTCTGCTGATTGAGGGCATGTCCCTGATCCAGTGCCTTGGCTTCTACTGTCTGACCGTTGGCGCGGGAGAGGTGATTTCCTGTGGAATCCTGGGGATGATACTGCTGACGGCTGTAGAGAAATACGCCGGCCGCATCTTTGTAAAAACCATCTGAAGAAATAATATGCCCCCTGCAAACCATGATTGCAGGGGGATCTTTTATTCTCCTCCAAGTACAGTCCCAAAGTACTCCCTCACCTCAAACAAATCCGTAAACACCGCCTCGCTTAAGCTCTGCATCTCCTCCGTCGCCGGCGTCAGGTCAGGTACCATGATCGGATGCAGGCCCGCGCTGTGCGCCGAACGGATGCCGTTATAAGAATCCTCGACCGCATATGTCTTTTCGGGCAAAACGCCCATGCGCTCACAGGTCATCAGATAAATATCCGGCGCGGGTTTGCTGTTCTTTAACAGATCACCGCCCACCACCACCTGAAAATATCCATAGAGCCCTGCCGCCTGCAGCTCCTGCGTGACCACGGCAAGTCTCGTGGAGGAGGCAAGACCCAGGGGAATCTTGTGCTCCGACAGATATTTTAAAAGTTCCGCCGCTCCCGGTTTCACAGGAATCCCCTCCTTATCCGCAATTTCATGAAACAGCACGGAGCTTTCGCCGCTAAATTTTTCATAGGGAAACTCTTTCCCGTAATGCCCAAAAACAATTTCCTGCGTACGCGCATGATTCGTGCCGATACACCGCATGAACACTTCTCTTATACCGGGGATTCCGTGTCTTTCACCGACACGCTCCCAGCAGTCCAGCACAAGCCTTTCGGTGTCAAAAATAGTGCCGTCCATGTCAAAAATCACGGAAATATCCGATTGCCGCATAAGTCCCTCCTTCGCCGCTACTCTTTTCTGATATAGGAGATGAACTGGTTGCCATTTGCCTCCAGCCACTCCTTGGAATCGTTCATGCCCCTCTTTTCCAGCGTTCCCGCTGCAGGGTCCATAACCACAATATTCAACTCGTTAAAGCCGGTAATTAACACCGCATTGCCATCCTCCAATGTGGCAAGCACCGGGATATCTTTATTCACATAGTACAGCACCGCGTCCAGACTGCATCCCGACAAATCCAGTATCGTATAATCCTGCAGATCGCCGGCCAGAATATCTATCACGGTGTCTCCCTGATTCAGTCGCGTCTGTGTGTTTCTGGAAATTCCCTCATATCTTAAAATTGTGTCGAGGCAGACTGCAAGCGAACCTTCCGACTCCGTCACCTCGTCCTCGGTAATCGCCATAATCTGGTTGCGCGTGCTTCTCGTTTCCCTGCGCCATACATAATCTCCGTCGTCATCCACCACCACACCCGCTACACGGTACGCCAGTTCTACTGCCCTGCCGGGATTGACATAGAGATTTTCGATTCCATTCTTCCCATACACATAGAAGAAGTCTTCCGAAGGTCCGTCCCCCAGCTCGCCCACCGAACGGCTTCCCTCAAACAGAATCTCCTTCGGCGTCAGGTGTTTCAACCCTTTGGCATCTATTTCGTCCTTCACCGTTATCTGGCAGATCGTTTCATAGGTTTCGGTAACTACAAAACTCAACACATTATTGCCGTTTTTGACTTCCTCCGTATTCATAATCTGATCGTCAAGGGTGGGCACATAGCTTTCACTCTCTTCATCGTACACAACTCTGGAAAGCGTAAGCTGGTTCTCTGTTATCTCACTATCGACAACGTACACGCCGTCCTTCTGGTAAGTCTTTAAAACGCTGCCGTCGTCACTCTGGATTTTCAGGCAGTACATGGGGAACGTCGTAATGCCTGTCCTGTTTTCCCTGACGTCCCGCTTTCTGGCAAGCCCATAGATCAGGTCTTCATCCATAAATCCCACGACCGAAATATACTCGCCTGCACCCGCCTTGATGTTCGTCTGCTTCTGCGTATTTAAGTTCATCAGAATCAGGTCGCTCGCCGCATACAGGTCGCTGCCCACCTGCCAGACTAACATTTTATTGGACTCTGACACATGGTAGCCGCCCTCTTTCAGTCCCGTAACCACCGTCTGAATCGAAAGGCTGCGGACGTCTACCGCATACACGCTGCCATCCAGCATAAAATAGTAAATGCCAGTCCTGCTCAAATAGGAGAGCTTTTCAATATCCGTCCTCAAAAGTTCATAAGACTTGTCATAAGGAATATACGCCATCTCCTCCACAGTATTCGTCATACTGTTATAGGCATAGAGCGCCACGCCCACGCATCCCTCGTGCCGTCCCCTGTTCATATAACCGTAAACCAGAAACAGGATATTCCCCGTCTCATCCACCGTCAGCACCCGGATATCGTGCCTGTCATAGGTGCTTCTTAAGTCCAGCAGTTCCTCCGTATTGCCGTAAAAGCTAAACAGTCTGGCGAGCTTATTGTCTGTCACGTTGTAGCTGTAAAGTTTATCCGCCACCGTAAAGGCAAATACGTTTCCGCCGTCGCTCTCTTTAAGTTCCACTTCTTCTCCGGTAATCCCCAGCACAATTTTATCGTTGACATAGACGTCGGATTCCTCGTCAAAAACCTGTTCCATTGTCCTCTCAAAATCAAGCAGATACATGCGGTCCGGCGTGTAACGGATTCTGTAAAATTCGTTTACCCGGTAATAATCTGTCTTCCTGCCACTTTTGATATTCACCAGATATTCAAGATTAAAAGAACCTGTATGCTCCGTAAGTTCCTTGATGATAATGCGCGGGTTATCCACCCTCTTTACCGGCAGGTCCCCCCACGTCACCTGATTAAAGCTGGAATGAATCGTCACCTTGTGGAAAGTGGTATTGTCTCCCTCCGAATTGGATTCCAGGTACTTGGTCAGTTCCGCCGCCGCTTCCCTGTCAAAAGTCCGCTCATGGAAATCCATGATATAATCCAATTTTTCACGGACATGAAGCGACTCGCTCAAAATAATTCTGGAATAGTATCTGACCGGCGTACTGTTTGCAGGCGTAATGAGAAAAACGAGCATATACTCGGTATCGCTCTCAATCAGGTCTTTCAGTGTAATCGAAAAGGAAATCTCGTCCTCTTCCGTTTCGTAATCCTCAACCAAGGTGCTTTCCACCAGCCGCTCCCCGTCAAGGCTCCTCACCTCGAAAGCGATGGCGTCGATTCCCCGTCCGTAAGTATCCATCTTTACATCTATTTTTCTGTCTTCGCCGATAGGCTGAAGGTTGTCCCGCAGATAAGCACACTCCATATTCTGGGCATAGCCATGCAGACTCCCTACCCTGTACGCGCCCACATACATGGACAGCACAGGGTAAGTCGCCTCACCCATTTCAGTCGTCATATCTGTATTTCCCTGATTCATCACCCTGCTTAAGACCATCAGCGCAAGCGCAAATATACATCCAAGCAGAACGCCTTTTATTATCGCTCTCTTCATGTAATTTCAATTCCCCGGTCAAAACTTTAAAATCCCGTTTTGATTCATATGACGCTTCTTATAAATCTCACCGCACAAAAGTACCTGGACGAGCTCTGTGATTCGGTCCCAGTCGTGATCTGTCTGCGGCGTCTCCGCTTTCTCAGCCTGCCTTAATTTATCCAAAACAACTTGTGTCAGCCGGTAAATCTGCCACTTGTCGGGATATTCATCATAAATCATACTGCCTTCATAGTCTAACCGATCTAGAATCTCTGCAATCACTCTCTGGTATTTCTTCGCCTCCGCCGGATACATCTCCTGCAGATATTCCAAATCCCTTGTCACCGTATCCTGCTCCTGATAGAAAAGCGGCATGGGATAAGCCATGTAAAACGGTAAAATTTTCGATTGTCTCATATACTCACCATGATAATCTGTCACTTTATTTTATCATATGGCAAGGTTACCGGAACGTGAAACTTTTATAACTGCCGCCGCTCTCCGATACAAAGTCCCTATTTTTTCAAAAGCCTGAAACCTCCCACAAGCTGCTGGAGCATCGCCGCCTGACTGGATAATTCCTGACTGGTAGCCGCGCTTTCCTCCGCGGTCGCGGAATTATTCTGCACCACGCCGGATATCTGCTCAATCCCTGTGGCAACCTGTTCGATTGCATCCGTCTGATCCTCCACAGCCTTCGACACCTGTTCCATCTGTTCTGCCGCCTCTTCAGCCATCTTTGCCGCGGCGGTCACCGAGTCTGTCACCTTCTCCACAACAAAACTTCCGCTTTCGACAGCGTTGACAGACCGCTCAATCAGCTCCTTGGTCGCTTTCGCCGCCTGATCCGACTTGATCGCCAGATTCCTCACTTCTTCCGCCACCACGGCAAATCCCTTTCCGCTTGTCCCGGCGCGCGCCGCCTCAACCGCCGCGTTGAGTGCCAGAATATTTGTCTGGAAAGCAATGTTTTCAATGGTATCTATAATACGGCTGATCTCATCGGACGATTGCGTAATCTGGCCCATCGCCTGATTCAGGCTGTCAATATACCCGCCGCTCTCCTGCAGCTTTTCTCCCGCCTCGCCCACGACGTCCTTTGCCTGTTCCGTCAGCTGTGCAATACCCTTTGCCTCCGTGCTCATATTTGAAATGGTTCCAGAGAGCTCTCCCACTGCGCCTGTCTGCTCCACCGCACCCTGGGACAAAGCCGCGGCAGTAGCCGCCACCTGGTCCGATCCTGTTGAAACCTGAACAGATGCAGAGACAATGCCCGCCATGGTAACATTCAGCTTTTCACTGATGACCCGCAGGGATTCCCACAAAACGGCAAAGTCGCCGGGATAGGACTGCCCTGAAACTTCCCTGCTCAGATTTCCATCCGCTATCGCACCGAGAATATCCTGCATTTCATGTACAATCGTGCCAAAATCTTTGACCAGCTGCGCAGTCGAGTCCGCCAGTATCCGTGTCTCATCCTTACTCTTTACCTGCGGAACCGGGCTTCCCAAATCCCCCTGCGAAAGCGCCTGGATGCGCTTCGCGCACCTGACAACAGGCGTAACGATGGAATAACTGACTCTCATGGAAATAATAATTATTAAAATACATGCCGCTACACAGATTACAGTCTGTAAAAAATTCCCATACTCTGCCGGACGCATGAACTCATCCTCATCTATCGTCACCGCAATCGACCATCCGTCCGTCCCCGCAATGGGCGCGTAGCTCTGGATATTGTTGGACTGGTCCTCCGCGTAATAGAATCGCTCCACACCGATCTCGCCGAGCGTCATTTTCTTTTCTATTGCCGCTACCGTCTGCAGTCCTTCATCCCCGGGGGCCGATGCCGCTTCTTTCATTACATTTTCACGGTTCAGCACTGCCTCCTGGTCAACATAGGCAATCGTGGTGCCCTCTTTGTCGAGAATGTATGCCTCGCCTTCCTCCCCGATCTGCAGCCCCTCAATAATAGACTGCAAAATGGAAGTATCGCACTGAAAATAGAGCACGCCTTTCACCACTTCGCCCTGCCGGATCGGGGCGGCAACCATAATATATATGTCTTTGCCGTCTATATAAGGGGTAGACATATAGCTGTTCCCCTGTACGGCCGCCTGAAAAAAGGGCTCTTCGGAAACGTCCACTCCATGAACCGCGTCATGGCCGTCTATGTCAGTCATGCCGCCAAAACGCATATAATAAGCATCCGCCCGCTCCTGAATAAACGCCTGCTTTTCCTCCGGCGATGCAGTTTCATCCACGAGGATCGGGTTCGATGCCATTTCCGCTATTGTCAGCGTATAAGTCGAGATCATATTTTCCGCAGCCAGAGCGGCAAGCTCCGCCGTTTCCAGAACATTTTTCTCAAGCGCTGACGTAGTGGAATAGCGGGTAACCACCGTACTCACAGTCCCCGCAATCACCGAAACACATACTGTCGCCAATACTACCATAGCAATAATTTTCGTCTGAATTTTCCGCATCTTATCCGTCTCCGGGCGCTGCAAATGCTAAGCCCCTTCTCCCTTTCCGTTCGTTTAAACGGGGGAACGGATCAATCCGTTCCCCCAAGTACCTTGTCATTTGTGCACTGTCTCTATCCTCGCCACCGCTCTCTTCAGGGACAACTCCGCCCTTCGCATGTCCGTTCCCGGCGCATGTTCCCTGATACGCTCCTCGGCGCGGGATTTGGATTCCTCCGCACGTTCCACGTCAATCTCGTCCGGCCATTCAATGATCTCGGCAAGCACCGTGACCTGATCCGGCAGCACCTCGGCAAACCCCGCATGCAGAGCCGCCTCGGACACCTCCTGGTCTTTCGTGATCGTGATGATTCCGGGCGCAACAATCATCGTCATCGGGATATGCTCCCTGTATATGCCGACTTCGCCCTCGACTGTGTTAAACTCCACCATTGACACCTCATCCTCAAAGAAGACTCTGTCCGGTGTAATAATCTTTAATGTAAACTTTCTGCTATCCTCAGCCATATATTTACCTCCTGCGGCTATTCGGTATCCTTATAGCTGCACTCTTATTTCTTAACGCGCGCAACTACGTCGTCGATGCTTCCCGCATTCAGGAAATAGCTTTCCGGGATATCATCGTGCTTGCCGTCAAGAATCTCCTTAAAGCCGCGGATGGTCTCAGAAATCGGCACGTACACACCGCTCATTCCCGTAAACTGCTCCGCCACATGGAAAGGCTGGGAAAGGAATCTCTGTATTCTTCTCGCGCGGGCAACCACCAGCTTATCTTCCTCGGAAAGTTCGTCCATACCAAGGATAGCGATGATATCCTGCAGCTCCTTATATTTCTGCAGAATCTCCTGCACGCCTCTTGCCACCTGATAGTGCTCCTCCCCGACAATTCTGGGATCGAGGATTCTGGAGGAGGACTCAAGCGGGTCAACCGCCGGATAGATACCTAACTCCACGATAGAACGGGACAGCGTCGTCGTTGCGTCCAGATGCGCAAACGTCGTTGCCGGAGCCGGGTCGGTCAAGTCATCCGCTGGCACGTAAACCGCCTGTACGGAAGTGATGGAACCGCTCTTTGTGGAAGTGATACGCTCCTGCAAAGCGCCCATCTCCGTCTGCAGCGTAGGCTGATAACCTACGGCGGAAGGCATACGGCCGAGCAGTGCGGACACCTCGGAACCTGCCTGTGTAAAACGGAAAATATTGTCAATGAAGAGCAGCACGTCCTTACCGCCCTTGTCACGGAAATACTCCGCCATGGTAAGTCCCGTCAGACCCACTCTCATTCTGGCCCCGGGCGGCTCGTTCATCTGCCCGAACACCATCGTTGTCTTGTCGATAACGCCCGATTCTTCCATCTCGTGGTAGAGGTCGTTACCCTCTCTGGTACGCTCGCCCACACCGGTAAATACGGAATAGCCGCTGTGCTCTGTCGCGATATTACGGATCAGCTCCTGAATCAGCACCGTCTTACCCACACCTGCGCCGCCGAACAGACCGATCTTACCGCCCTTCTGGTAAGGGCAGAGCAGGTCAACGACCTTGATACCCGTCTCCAGAAGCTCTGTCGCCGTGGACTGCTCCTCAAACGCCGGAGCCTGTCTGTGAATCGGCTCATGTCCCACGTCTGTCGGCGCGGGTTTATTGTCAATCGGTTCTCCCAGAACGTTAAAGATACGTCCCAGCGTGTTTTCTCCGACAGGAACCGTGATGGGAGCGCCTGTTGCAACCGCCTCCATACCTCTCACCAGACCGTCGGTGGGTCCCATGGAGATACATCTGACGGTATCATCACCCAGATGCTGCGCCACTTCCACAGTCAGTTCCCCGCCTGCCTTAAGCGGGATTTTGATTGCGTCATTAATCTCCGGCAGACTGCCTGTCGAAAATTTGATGTCCAGTACGGCGCCGATGATCTGAGTGATCTTTCCAAGATTTTCACTTGTCTTTACTTCTGCCATCTCTTTTTCCTTTCACTCATGTTAATTATTAACTGATCGCATTTGCACCTGCGATAATTTCTGTTAATTCCTGCGTAATAGATCCCTGACGCGCCCTGTTGTACATCAGCGACAAGTGATCTATCATTTCCTCAGCATTGCTCGTTGCGGAATCCATCGCCTGCATTCTCGCACCGTTTTCGCTCGCAACCGCTTCTACCAGACCGCCGTAGATCAGGCTGGTCACATATTTCGGAATAATCATATTAAGCGCCTCGTCGTCATCCGGCTCGAAATTCATAAGCGCCTTGCTGCCCGTGCCCTGCGTCTCCTCCGAAGCGTTTTCTGCCGGCTCCACGGGAAGAAGCTTAAGAAGCGTCGGCACATGAACTACCGTATTCTTAAATCCCGTATAGGCGAGATAAATCTCTCCGATCTCCCCCGCCGCAAAGGAGGCAAGCAGCCTCTTGCACAGCGCCATCGCGTCCACATAGGACGGCTCCTCGATAATGTCGGAATCCTCCTCCACAATCTCATAGCCACCCCGTTTCAGGGCATCCCTGCCCTTCTTGCCGATTGCATAAATCCGCAGGTCTTCTTTCTTAAAATCGCCCCTTGTGATAAGTTTCACAACGTTTGAATTATAACCGCCCGCAAGACCCCTGTTGGAAGTAATCACGATCACGGCCTTCTTCTGCGATTCCCCCGCCGTCAGGTAGGGGTGGTTTAAGCCGCCGGTTTTTGCCAGCATGGAAGACACCGTTTCATACATGCAGTTAAAATATGCCTTCGACTGTTCTGCGCGCTGTTTCGCCCTCTGCAGTTTAACGGTAGAAACGAGTTTCATAGCTTTGGTAATCTGCTGTGTACTCTGAATACTGCCTTTACGCCTTTTAATGTCTCTCATTGAGGCCATAGCGTCACACCCTTTCTACGCTTTACTTAAACTGCGCCTTGAATTCTTCAATGGCTTTCTTGAGCTTCGCGTCTGTCTCGTCGTTAATCTCTTTATTCTTCGCAATCGCGTTCGGTACCTCAGGATATTTCGTGTCAAGGAACTCGAAGAACTCCGTCTCAAATCTGGTGATATCCTCAACCGCGATATCGAGCAGGTACTTGTTCGTCACCACATAGATGATGATAACCTGATACTGTACCGGCATCGGCTTGTACTGCGGCTGTTTCAGGACTTCCTTGATTCTTTCACCCTGTGCCAGCTTCTCCTTGGTATCGGCGTCAAGCTCGGAGCCGAACTGTGAGAATGCCGCCAGCTCTCTGTACTGCGCAAGCTCTGTACGGATGGGCGCCGCTATCTTTTTCATCGCCTTGATCTGTGCCGCACCACCCACTCGGGACACGGAAAGGCCCGCGTTTACCGCCGGGCGGAAGCCGGAATTGAACATCTCAGTCTCCAGATAAATCTGTCCGTCCGTGATGGAGATTACGTTCGTCGGAATGTACGCCGACACGTCGCCCGCCTGCGTCTCGATAATCGGAAGCGCCGTCAGCGAACCGCCGCCGTACTCCTCGCTCATTCTCGCCGCACGCTCAAGCAGTCTGGAATGCAGATAGAATACGTCGCCGGGATATGCCTCACGCCCCGGCGGTCTCTTTAAGAGCAGGGAGAGTGTACGGTATGCGGCCGCCTGTTTGCTCAGGTCGTCGTAAACCACCAGCACGTCCTCGCCGTTCTCCATCCACTCCTCACCAATCGCACAGCCGGAATACGGCGCGATATACTGTAAGGGCGCCGTCTCACTTGCGGTCGCGGCAACTACGGTGGTGTACGCCATAGCGCCGTACTCTGTCAAAGTTTTCACAATAGAAGCGACAGTGGACGCCTTCTGACCGATAGCGACGTAAATACATTTCACGCCCTGTCCCTTCTGGTTAATGATCGTATCAATGGCAATCGCCGTCTTACCGGTCTGTCTGTCGCCGATAATCAGCTCACGCTGCCCTCTTCCGATGGGCACCATGGAGTCGATAGCCTTGATACCTGTCTGTAACGGTGTGTCCACAGATTTTCTTGTGATAACACCCGATGCAACTCTTTCAATCTTACGATATTTGTCAGTCTGGATCGGTCCCTTGCCGTCAATAGGCTGGCCAAGAGCATTTACGACACGTCCGAGCATGCAGTCGCCCGCGGGCACCTCTACCACTCGCCCTGTGGTCTTTACGGTATCGCCCTCGTTGATATTGTGCTGGTTACCAAACAGAACCGCACCTACATTGTCTTCCTCGAGGTTCAGGATCATACCGTAAACTTCGCCGGGGAACTCAAGCAGCTCACCCTGCATTGCATTCTCAAGTCCGTGCACACGAGCGATACCGTCCGCCACCTGGATAACCGTACCAACTTCGGATACTTCCAGCTCGGAGGCATATCTCTTAATCTGATCCTTAATGACTGAACTGATCTCTTCTGGTCTTAAATTCATGGATCATACGCACCTTTCTTTTTATTCTTTATCGCCTAGATCTGCACTTTCAGCAGTTCCTTCTGCAGCTCGCTCAGTTTTGTCCTGATGCTGCTGTCAACAACTCTGTCGCCGATTCGGATAACCATGCCCCCGATCAGGGAAGCGTCCACGCCATAATTGATCTCCATGGACTTATACTGCGTGGTGTCGAGCAGCTTTTTCTCGACTTCCTTACACTGGCTGTCCTTAAGCGGAACGGCTGTCGTCACTGTAGCGATGCCTATTCCCTTATACTCCTTAACCTTTGCGACAAAATATTTCAGGATCTCGTCGATCTCCCTGTAACGGTCTTTCGAGATAATGATAGTGAGAAACCCGAGCAGCTCCTCGGATACCCTTCCCTCAAACACGGTTTTCGCGACTTCCATCTTCTCTTCCTTAATAATCTTCGGATGGTTCATCAGTCTGCCAAAATCCTCATTTTCGGCAAGAATTTTCTGAAGCTGAATGGTTTCTTCCAACAGGACGTCTATCTTACCTTCTTCCACCGCAAGTTCGAACAACGCGTCACCGTATGTTTTTGAAATCAGCTTAGCCATGTGCTCTCACCTATTTCCTTAAGCGTCTCTTCCACCAGACTGTCCTGTACAGTGGTGTCAATCGCCGCGTTCACAACCTTTGCAGCCATCATGGATGCAAGCACAACCATCTCGCGCTTCACCTCATCAACCGCCTTCTTCTTCTCAAGCTCCGCCTCTACGCCGGCTCTCTCGAGAATTCTTGCCGCCTCTTCCTTCGCGTCCGCGACGATCTTATTTTCATTCGCAAGCGCTTTCTTGCGCGCCTCCGCGAGAATTTCTTCCGCTTCTTTGTCTACTTCTTTCAGCTTCGTCTCGTACTCTTCCTTCAGCGCCCTGGCATTTTCCATGTCGGATGCCGCCGTATCGAGTTCGCTTTTGATGCGCTCCTGTCTCTTTTCCATCATATCCCGCACGGGATTAAACAGAAAATGGGAAGCGATCAAAAAGAGCGCGAACACAGCTATAATCATCAACACGGAATCCGCGATAAGCTGTAAGTCGAGGTCAAACAGCCTCGGCGCCATCTCAGCGGACGCCAGTGCTAAATTCGCAACTGTCGTACTCAAGCGTCAGTCCTCCTTTCGTTGTTAGTCACAGGCCTGCGCACTCGCTGCGCCGACCGTAAGAACACTTTTATTGTGCCAAGCATCAAGCCCGTCATAAAGCGATTTTAAATGGCTTGACGCCTGCCATAACGAAGTTACGGCAGGAGAGGCTTAACGAAGAGCAGCAGCATAGCGATCAGCAGGCCATAAAGACCTGTGGTCTCGGCAACTGCCTGCCCGAGCAGCATCGTGGAAGTAACGTCAGACTTCGCGCCCGGATTTCTGCCCACTGCAGCAGCGGCATGACCAGCGGCAATACCCTGACCTACACCGGGTCCGATACCCGCGATAACCGCGAGACCCGCGCCGATTGCTGAACATCCTAAGATAAAATTGTTGTTAAATTCTCCCATTTTTGATTTCCTCCTTGGATAAATTTAAAATTTTTAATTTTTACTCCGTCGTGCAGGCATCCGTGATGTATGTCATGGTCAGCATACAGAACACGTACGTCTGGATCGCCCCCGAAAACAGGTCGAAATACACATGAAGCGCCGCCGGCCAGATGATTGCGATCTTCGAAAGAAGCGCGTACACCAGCGCCATCATAACCGTACCCGACAAGACGTTTGCAAACAGACGCAGCGACAAAGAGATCGGCACCGCCACATCACCGATCACGTTGATCGGCGCCCAAATCGGCCACGGATCACATAGTCCCGCGAGCACGCCCTTCACTTTCTGGTACCTGAACTTGTTGAAGTGGATCAGTACAAACGTCATGACGCCCATTGGCAGCGTCACGCCATAGTCCGCTGTCGGCGGCCTGAGCCCGAACAGTCCCGAAATATTGCTCAGCAGGATAAAAATAAATATCGTACTGATATAGTTGCGGAATTGCGGGCTGAATTTTCCCATAACGCCGCCAACCATCTTATCAAGCATCTCGACCACCAGCTCGACAATGTTCTGGAATGTCCCCGGCACATCCGAAGCGTGCTTGACAACACGGTTCGCCGCAATGCAGAAGCCTATGATTACCAGCATGACAATCAGCACGCACACATGGGTGGTGGTGATCCACACAGTCTGCCCAAAAAGCTCATAGGAGAAAACGCCGTGAATCATAAAATCAATATCCGCACCGCCGGACAACATAATTCCCTGTCCCATCCTCTCACCTCCTTCTACACGTAATTAAATATAAAGTATATAAAACATGTAACAGCGGTCTGCGCCATTACAAAGCAGTACCGTCCGATATTTCCTGCTCTTTCTTTCCTGCCCGCAGTCTGTGGACAAGCGGGTTCAGATAAGCGGACACCTTCATGCCCATATAGCCGCAGAATGTAAAAATCGGGTTCGCAAAATCCACGAACATAAGCGCGCCCATCACAATCACAAGAACTGCATAGCGTATGATATTCTGCGCGCCCAGACTTTTCACGGCCTCCTTCTCCGGCAGGTCCAGTCCCCGGTCTAAGGACCACCACATATGAAACGCACCTGCCAAAGCCAGAAACACGCCGATCCATAGCCCTATGCTGTAGGCGGGATTTCTGGAAAAAAACAGAAGCACAATTTCAAAAACTACGCCGTAGGCAAGGATTCCCAGCCAGAGTTCCAAAAGCGTCTGATCAATCTTTCTTTTCATTCTCTTCCATCTCTTCTTTGATCTGTGTACTGCGCCTGCGCGTCTTGGCCGGCGTCTCGTATATCCTTCTCGCAAACCGAAACACATTGGTAAATCCCGCCAGCGCGCCCACGAAAAAAAGCGCCACCATCCAGATATTGGTCCCAAGTTTCCTGTCCAGAAACATCCCCACAAAGGAGCAGAGAAAGATGGGAACAAGCATGTTGACGCCAAACTGTGTGATCATCATTAACGCCTGATAAACAGTTTTTTGATACTTCAAAATACCGCCTTCCCAATCCACAGAATTTTCCCTAAAGCCTAACAAGAAAATTATACTCATTTTTGGTACTTTTGTCCAGACTAAGTTCAATAATGGGCAAATTTTGGGGGAAACGTTGACATTTCTCCTCCGGCGGTGTACGGTTAAATAACAAATCGAGCGAGGGGGACCAAAACATGGCAGATCCGATTCTTTACCGCAAGAGACTGATTCCGGAGGAATGCGTCCTGTTAAAAGACGACAGGCTTCTTTACCGCGACGAAGAAATCATTGTGACTGCCTGGAACACCCTGAAACCCCGAAAAGACCTGCATCATGGTCTCTCCTGCTACTATCTGCGGGAGGGCATAAAAGTGAGCCGTTTTTATGATGAAAACGGCTCGCTTCTGTATTGGTACTGCGATATTGTAGATTACGACCATGACGTCAAAACCGACACCTATATTATTACCGATCTGCTGGCGGATGTCATCATTTACCCCGACGGATTTGTGAAAGTCGTGGATATCGACGAGCTTGCCACCGCCAAAGAGGCGGGCCTCCTAACCGATGCCATGCTGAAAAAGGCCCTGCTGACCCTCAACCGCCTGCTGCAGATCATTTATGACGGCGGGTTTGAGAAGCTGCAGGAGCCGCTGGAGAGGTACGCGTAATCCGCCGTGCTGATTCGCAAAATCGCCGCTTCGCGGCTTTCTTGGGTCGAGCTTGCTCGACCGGCTCATCCTCGGGCTTTCGCTCACTTACCCCGCCGTGCTGATTCGCAAAACCGCCGCTTCGCGGCTTTCTTTTGCTCATCTCGGGCTTTCGCCCTATAAAAGCAGGACGATACATCCTTCAGAAAGCAAGCTTTCTTCCGGCTGATTCGTCCTGCTTTTGCACGGTTCAATGTTTAATAGAAAATATGCCCCCCAATCCTGTACTTGGGATTGATTCCGTCCACGGGCGTCCTGAAATAAACGCAGCCGCCTACGTTGGTAGTGCCGCCCATAACTTCGTCCGCCGCCTGATAGCAGCTTGACGTGGCCCTGCCCTCCGCAAGCGCAAGCGCGAGACGTCCGCTCGCCACGGGGGAAAACTGCCCCGACTGGTAGATCACTCCTGTTACCGTGTCAGGATATACCGAGCTCAACACTCTGTTAATCACAACTGAACCGACGGCAACCTGCCCGCTGTAGGACTCGCCTCCCGCCTCACAGTAAATCAGGTTCGCCAGAAGGTATCTGTCCCCCTCGGCAAAACTTACCTCCGAAATATCACGCCAGCTTGACTGTGCCGCCAGCTCCGCCATACGCATTTCTTCCGCCAGCTTGGCGCGGAGAGCGGACAATTCCTCCTCCTGCTCCTTGAGCTGCTGCTCGTAGGCAAGAGCCGCCGCCTCGGCCTCGGAAATCTGGTTCGCCGTAGCGTTCAGGTTGCTTGCCGTCTGGCTGACAAGCCCGGAAACACGCCCCTGTTCCGCCACAACCTTCACTTTAAATTCCCCCAGCTCTTCCCTGTTTTGCTCCTGCTCCTTCTTTGCGAGTTCCAGTTCCTCCTGCTTCTGTTCCATTGCCGCCTGTGCGGCTTTATACTCATCGAGCACTTTTTTCTGATACGCGGAAAGCTGCTCGACATACTCATTTTTATTCAGGAAATCCGACAGACTTCCCGAGGAAAAGAACAATTCCATGTAGAGGTTGCTGCTGCGCTCATAGGTAAACTGAATCTGCTTTTTCATGGTGGCGTACTGCTCATCTTTCAAGGCAATCGCCTCCGCCAGCTCCTCCTCCACCTGGGCAATCTGCTTTTCCAGATCGTCAATCTCCTCCTCCTTGTCAGCAATCTGCTCTTCCAGGTCGTTCAGGTTGTTGCTTACCTGTGTGAGTTCCGTATTCAGCGTAGAAAGCGCGCCCTGCAGGGAACTGTGCTGTTCGTTCAGTCCCTCCAGTTTCTCTTCCGTCTCATCCAGTTTTCCCTCTGTCTCTTCCCGCTGCTGCTCCGCTTTCCTTATCTGCTGCCTGGTCTCCTCCGTTGCCTGCACGGAGAGCGGCATAAAGCCGCAAAGCAGAACAAGCGCCATACAGGCTGCCGCTCTTCGTTTCCTTTCCATACTTTCCTCCATGCCGGAGCTTTTTGCGAAGGCACGCGCCGAGAATCTTAAATTCCCGGCTGCGATTCCGAGTTTATGGCTCCGGCACAAACTCGAGATTGAAAAATCAGCACATCAGTGTGATTTTTCAATCGTTTCTCCTAACCTAACAGTTCTCAATTAAATCCACACGTCTCTGATGCCTCTCCCCGTGGGAAAAGGGCGTGTCCAGAAAAATGTCCACGATATCGAGCGCTACCATTTCCCCGATAATCGCCGCTCCCATGGCAAGCACGTTTGCGTCATTGTGCTCCCTTGTCAGTCTTGCGGACACCGGGTCGCCGCAGAGCGCGCATCTGATTCCTTTTACTTTGTTCGCCGTCATGGAGATACCAATCCCTGTGGTGCAGATTACAATGCCTCTGTCACATTCTCCTGAGGCTACCGCCTTTGCCACCGCCGCACCGAATACCGGATAATCGCAGGAACTTTTGTCCGGGCAGCCAAAGTCCTTGTACTCTAACCCCCGTTCTTTCAAATGTGCCATCACCTTCTGTCTCAAATCATATCCGCCGTGGTCACTTCCGATTGCAATCATGTCTCCCTCTCTTTCCGAAGCGCCGCAAAGCCGCGCCTCCTGTAAATTATTTTTTTGAACCATTATATATCACCGCTGCCACATAAAATCGGAACAGCTCATTTCAGCTCAATCACCCTGTGTCCGGCCGCCTTTAGCAGCCGGTTCATTACTGCCTGCGAAACGCCTTCCCCGTCGAAACTCTCCGAATAAATCAGCTCCACGCCCTCATCGTCAAACTCCCGCAGAATGCGGTACAGCCCTTTCGCAGCTGCCGCCGCGTCCGTTCTCTTTCCAACGCTGCGGGGCACATCCGCCCTGTAACGGGCAAGCGTTTCATCCGTTGCGATAACACCCGTTTTTTTATTATCCTGCCGTCCCTTCTCAAGGCGCTCCTTGATATAATTCGTCACTGCCTCAGCCGCCCCTTTGACGATTACCAGTTCGCCCTCCGGCGCGTAATGACGGTACTTCATGCCCGGCGCTTTCGGGGCTTGTCCACTGTCGGCGCGAAAGAGCGTCCCGTCCTCCTCCACATATCCCAGCTTCTGCCGTAGCATTTCCCCTGTGATAAAACCGGGTCTTAGTATTGTGGGCGGTTCCACCGTCAGATCCACAATCGTGGATTCCAGTCCAAGGGTAGCATCGCCGCCGTCCAGTATCATCTCTATCCTGCCATCCATGTCCTGCGCGACGTATGACGCGCGGGTAGGGCTCGGTCTGCCGGAACGATTGGCGCTTGGTGCCGCCACATAGCCACCCGCCGCCCGGATAAACGACAGCGCTACCCCATCGGAGGGCATACGCACCGCCACCGTGTCAAGTCCGCCTGTCGTCTCCTTCGGCACCATATCCGATTTTTCCATAATCATGGTAAGCGGTCCCGGCCAGAAAGCGTCCGCCAGCTTCTTTGCCGTCTCCGGCACGCTCTTTACAATGGCGGGCAAAGCTTCCATATCCGCAATATGTACAATCAGCGGGTTGTCGGAAGGTCTGCCTTTGGCCTCGTATATTTTTCTGGAGGAAGCCGGATTCAGCGCATCTCCCCCCAGACCGTAGACCGTCTCTGTGGGAAACGCGACCAATCCGCCGGATTTAATGATTTCACCCGCCTCCCGGATCGAAACCATGTCCTTATGCTGTTCGTCTATTTGGATTACTTTTGTATCCACAACCGCTGCACCTTTTCCGCTTCCCAGCCGTATTTACTCTGCCGCATTCAGGTAATTCAATATCGCAAGGTGGATCGCCCATGCCGTCTTCTCCTGATAAATCTCCGAGGACAGCTTCTGCGCTTCCTCATAGTTGGAAAGGAAACCGCATTCTACGATCACTATGGGCGACGACGTCTTTTTCAAAAGATAATAACTGTTATTTGCCTTCGCCTGTCTTGCGTTATCCGGGTCGATCTGCTCGGCAAGCACCCGCTGCATACGCTCCGCAATCTCCTTGCTCCCCTGACTGCCCTCATAGTAGAAGACCTGCGCGCCATGGACATACTCCTCGTGGTAGCTGTTCTGGTGAATGCTCACCGTCAATGCCGGTTTCTTCTCCTCGATCAGCGCCACACGGTTTTTCATGTCCTGCACTTTCTTGTTGGAGACATTCTCGTCATAAAGTCCGGCGTCGTCTTCCCTTGTGAGCACTACATCCACATCCGCCGCCGCAAGGAACATGGCCAGCTTTTTTGCTATTTTTAAATTGATGTCCTTTTCCAGGCTGCCGTCCACGCCCACTTTGCCCGGATCGGCGCCGCCGTGTCCGGCGTCTATGACCACGCACGGCTTTTCCTTCCCCTCTTTGTCCGTCAGGACCCGGTCCGAGGACACCATACGTGCCCCGCCCCGCAAGGCAAATCCAAATGCCGCGAGCAGCAATAGAATCAGTCCTCTTCTGACAGCCTTGTCATATTTTGCCGATTTTTCTTTCTTCATTTTCCACCCAAACCGACATCCATTTTCCTGCCGCACGGCAAGATGCGGATTCGGCTCCGCCGATATGCGTCTTAGTGCATATATATGAAGAAACAGGGCAAAAGATAACTTCCGTATCGGATTCCCCGCCGCAGACTTACGACTGATTCATGTATTCTTCTATCACATCCCAGATGTCCGCCGTCTCAAAACCGAGCCGCCATGCCGCCACACCCGCGATCTCGTACTTTTCCATAATATTTAACTTCACCTTGATGGACTCCGCGTCCTCAAGCCACACCTGACAGAGTCTGTCCCCGTCCTGAAATTCCCCATAATTCTGACAGGTTACCTCGTCCCAGCGTGTAGCGATTCCATGGTCCGCCACATAGGTCTGCGCCATTTCCATTCCCACCGCCTGGCTGCTTACGCCGTCAGCCCCGGTTTCCCAGATTCTCGTATAGAAAGGAAGCGCGTTAATCACTTTTTCCTTCGGCACATCCGCCACCGTGTTTTCGATGCCCTTCTCCACGAAGTTGATGGATGCGACGCTCCCCGCCTCGTCGCTACCGTTATAGTGCTCGTCATATCCCATGATAATGACATAATCCGCCACCACGCCCTGCTCTGCACGGTCGTAATGGTCCGTATGGTTCATCGGCACATAATTGTCCACCGAAAGCACAATGCCATACTTTCTGCACGGAATGGACAGCTCCCTGATAAACTGGATAAAGGGTTCCCCCGCATCCAGACTCACATTCTCAAAATCAATATTCAGCCCGTCCAGATTGTATTCCCGGACCGCCGCCAGAAGCTGTAAAATCAAATGCCGCCTGTTGGACGTCTTTCCAAGCACCGTGTAAAGATCCACGTCCACACTGTCCACATTACCCACCAGCGCCCAGACTTCCAGCCCCATCCCGTGCGCCCTGTCCACATAATCGGCCGTCGCAAAACTGCTGAAGCCGCCCTCGTTGCCTGTCAGGGTAAACCAAGTCGGTGAAATCACGTTAAGCCCCTTAGTCCGCGCCACAGTCTCATCCAGCGTATCATTGCCTCCCGTTCCGCCAATCACATGCCAGCCCAGATTGATCTTATAATCCCGGGTGTTCGCCTTATACTCCGGTTCCACATAATCCGTCACGGGGACAGGCTCCTCCTCCGTCTTTTCCCCCAGTTTTTTGTTCTCCACATAGCCGATAATGGAATCCTGCGTCTTTACCTTCGTCCATGTTTCCATTTCTTCTAATATAATCACCTTGTCTCCCGCTGAAACATCCGTCAGGATATCACTCTTGATGCCGCCCTGATAACGCACCTGCGTATCCTTTGTGACGGACGCAACCTGCCGCTTGTCCCACGCGGTATAAATCTGCATATGATTCGGTTCCGTAAAAAGCTCGTAGGAAAAGTTCGCGTATTTTTTCACATAGTCCGCCGCAATATAGAGCGTCTCCCCTTCATACCGGGAAATGGTATAGTCATAGCTTTCGTCGCTCTCCATAAAATCCGCGTCATAGCCGGTGACCGTACCCGTACCGATCACATTCACATAAACCATATCCGGCGTTGTGTAGAGAAGGCTGTTTTCCGACTTGTCCTCATAAAACCTGTCGTTAAAATATCTGTGCACGGTAGCCAGGTCAAAATAGCATATATTGTCAAATATTTTCGCACGCGCTTCTATCTGTTCATCCTGCAAAATAATAGGGACGTCGTTCTCCCCTGCATTGCCAAAATATTCCGTCAAATCTGCCCTCTCTTTAGAATAGGAATATTTTTCGAGCAGCTTCGCCCCAAAGCCCACCGCGCCAATCAATATAATAAGGACAACCGCGACTATCACCGGGATTACTTTTTTCATTTGTCCAGCTCCTTTTGACCGTCTGTAGTAAACGCTGACCAGGCAGGGAAGCTTTCCCTTTCCTGCCCGCCGCGTTCACTACGATTATAACAAACTATTCCCTTGCAGTCATTAGTTTTTTTCAGGCAGTGCCATTGTCACATAGCGGGAAACCTCCCGAATCCAACGTAATGACAGGCTCTCTTATGCCGTCCCCCAAAAGGATTAACAAAAAAACTATAAAATAACTCAACCGTGATATACTAACGGCATATGATATAGGAGGGCGGAAATAGTTCTGAAGATGACTCTGACATGCAAATGAATTTGAAAAATATCTGTATAACCTACTCATTCCTTGTGAATTATATTTTGTGTACCAAAGGAAACTCTTAAGAATTAACCCGGCGCTTAGATGGGAATAAGATATGGTCTCTGACAAGGCACATAGCCCATAAGACTGCCTCCGCCAAAAGATAACGGCAAAGACACAGATGTTATTTAATTAATTTCGCATGCCTCCTTTCCCTGCGGATTATCAGAGACATCTTGTAGTTAAATTATAGCCATAATCTGACAGGAATTGCAAGCATTTTCTAAAATTATTAAAATTTTTTAAACACTTATCGCGCACTATTGACTAAAACCGACCTCTGGGATTAAGATACACTTAACTTAAGACATGCGGAGAAGCTTCTCTGCATAAACGTTATCATTATTTTAATAGAAGGAAGCGAACAACACTATGAAAATAGAAAAAGTGAATGAACAGCAAATCCGCTGTACCCTCACAAGAGAAGATCTGCTGAACAGAGAATTAAAGATCAGCGAGCTCGCTTATGGTACAGAGAAGGCAAAAAGCCTTTTCCGTGACCTGATGCAGCAGGCGGCATACGAATGCGGCTTTGAAGCGGAAGACATCCCGCTTATGATCGAGGCAATCCCCTTAAATGCCGAGTGCATTGTACTGATTGTCACAAAAGTGGAGGATCCCGAAGAGCTGGATACCCGCTTCGCCAAGTTTGCCCCCTCCGTTCATGACGATGACTTTGAAATGGAAGAAACCGAGGATAACGAAGCACTCATGGAGGCTTTTGCCGACAGTGCGGACGAGGTTCTTAATCTCCTGCGCCGGATGAACGGCACCGAAGAGTCATCCCCGTCCCCGAAGAATCCGCATAGGGAAAAAGCGCAGCCCGCTCTTCCCAGTCGTGAAAAATTGACGAGCCGCCTTTTCTCCTTCCGTTCCCTGCGCGAAGTGAGCAGACTTGCCCGCGTGATCGGCACCTGCCGAAGCGCCAACACCTTATACAAGGACGAGGCCGGCGGCAATTATCTGCTGCTGGTCGCTCCAGACGAGATGGAGACCGCGGATTTTAACCGCATCTGCAGCCTGATCTCAGAATATGGCAGGCCCGAGAAAACATTAATCTCCGCGAAGGCATATCTGGAAGAGCACTTTGAGCCGCTGATCAAAGACAGCGCGTTGGAAACGCTTTCGCAGATTTAAAACCAAATGTCCTGCGTTTCCTTTACACGCTTTGGTTTACACAGCTGCGGCTTCCTTTTACACCAATTATAAAAATCCCACACGGTCCTCTGAATTTCAGAAAACAGTGTGGGACTTATTTTGCCGCTGATTCGCTCCGCCGGTCCTGTACGGCCGAGTTTAAACCGCTGCGATCTTCGCCATCAGGTCGTCCGCATCAATGCCGTGCACCATAGCCGCCTCCTCCAAGGTCTCCCCCTGCGCTGAAGGACAGCCGAGACAGTGCATGCCGATCTCCAAAAGCACGGGCGCAATATCCGGATTGATTCTGAGAGCTTCTCCTATCGTTGTGTTCTTTGTAATATCAGCCATTTTATTCTCCTCCATATCTTCATTCTGCCATAGCATCTGATAAAATATACATTAGTTTTCATTACCAGATATGATTATAGAGGAAAGCCCCCGTGCCGTCAAGCGGGAAGCCTTTTTTAAGATAATGCGGTTAACAGAATGCACACGCAAACGCCCAATCCACATTATTGCATTTTTCACAAAATTTTCATTCTTTTTTTGGCATTTGTATGAGAAAAAGAACAAAGGTCGTCTTGACTGTGATTCGACACATGGCATATAATATTCTTACCGATTCAGAGTGATGCACAACGGTTGTGCATGATTCCGAATGTAATCATTTCACAGTTACTTTATTAAAAATTTTAAAATAGGAGGTTGGTACAAAAATGAGACCAGAATGGAAAGATTTTGTAGGCGGCAAGTGGGACAAAGAAGTTAA
>ERZ808035.22-NODE-22-length-229498-cov-18.518082_pt1 | contig 229498 bp, 177 predicted proteins | sample MGYA00380189_ERZ808035 | MGnify/ENA primary metagenome ERZ808035 (study PRJEB31490, sample SAMN06133407) | mouse gut metagenome | isolation source: M5_1 | host: mice | place: China: Chengdu | collected 2015-05 ... | reverse complement strand
AGGTCATGTCACTCTTTTTCATCTTTTATTCATTTTAGTTGATACTTATAGTAGTCAACCAAATCCAGGGTAAGACACACACAAAGATATAATAATCCCTATGTTGCAGATAAATTATCTGCAACAGGTATCTGCAACACTATAAGCCACTATAAATCACCTAATAAACAAGCAGGTGGCAGATATTGCAGATAAAATCAAAAAATATTCTAGAGAGAGGCTATCGACACCCAATTTCCGCTATTCCCAAAGAATCACTTTCGTCTACCATACGAGTCGCTTTTAACTTAAAATAGCGAGCCTCAACCGGACTAAAGTACATATTCTGAAGAATCGGATTATTACGGATGTTCGAGAATTCTCCCTGTGCTACGACTTGCATCGCCTCTTCGGTAATACCGGCAGACAATTCGTATGATGAGATCAACCCTTTACTATATTCACTTTGATCAGGTAAATAGTAGAATGAATGGATTGTACGATTTTCGCCAAGATCAATCATGATTTCCTTGCCTGAGATTAGAGCGGTAGTCTGATCGTCCTTGTCACTACATTTCTTTGCTTCTTCCATATCCACTCCCAAAATTGTAAAGGGGAAACTTTTCAGTTCTGAGGTTGCCGGTGTATAATTTTCCGTTGCATCGGGAGCGTAATAAGCCCCGACCTCATTGATACACAAACATGCACGAGCATCCGTAAACCGTATACGCAATTCTTCTGTTTCGATCATTTCAAAGCGTAACAAACGTTTGTATCCTACGGTTGTGGTTTCTTCGTTGCATTTAACCGACAGCCATTGATCGCCCTTCTTATATTCTACAACAAAGGATTTAACCCTTTGTCCCAAAGGTATATACTCCTGAATCATTACCCGATTCATCTTCGTCGGCTGACTAAAAGTGAAAGTCAGATCGGCGGTAGTCACTCCGTCATTGGTTGCCCAATAAGTGTCGTACTTTCCGTCCGTTACGCCACGAACCTTGAATTGTCCTCCACGCTCGTCGGAAGCTGATACTTTTGCACTGCTCAATAAATTATCTGCCAACTCTTTCTGAACTCTCTGATGGAATGAAACAGCATTCAATGAATCGGTCGGATGAATCAAACCGTTGCGGTCTACAGGAAAGTTTAATAATAAAGTCGCATTATGACCTACACTACGATAATACAAGTCCGTCAGTTGATCGACTGTTTTTACCTTGTCGTCTTCCTCTGGGTGATAGAACCATCCCGGACGGATAGAAACGTCACACTCGGCAGCGACCCATTGATTTCCATCGGCATGCCCGTACTGTAATTCCCGATACTTGGGATATCCCGGATATACCTCGCCTGCCCGAAGGAAAGACCAGTTAGTAGCTCCGGCAAATCCATTCTCATTTCCTACCCAACGGCAGCCCGGCCCTCCGTCTGAGAAAATCACAGCCTGCGGTTGCAGTTCATCGATCATCTTATAAGCTCGCGGGTAATCATAGTATGTTTTGCGGTCGATCGTACGTGCGTCTTTCGCTCCTCCGTACCAACCGTCTCCTCCGTTGGCTCCGTCAAACCAGATTTCAAAAACATCACCATAATTAGTGAGCAATTCATGCAACTGCTTATAGAAATAATCTACATACTCCGGCGTTCCATAATTGGCTTGATGCCTGTCCCACGGAGAGAGATAAACGGCAAATTTGATTCCATACTTCTTACAGGCATCGGAAAGTTCGCGTACAATATCACCTTTACCGTCTTTGTAAGGGGTATTTCTAATACAGTATTCGGTAAGCTGTGTAGGCCACAGACAAAAGCCGTCATGATGTTTGGCAGTCAGGATTACTCCTTTCATACCGGAATTGACAAATGTCTGCACCCATTGTTCGCAGTCCAGACGAGCAGGATTGAACGTTTTCGGATCAGAGTCGCCATAACCCCATTCACGGTCATTGAAGGTATTGAGACCGAAGTGTACAAAGGCATATGTTTCCATCTTCTGCCAATTTACTTGCTTTTCCTGAGGAACGGGTAAAATAGCTTCCGGTGCCGAAACACTCTGACATCCTGTTAAAAGTAGACTGAATACTACTGTAGAAATACTGGTTGCGATTGGTTTTCTCTTCATGGTGTTCGATTCATTTATAGTTTTATCTTTTCAGGTTATTTTATTTGCCGGTGCTAAGATAGGAAATATTATATTACTAATCAACCGGATTGGTACATGTTATCTTCAGCGGTTTCATTAATGCCCGCCCGTTGATCACAGGATAGACACGTGTTTCGGTCGGAAAGCTGCCGGAATATTGATATTCAACGGGCATCACACCTTCTTCACGGGCTTTCACCTGACGGGGACTGGTAAACTTAAGATCTGTATTACCACCTATAACGACAAACATAAGCTGTATATCATTATCGGTATCGTTTACGTATTTCAGTTTCATTGTTTTCGTACCGCCTTTGCCTATGGTACCGAATGCCATTACTTCGAAATTCATCCAAAGTCCGCTACCGTACTCATACGGATAATTCTCTGATACCGGATGTTTGCAGGGAATGACGGTGCCTTTTACCCAAATGCGGTTGTAATTAGCATTGTTATTGCTCAAAACAACTACTTCTTTACTAAAGAAGCCCGGTCGGTAGGCCGGGTTGTAAGTCACTTTCACTTTACCTGTAGCATTCGGCCGGAGCGGTTCTTTAGGAAATTCAAACTGTACACAACCACAGCCACTTGTTACTCCATTGATAGAAATAACTTTTTGACTGACATTCTTAAACTCAAATTCATGTGAAACCAGTCCATTTTCTTCCTTTATTTCTCCAAAATCAAAGACACGTTCTTCGAACACCAGTTCGTCAGAAAGAGTCTGTGCGTACGAGGCAACCAAATACAAATTAATGCAACAAATCAATATAATAAAGCGCAGCACCATACTTTTTTTCATTTAAAACAAAAGCCTCTCATAATAACTCATTAGCTATTATAAGAGACTTTCATCAATCCCGTTTATTCATTCTGATACATATCAAACTCAGACAAAACAATCCCATATCCACTACTATACGGCAATAATTCAAGTTTGACATATTGAGCACTCACAGCTCCATAGAAACGAATATATTGCGGCGTTGCACGAGAGAAAGTAACGTTTCCCTGATACTCATAATCTTCACCTCCTATTTCACTTGTATAGACAGCGGCACTGGACAAACTATAATTACGGGAATAATACTGTAATCGAATTCCTGTTATGTTTTGGTATACGCTATTCAAATTAACAATAACGGTAGAACTGGCATCCTGAGACGGATAAGTCCTTGTATTTCCGTCGAACAGAGTTGTTCCAACATCTACACCATTGTTAGTGGCAGTCCACGCGCTTCTATCACTAATTAATGTGCCTTCCACACTCGTTGCTCCCGGAACACAATTCGTAAAAGAGGTGCTAACAGCGAGATAAGCAGAGGAATGAGTTTCACTCAATGCCGCATTCGATACCGATGTTACTTTTAGCGGTAAAAGATAACTTGTATTGACAAACTCGCTCCACTTTCCATCCTCTATTTCAATAGTAACTGAATCAGAAGAAAGCATACTTCCCGCAGGAATCACGAGTTCTTTTTTATCCAAGGTTACTTTTACCCCGTCAGGGAAAGAAGAAAATTCACCTATGGATGCACTATTATCAATATCCAAAGTAACCGTTATATCTTTAGAGGCAACTTTAGTAGAGCGTACCCCTACCTTAACTATTTCCGGTCCACTCTCTAAACTAGAGCCAATCGGTGTTCTCAACACTTCATAGACAAATGTATTTTGAGGATATTCTGTTGAAGTCCAACGGTTCACATTAATATATACATAATTTTGGTTGCTTCCTTCGATATCGTAACTTTCGTCATCACAAGACTGAAGACTAAATAATCCGACTACAACCAACAATCCTAAGATATGCGTATTTATTTTCATAGCAATCATTTATTTCGTTACTCGTTACATCTGTTATTATCATCACTGTCCCATGCAATAGCACTGCTATAATTCAGATTATATGTTAATCCAGCTCCTTCATTTATTTCACGGGCAGTGTTCGTCCAATCCATATCATAGCCATGTCCTGTTGCATCTTTAAAGATGTGTCCTTCGCCTTCATTCATTTTCCAGTATGCAACCAAACCTTCTGATTGTGAATCAACGCCACAAAGATTCATCTGTAGTTCGCCTGTACTCAAAGCACGGTTCCAGACACGAACTTCAGCAATACGGCCACGAAAATACTGAGATCCGCGATATCCCGTCCAAGACATTCCTAGTTCAAAACGCTGGAAATCGACCGGTTTACCATCACCATCGCCTTGTGCATCTTTCACTCCGTCTACATACATAGTCAGTTTACTGCCATCATATGTCAACGAGATCATATACCAACGATCAGTGCTAAAACGTGTACTCGATACAATACTTCCACTTGGACTTACCCACTGCAAGGCATTGATATCTAATCCATTTTCTCCAAATCGCAGCATACTTGAGCGCTGTTCGTCAGCAGAAGTGAAACTACACAGACGAGCTATACGATGCCACTCTTGAGAATAGCATTTGATCTCATAGGTGAAGTTAGACAATTCCTGTTTCTTATCATCTGAGAAAATAAAGTTACTATAAAGATTCGTATTGCTGATATTCAATGAGGTGAAATGAATAACACGAGATATCTGCAAGAAAATAGTTTTCGAAGGTTTTAATATTTCAAGTCCATCCACTTCTACCATAGTAACTGGAACTACATATACTCGCCCTTCTGCAAAGTCTTCGGTAGAAATAACTTTAACTGTAGCAGGAGTAGAAAACGCTTTACCTGTCTGAATTACAGCATCAGCATCTTCAAGAGTCACAGCGCCCTCCGGAATCGCATAATATTTAGTATTATGCTCATTATTATATGTCTCTACCAGTGACCTGTCAATGGCAAACTTCACATTTACGTCTTTATCTACTTTATCAGTAGTAGAAGCAGTGACGGCATACGAAGAAGGGGTATCTTCTACCACAAACTTGGTTACAGGAGTAGTCTCTGTCCCTGTAATAAAAGCCATATTCTTGTTATAATCAAACTTATCACCTTCTGTACAACCCAGAATGGATAAACCTAATATAACTCCCAACAAAGAATGTTTAAATATATATGTTTTCATCATGATTCTTATTTATTCATTGTTTACTCATTTACAGCAGGATTCATTATCTGAATAGCCTCCCGGAATTCATTATAAGGTATACCCGATGAAGAATAATAATTTCTTCCTAAGTAGAATACTCCACAACCGCCTTTACGGCCTTTCGACGGTTCCCAACGTGCATAGTTCATAAGTTGTCCCCCATCGGCATAGAATACTCCGAACGATTCGCAGTAAATCATCTTCTCGGGTGGAAAGTTACTGGGTTGAGTCAAGAACCCCACTTGATCACTATAAGCCTGTTGAACGATATAATCACAATAAGGTATGATGTCTGTCGGTGGTGTTCCACTAAAGTAGTCAACGATAAGCAACTTATCCGGCTGTTCGCCTTCAGGACCAAAATACTTGCCAAGTTCCTTTATCAATCTGACCAAATCGGAACCACTCCAACCTTCCCAGTCAACGTCTACTCCATCAAGTCCCGGTTCCAACACTTGATTCACAATCCATTTTGCATATGCAGCCATCGCTTCATCGTCCTTATTCTGGCTAAGATCATAATCAACCCCATCAACGGTAAACTGGTGTCTGTAATGAGAAGCATCGGCATGCATGACAAAACGTGTACCCAATTTCCGCTGGCAGTATTGCATATCCGCATATGCTATCGGATGTGTCTCTGCTGTCGGTATTCCCATCCAAAGATTTACAATATCTATACTGTCAGGCAGTCCTACCATACGTTCACCCCACGACGCGGGATCTTTATAGCCGGTCACACCTTCAATCGGTGACCACGCTTCGTAATAAGCATAACTTATCTCATGATCGCTTTTCTTGAAAGCACGCAGATTCTCAAAATACTGCTCGTCATATGTTTTCAGTTTCTGAATTTCTAACGCTTCCACATCGGTATCACAACTATAGAAAAAGAATGTTCCGATAAGGAAAGTCAGTAAACCTGTTATTTTTGTTTTCATCGTAATTAGTGTTTTTAGAATTAAACAATGTCCATTCTCCTGTTATCGGGATTTTTTGTCCCACCAGAGTTTAGTTCCACCCGTATCCTGACCACCCAAAGCCGATATACCACTGGCAACGCCGCTAGCATTGTTGATCTTCTCGTCGCGTGTATAAGGCAGACGGCGGACTTGTAACTGGGTATCAATCGTACCATTACTACTGTTTCTTACTACAGGAATAACTTCCGGATAGCCTGTACGACGATATTCACTCCAGCCTTCGGGACCGTCGGGATAATTGGCAATCCACTTCTGTGTAATGATGCGTTCCAACTGAGCTTCAAATCCGGCATTATCATCCCATGCAGGAGTAACCCTGCTGCTGAAAGTATAATTATCACTACCCACATTGTCTGCAAAAGCACCCGGAGTCGAAGTATGATCAGCCAAATAATCGTCTACACCGGCGGCATTATTCTCCTCAAACGACATGCGTACACCTTGCTCATAGAATGATTTGGCCGTTCCACCCATATCCCAGCCACGTAATGCACCTTCGGCACGCAGGAAGAACGATTCGGCAGCCGTCATCCATACTACCGGAGTAGAAGCACGGTTAATATTCAGATTAGAGATTTTATTGCCTTGATAATTGCTCATATTGCTTGTTGTGATACCAATACGTACGCCATGATATTCACCGTCATCGGCTGCTGTAAAATAAGAGCTGATTCGCGAATCATTCAGTCCGTTCAAATAGGCTACGATGGTAGCACCCGGACGACAGTCACCCGAATTGAAGTTATAGGCAATCTCGTGCAACGGATGATGATATTCCAATGAATTATGCGAAAGTTCGGCACGTTCCGCTTTACTTTCGATAAAGCCGAACATGTTTTCCATCGACTTCTTTGCCTGTGCTTCTGCCAGTGTGGGATTCGCATATGAAACACGTATAGCAAGACGCAAACGCAGTGTGTTGGCGAACTTCACCCACTTCTCTACGTCCCCCCCATATACACAGTCATAGTCACTCATCAGCTTAGCATCCACATTTCCGTTCACATAATTGCTCAATACTTCGATAGCATTATCCAGTTCTTCAAAAAACTTATTATAAACCAAATCCAATGCGTCATATAAGCTGGAAGAGCCATAGTTTACATATGGAATAGGACCAAATGTATCAGCAATACGGTGCATGCCTTCTACCTTTACGATGGTAGCCAATGCGTCAACTTCCGGCAGTTCCTGTTCAGTGGCTATTTTGTGAATACTTTGCCATGGTGCCATAATTCCGGTATAGGCATAATCAAAAGTGGCATTCACCCATTGTTCCTGAAAGTTATACTGCCCGTTATGATTGGTAGATCCTAAGGTAGCGGCAATATAGCCCGAATAAAGGTCATGCGATAAGTTCTGAGCAATCTGATAGTCAGAGTCGAGCTTGTCGCCATCATTTATGATTACAACCCGACGCAGCATTTGCGAAAAGAAAGCACCCGTCTTCAAGTTGTCTACTTCCATCATTTCCTCGGTGACTTCATTCGGATTTACGTTATCCTCATAGTCGATACACGAAATGTTATTTAATAGCATCAAAGATATCCCGAGAATGGAAAGTTTGTTCCATGATAGTATTTTATTTAATATCATATCTTCTACAATTTATAAGTTTGATTAGAAATTAACTTTCACAGAGAATCCCAAATTACGCAGACTTGGCGACATAAACATGTCGATACCTTGAAAGTAAGTGCCTGTACTTGCTGTCAGTTCCGGATCGAACGGAGCTTTTCTATAAAGGAAAAAGAGATTCTTACCGATGAAAGATACGTTCAACCCCTTAATCCAGTCCACATACTTGTTGATAGGAATATCATAGCCTAACGATAACTCAGCCAAACGGACATTAGTCGCACTGTAGGTGTACATAGAACCAATACCACCCTGAGCACCTGCACCTCCAATTTTCGTATAGTAATCTTCCGCACCGATTGGACGACCGTTAACAATGGCTCCGCCATTATCACGGGCAATAGCTGTAGCCTTTGAAGAGCCGTATGCGTCCATCGTCGCCTGTGTCTGTGATACAACTACACCACCGACACGTGCCGTGAACAGGAATCCCAATGAAAGCCCTTTGTAACTGAATGTGTTTCCCCAACCGAGGTTATACTTAGGAGCACTATTACCAGCCTTTACAAATTCATCAGGCTGAGTAACTACAACCTGGTCCGAAGGATGGACATAGATAGCTCCATGTTCGTCCGTGCGAAGCGTATTCACATAAATATCGCCGATAGATCCGCCTTCTGTCAGTATCATTTTATACATACTTGTCCCGCCCATATCAATTCTATCCAAAGAAGTAAGTTCGTGCGTATAAGGATCTTCATAGTTGCGCAGCAATTCCACCACTTTATTTCGGTTCAATGAATAGGTCAGATACGAACTCCAGCCAAAATTTCCCCATTTGTCCTCAAAGCGCAAAGACAATTCGATACCTTTATTATCTACACGACCGCCATTGACTACTTCCGATTTATAGCCGGTAGTAGAAGAAAGGGTACGTTCAAAGAACTGATTGTAGGTACGTGACTGATAGATAGATCCATCCAATCTCAAACGGTTCTTGAAGAAGACAAAGTTAAATCCGGCTTCCCATGATTTGGTACGTTCCGGCTTCAGATTGGGGTTAGGACGTCGGGACTGAGTAACAGGAACGCCATCAACCAACGCATAAGTCGGAATAGCCAGAAATACATCCGGTGAATTACCTACTTCCGAATAAGAAATACGTACTTTCATGTATGGCATAATATCCGTACTGCAACGGAATATATCTGTGATAATCCCCGAAAGACCGATAGACGGATAGAAGAAAGAACCGGTATTCGTCCCTTTGAAGGTAGATGACCAGTCGTTACGAGCCGTCACATCCAGATAAGCCATAGACTTGTAACCGATCTGAGCACTACCGAATATGGCGCGTTTTTTCAAATGATAGCCATATTGGTTGGCCAGATTCTTCTCTGAAGTATCCACGTTGCCAAAAGTAAAGAGGTTGGCTACCGACTTCAGTTTGCCTCCGAAATAATCAGACTGATAATCATTGTTTTCAAAGTTCCCACCCACATTAGCTGTTACATTTAGGGTATTATCGACAAAGTACTTATTAATATTCAGCAATAATTCACCGTATATCTGTTGATTCTCGATATTACTCTTGGAGTAATAACCGTATTTAGAAGCAAACAAAGTATTTGTTCCGGCATCATACATGCGCTCACGGCGTTCGTTGTTGCGGTCCATTTTGGCACGGGCTGTTACATTAATCCAGTCAGCAAATTCATATTTTGCCGATGCAGTTGCCATATAACGGTTCTTATGATTAGGTATTTTAATATGCTCGGTAATCCAGTATGGATTCTGTAAAGCCAGACTTGTGCTGTAAGGCCAGTACTGAGTCAGTAAATTTCGTTCCGAATCATACCGCTGATATGCCTGTACTTTGGAGAAATCATCTCCCGCAGGAAATAGATAAAGAGGTACTAACGGGTTATAATAAAGTCCCTGAGAGGTCATATTTTGTTCTTTTACAGAGCTAAGCATAAAACTCAGGTCAAGAGTCAGCTTATCTTTCAGCATCTTGGCAACATTACGGACAGTGACATTGTAACGTTCGTAGTCATTATTATGGATAATACCTTTGGCATTGGTAGTACCTAAAGATAAGTAAGTCTGATTCTTGTCAGTACCTGTAGAAAGACTGGCAGCATTTGTTACATTCACACCTGTCTGAAAGAAGTCTTTAGGATCATAGCTGCTCAGCGTATTCAATTTACTGCCCCAGCTGTAGTAACTACCCACTTCTGTCTGCCCATAAGTATTTTGAAATTCGGGCAAGACAAGAGGAGCGGAGAAAGTCGTATTATTGGATATGCTGACTGAAGTACGTCCTTCCCTACCTTTTTTAGTAGTAATCATCACAACACCATTGGCAGCGGCACTACCGTAAAGAGCTGCAGCTGACGGTCCACTCAAAACAGAGATACTCTCTATATCCTCGGGATTCAGACCGGAAATAGGATCACCGGACTGACCGGCACCTTCGTATGAGTCCGTAGGCTGTGTAGAAGCGGCACTCATATCACTCATCGGGATACCATCAACCACATAAAGAGCATTGTTATTACCATTCAATGATTTGGTTCCACGCATCACTACACGTGAAGAGCCACCGACACCAGCTGAAGATGAGTTAATTGTAACACCCGCAACTTTACCGTTCAGATTATTGACGAAGTTGGCATCTGCAATGCGTGTAATCTCGGCATTGCTTACTTGCTGTACATTGTATGACAAAGATTTAGCTTCCTTCTTGATACCCAATGCAGTAACAACGACTTCATTCAGTACTTCTGTATCTTCTGTCAGCACAATATTCAGAACTTGGGCATTCTGTACCTTTACTGTTTTCGTGGCATATCCCACATAAGAAATTTCCAGAATATCTCCTTTCCTGGTCTGTAGCGTAAAGTTTCCGTTTATATCGGTGATAGTACCGACCGTAGAATCTTTCACTTTCACATTCACACCGATCAAGGGATCTCCGCCAGCATCTTTCACAACTCCTTTTATTTGGATTTGTCCTTCCTGCTGAACAAGTTGCATTTTATTAGTCGATAAAATAATCTGCTTGTCAACTACGGTATACGTAATATCGGTCCCCTTAAAAATATCATCTAGAATATCCAGAATCTTACCTGATTTATTTCTCACAGAAACAATACGATTCTTCTGAATCGTTTTGTCATTGTAAAGGAAAACATAATCGGAAGCTTCTTCTATTTTATTCAGTACCTGTTCTACAGATACATTGTTCATAGAAATGGCAACATGCGTCCGTTGAGCATAGCCATTCTCTGCAGATAGTTGTAAAACGACTGCAAAAAGTAGTGCCAGACTAATCCTCATAACTAAAGGTAGTTTTAGATTTAAAGCATATTTAGGATATAATGCAATAAATGAATGATTTTTTTTCATACATTTGCGGTTAACTAAAGTTTATTACTATAATGAACTGTGGTTTGATTCCGGTTAGCGTTTGCAAGACTCCTTACCGCGAATCTGAAAAATTGGGGGAAGACAGCTGTTGGTAGCAGCTTTCTTCCTTTTTTTACGATCTTTGTGTTATCTCATAGGCTATTCTCATTTTTATGGTTACTAATATAAATCTACTATTATCTTTTTCTTTGTGAATGTATCATCTGCCTGTTGTACCGCCTCCTCAGTTCTCCACTTCAAGGCAGCAGACTTAGCCAGATAATCCAATATCTGTGGCAGTGTTTCATTACGGAAGGTCGCACGATATTTATATTCTTTTCCCGATATATTATTAAACTGAATATCTACATTAAAATGCCGTGCCAGCCGTTTGAATATTTCACCCAACTCGGCATTGCGGAATATCAACTTACCGTCTTTCCATGCCACCTTTTCATAAACATCCACTTTTCCCTTCAACAATTTCTGATCTACCTTATTATAAAGCAATCGTTCTCCTGGAGCTAACTGAACTGTTGTTTTTCCGTCCGGTGAAATAACGTTTACTTTACCCTTTTCTAATACCGTTTCTATACTATTATCATCTTCGTAAGCATTCACATTAAATTTGGTTCCGTACACATAGACACTTAACCCGGCAGGAGTATTGACGTAAAAAGGCCGTTTCCTGTCCGCTTCTACTTCAAAATAGGCTTCACCTTTTAATTCAACATTACGATTATCTTTCTTAAAAACGGTAGGATAACGTAAAGTACTACCGGAGTTTAACCAGACAACCGAATGGTCAGGAAGTTCGTAACGAATGACTGAACCTGTAGCCGCCATGACTTCTGCATACTTCTCTTCAGTATCCGTTGCTCCCCAATATAAATATCCCAAAATCAAAGAAGAAAGTAATAAAGGTATAGTCAAGAATGCAGCATAACGCATCAACTGATTATACATACTCCTTCTTCTGTTTGTCTTTATTTGGGTCTGTGCTTGTTGATAGGCACCCATTACATCAATAGACTCCATTTCCTTAATATCCTCTCCTAATGCCTGCGCTTTTCGGAGCAATGATTCCGGATTCATATTTTCCATATTCTCTTTCAAAATCTTATCTTTTAATTGCAATTACACTAATAGTACAACTGAGGTAATCGAAAAGGGACAGGTATAACATACTTTTTTTTATTTTATTTTTTAAGCTATCTTATTTTCCACAGCTTCATACCAAAAACAAAAAAAGAAAGAAAATTTTAGGAAATGCTGATTTTCTTATTATATATTTGCAGTAAAATGAAAAACTACAGAATCTCAAAATAATGAAAATATCTTTTTCCAGACAGACTAAAGAAAGAGCTTTCAAACAACTTTACGAGGATTATTATGCCCCTTTCTGCCTGTATGCAAAAAGATTTGTAGATGATAAAGAAGTCCGCGAGGACATTGTTTCGGATGTATTCACCTCCCTATGGGACAAGTTGGATACCGACTCTTTCGATTTGCAATCAGAGACAGCATTGGGATATATAAAAATGTGTGTAAAAAACAGCTGTTTGAACTTTCTGAAACATCAGGAGTATGAATGGAGTTATGCCGAAAATATCCAAAAGAAAGCTCCTCTATATGAAACAGAAACAGATAGTGTATATACACTTGATGAGTTATACCGAATGCTATACGAAACATTAAATAAGCTTCCGGAAAACTATCGCACCGTATTTATGAAAAGTTTCTTTGAAGGCAAAACACATGCGGAAATTGCCGAAGAAATGAATCTCAGCGTAAAATCCATTAATCGGTATAAACAAAAAACAATGGAACTCCTGCGGAACGAGTTGAAAGATTACCTCCCGCTGTTTTTATTATTCCTGTCTCCCGAGCAACTGTAAGCTCTCTGCTAAAACACGGCACTCTTTACGATTAATCTTCCCATTTCCCGTTTGAGGAATATGATTTACCGTATAAATATATTTAGGACGATAATAAGATGCTAAGACTGATTCCAATTTAGTCCCTAGCGCACTTATCTCCATCTGCCCTTCTATCAATAAAGTAACAGCCTGCCCCAAACGCCGATCCGGAACGGAAGTGATCACAAACGGTACAGGGATAGACGACTGAAGTAACCTTTCGATCTCTTCTGCCTGCACTTTAATTCCTCCGCTATTGATTACATTATCCTTTCTTCCCAGAATCGTAAAACTACCGTCCGGATAAATGCGGGCAATATCATTTGTCTGCAGAGTATCATCGCAAACAAGCGGAGCATTAATCATCAAAGTATTTTCTGAAGACAAAAACAACTCTACGGATGAAAAAGGATAATAACGATCGGATGCTGCTGCGCCATTCAGACGGCGAAGAGCGATGTGAGAAAGGGTTTCCGTCATCCCGTAAGTTGAATAAACAGCATTGGACAGATTTCTGATTTTTTCCTCTAAAGCCTTGTCAACTGCTCCGCCTCCTATAATTAAAATCTCCGTTTGCTTTAATTTCTCTTTCTCTTCGGGTATCTGAAATGTATTATACACCTGCAAAGGCACCATAGCCGCAAACCTTAAAGGAGTGTCCACATCTGCCAATGGATGACCGGAAGCCCGACGTACTATAAGATTCAACCCGGCAATCAAAGAACGGACGACTACCATCATCGCCCCGATATAGCGAAGGTTCATACACAATAATGCCGTTTCACCCTGCTTTAAATCCAGAAACTCACAAGTCAGGCGTGCACTCTGTATCATCTGATCTTTGCGAACAAGCAATTCTTTAGGTGCCCCCGTAGAACCGGAAGTATGTACAGTGATCACAGGATCATCATTAAACCATTCGTTTAGAAAAAGATACAAGTCCCATATAGCAGAAGGGTGGTTTCCCTCACCTTCTGCTACAAGGCTATGTATATCGCCCGGAGTATATTCCTTTCCCTCCAGCAACAAACGCTGTTTTTGTCGGTCGAATATCATCATTTACAAAACCACAAACAATCTTTTCTGATTTCAAGAGGCATCTCTACATTATCTGTAAAGAGTAACCCGGTGCCTAACCCTTGCGGCAATGGATTCTGAAAAGTAGCACACCATTGAGCGATAGCATTCAGACCGATATTAGACTCCAGAGCAGAAGTTATCCACCAACCGATATTCAGTTTCTCCGCTTCTGCAATCCACTCCTCGCCACCGGCTAATCCGCCATGAAGAGAAGGTTTGATAATAATATATTGCGGACGGATAGCCGAAAGTAATCTTTGCTTTTCTTCCCAGGTATTATAGCCTATCAGTTCCTCATCCAAAGCTATCGGCAAAGGAGATTCGGAAGTAAGACGTGCCATTTCTTCCCATTGTCCGGCACGAATGGGCTGTTCTATCGAATGTAAGTCCAGTTCGGACAAGCGTTTCAATTTCTCCATCGCATCTGTTGGTGAGAATGCTCCGTTGGCATCTACACGCAATTCTATTTCTTTAGAAGAATAGTGAGAGCGGATATGTTGGAGTAAAGCCAGTTCTTCTTCAAAGTTGATGGCACCGATCTTCAACTTTATACAGCGGAATCCCGCCTCCATCTTCTTCTCTATCTGAGCAAGCATTCTATTGAAGTCACCCATCCAGATAAGCCCGTTTATCGGAATACCTGCTTCCCCACGTGAGAAGGGTGTATCCCACAAAGCCCAGCTTCCTTCAAAAAAGTGACGAATGGCTGTCTCCAAGCCAAAAAGGATGGAAGGGTACTTGCATAGAGCTTCCATGTCCAGCTTACCTCCCTGATTCTCTACCTGCCGGCAGATTTTAGCCAGCACTTCCTCGTAATCGGGAAGATCATCACAGCTAAGATTTGGCAGAGGAGCGCACTCCCCGATCCCTACCCAATTGGGAAATTCGGGAGCAGTAAAATGAAGATACCAGACTTTTCGCGTTGTGTATGTGCCTCGTGAAGTTCCGGCCGGCTGCTTGAAATGAAGCACCCGCGGAATAATGTCTATTTTGCAATCCATTGTTTAAGGGAACTTCGGATATTTCTTAAAGTTAGGTTTACGTTTCTCCAGAAATGCATTCTTTCCTTCCTGAGCCTCATCCGTCAGATAGTAAAGCAAGGTCGCATCCCCTGCCAGCTCCTGAATACCTGCCTGGCCGTCCAGTTCGGCATTCAATCCGGCTTTAATCATCCGCAAGGCCAACGGACTGAGCAGCATCATTTCTTCCGCCCATTGCACATACTCATCCTCCAGTTGCTCCAATGGAACTACTTTATTCACCAATCCCATATCCAACGCTTCCTGCGCATTGTATTTCCGGCAAAGGAACCATATCTCACGTGCCTTCTTCTGACCGACGACACGAGCCAGATAAGAGGCTCCGAAACCTGCATCAAAGCTACCTACGCGAGGACCGGTCTGTCCGAAGATCGCATTCTCCGAAGCAATCGATAAATCGCAAACTACATGAAGCACGTGTCCGCCACCAATGGCAAATCCATTTACGGCAGCAATTACCGGTTTCGGAATGCTGCGGATTTGTTTCTGTACATCCAGAACACTCAGACGGGGAACACCGTCCTTGCCGATATAGCCGCCACGCCCTTTCACATTCTGGTCACCGCCCGAACAGAAAGCCTTGTCACCAGCTCCCGTAATCACGATCACATCAATATCCGCTTCTTCCCGGCAAATGCGCAATGCGTCACTCATTTCAGCCGTTGTAGTCGGAGTAAATGCATTTCGATAGCGTTCACGGTTAATGGTGATGCGGGCAATCCCATTATAGTAATCAAAGAGGATATCTTCGTATTCTCTGATGGTTGTCCATTCTCTTTGTGTTGACATAATCTATTTTTGTTTTAGTTGATGATAATAATCTTTCAGTATACGTGCATCTTTATTTTTATTGCTGAATACTTCCATCAGAACCGGTTGTTCCATGGCTTCCGGTTGTGTGAAGGTTTTCATCGCTTCGGCAAGCTGTTCTTCATTCTCTACCCGTTGATAAAGGAATCCGCGTTCTTCCGCCCATCCTTTGGCAGATGTCTTGTGAACGGCTGTAATATACTTGTGCGATGTACCCGACATATCCAGTCCGGGTAATGTATGGAAAATCTCCCCTCCTCCGTTATTCAGCAAAAGAATGCGTAGATTGGGACGGACATTGATGTTCCACAAAGCATTCATATCATAAAAGAAACTAAGGTCACCTATAACTATAAAATTTAGTTTATCCGAACCGGCGGCATATCCCACTGCCGTGGACAACGAGCCTTCGATGCCGCTTGTACCCCGATTACAGCATACCTCAATCGTAGAAGGAACCTGGTATAACTGAGCATAGCGGATAACAGAACTATTTGCCAGATGCAATGCACATGATTCCGGCAATGCTTTTATCAAAGCACCGATAGCCGACATTTCCGAATATCCGAACTCCGGTTCGGGAATGGTCTTGCAATAATTCTCCCATACACGGGGATACTCCGGCACGCGGTTATCCAGCAATGGAGCTATTTTCTCCAGAAACTCAAACGGGTCCATTTCGATGACGGTAGTCAGAGAACCGTAAAGGTCAACCACTTCTCCATCAGCAGACACATGCCAATGTTCTTTAGGCGGATGCTGCCGAAGATATTTTTTCAACCGCTTGGAAACCACATGTCCGCCATAAGTAATCAATAACTCGGGAGTCATCTGGCCGGTTTTCTCTTCGGGCATCGCATAAAGCGCCGCATCAAAATTCTTCACTGGAATACCGGGTACTGTCTGATTACCGATATGCTCGGTCAGCCACACGAAATGTTTATATAACAATTTGGTATGCCGTTTCTCAAACAAGTAAATCAAGTTCATCTGTCCGACAATAATCATCCGCTTCTGATATCTGTTCAAGCGTTCGATCAGGTCATTGTAATCCCGGTCGTATACATTCAGCCCCTGATAGCGCGTAATGACACGTACTTCGGGAAGCGACTCCACCGTAAACTGGAACAAAGGTTCGGATATAGGAATATTAATATGTACCGGACCTTTTCCATGATGGTTGGTTTCCAGCAAGGCTTCATTCACCAAGCGGTTACAGTACCATTCATCCTCTTCTGTCTGAATCTCCGGAAGGTTTACCGACTTCTTCACCAATGTCTGAAAAACACCGGGCTGCGGCAATGTCTGTCCCGCCATCTGTCCAATCCAGGCAGCAGGCCGATCGGCAGAGATAACAACTAAAGGTATATTCTGATAATACGCTTCTGCCACAGCAGGATGAAGATTGAGCAACGCTGTACCGGAAGTACAGCAAACGGCAGCAGGATGCCCGCCATTCAGCGCAAGACCAATCGCAAAATAACCGGCACTCCGTTCATCCGTCATAGCATAACAAGTAAAACCCGGATGAGTAGACAGCGTATGCACAATAGGTGCATTACGGCTACCGGGACATAACACTACTTTCGTAATTCCATGCGCCTCAAGCAGCGCGACCAACTGGAGTATATTTTTCTTGTCCGAATACATATTGATAGTGATTAGCTTGTTAGTGATTCATCATTATTGGAGCAGACACAAGAATACGCCTCATGGTCTGCAATTTCTTTTCCGTTTCCTGCCATTCATCATTCAACTCTGAAGAGGCTAACAATCCGCCACCGGCATACAGTGTCAATTGCTCGTCTTCAATGTGCATGCAACGCAGATTCACATACAAATCTGTGCGTCCCTCCGGATCGAGCCAACCGATAAAACCGGAATAATACTTACGATCGTACCCTTCATTTTCCAAAATGAACCGGTAGGCTTCTTCTTTAGGCAGTCCGCACACGGCAGGAGTCGGATGCAGGACTTTCAGAAGGTCTCCCAGATTTTTATTATCTTTCAAAGAGAAATGGAAATCAGTTTTCAGATGTGACAAGGCACCGGCATAAGCCGGATAAGGTCCGCTCTCTGTGGAGCGAATGCCCAGCGAAAGAAGCTGCCGACGGATATAGGACGCCACATAATCCTGCTCCTGACGGTTTTTGTCATCCCATACTTGCGGAAGTTTACCATTCTGCAAAGGTTGAGTTCCTGCCAGGGCAACTGTGTTCCATTCATTTTTTTCGCCCGACAATATAATTTCGGGGGTACTTCCCAGCCACACGCCCGTCTGAGGAGTATAACACAGATAGATATAGGAATGAATATAACGTTGACAAGCTGCACGAAAAACAGCTGAAGGGGAAAACTCCGGATTCTTTCCAATAGTGAGACTACGGGAAAGCACCAGTTTATCAAAGGTAGCATCACGCAAGGCTTCAATAAATGTATGAAAACAGGTCGCATACTTCCCAGTACAAAGGGTATGAAAAGATTCCTCCGGATAACTTTGCAAGTCCTGCTCTTCCTCTGCCACGATTTCCATAGGCAACGGTTGTCCAGTCCTGTCGGACTGTATCAACACAATCGGACATGACTTATCTATACGGAACGGAGCAATCACAAATCCTCTTTGTCCATTCAGTTCTTTCAAATCGAAAATCAAGCGGACAGCTCCGACATCTTCTGTCAACAGACGAGGATACTTCTCCCCGGGAACACGATAAACAGCAAAGGGCTGTTTCCGCTGAATAAGTGCATCAATAGTTGTCAAGTTACTTTTTTCGTCAATCATCTTTTTTTCATCACACTGTTGACCACCCGTATAGAGGACACCAGTTTATTGGTTGAAGTAAAAACGTCCACATTCCATACATGGGAGGAACGTCCTTTGTGTACAATCGTCGCTACTGCACGTACTGTATCACCTTCGTGCGCAGAAGATATATGATTTCCGCTGACCTGCATTCCTACCACAATTTCATCCGGCTGACAGAGAATCATCGAGCCGAGTCCGGCAACTGTTTCTCCCAATGCAAGCGTAGCTCCACCGTGCAAAATACCGAACGGCTGACGGGTACGGTGATCTACCGGCATCGTCGCCTCTACACGGTCTTCGTCGGCATATGTATATTGGATACCCAGATTACCCATCAATGCGTGACGCGCCTGTGCATTCAACTGGTCCAAAGGAATCTCTGCAGCGCGAACTTCCGCTATTATCGCCTTTTCGACAGCCAGAGCCACTCCGTCTTCCTCATTGGAAGCTGTCACATAATCCGCACAGACCTTTACCGAATCCTGCGAATGCCCCATCGCCACTCCCAGTCCTGCCAGCTGAATCATCGTTACATCGCACACACCGTCTCCTATAGCGATGACTTCTTCACGCTTCACATCCAGTTCTTCCAATAAAGCTCCCAATGTGTTGGCTTTATCAATCGCACACGGCACTACTTCCAGAAAATAAGGTTCGGAACGGAAAACATCCAAAGCTCCGTTCAACCGTCTCTTCCAGTGTCCTTCCAGACTAACCAACGCTTCCTCGTCATCGCTGACAAGCATACACTTACACGGAGCAAAGTCAATTGCTACAGAAAATTCCTCTTCCTTGATCACTTTCAAATTATTCAAGCGAGCTTCATTCTGGATATGTTCATTCTCCGGAGTGTCAGTAATGATCGTATCATCATGGTAAGTGAACAGTGCGAAATTATTTTTTCTTGCCTTCTTTTCCAGATAAGGCAACATTTCCGGATTAATCCTCCGCTCAAACAGTATTTCTCCGTTTTGAGCATTAATTATCTGGCAACCATTATAAGAAAGGATATAACCTCCATAATTTCCGAGTTCTAGGGATTTGGCTAAAGGCATCAGACCGTAAGTCGGTCGGCCGGATGCCAACACGATACGTACTCCCATCTGCTGAACTTTCAGCAAAGCAGCCAATGTACGTTTACTAATTTCTTTTGCATCATTGAGAAGCGTTCCGTCTACATCAAGAACTAATAATTTATACTTCATGGACACACGATTTTGATTTAGATTACAAAGGTAGGAAATTGAGTGAACGACTGAAAGCGGAAAGAGATAAAAATTACTTTAATTTCACTCTTTCAGATGCATTTCCAAATAATCACGAAGGATTCGGGCATGATTATAAACCGGTTCTTTGGATGCATAAAGCAAAGTGATCACCGGATGAGGTTTGATAAGAGTCAGAAAATCGGCAACAGCTTGAGAAGCTTCCAGTTCCTTCTGATACATTACGACAAAATCATTCCAGTGACCCGGAATATCTTCATGAAACCATCTGCGCAGTGCTGCGGAAGGCGTTATATCTTTTGCCCAGTAATCATATTTCAACCATTCTTTTTTGATTCCACGTGGCCAGAGTTTATCTACCAGCACCCGATATCCGTCGGTCTCTGAAAAGTCTTCGTACACTCGCTTTATCCTAACTTGCACCATTTCCGTTTATATTTAGTTATCATAAGAATAAACCGATAAAACGGAAAATTGTTTATCGAAAAAGCCAAAATCAACCTAAGGATTCCTGCGTTTTTTTAAATTCGTAAGGAGTCATACCAGTCTTTTTCTTGAACATACTGTACAGAATAGGCGTACTATTAAATCCGGCTTCATCAGCTATCGCACGAATGGTATAATTGGGATGTTGCTTCAATAACTGAATCGCATAGTTAATACGAAGTTCATTAATATACCCGTTGAAATTAGTTCCGGTGTTTTCCTTGATCATCCGGGCGAAACGCGCATTATTCAAATGTACAATCTGAGCCAGATCCTCTCTCGACAATTCCGGAGACAGATATAACTGATCCTGAACAACAATACGATTCAGTTCTTTGAAAATTTTCTTATTCTCATCCTCTTCCTCCCTACTCTCCACTACTTCATCCGGAGATAAATCGTCTTTTTCGGAAAAGCCAGTTTCCGGTTCCAAGTCCAATGGAACAGCTATCGGATCTTCCGCATCTCCATCTATGAATAATTGTTTGTTCTCTACTTTTCCAGCCAGTTTCTCATTGATAAACTTTGCCAGCATTTTGTTTTTATATTTAACAATAATCGTATGACGCCAAATCCGCCATAGCACAAATAAAATGAGACAAGTGACACATCCCAAAAAAGCAAGTGATATGTTTCTGATTCTTAACTGTAAAGTCTGTTCGGCAATATATTCTTCCTGCTCGTCAGCTTTATGAATAGCATTTAATTCCAAAGCCGCATTCTGTTTATCCTTGCTGTTAATACCATCAATAATAGAAATAATAGACTCACGTAATGCTGCTACTTTTTCAAAATCCTTCAAGCCTTTATAAGCTTTCACCTCTTTCTGAAGGATACTAATATACTGCAAGTTGACAGTATCCTGCTCTTGCATCAATTTCTTAAAATCCTGACATTGATCAACGACTTTCTGATATTGTTTAGACACTAGCAGATAAGGTATCGCATAGGTTTTTCCATCCGGTGTCTGTGAATTCTCTGTTGACAAATATTGTTGATAATATTTTTCCGCCTGATCATACTTTCCTTCCAGATAGCAGATATACGACATTTTTGCATACAAGTAAGTATATTGCAGATCAAGAAAGCCTTTTGTTTTTTCCGGTAATTTAGCTATATCTTTAAGTAGCTTTTCGCGCTTCAACCCAACCTCCAATGCTTCTTTACTACGGGAATCATTGAGCAGATAATCCATTTTCATCCCATAAAAGTATGAAAGCATAGCCATTTCCAATTTGGAACTTGTACCTTGAAGCAATTTGATAGCTTTGTCAAAATAGTCATATGCCTCCTCTTTGAAAGACAATTGCCATTTATTTTCACCAATGCAAAACAACAGCTTACTTTCAGCCCCTTTATCCTTTTCTTTTTGTGCTAGCTTGATACCATCAAGAGCATACCTCATACTCTCTTTATGGTCACTCATAAGCACTGCTAATTCTGCCAGGTCGACAGTCATGGTCAACAAGTGCTTAGTATCTTTCTGAGAAACGGAATCCAGCAAATAAGACTTTTTGGCATACAAAAAAGCCAGTTTAGTCATATACATATTACGATAAACCCTGCTGCGTAATTCATGTATAATACGCAGAGGGATAGTCTTCTTACTTTCAGCTCCATCCAACAAACTTAAAGCCCGTTCAGGTTCTGCCATATAAATTCGACTTATATACTCACTGGTATATAGCGAATCATTCTCTATAGTTTTGTCGGCGAAAAGGAGCTGGTTAAACACAAACAAAAACAAACAAAAACAAATAACCGAGCGAATACTTTTCATTATAATCCCAATGATTTTACTCCCCAAAAGTAAAACATAGTTTCATAAAATGCAAGAATTGAACATATTTGAATGAACTAAAATAAGAAAAGTTAGTGATTATAAAAGTCAGGAGCTATCAAGTTTTCCCCACCAACCACATACAATAAAATACTAAAAATCAAGCATATGTCACATACATAAAACAAAACATCTCAACATATAAATAAACTGCCGATTCTATTAATGAATCTGCATAAGATCAGAGCAGCACATGAAAAATCGAACCGACCAGTCTAAATAAACACCAGACAATTATTAACCCGCCACACTCATCAGAGCAAAACAGCACAAAAACAGAAAATCAAAAAAGAGAAACACATACTGTAATAAGAAAGATTATAATCCCAACGCTTTATCAAACCGTTGCTCCATACATGCACTCAAATCCGTCGTTACAAACTTTCCTTTATAGAAAAGAGAAAAGATAGTAGCAGGTGTAGGTGCATTTTGTGCTTGTGCCATCGTTTCCAATCTGACTATCTTCAATGGAATACCTTTGTTCTCAGTCACACTCACTAAAGAATTACGGACATGAAACTCTGCAAACGGACAACGATGTGTATAATAAACGACTACACCTTCTTTTTCCTCACATTCTCCACTTGATACTGTTCCATTGAATGACGGATCAGGAGCTGCCGGATTTATCTTCAAAGCCAAAAGACTGAAACCATAGGGTAGTTTTTCTATCGTCTCAAACCCCTGACGTAATAACCATTTCGCATCACCCATAAAATGAAATTTAGAGGTACCGACCACAGTCACCAAGCCATCCCTACCCTGTGCTTTGGCATCCTCGACAGCAGACTGCAATAGTGCTTTGCCATGCCCGCATCCTTTATATTTTCCTGAAACCCAAAAACAGTTTATCATTAAATAGTTAGGTGCATTAACCGGAACCCAAGCTTTTTCGGCAGGTCCATATTCTATAAATACTTTTGCACGTTCGTCAAGCCGTCTGAAAACATAGCCATTCTCAAACTCATTTTTCAGCCATGTCTTTTTCAACTCATAGCTATCCTTACATTTCTTATCGGAGAAAGCACAGCAAATATGTTCTTTTTCGATATTCTCTTTAGTCAGAGTGATATACTTCGCTTCCATAATATTCTGTTTATTAGTATATAAATTCCGGTTGTCCATTTCAACTACAGCAAAGATACACAATCGAAAGTAATAAAACATTGTCCAGTCTCGTCAAAATGACACAGTAGTACGGATTAAAGTTCGGAAAACAGATAAGTAAATAAACCTGAGTGACAAACTTATCAAAGAACTTATTGACCACTCTGTGGAAGAAGTGATCAAAAAAACTCCCTAAGAAAAAACAGGAGGAATATCGCACAATGATTTAACATAAAGCGTGAAACCGCTGACTGGTAACCATACAAATATCCGGCTTTGCTGCAATTCACAATAGTAAAGCCGGATATTTAACTGTCAAAAGCATATATCCCATATACCACAAGCTCTTTCCAATGCTACTAGTGAAGCGGCATATCCTTTCATTGTTTCCAGATACTCCTGTTGCACTTCATTATAAGTACGCTGGGCAACCAGTACATCAAGAATACTCGTTTCTCCCCGTTTGTATTTATATACCATTCCGTCGAGCACCTTCTGCGAGTCTTCAAGTACACCGGCTTTATATTGAGCTATCTTTTTCTTTTCAGCCTCATAGTTGAACCAGGCCTGGGTTATCTCTGTCTGTATCTGCAATTCCATATCTCTTTCCATTATCTCCGATTGGGCAATCCGAAACTTTGCAGCTTTTACAGCTCCTTTATTTATATTCGAGAATGTCAGAGGAACAGATACACCGGCAGTAGCAGAACGGGACGGAGGAAGAAAGCCGTTCCAGTTTCTTTCATAAGAAACAGATACTCCGATATCGGGTCTGCGTTCCGCTCTCGTCAGTTTATATTCCCGGGTAGTAACTTCAGTACTTTTTTGAGCAACAAGCAGGTCGATGCGATTATCCAGTCCCGCTTTGACCAAATCAGACAGAGCAAAGTCCCTGCTTAGCTCTTCCCAATTTCCCAAAGGGATATGAAGCGTATCAGCACTCATCCCCATGTGTTTATTCAACAAAACCAAAGCGGAATGATAAGCCGCCTCCTGACTGTAAACAGTATTAAGCAAGGTGACAGTTTCCAGTTTTGACTGCCGGACATCATTCTCCGTAATCTCTCCCGAAACATAACGTAAACTATCTGACTGACTCAGCTGATACATATACTCATAAGAACTTTTCTGTACTTCAAGTAATTCGCGCTGAAGAATTGCTTCTAGAAAAAGGTCGGCAGCCTCCGCCCTCAAATCCTGAAAGCCCTGTTGCAGGAACAGTTTCTCCAATTCTGCCTGAGTCCGCGCCAACTTAATACGTGCTCCCCTTTTATTTCCCATTTCTAATGAATAGGAAACTCCCAACGAGAAAGTCTCATTACCTGCTTCAAATTCCAACTCCGGATCCGGAAAGATTTTCCGGGCAATTACTTCCGCATCAGCAATACTCACATTGAGTTTTTCGGCTAAATAACTCAGGTTCTTTTTCCCTACCCGATTCAGATATTCTTCGAAAGAAATAGACTGCCCCTGCTTTATTTCAGGCATTTGCGCAAAAGTCGGAATGAGTACGGCTTCCACCATTAAAAGCAAGAGCACTATATTATATCGTATATTCTTTTTCATCGTTCTTCTTTTTATTTAAAACATTGTTCTCAACCAGATAATAGAAAGCCGGAAGCAGAAACATAGAGATAAGGGTTGAAAACATCAATCCATACACAATCACTGTTGCCAGCGGACGCTGTACGTCACTACCAATTCCGGTTGCCAACGAAGCCGGGAAAAGTCCGAGTATCGTAGTGACCGAAGTCATCAGAATAGGTCGGAAACGCTGGCGTGCCCCTTCTATGACCGATTTCCGGAGTTCCATTCCTCCCCTGCGCAGCCCATTGACCTGCGATACCATGATAATTCCATTTTGTATGGAAAGCCCGAACATCGCTATAAATCCTACGGCAGAAGATACATTCAGCGTCATACCACGCACATTAAGAGCAAGCATACCTCCGAAAAGTGCCAGAGGAACAATAGCCAATACCAGTCCTGCCTGCCGGAACTTCCCGAACGTGACATAAAGCAGTATAAACATCCCTGTCAGTGTCAGCGGTATAATGACAGCAAGACGTGTATAAGCCCGTTTTTGATTTTCGAAGGCCCCTCCCCATTTGATGGTATATTTATTCTTGTCATAATGTACTTTCTCATTGATCGTATTCTGGGCTTCATTCAGAAAAGATGTCAGGTCACGACCGCGCAAATTCAGCTTTACCGTCAAATGGCGTCTGTTCATTTCCCTGGTAATCGTACTTTCGCCGACACTCAATCTGACATCGGCAACCTGAGAAAGAGGTATCTTTGCACCGGTGGAAGAAGTCAACATAAGTCCGGCTATTTTCTCCGGAGTATTCCGCGCTTCCTCTTTATACTTACAGGTGATGCCATACTGGCGGTCACCCTGATAAAGTTGTGCGATAGCTTTACCTCCGACAGCCACTTCAATCAGATCCGCTACATCGGATACATTTAATCCGTAACGAGCTATGGCATCACGATTCATACTGATCTGTAACTGTGGCAAGGGTGGTTCCTGATCAATATCCAGATCAACAGCCCCTCGCACAGTTCCTAATGCCCTGGTTATTTCTTCGGCAATACGACGTGTTTCACGAAAATCTTCGCCATATACTTTCACCACCAGTTCACTATGGGCCCCGGCTATCTTATCCATCACCCCGTCTATCATAGGTTGGCTAAATCCTACTTTAAAACCGGGAAGTAACTTATATTCTTCTTCCAGTTCATGAATCAAATCCTTTTTAGTTTTTCCTTTCGGCCATTCATCATAAGGCTTAATACCGATGGACACTTCAAAATGTGAAGGGGTGAACGGATCAGTTCCGTCGTCATTCCTTCCCGCCTGTACCATAATATAAGTTACTTCGGAATACTTCATCGTACGGGCACGCAAAGTATCAGATAACTCCCGTGACTTTTCTACGGAAATTCCGGGTGGCAGATTAACCTGTAACCATATCGAACCTTCATCCAGCTCCGGAAGGAAGTCTTTTCCTACGACAACACTCAACACGATCCCCGCTGTCAGAATCAGTCCTGATGGAATGATGGCTTTTAAGGGAGCTTCCAGAAATCCTGTAATGGTACGAATGTATTTATCCTTTAGTCTGTCCAGCCATTTATTCTTATATATTTTATGTGGTTTACGATAGATTGCATAGGCAAGTCCCGGAATCAATAAGAGCGCAACCAACAGTGCTCCAATCATTGCATAGCTCATCGTAAATGCCATTGGAGTAAAAAGTTTGCGTTCAACACGTTCAAAGGCAAACAGCGGAAGGTATGCCGTAATAATGACAATGGTTGAGAAAAGAATAGGCCGACCCACTTCTTTGGCGCGTTGCGCCATGCTTTTTTCTTCGAGATATTGTTTGGGATTATCCTCACGTTTCTTAAGGATCGTTTCCAGCATAACGATAGCGCCGTCCACAATAATACCGAAATCAATAGCACCAAGCGACAGAAGGTTAGCCGGAATATCCGTCAGATGCATAAGAATAAAAGCGATAAGCAATGACACAGGAATCGTTATAGATACCAATAATGCACCACGCCAGTTGCCTAGAAACAGAATAAGCACAAGAACCACCAAAGCCATACCCATCAGCAAGGTATGGGATACGGTACTCAAAGTAGTATCCACCAAGTTGGTACGATCCAGAAAAGTATGTATCCTCACTCCTTCCGGCAATGTCTCATTATTTAACTCATCAACTGCCACATGAATATCTTCCAGTACTTTAGACGGATTCTCATGTTTCAGAAGGAGTACAATTCCTTCCAGACTCTCAGAGTAGTTGCGGGTACGGTCCGTATATCCCAGCACTCCCTTTCTTTCAAGATTTCCATACTTCAAAGAACCTATATCATTCAGAAAGACAGGAACTCCGGAAGTAGTACTCACTACAATATGTCCCAAATCGTCCAAATTTCCGATTAATCCAATTCCCCGTACCACATAACCCAAGTCACCACGATTCAACACGCTTCCCCCCACATTGGCATTGTTATTCTCAATGGCTTCAACAACCTGGCTGAGAGATAAATTATATTGTTCCAGTTTGGACGGATCTACTTCAACCTGGAACTGAGTAGTGATCCCACCGAAATTGGTTACATCAGCCACTCCCGACACTTCCTTGATACGGGGAATAATTACCCAGTTCTGAAGGTCGGTTAATTCGCGTAATGAGTGCTGGTCACTTTCTATGATATAACGGTACACTTCTCCTACGGGAGATGTCAGCGGATCAAGTCCCGGAACAGCTCCATAAGGCAGTTCTACTTCATTCAATCTTTCCTGTACGCGCTGGCGGCTCCAGTAGTCCTCTGTCCCGTCCTTAAAGACAATGGTAATCATTGACAGCCCGAATGTACTCTTACTCCGCATGACGTGCATACCGGGCAGCCCATTAATAGCGCGTTCCAAAGGAATGGTTATCTGCTGTTCCACTTCCTCCGCAGCCAGTCCGGGAACTTGAGTGACCACCTGGGAAGTGACATCTGCAATATCCGGATATGCTTCTATCGAAAGCTGTTTCCATGAGTAATATCCAAAGATACACATCATCACAAACAGGCAAAGCATTACCCATCTTTTTTGTATAATTGAAAGCATTAATTCCTTCTTCATAATTTCTTACTTTAAATAATATCCTCCTTCACTGATTATCTTATCTCCGGGACGCAATCCTTCGCTGATCACCGCTATTCCGTTTTCTGTTGTCTCCACTGTCACCGACGTCCGTACGAAAACCAACGGAGCAATCTGCACAAATACATAGCTATCCTTTTCGCCCTGCAGTAACGCTTTCTCCGGGATTTGAATTTGTCCGACCGGAACACTCAGAAAGTGGACAGTAGTGTACATCCCCAGCTTCAGATGTCCGTTCAAATTATCACAGACCGAAAGTACCTGAATGGACCGGGTTTCCTCGTCTACCTCCTCCTCTACATGATACACATTGCCTTTAATAACCGTACCGGGCAATGCCGAAATTTCAATACCCAGACTACTGCCTTCATTTATAAACCGGATATCTTTCTCCTTTACCTGAGCCGCAATCCATACCTTAGACAGGTCGGCAACAATAGCTATCGGTTCGGTATCGTCTTTCAGATATTGCCCTGTTACGATGTTATCCTTTATCACTTCCCCGGGAATAGGAGAACGAACAATCATCGGTTGCCCCAATATCATTTCCACCGGATTGTCCACCTGATATACCCGCAATGCGGCAGAGGCGTTTTCAAACTCCTTATCTGCTATCAATAAAGCATTCTGGGCTTCTTCCAGTTCTCTTTGCGAACTGACACCATTCCTTATCAGATCTTCTTTGCGTTTCAAATCTTTTTTAGCAAGTTCCCTGGACGAAAGTGCCTGAAAGTATTCCTTTTGTGCAGAAGTAAAGTCGGGGGAACTGATTTCAAATAAAGGTGTTCCCTGACGTACCGACTGTCCGATACGCACATAAGATTTTGTGACTCTCCCTGCAAATGGAGGAGCAACATAAGCATAACGGGGAGGAATGGGACGCACCACACCGGACGTTATCACCTTCTTGGAATAGGGTTTCAGTTCAGACACTGATACTTTGATCTTTTCAAGTAAAAGAGGATCTGCAATATAGACCGTGTCACCTTGTATACGATAGCCACTTTTTTGCTCTGATTCCTGTTTATCCCCGCATGCGGTAAAAAACAACACACTGCCAATAATAAATGTGTGTAACTCTCTCTTCATCATCATAATTAAACATAAGTTAAGTTAGTAACCGGATTTCCGGGCACAAAGATAGACGGCTCCCTTCGGAGAGCCTGTTAGAGAATAGTTAGAATCCTATTAGAATCTTATTAGAGTAAATAAAGATTTCTTCTTAAAACAGCAGCTTTGTTGTTAGAGAGTACGCACAAATAAGGGGTTGACTAAAAAGCCAACCCCTCAACGGATGATATTCCGGTATTTTTATCGTAAGCCGAAAAGTTCTTATTCTTTCACACAACGTATACTTTGAGCAAAACCTTGATATGACAATCTGAAATTATGAGAATTATATGCAGACTCAAGCGACCAGGCTCCATAACGTATTCTCCTGTCATAAGGTGGATTCTGCAATTCTGATCTCATATAAGGAGGACCTACACTTGCCGACCAATAGTATCCGGTACTACCCCTACTTTCCAAAGCACCACTTGTGTTATTCAGACGACCGGCTGACGGAAAAAAGACAGATGCATTCGTTCCGGAATCGGGATTAAAATACAATACTCCCTGATAAGCAACATTACTATTTCCTAATGATACGCCATAGTTTCCATTCGAAGCCTCTTTTATCGGACGTCTGTCGAAAAATCCGTCCGAATAAAATGTATAAGTTGTTCCTTTTAGTTGTTTCCGGGCAAGCATATCTTTGTTTGCTCCGTAAGGATATGTCCCAGGACCTGTATTACCAGTTCCACCAAAAGGAGTAGTAAAAGCTGTAGCGTAGTCTGCACTTGAAGCCGCATTTCCTGCAAAAGGTACATTAAATAAAGAAACCCTTAATTCTGAATACTCTATTTGATCTTTATAATTCGTGGCAGTACCCGTAGTACCCTCATCCGGCAAATAATCATAATATCCATTATAAGATATTTTATCCGTATAGCCATCCGTCGGACGACGATATCCCGGAGGGCAAACTTCAAACTGTTCTTTATATGCAGGAATATTAGCACTGACATCTCCATCCCACATGATCGGAAATTCCCCATATCCCCAAGGGAATCCTGAAACAAGATATGACTTCGAGGGATTAAAAGCTCTGCGGTAATAATCAGTCATACCGGAAGTAGTGCCTTTCAAATCGACCGCCCACTGAAAGAATGCACCCGCCTGCGAAGGGAAGTCTACAAAACGAGCACCTTTTACGTTCACATTCTCATAATCCGGATTCGTATTCCCTGCTAACCTCTCGCTTGTCAGGTTTAAAGCAGAGAACTTAGCTGCTCCCCTACGGGCATTCGTCGATAAAAGACGCATATCTTCTCTCACATGTGTAGTAATATCCGTACCTCCATTCCACGCTCCCCATACAGTTCTCGGAATAGCATCCCCCGGCGCATATATATAAGCACCGGCTTCGCCCTGACGAATATAAATTTTCATTGTTGTCCGCCATCCCGGATAATATGACAAATTGATATATCCAAATTTAGGATCGGATTCTTTAGTTGGTACAAAATCGGCATTTTCCTTAACGCCAATACGGAAATATATACGACCGGTGAGACCTGAGATACTAGTACCATCTTCTCCCCTATACGGATTGAGAGTTACCGGATAATGTTCCGCATCACCTGGTGATTCTGTTCCAATATTCGGATCAAAGCTGGGAGTCGCGCTCACAACAAGCCAGTTTTGATAGGCAACAGGTACACTAACAGACCATGTTTGATCCAATCGATGCTGTCCTGTTATAATACGTTCTCCTTTCTGGTTATGTTTAAAAAATGCTGCATTGAACAAACCATGTTGATTTGCCGTAGGATTGTGAACAAATCGCAAACCTTCTTGTGTGACGGTAACCTTTATCTTCCTCTGCAATGCATTCTTACCATTAGTATCCTCTGCTGCAGATAATGTCAATGTATATGTACCACTCATATTCTCGGTCCTGTCATGCGTACCAAAACCGGTGGTATTTGTTCCGTCAACCAGTAAATCCATATATCCGCTGCCCGAAGCCGAATCATAAAAGAAACGATAAGGATCAGGATTATTATCATCTACTGCCAAACAGTTAAAGACTGTATTAGTCGCTCTTTCATTCGCTTCACCTTCTTTCTTTACTGTGCCCAACACCTTCACTACCGGCATATTGGACCAGAAAGAAATTCGGACTCCGTTCATATCCGTCATCTTAGCCTGTATATGCGATACATTCAGAACACGGACGCCTGATATTTCCCAATCATCTCCATCGTCAATCCACGGAGAAGGCTGTATATTTACTTCTAAAGGTTCTCTTATGATACCTGTCAAATCAAGTTTCGCATTTGCCGGTAATGTATAATCCGGGTCGAACAGAATCTTCAATTTGCAGGAAGGACTATACTTGTCAATCAGGTTAACAGTAAAATTTATCGCATTCGTCTCGTCGGACTTCGATGAAAAGAAGCTAGATGGCAGAATTACTTTTTTAACTTTAACAGCCCAGACTAAATCGTTATTTTTATCCTCAGTGGTCAATAAAGTGGGATCTATTTTAAAACAGTCGGCATTATCAGCTAATGTGAGTTTACGTTCCACATTTCTGGTTATGGCCGTTCCACCATAAGGAAGAACCGGATCGGCATACGCCCAGGAACTGGGTAAACAATCACTAGGCAAGCCATATACCAAAGGCACTCTATCCGGTATATTAGAAAAAGTAATTCCTTCAAATTCACTCGAACTGGCATCACCAAAATCGACTTTCGATTTCAAAACCACATCCACACGTGCCGCCAAGCGTCTGAGTCCTACTGTCAACTTGGTAGATGCAACACCATTTACCTCCAAGTTTCCATCAGCCAGCACTTTTATACTATTATTTTCCGCAATCATAGGTATAACCCGTTCCGAATCGAAGAACTCCGCCGGATAGGATATTGACTTTAGTGCATCATAATCAGTTATATTGTCAAGAACCGCCTTCACAATTGTATTATGAGGTTCATTGGCCAAAAAGACAAAATCATATTCACCCTTATTAATCGGATGCCGTAGCGTATTTCCGCCCAGCACATCTCCATAATAAAAAGTATTACTTTCGCAGATGCGACTTGTCTTATTGAAAGCCAGAATACGCAGAGTTTCAACCTTATCATCGAGCCCGTCACCCGGATAGGCTCCTGTATAGGCACGTGTATTGATACCGGTAATTGTTATATATCCCTCTTTAGGTGTATCTTTATAAAACTCATCAATACAGGAGGAAAACAATAAAAATATAACCAAAAACGACAAATGTAAATAGTTTCTCAATCTAACAACAAACATATATTCCCTTGATTTGATATTTCCTAGCACTATAATCTCATACTACAAATATCGGCATATCAAAGAAAAGGAGAAAGGGGAATTAATACTCATATAGAATATACAGAGAGAGAAACGACTCTATTATAGAAAACAACAACAAATCCAGGCACATTATAACAAATAACGGTCTTAATCATCAATATTTTTTCATTATACAGATAATCTTCTTTAAAAATATCCGTTTATCGAAAAAACAAAATCAGCTATTCCAAAAATCGCCAAGCCAAAATTCTGCTATTTTTTGTACCCTGACACATTCGAATTATCTTATATTCCGATACATGGACGGCTTTTAATTTAGCATATAGTTTATCCAGATTCTTCTCCTTAGAAACCAGACTTGTAAACCAACCGCAATTCTTCCGGTATTTCCGGCTCTCAGAAATCATATTCAGCAAAAAACGTAATTCTCCGCCCTCACACCAAAGTTCATTCGCATTTCCACCGAAATTCAATTTGGTTTTCTTTACTTTCTCCCCTTTCAGACTACTCAATTTACGTAATGTCCCCTCTTCTGCTTCTTTTTTCGAACTGTGAAACGGAGGATTGCAGATTGTTACATCAAAATATTCATCGGGAGCGATGATTCCGTCAAAAATCCTCCGATTGTCTTTCTGAAGCCGCAAATCAATCTTATGTGCCAATACAGGATTGCAAGTCACTATCTTACGCGCATTTTCTATAGATACCGGATCAATATCGGAACCCACAAACATCCATCCATACTCAACGTGCCCAATAATCGGATAAATACAATTTGCACCTACACCGATATCCAAGCATCTGCACTGTCGTTTTGGCTTATCTCCATTCTCTTCATTTGCCGTATTACTGACTCTCTCCGGATCAATTAAATCGGCAATATAATGAACATAGTCTGCCCTCCCGGGGATAGGCGGACACAAATAATTCTTTGGAATATCCCAGTAGCGGATACCATAATAACTTATCAGCAATGCTTTATTCAGCGCTTTCACAGCATGTGGATTAAAAAAATCGATTGTTTGTATTCCCAAAGGATTGAGAAGTACAAATTTTCTGAGCGGTGGATAATTCTCTGTCAACAATGAAAAATCATATTGCCCATTGTGTTTATTTCTCGTATGTAGTTCGCTTCTTTCTGCCATGGCGACAAAGATACAGAGAATCTTTCTGTCTGCAAATGACTTTCATACAAATCATGAAGATACCTGATTACAACTGTAACAAGCATCTTCATAATTAATTATATAAATACCATATACCTAATCCTTCTTCACCCAAACAGCCAGGTTACGGGATTCGACAGAGAACTCTCCATTTCCTTCTTCATCTAAAGTTATTTCTTCGGATATACTTCCGGTTATTTCGTGCCAGACTTCGCCTTTATGTTTCTCACCCAAGCTCATTATTTTACTTCCCGCCTCGTCATTAGACATAAGGAAGACCAGCCCGGAGCCATTATGTTCCTCATCTCCTGTACGGATAAAGCCAATCGTTGAAGGATGGTCGAAGTATTCTATCTGATCACCGTAAGCGTACTTTCGTCTCGCATCCAACAATATATCAATAATCCGGGTATGAGGAGACTTCTCCCCCTTTATACCATAATAATCTCCATAAAACAGACATGGATAACCTTCCTTCATCAGCAAAATCAAACCATAAGCCAACGGTTTAAACCAATCTCCTACATTGGATTCAAGAGAACTTCCGCGTTGCGTATCATGATTGTCAACAATGGTTACAGCCAGATCGGGATGATGTTCAACCAGAGTATCTTTTAAAATATCCCGCAAATCATAGTCTTTACCTTCCTGTGATGCCTGGAACATATTATAATGTAACGGGACATCAAATAGGTTTACTTTGTGCCCAACAGCTTCTATATAAGCATCCAATGCTTCCAGGTCACCATTCCAATATTCACCTACGGCATAAAAATCATTGCCTCTTTCACTCCTCACCGCATCGAGGAATTGTGCGACGAATTGATCTTTCATATGTTTAATGGCATCCAGACGCATTCCGTCGAGATTCAATTCATTGGAAACCCACTTTCCCCAACGGTTCAATTCAGATACAACTTCCGGATGGTCCAAGTCAATATCGTTACATAACAGAAAATCATAATTACCGTTTTCACTATCCACGCCCTCACTCCAAGCTTTTCCTTCTCCCTGTATCTGAAAAACACCGCTGCGCTTTTGCGCATCATCAAAACCCGTCCCGGAAAAATGATACCAATGCCATTTAAAATCCGAATGTTTGTCCTTACGTCCGTGAAAGCTATACCCGGTCCACCCTTGTATCTCAAACGGCTCACCCAAAGCCTTGGTTCTCTCCTTGGGATCGACCTCCACTACCATAAACTTTTCAGTAAAATCACCACCCGCTTTATGATTCAATACAACGTCCAGATAAACAGCAATATGATATTTGTGCAATTCGTCAATCATTTTCTTCAGTTCATCTTTCGTACCATATTTAGTTCTTATGGTTCCCTTTTGGTCAAATTCGCCCAAGTCATACAGATCATAAGTCGCATATCCTTCGTCTTGCTGCTCATCGGCCTTATAAGCAGGGGGAATCCAAACAGCAGTCACACCTATATCATGAAGATGCAACGCATCTTCCTTTATCTGTTTCCATAACTTCCCGTCATTCGGGAGATGCCATTCAAAATATTGCATCATAACACCATTTTCCATACGCTTCATTTTTTTTTATAATTAACTTTATACAAAACAAAGATGATGTTAACAAAGTTCCTACGTTTCTATAAATTATAAGCTAACAAATACAAAAAAGTGCAAAGGATAAAAAGCTGATTTACAACACCGTAAAATTACCTTAATTATTCTTTTATTATTCATATTTATCAGAGCGTAAACAGGAATTTTTGATTTCACATTTGTTTTCAGTCATACCATAACGGAATAATCCGGTTCATTTATTCCACAACATGATTATTTTTTTTATATAGTATTAATATAAAATTAGAAAGTATGAGAGAGTTGAAAAATCATCCGTCCCCGGACCAGTTGGATTCGTATGACAAGTATCCGCGCTATTATGAGAACGATTTGGAATTAGTCTATACACCCCAGCAATCCATATTTACGCTATGGGCACCAAGTGCCGATAATGTCCGTTTAAACCTGTATTCATCCGGCGAAGCGGGAGATCCGGAAGAACAACTGGAAATGGACATAGCCGACAATGGGACCTGGTGTATCCATATAGACCGTGATCTGAAAGGTTCTTTCTACACCTTCCAGATAGAAAAAGATGGAAAATGGCTGGACGAAACACCCGGTATCTGGGCAAAAGCAGTCGGCATCAATGGCAATCGCGCTGCTGTAATCGACTGGAACGAGACAAATCCCGAAGGTTGGGAATCAGACCAGTCACCCGAACTGAAAATGTATTCCGATATCATTCTTTATGAACTTCATCACCGCGATTTTAGTATTGATCCAAACTCAGGAATTGAACATAAGGGGAAGTTTCTTGCTCTGACAGAGACCGGAACTAAAACTCCCGAAGGAGAATCTTCCGGACTGGATCATTTAAAAGAATTGGGAGTAACGCATATACACATCCTTCCTTCATTCGATTTCGCCACAATCGATGAAAGGAAATTGGAGAAAAACAAATACAATTGGGGATATGACCCGAAGAATTATAATGTACCAGATGGAAGTTACTCCACCGATCCTGTCACCCCCACCACCCGTATCCGCGAATTTAAAGAGATGGTAAAAAGCCTCCATCAAAATGGTTTTCGTATTGTACTCGATGTGGTTTATAACCATACAGCCTCAACCGAGCATTCTAATTTTGACCTGACGGTTCCGGGATATCTTTACCGCCAGAATCCCGACGGTTCCTATTCAAATGCTTCCGGGTGTGGAAATGAGACAGCCTCAGAACGCGAAATGGTTCGCCATTATATCATTGAGTCGGTCAAATTCTGGGCGAAAGAATATCACATTGACGGTTTTAGATTCGATCTGATGGGGATACATGACATCGACACCATGAACCAGTTAAGAGAGGAATTATTAAAAATTGACCCCACCATTTTTGTATACGGAGAAGGTTGGGTAGCAGCAGATTCTCCATTACCTTTCGAGCAACGGGCTGTAAAGGAGAATGTACGAAAAATGAAAGGTATTTCCGTATTTAATGATGAATTTCGTGACGGTCTGAAAGGAAGTACCTTTGACGAACAGGAACCAGGGTATGCCTCCGGAAATATCAACGGGCATTTTGAACCTGTCAAATATGGAATCGTTGGCGGAACACAACACCCACAGGTAGATTATAGCGGGTTACTTTACTGTGACGGTCCATATGCCGCTGCTCCCTCTCAAATGATTAACTTTGTTTCCTGTCATGACGGATATACGCTGGTAGATAAGCTGAAATTATCTGTTCAAGGCGAACATTCTGAAGAAGAACTGGTTCCTATTGACAAATTAATACACACCGTGCTTTTAACCTCGCAAGGTATTCCTTTTATTCGTGGCGGTGAAGAAATCATGCAGGACAAACAGGGAGAGCCAAACAGCTACAAGTCTTCTGACGCCGTCAACCAAATAGACTGGGCGTTAAAAGCTAAAAACCGTGATATATTCAATTATATCAGAACATTAATCGCACTCCGCAAAAAACATCCCGCCTTCCGTATTCCTACAGCAGAGGGCTTAGAGAAATGGCTTCATTTTCTTGATACAGGCGATTCCGGTGTCATCGCTTATACTCTAGGCGAGTATGCTAACGGTGATGAATGGAAAGAAATTCTGGTTGCATACAACGGTAACCGGAATCAGGCAGATATCAATATCCCGGAACAAGATTGGATTATAGTCTGCCATAACGGACAAATTGATCTAGACAGTCAGGAGCATTTATCGGGAGGGGATATTTCTATCGCAGCATCTTCAGCTCTTATCTTGTATCGTCAATAAAAAGGAGATCAACTTGATATTATTAAATAAAAGTACAATTATAAATCAGTTAGACTATGTTAGAAAATGAATTATGGGGAAATACTATTGAAAACTGGGGTATTTCCATTCTTATTATTTTAGGAGCAATTATTATTGTCAAATTATTATCGCTATTAGGCAAGAAAGTTATCAAACCTTTTGTTACGGGAACCGACAATCACCTGGACGACGTCATTTTTTACTCTTTGGAAGCGCCTGTTAAGTTTGCTATAATTCTGTTGGGAATCTGGATCGCTATCCATCGGTTGGTTTATCCGGACAGTTTTGTGAAAGTAGTTGACAATGCTTACAGCATTTTGATTGTTCTGGATATTACTTGGTTTTTCGGCCGTTTGTTCAGTAGTTTACTTCAGGTTTACTGGGGAAAGCAGTCCAACGGACAAGCTAACAAAATGATGCCAATCATCAAAAGAACCATCTTGGTTATAGTCTGGCTCATCGGCATCGTCATGGCTTTGAGTAATGTGGGAGTTAACATCAGTGCTCTGTTGGGAACTTTGGGTATTGGTGGTATCGCATTTGCTTTGGCAGCACAAGATACAGTAAAAAACGTTTTCGGTGCGTTTACCATTCTGACGGATAAACCTTTCAGCATCGGAGACACAATTCGCGTGGATAGTTATGAAGGAACGGTAGTAGACGTAGGAGTCCGAAGCACAAAAATAATGAATTACGACAAACGTATTATAACTTTCCCCAATTATAAGATTACCGATACTTCTATCGTTAATATTTCATCCGAACCTATGCGCCGAGTAGTCTTGAATCTTGGACTGACGTATGATACGACTTCCGAAAAGATGAAAGAAGCTTTAGAACTATTGAAATCCATCCCCAAAAGAGTAGAAAATGTATCTTCTAACCCTTCTGATATAGTCGCTGTTTTTACAGAATACTCAGATTCCGCATTGGTTATCATGTATATCTATTTTATAGAGAAACAAGGGGATATTTTAGGCGTAACCTCAAATATGAATATGGAAATACTGGCTGCTTTTAATAAAGCAGGATTGAACCTTGCTTTTCCGACACGGACTGTCTATATTCAGAAAGACGAATCATTGAAACAAGAAAGTTGATAAACCCATCGTTCTCTTAGAAATATGTACATGCAGCCCAACATCAATGTGCTATTTTTAAGATTAAACAAAAATACAGTTGAAATAAAAATAGTAAAACAAAGAATAAAGCGCATAAATCAGTGCAATAATATACGGAATAACAGATTATTATTGCATAAATTCACATGAGATATGCATCTTTTTCTATCACTAAACCATTCGTTGGTCTTAAAGGAACGCCTCCTTGGTTTAAAACCAACGTATTCTTCCTCACCGAGGAACCTGTTTTTCCTCGGTGAGGAAGAGATAAAAAGACTATCCGGAGCTTGTTTTCACGCTGGTTAATCACAAATAGCGAAAAGGCAAGATTAAACAAAAAGTTATCCTTTCAGCCAATACATCATCTAAAAGAAAACATAAGAAGTAATATCATATCAATCTATTCAGCATACAACTTAAATAAAAGAAAGAGAGATTTTCATTCAAGCAAATGCAGGCGTTTTTCTACTTCTTATTTATCCGTATGTAATTTATAGCATTCCTTGGCTGATTAAATATTCCTTTTTTAAGAAAGTTCTTTTTTTCAGCAATAGGTAAGCCTGAGCAATAGTTAACGAACGACTGACAATACACAAACGATCATAGTAATTAGTAAGTCTGCAAGATCTTTTCGAAGCAGCTTTGTTGCCTGTTGTATACGATAAGCAATTGTTTTTACTGAAACCCCGGAACTCTCAGCTATTTCCTTATAGCTCTTTTTAGTAAAACGATGCATAACAAAAGCCTCCCTATAGGAAGCAGGCAATGCATCTATAGCTTCTTTCACTCTTTTTAAAAGCTCTTGGAACTGGTAAGTCTCTGCGTCATGTATCAGCTTTTCCATCTCCTCATAATACATAGTATCAGCATGATTCTTCAGCTGTTTTTGCTTGATGCAGTTAAGTGATCTATGGTAAACCGATTTGAGTAAATATCTGCCTAAGGAAGTTTCAACCTGAAGTGTTTCGCGATGTTCCCACAGCCATAAAATAGCGTCACCCGCTATTTCTTTCGACTCTTCATAGTCTACAAACCTATTTCCATACGCACAAAGAATCGGGTAGTATTTTTTAAATATACTATCAAAAGCAATCATCTCCCCTCTCCTTAGTGCCATCAATAAGTACGCATCTTCATTGCTGTATTCCATGGCTGCAATGATAATGCTTATATTTTAAATAAGCGTAAAATAACACAGTTATTAACCATAAAGTTTATTAATGTTAATTATTTAAATAACCTTAGTAGTTTTATTTTCCCGCTTGTCTCTTTAATAAATTTATCATGGAAATGCATCATTCAACTATAGAAGACTTGCTGATCAGCTATTATGATGGTAAAGCAACAGCAGACGAAATTCAGGAAATAGAAGCCTGGATCAAATTGTCAGATGAAAATAAAAAGAAGGCCATGGACATTTACACACTTCTTCTTATGACTGACACGCAACAGGTTACTGAAAAAATGGATATGGATGAGGAGCTATCAAAAGTGAAGGGACGGATGCAAGAGAATAAGTATCATATTTCCTGGTGGGGTTGGATACAACGTGCAGCTGTTGCCTTACTCATACCGATGGCTATTACTATTTTGGTTTTGCTTAACCAACCCCAATCTACCGCCCCCGTCCATGCCCAGATATTCGAAGTCCAGACACAACCCGGAATGATAACTTCTTTCAGATTACCAGACAGCACTTTAGTGTACTTAAACTCCGGCTCAGTCTTAAAGTATCCTTCCATTTTCACCGGTAACATTCGTGAAGTGAGTCTGAATGGCGAAGCGTATTTTGAAGTTGCGAAAGACCCTGAACATAAATTCATTGTTTCGACTCCCCAAAAATCTAAAGTGGAAGTTTTGGGTACACACTTTAACCTGGAAGCATTTGATGAGATGGATGAGGTGATTACCACTTTGGTAGAGGGAAAGGTCGAATTTGTTTATGAGAAAGACGGACAGGGAAGTAAAATACTAATGCGTCCCGGACAAAAAGTGATTTATAATAATAAGGACGGACAGATTCTGTCATACAACACCAATGGCGAATCGGAGCTTGCCTGGATGGACCAAAAGATTATTTTTGATAAAACTCCATTTAAGGCAGCATTGCATATACTGAAGAAACGCTATAATGTAGATTTTATTGTAAACACTTCGAAATTTGACAAATATACATTTACCGGAGCGTTTACAGAACAATATATAGAAGAGATTCTGGAGAATTTTAAAATATCCTCACACATACGCTGGCGTAATGTGAAACTGACAAATAATCAAAGTGAAGAAAGGAGGCAGATTGAAATATATTAAAGCCTTTCATGTTTAACCAATAAAATTATAATACGTATGAGAAACTTCCAACCGCCTTAAAAAAAAAGCATACAGGCAGATGTTCCCGCATCCAGCCTGTATGAGAAAGCCTTTAACCTGTTTGAATACAAACAGAGAAAATTATTTCTTAACTTTAATTCATGCAAATATATGAAGAAAAACAATTATGTCCAACAATTGTGGGCGGATAATCCCGTTTTTATTGTTTGGAAAAAAATTCCTTTGTCTATGAAACTGCTCTTTGTTTTCTGTTTTTGTTTTGTTGGGCTTCTATGTGCTAACGACAGCTACGCCCAACGTACTATGATCTCTGTGAAAGCACAAAACTTGACTGTGAAAGAAGTTCTGTCACAAATTGAGGCACAATCTGATTTTAGCTTTTTCTACAATGACCATCATATTGATGTAGACCGCCGGGTATCGGTAGTTACCGAACAGAGCAATATATTTACCTTATTGAATGAAGTGTTTAAAAACACCAATGTCAAATATGCCGTACGTAATAAAAAAATAATATTATCTACGCAAATAGTGGAAGCGCCTGCCGCGAAACAAACCGTGCAGATAAAGGGAAAAGTGACGGATATGTTTGGCGATCCGGTCATTGGCGCTACCGTAATGGAAGATGGCACCCAGAATGGTACAATTACAGACCTGGATGGGAATTTCATATTGAATACAGCATCTGCCAATGTGACGATTACGGTTTCTTACGTAGGCTATATGTCCCAGACCGTGAAGGCACAGCCCGGCAAAAGTCTGTCAGTCATCCTGAAAGAGGATACCAAGACACTGGACGAAATCGTTGTCGTAGGTTTTGGTACACAGAAGAAAGTCAACCTGACCGGTTCGGTATCTACGGTAAATGCCGAGGATTTACTGTCACGTCCGGTTTCTAATGTAAGCCAAGCATTACAAGGATTAGTTCCGGGAATGAATTTTTCTTATGCTTCGGATGGCAACGGTGGTGAAATTGGTGCAGACATGAAAGTGAATATCCGTGGAGCCGGTACGATCGGTGACGGTTCCAATGCATCTCCGCTGATTCTGATCGACGGCATGGAAGGAAACATGAATATGCTGAATCCCAATGATATTGAAAGTATTTCGGTGTTGAAGGATGCGGCTGCCTCTTCCATCTATGGTTCCCGTGCGCCATTCGGCGTAGTGTTGATAACGACTAAAAAAGGAAAAGCGGGGAAAGTCAACATTAATTATAATAATAGTTTCCGCTGGTCAGAAGCCATTAATCTGCCGGATGTAGCAGATGCCTACACTTATGCCATGTACTTCAACAAAATGCAGTTGAATGATGGTAAAACAGCGGTACAGTTTGACGATACCCGTCTTCAGGCTATCAAAGATTACGCATCAGGCACAATTACCACTACTACCCAACCGAACAGAAATACTCCCACTATCTGGGACTGGATCGGTAATACGAATACAGACTGGTATGACGTAGTTTTCGGAGGTACGGCATTCTCGCAGGAGCATTCTCTCAGCGTCAGCGGAGGAACAGAAAAAATACAGTATTATTTCTCCGGCAACTATATGGGACAGGAAGGAATGATGGCTATCCGCCGTGATAAATTACAGCGTTATTCGGTGAGCAGCAAGATTAACGCACAGCTTTATCCGTGGCTGAACATGAATTACAGCATGAAATATATGCGGAAAGATTATAGCAAGCCTACCGCGATGACTGATAATACCTTATATCAGAATATAGCCAAACGCTGGCCGATGGAACCAACTGTAGACCCCAACGGTTATCCGATGGGTAACACGATTATCCGGCCGATTCTCTATGGAGGCGACAACAATTCGCAGACTGACTGGCTATACCAACAGTTCCAGGTGGTGATAGAACCGATCAAAGACTGGAAAATCTTCGGAGAAATCAATTATAAAGTGATAGATGCCTTCACCCATACGGATTATTTAAAGGTGCCGCAGATGAATGTAGCCGGAGAGCCTTATTCCGGTGATACATGGAAAACGTCGAAAGTTACCGAAGGCGCCGAACGTACCAATTATTTCAATGCCAACGTCTACAGTGAATATTACAGATCATTTGCCGACGCACACCATCTGAAAGCAATGGTCGGTTTTCAGGCCGAAGTAAATAAATGGCGGCAGTTGCAGGCGTCCAAGCTGGACTTGATCTCAGAATCCGTGCCCAGTATTAATGCCGCTACGGGTGAATCGACTATCGATAAGTCCAAACTGACACATTGGGCAACAGCCGGTTTCTTCGGCCGACTCAATTATGATTATAAAGAACGGTATCTGCTGGAAGTCAATCTCCGGTATGACGGTACTTCACGTTTTGCAAAAGACAAACGCTGGAATTTGTTCCCTTCCTTCTCTGCCGGCTGGAACGTAGCCCGTGAGGCATTCATGGAACCTACCAGCCATATCATTAATACGTTAAAGATCCGCGGTTCCTGGGGAGAACTGGGCAATCAGAATACGGAAAACCTATATCCGTATATCCAGTTAATGAAGTTTGTCGCCCAAGATCCCGACTCCCACTGGCTGATTAACAACAGCCGTCCCAACACAGCGAATGCACCGGATTTGATTTCAGCGCTATTAGGGTGGGAAACCATGCGGTCATGGAACATCGGTTTTGACCTGGGTATGCTGAACAATCGTCTGACCGTAAGTTTTGACTGGTTCAACCGGAAGACTATCAATATGGTAGGACCAGCTCCCGAACTTCCTGTAACTTTAGGGGCAAATGTACCCAAAATGAACAATGCGGATATGCAGTCTACCGGTTTTGAATTGGATCTAGGATGGCGGGACCGCATTAAAGATTTTGACTACGGAGTGCACCTGTTGCTTTCGGACGACCGTCAGAAAATCCTCAAATACCCAAACACGACCGGTAAAATAAACACGTGGTATGTCGGTAAATATAATGGAGATATATGGGGATTCGAAACCATTGGCATAGCCAAAAGCCAGGAAGAAATGGATGCTCATCTTGCTTCACTGCCCAACGGCGGACAAGATGCATTAGGAGTCAAATGGGGCGCAGGTGACATCATGTATCGGGACCTGAATGGTGATGGCAAGATTTCCGATGGAGCTACGCTTAATGACCCAGGTGACAAAAAAGTGATTGGCAATACTTCCCCACGATTCCGTTTTGGTCTGGATCTAAATGCATCCTGGAAGGGCATTGATGTACGCTTATTCTTCCAAGGAGTGGCAAAACGCGATGCCTGGTTGAACGACAACATGTTCTGGGGAGCTACAGGAGGGATCTGGCAATCGGCCTGCTTTACTTCTCATCTTGATTTCTTCCGCGAAGAAGGGGATGATTTCTGGAGCGCTAACAAGGACGCTTATTTCCCGCGTATCTTGGTTGATAACTTCGCAAAAAATCAAAAGACGCAAACCCGCTATCTTCAGAATGCCGCCTATGTACGGTTGAAGAATTTGCAGATCGGGTATACCATCCCCGCCTATATCACACGCAAAATAGGTGTTTCCAACCTGAGAGTCTTCTTCTCGGGAGAAAACTTATTCACCCTTACGGGATTGCCCGGAGGATTCGACCCGGAAACAATTAATACTGGTTATGGAGCGAAAGACGGATCGAACAGTTCAGGAAAAACTTATCCGTTGTCCCGTACTTTTTCCACAGGATTTAGTGTTAACTTTTAATTGATGACGTATGAAAAAGATAATTAAATATTTATTTTTTGCTGACAGGGGGAAGCTTTATACTCGCTTCTTGCAATGATTTTTTGGACAGGGAACCTTTAGACAGTGTGACCCCGGACAACTTTTTCTTTACTGAAAATGACTTGGCTGCCTATGCTGTGAAGCATTACAACTTCACGACGCATGAGGGATTTAATGCCGGAATCTGGAAAAACGACAATGCTACAGATAATCAAGCTGCCACTGACTATGATAAGAAATGGATTCCCGGTCAATGGAAAGTTCCGGAAGCTTATGATAATCCAGCAAGTAATGATCCGTGGTATTTCTCTACCATTCGTGAAGCTAATTACTTCCTCGAAACAGTAGTGCCCCGCTTCGAAAAGGGAGAGATAGAAGGTTCGGAAACAAACATAAAGCATTATATAGGTGAAATGTATTTCCTGCGCGCTAAGAATTATTTGTCAAAACTAGAGACCTTCGGTGACTTCCCGATTATAAAAAACACATTGCCGGATGAAAGTGAATCTCTGATTCAGGCCAGCAAACGGGCCCCCCGCTATAAAGTAGCACATTTTATTCTGGAAGATCTGGATCAGGCAATCAGTTTGCTAACCAATAATATATCCGGTGGGAAGAACCGAATTACCAAAAATGCTGCTCTGTTATTGAAATCCAGAGCAGCTCTGTTTGAAGCTTCCTGGCTGACTTATCACAAAGGCACTGCTCTAGTACCGGGTGGTCCGGGATGGCCGGGAAAGGCAGAAGACATTGCGGACTTTAATATCGATACGGAAATCGCATTTTTTCTGAAGGAGGCCAAAGCGGCAGCCAAAGAAGTGATAGGCAATGCAGCCTTGGTACAGAATACAGCAAAAGACTGCATGGATGAAACAGTTAAAACAGACGAAGACAAATATAAAATGAGCAACCCCTATTTTGCTCAGTTCTCAGCGAACAGCCTGGAAGGATATTCAGAAATATTAATGTGGCGTGCGTATAATCTGCTTGACTATAAGATTGTGCACTCAGCTCCTTTCTATATTCGCGTAGGTGGAAATACCGGATTTACCCGGCAATATGTAGAAAGTTTCCTTTGCCGTGACGGTAAGCCGATCTATGCAACCGACCAGTATAAAGGTGACGAATCATTATTGAATGTACGCAAAAACAGAGATCTACGTCTACAACTATTCCTGATGACACCGGGTGAGACTCTCAGCCCGAATGTGATGAATGGTACTCCCGATTTGCTGCCGGAGGTTCTGCAACTTCTGGATATAACGGAAAAGAGATGCGTAACAGGCTATCAGGTACGTAAAGGATTGTCAGGAAACTGGTACCGGGATGGCAACACAGCGATTGAAGGGTGTCCGGTATACCGCGTAGCCGAGGCTTATCTCAATTACATCGAGGCTGACTGTATGGAGCATAATGGAACTTCCATTGGTTCGGAGGCAGCAGGATATTGGGGAGATCTCCGCGAAAGAGCCGGATTGCCAAGAGACTATACAGTGACCGTGAACAATACCGATCTGTCCAAAGAACTGGACTGGGCCGTATATTCGGCAGGTAAAACAGTCTCTCCTCTACTATACAACATCCGCCGTGAACGGCGTTGTGAGCTACTTGCAGAAGGTTTGCGCATGTTAGACTTAAAACGCTGGAGAGCGCTGGACCAGGTTAAGCAATTTGTAATCGAAGGAGTTAACTTATGGGAATCCGATTTAAAGGATAAATACATGCAGGACGGAAAAAATCTTCTGATACAGGAAGGAACGGAAGGACAGACCTCTAATGTATCAAGCTATGCTAATAGCGGTAAATATCTATGTCCTTACCGCGCTGTGAAGACAAACAATCTGATGTATGATGCAGGATACACATGGTGTGAAGCGCATTATCTGAATCCTATCGCTATCACGCACTTCAGAATTACGGCCTCAAATCCTAACGATCTGAATACTTCTATTATTTACCAGAATCCAGGATGGCCGATTCAAGCCAATGAAGGGCCGATAGGTATTAAATAAAATAGATAAAGCCATCTTGGATATGGTAAAAAAGTGTAGGACGAACCGGGCTAATGTTTAATAAAAAATAAAGCTCGGCGTCCTATGCTTCAAACTATCGGGAAATTTGTACCTTGCCCGAACGAAATTCTAATGCGAAACAAAACAGTCTGACATTAATATATAAAGATAGATCAATCAAGCAAATCTAAGAATTATGAAAAGTACTTCAACATGGTGGAAAATCTTACTCAGTGGTCTGTTATTGGCTGGGACACTGGTAGCTAACGCCGACACTTACCAGCCATCTTACTCCACAGCCGGCTTTTATCAGCTTTCCAACACAGGCCGCACAGTGTATAACATGAATCCTGCCTGGCGATTTTATAAAGGCAATATCAAAGGAGCGGAACAGCCGGGGGTCAATGACAAAGACTGGAACATCGTATCATTGCCCGACGGCATAGAATATCTCCCCACTGAAGCGAGCGGATGCATCAACTATCAGGGTGAAATCTGGTATCGCAAACACTTCACTCCCGAAGAGAGTTGGAAAGGGAAACAACAATTCCTCCACTTCGAAGCCATTATGGGAAAGTCAAAAATATGGGTGAACGGAAAGTTGCTGAAAGAGCATTTCGGTGGTTTTCTGCCTGTCATCGTAGATGTCACTTCCAGTCTGAAGTATGGAGAAGACAATGTAATCACTGTATGGGCAGACAACAGTGACGATCCCTCCTACCCTCCCGGCAAACCGCAAGATGCACTGGATTTTGCATACTTCGGAGGAATTTACCGGGATTGCTGGATGATAGTTCACAACAAGGTATTCATCACCGATCCGAATTATGAGAACGAGACAGCCGGAGGCGGATTGTTTGTCTCTTTCGACAAAGTTTCCGAGCAATCCGCACAGTTGAAACTGGATGCACATATACGCAACACTTCCAGAAAGTCCTTCGGTGGTAAAATACTCTATGAACTCTATGACCGCGACGGCAAACGTGTTCTCTCTAAGGAGGCCGGTTTGTCGGTAAGCAAGGGGCTTGCAAAACAAATTTCCTGCAAAGTGACTGTAGAAACACCTCATTTATGGTCACCCGACAGCCCCTACCTTTACAAACTACACATTTATATAAAGGATAAAGCCGGTAACACCATTGACGGATATTACCGCCGCATCGGTATTCGCAGCATTGAATTTAAAGGAAAAGACGGATTCTGGCTGAATGGCAAACCTTATCCCTATCCTCTGATGGGAGCCAACCGTCATCAGGATTTTGCAGTGATAGGCAACGCCTTACCCAACAGCCTTCATTGGCGGGACGCGAAGAAGTTGCGTGATGCCGGAATGCGTGTTATCCGCAACGCCCACTATCCGCAAGATCCGGCGTTTATGGATGCTTGTGATGAATTAGGACTGTTTGTTATTGTCAACACACCGGGATGGCAATTCTGGAATGATCAACCGATCTTTGCTCAAAGAGTGTATAGTGATATCCGCAATATGGTTCGCCGTGACCGCAACCACCCCAGTGTATGGATGTGGGAGCCGATTCTGAACGAAACATGGTATCCGGCGGATTTTGCTAAAAATGTAGTAGACATTCTCAATGAAGAATATCCGTATCCATATTGTTATGCCGGATGTGATGTAACAGCACGCGGACACGAATACTTCCCGATACACTTTACCCATCCGATGAACGGAGGTGGCGGAGCCTTTAATACCGAAAATCTGGATCCGAAAATCAGTTATTTCACCCGCGAATGGGGAGATAATGTGGATGACTGGAACTCTCACAACTCACCAAGCCGGGTCAATCGTGGCTGGGGAGAAGTACCGATGCTGATTCAGGCACAGGGATATGCCAAAAACGATTACCAACTCACCAGTTATGATGGACTATACAGAACTTCAAGACAACATATGGGCGGTTGCCTGTGGCACTCGTTCGATCACCAGAGAGGATATCATCCTGACCCGTTTTACGGAGGTATCATGGATGCCTTCCGACAACCTAAACTATCTTATTATATGTTCTGTTCCCAGCGTCCTGCCGAACCCAACAAAGAATTGATCGCAGATAATGGACCGATGATTTACATAGCCAATGCCATGACCCCATTCTCTCCGAAAGATGTAACGATATATAGCAACTGTGACGAAGTTCGCCTCACGTATTGCAAGGGAGGCAAAGAATATACTTATCATAAGCCGGCAAATGAAAGCGGAATGCCCTCACCCGTCATCACATTCAAGGATGTATTTGATGTCATGTATGATAAAAAGCTGTCACGCCAAAAGAAACAGGCAGATTCTTACCTTCTGGCAGAAGGATTAATGGACGGAAAAGTGGTTGCGACACATAAAGTAACACCCACACGCCGCCCGTCAAAACTGTTGCTTTGGGCAGATGACGAGAAAGTACAGATGAAAGCGGACGGATCGGACATCGTGACGATCATTGCAGCCATCGCAGATGAAAACGGAAACATCAAGCGTTTGAATAATTATGAAGTAAAGTTCGAAATCGAAGGCCAGGGCCAACTGGTTGCCAATGAAGAAACATTCACCAATCCACGTCCGGTACTTTGGGGAACTGCTCCGGTGCTGGTAAGGTCCACCACTACACCGGGAGAAATTAAAATCCGTGCATCAGTGGTATGGCAAGGCAAACATACGCCGGTTCCGGCAGAACTGATTATTCCTACTTTTCCATCAGAACATACGCTGGTAGCAGACAAAGATGAACTGACACAAGCACAATCCGCAAGCAAAGATGCCGGAAATAAAATAAATACCGCTCCATCCGATTGTGAGAAACGTGTACTTGAATTACAACAGGAACTGAACCGCCTGAAACTGAAAGAAGTCGAAAAACAACAGAGTGACTTTGAATAATGCGCATAGTTCTATCTATAAACAGAAAAAACACAAACTTATTAAAATACAGTTATGATAAATAGAATAGTATATACTTCATTTTTATTAGGAGCGAGTTTCGCCAGTACAGAAGCACAGGTAAGTACTCCTCCCAATATTGTATTGATTTTATGTGACGACATGGGATTCTCCGATCTGGGTTGCTACGGAAGTGAAATCCAGACTCCCAACATAGACCGTCTGGCAGAAAACGGGGTACGCTTCAGCCTGTTCAAAAATACAGGAAGAAGCTGCCCTAGCCGTGCTGCTTTACTGACAGGGCATTATCAGCACGAAGCCGGCATGGGATGGATGACGGCAGTAGATGAACACCGCCCCGGATACAGAGGACAAATTACGAAAAACATCCCCACCATTGCCGAGGTGATGAAAGCGAATGGCTACAGCACATATATGAGCGGTAAATGGCATGTCACAGTAGACGGAGCTTTTGATGCTCCCAACGGCAGCTATCCGGCCCAACGGGGATTTGACAAATATTACGGTTGCCTGAGCGGAGGAGGCAGTTATTATAAACCGACACCGGTATACAGCAATCTGACCCGAATCACTGAATTCCCTGATGACTATTACTATACCACTGCCATCACCGATTCCGCCGTCAGTTTTGTCAAGCAACACCCTACAGACAAACCGATGTTTATGTACGTAGCTCATTATGCCCCTCACTTACCCCTCCAAGCTCCTGCCGATCGTGTAGAGAAATGCAGAGACCGATATAAAGTGGGATATGACATGTTGCGTAAACAACGTTTCGACAGGTTAAAGGAGCTGAAGTTCATTTCGGACGAAATGGATTATCCTGTCTACCAAAAAGAATTTGACGGAAAACGTCCCTCTTGGGAAACACTCACACCAAAGCAACAGGAGCAATGGATTACCGATATGGCAACCTATGCCGCCATGATCGAAATTGTGGATAGCGGAATCGGTGAACTGGTGGAAACCATCAAGGAGAAAGGGATGCTGGACAATACCGTATTTATCTTCTTAAGCGATAACGGTGCAACCAAAGAAGGCGGATACCTGGGCCAGCTTATGGCTGATTTGAGCAATACTCCTTATAGAAGCTATAAGTCACAATGTTTTCAGGGAGGCACAAGTACCCCTTTTATCTTATCTTATGGCGATGCCGAAAAAAACAAGATGAAAGGTCAGATTTGCAGGCAACCTGCCCACATTATAGACATACTGCCCACCTGCATGGATATTGCCACAGCTACTTATCCGTCAGAATTCAAAGAGAATTTGCCCGGCAAGAGCTTACTCCCTCCAATCCATGGAAAAAAGATAAAGCCCAGAGAATTATACTTTGAGCATCAAAGTTCCTGCGCCATTATTTCCAATCATTGGAAACTGGTACGCGGCAGCCGGAATGAACCATGGGAGCTAATCGACTTATCGGCAGATCCGTTCGAAACCAAGGATTTGTCCGCCCAATATCCGAAGCTAGTGAAAAAACTAGAGGCTAAATGGAATAAATGGGCGAAACAATGTAATGTCTTTCCACTCGAAAACAAACCTTGGACCGAAAGAATTAACTACTATCTGAAACAAAATCCGGATCAAAGCGGAATAGAATAAAATCCGGGAACAATAGCCTTCTTAATACTAGGTTTAGAAAAAAGACTGTTCCTTTTAGACGAACAGTCTTTTTTCTGTTTACAAGACATATTGTTTGTATATAGCTGTTTTTTTATTACTTTTGTGCCTTCAGCCCCAAAGAGCTGTAACACACTTAAATTCATGAAATATACTTTTATCTAATAATAAACACGCTACGACAATGAGAAAGAAACATTCGCTCCTATTTTGTGCCTTATTTACGATTTTTACGGGACATGCAGAAGATACGGATTATACCAAAGGACTTTCTATCTGGTTTGATTCTCCCAATACATTACAAGGAAAAGAAGTCTGGCATAGTTCCAAACAGGATGCCAGTTGGGAATCACAGTCATTGCCTATAGGTAATGGAAGTATCGGTGCTAATATTTTGGGTTCAATAGAGGCGGAACGCATAACTTTTAATGAGAAAACGCTTTGGCGTGGCGGTCCTAATACAGCCAAAGGAGCAGATTACTATTGGAATGTGAACAAACAGTCCGCGCACATCCTGGACGAAATACGTAAAGCATTCGTAGAAGGAGACCAGAAAAAAGCGGAAAAACTGACACGCGAGAATTTCAACAGTGAAGTCCCTTATGAATTTTCCAGAGAAAAGCCTTTCCGGTTTGGTAACTTCACTACAATGGGAGAATTCTATGTAGAAACAGGATTAAGCACAATAGGCATGAGTGACTACAAACGTATCTTATCATTGGATTCGGCAATGGCGGTGGTTCAGTTCAAAAAAGATGACGTAGCATATCAGCGTAACTATTTTATTTCTTACCCTGCCAATGTGATGGTGATGCGTTTCAGTGCCGACCAACCGGGCAAACAGAATCTCACTTTCAGATATGCCCCCAATCCGGTATCTACAGGGCAGTTCTCTGCCGACGGTAATAATGGTCTTGTTTATACGGCTTCTCTGGATAATAATGGAATGAAATATGCAGTCCGTATTCAGGCAACAGTAAAAGGCGGTACCTTAAACAACACAGATGGACGGATTACAGTGAAAGAAGCTGATGAAGTCGTATTCTATGTGACTGCAGATACCGATTATAAAATGAATTTCGCACCGGACTTTACCGATCCAAAAACATATGTCGGCGTTAATCCGCTTGAAACAACCCAGCAATGGATGAAGGATGCCGTATCCAAAGGATATTCCAACTTACTGGACGAACACTACAAAGACTACGCTTCTTTGTTCAACCGAGTGAAACTGGAATTGAATCCTACAGTGAAAACATCCAATCTGCCCACTGCTCAACGACTGAAAAACTATCGGAACGGACAACCTGACTACTACTTGGAAAAGCTCTATTACCAGTTCGGACGCTATCTGTTGATAGCCAGTTCCCGACCGGGTAATATGCCTGCCAATCTGCAAGGCATCTGGCATAACAACATAGACGGCCCCTGGCGTGTGGATTATCATAATAACATTAATATCCAAATGAACTACTGGCCGGCCTGCTCTACAAACCTGGATGAGTGCATGCTCCCGCTAATTGATTTCATCCGTACCTTAGTGAAACCGGGTGAAAAGACCGCTCAGTCTTATTTTGGTGCAAGAGGATGGACAGCATCTATTTCCGCCAACATCTTTGGCTTTACTACCCCATTGGAAAGTCAGGACATGTCCTGGAACTTTAATCCGATGGCAGGTCCCTGGCTGGCAACTCACGTTTGGGAATATTATGACTATACCAAGGACCTGAAATTCCTGAAAGAAACAGGATATGAACTGATTAAGAGCAGCGCCAACTTTACTGTTGACTATCTCTGGCATAAACCGGACGGAACGTATACGGCTGCCCCCTCTACTTCACCGGAACACGGCCCTATCGATCAGGGAGCTACATTTGTGCATGCAGTTGTCCGTGAAATCCTGCTGGATGCCATCCAAGCGAGCAAAGAGTTGGGAATAGACAAAAAAGAACGCAAACAATGGGAACATGTGCTTGCCAATCTCGTTCCTTATAAAATAGGTCGCTATGGTCAGTTACTGGAATGGTCAACCGATATCGACGATCCGAAAGACGAACATCGCCATGTAAATCATCTCTTCGGTCTGCATCCCGGACACACTGTTTCTCCTATCACTACTCCCGAACTGGCAGAAGCTGCCAAAGTTGTATTGGTGCATCGTGGCGACGGTGCTACCGGCTGGAGTATGGGATGGAAGTTGAACCAATGGGCACGCCTGCAGGATGGAAATCACGCCTATACCCTCTTTGGTAATCTGTTGAAAAACGGAACAGTAGATAACCTTTGGGATACACACCCGCCTTTTCAAATAGATGGAAACTTCGGTGGCACAGCAGGTATCACAGAAATGCTGTTGCAGAGCCACATGGGATTCATCCAACTGCTGCCTGCATTGCCGGATGCCTGGAAAGACGGTTCGATTCAAGGTGTATGCGCCAAAGGAAATTTCGAGATAGATATGATATGGAAAGACGGGCTCTTGCAAGAAGCCACCCTTCTATCCAAGGCGGGAGAAAATTGTACCGTAAAATATGCCGGTAAAACAATCTCTTTCAAGACTGCAAAAGGACGTAGCTATCAACTTAAATATGACAAAGAGAATGGATTAACCCAAATCAGACAATAGCACTGAATCTATTTCATTCAGATGAACACATTTACCCCCAATATCGACCATGAAAATTTATACTTGCCTTTGTTTGCTTTTCTTAGCCGGATATCTGGTTGCCCAGAATAATACTTCGGCTTTGTTGCCCATGCCCAATCAGATCACACCGGTAAAAGGGAAACCTTTTACCGTCCGTTCCGGAAAGACGGCTATCTATTTGAATCAGCCGGAATTGCAGTTTACAGCAAAGACGCTGCAAACGATATTACAAGACAGGATGCAGGCAAAGGTTCCACTTGCATCCGAATCCGGCCGTGCGGACATCCGTTTGCTGGTTGATCCTGCAATGGAAGGAAAAGAGCATTATCGTATCAAAATAACCTCCAAAGGGATCACTATCAGCGGAGCTACCGCAGGAGCGGTCTATTATGGAGTCATGACGATGGATCAGCTTCTATTAGGTGACGCGTGCGCCACTGCACACAAGGAGATTTCTCCAATCCGCATTGATGATGCACCCCGCTTCCCTCATCGGGCATTGATGCTCGACCCTGCCCGTCATTTCCTTCCGGTAAATGATGTGAAGTTCTTCATTGACCAGATGGCACGTTACAAATACAACATACTCCAGTTGCACTTGACAGACGACCAGGGATGGAGAGTCGAAATAAAAAAACATCCTAAATTAGTCGGCAAAGATTATTATACGCAAGAGCAGCTTGCCGAAATCATTCAATATGCCGCCCAACGGAATATCGAAGTCATTCCCGAACTGGATATCCCCGGACATACAGTAGCTATACTAGCCGCCTATCCCGAATTGGGATGTACACACACCGATACGCTACCTAAGATAGTAGGCAAAACTACAGATCTAATGCTTTGCGCGAACAATGAGAAAGTGTATTCCGTATATCAGGATATCATCAAAGAAATATCTTCCTTGTTCCCATCCGATTACATACATTTAGGAGGCGACGAAGCTGTGATAGAAAAGAACTGGACCCAATGTAGCCGTTGTCAGGCCATGATGAAAAAGCTAGGTTATCAGAAAGCTTCACAGCTCATGATTCCTTTTTTCAGCCGTATGCTTTCTTTCGTCCAAGAGAACAATAAGACTCCTATGCTTTGGTGCGAACTGGACAATATTTATCCGCCTGCCAACGACTATCTCTTTCCTTATCCCAAGAACGTAACTTTAGTAAGCTGGCGTGGAGGATTGACACCTACTTGTCTTGAACTTACCCGAAAACATGGCAATCCGCTTATCATGGCACCGGGTGAGTACGCTTATCTGGATTATCCGCAACTGAAAGGAGATTTCCCCGAGTTTAACAATTGGGGCATGCCCGTCACCACTTTGGAGAAGTCTTATCAATTCGACCCGGGATATGGCGTGTCCGCTGAAGATCAAGCCCATATCATAGGAGTTATGGGCACTTTATGGGGAGAAGCTATACGGGATATAAACCGGGCAACTTATATGGCATACCCGCGCGCTTTCGCATTGGCAGAAGCCGGATGGACACAAATGAAATTCCGTAATTGGGAATCATTCAAACAACGTCTCTACCCCAACCTAACTAATCTGATGAAGAAAGGGGTTTCGGTACGCGTTCCCTTTGAAATAGCTGACAAGAAATAGATTCAAATTAGTTTTTGACAAGTATCCTTTTTGCCATTTCTATTCGTTCTTTAAAATATGCGCAAACGGTTTCCCAGGGATAATAGGGAAAACGAGAAGTTGCAATGGGGAGTTTCGCTTCTTTTTCATTCAAAAGAATCTTAACCCATACCCCACGGGCTTTATCATGGTAGAAAATCCATTGTACATTAGCAGCCATTGGAGATATCTCATAATCTTTCCAATATCGGGAAACTGAATCAGGATTGGAAATTTGAACATCCGTATTCTCTATGCCCATCAATGCCACAAAAGGGATCACCGTTTCCGCATGAGCAAAACGAAAGTTCGCAGCATTATCAGACTTGCCTTTTATTACTTCATCAGTAGTATAAATGAAATCTGATAACAAAGGCCATGAAATGGCAACAGGCAACATCCTTCCGACAGGTGCGGAGCTTTTACTCATATATTGTCTCAAATTCTGAGTTTGCCAATAGCTACGCCATTCTTCCATTGTGAAAAGGTCGTCTAAATTCGTCAATAGACCTGTATCAGGAAGTATGGCAGCTATGGAAAACAAAGCCATAACAACCTCTTCCGCTTCTTCATCGGTCTCTCGTTCCGGTTCAATAAAAAATTTCTTCATGATAGAAGCAGAAGATATTTTATTCCGTACAAATGCTTCATATATAGAAAGCCAATCACCATTATTCTTATAATTTACATAAGATTTGTTTAAATCAAAAAAGCGGAGAATATCATCGTATTGCCTCCCCTCATTTCGTTGTATACGTAAAGAAGGATTATCCTGCATCAAACGAGTAAGAAATGCATCCATACTATTTATACACCGAGGAACATAGGTTGCTATAGCCTCGACTTTAACCGAATTACTGAATAATTGAGGATAATGTCTCATCATACGTCCGGCAATTCCCTTTTGTTCCAACTCTCCCAACACTGACAGTTTTCCCCACTGTCCCTCAAAACTATCAGATAAATGCTGTAATGTAGAGAGTAATATTTTCCCATCAGTTGTTAGTCTGTTTTCCTGTTGCCCCAGTATAAGTGCTTTTTTAGCCTTATCCAGTGCCTTCCCTGAAGTTGGGAACCGGGCTCCATGTCTTCCCAAATGGTTGATATAAAATGGCACCATATCACTAGTAGAAAGATGGAATGAATCTTCCTGAACAGGATATAGCATTGCTGTTCCTGCATATTGTTTTATTACATCCTGTCCCCAAACACTGGAAATAGAGTAAAACATAAAAATCCCAATTAACAATAACCCTTTCATATTATAAATCCATTATATTTATAGGCTATAACGATGAGAACAATGATTATGTTTACCCAAACTCACACATAAAACCCTAAGATTTCAGTTTCAACTGATCATTTATGAACAGTCTCTATATGAATAGAAAAATAAAGTTGTACTATACACACTTTCTATTCTTAAAGAGACAAGCATACCTTACCAGATAAACAAGTGAATATATATAATTTAGGGATAAAGCGTTTTTTGGAACCATTTAAATAGTAGTATAAAACGGAAAGCATACTACTATTATTAAGTTAATACACAAATAGATACAGATCATTATATTCTCAACATATTCTCATGCCTTTGAGAAAAAATTCTCACCACAATGAGAAAAAATACTCATGCCTTTGAGAATATTTTCTCATTGCAATGAGAAAAACTTCTCATTGCGGTGAGAATAAAAGTCCCTTGTAGGAATCTGATAATGATTCACTACTTCACGTTTTATAGATGCTTTAATTCATGACGGAATAAAGAAAAGGATAAACTTTCGATGCTATTACTTGAATATTTCAAATAAGTTCTTGTGGAACTTGGTTAACTCTGTCTTTTAATAAATCCAATACTGTTTGTATTCACCAATATCTTATTTATGTCTGTGCAAATATAAAACTATTTTTTAAAGAATGATATAATAACCCCATTTTTTCTTTATTTTCCTCCTAATAAAATGTTTTTTTCAACGAATACTCATCAAAATAATACAATTTGAGTCTCTATATTAGTACTCAAAATATAATAAAAGTCATTCTCATTCATAAGCAACTCATAGACTACTATTTAGCTATTCTCCATATAATTATATCAAGTTCCACAAGAACTATAATCTAATTTGTATTTTTTATAGAAACAAAACAGCACAGTTCGGCATTGCAGAAAAAAAAGATATAATATGTTAGCCTTTTAGTATAAATAAAATAACAATAATGCCTATGGAGAAATAAATATTAAACTATTTAATGTACACACAACATTACAGAAAATACATGATTTAAATTAATCATGTATACAACGAAGCGAAATCCTATATCAAGGAAAACACAATGAAAGATTGCCTATACAGACAATAGTTTGAAATAACCTTAATAGTTTAACTAATATCATTTTCATGGAAAACACATCCTAGGACTCCACTCGGAGATCTCGCCAAGCGAGAGTTCTCTGTTTACTCCAAGTATACATTTAGCAACTTAAATCTCTCCCCTTGCCGAGGAGTATTAACATTTAAATACTATTTATGAAAAAGAAAATCACACAAACGTTACTGCCAATAGTTATGGGATTATCCCTAATAATGCAGTTTGCCTGTTCGGATGACGATAAATCAGGCGGAAATTATAATGGACCTCTAAAACTAACCACTTTTTATCCGGATTCAGGATATCTTTCCTCCAAAATTATAATAGAAGGTGAAAATCTAGGAACAGATGCTTCTAAATTGTCAGTCTACTTTAATAAAAAGAAAGGATACATTTCACAAGCATCCGGAAATATTCTGATGGTTTATGCACCTAAATTACCGGGAGACACCTGTATCATCTCTGTAGTAAAAGGAAATGATTCTCTTACTTTCGACAACAAATTCCGCTACATCTCCCGTTTTACAGTAGAAAATGTATGTGGTAAAACAGGTAGTGGATATAATATTGGCGGAGATCTTGCCAGTACAACCTTTGAAGCTTGGCGATTAAAAGTAGGATGCTGCGATCCGGAAGGGAATTATTATTCATGTTATTCTTCATTTGGAAATAATGGAGGTCTTGCGTTAATCAGTGAGAAAAAAAACCAATCAAAGAAAATCATATCAGAAATGGTTAATGATGTAATGTATCACAATGTAACCGAGAAACTGTACGCCGTAGGTACACAAAAAAACGTCATTTATGAGATTGATCCTTCCAACGACTGGAAAGTTAAGCGACGTTACTTGAAACCACAAGACCCTCCTGCCAAACAAATTGACTACAACTCTACAGCTTGTATAGCTTATTGTACTACAGATGGCTACTTTTACGGCCGTACGGCAACCAAACAATTATTCCGATTTAAACTGGAAGATATGGTATGTGAATACATCAAAAACGATGTATATAACTCGACAACTCCAGAAACAGAAAACAGCTATATTGTCAGCATGATGTTCGACCCGACTGAACCAACTCATCTATATACTTCTTACGGAGCATCTTCTGTTATAACCATGCAGGATGTATCGAAACCTGAATCTGAAGAAATAATATATGCCGGACATCTTAATGTAAGAGCTGATAATACGAGTACTACTCAAGTAATTAATGGATATCGGACAGACTGTTTGTTTAACTGGAACAACCAAATGACCATTATAGTAGACGAATCTGGACAAAAAAACATGTACATTGCAGATGCCGGAACCCAGACCATACGCAAAATTGATATGAATACAGGTATGGTAACAACCGTTGTAGGCAGACAAAATGTTAAAGGTAACCAAAGTGGCACTCCACTGGAAGCCACCTTCAACTGGCCCAAGGGAGTAGGATTGACTGCCGAAGGAGATTTGTATATTTCAGACTGCGGGTCCGGATGTGTCCGCAAGTTGAGTCTGCGTTAACCCCAATAATCATATGTAAAGAAGACACTAATGAAAAAATACATATTACTATCATTACTGTTCTTCTGCAACGCATCAATAATGATGGGGCAGGAGAAACAATTAACAATTTCGGGACATGTATTCGACGAAAGCAATGAGTCGCTGCCCGGAGTCAGCGTATACCTAAAGGACCGCGCAGGAGTAGGTACCAGCACCGATATTAACGGAGCCTTCAAGTTATCTGCCCAAAAAGGAGATATGATTATATTCTCTTTTATCGGTTACAAAAAGATGGAACATATCGTTTTGAAAGATGAAAAGAATCTGCGGATTATGCTGAAAAGCGATTCACAACAAATGGATGAAGTTGTCATCACCGGTATGGGAACAAAAGAAAAGAAGGTCAACCTGACCGGAGCTGTCACCAATGTGGATATATCACAGATACAGACACCAGCCACTTCCCTAACTAATATGCTCGGTGGTCGTGTACCCGGTATTATCTCCGTACAGTCCAGCGGTGAACCGGGCTCTAACATGTCTGAATTCTGGATTCGTGGTATTGGTACGTTTGGAGCAAGCTCGAGTGCACTTGTACTTATCGACGGGCTCGAAGGTGACTTGAACAGCATCGACCCCGCCGATATCGAAAGTTTCTCCGTATTGAAGGACGCTTCCGCAACTGCCGTATACGGTGTACGCGGTGCGAATGGAGTCGTACTGGTGACTACCAAGCATGGGACATCCGACAAGATGGAAGTAAACGTTCGTGCTAATGTCAAAATCTCCTATCTCACTAAGCTTCCCGAATATTTACGTGCATACGACTACGCTGTGTTAGCCAATGAAGCAAGTGCCATGCGTGGAGCACAGCCTATTTATGATGACATTGAACTGAAAGCCATTCAGTATCATCTGGATCCCGACTTTTATCCGGATGTAAACTGGCAGGATGAAATTCTGAAAAGAACCTCGCTTCAGCAAACATATTACGCTAGTGCCAGAGGAGGTGGTAGTATCGCCCGTTATTTTGTCAGTATGAATATGTCAAATGAATCGGCAATCTACAAGCAAGACGAAAACAGCAAGTACATCAAGGATGTGCACTACAACACTTACGGAATGCGTCTGAACGTAGACTTCAACCTGACCAAGACAACCGAACTTTATTTCGGTTCGGATATCTACCTATCCTCACAAGCACTACCCGGGCAAGGAGCATCAACCGACCAATTATGGGATGCCCAAGCCAAACTGACTCCGCTCACTATTCCTGTCCGTTATTCTACAGGAGAACTGCCCACCTACAAATCGGGCGCAAAAGATGTGTACTCACCCTATGCCATGTTGAATTATACAGGTTTGAAAAACATCAATACTTACTCTGGTACCTATACAATACGCTTACAGCAAGATTTCAGTTTTCTACTGAGAAATCTGGCTCTTAACATTCAGGGGGCCTACAGCAACAGCTCTTATTTTGAAGAGACACGTTCTGTCAAGCCCGACATGTATTGGGCGGAACGCAGGGATGAGAACGGAAATCTGGAACTTATACACACTATAAAGAAAGAAGGAACAAAATATACTAAAAACAGAGACAGCCAGTACCGGAAATACTTTCTTCAGGCAAATCTAACCTGGAAAGCTATGCTGAACGATGAACACCGTATTTCCGCTCTTATACATTATGAAATGAGTGATAGCAAAAACACAAAAGATTTAAATAAGGACGGTATGGCTGCTATTCCTTTAAGATATCAGGGTTTGTCTGGAAAAGTCAGTTATGGGTTCAGAGATACATATCTGCTCGATTTCAACATAGGATATACCGGTTCAGAAAACTTTGAGAAAGGTAAACGCTTTGGGTTCTTTCCGGCCATATCCGGTGGTTGGGTGCCTACCCAATATGAATTCATGCAAGAAAAGCTTCCTTGGCTGAATTTTCTCAAAATCAGAGCTTCGTATGGTATCGTAGGTAACGACCGTATTTCAGACAAACGTTTCCCCTATCTGACGATTATCAATGAGTCTGCCGAAAAAGGCTGGGGATACAATGAAGCCGGAATCACTGAAAATCAAATGGGAGCCGACAATCTGAAATGGGAAAAAGCGAAAAAGATAGATGTAGGTATCGAAGGCGAATTATTCAACAGCAAACTGAGTTTCGTGATCGATTTCTTCAAAGACATCCGTGATGGCATCTTCCAGCAACGCCAACAAGTTCCAGAGTATATCGGCCTTGTCAGCATGCCATTTGGCAATGTAGGCAGCATGAAAAGTTATGGTTCGGACGGAAACGTGACCTATATACAGAATATTGGCAAAGATATGTCGGTAACATTCCGAGGAAATTTTACCCTTAGTAATAACAGGGTGAATTATTTTGAAGAGGCAGATACCAAATATGAATATAATTCTGCCACCGGACGTCCTTATGGATACCAAAAAGGACTGATCGCATTAGGATTGTTCAAAGATGACGAGGATATCGCTAATAGTCCTAAACAGACTTTCGGTAGCTATCTGCCCGGAGATATTAAATACAAGGATGTCAATGGAGACGGTGTTGTAAACGGGGATGACAAAGTACCTTTGTCATTCAGCAGTACTCCACGCTTCATGTATGGATTCGGAGTTGAATTCAGATATAAGAGACTGTCGGCTGCCGTACTATTCAAGGGAACCGGAAATACCGATGTTTATCATGTGGGGGTACCAGCTTCAAACGGCGCTCTATATGACGAAGGCTACATTCCATTCTATGGCAAACAGACTGGTAATGTACTGAGCATAGTCAAAAAACCTGCCAATCGTTGGATTTCCCGTGAATATGCTGAGAAGATGGGGCTAGATCCATCTTTGTCAGAAAATCCTAATGCCCGATTCCCTCGCATGTCATACGGAAATTTGGAAAACAATTCCCAGACATCCAGTTTTTGGAAAAACAATGCAAAATACCTGCGGCTATCAGAAGTAAACATCAATTATAGTGTAAATGTACCCAAGACTATAAAGAATTTGGGAATCAATTCTATCGACCTTTCACTCGTAGGCAACAATCTTTGCGTATGGGATAAGATTGATATCTGCGATCCGGAACAAGCATTATACAACGGACGGCGTTATCCAATTCCTGCCAGCGTGACTTTGCAGGCATACATCAAATTCTAACTATCAAAAAATGAATTATATGAGAAAACTAATATTGCATTCAATTCTATTGTTGTCCGTCTTTTCTATCTCTTCCTGTAATTATCTGGATGTAGACAAGTGGTTTGACGATACAATGAAATATGACTCCATCTTCTCCCGTAAAGAATACTTGGAAAGATATATGTGGAACGTAGCATCCATGTTTCCCGATGAAGGAGACTTTCTCAATAGTCCGGCGACAGCAGGACCGTTAGCTACCGATGAGGCTTTTGAAACTTTTAATGCAGAAACCTATACTGGTATGGCATACGTCACGGGAGCCATTAACGAAGAAAACATCACCAATAAAGATGCTAAAAAGAAAAAATCTATTTATCAATGGGACACGATGTACAAAATCATCCGTAAGGCAAACATTATCCTCTCACGTATGGATGAAGTGACCGATATGAGCAATCTGGAAAAACCGGACATCTGGGCATACACCTATTTTATGAGAGCCTACGCATACTACCATCTCATCATGGATTTCGGTCCTGTCATCCTTGTAGGAGATCAGGTATATCCCTCCAACGAGCAGCCGGAAGCCTATGCAAACGTACGTGCGACGTATGACGAATCAGTAGACTATGCTTGCGAACAATTTGAGTTGGCGGCACAATATCTGCCAGAGACTCAACCGAACAGCAGCTTCGGCCGTCCCACCAAGGGAGCGGCTTACGCACTGATTGCACGGTTAAGATTGATACAGGCTAGCCCATTATACAATGGCCGCGGACAAACATACTTCGGGAACTGGAAACGGAGCAGTGACGGAGTGTTCTACATTTCCCAGCAATACGACGATCGTAAATGGGCGGTAGCCGCAGCAGCTTGCGAAAGAGTCATGGACATGGGGCGTTATGAACTGCATACTGTCCCTGCAGATAAAGACTCTTTTGTACCTCCAACCAACGAGAATCAGGCGTTTCCCAACGGAGTAGGCGGTATTGACCCGCTTAAATCTTACAGCTATATGTTCAATGGCGAAACAGATGGCAGAAAAAACAAGGAGTTCATATGGGGAAGAACGACCGGTAATCTATGCATTAGAGAATCTTTTCCACATTCGATGGACGGATACAATGGGATGGGCGTAACACAAAAGATGGTCAACATGTTCTATATGAATGACGGAACAGACAACTATCCCGAAGATGCAAAGCCATACAAAGAAGACGGAACATATGATAATACAAATTTCAGCACCGAGGATGAGACCTTCTCCGAATATGTATTGAAGTCAGGAGTCTTCAACATGTACCGTAATCGGGAAATGAGATTCTATGCCAACATCGGTTTCTCCGGCCGTTTCTGGAAAGCCCGCTCATACAGCGGAAGCGATGCTAAAAAGGAGCAGATGATTAAATATGACAACTCTTCTGTAACGGATGGGAAGCACTCCTCCAGTGGTAATGTGAACGACTACCCCGCCACCGGTTATGTTATCACCAAATACGTGCATGACGACGATGCATTCTCTTCGCCCGGAGGAATATTAATGGAAAAATTTTTCCCTATCATCCGTTATGCTGAAATCCTGCTGGCTTATAGTGAAGCACTCAATAATCTTCAGGGCAGTTATTCCATCGAACTGAAGGGATCGAACGGAGAGACTAAAGTCTACGAGGAAAGCCGTGACATATACAAAATCAAGCAGGCGTTCAACCCAATCAGATACCGTGTAGGACTCCCCGGAGTGAAAGATGATGAGTTGGCCAGCGTGGATGGCTTTAACAAAATCCTTCAAAGAGAAAGAGCTATTGAATTCTTGTATGAGAATCAAAGATACTATGACGTGCGCCGATGGGGCATCTACGAAGAGTCCGAAAAAGAAGCGATACAGGGGATGGACCTCAGCAAAGATGAGATGAGTGGATACTTCTATCCGGTAGTAGTAGACCATCCCTGGATAAGACACAGAGTAGTAGATCGTAAAATGGTATTCCTACCTATTGGCAAATATGAAATAAGAAAAGTGGATGGTCTGGATCAGAATCCCGGCTGGGGAGATTAAACAAATCACCCTATGAGACAATTCGTTAGCATTGAATATAAATTAAAAGAATAAGAATGAAAACATATAAAATAAGCATCCTGTCGCTGTTACTCGCATTACTATTTCTTGCCGGATGCAGTGACAGAAAGAAGTTCTTTGAAGATGAACGATACGAGAAAATGGTATACATTGTCAGCGACAATAACAATATACACAATTTGGTTTACGACCTGGATGGCAAAGACGGTAATATACGCAATCTGTCGATTGCGTGTAGCGGAACCAATCCGACAGAGGAACCGGTTACAATATCGCTCACAGAAGACACAGTTCTTCTGGATGAATATAACTATACGAACTTTATCGAAGATTATAGCCGATATGCCCTCAAGATGGACCCGAAAGACTATGCGATAGAAAGCAGCACAGTTACTTATCCGACAGGAGAACCATACACGTTGGTACCTATCAAAATAGACATTTCAGTCATTGAAAGTCTGGACCCGGATAAAATCTACTTTATTCCCATAGCAATAGCCGACGCAACTCCTTATCCTATAGTAAAAAAGAAAGGAAATGCATTATTACAGATACAAAAGAAAAACAAATATACCAGTTCCGCAGAACCTGCAAGCTATAATGCATCAGGGTATGAAGGCAGCGGATACTTTGTCATCACCAAAACAATGGTACCTCTGACCAAAAATCGGGTAAGAATCAATATCGGTACTAAGAGATTACCGGCAGAACCGGAGAATCAGCCGGACTTCATCAAGAAAAATACGATTGTTATCGAAGTAGCTGATGATAACTCCCTGACTGTAGAACCTTATGATCCTGAAGAAATGGAAGTGGAAACAGTGGATGTCAAAGTAGCCCATCCGGGTGATAACGCCTATGCACTCTACAACAACCGGCTCGACCCGACAACTACGACCTTCTGTGTATGCTATAAGTATAGACTCAAAACAGGTAGTTGGACCGAAGTACGGGAAGCAATACGCTTACCGGTGATTGTCATAGAGTAAACAAGCCAAATAAAGACCTATTAATATAAATCCGGAATAACCATCCGAATCAGAAGAAGTTATTGCAAAAGTCTGTAAGCTCTCCTCCCCCCTCTCCTTTTTTTTAAGGAGAAGGGAGAGCTGAAGACCCGAAGAGCAGATAAACGCACAAACCATTATCATATAAATTTATCCTGCCGACATCTTTCTGACAATAAGGCAGAGAAATAAAAACGACTATGAAATAAACACAAAAAGTCCCTGTAAAGCATTAATTTACAGGGACTTTTTATTTTCTTAAAGCGGAGAGACAGGGATTCGAACCCCGGGTACCTCGCAGTACAACGGTTTTCAAGACCGCCGCAATCGACCACTCTGCCACCTCTCCAAAACTCCTTTATCAGAAGTGCTTTCCGTTGAAAGCGGTGCAAAGGTACGAATCATTTTTAAATCTGCAAACAATCTGACATTTTTTTCACGAAATAATCGTATTTTTGCAGCCTATAATAAGTATAAAGATATGATATATCCTCAAAATTTTGAGCAAAAGATAGGATTCGACCAAATAAGGCAGTTACTGAAAGACAAGTGTCTCAGCACTTTAGGCGAAGAACGGGTTTCAGACATGAGCTTTTCCGAGCAATTTGAAGAAGTGGAAGAGAAACTGAACCAGGTAACTGAATTTGTGCGCATCATTCAGGAAGAAGACGGATTTCCCGATCAATTCTTCTTCGATGTCCGCCCATCACTAAAACGGGTACGGATAGAAGGCATGTATTTGGACGAACAAGAACTATTTGACCTACGCCGTTCATTAGAGACTATTCGTGATATCGTACGTTTTCTACACCGGAATGAAGAAGAGGAGGAAAACGATGTACCCTACCCCAGCCTGAAACGGTTGGCGGGAGACATTGCCGTATTCCCCCAACTGATTGGCAAGATAGACGGTATCCTTAATAAATATGGAAAAATAAAAGACAATGCGTCCAGCGAACTGGCCCGTATCCGTCGGGAACTGTCCAATACGATGGGAAGTATCTCCCGTTCATTAAACAGTATCCTACGTAATGCACAGTCTGAAGGCTATGTAGACAAAGACGTAGCTCCAACCATGCGTGACGGCCGTCTCGTTATTCCTGTCGCTCCGGGATTAAAACGAAAGATCAAAGGTATCGTACACGATGAATCAGCTAGCGGAAAGACCGTATTCATCGAACCGGCAGAGGTGGTAGAAGCCAACAACCGTATTCGTGAACTCGAAGGGGATGAACGACGGGAAATCATTCGTATCCTTACAGAGTTTTCAACTATACTGCGCCCGTCTATTCCGGATATTCTTCAGTCGTATGAGTTTCTGGCAGAAATTGACTTTATCCGTGCGAAAAGTTATTTTGCCATACAGACCAACAGTCTGAAACCGACAGTAGAAAAGGAACAGCTATTGGACTGGACAATGGCAGTGCATCCCTTACTGCAACTCTCATTAGCCAAACATGGGAAAAAGGTTGTTCCGCTGGATATAGAACTAAATCAAAAGCAGCGTATCCTTATCATTTCCGGTCCGAATGCCGGAGGTAAGTCTGTCTGTCTAAAAACAGTCGGTTTGCTGCAATATATGTTGCAATGCGGTATGCTGATTCCTTTGCACGAACGCAGTCATGCAGGTATGTTCAGCAGTATCTTCATCGATATCGGTGACGAACAGTCCATCGAAGATGACCTGAGTACTTATTCTTCGCACCTGACCAACATGAAAATCATGATGAAAAGCTGCAATGAACGCAGCCTCATTCTGATCGACGAGTTCGGAGGAGGTACGGAACCACAGATCGGAGGAGCCATCGCCGAAGCTGTGCTGAAACGTTTCAATCAGAAAGGAACGTTCGGAGTAATAACGACTCACTATCAGAATCTGAAGCATTTTGCCGAAGATCATGAAGGAGTAGTCAACGGTGCCATGCTCTACGACCGCCACTTGATGCAAGCACTCTTTCAACTACAGATCGGAAATCCGGGCAGTTCATTTGCCGTAGAGATTGCCCGGAAAATCGGATTACCGGAAGATGTGATTGCAGATGCTTCGGAAATTGTAGGAAGCGAGTACATCAATGCCGATAAATATCTTCAGGACATTGTACGCGACAAGCGCTACTGGGAAGGGAAACGACAAACGATCCGCCAACGGGAAAAACACATGGAAGACACCATCGCCCGTTATCAGACGGAAATGGAAGAGTTGCAAAAATCACGGAAGGAGATTATCAGACAGGCTAAAGAAGAAGCTGAACGAATGTTGCAGGAATCGAACGCCCGCATTGAAAATACCATCCGTACGATTAAAGAAGCTCAGGCCGAAAAAGAAAAGACCCGCCTGGTGCGCCAGGAGCTGAACGATTTCCGTACTTCTCTGGAAACAATGACTTCCAAAGAACAAGAGGAAAAGATTGCCCGCAAAATGGAGAAGCTGAAGGAGAAGCAGGAACGGAAGAAAAACAAGAAAAACGAACCGAAAACTGCCGCATCACAGACAGCCGCTACCCCTAAAGTAATGCCTATCACCGTTGGTGAGAACGTAAAGATCAAGGGACAGACAAGCGTCGGGCAGGTCATGGAAATCAATGGTAAAAATGCAACCGTCGCTTTCGGAAGCATTAAAACTACGGTGAAACTGGACCGTCTGGAACGAAGCAACGCTGCCCCCAAAACGGAAGGAATAGCCAAAAGTACGTTTGTCAGCAGTCAGACGCATGACCAGATGTACGAGAAGAAGCTTAATTTCAAGCAAGATATTGATGTACGGGGGATGCGTGGTGACGAGGCTCTGCAAGCCATCACTTATTTCGTGGACGATGCCATCCTTGTCGGCATGGACCGCGTTCGTATCCTTCACGGAACAGGAACCGGAATACTCCGTACACTCATCCGCCAATACCTGTCCACCGTACCGGGCGTCAGTCATTATGCAGACGAGCATGTCCAGTTCGGAGGTGCCGGAATTACGGTAGTCGATTTTGACTAATCTGTAAACAAAACGATCGAAGAACTTGTTCTCATTTAGAAAACCACTACCTTTGTGTTACAGTGGTTTTCTAAAACGAGAATAAAGCATGAAGAATAATCTGTTAAGCGAAAAGCTTATTTACACAGGGGACAGCCTTACCCCCACCCATTTACATCTCTGCACATACAATGCAACCGAGATGCAGGAAAGCTCCGGTGACACCTTCCAAAGCGTCAAAGAAACATTGGATAACGAACGAATCAACTGGCTGCAGGTACACGGGCTGAAAGATACGGAAACCATCCGTGAGATTTGCAGTCATTTTGAAATAGACTTCCTCGTTTTACAAGACATATTAAATGCCAACCACCCGACGAAAATAGAAGAACATGACAAATATATTGTCCTGATCCTGAAAATATTCTATCCCAATGAGCATAAAGAGGATGATGACCTCGACGGATTGCTCCAACAACAAGTCTGCATCATTCTGGGAAATAACTATGTACTTACCTTTCTTGAAAAAGAAACAGATTTCTTTGATGAAATCAACGCCGCATTGAGAAACGATATACTGAAAATCCGTAGCCGTCTGACGGATTATCTGCTCAGTGTATTGCTGAACAGCATCATGGCGAACTACATTTCAACGATATCTTCCATCGACGATGCACTCGAAGATCTGGAAGAAGAACTGCTGATGATTACCAATGAGAATGACATCGGCATTCAGATTCAGGGGCTGCGCCGCCAATATATGCTGATGAAAAAAGCCATCCTCCCGCTTAAAGAGCAATATGTAAAATTGTTGCGGGCAGAAAATCTCCTTATACATAAAGTGAACCGTGCCTTCTACAATGATGTGAACGACCATTTACAATTTGTATTACAAACGATTGAAATCTGCCGTGAAACACTGTCTTCGTTAGTCGACCTGTATATCTCGAACAATGATTTACGAATGAACGATATCATGAAGCGGCTGACCATCGTATCCACCATTTTCATCCCGCTAACGTTTCTTGTCGGTGTGTGGGGAATGAATTACAAATGGATGCCCGAACTGGACTGGCGGTACGGATATTTATTTGCCTGGATTATAATGGCGGTTATCGGTATTATTGTATATTTGTACTTCAGAAAAAAGAAATGGTATTAACTAAAGCGCACCCATCCATGAAATCAATAAAAGAATTATACAGAATCGGCACAGGTCCTTCCAGCAGTCATACAATGGGCCCTCGTAAAGCTGCAGAAATGTTTGTTGAACGTCATCCGGATGCCGCTTCTTTCAAAGTAACCCTTTATGGAAGTTTGGCAGCTACAGGCAAAGGCCACATGACGGATGTGGCTATCATAGATACTTTACAACCTGCCGCTCCGGTAGAAATTGTATGGCAACCCAAAGTTTTCCTTCCCTTCCATCCGAACGGAATGACGTTTGCCGCTCTGGATGCAAGCAACAAGATATTGGAAAACTGGACGGTTTACAGTATCGGCGGCGGAGCTTTGGCAGAGAATAATGATAACCCGACAATCGAAAGCCCGGAAGTATACGGCATGAACAACATGACCGAAATCCTGCAATGGTGTGAACGTACCGGAAAAAGTTATTGGGAATATGTCAAGGAATGTGAGAGCGAAGATATATGGGACTATCTGGCAGAAGTATGGGACACGATGAAAGACGCTATCCACCGAGGTCTGGAAGCCGAAGGTGTATTGCCCGGACCGCTGAACTTACGTAGAAAAGCTTCCACCTATTATATACGTGCTACCGGATACAAACAATCTCTGCAATCCAGAGGACTCGTTTTCTCTTATGCACTGGCAGTCAGTGAAGAGAATGCTTCCGGTGGAAAGATTGTAACTGCCCCTACCTGCGGTTCCTGCGGTGTGATGCCGGCAGTACTTTATCATTTACAAAAAAGCCGTGACTTCAGTGACATGCGTATTCTTCGCGCCTTGGCTACGGCGGGGCTAATTGGAAACATTGTCAAGTTCAATGCGTCCATTTCCGGTGCTGAAGTAGGATGTCAGGGAGAAGTCGGCGTTGCCTGCGCGATGGCATCAGCAGCAGCCAATCAATTATTCGGAGGAAGTCCGGCACAGATTGAATATGCGGCGGAAATGGGGCTGGAACACCACCTGGGGATGACTTGTGACCCCGTATGCGGTCTCGTTCAAATCCCTTGTATCGAGCGGAACGCTTATGCTGCCGCCCGTGCACTGGATGCCAATCTTTATTCAGCCTTTACAGACGGTATGCACCGTGTTTCTTTCGACAAAGTGGTACAGGTAATGAAACAAACCGGACATGACCTGCCCTCACTGTATAAGGAAACCAGCGAAGGAGGACTGGCCAAAGATTATCAACAGATGTAATATAATGACTACAGAGGAATGTTTGTCCACATTCCTCTGTACATAACTAATTCTACTCCATAACCGGCCAATTCGTATCATCGCCATTGGTGATATCCCTTTCATGCAGCAAGCCTCCTTCCTGCGAAAAGTACAGTGCAAATCTCAGATTTCCCTGTTTCACCTGAATCACGGACTCAGTAGGATGCTGCGGATACGTCAATACAAACACATCGGTCACTACCCATGAACTGTAGTTGGAATTACGGAAACCGGTATAAACGGCAGGTACTAACTGATCGATACTATCCAATTCGTTTTCCGTCATCACCCAGTTGGCATTCGCGTCGAACCAGACATCCAGTTCATCACCAGTCACCCAGCAGTCAGCTACATAATAATCTCCTTTCATCTCCCACTCCACATTCTGGGCATTCGGATATAGTTGCTTCAATGCCTCAGTGATATTGGCAGGCGGATTATACGTTTCATCATCATTGTCATCACATGCGCTGAAAGAGAAGGCAGTCAGCATTAAAACGACTGCCCATGCGCCAAACTTAAACTTCAACATAATTAATTCTTAGGATTTAGGTTATATCATATTTTCATTTAATCATCAATCATCCGCTTTCAGGAATTTTCCTTTCTTGTCGAACTTGAAAGAAACGCCGGTACTTAATTCCACTTCATATCGTTTCCGGTCACGCTCCACTTTTGTCACAGGCTCTGTGAAGTTATGCTCTTTCAGATAACTGACAGCAAACGAAGGAACAACACTTGCCGGAACTGCATGCCCTTTACTAGCACTTACTTCCTCCCAGTTACCTTTACTATCAAAATCTATTTCCGTACCGTCCGTCAATAACACTTCATACTTGGCAGACTCCAACAGATCTTTATCAATCTTGATATGAGCTACCTGAGGTTTGGTAAAATGACGGTTGATAAAGTTGCGTGCCGGAAGCGGTAGCTGATTCATATCCTTTGTAATCACATCGCCGGCAAATGAGAACTGTATAGCTACAATAGCCATCACAAGCAAAGATAAAATTTTCTTCATAATCGTTATTCTTTTTAGTTAATACTATATCTGATAAGTTTTATACTGCAAATAACGATACAGATTTAGGAAAGATTTGGGAATAACCAGAGATCACATTCTTTTTTGTGTTCTTTAACTTTCAGTCTTGAATTTACCCCATAAAAAAGATCCGGATGCCCACTCAGGAACATCCGGATCGCTCTCTCTTCACCTTAACTTTTAACCTTAACTATTTACCTATTTATCTTTCCGAATATCCTGCGAGATTGTAGCAAACGGGAACGGTACTATCACCTACGCGGTAAATTCCGAACTTAAAGTAATACCCGTCTTCGTCGTTACGTCCAATCAGAATCTTCTCATTATCGACAATGTGTTTGCTCACTTTCTTACCTTGCTCCTGATAATCCATCCGTACATCCAGCATCCCCGGTTTCACAATCGTTTCCGCTTCCTTGCCATAGACCGTCCAGTCGATATGGACACGGAAAGTAATCCAGCAGTCTTTCGGGAAATTGGCAAAAGGTAATTTGTAGGCAATGGTGGATGCCTTGTATTCAGAAGTCAGCGGTTTCATAACGGGCGTCTTTCCCGGGTTTGCATTGCAACGGTCATCTTTGTCTGTCAGCCATTTACGGTCGGAGTTTGCTTTGATATAAAACAGTCCTCCGGAAAATCCGAATGCCAATGGCGGGTATCCTCCCTGTTCAACCAACCATCCGTTGGGTTTTCCTGCCTTATATACAGGTTTCCCATTTTTATCTTTCACCGGATTGCCTTGTTTATCCAGTCTGGCCACTTTTTCGTGTCCGACATTCTTTTTGAAGAAGGTCGTTTTTTCCAGTTCTACAAATTCGTCAACAGTCAGTTTCTTCACCTCGCCCTGAGGAGTCTGGACCAGCGTCCGGTCGGGCATTCCGTGCCATTGGGCAAAGATGGTGGAGACATTGCTGTCTAAAGAAGAAGGAATATAAACCGAAAACTCATAGTCGCGGGAACTTCCTTGCGGACAAGCTCCCTTCCCGTGATGATAAACTGTCTTTGTGATCTGTGCTTTCTGATAAACGTCGGCAGGTAATCCCCTGAAATCGTCGGAAGTTGCATAGCAATATGAAAACTCGGCACGTCCTTTCGTTTCTCCTTTCGCATAACCTTCCAGTGTATTGTCTTCAGTTTTGAGTTCAAAGCGATAGGAGGGCTTGCCATCAAACAGGTTGGTAAAATCACGCTGAATGGCATGAGGTTTATTCGTCCCGACAGCTACCCAGCAACCGTCAATAATCTGGTTGATACGTGCAGAGTCAGCCTGTACGTTTACCCGTTCGGTGAGTGGCATCAGTGTTTGCGTATTTTTAGTCTGAGCAGTCAGCATCGTGCATCCTGCCGCCATCATATAAATAACCAAAATGTATTTTTTCATTCTATCCGGTATTAAGTTTATCGACGGTGCAAAAATACGAAAGGCAACCCTTACGGCTGCCTTTCGTTTGTCTCAAATGCTTTCACATTTGTGCAATTCTTCTGTCAGAAACGTCTTATATCCCCATTCACAAGTCTATTCAGGTGTTTCTTCCGTATAATCGTCTTCCAACATATCTACTTTCTTTATGCTCATTTTTCCATCGGCCGTTACAGTGATGGAAAGCGGAACATACAAATCGGTCTGCGGATAGCACACACTGGCGGCGTAGACAATTCCCTCCGATGTAGTCTTGTCATATACGATTCCTTCAAGTATGGATTTTGAAAGGAATTTCGCGTCGACTACCGATGAAAAGTCGTTCTTCGTAAATGTCTTGTTGAGTACGTTTTCACTTCCCCGGGTGATGCGCAACACTATTTTATTGTCTACATACGTATCCCCCATCTCATTGGAGACGTGAGGCAGACTTTCGTCAGGAGTACGCGAAACCAGCGAATGATAGTCTCTTCCCTTAAACTTAATATCAGTTTCAGCTTTTGAACTTTGCATACGCTGCAACCCGTGAGCATCTACACTGTCTTGCCTTGCCAATACCGATTCTTTATTTGAACTTCCGTTCTTACCGCCACAGGCTGCCACTGCCAGAGCCAATGGTAACAAAAGCAGATAAATTAGCTTTTTCATTCCGAACTATTCTGTTTTATAAATATAGAGCAAAGGAACAAAAAGACGGGGAGATTTACAAGTGTAACCGACATTTTTCCTACATTTGCAATCAAGAGTGCTAATATTAACACAACATTTAAAGATTTAATGCCTTGCAAACCTGATATCATGTATCAACGAATCATAGCCATTCTTTTTTTCCTTTATGCATCTTGCATCCTAAGCAACAGCGCTTATGGAAAAAAAGTAAATTATCAGCAATTCGACAATATTTATCTCGGTGCTGAGGCATCGGTTGTCAGCTGTTTCCTTCAAGACAGTGAAGGATTGATATGGATAGGTTCCAACAAGGGATTATTCAGCTATGACGGTTACTCCACACAGCAACATTTTACTTACGGTGAAAACAATAATACCCGTATCTACTGCGGTGTCATTATAGACAACACCTATTTATATATGGGGACAGACAACGGAATCCTGGTTTATAATTACCGGGCTGACCGCTACGAGCAACCGGAAACTGACTTTCCGACAGATGTACGCACCATGGCTCTTCAAGGAGATACCCTATGGCTAGGCGCCTTAAACGGTTTATACACTTATCAGCTGCAAAGCCGGAAACTGACATCTTTTGATACCAGACGCAACGGACTTCCCAATAATACCGTATACTCCATTATCCGCACCAAGGATAATCAAATTTATGTGGGAACCTACAACGGACTATGCCGCTATATCCCGTCCAACGGGAAATTCGAAGGCATTCCTCTTCCCGTCCATAGCAGTCAAAGTAACCTGTTCGTCAATTCTTTGCTGGAAGATACCACCCGCCAGTGTGTCTGGATTGGTACGGAAGGCTATCTCTTCCAATACTTTCCGTCAACCGGACAGATAAAACAGACAGAAGCCTTCCATAATAATTCGATCAAATCATTAGCCCTGGATGGAAACGGAGACTTACTGGCAGGTACAGACAACGGACTTTACGTCTATCATAACGATACCACCCCGCTACAACACATCATTCACGACTCCCGCAATATCCAGTCGTTGACCAATAATATCATCTGGAATATCTTTGCCGACCAGGAACATAACATCTGGCTGGGTACCGACTATGGCATCTCCCTCTCACGCTATAATAGTGCGCTGCAGTTTATTCCAATCTCACAGATTACAGGTACGGGAGACGGAAACCAATTCTACTCCCTGTTTCGTGACTCAAAAGGGTTCTATTGGTTTGGAGGAGCCAACGGATTAATTCGTTTCACTGATCCTGCCGGAGAAAGACACGATGCCATTTGGTACAGAATGGGCGACAAGACTTATCCATTATCTCACAACCGCATCCGGCATATTTACGAAGACAAAGAACAGCAGTTATGGATTGCTACCGACGGAAGCATCAACCGCTACGATTATGCAACCCGCCAATTCATACACTACAACATTGTAGACAATACAGGAACGTATAATACCAACTGGACCTATTATATATTTGAAGATACCGCCGGACAACTATGGATTTCAACATGCCTTGGAGGAATCTTTGTAGTAGACAAGCACAAATTGATGCAATCTACCTCCGGACAATATATAGCCGAACAGAATTACTCCGTCCACAACGGACTGTCCGGTATGTTTATCAACCAGATTATTCCCGATAATGAAGGCAATGTATGGGTATTGCTCTACAATAATAAAGGAATAGATAAAATTAATCCCCGCACACGGGAAGTAACGAAATTATTTGCAGACGAATTAACCGGAGAGAAAAGCCCCAACTACCTGTTATGTGATGAGGACGGCTTGCTTTGGGTAGGATTTCATGGCGGTGTCATGCGCATCAACCCCAAAGACGAGAGCCAGCAGAGTATCTCCTTCGGAAGTTTCAGCAACAACGAGATTTTATCCATGACTTGCGTGAAGAACTCCATCTGGGTATCCACTACCAACGGCCTCTGGATTATCGACCGGAAAACAATGGATGCCCGACAGCAGAATATGACAAACAAACGCTTTACAAGCCTGCTGTTCGACCCGAAAGAAGATTGTGTCTATCTGGGAGGAGCCGACGGCTTCGGTATCTCACACTCCAACCTAGAAGCCACATACCAACCGGAACGTCCGATTCTGTTGACTGCCTTATACATTAACAATCAACTGGTATCGCCACGCACCAGAGATGACGTGCCCAATATCCGATATACCAACTCAATTAAATTAAAATATGATCAGAATAACCTGTCATTCGAGTTATCCGACCTTCCTTATTCGCTGGACGAGAAAAACAAGTTTGTCTATCGTCTGGAAGGCATGGACAAAGAATGGAACTTTCTGAAATCCAATATCAACCGTATTACATACAGTAATCTGAGTTATGGAAATTATCAGCTTATCATCAGCAAGCTGGAGAGAGACGGGCAACCATCCAACCGTCCTCATATTCTGAATATCCGGATTCTTCCACCGTGGTACTATACGATATGGGCAAAAGCCATCTATATCTTACTGCTGCTCAGTCTTATCGCATGGACAATCAACTTTTTCCGCGTTAAAAACCGCCTGAAAGCAGAACGCAGGGAAAAAGAAAAAATACTGGAACAGTCCCGTCAGAAAATGGCATTCTTCACCAACTTATCCAATGAGCTGAAGACACCTCTCAGCCGGATCATAGCTCCTATCAGCCAGTTACTTCCGTCTACGGAAGAAGTACACGAAAAACAGACACTGGAAGAAGTGCAGCGCAACGCCATGAAAATCAACTCGCTGATTCATCAGGTACTCAACTTCAACCGGATTGAAGACAATAAAGATTCATTGCTTATCCTGTCACGCATCGAACTTGTATCATTCAGCCGCAGTTTGTTTTCAGTCTATGAGGAGGACAAACGGTTCACGTTCCATTTCGAAGCAAACAAAGCGAAGATTTACGCCGATATGGATGCCATCAAACTTGGAGTAATACTAGATAATCTATTGTCAAATGCTGTCAAGTTCACCTCAGAGGGCGGAAGTATCCGCTTATCCCTTTTCTATCGGCAGGAAACCGGTTTGCTGGAGATTTGCGTTTCCGATACGGGAGCAGGCATTCCGCAACAGGATATTCCTTATATCTTCCAACGTTTCTTCCAGTCACCCCATAGCGGCAGCAAAGAAGGCACAGGTATCGGACTTTATCTGGTAAAGACCTACACGGAATTACACGGCGGTTCTATCGATGGAGTCACCTCCGAAAAAGGAAAGGGAACTTCCATCGGGCTGAGCATTCCGGTCATTGCCGTAGAGGAAGACGAAATACCAGTCATAGCATCCAAAAAACAGTTGGAATCTCTCCCCATACTTAAACCGATCGAAGCAGAATCGCAGGATGAGAAATTTCTGTCGAACATTATCCGTCTGATTGAAGATCACCTCTCCGATGCAGACCTGAATGTCAACGCACTTTGCGAACTGTCGGGAATCAGTAACAAACAGATTTACCGGAAAATCAAGCAACTCACCGGAATGTCTCCCGTGGAATATATCAAGTCCATCCGCATGAAGAAAGCTGCCATGTTATTGCAACAAAAGAAATTCACCGTTGCCGAAGTGATGTATATGGTAGGATTTTCCAATCATTCTTATTTCTCCAAATGCTTTCAGGCAGAGTTTGGAAAAACACCGCGCCAATACTTGAATGACGGGCTGTAGAGGCATTTTAGGGCTTTTCGTCCTATTTTTATCCTTATATGTCCAATCTGTGCTTTTATGAAAATGCCAGGCAGTCTATCTTTGCCGCTATCAACAAACCACTAAATTTGATAGCATGAAAAGACAGTTTATTCTTACTTGTATTTGTCCGTTATTTGCCTTCGTCAGCACACAAGGTAAAACGACTTCCACACCTTTCGCACATGCTTACCGTGCCCTCGGCTATTTGAGAGCAGATCGTAAGGCAGCTATAGATAAAGATGTATACCACTTCTCCCGACCGAATGATACTATTAACCGATATTTCAATAAAATAAATCTTTTACCAATTACACAATAATTATGAACTGTAATATCTTAAATCTACGCCATCTGACTGTACTACTTATATTATGTACAGCTTTTCTTGGAGGCGCAATTCCTGCCTTTGCCCAACAGGGAGGCAAGAAAATGACCGGACAAGTGATCGATGAGAACAAAGAGCCGATGATCGGAGTCAGCATTCTTATCGTAGGAACATCCACAGGTACAGTGACCGACTTTGACGGAAACTATACTCTGAATGTACCGAAAGACAGTAAGGAACTACAATTTTCTTACGTAGGATATGAAACTAAAGTGATAACTATCCCCGTAAACAGTAACGTACTGAATGTACAAATGAAAAGCGACTCACAAGTACTGAGTGATGTAGTAATCATCGGATACGGAACACAACGCAAAAGCGATCTGACCGGCTCGGTTGCCTCTGTGGGTACTAAAGACTTTAATAAAGGCATGGTTTCATCGCCTGAAGAGCTTGTGAATGGCAAGATCGCCGGTGTGCAAATAGTAAATGGCGGAGGTTCGCCTACATCTGTCTCAACCATACGCATTCGTGGTGGCGCATCACTTAACGCATCCAATGACCCATTAATTGTACTGGACGGGGTTCCTATGGAAGTGGGTGGTTCCATATCCGGCGGCGGAAACTTTCTAAGCCTTATAAATCCGAACGACATAGAGAGTATGACCGTGCTGAAAGATGCTTCATCCACTGCTATTTATGGATCACGAGCATCCAACGGCGTCATCATCATAACAACCAAAAAGGGAAGCGGGAGTGATATTAAGGTCTCTTTCCAAACGACCAATTCCATTGCAACCAAGACCAAGACTTCGGATATGCTGAACACAGACGAATTTATAAATATTGTCAATCAGTATGGTACGGAACACCAAAAGTCATTGCTTGGTGACTATCGTACAAACTGGAACGATGAAATTTATCAAACAGCTTTCGGAACAGATAATAACCTTAGTGTTTCAGGACTTGCACTTCCTTGGTTGCCATTTCGTGTTTCAACCGGTATGTATTATCAGGATGGTATCTTGAAAACGGATAATACAAAACGCTTTACCGGAAACGTAAACCTTACTCCTTCGTTTTTCCATAACGAGCTGAGATTTAATATAGGTTTAAAAGGCACTTATTCTAAGAACCGCTTTGCTGATACCGATGCAATCTGGGCAGGCAGTACGCTCAACCCCACCATTCCGGTATATTCCGGAAACGACACCTTTGGTGGTTACAACGAGGCTATCGATGCCAATGGCGTACCGGTGACGGGAGCATTAGCCAATGCTGTCGGCCGACTGAATCAATACGATTCCACATCGGATGTCTATCGATTTATAGGAAGTGCCAGCGTGGATTGGAATGTAAAATGGGTAAAGGGCTTGCGTTTGCATACTACGGGCGGATATGACTGGTCAAAAGGCAAAGGACATATTTATGTACCTAAAGAGGCCGTTTCTTATTATACAACCGGCGGACGTGACTACACATACGGCCCGCAAAAGAATTACAATAAACTGCTCACGATTTATGCCAATTATCATAATGACTTCGATGCTATTCATTCCGGCATTGATGTAACAGCAGGATATGATTATCAATTCTGGAAATATACCACTCCGTTTTATGCCATTCTGAGTGCCGATGGAGTACAGCAGTCGACTTCTGCCGCAACCGATCAGCGGCATTCACTCATGTCATACTATGGGCGTTTGAATTACACATTCATGGATCGCTATTTGCTTACGGCCACCATGCGCCGCGACGGCTCGTCTCGATTTGCATCCGACAATCGTTGGGGTACTTTCCCCTCAGTAGCCTTAGCTTGGAGGGTTTCACAAGAGCACTTCTTTGAGCCTTTGCGCACAGTGATGAATGACGTGAAGTTGCGCGTATCCTATGGTATAACCGGACAGCAAGATGGTATCACCAATTATGGCTACATTCCGGTCTACACTCCGGGACTTGACGGAGCACAATACCTGTTTGGCGGAAATCCGATATATACCTATCGTCCTGAAGCATATAATCCTGAATTGAAATGGGAAACTACTAAATCATGGAACTATGGTATAGATCTGGCATTCTTAGAAAACAGATTTACCTTTTCTGCTGATTTCTATACCAGAAAGACCGAAAATCTTCTGGCCACTGTTCCGATGCCAGCCGGTACGAACTTTGATAAGCTAATGCTTCAAAATGTGGGCAATGTAGACTCAAAAGGACTTGAACTCTCTGTTACCGGACACATCATCAATACAAAAAATTGGTCATGGACGGCAAGTGTCAATGCTGCATGGCAAAAAGTAAGGATAAAGAATCTTACGCTTACTCCCGGTGCTCCAAGCCCTGACACAGAAGTAGGCCCTTGGATTGATGCTTACCAGATGCAGGTGTTCTCTACTGATTACGCTCCCTACTCATTCTATTTATACAAGCAGTTGTATGATGCGGAGACGGGGCAACCCATTGAAGGCTTGTATGCCGACCTTGACGGAGATGGCGAGATAACGAATAAAGACCGCTACCATCATCATTCACCGGCTCCGGACTGGATTTTGGGTTTTTCAACCTCGCTGCGTTATAAAAAGTGGACACTTTCAACCTCGCTTAGAGCCAATATAGGAGGATATATCTTTAATGGTATGGCCATGAATACAGGTGCATGGGAAACCATGAGCTATAACGATTATCAACTTAATAACTTAAATCGGAGTTTCCTGGATACCCGCTTTACCAAGAGGCAGTTTCTCAGCGACCATTATCTTGAAAACGCTTCGTTCTTGAAGATGGACAACCTGCAACTCTCTTATGACTTCGGTCGCATATATAAGACCATCGGCCTTCATGCCTCTGCCATGGTGCAGAATGTCTTTACCGTGACTAAATATAAAGGTGTAGACCCTGAAACAGCCAATGGTGTCGACACATCTGTTTATCCGCGTCCCCGCACGTATTCTATCACTATTGGCCTTAATTTTTAACTGAATAAACCATGAAGAAAATTAATATACTAACAATAATCGTATGGTGCATGACCCTTGTAGCAAGCTCGTGTACAGATGTTCTTGATCAGATGCCGACAACAGAAGATACCTCAAAAGATGTTTATGCTGAAGCGGCAAATTATAAGAGAGTTCTTGCCAAAATATATGCCTCGTATGTTCTTGCAGGACAAGGACAAGGTGGAGACAACGGAGACCTCACCAGCATTAACAAGCAAGACTTTTCCCGTGGCTATTTCAATCTGCAAGAAGCTGCTACCGATGAAGTAGCTAATACCTGGCTTTCAGGAAACAACCTGTCTGACCTTACCTATATCAGTTGGGATGCGAAAGATTCTTGGGTTTCTGACTCCTATTACTGGCTTTTCTTCAACATAGCCTTGTGTAATGAGTTTCTTCGCCATTGTTCGGATGAAGAGATTGCCCGGTTTTCAGAAGCCGAACAAACTGAGATCCGTACTTTCCGTTCGGAAGCTCGTTTTATGAGATCATTCAGTTATTGGATGGTACTCGATTTGTATCGTCAAGGTCCTAAAGTGGATGAAAATACGCCAGTTATCGGTTATATCCCGGAAGCCTACGATGGGATTGGGATGTTTGATTTTATCGAAAGCGAACTGAAAGAACTGGTTGCCGAAGGAGTTTCATCAGCATTGCCCGCTACCAACGAATACGGCCGTGCCAGTAAACCCGTGGCATGGGCACTCCTTGCCCGTCTTTATTTAAACAGCGCAGTATATCGTGGCAATGTGGATACTAAGTATTATACAGAATGTATTACTGCTTGCAAACAAGTAATTTCCAATCCTGCATTCTATCTGGAACCGGAATATGCCAAATTATTTAATGCCGATAATCACAAGCGAACACATGAAATTTTGTTTGCTATGGTGTGTGACGCCACAACATCAGTTACGTGGGGCGGAGGAACATATATAATTTGTGGATCATGTGGCAATTCGAGCACACAAGACCCCGCCAAGTACGGATTGTCCAACGGCTGGGGTATGTTTCGTGCGCGTGGTGAGATGACAGCAAAGTTTGGAGATATTGCTACAACCAAAGACAGCCGCGCTATGTTTTATACAGAAGGACAAGCACAGTTCTTTACCGGTGCAATCGATAACCAAGCCGAAGGCTATTTCTTTGAAAAGTTCTCCAATCTCACTGATGAGGGCGTAGCAGCATCCAATTCTGCTGCCACAGGATGCTCTACCGACTATCCCCTACTCCGGCTTGCCGACATCTATCTGATGGCAGCCGAAGCACAACTAAGAGGAGGAACAGGGCTGTCGCGAGCCGAAGCATTGGAACTTGTAAATCAGGTTCGTTTGCGTGCATATAACCAGGATGAAAGCGGAAAAATCTCAGATAGTGATTTTACGCTCGATTTCATTCTTGATGAAAGAGCCAGGGAGTTATACCTCGAATCAGTGCGTAGAACTGATCTTATAAGATTCAATAAGTTTGTATCAGCAGATTATATCTGGCAATGGAAAGGGGGCGTTCTTGACGGCCGTGCCGTGAACAAAAAATATAATATTTATCCCATTCCTGATACAGATCTTACAGCCAATCCTAATCTACATAATCCACTCTATTAAAAAGATACGATATGAAAGTTTTTAGTACAATAGTTAAATTGATATTATTGTCAGCTGTTATGACAGTAGCTACCACCTCCTGTGATAGCGATATTGATCCGGTTTACGTCTTGTCCGGAAACTCTATGGAATTGATGGGGGGCCCGAATGAAGTTATTCTTACGCCAGACAATCCGCAGGCTTTGGCATTGACAGTTTATTGGAGTGGCGACGGACGTTTGGCGCTTAGTGATACACTTTTGCAAGCTCCGGTGAATGTTGCGGAAATAACGATTCAGTTCTCAAAGGATGAACACTTTACTGCTCCGTTAAATATTGCGGTGGATAAGAATATCCATTCCCGTCAATTTCTTTGCGAGGAGCTTAATTCTCTGCTTGATCGTTTAGGTTATGAGGCCAATGAGAAGGCTCCGTTATGGATTCGGATGCGTTCGGCATTGGCAGCCAACATCGCTCCCGAATACTCTAATGTCATGGAGGTTCTGGTCCAGTCTTATCGCATTGAGCTTGTCTTGGCTCAAGTGCTTGACAAGGACTGGAAGAACACATCTATGATGCTTGCCTCTCCTGCTGAAGATGGCATTTATAAAGGTTTTATGGGCGTCAACGGATGGGAAAACTGGTGGCTTCGCGAAGCCAATAATGTAATGTGGGGTAATCTTGGTGAAGAAGGAAAGACATTTTATGCTTCATCGGAAGACAGTCACTGGAACTTTTGGTTCCCGAATCCGTCAGGATGCTATTACACTACCGTAAACACGGTTGAAGGATGGTGGAGTGCGCTGCATGTTGCCAGTCTGTCAGTTAGTGGAGATGTAACGGGCGAAATGGCTTACAACAAGCAGAGCAATCAATGGACACTGCCGGTAAATCTGGCAACACAATCTACCCTGACCATTTCCGTATCAGGAAAGGGTAGCCTGTACAACCGGGAAACAACCGATATAGGACCTGCTATTGAGCAAACTGTCGCATTTGGCGGCAATTCGCAAAACCTCTTGTTCGGTGAGAGTGCAGATAATATTTCTGTAACTATGCCCGCCGGAGAAAATCTCCTGGTTCTTGATTTATCCAATCCTCTTCAATTTACCATCGGCATCGGAGAAGACGTTCCGCAGCCGGAAGTCTCTCAGTATCTGTACTTCTCCGGCATAACCAATTGGGAAGGTTTTGACGATTACCTCACTTTATATGATGAAGCCGGACTTTGCTATGGTGGTGCACATTGGATAGATTCTGAATGGGGATATCGTGCATATACTGAACAAGCATGGGAGCCCGCCTATAATGCAGCCGATGGCTCTACCGACTTGTCCGGCACATTGATCCTTGCAGAGTCTAAAGACAACATTCCCGCACCGGCACAAGGGCTGTATGTTATGGATTTCAACATGAAGTCATTGACCTATGAACTGACTCAAGTGCAGACTGTGACATTTACCGGACTTAACGATAATTGGTCTGAATCCCCCATGACACAGTCTGCAGAAAATCCAGAGATATTTACAGCCGAGTTCATTAAAGAAAAGAAAAGTCCTTGGGGAGTAAAAGTGCTGATAAATAACAACTGGAACCTTTTCTTCGGCGGTGGTTCCGGCATTCTGCACCTGAAGCATTCTGAATCCTTAGCAGGATTTGACGGAGACGATGAACTCGAAATAGGCAAAACCTATGTCCTTACCGTTGATTTGGGACACCAAACTTATTCTTACTCATTTAAATAAATCAGTTTCAATGAAAATAGCAAGCATATTATCAATAGTAGCACTCATTGCTTCAATGGCTACAAACGGGTGTAGTGAAGATGGCCCGGTTACAAATCCTCGTCAAGAAGAACCGCAAAAGGTTGTAAAAGAAGAAGGCTTTGCACGTGGTGCAGACGTAAGTTGGCTGACTCAAATGGAAGCGGAAGGACTCAAGTTCTACACGCCGGACGAGAATCGCCAAGAGATGGAGTGTATGGAACTCTTGCGTGATTATTGCGGAGTCAACTCTATCCGTCTTCGTGTATGGGTTAACCCGAAAGACGGCTGGAACAACATGAATGACGTAATAGTGAAAGCAAAACGTGCCGAGCGTCTGGGATTACGTACGATGATCGACTTCCATTTTTCTGATACCTGGGCCGACCCCGGACATCAGGAAATGCCGGAGGCGTGGAAAGAGCTTTCATTTGATGATCTCAAAATTGCTCTCGGCGAACATGTGAAATCAGTTCTTACCGCGTTAAAAGCGGTTGGGGTTACACCGGAATGGGTACAGGTAGGTAATGAAACAACTCCCGGCATGATGCTTCCTGTGGGGTCTGTTGATAATCCCGAACAACTGACTGCACTCAACAATGTGGGATATGATGCCGTGAAAGCTATATGTCCCGACGCCAAAGTCATTGTCCACCTGGACGCGGGAAACGACCAATGGGTATACAACCGCATGTTCGACATTCTTCAAGCCAATGGAGGTAAATACGACATGATAGGCATGTCGCTCTATCCATATTGGGCAGAGCAGGAAGGCAAAACCGGTGGTTGGCTGAAAGTAGCCGATGACTGTATTGCCAATATCAAGCATGTCAAGCAGAAATACAACAAACCTGTCATGATTTGCGAGATAGGTATGCCTTATGATCAGGCAGAGGCCTGCAAACAACTCATTACAAAAATGATGCAAGCCGATGTGGAAGGTATCTTCTATTGGGAGCCACAAGCCCCGAATGGCTATAATGACGGTTATAACCTAGGCTGTTTCGATAATAATGCGCCTACAATTGCACTAGATGCTTTTAAAATCCAATAAAAAAGTGAGAATGAACATGAAACACCAGAAACAGTTGTTTACTGTACTTTTGATGAGCGCAGCCTGTATGCTACAGGCACAGCGCAGCGAGACGCTGCTTGAGAAGAACTGGAAATTCAGTAAAGGAGATTTTCCGGAAGCTGTGCAGACTGACTACAATGATACTAAATGGGAATCGGTCGTTATCCCGCATGACTGGGCCATCTTCGGACCTTTCGACATGAACAACGACCTGCAAAACGTAGCAGTCACACAGAACTTTGAGAAGAAGGCATCACTGAAAACCGGACGTACCGGAGGACTGCCTTATGTCGGAACCGGATGGTATCGCACCAGCTTCGACGTTCCCGCCGACAAAGAAGTCACTCTCCTGTTCGACGGAGCAATGAGTGAAGCGCGTGTATACGTCAACGGACAGGAGGCTTGCTTCTGGCCCTTCGGCTACAACTCTTTCCATTGCAACGTCACCCCTTTCCTGAATAAAGACGGAAAGAACAATACACTGGCGGTACGCCTCGAAAACCGCCCCCAGTCTTCACGCTGGTATCCGGGAGCAGGTCTGTACCGCAACGTCCACTTGATCGTGACGGAGAAAGTACACGTTCCGGTATGGGGCACGCAGATTACTACCCCGCATGTCAGTGATGAATTTGCCGCCGTACGCCTGCAAACCAAGATAGAGAATGCCGGCGAAAAGACAGAAATCCGTATAGAGACAGAAATCCTGTCACCGGATGGAAAGGTAGTGACCCGCAAAGAAAACAAAGGCCGCATCAATCACGGGCAGCCGTTTGAACAGAACTTTATCGTCAACGCGCCTCAACTCTGGTCGCCGGAAAGCCCCGCTCTTTACAAGGCTGTATCGAAAGTGTACGCAGACAACCAACTGGTAGATACATACTCTACCCACTTCGGTATCCGCAGCATTGAATACATTGCCGACAAAGGTTTCTACCTGAACGGAAAACACCGCAAATTCCAAGGTGTATGCAACCACCATGACTTAGGTCCGCTGGGTGCGGCCATCAACGTAGCGGCACTTCGCCACCAGCTCACACTCTTAAAGGATATGGGATGCGACGCCATTCGTACTTCCCATAATATGCCGGCTCCCGAACTCGTGGAATTGTGCGACGAAATGGGATTCATGATGATGATCGAACCGTTCGACGAATGGGACATCGCCAAGTGTGAAAACGGATATCACCGTTACTTCAACGAATGGGCAGAACGCGATATGGTGAATATGCTGCACAACTATCGTAACAATCCCTGTGTAGTGATGTGGAGTATCGGTAATGAAGTCCCCACGCAATGCAGCCCTGTAGGATATAAAGTAGCCAAGTTCCTGCAAGATATCTGCCACCGTGAAGACCCTACCCGCCCCGTTACCTGCGGCATGGACCAAGTGACTTGTGTTCTAGCCAACGGATTTGCTGCCATGATCGATATCCCCGGTCTGAACTACCGCGCCAATCGCTATCAGGAGGCGTATGACAAACTTCCGCAAAATCTTATTCTGGGTAGTGAAACTGCGTCCACCGTCAGCTCACGCGGTGTCTACAAGTTTCCCGTAAAAGATAAGAAAAGTGCCCAGTACGATGATCATCAATGTTCTTCTTATGACGTAGAGGCATGTTCATGGTCCAACATCCCCGATGAGGACTTCGCTTTGGCGGACGATCATCACTGGACCATCGGACAGTTTGTATGGACCGGCTTCGATTATCTGGGTGAACCTTCCCCTTATGATACTGATGCCTGGCCCAATCATAGTTCCATGTTCGGTATTATCGACCTTGCCAGTCTCCCCAAAGACCGCTATTACTTGTATCGCAGCATATGGAATAAGGAAGCGGAAACACTGCATATCCTGCCGCATTGGACATGGCCGGGACGCGAAGGTGAAGTAACTCCGGTATTTGTTTACACCAACTACCCTGCTGCCGAACTGTTTATCAACGGAAAAAGCTACGGTAAACAAAGCAAGAACAACAGTTCACTGAAAAGCCGCTACCGTCTGATGTGGATGGATGCCATATATGAACCGGGTGAAGTGAAAGTAGTAGCCTACGATAAAGACGGAAAAGCAGTAGCAGAAAAGAGTGTACGCACCGCAGGCAAGCCTCATCACATCGAACTGGTCAGCAACCGGAACGAACTGACGGCAGACGGCAAAGACCTCGCTTATGTGACAGTGAAAGTGGTGGACAAAGACGGCAACCTCTGCCCTGCCGACAGTCGTCTGATCAACTTCTCCGTCAAAGGTGCCGGAAAATACCGTGCCGGAGCCAACGGTGACCCCACGAGTCTCGACCTGTTCCATCTTCCGAAGATGCACGCTTTCAACGGAATGCTTACAGCTATCGTACAAACAAATGAAACAGCCGGAGAAATTATTCTGACTGCCAAAACCGGCGGAGTGAAAGCAGGAAGTATCCGTCTTCTGACGAAATAATCGGTCTACATAAAGAAATATATTTGAAAAATTGCTGTCACCTGTCACCAAACGAGTGATAATAGTCTGATAATTAAATCATAAGACCGTGACAGCAACGTGTGACAGCAGTGTGATGGCAAGTATTGTCGTCACACTGCTGTCACACGTTGCTATTTCATTTTAGCTACCCTCTGCACTTCTACTGATAGTAAGCCAAGTTCGTTTCCCTATTTGAAACTATAGTTCCCATTGCTTGAAACTTTGGTTTCATACGCTCGAAACTTTTAGTTTCAAGCCTTTGGAACTATGGTTTCTTACTAATGAAACTGCAGTTTCTCACCGATGGAACTCTAGTTTCAAGCAGTGGAAACTTATCAAGCGGTTTCTTACTGATGCTGTATATAATGGATGGAACCAGTTTATACCCCTATGCCATAACTTCAGGGTGGAAGATACAGATATGTAAATAATATTATCAAAAAAGGAAGAAAATTGGGATCTGCACAAAAAAATGAAGAGAAAAGTCTCTAAAAATTAATACTCCTCTCTCCATTTATAGAAAATAAGGACATTTACTGAATATCCCTAAGTAGAACTGTATTATACTGCTGGCCATTATGAAGACTGTATCCTCTTTGATTATCCTTATTTTTTTGAGTCTATATTTGCCACCAATAAGTGACAACAGTCATTTTCTTAGTGGCATATATATTATCATTTGTTTAGCAAGACAAATCCCTTACTTTCTAACACATCATATACCACTTGTTTGTATGGCTCTAAATAAACGTTTCCTGGTATATGCTGCCGAATAAATATTCGTGGAAATACATTTTTGATTAACCATTTTAATAAATAGTGATTTGACCAAAATCCATAATATATATCTTCCACAAATGCTCCAGACAGTACTTTGGGATAGTAACTTGTCTGGCCTAAATCTACATAATCTTTATGTCTAATTTCCGCTTCCTCTACCATTCTTCCTAATGCAGTTATGTAAATACCCTAGTATCATCTGTTTTATATTTAATCCCCATGTAAAGAGGAATAAGGCTTTTTGCATCTTCAAGAATTAAGGTCATCAATCTTACTTCCCCTAACTTGTCTTTAGCTATCAATAAAAAAGATTTGGAAGAGAACAGCATATTTAGGTTTTCAAAGAAGGTTACATTTAAAAATTCAAATTTGTTTTCTGCTTTGTTTAACACATTGTTATATAACTCCGTAAACAATAATGTTTGATTTGCAAAATCGGTCGATATCTCCCACATGAAATTCTCATTAAATGCTTTTTGCGAATCCTGAAATCTTTTCCTGTATTTGCTTTTTAACATCTCTGGGTATTTATGGCTACTTAATACTGGAATAACATTTGTTGGAAACGATGAAAAAAAGTAAAAATCATGACCTAATATTTTTTTTATTGAATCAATATTACGCCCTCTGATATCTTTAATGAAGACAAACTTCGATTTTGTCTGTCTACACTTATTTTTCAATTGCTTCCTTACTAAATCAAAGACAATCTGCCTTTTTTCTGCAGACAAAGTTGTTTTATACTCTATAAAATGTTCACAGCTAGAAGCATATGTTCCTGTAACAAAGGCTCTAATCTTGAAAAAATCAATATAGACTTTTCTTATCTTTTTTACCACAGCCTTTACCATTGGAGATGTGGTAAGATTTAAGATGTCTATTTCATAACTAAAGCATGGAACTATTGCAACGACAGTCCCATGTTCAAATATTTGTAAATAATAAATTGTAATTTGCTGAAAATCGGATTTTTCAATAGATATGAAAAACCGTTGACTTTTAATTATACTTTTGCCGAATATATCTTCCCAATCAGATAAAGTAATATCATTAACAGATGTACTCCATTTTATAGAGTAGTTATTTGACAAATCTTGAAATGTCATACTTTTCAAACAGTTTAATGATTAATTCAACCAACATATCCATATCTTTCTGTGTATGACTTGCCATTACACTTATTCTAAACCTCGTCAAATTCGCTGGTACAGCCGGTGGAAAAATTGGATTTATAATGAATCCACTATCAAAAGCATCCTTTGCCAATTGAGTTAGTATAGCTTGGTCTCCTACGACCAAAGGAATAATGGGAGTCTCAGTATTCATTATATTAAACCCTTCGCTTTTCAATTTATTTTGTAGATATTCAGCATTTTGTTTTAAGTGCTCTACAATTTCTGTACTTTGCATCACTTTTATTACCTCAATAGCTGCTGCACATACACTTGGCGGCAATGAAGTTGAGAACATATTACTTCTTGCATATATCCGTAGATAATCAATAACATCTTGTGAAGCCGTTATATACCCCCCCCACCGTTCCGATTGCCTTACTTAATGTTCCGGTTAAAATTATATTTTTTCTATCAGTAATCCCATAGTGTGACAATGTACCAGCACCTTTGTCCCCTATTACCCCTGTTGCATGCGCTTCATCGACAAGCAAGATAGCATCATATTTCCTTGTTATCTCCAGAATTTGTGGAAGTTTTGCTATATCGCCATCCATACTAAATACCCCATCTGTAACAACCAGTATACCATTGGGATATTGAGGACTATTATCTTTTAACAGTCTTTCCAAATCATTGATATCACCATGTTTGTATCTTATCATTTTTGCACCGGACATAACAGTGCCATCAAGCAAGCTGGCGTGATCAAGTTTATCATGTATGATAAGATTATTTGGACGTATTAGTCCTGAAATAACTCCTAAGTTAGCTGTATATCCAGAAGAAAAAAGGATAGTATCATCCATTCCTGATATTTTAGCAATAAGTTTTTCCAATTCTTCTTGATATATGGATGTTCCAGTTAATAAAGGAACACCACCTGATCCTATGCCAAACTCTTTAGTTACTTCGATGGCCTTCTGAATTGCTTCAGGAAAGATAGTTGCACCCAAGTAACTGTTTGATCCGAACATAATAGCTTGCACTTTTTGTTGAGTATGGCGATTATAAACTGTTACACGTCTATCACAAGCAGTCAATTGTGGATGTTTTCTATAAACATTCAACTCGCTTTGCTCATGCAATGCCATTTCTTCCTTGAAATCATGGACTTTACCCATGATAGATCCATCTTTGCTGGTTCTATTTCCCGTTAAATTTACAATGTAGCTCATATCTCAGTGTATTGTTTCGTGCGTTATACAGTATATACGGTACAAATATATAACTTTTTTCTATAAATGTTGTTATCAAGGTTGTTTATATTAAAAAGTATATATTTTCTTAGTTGTTTTCTATTAATTATCAGTATATTTGCAAACAGAACATACTGATAATTAAAAAATATGCGAGACGGAAAACCAACAAAAAATAGGCTACTAATCGAAGCTTTCAAATTATTCGCCCATAAGCCATATGATAGAGTAACATTTGCCGATTTAGAGGAAGTAACAGGATTAAGTCGTGGTGCAATATTATATCATATTAAAACAAAAGAAAATTTATTTTTAAATGTTGTTAATAAGTTTATCTTTGATCGCAACAGCGTTTCCAATCTCTCAGAGAAATTTCACTCAAACTTAAGCCTTTTTATCACTCAATTTATTGAAACTTGCCAAAAAGAAAAGGATGAGATGCTAGAGATTGGAATATCAAATGTCAATAATGCAATGTTAAACATTGAAATATCCGCTTTCTATATATTGCCCAAAATGAGAGAAATCGCCAATGAATGGCTGTGCAAGGAAAAGAACACTTGGGAAATCGTTTTAAAAAATGCTATTTCTAAAAAAGAAATCAAAGATGATATCAACATAGAGCTATTTGTTGATTTATTTCAGAATATATATTTGGGAACATCTTTTGCAGGAGTCGTTCATGAAGACGGATACAAAATTGATCAGTTGAAGAGGGAATTTATGCAGATTTATCAATTAATAAAAAAATAACGCAACTATATACTTTATTGTACCAACGGTTGTGTATAACTCTTTAATGTGCCAATCGTTATTACATCTATTATTCTCATTACAAATAATATAATCACATAGTATTTATTGGCTTTACACCAATACAATGTCTCTTGATTTAGCTGAGAAAACACAAAGTACGCCACAATGACTGCCAGTTTGGCAGATATTGTGGCGTTAAAGATTATTTGTATTAATTGGTACTGTTTTTGAAAGTTATTATCAGTGTCATCGGCATTCCGTTTTGCTTAAAATTCATTTTTTTGGATATAACGGCAGTTTACACCTATCTTTCTGAAATCAAGATGGCGGAGTTCCTTCCGTTGAAAAGGGAAATTCACATGTTTAACTAAGGAAAATATTATTATGGGTATTAAAACAGGCCCAAAAAGAATTGCTATTTCCACAGGAAAACCTGACCGTCGTCAAAGAGACAACAAGCAAACTCCAGGAAATACACCATCTTTGAAACCCCATATTCATAAGAAGGGGGATTAAACTCCAAATAAAAACGGATGCCTTTGGCTGACATCCGTGGAGTAAAATGTTAAAGTTCATCCTTATCGTGTAGCAACACGATTTTGAGGTCTATCAAAGCCTTTGTCATTTTGGCACTATGACGATGGCTTTTTTCATAATGGTGCAAATATAACTCATCAAGATGAAATAGGTTTTGTTACTATGAAAAAAATAAGATTTATTATTATTACAATTATACTATCCTACAACATTTGGTTTCAACCAATTTTCGAGTAAACTTAATCATTTTCTTCATTTGTTGTTTCTTTTTGTTTCTCTTCTGATTGACTATCTGCCATTTTAGCAATTTCTATTTGCAACGTATTCTCCAACGTTTCATTCAGGGTTTCTATAAGTGTTTTCATTTCGATACAATTTTGATTTGATAAAATATGTATTTACTCTCATAAAGCAAATAAAAACCTACGTTTTAATGCTACTAACAACTTAATAATCAGTTGCTATTAAATTTTATTGTGAAAATTCTTAAGATTCTTCTCCAGAACTGAAATTATCCTCCCATTGCATGTACAATTTCTCTATTAATCAATAATTGTACACATGAAAACATTCAAATCGTCCCACCGAATGCTACAAAGTTTGAATACTGAAGAGAAATGTAGAGAGTATCTTGAAGAGTTGAGGTGGCATGGTGAGCCTATTTGCCCACATTGTGGTTCTATTTCTAAGCATCATTATAAACTAACTCAAAACGGAGAGTTTAAAGGTTTGTATAAGTGCAAGGATTGCCGTAAAAGATTTACAATTACAATAGGAACTATGTTTGAAGGTTCTCATGTACCTTTAGACCAATGGTTCTATGCTATTTCTATTTTCCTTTCATTCAAGAAAGGTCTTAGCAGTGCCCAATTAGCAAGATCTATCAACGTAACTCAGAAAACAGCATGGTTTATGTTACAACGTATTCGTAAAAACATGAAGGATGATGATGCAACCTTTGATGATATGACACAAATGGACGAAACCTATATGGGTGGCAAAACCAGTGCAAAGCACCAAGGACGTAGAAAATGTAAAGTTTCTAAAACTGGCAAAAAGAATATAGGACGCTCCGTAGCAACTAATGGAAGAAAGTATCATTAGTCCCAATTATGTAATAATAGTGGGAAATGCTGGTTACATAGAAAAAGTAGAAATCTAAAATAGAAGGAGAAAATGCCCAAAGGTGCAACTCGTTTTCTTCATATAATCTCATCCCAGTAGTTGTGGGATAATTCATTAAAATATGAAAATAAAAACTTTTTATGTGATGGTAATTTGCACCAGTTTATCGTTAATTGGATGTGACAAGGAGGAAATAGATGCACCAATAACACCTCCCATTGAAAAACCAGATGAACCTATTGCTTCACCATCTACCAATGACATTATTAAAATTAAAACAGGAGATATAGATATGATAATAGGACACAAATGATTGGCAAGGCGTTACTTATGGTAATGGAAGATATGTAGCCGTAGGATATGGTGGATATATTGCATACTCCATCGATGGAGTGAACTGGACATCTAAGCAAGTAACTATGCATGGAATGATATTACTTATGGTAATGGGAAATATGTAGCAGTCAGTGGTGGTGTGATTGGTTATTCTTCTGATGGCGTAAACTGGACAGCCAAACAAGTAACAGGCATGTGGTTATATGGAGTGGCTTATGGTAACGGAAAGTATATAGCAGTAGGTGGTAATGAAAGCATTAGTTATATTTGTTATTCCACAGATGATGTAAACTGGACGACCAAACAAGTCTCCTGTCGTTACTTATATGGTGCTACTTATGGCAATGGTAAATATATAGTAATGGGTGATGGAGGATATATTGCATACTCCACTGATGGAATTAATTGGACATCTAAAATCGTAGGATTAATTACTTGGGCAGGTGGTGCTTATGGCAATGGCAAATACGTAGTGATTGGTAATAATGGCTATATTGCATATTCTACAGATGACATAAATTGGATAATGAAAGGGTGACCAGGTAATAGTGAATTGCGGCAGAGTATTGTTTATGGTAATGGCAAATATATTGCTGTAGGCTATGGCGGTTATATTACTAATTCTACAGATGCTGTAAACTGGACAATAAATAAAATAGAAAGCGTACGCTTGAATGGAGCCTGCATTTATCAATAGAATGTTTGCGCTATGCCATAGGTAATTGAACTTCATATCAAAATATTAGTAGGGCATGCTGGGAAACTGGCATGCCCTATTTTTGTCATATTAATCGCTATTGGGGGGAATAAGAAAATAAAAGGAATTGTTAATCAAAAAGGGCATTGTAATAAAAGGGAGCTATCACTTTATTAAATTATCAATCGTTTGAATTGTTTTTAGTAACTTTGTTCTTTGTATTTAATAACTCATTAACAATCTAATATTTATGTATTATGGAATTAAAAACACTTCAATACTTTTCTCACAACTTAACAGATCCAATTCATGAAGTATTTCAAGTTTTGGATAACCCTAATCATTCAGAATATAATAAGCTACTCCATGATATGAAATCTATAAATGCAGAAGAACTCTCTTTATTTGTTATTGAAAAACAAATTGATTTCTACATTAAAGATAGTTTTAATATTGATATAGAGAGAAGGGCTTGGTTTCTAATCAATCGTTTGCATAGGGATATTGCGAGTAAAAGACTAGATGAATTATCAGGAAATGGAGTGAGACTTAAACCCTATAACTCGCTCAATCTGAAAGAGATTTTAATCAATGATGAAAATCTTGTTGACATTTCTTTTTTTGATTTGAAGCCTATTGGAATTGTTCATAATAACTTTGGTTATCGTTTATGTCCATCAACTAATTTAGATAATTCTACTTATTGGCTATTCCTTGAAATCATTAAGCTTGTACTTAAAAACAAAAAGAAATTCTATATCAGATTAGATCCGTTCATTGAGATACCTATCAAAGATTATACTCCCATGGCATATAAAATGACAATTCATGGAAAGCCACTAAATTGGGACCGAATTAGAAATCTGCAAAATGATGATTTTGGACAGTTTATAAATGAAAAAGAGGATAGTGATTATAGTATAACCGACTATGTTTGGAATGTGAAGAAAAACGAAATACACTTTACATGTGAAGAGTTACCTGCAATTGGAAATTGCACAATTAGAGGAAGCCGATATTTCCATGCGATTTTTAATAAGGATACGGGCTCTATTATACATTGTGATGGAGCTATTAGAATTTATAGTGAAAGTGAGCTTGCTGATAGAATGAGATTTCATGTTAGAAGTTCAGATGTGAGAAAGGTAGGAAAGAGAGTGAAGATATTTCAAACAAATGATTCTTTAACTCAGGAGGAGTTTTCTCATTTAGTAATGAGTTTTTTCGTCTGGAATCAAGATGTCGTTTCGTACTTTAATACATGATAATACAAAAGTTATATTGTAAATGCATGATATTTATATCTCATTATATTGATGTAAAGCCAACAAATACTATGTGATTATATTATTTGTAATGAGAATAATAGATGTAATAACGATTGGTACAATAAAGTATATAGTTGCGTTTTGATTGGTGATACGATGAAGACGACTATATCAACTCCTTGTTCTGATATAGTCTTTTCCATCGAAGGGAACTTGGCATTCACTTCAGAGGACATATTTAATCAACAAGCACGTAATTTCTAATTTTTTTTTTAAAGTATTGATCAGAAGATTATTGAGTAGCAATAAAGTCGTAACTATTCAGCCAAAAGAATGTGTAAATTCACTCCTTTTTATTCTTACTATTGCAACGATATTGCACTAATTATTGCGAAAAATGAGCAAAACATAAATTGATGTTTTCGCCACAATGCCCCTATAAGTTATAGATGTATGCAAGCTATTGATAATCAATGGCTTTTCCGATTGGATAATTATTACAATGCCATGCATTAGTTAATATTATATAAAACAAACCAAAATCATACAGTACATACTGTAAGTTTCATATATTTGCAAACAAACAGTCTATTCTGTCAATTAAATACATTTTTAGTAAAACGCATCTGAATGAGAACAGACTGATGGTAAACACATTGAAGCAATGTTTGTAGAATGTCTAAAATTATTTTTTGTATTCTAGGAACACAAAAATATAAGTAGTGTATTCAAAAAACATCTTGTGCATAATGAGATGATTGTAAGATTGTTGAAGAATTAAAGAGTAAAAATTGTAAGTCCAATTGAATCAATATTTCAATGAATATAATAGAATATTAGTTATCGGTATCAATATTACAGACCTAACTTTATAAAAAAGAATCAGCTGCATAAATGTTTATGGAATAGGTCTGATAAAGAGATTTTTGAATTTAAGTTTATTTGATTAAAAAAATTAATGTTATGAAAAAATTAAGTTCTTCAAAGCTGGTATTAGCTATGCTTTTTGCTGTAATTAGCATTTCTGCTAATGCCCAACTTAAAATGTCCTCTAATGGATATTTAACTTTTGGTCCTACAAGTACATATAATGATGGAACCAAAGATTATAACATTACACTGAGAGGAAATATTTGGTTGGCTGGACCCAATGTAGGACATTTCTTACAGATAGACACCAATCCTGCTGCAACTCGAATAGCAAGTCACTATGACCAAATTATATTTTATAATACAGGTACGAATACATATAATAGTATTCAAGTGAAGAATGTATACAACTACTCCGACTTAGCAGCAAAAAAGAATATCCAACCATTAGGACGTAGTATAAATAGTGTATCTAAACTGCTACAACTCAAACCTGTTAAGTATGATTTTCAAGACAGTTCAGATCGCAGTACTTTTAAAGTCGGTGGCGATGGGAAAGAAATTGGATTAATTGCTCAAGAAGTGGAATTAGTTTTTCCAAATCTCGTTTTAACCGATCCGGATGGAAAAAAATTAATTAACTACACAGCACTAATTCCAGTTTTAATTGATGCTGTCAAAACATTAACCGAAGAAATTAATACGCTGAAGAGTATGCAGAAATGATCTGCTGTACATTTTTTTATTGACAATGCGAAATCTTTATCTAAGTGCCCTAAACACTAAAGGCTCCATTTTATTTCATTAACAATTTTGTTCAAGGGACGGAATGGTGCCTTTAGTTATTTTACATCCATTACAATATGAAAGAAAGAGTTGTGGAATTGGATTATCTGAAATGCATCCTTATTTTATTAATGGTTTTATTTCATCTAGCTTATTTTAGTGAGAAATATCCATTGCTGAAACAATTCGTTTATGCATTTCATATGCCGGTCTTCTTGATATTGTCAGGTTATCTAACAAATATCAATAAAGGAACTAAAAAAAAAATCCGGGAAATTTTATGGCTCTTCATTCCATATTCATTAATGGAAGCGAGCTATGTGGTTACAGCATCAGTCTTACCTATTCGAGAACATTTTGATGGACTCAGCATAGAACTTTTAATTAGAAAGGTACTAATGGAACCCATGGGGCCATATTGGTACTTGCATACCCTATTGGTTTGTGAAGTAATGTACTATGTGGTGTTTCTATTTAAGAAGATAAAGCCCATATCAAGATTTTTTATTCTAGCAGTTTGCTTGTTCTTGTTATCTCAGGAAGATTTCAAATTGTTGATATTTATAAATGCAATATACTTTTTAGTTGGGGTGTGGATGAGACAAAGCAATTTTTCTTTTCTGATTATATTTCAAGCATCATTCTGGGCAATTTTACCGTTATGTATTATTTGTTATAATACGGATAACTTTAGTAGATCAGAGATGAGTGGGATAGCCATAATTTATTTGGCAACATGTATAATCTTGGAAACACACAAATATATTTCCGGGATTCTAAAGAAAGTCACTTATTTTATAGGAAAGAATACGCTTGTGATTCTCCTTTTCTCTCCCATATTTACTATTCTGTCCAAGTTATTAATCCCTCTATTCACTTTTGATAGAACGGGGATATGTTTCGCATCTGTTTCAGTGGCTTTTGTCACGATAGGATGTATTGCTATTTCATATATCATGGATTATTTTCATCTATCAAGATTTTTCGTAGGCAGAGATCGAATTCTTAACAGAATAAGTAATTGATTGATAATTATTGTGTCATAATAATGAATGAAATAAAATGAAAAAAAATGCAGTTTTATTATATGGTTTGTTTTCAGCCTTTATGTTGATATTCCTAACAGGATGTTCTGACAAAATAGAAAACATTAGTGATATGAATGGGAATGAGGTTTCTACTCGCTCACTGTCCTTTACTGATTATTATTGGTATAATGGGCAAAAAATCGGAATAAATAAATTGAATAACAAAAAGTATATTCTTTTTGATGAGAATAACGAAAATACTTTAAAAAGTTATTCTGCAACAACTCTGAAGTTCGTAAAAGAGCCACAATTGCTTCAACTTTCAAATAAGATAATGAAAAAAAAGCTGCAATCTTCACCCAAAAATCTTAAATGGGCTACAATTGAAACAACGGCTTCATCACCGACCTTAACCAAACTAAACGGAATAATTTATGAAGCCCCATATTTTCAAACAGAAAATGGAACTGAAGTAGGATTGAGTCACTTGTATTATGTGAAATTAAAGTCAGACAAAGACGTCTCTAAACTTATGGAACTAGCATCTATCAATAAAGTTGATATAATAGGTAATAATGAATATATGCCTTTATGGTATACATTATCATGCTCAAAAGAATCGACTGGCAATGCTTTGGAATTAGCTAATAAGTTTTATGAAACGAATTTGTTTGAAGCCAGTGAACCAGACTTAATGAGTGATGACACACCTAATTGTGTCAATGACTCTAATTTCTCAAATTATCAATGGAATTTAAGAAATACAGGTCAGAATGGAGGAACTATAGGAGTTGATGTGAATTTTTGTAATGCCAGAAGTATAACTACTGGAAGTCAAAATGTAATTGTAGCTATTGTCGACCAAGGCATTCAACTTGATCATCCCGACTTAAATGTACATTCCATCAGTTATGATACAGAAAGTGGAACATCACCTAGTAGAGTATTGGGCACCCATGGCACCAATTGTGCAGGATTCATTAGTGCAAAAACAAATAATAGTATTGGTATCGCATCCCTCGCTCCAGATTGCCCGTCAATGTCAATTAGTAATTCATTGGCATCTTCTCCGGATAGTAGACAAAAGAGAGCTGACGGGATTAATTTTGCATGGAGAAACGGTGCTTCTGTAATCTCAAATTCATGGAGTTCAAGTGTTGCATATTCAATAATTAACGACGCAATCTCAAATGCCTTAACAAGTGGACGATCTGGAAAAGGATGCGTTGTTGTGTTTGCTACAGGAAATGACTACTCATCAACAGTGGGTTATCCCGCTAATTGCAATCCAGATATACTTGCTGTAGGTTCTAATAACCGAAATGGTTCAAGATCTTCTTTTAGCAATTATGGCACAGCATTAGATATTGTAGCTCCGGGAGAAAATGTATGCACAACAACAACTGGAAGTAATTATTCCACTTCAATAAGTGGTACCTCCTTTTCCTGTCCTACAGCTGCTGCTGTTGCGGCTTTAGTAATATCGGTTAATCCCAACTTAACTCAAAAACAGGTTGTTGATATTCTAGAGAAAAGCGCACGAAAAGTTGGAAACTATGCATATTCGACAACGTCTAACAGATTAAATGGAACTTGGAATAATGAAATGGGATATGGTTTGCTAGATGCCTATGCAGCAGTATCTTTAGCAGGCGGCGAGAATGTCTATTTTAATGACCAAACGGTATCATACACTCAAACAGTTTCTGGAATGAACATCTTTTCTCAAAATGTTACTGTAACGAATAATGCCACCTTAACATTCAATTTTATTCAAACTGTTATCATTAATCCGCCATTTACAGTAAATGCCGGATCGCAGTTCTTCTTATATTACTAAAGTTCTAGGGTGCCCAGTTTGATGTTCTCATTTTAGAGAAGAATTTAACAGTACGATAACAATTGCATTAAGAATGTCAAACTGAACACCCTAACATTTTGCCACTATTTATAACTTAGATAAGGAGCATCTTTCTTCTCTGCCTAACTGATTGTACTTTGCACGGGCAAGTATTGTAAATTTTCCTCTAGGAAATTTTGCATAAAAGTGACCAAGAGAAGTATTATTCATTTGATTCGATAGATATAAATACCATCAGTATAAGTATAAAGTATTAAAATATCATCATATTGTTCAATATCAATAATTCCACCTACACCCAATAAATCGGCTTGATAAAGTATAGACCATGTATCACCACCATCAGTAGAATGATGAATTGTAAATTTATGTTCTTCTTTAGGAATACGGGTGACTCCAGTAGAATATAGTATTTGTGGATTTCTCTTATCATAAATTGTTTTGTAAAAATATACATCATCCTTCAAAACAGGATTCCAAATCCGACCTTTATCTATAGTTTTCTTTAAAAAATATTCCCCTGAATATATCATTATATTTGGATTAGTTGGGTCAAAAGCTATATGATGTATACAATTATTTCTTTCATTCTCAAGTATTATCCAATCTTTCCCATCATTACAAGAAGCATTAATAAAAGATTCAAATATCATAGTTTCCCCTGTATTGTAAATATTTGTAGTGTCTTGAGGATGAAATCCAACAAACCAATTCTGATAGCCGCCATAAAAAGTACTGATAGTCTTCCAACTTTTTCCAAAATTTACCGATTTCACTACTCCAATAGGTTCGACCAAAGCCAATAGTGAATTCGCATTTTGGGAGTTTTGAGATATTGAGTAAGGTATGACCTTTAACTCATTCTCTTCAATTAAAAACTCCGGTGGCGTTATCGCCTTACAAGTTTTTCCACCATCTGTTGAAAGCACAAATGCCTTCTCGTCAGTGCAAGCTGTAATTGCAATTATAGAATCCCCCTTCATAACAAACTGGATTACTGGAAGACCGGAGAACGCAAACTTTTCCCAGTCCATGTTATTCAACGACTTCGCTGGCTTTCGATATATCCCCGACCACGTTGCTATGTAAATATATCCATCAACTACTTGAACAGACGGTCTATAAGGACGCCCATAAGTATTCCAAACTTTTTCTTGGGCCTCTATTACATTTGCTTTATCTTTTAATCCAATATATTCAAAAATCTTCTCGTCGTCAGTAATTTCTCGTAGGTTATTATCATCCTTACAAGAAATAAACATAACTGATAAAAACAAAATTAAAAATAATGATTTCATTTATAATTGCTTTATAATTAGTCTAAGTGGTGATTACAAATTAATTTAAATTATGCGTATATTGGTTTGTCTGCAGGACGAGTCAATATTCATTATATACTAAAATCCTTTAGAACAAACCTTTATATTATCTAAAATATTATTGGATTGATTCTTTTCGAGAGAATCCCTATAAACAAATTGTTTGACCATATTAAAAATTTAAATATAGAACCAATAAATGAAAACCAGCTATCTATCTGGTAGCATTTATATAGACACTAGTATAGTTAAACATTTGCACACTATAATCAAATAATTGAGTAGCAAGCACAATAGCAATGCGTTAAATAAAAACATTCATTTCACAGTATATGTGCATATCATTGCATTCTTCACAATCATTCATACCAAATAACTATTGCAAATATATAATAAATAAGCAGTACATGCTATAAAACACAGCCTACTTCTTCAAGATTAACTAGTATTAGTATTTTCAACGTAAATTTAGTGCCACTCGTTGCCACCCAATGCGCAATTCTCATTAGGAAACTACGTATATCAGATTGAACGTGTAGCTATAGTCATGTGTGTATAATCATAAGATAGAAAAGAAGAAAAGGCTGGCGGCATAATCAGCGCTAATACATGAAAAACGGAAAAGTTTATTAACTTCCTGCTAAAAGGCAGGCCCCTACATCATGATTTCAGGATGTAAGATACAGATATGTAAATAATATTATCAAAAAAGGAAGAATAATTGAGATCTGTATATAAAAAATGAAGAGAAAAATCTCTAAAAATTAATATTATCCTATTCATTTATAGAAAATAAGGACATTTACAGAATACCCCTAAATAAACTACAACGAGTGGCAACAGCGTGACGGCAAATTCTGCCATCACACTGCTGTCACTCGTTGCCGTCACCATATTTATACCTAAAAATCAGCCTGTTACATCTAAAACAGTGACAGGTGACAGATAATATTTGTTTTTATTTATATAGGATGAAGAAAATATAGATGCTACTGATATTATTTACAGATAAACGTAACCAACAATCCTTTGTGATCGGTTGGCCATACATCAAGCGGCAATAAGAACTTATCTTTGGATGTCTCCTGCACGCGCTGTGCGCGGACAATAGAACCTTTCGGTCCGAAGATGACCGCCTTCCTTGCATCCAGTCCTTCGCCTTTATAGAAAATAAAGTCGATCCGGTCCCGCTCGTCTGCTTTGGGAGCCCATGTGATTTTCTCCGGAGTTTTTGCCGGATTGTCCGAAGGATAAGTAAAGCCGGGATGTGTCAAGGGATTGGGATATATCTTGCGGTAACTATCTACAAATCCGGCTTCTTCGAGCAAAGTCGTTACCGTCCAGGGCACAACGAAGCCATTGTGATCGTACATATCTTTATTCTTCTCTATCCAGTCACGGTGAGACGGTTCGTTAAAGTCACCGCCGATAATCACTTTATACCCTGCTGCCAGGTCTTTCTCAGCCTGAGTGATAAACAAACGGATAGCATCGTCACGCTGGGAAGCAACGTTTACTTTCAGTATCTCTTCTACCGATGCCGGCAACGGTATTTCCTTCCAGGTAGAACCGTCATAGCCGCGGGCATTGTAGTATGCACAATCCAGATAATCCAGATGTGACGTGTAAACCGCTACCTTATGCCCGTTTACCGAACTGGTCAGGCGATAGATACTTCCGTGATCGTCTTTCTCGGGAAAAACAGTCAGGGAATCGGTGATAGGATGTTTGCTCAGCAGCCCCGTGTCATAACTATAAAAAGAATAATACGAAAGCCCCTTCTCTTTCAGCGAAGCACAGACGCGGGCTGTGAAATTCGTCTTATTGTAATTCCTGACTTCACTGAAAGTTACAAAGTCCGGTTTCAGGCGAACAATCTCATTGACAATAGCGTCATATCCTCCCGGTACCATCGTACCTTCCTGCCATACATTCCATTGCAGTACTGTAAATTCATTACTCTTCTGACTTCGTGCAAAGACGGAAACAAATAGTAAAAGTGTCGTAAATAGTAAGTTGGTTAATCGCATTTCATTTATTATTTAGCGTGATGTATCTTTAAATAGCTTTCCAGAAAGACTGAAAATCACGGTATTTACCGTAGCAGACCAGTTCGTCTCCTTCTTCCACCTTCTCATCTCCGGGCAACTCATTCTTGACATGACGCTCCATCAAAGAAATGCCCAGGCAATTAGTGACTTTGTTCGCACGCTTCAGTGCGATCAGTTTCAGATGAAACTCTTCATCCATATTCAGCTCATTCACAAAGTATCCTACAAACTTCTTCGGAACAGTAAACTTCACGACATAATAATCCTGATCAATACGGAACGCTTCCATCGTCGCCCCAAAGTCGAGCAACTGCACCAGGCTACGGGCAGCATCCTCTTCCGGTGTCAGAATCTTCTCCAGACTAAACGCTTCAAGCACTGCCTTGTGCACCGCATCAATGGCACGGGCAAAAATACGAGGCACCTTTTTCTGCTTCAACAACGCGACAACACGTACCGATGCTCCAAAATTCTCGCCAATCGCCACAACAACAATATCTACGCTATTCAAAGGCAGCACCGACAACGACTGTTCGTCCGTAGCGTCAATGACAAAAGCAGTGGCAACCTTATCTTTGATTGAGTCGACACGGCTTTCGCTGATGTCCGCTCCAATGATCTCATGCCCCAATGCCGATAATTCCTCGGCAAGTACATGCCCGTAATTTCCTAGACCAATAATAATATACTTCATGATGTTAGTTTATGATGATGTTATCACTCGGATAACGGTATTTTGTATTCTTTTTCTGCTTGACGATGCCCAGCATCAACGTAATCAGACCGACACGTCCGATAAACATCAGCAACGATACCAGCAATTTACTGGCATCGCACAATTGAGGCGTCAGATTCAGGCTCGATCCTACCGTACTAAGGGCGGAAACACATTCAAAGGTCAGTGCCAGCAAAGAGGCTTTCGGTTCGAGTATGCTCAATATGAAGATGAAGAGAAACAATACGCCCAGCGACATGACGACCGTCGCATTGGAACGCCGGATAGAGTCATGAGACAATTCCCTGCCGAAGACCTCCACCCGCTCACTTCCCCGCAATACGGCTACAAGGTTCAACACTACCACTGCAAAAGCATTCACTTTGACACCGCCTGCCGTAGACTGCGAACCGCCGCCGACCCACATCAGGAAGAGATAAACCAACAGCGTCTGCACGCTCAATGATGCCAGATCGACACTGCTAAACCCAGCCGTTCGCGGACAGGTCGCATTAAAGAATGCTTGCGTCCATTTATCGGCCACAGACATACCGGCAAAAGAGGCATTCCACTCAAAAGCAAGGATGGCCAGTGTACCGATCAGCAAAAGCAGGAAAGTCATGATCAATACGATTTTCGTATTCAGATTGTAGAGGTGCTGCATCTTATGTCTTTCCAGTTTGCGGGTACGCACAAACGTCCAGAAATGGCGCAAATGGTATAATACGATATCTTTGAAATTAACCAGAATCGGAAAGCCGATACCGCCCAAGATAATCAGTAAAGAGACGGAGATGAACAGCCAGTTGTGGTTGGTCATCACCATCGAATTTCCTAAATTGCCTGAAAGTGTGGAGAAACCCGCATTACAGAAAGCCGAAATGGAATGGAAGGCGGCAAAAGCCAGTTCCTCTTCCAGATTCATCCCAAGCGTATCGTGAATGCTGAACCAGATGGACACCATGCCAATGCCTTCGATGACCAATGTAAATCCAAGGATATATAGTAGTGTGGACAGTAACGACCCCAACGAATTGGAACTGACCATATCACGGACAACGAGCTGATTGTAAATGGAAGTATTTCCCATAAAGAACATGGCAAAGAAACTGGTTAATGTCATCACTCCCAGTCCGCCGATCTGAATGAGCAGGATAATGACTACAAGTCCGCTGGTGGTGAAAGTGGTGGATACGTCTACCGGCACCAAGCCCGTCACACAGACGGCACTGGTGGCTGTAAACAGAGAATCGACCCAAGTGATGCCATTGACCGTACATCGTGGAAGCATCAGCAATCCCGTCCCGATCAGAATAATAGCCATAAAGCTGACAGCCAGTATCAAAGACGGATTCGTACGGCGTCCTAAAAGACGCACCAAGCCATTGGACAGGTTCAGCAGAGAAAAAACCAACAATAATATTAAATGATAAAACTTCCCGTGAAGGAATTCCCAGACTTGCAGAATTGCTCCCTCTTCTTCCGGACGATGGAAGATGACGGGAACCAAAGTTAGGTAAAGCAATACGCTCAATATCCATGCCAACCTTCGATATTGCTTTTTCGTATTCCGGTATTCCAGCGAAATATGCAGGGTAACATCAATTAAAAAGATAATCCATACGGCTTTATACAAGATCTGTATCTGCTGTACCTCGACCGGGGACAATGGAAAACCATGTTCGTAAACCACTCCGACAATCAACAACAGAGATGCCAGATAAGTGAGCGCTTCTACCAACCCCAGCAGGATACGTACATAGGGCTTGAGAAGCTTATTCTGATATAACAGAAATTTATGATAAATCTTCATATCACATTTTTTTATTGTCGTATTTGCTATGCCGTGCAAACTTAACTAAAATAACAATCGAATTCGATTCTTTGTTGACAAAATTACACGAATATTAAAAATTTTGCCTACTTTTGGCAGCAGAAAACTAATAAACCACAATAACATGAGTGACAAAAGAAAACGGTATATCCTACCGGAAGAAGAAATTCCACATTACTGGTACAACATTCAGGCTGATATGGTGAACAAGCCAATGCCGCCGTTGCACCCGGGAACAAAACAGCCGCTGAAAGCGGAAGATCTGTATCCAATCTTTGCCAAAGAACTGTGTCATCAGGAGCTTAACCAGACTGACGCATGGATCGAAATACCGGAAGATGTACGCGAAATGTATAAATATTATCGCAGTACGCCGCTTGTACGCGCTTACGGACTGGAAAAAGCGCTCGGAACTCCGGCACATATCTATTTCAAGAACGAAAGTGTCAGCCCGATCGGTTCTCATAAACTGAACTCTGCGCTGGCTCAGGCATATTATTGCAAAGAAGAAGGCGTCACGAACGTTACTACCGAAACCGGTGCGGGCCAATGGGGAGCCGCCCTTTCTTATGCTGCCAAAGTTTTTGGTCTCGAAGCCGCAGTTTATCAGGTAAAGATCAGCTACGAACAAAAGCCTTACCGCCGCAGCATTATGCAGACTTTCGGCGCACAGGTCACTCCTTCTCCGTCTATGTCTACCCGTGCGGGAAAAGATATCCTGACGGCTCACCCCACCTATCAGGGTTCTCTGGGTACAGCCATCTCGGAAGCTATCGAACTTGCACAAATGACTCCCAACTGTAAATACACTCTTGGTTCGGTACTCAGCCACGTTACTCTCCACCAAACCATCATCGGTCTGGAAGCTGAAAAGCAAATGGAAATGGCGGGCGAATATCCGGACGTAGTAATCGGTTGTTTCGGAGGCGGTTCCAACTTCGGAGGTATCTCTTTCCCATTTATGCGTCACAACATCCTGGAAGGAAAGAAAACCCGTTTCGTTGCTGCCGAACCTGCTTCGTGCCCGAAGCTGACCCGCGGTAAATTCCAATATGACTTCGGTGATGAAGCCGGATATACTCCGCTGCTCCCGATGTTTACATTAGGACACAACTTCGCTCCTGCCCATATCCATGCAGGCGGTCTTCGCTATCACGGTGCAGGCGTCATCGTCTCCCAATTGCTGAAAGACAATCTGATGGAAGCGGTAGATATCCAGCAACTGGAATCTTTCGAAGCCGGCTGTCTGTTCGCACAGGCGGAAGGTATTATTCCGGCACCGGAATCCAGCCACGCGATTGCTGCCGCTATACGCGAAGCAAAGGCGTGCAAGGAAACAGGAGAAGAGAAAGTGATTCTGTTCAACCTGTCCGGACACGGTCTGATCGATATGGCATCTTATGACAAATATCTGGCAGGCGATTTAGTGAACTACGCACTGACTGACGAAGATATTCAGAAGAATCTGGATGAAATAGGAGACTTATCCAAGTAAGCCCCGGTTTCTGAACCGAATTCTGTAAGCATAAAAGCCCGGTATGATGCCGGGCTTATTTATTATCTCTACGAAACTATCCAAAAGAATACAGTCTTTTGTACTTTATTCATGGGGTATTTAAAGGAAATTACTATCTTTGGCGTCATTATTAATCTCGTGAACTAATAATGAGCAAGCTTAAGAAGATAGTAATCTACTTGTTTTTCCTATGCTTAGGAATGCATTCCGCCTTTTCTGAAACTCCGGAACAAATCACATTTTCCTATATTTCCATCAATGAGGGACTATCACAAAGTACGGTGTTCTCCATCGATCAGGATAAAAGGGGCAATATGTGGTTTGCCACTTATGACGGAGTTAACAAATACGACGGATATGCATTTACGGTTTATCAGCATAATGAGGATGACCCGAACAGTATCGCCAACGACATCTCCCGTATTGTAAAAACAGACAGTCAGGGACGGGTATGGATTGGTACACGTGATGGTTTGTCCCGTTATGATGAGGAAAAAGACATATTCCAGAACTTCTTCTATGAAAAGAATGGGAAACATTTGCAAGTTAACGGTATCGAAGAGATTTCACCGGAACAGTTACTTATCAGTACTCCGGAAGGGCTGATCATGTTCGATATCAAAGAATCCAAATTTATAGATGATTCTTTCAGCACAGCGATGCATAAGACAATCGCCTCCACTCTTTACAGACAGGGTGACCAAATTTATATCGGAACTTCGACCGACGGACTCTATACTTACTCTATTACTCAGAAAACTTTTGAAAAAGTGATCCCCATTTTAGGGACTAAACAGATTCAGGCTATTCTTCAGCAATCCCCTACCCGCATCTGGGTGGCAACCGAAGGAGCCGGACTGTTCCTGATTAATCCGAAAACGAAGGAAATAAAGAATTATCTGCATTCTCCTTCCAACCCGAAGAGTATCAGTTCCAATTACATCCGTTCACTGGCAATGGACTCACAAAACCGTTTATGGATCGGGACTTTCAACGACTTGAATATTTATCATGAGGGTACTGATTCTTTTGCCTCGTACAGCAGTAACCCCGTAGAAAACGGCAGCCTGTCACAACGTTCGGTACGCAGTATCTTTATGGATTCTCAGGGCGGTATGTGGCTGGGAACTTATTTCGGTGGTCTGAACTATTACCACCCTATCCGGAACCGCTTCAAGAATATCCGCAATATTCCTTATAAAAACTCGTTAAGCGACAATGTAGTAAGCTGTATTGTCGAAGATAAAGACAAAAACCTGTGGATAGGAACGAATGACGGAGGATTGAATCTTTATAATCCGATTACACAGCGATTTACATCTTATACACTGCAAGAGGACGAAAGTGCAAGAGGCATCGGTTCCAACAATATCAAGGCGGTATATGTAGACGAAAAGAAATCTTTGGTATATATAGGTACTCATGCCGGCGGATTGAGTATCCTTCACCGCAACAGCGGTCAGGTAGAAAACTTTAACCAACGCAACAGCCAGCTAGTAAATGAGAATGTCTATGCCATACTTCCTGACGGAGAAGGGAATCTCTGGTTGGGGACACTCAGTGCACTGGTTCGTTTTAATCCGGAACAACGGAGTTTTACTACAATTGAAAAAGAGAAAGACGGCACTCCGGTCGTCTCCAAACAAATCACGACACTATTCCGCGACTCCCATAAACGCTTATGGATCGGTGGAGAAGAGGGACTATCAGTCTTTAAGCAAGAAGGTCTGGATATACAAAAAGCATCCATACTTCCGGTTTCCAACGTCACGAAGCTCTTTACGAACTGTATTTACGAGGCTTCCAACGGAGTCATCTGGGTAGGTACACGCGAAGGATTTTATTGTTTCAATGAGAAAGACAAGCAGATCAAACGGTATAACACGACCAACGGTCTGCCGAATAACGTAGTATACGGTATTTTGGAAGATTCCTTCGGAAGACTCTGGTTAAGTACCAACCGGGGGATTTCCTGCTTTAATCCGGAAACTGAAAAATTCCGTAACTTTACAGAGTCGGACGGGTTGCAAAGCAATCAGTTCAATACCGCTTCTTATTGTCGTACGTCTGTGGGACAGATGTATTTTGGCGGTATCAACGGAATCACGACTTTCCGTCCGGAATTATTGCTCGACAATCCTTATACGCCTCCGGTGGTTATCACCAAACTGCAACTGTTTAATAAGGTGGTCCGCCCGGATGATGAGACCGGTATTCTGACCAAGAACATCAGTGAAACGAAAAGTATCACACTGAAATCCTGGCAAACAGCTTTTTCCATTGAGTTCGTGGTATCCAACTATATCTCAGGACAACATAATACTTTCGCCTATAAGCTGGAAGGTTATGATAAGGAATGGTATTATCTGACGGACAGCCGCACCGTCTCCTACTCTAACCTGCCACAGGGAACCTATCAATTCCTTGTCAAAGCAGCCAACAGCGACGGCAAATGGAATCCTATCCCTACAGCATTGGAGATTATCGTTCTGCCAATCTGGTATAAGACTTGGTGGGCACTACTCATCTTCTTCGCAACCTTCGCAGGTTTCATCACTTTTGTTTTCCGCTTCTTCTGGATGCGCAAAAGTATGGAAGCCCAACTTGAAATAGAACGCAGAGACAAAGAACATCAGGAAGAAATCAATCAGATGAAGATGCGTTTCTTCATCAACATCTCGCATGAACTTCGTACACCTTTGACGCTGATTCTGACTCCCCTGCAAGAGATCATTAACAAAATCAGCGACCGATGGACACGCAACCAACTGGAATATATCCAACGGAATGCAAACCGCCTGCTGCATCTGGTCAACCAATTGATGGACTACCGCCGTGCTGAACTCGGAGTGTTCGAACTAAAAGCGAAAAAAGGAAACGCTCATCAACTGATACAGGACAACTTCCTTTTCTACGATAAACTGGCACGCCACAAAAAGATTACTTATACTCTACACTCTGAACTGGAAGACAAAGAAGTTCTTTTTGATGCCAACTATCTGGAACTGATAGTTAACAACCTCCTTTCCAATGCCTTTAAATATACGGAAAGCGGGCAAAGCATTACCGTAACTCTGAAAGAGGAGAACGGCTGGCTATTGTTGCAAGTCAGCGATACAGGCATAGGTATCCCTATCAACAAACAGGGAAAGATATTCGAACGTTTCTATCAGATAGAAAGTGAGCACGTAGGAAGTGGTATCGGACTTTCGTTAGTACAACGTCTGATAGAACTTCATCATGGACGTATCGAACTGGACAGCGAAGAAAACAAAGGCAGTACATTCTCTGTCTATCTGCCACAGGATCTGTCGGTTTACAAACCTTCCGAGTTAGCTTCCAATAACGAACAAAATGAAGAAGAGCAAGTGTATTCTACCAATTCGAAAGCAATGTATTTCATCGACACGGAGAAAGTGGAAAACGAATCTGTGGAATCCGGTGATAAGAAGCGCGGAACAATTCTGATCGTAGAAGATAATAATGAAATCCGCCGTTACCTGAGTAACGGACTGGCGGATTTGTTCAACACACTGGAAGCCGGGAACGGTGAAGAAGCACTGGAAAAACTGAAAGACAACGAAGTGGATGTGATTGTCACCGACGTCATGATGCCGGTTATGGATGGTATCAAGCTATGCAAGAACGTGAAACAAAATATCCGGACTTGCCATATTCCGGTTATTATTCTCTCCGCAAAGACCGATATCAAAGATCAGATGGAAGGTCTGCAAATGGGTGCGGATGACTATATCCCCAAACCATTCTCTCTTGCCATCCTGACAACCAAGATACAGAACATGATGCGTACACGCAGACGGATGCTCGATAAGTACGCCAAATCATTGGAAGTAGAACCTGAGAAAATCACATTCAATGCAATGGATGAAGCCTTGCTGAAACGTGCCATGGCGATTGTGGAAAAGAATATGGATAACATCGAATTCTCTACCGACGAATTCGCCAGAGAAATGAACATGAGCCGTTCTAATCTGCATCTGAAACTAAAAGCAATTACCGGAGAATCAACCATTGACTTTATCCGTAAGATTCGTTTCAATGAAGCAGCCAAGCTACTGAAAGACGGACGATATACGGTAGCGGAAGTCAGTACTATGGTAGGATTCAATACACCGTCATATTTTGCCACCAGTTTCAAGAAGTACTTCGGATGCTTACCTACGGAGTATATCAAGAAATCAAAAGGATAACCTTCTCATTCAAGGAAAGTATGTTGTTAGACAAATTTGATATATAATTCATTAAAACTAATAGTAGCTAATTTGTTTTTGAACAAAGTATAGACGTTATGAACAAGTATTGGCTGTATAACTCTCTACATTTGTATAGAGATATCAGAACCAAAAGAATATAAACCACATTAAAGGAAATGTTTATACTATGAGCTTCAAAAAACGACTTTACATCTATGTAATTTTATCATTCATCAGTATGGGTATAGTTAATGCACGTTCAATAACTATACAACAAACAATTGACTGGCCCGAATTCATGAGCAGTCAGGATATGATATGGGAAGTACTGCCTGAATATTGGCACGAATCAGCCTATCTGGGAAATGGCAGGCTGGGTCTAATGATTTATAAAGAACCGGAAAAAAACTACATACGGTTCGAAACCAGTAACTGCGATGTACACGACCACAGAGAAAAAAGAGACGTATTCGGGACGCCCCGATTACTCACCGGTCACTTTGCATTACACCCCGAAGGGGAAATCATCAGTGGTAAGATGCGCCTCGACCTTTGGAACGCAGAAGCTACAACAGATATTGTCACTACCAAAGGAGCGATCCATTTAAAAACGTTTGTTCATGCAGACGATATGATTATGATCGTAAAAGCAACGACAGAAGGAGAAGAAAAAGACTTTCAGTGGGAATGGATTGCCGCCGAAGCTAATAGCCCCCGCTATCTTTTCTTCAAGAATCAAGGTAAGATGGACAAAATTCCGCAAGACTATCAACTCAATCCTGCTGCTGAAATCAGTAAAAAGGATGACATAAACTTATCCACCCAAAAGTTACTTGCCGGTGGTGAAACAGTAGTAGGATGGCAGGAAAGTAAAGCTGAAAAAGGAGAACGCATTCTGTGGATAAACCTTACACATACATTTCCACAGACAAATGCCGGAGAAATATGTATGAAAGAAATAAAGAAAGCCGGGCGTCAAGGATTTAAAAAGCTACAAAGTACGCATCGCAAATGGTGGAATGCCTATTATCCTGCCAGTTTCATCACATTGCCCGAAATCCAAAAAGAAAACTTTTACTGGATACAGATGTACAAACTGGCTTCCGCTACTCGCGGTGACCGCGCCTTGATAGACAATACAGGTCCCTGGCTGACAGAAACTCCCTGGCCCAACGCCTGGTGGAACCTCAACGTACAGCTAACCTATTGGGCATTGAATGCCTCTGACCATTTAGACCTGGCCGCCTCACTCGAAAACGCACTTTACAACCATATAGACGAACTACGCCTCAACGTTCCTTCTGCCTACCGTTCTAATTCTTTAGGGATTGGAGTGGCTTCCAATCTGGAATGTATGTCAACGGAAATTGGTATTCCCGGCAAAGGTAAAGCACAAGTAGGATTATTACCATGGGCATGCCATAACCTCTGGCTCATCTACCGCCACAAGATGGATGATAATGTGTTACGCGACAAGTTATTCCCATTATTAAAAGGTGCTGTCAACTATTATCTGCACTTCCTGGAAAAAGGCGAAGATGGCAAATTGCATCTCCCCAAAACCTATTCACCGGAATACGATGCCGTAGAAGACTGTAACTTCGATCTCGCTTTGCTACGTTGGGGATGTCAGACCTTACTTGAATCAGCAAAACGTCTGAACATTCAGGATCCCCTGATGGAAACTTGGCAAAGTGTTCTTTATGATCTGGTGGCTTATCCTATGGATGAAAACGGCTTGCTAATAGGAAAAGACATGCCTTATGCCTTTTCTCACAGGCATTACTCACATTTACTTGCCATCTATCCTTTATATCTGCTCAACACTGAACAAACCGGTGCGGTTAACATCATCGAGAAGTCGCTAGCCTTCTGGCAAAGTAAACCCAAAGCGCTCCAAGGTTATTCATGTACCGGTGCTTCTTCTATCTCGTCAGCTATCGGTAAGGGAAATGACGCGCTTGCTTATTTGAATAAGTTATTCGGAAAGTTTCTTAGCCCTACCACTATGTATAAAGAAGCAGGCCCTGTTATCGAAACCCCATTATCAGGTGCTCAGTGCATTCACGATATGTTGCTACAGAGTTGGGGAGGAAAAATCAGAATTTTCCCGGCAGTGCCGGATGCCTGGCAGGATGTTGCCTACTCCGGTTTACGTACAGAAGGAGCCTTCAAAGTTTCTGCCAGCAGAAAACAGGGAAAAACAGAATTCGTGCATATAAAGAGCCTGGCCGGCGAGCCTTGTATAGTGATGACCGACATCTCTAATCCTGTTTTCACCGGAAAGAGAGACTTTATAATAAAATCTGTCGATAATGGTATTTATCAGATTGACTTAAAAAAGGGAGAAGAAATCATCATGTATCCTAAAGGTACATCTCCAGATTTTAGTATCTCACCCATATCACATATGTCTCAAAACTATTTTGGAAAGAAGGCAAAATAACCTATTGAGATCAGCATGTAAAAGAGCTGCTTGAATGAATTTTAAAATCATCCATTTAAGCAGCTCAAATTGTACAAAAGGTATCTTATGACACTATGTAGAGATATTACATTCTGATATCTAAAAAACTAAAATTCAGAGACAAAACCACCTTTTTGAACAAAAATAGCATATGTCTCAACAAAATTAATATCAAAAAAGTCATTTTTGAACAAAGTGTGGACAACATAAATTAAGAATCATATTTAATGAAGTTACATTTGCAACAGTAAAAATACACTTTTAATAATTATAAAACCTAATAAAGTATGAAGAACATCTTCTTTATTTGCATTTGTGCCTTATTCGCTTTTACCGGATGCACGGATGACGATGATGAACTATTGGCAAATGGAGACACTAACATTAACTTACTTCCTAATCCTCAACCGAATGGCGTAATTAATGAAAAGTTATTCGAGGTTATCAACCTGGATTATCCGGGTCTGGAAAAGGTGAAAGAGTATTATGAAGCTAATGAGTATTATTACGCTGCTCATGAGTTATTAAAATACTATAGAAACAGATCGGATATCAGCAACCCGAATATCAATCTGATCAACCCTTCTATTACTACTTTTGATCAGAACATAGCTGATCAGGCATTGGAACACAGATTCTATGTACGTAACTTCAAAGAAAAAGAAGAAAACGGCAAGGAAGTCTATTATTTATTTGATAAAGATAAAAAGATAGACTGGACTTATATTCCTGCTGAAATTACAGACCAGGAATTTAAGTCTCAGACCCACCGTCATCAATGGATGCTTCCACAGGCAAAGGCTTACCGCGTCAATCAGAATGAGAAATATATTCAATCATGGATAGAGGTTTATAGTGACTGGCTGAATACCTTTCCTTGTCCGGAAGGTACAGTAAGCAAAGATGCTGTCCAGTGGTATGGTCTGCAACCTGCCGAAAGAGTGCTTGACCAAATCGATATCATGCCTCATTTTATCCAATCTACCAACTTTACCCCTCAATGGCTTTCAACATTCCTTGTTGCTTTTGCCAATGAAGTAGAGTGCATTCGCAACAACTATTATACTGACGGTAGTAATATTTATGTTACCCAGGTACAAGCAATCACTACAGCAGGTATTTTAATGCCCGAATTCAAGAATGCAGAAGCATGGCTGAATGAAGGAGCACAAAAAATCACTGAACAGATTACTGCACAGTTCTTAGAGGACGGAGTTCAAAATGAATTGGACCCAAGTTATCATATCGGAGTAGTTGCAGGATTCTATAATATATATAAAATCGCCCAACTCAATAACAAGTTAAGCTTATTCCCTTCTACCTATATAGAACAGTTGAGAAAAGCAGCCCGCTTTGTTATGGATATCATCTATCCGGACTATACAATTGACAACTTCAATGATACACGTTCTGCTTCATATACTAAAAATGTATTATTAAGAAATCTGAGACAGTATTCTGAAATGTTCCCGGATGATGCAGAAATGAAATGGATGTCAACAGAAGGTAAACAAGGAACAACACCTGCCGGTTTGACACAGATATATGATGCTTCCGGCTATTATATGTTGCGTAGTGGATGGGGAAAAAGCTCGACTATGATGATTCTGAAAAACAATAATAATCCGGATAACAAATGGCACTGCCAACCCGATAACGGAACATTTGGTATCTATCGTAACGGACGTAATTTCTTCCCGGATGCCGGTGTATATTCTTATGGAGGAACTGCAGAAAGCAATGCGGAACGCAACGCGTACCTCGCTACTAAGAATCATAACACAATGACAGCCTTAAGTGCAACAATTGCCAACGGGTATATGAAAGGCGAGTTCCTTAAACATGAGACTAAAGGAAACACACAGATCTTGGTTACTCAGAATCAAATTAAAGCCGGTCTTACTCACCGCCGGGCTGTATTCTTCGTAGATAAAGAGTTCTTTGTACTTGTAGACGAAGGATACGGAGATGGTAATAAAGACAAAATCAATTTGAATTTCCATCTTTGTTCAAGCGAAGCTAATGAAACAGCATATGATGACTTATCCGCTTCTTATCAGTATGGCGCACATACCACATTTGCAAATAATAACATCCTTGTCCGCACTTTTGCCGAGACAAACCAGGATTTTGACAAATCAAATGTTGCATCTGATGTTTCCAATAAGTTAGGAGAAAAAAATGCGTCACGCAAAGGTTATCAATATACCATACGAAAACCTGAGAATGGAGCTGCCCGCTTTATTACTGTAATCTATCCGTTTGAAGCTGTTTCTACACTTAATAATCTGACTATGGATGCTCAGTTTACCGATAATACTCCTGAAGACGCAGGTACATTCCATACAAATGGTGCTGCGGTAGAAGTAACTATCAATGGCAAGAAATACGAATTATCTTATACTTTATAATTTAATATACCTAAGAAAAATGAGATCTAAATTACAAAACATTACTTCAAGATTGCTGGCAATCTTAATGGTAGTTGGATTGTGTGTCACGGACTCCTCCTGCACGGATCCGGAGACAACTGACTCTACCAAGTTTGCGATTTTCTATGCCGGTATTACCGACATAGGCCCCTCTATGAATTTCAACATGTCCGGACCGACTTATATCGGAGGTACACCCTCAGATTTTTCTATCACTCGCATTACTCTTGATGGAGAAGTATACGATACAGATTGTTTTCAAATTTCAGATCCTAGTACAGGAGCTATTAAATTAGCTAATACGGATAATCTGCCTGTCGGCACTTACTGCATCAGTGTATCTTGTATATCAAATGGAAATTATTACGAGTTTAAAGATGTAATCACTGTAAATATGCTGGCACCGGTTCCTGACGGAATTACAGTAGACCCAAGCGAAGTTACAGTAGATTTTGCAGACATCTATAAAGAGTCTGCCAGTGCTCAGGTAAAAACTGAAGAAGGAACACATGTACACATCAGCAAGTATGAAATCATTCAAGAAGAAGGAAAGGAATACTTTGCTATTTCCAATACCGGAAAAATCACAGTCAACGATAAATATGAAGGAGAAATTCTTCCTGGTAAATATGTGTTGAATCTTAAATTAACAACAGAAGCAGGAGCAGGTATATACGAAAATGCTGTTACATTCAACATCACTTCCAGTCCGCTTACGTTAACATACAAACCCGCATCGGTGAGAGTAGAAAAAGATCAAGCATATGTGTCCGGAGCTCCAATTCTCAAAGGATCTCCAGAAGGACTGACGTATAAGATAAAATCAATCTCTCCCGAAACTTCAACTATATCTATAGATGAACAGACCGGAATCATAACCCTTGCCGCCAATAACGGATTAGAAATAGATAATAGCTATAATGTATCTGTTACAGCAACCAACCAATATGGCAGCAAAGACTTTGATAATACATTTGTTATCAATATAGTGGCATTCATTAACCCTATTACCCAACTTCAATATGCAAACCAGGAAAAGATACAATCTGTTGCATTTGAATTTGGTCCGGAAGAAGTAGATGGAGACGAACTTACTTACTCATTCATTGACTTGGACTCCAGATTAGCCGATAAACTTAATATTGATGGAGTTACTGGTGTTATTTCTGCAAAAAAAGGCAATTCAATAGAAACTGGCACATATACAATCACAGTACAGGCGAAAAATGACAAGAGTGAGAAGACTTCAACCTTTACATTGACTATTGCAGCAAATCCTAACTATTTCACTTACATACGTTATGGAAATAACCTGGGACTTACCCCTGAAGAAAACTATGCTGATCAATTTGATTATGACAAAAAAGCTATTCTTCTAGCTGAAAAGTTAACTCCTAAGACAGACATTCCCAATGGTCGTCCCGTTAAATGGGAAGTTAAAATATTAAATACAACTGCATTAAGTGGTACTACAATCTCAGAAACAGGAGAACTATCATTTAGTGAGAATAAATGGAATAGCAATTATGGTGTTAGTGTACTTTTTGTAACCGCAACGGTGGGTTCTGGAGAGGAAGCTATATCTAAAACAATTCCTGTTTTCATACGTCAAAATAAAGATAAAAACGGAATTTTCGTCAAATATACTCCATTTGCAGTAAAGATGAATCCTTCTAAAGGTGGTATGATAGCTGCACCTGTAGTTACATTAAATGGCACAACTGTAACAGATTACACAACATATTTAATGGATTATCGTAGAGACTTCTATTACTATAGTTTCATTGAAAACCATGTAGACGGAATACAGTCAGTCAATGGTAGTTTTATGAATGGCTTGTGGACAACATATTATAAAGCAATTGGGAAAACTCCTAATTATAGTGCAAGAGCTCCTATGTCCTACTACGATAATGCCCAAAATCTCAGTCAACCCTTAGGCTATATAAGCAACAAAGATCTATCTGTAACAATCAACCCTGGCAAATGGAAAGATTCTGAAGGAGTGTATGCAAATGGTGTTTTTATAGGAAGAATGTCTTTTGTAACTGACGGTAAACAGGCAGATCTCGCTAATGATGGCACTACCAAAAATCAAATATTCCCATTAGCCATTTGGTTTGATGAAAGTTTCTAATTTAAATCTAATATAGAATAGATATGTACAATATAAAATTTAAAGCATTGAGTAAAAGAGGGTATTTTACCCTCTTAGCTCTCTTAATTGCGATTACCTCATTTGCTCAGGAAATCACAATAAACGGTGTCGTTATCGATGAAACGGATACTCCATTAATCGGAGCAACGGTTCAAGTAAAAAACACTCAAAAAGGAGTAGTTACAGACTTTGACGGAAAATTCTCCATTAAAGCGAATAGTAATGCAACATTGATTATCAGCTACATTGGCTATAAGAACCAAGAGATCAAAATAAAAGGTCAAAAGAACTTGAATATCAAATTAGAACCAGACAATGCAATGCTGGACGAAGTAATTGTAGTTGGTTACGGCAGTATGAAGAAAAGCGACTTGACAGGATCCGTTTCTTCTGTAGCTGCAAAATCTATTGAAGGTTTCAAAACAGGTTCTGTAGTAGAAGCACTTGGAGGTCAGATTGCCGGTGTACAGATCACCCAGTCGGATGGTACTCCCGGTTCGGGTTTCGATATCAAAATTCGTGGTGTCGGTACAGTAAACGGAGATTCTTCTCCACTCTATATTGTTGACGGATTCGAAGTTAGTAGTATCGACTATCTTCCTAACTCAGACATTGAATCAGTCGAAGTATTAAAAGATGCTTCAGCTTCTGCAATTTATGGCGCACGCGCTGCTAATGGTGTAGTTTTGGTTACAACAAAATCCGGTAAAGAAGGAAAAGCCGTTATCACTTATAACGGGTCGGCTACTTATCGTAACATTCCTAAAAAACTGGACATGCTCAGCACATATGAGTTTGCTGCATTGCAAGTAGAACTCAACCCGACTAAATACGGAACTACTTATTATCAAGAAGGAAATGATTCTGACGGAGTTCCTTATCGCCATCAAACTTTGGAAGACTACTTAACAGATCCCGGAATTGACTGGCAGAGTGAATCATTCAAGCCGACTTGGTCTCAGAACCATGATTTCAGTATCAGCGGCGGTACAAAAGAAACTAAATATGCCGCCTCTTTCTCACATTTTGATGAAAATGGTATCTTCACGAACAGTGGCTATAAAAAGAATGCAGGTAAATTACGCATCAACCAAAAGATTACTAAATTCATCACTTTTGATGCTACTATCAACTATGCAAATACGGTGAAAGAAGGCATCGGTACTTCAGGTACCGGAGGAACACTAAATATGTTATCAAATATATTACGTTTCCGTCCTACCGGAGGTAACAATGTAACAAACGATGAACTTCTGAATTCTGTTTTTGACCCATTGGAATTAAGTGAAAACACCACTTATTCACAAATTAATCCAATTAAACAGGCTGAAGCTGTAAAAGACCGGAGACAATCTGAATTGTGGGGAGCTAATGCTGCACTGACAGTACAATTGATGAAAAACCTGACATTCAAAGCATCAGCCACTTACAATACGACTAATACCAGAAGGGATCTTTTCTATGGTGAAAACTCCAGCCAGGCATATCGTAGTGGAGGCGTTTATGGTTCTACACAAATGCAGAAAGACTTACGTTGGCAGAGCAGTAACACATTAACTTATAAAAAGAAAATCAATAAGAAAAACACGTTTGATATCATGTTAGGACATGAGTTTTCATTCAGAAGCTCGGAACTTTTATATGGACAATCCAAAGATTTCCCGTTCCCAAACCTGGGTAACGACAATCTGGGAATAGGAGCCACTCCTAGCAGCGTATCAACTTCAAGAAGCGACAAGAAACTGTTATCTTACTTTGCAAGAGGTAACTACAACTTCGACAACCGTTATCTATTTACTGCTACAATACGTGCTGACGGTTCTACCGTATTCTCTGCAAAAAATAAATGGGGATATTTTCCTTCATTCTCCGCAGCATGGCGTGTATCGGAAGAAAAATTCATGAAGAACATAACTCCGATATCAAACTTAAAACTCCGCCTTGGATGGGGTACAGTAGGAAATGACCGTATCACAAACTATCTGTCTATGGATCTGTATTCATCAAGCAAATATGGAATAGGACAACAAATGGCCACAGTGCTGAGTCCGAAACAACTGGCTAACAAAGATCTGAAATGGGAAGGATCTACCACTGCTAACTTAGGTATTGATGTTGGTCTTCTTGATAACCGCCTGAACCTGACAGCAGATTTCTTCTTAAAGAACACCAAAGATCTGTTACTTGAACAAAAGCTTGCTTATGTAACAGGATTCAACTCTCAATGGCAGAATATTGGTAAGATTGAGAATAAAGGTATCGAATTGAACATCAATTCCACTAATATTCAAACTCGTAACTTCTTATGGCAGACAGATTTCAACATTTCATTCATTAAGAATACATTGAAAGCGTTGCAGGACGGCAATACATATATACAGTCAGCAACTAAATTCAACAGTAACTTCAATGGAAATGATTATATCTCCATTGTAGGTTCTTCACTTGGACAAATGTATGGATATGTTTTTGACGGTGTTTACCAAACATCTGATTTCAACGTACTTCCTAACGGTTCAATGCAACTGAAACCCGGAGTGGCAGATATAAGCAAACATGCCGGTAAGACGGTGGAACCGGGTATGGTGAAGTATAAAGATATAGATGGAGACGGTGTCATTACTCCTGACGACCGTACCACTATTGGAAACGGCCAACCGGATTGGTACGGAGGTATCACCAACACCTTCAATTACAAAAACATTGATTTCAGCTTCATGTTCCAGTTCCAATATGGCAACGATGTTTATAATGCGACGCGTATGTTCAATACACAATCGCAAGACGAACGAAGTAATCAACTGGCAGAAGTTGCCGACCGGTGGACTCCGACACATGCATCTAATCGTGTGCCTTCCGCCAGAGGATATGTAAAATATGAATTATACTCACGTTTCGTTGAAGACGGTTCGTTCCTTCGCTTAAAAAACATAACATTAGGATATACATTCCCTAATAAATGGACAAGAAAAGCATATATCAACCGCTTGCGTGTATATGGTACAGCTCAGAACTTATTCTGCCTGACTAAATATAGCGGTTACGATCCTGAAGTGAATATGAAAAGCAGTCCGCTTATGCCAGGATTCGACTGGGGTGCTTATCCGAAAAGTAGAGTATTTACATTTGGTGTAGAAGTTCAATTCTAAACAAAAAAAAGACAATGAAAAAGTTCAAATACTACTTATGCACATTAGCCTGTGCAATCACCGTTTCATCTTGCTCATTAGATGAGACCAGCTATACAGAAATTGAGAAAGGAAACTACATGAAGAATGCGGCAGAAGCAGAAAATGTACTTCTGGGCGTATATCGTGATATGGTTCAGGATGGTATTTATGGTTTCCACCTATCTTTGTACTTTACTATCCCCAGTGATATTGCCAAAGTAACAGGTAACAGTACCGACGGACTTCGTCTGATTCCCTCAAACGCTTATACCAGTTCACAGACAGAAATAGCAACAACATGGGCAAACCTATACAGTGCTATCTATGATGCAAACGATTTTATCGAGACACTGGGACAAAAAATCGGAACCTACGATGAAGGTAATTACAAGAAAGCCGCTGTCTATATGGCAGAAGCACGTTGTCTGCGTGCCATGTACTATTTCGAATTAGTACGTTGGTTTGGGAATGTAGCATTGATAACCAATACTGCTCAATCCCGTCAACATCCATCTACTTTCACACAAGCAGATCCCGCAGACGTATATAAATTTATAGAAACTGATTTGCAATACGCTATTGATAATCTGCCTTATTCAGTGGATGACAATATACGTTCTGACAACAGTTTCCGTCTTTCTAAAGGCGCCGCACTCGGACTGTTGACTAAAGTATACGCTACTTGGGCAGGCTATCCTGTCCATGATACAAGCAAATGGGAAAATGCAGCAAAAACTGCTAAGATTTTAGTCGAATCGGGTAAACATCACTTGCTTTCTGACTTCGAACAATTATGGAAGAACACTTGTAATGGTGTTTGGGATGACGAAGAAAGTCTGATCGAAGTAAGTTTCTATGCTCCTACCGTTACCGGAGTATCAGCTAATGACCCTTGCGGACGTATTGGTAAATGGAACGGTGTACAGGCAAGCGGTATCAGAAGCGTCCGTAATGCCGGTAACTGGCGTGTCATCCCGACTTTCCTGCGCGACTGGAAAGACCGTGAAAGTGATAACAGATGGAAGTACTCCTTTGCTGATTACAAATATGGTAAAAACACGACTACCGGTGAAGATGGAGTCAAACTTGTAATCAATGCCAGCGGTAATATTGAAGATGCCATCAAAGACGATGCTAAAGATGCATTAAAGAAATCCTATATCGATAATGTATGCCCGAGAAAATGGGATACAGAAGAATATGTAAACAGTGCCAACTATCTTATCGATGCTAATCTTTCCAATATCAACTGGTATATATTACGTTATGCTGATGTATTACTTTTATATGCAGAAGCTTTGAACGAATGGAAGCAAGGACCGACCGACGAAGCATATAAGGCTATCAATATGGTACGCAGACGCGGCTTCGGACTTCCTGTGGAAACCGACAACAGCGCCTCAGACTTATCCGGATTGTCTTACGACGAATTCCAAAAAGCCGTACGTAATGAAAGAGCTTATGAATTGGCATTCGAAGGACATCGCAGACAAGATTTAGTTCGCTGGGGAATCTACTACGACAGCATCAGAAAAACAGCTCAGGATTTAGTTGACTGGTATAGTGCCGGTGACGAATTCTATGTATGCGTCGATTATACTAAAAAGAATAAGAATGAGTTACTCCCCATACCACAACAGGAAATGGACTTGTGTACTCAATTCAATCAGAATCCGGGATGGTAAATAATCATACTGTAATATAACATGAAAGCGTTACCGAAGAAATAGTCTTTCTTTTGGTAACGCTTTTATCATAATTCTTTATTTCACTGATTTCTATATACCATGAAAAAGAATCTTAGCATAGTAATTCTTCTTATATCTTTAGCCATCAGTCAATCGGTATTCTCCCAAACCTATTCATTTGAGAAGGGAAAAGTGCCCGAAGGTTGGAAAATAGATAAAGGCGTGCTCCATATTTCCTCTGAGAAATACAAATCAGGCAGTCGATCACTTCAAATCAAATGGAAACAGAACGCAGTTCTCACTATCCCCTCACCTACCGGTATTTCTGAAGCATGTAGAAACAGAAATGGTGGTATGAACGCATGGATCTATAACGAATCTCCCACCAAAGAGAATTTACTGTTTTCCTTCAGAGATGAGACTGGTAAAGAAGTATGCCAACTTCCCTTCTTACTTGACTTTAAAGGTTGGCGATGTATTTGGGCTAAATTTCAAGGAGACATGAATATGTCATCCAAAAGTAATATTCAGTCAGTCGAAATACAATTCCCACAGCATACAAAAAAAGGAGTTACTTACATAGATCTTTTAGAGTTCACGTCTAAAGTTTCCTGGCAGAATATGTCGGATGCACAATATAAGGTGAACCGTACTGACTATAGTTTAATACCTGACTTCATTGGCTATAGAAATGCTACTCCAAAAGTAGAAAAAGTAATCACAGCCGAAGATAATCAGATTACAACCATCACAAACAGATTAACAACCTGGTATCTTGGCAGCGGGCAACATTCATCTGAGAGATGGATAAAAATGAGAACGGAAAATGAAAAGACATTTATTCGGAATGGTGTGAAAGCTGCCCAAAAAATCAAAATCCAATATACCGAAGATCATACTCCTCAAGGAGAACCATTATTCCCGATGGGGGCACCCACTATCATAGACGGACAAGAAGCTAAAAAGTTCAGGAGCATTAATGAAAACATCCTGCTTCCATTGGCACTGGATTATCGTAAAAATCAAAATGATCAAAGCCTGAAAAAAGCACTTTACATTTATGATTGGTTCAACGACCAAGGCTGGGCAGACGGCAGCAGTATGGGAACTTTATGTTTTGAGAAACTTAGAAGTTCCGGCTATTTTCACTCATTCTTTTTGCTCAAAGAACAATTATCTCCGGAACAACTAAAACGTGAACTCCAAACGATGAACTGGTTTACCATGTTCGGGGCATGCTATCAGCTTCCTTCACATGCCGGCGAAGTAGCAGATAACTTACGCGCATTGGCGATTCCAAAGCTAATATACGCGCTATCACAAAATGATAAACAAGAAAGGGAAGTTGCCCTGACTGCATTCAAGCATTATATGGACAATGCATTAGGAATAGCTCCGGGATTTTTCGGGACGTTCAAAGCTGACTTCTCCGGATATCATCACAGAGGTTCTTATCATAGTGCGTATTACCCTCATGCACTTTATGCAGGTGCACTCATTGCTTATTTACTGCACGATACTCCTTATGCACTGTCCGAAACAACATTGCATAATCTGAAACAAGGGTTATTGACCTTCCGTTTCTTTTGCGCCGATCTGGAGGTACCTGCCGGAACTGTGGGACGTTTCCCAAAAGGACAACAGATTTTAGAGACCTTATTACCGGCTTTTGCCTATACAGCTCTGTCATTTAAAGAACCGGATAAAGAATTAACAGCTGCCTTCAAGCGAATACTTGAATCCACAGAAAACCAACAGGCTATCACTGAATATATCAGTAACGTGAATTCAAACTTAGCATATACCAGCACCGTAGGAGAAATCGAGCTAGTAACTCAATTGGCATCAAGTTCCATTGCTAAAGAAAAGCCTGTCACCGGTACACTGTTCATGCCTTATTCCGGATTATTGGTTGTTAAAGACAGTCTTTTTCATTTCAACATCAAAGGATTCAGCCGCTATATATGGGACTTTGAATCTTCTGCCACAGAAAATACCAAAGGACGCTATCTGGGCTATGGTCAAATAGAATATTTTGACTTTAAAAACAGACATAAATCTTTCAATCCGCAAGAAACAGACTTCGACTGGAATTATATTCCGGGAGCTACTACCAAAGTATTACCTGATAAAGTATTGCAAGATAAAGGCGGATCAAGTTCTGGACATCGTAATTTCTCAGATGAGACATTCTTAACGGGGGTACATGCTTCCGACAAAAATGCGATGTTCTCTTTCAGAATGCACGATATCACTTACGATCAGTCATTCCGTGCCAACAAATCAGTCTTTGTATTTGAGGATTTCCTGCTCTGCCTGGGTTCGGACATCCAAACTAAAGATAAAAGATACCCTACAGTCACTACTTTGTTTCAGTCGTTCAGCAGAAACACCAGTGAAGAAAGAATGCCGGAAGGATATATTCTGACAGACCCTTCACTCATGTACGCAGTAAAAGGAGGAGCGGTACGAACTTCCAGTGAAGGCTCTCACACACGAGCTTATATAGAACACGGGACCGCACCGGAGGCGGCAAAATATCACTATTATATACTTAAAAACAAGAAAAAAGTATTGGCCCGTCAACTATTATCCAACGAGAGTCCGATAAAAGTAATAGCACAGGATAACGATGCGCACATTGTTACCTATAAAACGAAAGAAATTACATGCGGCGCTCTTTTCAATGCACAGAAGAAGTATGAAGGTCAACTGGTATCCCAAGTAAATATTCCGCTTTCTTATATACTGGAAAAGCAGAAGGACAATTCATTTAAACTCTCTGTTTGTGAACCGGATATGAGAAGAATATCCCGTGCACATATGGGACTACTGACGGAAGAAGATGTAATACAACAAGAGAAGCCTTATGATACGCAACTGACCATCAATGGGCTATATAATGTGGAATGTCCCCAAAAAACAATAAAAGTATCATTGGATAAAGAAAAGGACAAAACATATATAACCATTTCTACTATCCGGGGAGAAAACTATACGCTTTTATTACACCAAGCTGATCATTAATTATGAAAACTCGATTAATAGCATTATTTATTATTACTCTTTGCATAACAGGTACTAACGCCCAGGGCAATCTGACACTTTGGTATAAGTCTCCTGCAAAAGCATGGGAAGAAGCATTGCCTGTAGGTAACGGACGTATGGGAGCCATGATTTTTGGAAATCCACAGAAAGAGAGAATACAATTCAATGAGAACACTCTTTATAGCGGAGAGCCGGAAACTCCTAAAAACATAAATATAGTACCTGATCTCGCTCATATACGCCAGTTACTCAACGAAGGAAAAAACGCAGAAGCAGGAACTATCATGCAAGAGAAATGGATTGGCAGACTCAATGAAGCCTATCAACCTTTCGGAGATTTATATATCGACTTTGCTTCCAAAGCAACCGTGACAGACTATATCCATTCGCTGGATATGGAAAACGCAGTTGTTACAACTTCTTATAAACAAAATGGCGTAAAGATAAGCAGAGAAGTCTTTGCATCTTATCCGGCACAAGCTATTGTTATACATTTAAAGGCTTCAAAGCCGGTTTTAAGTTTTACCGCTTATCTGAATTCTCCACATCCTGTAACGAATGAGTCCGATTCACAAGTTGTTTACCTGAAAGGGCAGGCACCTGCACACGCTCAACGAAGAGACACAGAACACATGAAGCGTTTCAATACTCAACATTTACATCCGGAATATTTTAATGCCGCAGGACATATCATACAGAAAAAGCACGTGATTTATGGAAACGAAATGGATGGAAAGGGAACGTTTTTCGAAGCATGTCTCCTTCCAAGTCATAAAGGTGGAACACTATCCATTTCAAACCATCAGGTCACTGCCCGAAATTGCAGTGAAGTGACCCTCATGCTATATGCTGCTACCAGTTATAACGGGCCGCGTAAAAGTCCGAGCAAAGAAGGTAAGAATCCGCATCAAGAAATTATGAGTTTTCGGAAAATCAGTGAAGGAGAAAACTACCAAGAATTAAAAAAGAAACATATCATTGACTATCAATCCTTATTTAACCGGGTATCTTTTATTCTTCCGGCGAAAAAACTACAAAAAGAATTGCCGACAGACGAACGGTTAAAGAAATTCAAGGAAGAAGAAGATCAGGCATTAATCGCACAGTTATTTCAGTTCGGACGTTATTTAATGATAGCCGGTTCCCGAGGCGAAGGACAACCCTTGAATCTGCAAGGCTTATGGAATGATCAGGTATTACCTCCATGGAATTCAGGATACACCTTAAATATAAACCTGGAAATGAACTATTGGCCAGCAGGAGTCACCAACTTATCAGAATGTCACCAGCCTTTATTCAAACTCATTGAAGAAATAGCAGATAAAGGTAAAGAACTGGCTCGTGATATGTATGGATTAAATGGTTGGGCTATTCATCATAACATATCTATATGGCGGGAAGCATACCCATCAGACGGATTTGTTTATTGGTTTTTCTGGAATATGTCCGGCCCATGGTTATGTAATCATATATGGGAACACTACTTATTTACGAAAGACGTGGACTTTCTAAAGAAATACTATCCGATACTAAAAGGATCAGCAACATTCTGCTCCGAATGGCTAATCGAAAACAGTAAAGGAGAACTGGTAACTCCAGTCAGTACTTCTCCTGAGAATGCATATCTTATGCCTGACGACACTCCGGCATCTGTCTGCGAAGGTAGTACGATGGACATTGCCATTATCCGATCCTTGTTTTCCAATACAATTGAAGCTTCAAAGATACTTCAGACTGATAGGGATTTTCGTTCGGAGTTAATCAAAAAGAGAAGTAAATTGAAAGGATACCAAATCGGTAGTAAAGGACAGCTATTGGAATGGGACAAAGAATATAAAGAAAGCGAACCGCAACATCGCCATGTATCTCATCTTTTCGGGGTGTATCCGGGATGTGACATTACAGACAACACTCCGGAACTATTCAAGGCAGCACGGAAATCTTTGAATGACCGTGGAAATAAAACAACAGGATGGAGCATGGCATGGAAAATCTCTCTTTGGGCACGTTTGTACGATTCATCAAATGCTTATGAAGCGTTGAGTAATTTGGTCAATTATATCGATCCCCATGTCAAAGCTGATAATCGCGGGGGATTATATCGAAATTTACTGAATGCACTTCCTTTCCAGATCGATGGCAATTTCGGAGCTACTGCCGGCATTGCGGAAATGTTATTGCAGAGTCATAATGGAAATATTCATTTGCTCCCGGCCCTCCCCCCTACCTGGAAAGAAGGAAGCATAAAAGGACTAAAAGCACGAGGCGGATTTACTATAGACATGGAGTGGAAAGAAGGAAAAATGACAGTCGCAAACATTACCAGTCCATACGAACAGACCATCGAAATTGTTTATAATAACCAAATAAAAAAGACTCATTTCAATGCAGGAGAAAGAAAAAAGATTTCATTTTAAACGAACGGGAATAGGGCTCTAGCCCCCTTGTAAAGGGCATGCTTGACAAAATTAATAGTTTTTTCAACAAAACTAATAGTCGAAATTCTGTTTCAATGTCCTTTTCAACATTCGTATCATTTAAAATTAAACAGATCATCTACTTTTGCATCAGTTACAAAACTTCTAAAAACAATCACTTAAAATGAATAACATGAAAAAGAAACTTGTTCTCTTTGCTTCGGTTGCCATTGCACTTGCATCGTGCCAGACAACTCCAAAGGAAGACTACAGTTGGATTAAGAAAGGGCTGGATGTAGCTTCTGCCCAGTTACAACTTACAGCAGAAGAAATTGACGGAACCGGTAAGCTTCCACGTTCAATCCGCACTGGATATGACATGGATTTCCTCTGCCGCCAATTAGAAAGAGATCCTTCCACTTTTCAGGATTCACTTCGTCCGCAACCTACTGCCGAACAAATGGGCAAACGTCGTTTATGTGTAGTATACGACTGGACAAGCGGTTTCTTCCCCGGATCACTGTGGTACGCATACGAACTGACCGGAAATGATACACTGAAAGCGGATGCCATTCAATATACAAACCTGCTGAATCCGGTACGCTATTATAAAGGTACACATGATTTGGGATTTATGATCAACTGCAGCTACGGAAACGCTGAGCGTCTGGCTCCTAACGATACCATCAAAGCTGTCATGAAAGAAACTGCCGATAACCTGAGCGGACGTTTCAACGATTCAATCGGAGCCATCCGTTCATGGGACTTTGGCAGCTGGAACTTCCCGGTAATCATCGATAACATGATGAATCTGGACCTTCTGTTCACTGTAAGCAAATGGACAGGCGACAACAAATACAAGGATGTCGCTATCAAGCATGCCATCACTACGATGAAAAATCATTTCCGTCCTGACTATACTTGCTGGCATGTAGTAAGCTATAACAACGACGGCACAGTAGAACGCAAACAGACTCACCAGGGTAAAAACGACGATTCTTCATGGTCGCGCGGACAGGCTTGGGCTGTATACGGATACACTTCCTGCTACCGCGAAACAAATGACACTACCTTCCTGAACTTTGCCGTAAACATAGCCGACATGATCATGGAGCGCGTGAAAACAGACGATGCAATTCCTTACTGGGACTACGATGCTCCTGTCACCGAAGAGACTCCACGCGATGCTTCGGCTGCTGCTGTAACAGCCGCAGGATTCATTGAACTTAGCACAATGGTACCCAACGGAAAGAAATATCTGGATTATGCAGAAAAAATTCTGAAAAGCCTTTCAAGCGACGCATACCTTGCCAAAGTCGGCGAAAACCAGGGATTCATCTTAATGCACTCTGTCGGATCATTGCCTAACGGTTCTGAAATCGATACTCCGCTGAATTATGCTGACTACTACTATTTGGAAGCATTGAAGAGATTCATGGACTTGAAGAAGTTGAGATTGGAGAATGGAGAGGTGAAAGTTATTGAGTAACATAGCTGAGAAAATTCAAATCTAAATTGTAATTTGCAGAATAATAAATGATATCATGAATAAAACTCTGAAATATATCGTCCTGCTGACATTTGCTTGTTTCGTAGGCAAAGGTTATGCCCAAGAGTTGAAAAGCGAGGTATTCTCGCTTCTCAACCTGGACTACCCCGGATTGGAGAAAGTAAAAGCCTTACATCAGGAAGGCAAAGATGAGGATGCCGCAAAAGCACTGCTCGACTACTACCGTGCACGTACGAATGTGAAGACTCCGGATATTAATCTGAAAAAGATCACTATCGGCAAAGAAGAACAGCAATGGGCGGACGACGGATTGAAACATACATTCTTTGTTCACAAAGGTTACCAGCCTTCTTACAACTACGGAGAAGATATCAACTGGCAATACTGGCCGGTGAAAGACAATGAACTCCGCTGGCAGTTGCACCGTCATAAATGGTTTACTCCGATGGGTAAAGCATACCGTGTATCGGGTGACGAGAAATATGCCAAAGAATGGGCATACCAATACATCGACTGGATCAAAAAGAATCCGTTGGTGAAGATGGACAAGAAAGAATATGAACTGGTAAGTGACGGTAAGATTAAAGGCGAAGTGGAAAATGTACGTTTCGCATGGCGTCCGCTGGAAGTAAGTAATCGTCTGCAGGATCAGACTACACAGTTCCAGTTGTTCCTCCCCTCTCCTTCTTTCACTCCGGATTTCCTGACTGAATTTCTGGTGAACTATCATAAACATGCCGTACATATTCTGGCTAATTACTCTGATCAGGGTAATCACTTGTTGTTCGAAGCTCAGCGTATGATTTATGCAGGTGCATTCTTCCCGGAATTTAAAGAAGCTCCGGCCTGGAGAAAAAGTGGTATTGACATTCTGAACCGTGAAATAAACGTACAGGTTTACAACGATGGCGGTCAGTTTGAACTTGACCCGCATTACCACCTTGCTGCTATCAATATCTTCTGCAAGGCACTGGGTATTGCAGATGTTAACGGATTCCGTAATGAATTTCCACAGGAATATCTGGATACCATCGAAAAGATGATCATGTTCTATGCTAATATTTCTTTCCCGGATTACACAAATCCATGTTTCAGTGATGCTAAAATCACGGAAAAAAAAGAAATGCTGAAGAACTATCGTGAATGGAGCAAACTGTTCCCAAAAAACGAAACTATCAAGTATTTGGCAACAGACGGCAAAGAGGGTGCATTACCTGATTATATGTCGAAAGGTTTCCTGAAGTCAGGTTTCTTTGTATTCCGCAATTCCTGGGGAATGGATGCTACACAAATGGTAGTAAAAGCCGGTCCGAAAGGTTTCTGGCATTGTCAGCCGGATAACGGTACTTTCGAAATGTGGTTTAACGGCAAGAACCTGTTCCCCGACTCCGGTTCGTATGTATATGCAGGTGAAGGCGAAGTGATGGAACAACGCAACTGGCACCGTCAGACTTCCGTACACAACACCGTGACTCTGGACAATAAAAATCTGGAAACAACCGAATCTGTTACTAAACTGTGGCAGCCGGAAGGCAATATCCAGACATTGGTTACAGAAAACCCAAGCTACAAGAACTTCAAGCACCGCCGTTCGGTCTTCTTCGTAGACAATACCTACTTTGTCATTGTAGATGAAGTATCAGGCAGCGCCAAAGGTTCTGTCAACCTGCACTATCAGATGCCGAAAGGTGAGATAGCCAACAGCCGCGAAGACATGACATTCCTGACTCAATTCGAGGATGGAAGCAACATGAAACTTCAATGCTTCGGCCCTGAAGGCATGAGCATGAAAAAAGAGCCGGGATGGTGTTCTACTGCATATCGCAAGCGCTACAAACGTATGAATGTTTCATTCAACGTAAAGAAAGACAATGAGAATGCGGTACGTTACATCACAGTTATTTACCCAGTCAAGAAGAGCGCAGATGCCCCTAAATTTGACGCTAAGTTCAAGAACAAAACGTTCGATGAAAACGGACTGGAAATAGAAGTGAAAGTAAACGGCAAGAAACAGTCATTAAAATATAAATTATAATCCAGTGACCAGCGAGGCACTGAGACCAGATTTCCATGCGGATATATGCCCGCTACGGAAAAGGCCTCGGCTCCTCACTGGTCATTTTTTATCATCAGATGTTATTTCTATCATGAAAAGCAATCCCTCTACCTTACTGCTTCCATTGGCTGCACTAAGCCTCGCTTCCTGTGCCAACCAGAAAAAAGAAGAAACCAAACGTCCGAACATCATCTTCATGATGACCGACGACCATACCACCCAAGCTATGTCCTGCTATGGTGGCAACCTCATCCAGACTCCCAATATGGATCGTATAGCCAATGAGGGTATCCGTTTTGACAATTGTTATGCAGTCAATGCCCTTTCCGGTCCTTCACGTGCCTGCATCCTCACCGGAAAATTCAGCCATGAGAACGGCTTTACCGATAATGCAAGCACCTTCAACGGTGATCAGCAGACATTCCCGAAACTACTTCAACAAGCCGGTTATCAGACTGCCATGATCGGTAAATGGCATCTTATCAGCGAACCGCAGGGATTTGACCACTGGAGCATACTCAGCGGCCAGCATGAGCAGGGCGACTACTACGACCCTGACTTCTGGGAAGACGGAAAGCACATCGTAGAAAAAGGATATGCAACGGATATTATCACCGACAAGGCAATCGATTTCCTCGAAAACCGCGACAAAAACAAACCTTTCTGCATGATGTATCATCAGAAAGCTCCCCACCGTAACTGGATGCCCGCCCCCCGCCATCTGGGTATATTCAACAATACTATTTTCCCCGAACCCGCAAACCTGTTCGATGACTACGAAGGACGCGGGAAAGCGGCACGGGAACAAGATATGTCGATCGAGCATACGCTGACGAATGACTGGGACTTAAAACTGCTCACTCGCGAAGAAATGCTGAAAGATACGACAAACCGCCTGTATAGCGTTTATAAGCGCATGCCTGTAGAAGTACAGGACAAATGGGATTCCGCCTATGCACAGCGCATTGCCGAATACCGCAAAGGCGACCTGAAAGGCAAGGCATTAATCAGCTGGAAATACCAGCAATATATGCGCGATTATCTGGCTACCGTTCTGGCTGTAGACGAGAATATCGGTCGTCTGCTGAATTATCTCGAAAAGATCGGCGAACTGGACAATACCATTATTGTCTATACTTCCGACCAAGGATTCTTTCTGGGTGAACACGGCTGGTTTGACAAACGATTCATGTACGAAGAATGTCAGCGTATGCCGCTTATCATCCGTTATCCGAAGGCCATTAAAGCCGGAAGCACCAGCAACGCCATTAGCATGAACGTAGACTTCGCCCCCACTTTCCTTGACTTTGCCGGTGTAGAAGTGCCATCTGATATTCAGGGAGCATCACTGAAACCAGTATTGGAAAACGAAGGCAAGACTCCTGCCGACTGGCGTAAAGCAGCCTACTATCATTATTATGAATATCCGGCAGAACACTCCGTAAAACGTCATTACGGCATTCGCACGCAGGACTTCAAACTGATTCATTTCTACAACGACATTGACGAATGGGAAATGTATGACATGAAAGCCGATCCGAGAGAAATGAACAATATCTTCGGAAAAGCAGAATATGCTAAGAAACAAAAAGAGTTGATGCAACTACTTGAAGAAACTCAGAAACAATATAAAGACAATGATCCCGATGAAAAAGAGACAGTGCTTTTCAAAGGAGACAGAAGACTGATGGAAAATCGATAAATAACCCAAAACAATAATATCATGGACAGAAGAAATTTTATAAAGAATACTGGCTGGTCTTTTTTAGGACTGGCAGCATCCGGCAGCCTGCTCGGCTCTTGTGCGGCAGGAAGTAAAGAAGCCAAAAAGAAAATGCCATCGGCAAGTGACCTCAAAATGTACTGGGGAGACCTGCACAACCATTGTAACATCACATACGGACACGGCGATATGCGCGATGCTTTTGAAGCAGCGAAAGGACAGTTGGATTTTGTAAGTGTAACACCCCACGCCATGTGGCCGGATATCCCCGGAGCAGACGATCCACGCCTGAAATGGGTAATCGACTACCATACCGGTGCTTTCAAACGTTTGCGCGAAGGCGGCTATGAGAAGTACGTAGCCATGACAAACGAATATAATAAAGAAGGAGAATTCCTCACTTTCGTTGGATATGAAGCACACAGCATGGAACATGGCGACCATGTTGCCTTGAACTACGATCTCGATGCACCGCTTGTAGAGTGTACCTCCATCGAAGACTGGAAACAGAAAGCCAAAGGACACAAAGTATTTATCACTCCTCACCATATGGGCTATCAGGGTGGTTATCGCGGCTATAACTGGAAATGCTTTACCGAAGGAGACCAGACCCCGTTCGTAGAAATGTATTCCCGTCACGGTCTGGCCGAAAGCGATCAGGGTGACTATCCATACTTGCACGATATGGGCCCCCGCCAATGGGAAGGAACCATTCAATATGGTCTGGAACTGGGTAATAAATTCGGTATTATGGCTTCTACCGACCAACATTCGGGTTATCCGGGCAGTTATGGCGACGGCCGTATCGGTGTACTGGCTCCGTCATTGAGCCGCGACGCTATATGGGAAGCACTTCGCACCCGCCACGTATGCGCCGCAACCGGCGATAAGATTTTGATTGACTTCCGCCTCAACGACGCTTTCATGGGTGACGTAGTGCGTGGCAACAGCCGTCGCATTTATCTGAACGTTACCGGGGAAAGTTGCATCGACTATGTGGATATCGTCAAGAACGGTCAGATTCTGGCCCGCATGAATGGTCCGTTGACTCCGGTTGCCCCCGAAGGTGATACTGTCCGCTGCAAAGTGAAAGTAGATTTCGGATGGAACCGTGAAGAGCAGTATGTACACTGGCAAGGTAAATTGTCTGTAGACAAAGGACGCATTCTGAGCGTCACTCCATGTTTCCGCGGTGCGGCCTTCACTTCTCCGCAAGAAGGAGAAACAGAATTCCACACTCACGTAAACCGCATTGTATCCGCAAGCGAAAAAGAAACCGAACTGGATATGTACAGCAGCAAGAATCCGAATACGACTACCGCTGCCATGCAGGCTGTCATCCTCGAAGTAGAGATGCCAAAAGACGGAAAAGTGATTGCTGATTTCAACGGCAAGAAGTTTGAACACACATTGGGCGAATTGCTCGAAGGCTCACGTTCGCACTTCATGATCGGCTGGCTGAGCGAAGCGATTCTCTTCAATCGTGCTATGCCCGAAAGCTGTTTCACTGTGGAACACTATATGGAAGATAAAGAGCCTCTGCGTGATACAGATTACTACTACGTGCGTGTTCGCCAGCGTGACGGGCAATGGGCATGGAGTTCACCTATCTGGGCAGAAAGAGTATAAACTGGTATATGAAAGAAAACAGTTGCTTTGCTTGTGCCAAGCCGTTGGCACAGTTGTGTCAAGCTGTTGGCACTGCTATGCCAAGCCTTTGGCACAAGCGTGCCAATACGGTGGCACAAGCATGGCACAGTATAAACGAATTTAAAACATACCTAGTTATATGGAAAAAGAATACGCTATAGGAATTGATCTGGGCGGGACTTCGGTGAAATACGCTCTTATTGATAATAATGGGGTATTTTACTTTCAGGGGAAGTTGCCGTCGAATGCCGACGTATCAGCCGAAGCTGTCATCGGGCAATTAGTCAAGGCAGTCAAGGAGGTGAAAAACTTTGCTGAAGCAAAGGAATATACAATAGCCGGTATCGGGATAGGGACGCCGGGAATTGTCGATTGTACGAATCGTATCGTATTGGGAGGTGCGGAGAATATTCAAGGCTGGGAAAATCTGAAACTGGCAGACCGGATGGAAAAAGAGACCGGACTTCCTACCCAACTGGGAAATGACGCTAATCTGATGGGACTCGGCGAAACGATGTACGGAGCCGGAAACGGAGCCACTCATGTGGTCTTTCTGACTGTAGGAACCGGTATCGGTGGCGCAGTCATAATTGACGGCAAACTGTTTAACGGATACGCCAATAGAGGTACTGAATTGGGACATGTCCCCTTGATAGCTAATGGTGAACCTTGCGCCTGCGGTTCAATAGGATGCCTTGAACATTATGCTTCCACTGCCGCACTGGTCCGTCGTTTCAGCAAACGGATAGCCGAAGCCGGCATCTCTTATCCGAATGAAGAAATAAACGGAGAATTGATCGTCCGTCTCTATAAACAAGGAGATAAGATTGCGGCTGAGTCGCTGAACGAACATTGTGATTTCCTCGGTCACGGCATTGCCGGATTTATTAATATCTTCAGCCCTCAAAGAGTCGTTATCGGCGGAGGACTGTCCGAAGCCGGAGACTTTTATATTCAGAAAGTAAGTGAGAAAGCCCTTCGCTATGCCATCCCCGACTGTGCCGTGAACACGGAAATCATGGCAGCCTCTTTAGGCAACAAAGCCGGAAGTATCGGTGCCGCCTCCCTCTTTTTAAATAGAAAACCGAATTAAATGAAGAGCAGAAAACCTTCTCAACTTATTTAAGATTATGAAGAAAAATCTAGGAATGCTGGCGCTAATTATGGCGTTCTGGTTCACTATCTCGTTTATTACCAATATTCTGGGACCGCTTATTCCGGACATTATCCACAATTTCAATCTGAGCGATCTTGCGATGGCGGGGTTTATCCCGACTTCCTTCTTTCTGGCTTACGCCATTATGTCCATCCCTGCCGGACTACTGATCGACCGTTTCGGTGAAAAGCCTGTCTTGTTCTGTGGATTCCTGATGCCGTTTATCGGAACCATCCTGTTCGCCTGTATGCATACTTATCCGATGTTGCTAGCTTCATCTTTCATCATCGGTCTGGGAATGGCAATGCTGCAAACCGTGCTGAATCCGCTCCAACGTACTGTAGGAGGAGAAGAAAACTATGCTTTCATCGCTGAACTGGCACAATTTATGTTCGGTATCGCCTCCTTCCTAAGCCCGCTGGCATATACTTATCTGATTCGGGAACTTGATCCTGCCACTTATACAGCAGGAAAAAGCCTTATCCTTGACTTGCTGGCGGATATGACGCCACAAGATATGCCTTGGGTATCTCTCTACTGGGTATTTACCTTATTGTTGCTGGTGATGCTGATTGCCGTCGGTGTTTCGCATTTCCCGAAGATTGAACTGAAAGAAGATGAGAAAAGCGGATCGAAAGATTCCTACCTCGCCCTGTTCAAGCAGAAATATGTATGGTTGTTCTTTCTGGGAATCTTCTGCTATGTCAGTACGGAACAAGGAACCTCTATCTTCATGAGTACCTTCCTCGAACAATATCACGGTGTAAACCCGCAGGCGGAAGGTGCGCAGGCAGTCAGCTACTTCTGGGGACTGATGACGGCAGGCTGTCTGGTCGGAATGATTCTTCTGAAACTGATTGACAGCAAACGCCTGCTACAGGTTTCGGGGGTATTGACGATAGTGCTGTTACTAGCCGCTTTATTCGGAAGCAAGGATGTTTCGCTAATCGCCTTTCCTGCTATCGGATTCAGTATTTCCATGATGTACTCTATCGTCTTCTCATTGGCGCTGAACTCGGCTTCACAGCATCACGGCTCATTTGCCGGAATTTTATGTTCGGCTATCGTGGGTGGAGCAGGCGGGCCGATGATTGTGAGTACATTGGCAGATGCTACGTCCTTGCGTACAGGTATGCTGTCTATCCTGCTCTTTGTGGGATATATCACCTTCATCGGTTTCTGGGCACGTCCGCTGATCAACAACAAGACAATCAGTCTGAAAGAACTCTTAAAAAAATAAGATGATGAAACAACGATATTATATTTTCCTGTTATTTGTAGCTATGCTTTCCTATAGTGGATATGCGCAGAAAAGCATCCTGCGTCTGAGTCAGCAGACGCTGATGCATGAAGTCCGCGAAACACCTTCTCCACTAGACGGTCAGCACATAGCAGTCAATCCGCCGCGTTTCATGTGGCCGGATAAGTTCCCCCACCTCGGACCTGTGCTTGACGGAGTGGAAGAAGAAGATCACAAACCGGAAGTGACATACCGCATCCGTATCGCACGTGATCCTGAGTTTAAATCGGAAGTAATGACCGCCGAAAGAAACTGGGCTTTCTTCAATCCTTTCAAACTCTTTGAAAAAGGGAAATGGTATTGGCAGCACGCCTACCTTGATAAGGACGGCAAAGAAGAATGGTCGCCCGTCTATCATTTCTATGTGGACGAGCAGACACGTACGTTCAATCCTCCCTCCTTGCAAGAAGTGCTGGCGAAGTTCTCTCAAAGCCATCCCCGTATCCTGCTCGATGCCAAAGACTGGGATCAGATCATCGAGCGGAACAAGAATAATCCGGAAGCGCAGCTCTATATTCAGAAAGCAAGGAAATGCCTCAATCATCCATTGAAACATCTGGAGGAGGAAATCGATACCACCCAAGTAGTCAAATTGACAAACATCGTACAATATCGCTCGGCATTGATTCGGGAAAGCCGCAAGATAGTAGACCGCGAAGAAGCGAACATAGAAGCTATGGTACGCGCTTATCTGCTGACGAAAGACGAAGTGTACTACAAAGAAGGTATCAAACGTCTTTCCGAAATTCTTTCGTGGAAAGACAGTAAGTACTTCGCAGGAGATTTCAACCGCTCCACGATTCTGTCCATGAGTACTTCCGCTTATGATGCATGGTACAATCTGTTAACGCCTGCCGAAAAACAGTTGCTTCTCGAAACGATCAGCGAAAACGCCCATAAGTTTTATCATGAATATGTGAATCATCTGGAAAACCGTATTGCCGACAATCATGTATGGCAGATGACTTTCCGTATTCTGAATATGGCAGCTTTTGCTACATACGGTGAATTGCCGATGGCTTCCACTTGGGTAGATTATTGCTATAACGAATGGGTATCCCGTCTGCCGGGACTCAACACCGACGGAGGATGGCACAACGGTGACTCTTATTTCCATGTCAACCTTCGTACATTGATCGAAGTTCCCGCTTTCTATTCACGTATCAGCGGTTTCGATTTCTTTGCCGATCCCTGGTATAACAACAATGTGCTCTATGTAATCTATCATCAGCCTCCGTTCTCCAAATCTGCGGGACACGGTAACTCCCATGAAACGAAAATGAAACCGAACGGGACACGGGTCGGCTATGCGGATGCTTTAGCACGTGAATGCAATAATCCGTGGGCAGCCGCCTACGCACGTACCATTCTAGAGAAAGAACCGGATATCATGAAAAAGTCTTTTCTTGGAAAAGCAGGTGATCTGACCTGGTATCGCTGCATTACTGACAAGGCACTCCCGAAAGAAGAACACTCATTGGCAGAGTTGCCGATGACGAAAGTATTTAATGAAACGGGAATTGCTACGATGCATACTTCGTTGGGGGATATAGAAAAGAACGCAATGTTATCATTCCGTTCCAGTCCATACGGTTCAACTTCGCACGCATTGGCCAATCAGAATGCATTTAATACCTTCTATGGCGGCAAGGCGATCTTCTATAGCAGCGGACATCGTACCGGTTTTACCGATGACCATTGTATGTATTCCTATCGAAACACCCGTGCACACAACAGTATTCTGGTCAATGGAATGACTCAGACTATCGGGACGGAAGGTTACGGATGGATTCCCCGTTGGTATGAAGGAGAAAAGATTTCGTATATGGTGGGAGACGCTTCCAATGCTTACGGAAAGATCACAGCTCCTATCTGGTTGAAACGTGGTGAACTTTCCGGCACGCAGTACACTCCCGAAAAGGGATGGGATGAGAACAAACTGAAGATGTTCCGTCGGCACATCATTCAATTAGGCAATACGGGAGTGTATGTGATTTATGATGAACTGGAAGGAAAAGAAGCGGTCACATGGAGCTATCTGCTGCATACGGTAGAACTTCCGATGGAAATGCAGGAACTTCCTGATGAAGTGAAAGTTACGGGAAAGAATAAGGATGAAGGCATCTCTGTTGCTCATCTTTTCAGTTCGGCAAAGACGGAACAGGCCATCGTAGATACCTTCTTCTGCGCTCCAACCAACTGGAAGAATGTAACCAATGCCCAGGGAAAAGCTGTGAAGTATCCCAATCACTGGCATTTTTCGTCTACTACCATTCCATGTAAAACTGCCCGTTTCCTCACCGTTATGGATACACATGGAAATAACCGTGCGGATATGAAAGTGGTTCGCCAAGGCAATACGGTACAAGTAGGCGACTGGATTATTACCTGCAATCTGACGGAGAAAGGGAAAGCGGCAATCAGCGTCACCCATCAAGCGGAAAAGGTTTCTTTGAAATACGATGCCGGCAAGAAGGAAGGTGCGACTATCATCACAGATCAAGTACAAGGGAAACAGGTCAATAAGGTTCTGACTGACTATTTACCGGATTTTGAGATATAATTTCCCCATTCTGGCACACAATATGGAGCTATTCAATGGTTATTATAAACTTACGAATAGCTCCTTTCTTTTATTGTCTTTTATTGAAGGTGACAATGCTTATTATGCCACATTTCAAGCATTAATAATGTCCATGACAGGTATTAATATCTGACTTTTCAGGTATTAACAGTTGACATCTCAGATATTAACATCTGACAACTCAACCATTAATACCTGAGATGTGGGATATAAAAAGACAGTAGATCACTGTACCTTTATCATAATGAGCATTGAGTTTACTACTAAAAAATTGTATCTTTGCCTATGTTGGTACTCTACGCAAACATTGAAACCTGCATAAATGTTATATCAACAGATAAAATTTAAATAGAATAAAAGATGAAATACATTGGAGCACATGTAAGCGCATCCGGCGGCGTAGAATTCGCCCCTGTCAATGCGCATGAGATTGGAGCAAATGCCTTTGCCCTGTTTACTAAAAATCAACGTCAATGGGTGAGTAAACCATTGACAGAAGAAAACATCCGTCTTTTCAAAGAAAATTGCACTAAGTACAATTTCCAAACAGACTATATTTTACCGCATGACAGTTACCTTATTAATTTGGGACACCCCGAAGAAGAAGGATTGGAGAAAAGTCGAGCTGCCTTTTTAGATGAGATGCAACGCTGCGAACAATTAGGACTGAAACTTCTCAATTTCCATCCCGGCAGCCATCTGAATAAAATCTCCATAGAGGATTGTCTCGCACTCATTGCAGAAAGTATCAACCTGACTTTGGAGAAGACTAAAGGAGTAACGGCCGTTATTGAAAATACTGCGGGGCAAGGCAGTAATTTAGGAAGTGAATTCTGGCAATTAAGATATATCATCGACCGGGTGAATGATAAAAGCCGTGTAGGTATTTGCCTGGATACTTGCCATACATATACAGCGGGATATGACATAGTGAATGATTACGATAAAGTCTTTGACGAATTTGAAAAAGAAGTAGGTTTCGAGTATCTGCGTGGTATGCACCTGAATGATTCTAAAAAAGAATTAGGCAGTCATGTTGACCGTCACGATAACATAGGCCAGGGACTGATCGGGAGTGCATTCTTTGAAAGATTAATGAAAGATTCAAGATTCGATAATATGCCACTTATTCTTGAAACACCCGATGAAAGCAAGTGGGCAGAAGAAATTGCATGGTTGAGAAGCGTTGAATAAACGCTTCACTTCTTTTTTAATAAATATTCGCCATACTGACTAACGGCTCATAGAGTTTCTCGATATCCTGCGAGTCCATTTCTATCTGCACCTGATCCCCCGGCATCAGTTTCTGCCCTTTGGGAGGCCAGTTTTTCCGGTCACGATGAACATTAATAATAATACAACGTTCCGGCAGGCGAAGTTCATCCACGATTTTACCATCCAGGTAAGAACCGCTCATGACCTCTACCGATAAAGTGTAGCGGGCCTCTTCTTTAAACGCAGGAGAATTAATCATATCATCATATAAAATCACATTGAAAGGTTTTATCTGAAGCATTTCCGTGAAATAGTAAGTCAGTCCTCCCACTACAATAGAAGGATAAAAGACTTCCAGATGTCCCGTAATCTCAGTAATCAGCACAATAGCGGTGAGAGGTGTACGTATGACCGCAACCAGAAAAGCAGACATACAGATCAACATGATATAACTGATATTTTCATAAGCAATCACTCCTTGCTGAACCAGAATCAATGCAACTATTTGCCCTAAAAGCCCTCCTGTCACTAATGTAGGAATGAAACTTCCTCCCGGCAGTCCTGACGAAAAAGAAAAGGTACTGAATACAAAATGCAACAACATCATACCGACAATCCAAAGAATATGGGTATCGGGATGCATGGCCTGTGCCAACAGAAACTGTTCCCCACCTCCTGTCAGATTGACTTCTGCCATAGAGATGAGATAAGCAATAAAGAGCAGATATAGCATTTTTACGTATTCCGGATGCTTGATGGCCGGATAGATACGTTTGACCTGAAGCGTAGTGACAGAAAAGAACTTTCCGAAAACAGAAACCACAGCCGCCAAAAGAAGAAACAACTTTACCTGTGACCAGAAAGTCATTCCCGGTACAATCGCATCAATCTGAAAATACGGATTGATAGGAAAAAGCCAACTGGCGACTCCTCCGGCAACGACTCCTGCCAGCAAGGTAGTAATCGCCGTCTTTGGCGCATCAAACCGTTCAATAGATTCTATAACCAGCAATGAGGAAGCCAACGGAGCAGCAAAAGCAGCCGCCAACCCGGCACCGGCACCCGCCGCCAACAATTGTTTCCGCTCGCCGGCAAGCACTCTCCCCCATTTAGAAACCAGACATCCTACATACGAACCGATCTGCACCGAAGGTCCTTCACGTCCCAAAGACAAACCGGTGCTTAGCGCAAGTATTCCTCCCACAAACTTGGCAATCACCTCAATGAAAGGATGTTTATACGCAACTCTTCCATTGATAACTCCACGTGTTTGTGGAATACCTCCTCCTGTGATCAACGGCATCTTTTTCACCAGCCAGGAGACAAATATAAGAATCCCCCACATTAACAGAAAAAGAGGAAGGTACCAATACCATTTAGGATGAGAATCAAAGAAGTCATGACGAAGATTGAAGAAGAACTGAAGCAGGTAATGATAAGGCACAGCAATAAGCCCCGTCAGTAACCCGACAAAGATACTGACAAAGTAAAGCCGCGCATCAATCAATTTGAGTTTGAAGATACGCCAACGTCCTCTGTCCTTTAATTTTTTAATCAGTCGAAACTCCATTCAGCAAAGTTTTCATTGTTTTCGCATGGATACAACAATTAATACCCCGCAGAGGTTTCAGACTGATAAATATTTAATCAGCTTTATCCTTCCAGCAGATTCAGACGCAGAATACCATGTATCATGAGTCAGCATCAACTACACGTCCGGCAAAGCTCTCTTTGCCGGACTGTGCATAGGCTGCCAAAACTTATCAGTAACAAGACACAATGAATAATCAACGATACTGAAAAGAATAGATATATCTGCCTATGCCCAATTTGTGTTGACTTTAGTAAAATAAAACACTATAATAAATAATACCTAATCCATTATCTACTTTTGAGTTTGATGAGGGGTATGCTGTCTTTGTCTCTGGCGGTCTTGTCCGGGTTTGTGACCTTGTCCCGGTTTCTGTCCTTTTCTACGGTCAAACTCTTTTCTGAATTTATTCATATTGCTCTTTTCCTGCTGATAAATCTTCATGATCTGCTTTTGAGACAGAATCTTGCTGAACTCATTATAATACTTCTCACGGATGTCCAGCATCTTACGACTCTGCGCAAACTGATCTTTCAACATTTTAGCGATTTCCGCATCTGTCATAACCGGTTTTGGAGTTTCTTTGGCAGTATTGGCTTCCGTACCTTGAGCTGCATCTTTTCTCGCTCTGGGTTTGAAGTTCATCATACGACACTCACGAAGTTCTTTCAGGTACTTCTGGTATATCGGAGTAAACTTGGCTGCCGTTGCATCATCCAGCATCAGCGCTTTCACCATCTGATTGGTCTGCATCTGCATCATCTGCTCCGGCGTAGGACGCTGTTTTCTTTCTTTGTTTTCTTTATTCTGTGCAGAAAGGGTCATCTGGCTTCCCAAAAATAAAGCCATCAACACTACATAAATAAACTTAGTCTTCATAATCTTCACGTTTTAATAATTAATTGAGTTATTCAGTTTAAAAATATATCGTTTTCAGAGAAGCTGACGAGCTCTTCCAACTCCTCATCTGACAATTCCTTAATCCATTTATCTACCGGATCTGTAGTTACATTATTGTTATCGACAGCCAATATATTTGAAGCAGACGGCGTATCGGTATTCATATAGCGAAGAGACGGTGTAAACAAAATCCCGGCCAATACTGCCGCTACAGCAATCACAGTAGGAATAATCCTTTTCAGCCGACGTTTCTTGCGTTGCTCGTCAACCGTACGTTCCAATATCTTACGCTGTGTCTCCTCAAAAAAGTTATCGGGAGTGCGATAAGGTGTCCGCTTACCAATATTGTCAAAATCAAAATCCTTATCCATGATGTTACCTGTTTAATATATATTCCTTTATCTTATCTTTCGCATAGTGATAATTCACTTTCAGTGTCTCAACCTTACTATCCAGAACACGGGCGATATCTTCATATTCCAGTTCATCGTAATAGCGCAAGTTGAAAACGATCCGCTGCTTTTCCGGCAAAGTCAATATAGCTTCCTGAAACTTTACAGCCAGTTCATCTTCGTAGTCGACATAGTCAGAAGCTTTCAGTTTACTCATCAGTTCTTCCTGAACATCTTCCGCTGATATCACTTCTTCTTTACGACTATTCAATAACCGAAGACACTCATTCGTTGCAATTCTGTAGATCCATGTACTCAGCGAACTTTCATTCCGGAACTGATCCAAATGGCGGAATACACGAATGAAGACTTCTTGCAGCACATCTTCCGCATCTTCGTGAGACACTACCATTCTCCGGATATAATTATATATCGGTTCCTGAAAACTGTCCACCAGCAACCTGAATCCCCGCTCGCGATCTGAGGAACAAGCTTTTCGGATTTTATCTTCGTTTATCATCTATTATTTCTGAGCTTTGGTTATTAGAACGCCGAAAAGGAACGAAGTTAAATGCACAAGAGCCGATTTTACATTTATTAATAGAAAAGAGGAAATATGACATTGGCATACAAGGAATAAAAAAACGCCTCCATAATCTTTTTCAAGACCATGGAGGCGCTGTTAACTCTTTATATACAAGCCGAAGTTGACTGAAAATCACCAGAACTTATTATGTTCCGCACTATATTCAAAACCTGCAGCTTTCAACTGACTGACAATATCTTCTCTGCTTACATCCATATCTTCGCAAAGCTCATCTAGCGAAGAATAACAGTCACGCAACTTCATATTGATGACACTGAACAGCACCATCGGATCTTTAGGCAATTCCATATTCTACAATCTTTTAAACCGGGCGCAAAGTTACAGCAATCCCGGCGAATGGCAAAACAAATCAAGGGCCGATTTCTTCTATTTTCAAAGAGATTCTCTCAATCAGCTTACCAAGTTCCTCTTCCAGAGGTATCACATTAAAATCCCTCCAGAAGTCTTCATCATATTTGAAATTCAGATCAGAGAAGATAGTACGCGTCGGTAATCTTTCTGCCCGCGGGAATGCAGTCACTTGTTCCGTATCCACTTTGCAAGTGATCATTTCAAACCAGATCTGCATCTGCGGACTAGCAGACAGCAACCGTCGCCGTTTCACCTTGAAAGAAAGGTCTCCACGGATATGATGAATATAATAGATACCTTGCCATGGTTTGTAGGAAATAGTATAAACCACCTTTTGCGGTATTATCTGAATGCCATGCGTGCGCCTTTCTACAAACATTTCCGACGCTTTCTTTACACGCTGGGGATCTACCTCAAAACGAGCTTGTAACAAGGCATTCGTCTCGGCATCAATATACAAATCTCCGCAATAGAGAGGCTCGATAATCTCCTTCTTTTGTGCAAAGTGTATGACATTCACACACCGGTCGTCTATGAATGTCACTCCCTGCGAAGTATACAGATAACCGTTATCACCTGCGTCAGGTATCAGGAATGAAGGCATATCCTTCATTATATCCATCTGAAAACATGCCTGAATGCCGGACTTCACCTTTACAAGCAGACTGTCTTTGGCTTCGACATTACTCAGCCGACTCATCTTCAACAGCTTCGCCTGATCGGAAACGGGAGAATGCGAAGCGATCTTATAAACTTTGAAAACTGCTTCAGTAAGATTCTGAACCTTATTTTTCAATAAAACTCCTTCACGGTAAAATGTGGTCAGGTAGGCAGGAGAATGAGAATAGTTCTGCTCTCTTTGCCTTCCCATTTCTTTCAGCAGCTTATAAGGATCGACCCATTGAACCACTACTTCCTGTAAAGGAACAACCTTTGGTTCCAAGCTCAGAATATGATGGCGACCTGCCAAAACAGAAACTTCCAAAGTTTGTGAAACATATCCTATATGAGAAAAAACAACCGAATCGTTTTGCAAAGAATCCGGTAAGGAAAGTCTGAACTCTCCTTCCTGATTAGTAACAATCCCCACAGATGTCCTCCGGACTCCAACGGATGCAGAAGCAACAGGCATTCCGGTTTCCTTATCCAGTAAAGTTCCGGTAAGCATCAGATTTACAGGGTGAACGGATGAAGGTTTCGCCTGTTGCTGTTTGGTCGGTGAAGAAGAAGTTATCAGAATATGAGTCCCTATTACTTTAAATTCCAGGCTGGTATCTCCTGTTATCTCATAAATAGCCTGACGAATGGTTCGCTCTCCTTTCCGTATCTTCACCGTTACATCATTATCTACTACTTTACTGTCATAGATAAACAGATAACCTGACTGCTGAGAAATATTGCCTAACAGTGAATAGACCGTTCCTTTCATCTTCGGCAGGCTGATCATACGCTCCAGCACATCTTCTCCGTCAGCTCTCAACGTATCCGGTACGATAAAGAACAAACACAGAATCACCATATAGCGATAAACCAGCCTCATCTCACTTTTTTTTATTTATTCTGTCAGCATGAATGTATCCCCCTGCCGTGTGCACTTCAAATTAAGCGCATAGGCTATCAATGTAGCCACAGTCTCTGGAGATTCATTGGAAAATTCAACTGTCAGCTTTCTTTTTTCAAGCGCAGGAGAAGCTACACGTATCTGCGAACTGCCTGCATTCATATTCATTACTTTCAGAATATGCCCCAAAGATTCATCTTTAAAACAGACATGCTTCAGATAGCGATTCAACTCTCCGGCATTTTCAGTCGAACTGAGCAAAAGTTGCTGTGATTGCAATACCACTGTCTCACCAGCTTTGACATAACATTCTTTATTTCCCTTTTTAAGGGTTACTCTGACGGTTCCCCGTTGCACCGAGAGACGGAACGGAGTATCTTTGACGCTCTTTACACTAAAAGCAGTACCCAATACTTCAATCTTTACTTCCTTTGTATCAATCCAAAAAGGTTGCTTCTGTTTCTTTGCCACATCAAAAAAGGCATCTCCCTGCAAACTGACTTCCCGTTTGTCGGAAACAAAATGTTCCGGATATCGGATAGAAGTCTCCTTTGCCAAAAACACGACAGAACCATCTTCCAGAGTCGTGACCAATGTAGGAACATCTTGATTCTCCTGTGTTATAAAGTCAGGTAATTCCTCTTTTTGACCGAATCCCCAATACAAAGTACTAAAAACCAAACCGACCACCATCGCCGCTACAGTGCCATAGCGTACCCACATCGGGATTTTAGGCATCCGATGGTCTTCTACAAGCAGATGATCTTTATCCAATCGGTCGTACAACCGATTCCAAGCCTGCTCCGTCTTTATTTTATGAATATCCGTTTTCATCATTTCATTTGAATATAATTTTCTATTTCTTTTCGCAAAGTTCGTAAAGTCTTCGTCATTTCCGCTTCCACCGTTTTGACGGAGAGAGAAAGCTGGACTGCAATTTCCGCATATTTCTTTCCCTCCGTCCGGTGCATTTTAAATATCTGCATTCTGCGTTCCGGCAATTTCTCAAGGGTATTATTTATCAGCTTCTGAAGTTCTTCATATTCCATCTGCTGATGAGGATCTGTCACCTGTTCCGAAGAAGATGCAGTCAGCACAGACTCTCTATACCGCTCTTTGACCTCTTCATGCTCACAGTATTGAATTGACTGATTACGTGTCGCCCTGTAGAGGTAGTTTTTTACAGACTGGAAAATCTGTAACTGTTCCCTATCCTTCCAAAGCACATAAAACAGTTCCTCAACAATTTCCTCAGCCACCTCCATCCGTCCGGTAATGCTTGCCGCATACCAACACAAGGGAGAATAGTAACAGCGAAATAGTTCCTCAAACGCTTTTATGTCACCTGCCTTTATTTTTGTCAGTATGAGCAGTTCATTCAGCATACTTCTATCATTTTACGATTGTTCCCAAATATAAGAAAACAATTCTGATTTTAATTAGATTGCTTTTTCAATTTATCGACAGCATGTTCCAGAGACTCCGTAGGTGCTATGATATTATAATTTCCCCAGAAGTCTTCACTCCAGTAATTTCCGACTTTATCATAGAAAATCTGATTGGAGGTAAATACTTTATTCCGCGGAATTATCTCGGACGGACTCTCCCTCCGATCTGTCACCACCATTTCTGAGGTTACTGCATAGCTCGTAGAGAAAAGCCTCCGTTTCCAGTCGCATTTAAAACGAATATCATTGCGGATATAATTCAGATAAGTCCTTCCATCTATCGTTTTATAGGTTATCAGAAAAGATAACTCTTGCGGTTTGAATCTCAGTCCAAATGGTTTCTGATGAAGAATAGCAGCAATTGCTTTCGATTTATTCTGCATATCCAGATTCATCTCGATACGTGTAAACGACAGCTTATCACAATCTACATACAATTTCCCATGAAACAGCGCATATGGTAAAAGAACTCTCGGACGGAAATTAATAACATATTGTATCCGGTTATCGATCAATGCCGATTCAGCCATCCAGAACTCATAGTTGTTCAATTCTTCTGGTTCCAGCAGCGCCTCTTTATTCTTTACGATATCCAAAACTACAGATATATTAGGACCACCCATAACCTTTACTGCCAATGTATCACTAACTTTCTGACTTAGCAGACGGCGTCCTTTCAGAACCTGTAGTTTATCATAATCCGTAGTGCGATTGGTGTATGCTGTTTTCGACACATCAAGTACAGCTTCCGATACACTGATATAACGGCGCCCTTTCTGCACAGTCTCCCGATAGAAGCTGGTAAGCATATTCCGGTTGGCACTATAATTTACCGGAATCTTCTCAATCGCCTTTTCTATAATTGTACGCGGATTATTGGCATAAACGACCACTTCATTCAACTGGTTAGTATGAGGTATCATCCAGACCGTCAATTTAGAAGAATTATTCTTATCTAAAGATACATGACTATTGATATAGCCTATGTGAGAGATTTCCAACTCTCGCGGCACTTCTTCTTTCCTGACTTTCAGAGCAAACTCTCCCTCTGCATTTGTCACCGTACCGATATTACTTCCTTGCACAGATACATTCACGTTTTCAAGTGTTCTCTTATTTTGCTTATCCTTCACCATTCCGACAATCGTGAAATAATCTCCTGCATCCTGCGCCCATATATCAGCACTCCCTATCCATAGAAAAGCTAATAACCATCCAACCAAAAGTATAACTGACTTTTTCATCTTAATAAAGTTTTAAAGTAAATAATTCCTGCTTCTATAAATAAGATCGTTCAATCTGCAAATACCCTATTGTCTGAAATAAAAAAAATCAGTATCTTGCCCGACAGACAAAAATTATATTCTCAACAAATGATTAATTATGATACGCAAATTAGATAAAGCAGAATTTCAGCAGGCGACAACTTTAGCATTAGAAGTATACTTGCAATGTGGTCAGGATGATTTCGAAGACGAAGGTCTTGAGAGTTTCAAAAGTTTTATATTCAACGATAAATTGATGAATGAACTCTGCATTTATGGAGCTTTCGAAGAAAATAAACTAATAGGTATTATGGGAACCAAGAATGAGGGCAAACACATTTCTTTGTTTTTCATCAAAAAGGAATTCCATAGAAAAGGGATAGGCAAGCAACTGTTTGACTATTCCCAATGTGATTGTCCGGCAAATGAAATAACTGTAAACTCATCTACATACGCTATCAGGTTTTACGAATCTCTGGGATTTGAAAAAACAAACGACAGGCAACAAACAAACGGAATCAGTTATACTCCGATGAAACTCATATCAAACAAATAAAGAAGAAGATATTACCATTAGATTCCAGTTCCCCGGAGCCCAAATCTAATTGTTAATTATACTTTCGAATATGTATTTCTTATAAAAATAGTTTCTACATTTGCGACTGTTATGGCGAAATACATTTTCTGTATATTATTTGGTATATTTCTGATATGGGGATGCAATTTAGTGCCCGATAAAGAATTACAGGAGTTCCGGACAGAGGCCGGTACTACCACTATACAATCCCATAATAAGTCACAGAGTTACCGATCCAAAGCTGTAGTCAAACAATCCGGTAAAGAAAACAACTCCTTCCAAGAAGGGAAATATGATGGAAAATATGATTGCAACATTGCCGATGGTATTTTAGGAAACTCACTTTTATCCCGTACCACTTCTCTTTCCAAAATTCTAAGATTCAACGTTTCTTCCGTTACAATTCGGATACTAAGTTCCTTAAAATATCAATTTCCGAAAGAAAAATGGACTGGTCTCCCCTACTACACAAATCTCACCAAATTCTCATATAGATATTACGTCTATACACTAGGACGAATACTTATTTAAATATCTCTTTTCCTTCTATGGGATGAGATGAGTGTATCTTCATGCCCATTTTATCTCTTTATATTCAAGGCAAGAAAGCAAGAAGAGTCTTTTCCATTGCCGGGAATATGCATACGATTTCACTTTTACATATTAATAACTTGATATATAATGGAATTTATATTAGACTTTATTCTCCACATTGATCAATACATGATTAATATAGTGCAGGATTACCATACTTGGGCATATGCTATCCTATTCATCATTATATTTTGCGAAACCGGGCTTGTAGTCACTCCCTTTCTTCCTGGTGATTCTTTACTTTTCGTTGCAGGAGCCATTTCCGCATTACCCGGTATGCCGATCGATATCCATATTCTTGTTTTAATCTTATTTGCAGCAGCCGTATTAGGTGACTCCTGCAACTACATGATCGGACATTTTTTCGGACGCAAACTTTTTCATAATCCCAACTCCAGGATATTCAAACAAAGTTATCTTGATAAAACGCATGAATTTTATAAAAAATATGGTGGGAAAACGATTATTCTCGCCCGCTTTGTGCCTATCGTCCGCACTTTTGCTCCATTTATAGCCGGAATGGGAAAAATGCATTACTATTATTTTATGATCTACAATTTGATAGGTGGAGCTATATGGGTAGTTTTATTTTGCTATGCAGGCTACTTCTTTGGCGATCTGCCGTTCGTACAGGAAAATCTTAAACTCTTGATTATCGCTATTATATTTATTTCAATATTGCCTGCAATAATAGAAATATTACGAGCGAAGTTAGGATCGAAGCAATAAAAAACTTTATTCATTTGTTTATTAATAACAACGGCCATCAAATTAAACATCTCAAAAACAATTTAATGTACTCATATTTATGAAAAATTCTTTTTTTAGTAAATTTACGCCCAAAGAACCAAAGTTCTTTCCTCTACTGAAGCAGTTATCAGATGTTTTATCTGCCTCATCCGTTCTACTTGTTGAAAGTATGGAACATGATCTGCCCACAGAAAGAGCAGATTACTACAAACAAATTAAAGACATGGAACGTGAAGGTGACAGATTGACTCATTTAATCTTTGACGAGTTAAGTACGACATTTATCACCCCCTTCGACCGTGAAGATATTCACGACTTGGCTTCCTGCATGGATGATGTTATCGACGGAATCAACAGTAGCGCCAAGCGTATTGTAATCTATAATCCTCGCCCTATTTCCGAAAGTGGCAAAGAACTGAGCCGTCTGATTCACGAGGAGGCTATCAATATAGGTAAAGCCATGGATGAACTGGAGACTTTCCGCAAAAATCCAAAGCCATTACGCGACTATTGCACCCAATTACACGATATAGAAAATCAGGCAGATGACGTATACGAGCTTTTTATCACCAAACTCTTTGAAGAAGAAAAAGACTGTATCGAACTGATTAAAATAAAAGAAATCATGCATGAACTGGAAAAGACAACCGATGCAGCAGAACATGTAGGGAAAATATTAAAAAACCTGATCGTAAAGTATTCATAAAAGCAGAGCAAGACACATGGAATTATTAGTGACTATCATTATACTAGCTCTGATATTCGATTATATCAATGGCTTTCATGACGCAGCAAACTCGATCGCTACCATCGTATCGACTAAAGTACTGACTCCTTTTCAAGCGGTATTGTGGGCAGCATTCTTTAACTTCGTTGCGTTCTTCATAGCCAAATACATTATAGGGGGCTTTGGCATAGCAAACACTGTGTCAAAGACAGTTGTTGAACAATACATCACGCTGCCTATTATCCTGGCGGGCATTATTGCCGCTATTTTCTGGAATCTGATTACCTGGTGGAAGGGTATCCCGTCTTCTTCCTCCCATACGCTTATAGGTGGTTTCGCAGGAGCTGCTATCATGGCAAACGGCTTTGAAGCTATTCAGCTCAATATCATTCTTAAGATTGCCGCTTTTATCTTCCTGGCTCCATTTATCGGTATGATTATCGCTTTCGGATTTACTCTACTTGTGCTCTATATCTGCCGACGTACAAATCCGCATACCGCTGAAATGTGGTTCAAGAGATTACAGTTGGTTTCTTCCGCCATGTTCAGTGTAGGACATGGTCTGAATGACTCGCAGAAGGTAATGGGTATTATCGCCGCCGCAATGATAGCTGCCCACTCTATGGGTCTGGGAATGGGAATAAACAGTATTTCTGATCTGCCGGACTGGGTAGCGTTCTCCTGTTTTACTGCTATCTCACTGGGAACGATGTCCGGAGGATGGAAAATCGTAAAAACGATGGGAACCAGAATCACTAAAGTTACTCCATTGGAAGGTATGGTTGCCGAAACCGCAGGTGCTTTTACTCTTTATATCACCGAAATGCTGAAAATACCTGTTAGTACGACTCATACAATTACCGGAGCAATCATTGGTGTCGGAGCAACCAAACGTTTATCCGCTGTTCGCTGGGGGGTGACTAAAAGCCTCATGACTGCGTGGGTACTTACTATCCCTGTCAGTGGACTCCTAGCTGCATGTATTTATTGTGTAGTTTCTCTGTTCCTGAAATAAATTCTGCTTCAAGGGAAACAACTCGAAATTTAAACAAGAAAAATAGCTACTCTTAACATCCCTCTACAGTATTTTGTAGAGGGAATACTATAAAATGATACACATAGAACCTTAAATATTTAACGTCTCCTTCGAGATATAAAGAATTTCTTCAGAAAAGAATTATTAAACATAAATCTTTTATTATTATTTTTTAATACTATCTTTGCTTTCATTGTGTAATGCGACAGGCAAATTTAAGTAATAATTCTATGTTCACTCAAGACGAAAGTTATATCAAATGGAAGTTATTTTTAGAAGGAGATGACCAGGCATACAGCTGGATATATACTCATTACATCCAAGTGCTCTATAATTATGGCTTACAAATCACTCCTGATTCTGAAATAGTGAAAGACTGCATTCAGGACGTATTCGTAAAGATATATAAAGCCAAAAAGAAACTTACTGTACCTCAAAATCCTAAAGTATATTTAATGATTGCTTTAAAAAATAACATCTATAATACTTTCAATCAAGAACGATTGCAAAAAAACTATGCTTTCAGTTTATACCAAACAGAAGAGCAGCTTACTGTTAAAAACGAATTCATTGATCAGGAAGCCCGGCATGAAGAAATGAATAATATTAAAAGAATGATGAAAATCCTGACTCCCAGACAACGGGAAGTTATTTATTACCGCTTTATAGAAGAACTGAGTTACGATGATATTTGCCAGATAATGGGGCTCAATTACCAATCGGCTTATAACCTTTTGCAACGCTCTCTACAAAAAATAAGAGAAGCCTATGGAGTCACTGGAATATGGATGTTAATACTCCATCAACTGACCTATTTACACTAAAAAATAAAAATCTCAAAAAAAATAAAGAGCAGTTGAGTAGATTTGTCAATTGAGATTGTCCTAAGATAAATCAACATTGAAAATGGACATTAAAAACAAATATACTCACTACTCTGCAGATCAACTACTCAATGATTTCTACTTTTTGGAGTCTGAGCAGCATCCCAGCCCAGAAAGTATCGCTTTTTGGGAAACGATGCAGCAAAAAGATAAAGCATTAGCAAAAGAAATAAAAATAGCACGTTCTTTTCTGCATGATATTCGACACATTCCTGTTTCACACTTACCGCAAAACGAAGTAGAAACAGTGTGGAAGAATATTTCCAGACTCAACAATATAGAAAAACAACGAAAAAAGAAAATTCTTTTTATTAATCATAGTATATTAGTTGCCGCCAGTTTAGCTCTTATACTCTGTTCGGCATGGTATTTTCAATCACAACTCAGCATTATGCAAGAAAAAACGGAACTGGAAATAACAGCTGTAAAAAGGCCGAACGCTACTCCTACTGATAATATCCAACTCGTACTTTCGAAAAAAAAACAGATAGATATTGATGGAAAAGAAAGTCAATTACAATATGATCATCAGGGCAAGATTAATGTAAACTCCCAAACCATTATTCAAGAAACTGATGACAAGGAAAAGACTAATATTTATAATCAATTAATCGTACCTGCCGGTAAACGTTCATCTATCACTTTCACCGATGGTACATGTATTTGGTTAAGCGCTAACTCAAGAATCGTTTATCCTGTGGAATTTAAACAACACAAACGAGAAATATATATAGAGGGGGAAGCTTTCCTCAGTGTATCTCATGACCCGAACCGGCCATTCATCGTGAAAACAAGCCAAATGGACATTCAAGTATTAGGCACCACATTCAACGTCAGTGCTTATGAAAATAAACAAACGCAAAGTGTTGTATTAGTAAGTGGTAAAATAAAAGTAAAAACCAGCAAAAATGAAAGTAAGACACTTTCTCCCAATAACTTATTAAGTTATAATGAACAGGAAGGCATCCATATCCAATCGGTAGACGTACAAAAATATATCGCCTGGAAAGATGGTTTTTACCTCTTCCAAACAGAAAAACTAAAAGACATTGCTACAAAACTCAGCGATTACTATGGCAAAAAGATCATGATAGACAGTCCATTGAAGACCATTACCTGCAGTGGTAAACTAGATTTGAAAGAAGATCTTGACGAAGTTCTTCAGACACTAATACGGACTGTCCCGGCAAGAATAGAAAAATCAGATGGAATTATCCATATTTATGTAAAACATTAATTAAAATCGAAAGCCTATGAATAAACATTATCCTTAAAAAAATAAGGCCGAATAATACCCTTAATATCATCCGGCCTTTGATTAAATTACTTACACGTTAATATTAATTAATCTAATCATTACAAATGTATGAAAAAGCACCGATTATTTAGTCACCAAAGGACTAAAGATAAACAACTATTACTAATCATGAAGTTTTTTTCACTCTTCCTTCTTATCGGAATAGGAAACTGTTTGGCTACAAACACGTATTCGCAGAATAAACTATTCACCATTAAATCATCACAAAAGACTATAACGGAAGTCTTTCATGAAATTGAGAAAAATAGTGAATATATTATTTTCTACATGGACCAACTCATTGATACGAACCGCAAAGTGAATATCAATGTCAGAAAGCAACAAGTAAGTGCTATCCTAGATCAACTTTTTGCCGGAACCGATAACACTTACAGTATCAACGATCGGCAAATTACCATTTACCGCAAAGGAGAGCAGCCAACTCCTCAACAAGAAAAAAATAAATTTGTAATCACCGGTGTTGTCACTGATTCACAAGGAGAGTCAGTAATCGGAGCATCTGTGAGAATCAAAGATACAACCAATGGAGTAATCACCGATATGGACGGACGCTATACAATTACTGCACCCGGAAAAAACAGTATTTTGGTAATTTCATATATTGGCTATTCAACTGAAGAAGTTAAAATCAATGATCGTCGAAACATCAATATAAGATTGCGCGAAGACACAAAAGCACTGGATGAAGTTGTAGTAGTGGGATATGGACAGCAAAAAAAGGAAAGTGTAGTTGTATCCATGAGTTCCGTCAAAGTTTCAGACATAACAGCTCCAACAAGAAATCTGACTAATAATCTGGCCGGACAAGTTTCCGGTCTTATAGCAATACAACGATCCAGTGAACCGGGATTTGATGATGCCGAATTTTGGATTCGTGGTATCAGTACATTTGCAAGCAACTCGGCAGCTTCTACTCCCCTAGTTTTAGTGGACGGTATTCCCCGTAAAATTACAGATATCGAACCGGATGAAATTGAAACTTTTTCCATCCTAAAGGATGCTGCTGCAACAGCTATCTATGGTGCAGAAGGTGCAAATGGAGTTATATTAGTCACTACCAAACGCGGTAAAGATGAAAAGCCGAAAATTACTTTTAAGACCGAGCATTCTATTTCAAGTCCCCAACGTTTGCCAGAATTTGTGGGATCTGCCGATTATCTAGGATTATATAATGAAGCATTGCGTAACGACGGTGAACCTGCTTTATTCAGTGACGAAACCATAGAAAAGTTTCGTAACAGCACTGATCCTGACCTCTATCCTAATACAGACTGGATTAAAGAGTTGCTCAAGAAAACTACAAATAATCATCGATACACACTAAATGTCCGTGGCGGTTCCGCACGTGCAAAGTACTTTGTTTCAGGTGCATATTATAATGAAAGTGGAATTTACAAAGGCAACCCTACAGACAAGTATGATACAAATATCGGACTTGACCGTTTTAATCTTCGTTCAAACATTGATATGGATGTCACCTCAACAACTAAAATTTCTGTTGATTTGGCAGGACAATACTTGATAGCTAACTATCCAGGCTCATCTTCATCCAGTATCTTCCGTTCCATGTTAATTACCCCTCCATACTGTTTTCCTGCTGTATACAGTGATGGCACAGTAGCCACTTATGAACAGGAACGAGGAGTTAATATGAGGAATCCATACAATCTGTTAATGAACTCCGGATATACCCGCCAATGGCGGACAGGAATCCAGTCGAAAGTAGGCGTACAACAAAATCTGAAATTCATAACCAAAGGATTAAGTGCTAAAATGAATATCAGTTATGACTTCGACGCAACTTTCAAATCCATACGTTCATACAATCCATCACGTTATCATGCAACAGGCAGAGACGAAAACGGGAATCTTCAATTCGCACAAGTAGTTTCCGGTACTCCAGACCTTAGCGACCTGAAGGACAACGGTATCGAAGCGAACAAAAAAATATATATTGATGCTTCCATCAACTATAAACGGACCTTTGCTGAAAAACATGATGTAACCGGAATGTTGCTCTATATGCAAAAAGAAACACAATATAAAACCGAGCCACTACCATACCGTAAACAAGGTGTAGTAGGACGTGTAAGTTATGCTTATGACGGACGTTACTTTATTGAAGGTAACTTCGGATATACCGGTTCGGAAGCCTTCGCCAAGAATCACCGGTTCGGTTTCTTCCCAGCTGTAGGAGTTGCTTACTATCTATCCAATGAGCCATTCTATCCCAAAGCAATAAAGAAAATAGCCAATAAGATTAAAATCAGAGCTTCTGTCGGAAAAACCGGTAATGATACTACCGATAAACGTTTTGTTTATAGAGCTACTTATAATATGGCAGCCGGTTCATGGTCACAAGGTATAGGAAGTAACGGAGGTACCAATGCAATAGGCAATGCTATCATCGAAGGATTCCCCGAAACGCTGGATATCGGTTGGGAAATTGAAACTAAACAAAATTACGGCTTCGACCTAGGACTGTTTGACAACAAAGTTGATTTTGTATTCGATTATTTCCGCTCTGAAAGAAGTCATATTCTGATGCAAAGAAATACTACTCCTACTGTAGGCGGATTCCGCGTCAATCAATATGCCAACTACGGTATTGTTAATAATCATGGCGTAGATATGTCACTGAATATTCATCAGCAAATAGGAAAAGTAAAACTCAGTGCACGTGGAACCTTTACCTATGCAAGAAATAAGATCGTTGAATATGATGAATTACCACAAAGATATCCTTGGATGGCTCAGACAGGTATGAGAATAAACGAAAATTATTTATATATAGCAGAACGTTTATATACAAAAGAAGACTTTATTGTCAGCAAAAACGGTAGTGGCATCGAAACTTATACTCTACGTTCTGAATTACCCCAAAGCACATTGGGGGGACTGTTAGGTCCTGGTGATATCAAATATAAAGATATAAATGGAGACGGCATTATCGATAGCTATGATAAAGTAAGAGGTGTAGGACATCCCAAAGTTCCAGAAATTGTATATGGATTTGGGCTAAATATAGAATATAAAGGATTTTATGCCAGCGCATTCTTTCAAGGTGCCGGCAACTGTTCCGTTTTGCTGGGAGGTAATACCCCTGAAGGATGGTTTCCTTTCTCATGGGGAGTAGACCAATCGAATTACCGTACATTCGCTTTAGACAGGTGGACTGAAAAAAATCCAAGCCAAAACGTATTAATGCCACGCTTACATAAAGACAACACCAATGCCGCTAATAATAGTGTAGCAAGCACTTGGTGGTTACGCAACGGAGGATTCTTACGTCTCAAGAACGTGGAATTAGGTTACCAATTACCCAAAAAACTCTTAAGTAAAATAAATCTTCAGGCAGCCAGAATCTATCTGATGGGATATAACATTGCTTTATGGGACGATCTGAAATATTTTGATCCGGAAGCTGGTAATGCCAATGGTGGTAATACATACCCTAAAGCACGGACATTTACTTTAGGAATTGACTTTACATTCTAATTAAATTTATTAAGTATGAAAACAAAAAAGAAACTATATAGGAAAGTACTGATAGTAGCTTTTACGCTATGCAATCTCTGTTCATGCAACTATCTGGATGTATCAGATGAACTAGCCGGAAATCTTCAATCGTTGGATGAGATATTTGACAATGTCGCCTATACCAAAAGATGGTATGCCAATATTTTTACTGCTATCCCTGATTATTCGGGTATCGTCGCTGCAGAAGGCAACGTCACAGGCTTCAAAAACCCTTGGGCTGGTATGTGTGACGAACTAACCGTTGGCTATGGAGACAACAAATTATACAATAAAACAGAAAAAAATGCAGCAAACATGGGTTTTCACCGTTGGGGAAATTGTTATAAACAAATTCGGCAAGCTAATATTTTTCTGGCCAATGCCAAACCAATAGCTGCCAATGGCACCCACGTCGATGTTCTGACAGAAGAGGAACTTATAGAAATGAAAGCTAATGTCCGTTTTATGAGAGCTTATTATCATTATCTTTTGTTTGAGCAATATGGACCTATTCCTCTTGTAAAAGACGCCATTTACGAAAGAGATGATGACTTAGATATTCCACGTAGTCCGATTGATGAGATTATAGCTTACATTGATCAGGAACTGAAAGAAGTATCCAATGAACTGTCACAAGAAGCTCTACATGAGGATGACCAACACAATGCGTGGCCCACAAAAGGTGTAGCACTGGCAGTCAGAGCTAAACTATGGGTATATGCCGCCAGTAAATTATTCAATGGCGAGTACAAAGAAGCATTATCGATTACTAATCCTGACGGACAACGGCTTTTCCCAGATAAAGATCCCGGAAAATGGGAGAAAGCAGTAAGTGCTTTGAAAGATTTCATGACATTCGCTGAAGATGAAAACAATTATGAATTGTTGGAAAATGAAGAGAACCCTTCACAAGCATTGTATGATTTATTTCAAACTTACAATCGAGAAATTATATGGGCCACTGCTGCCAATACCTGGGGTGGTATGGATGGAGATGCCTTTGACCGCAGATGTACCCCAAGAAGTGAACAAAATGGAATGGGATGTACGGGTGTCACTCAAGAATTGGTAGATGCATTCTATATGAATGATGGTTATCCGGTACAAGAAACAAGTTTCCTAAAACAGTCTACACTCTACACAACCGAGGGAACAGACACTTATAAGGAAAAAGTCGTTACCAGCAACAATAAGAAAGTAAGTGATGCCAAGAATGTCAGCAATCGATTCATGAATCGTGAACCACGTTTCTATAATACCGTATTCTTTCAAAACAGAAGATGGCACGTCAGTAATAACGTTACCCAGTTCCATAAAGGAAGTCCTAATGAACTTAGTGGTACTATTTATACTCTTACGGGCTATATGCTGTATAAGAGATTTAATCGTGAGGTTAATAAGAAATCACCGGGAGTTACATCAAAATTCCGTCCTTCTATCATTTTCCGTCTAGCCGATTTTTACCTGCTATACGCAGAAGCTGTCAACGAAATCGATCCTAACGATGCACGAGTATTGACCTACCTGAATAAAGTACGTCACCGCGCAGGATTAGAAAATATAGAAATTTTGAATCCTGACATTGCAGGCAAACAGGATCTGCAAAGACTGGCTATACAGCGTGAACGCCGCATCGAACTGGCTACTGAAGGACAACGTTATTTCGACGTACGCCGCTGGATGATAGCTGACCAAGAAGGTGAAGGACGTCAATATGGATACGTGCATGGTATGAACATGAATGGAACTGAAGATAAATTCCTTCAGGAAGTAGAGGCCAGCCCCATCGTATTCAGACGCAAAATGTACCTATATCCTATTCCGGATAGTGAAATGAAAAAGTCTGATGGACAACTTGTTCAGAATCCGGGATGGTAATCTTAATTATATTTCATGATTAAAAATATAATAACAATATGAAAACGATACATACCTTATTAGCAGCAATGACTATTGCGATGCTGGCAATAAGTTGCGAGAATGAATTTGATGTCTCCGATAAAGCAGACAGTCTGATATCTGTTACAGTCAACACCTTGAATAATCAAGCAGCCTATAATGTCGGAGAAACTGCCCAAGCGGAACTATGGATACAACGGGGAGGACTGAAAGATGCCTCCGGTAAAGTTCAATTCGTTGTAGACCCTCTTTTGCTTGACTCGCTGAATCAAGAAGATAAAACTAATTATGAGTTATTGCCGGAAAATTGTTATGAAATGACAAATACAGAATTTACGGTAGATAAAAACGAGTTATGCGGTTACATCACGTACCATCCTGAAAAGATACTGGCTTTGTCAGCGTATAACGAAACAAAATATGTATTGCCATTACGACTCATTTCTAACGATCTGGCTATTAATCCAGCAAGAAATACATCTTTTCTTGCATTTACCATTTTGGAACCTATCGTTCATATCAGTAATGCTGGAGTATATAATATCAATCCGGATCTAACTTCTACAATGGATATACAGATCGGAGTACCCTTTACCAATAAGTGGGATATTCTTTGTAATCTGACAGAAGATTTATCATTGATTGACGAATATAATCAGATTAATAAAGTAAATTTCACTTTACTTCCCGAAAATGCCTATACTGCTCCTGAATCCGTAACTCTTCAGGAAGGAGTCAGTCAGATAACCGCCTCCTACCAACTAAAAAACAATCTGGTACCGGGAAACTATATTTTACCTATAAAAATAGGAAGTATCACGGCAAGCCAAGGAGGAGTTCCGAATAACTCACTGGTAATAGATGAGGAAAGCAACGTTTTGTTCTGTATTGTAAAAGAAGGGAATAAGATCAACAAATCCGGATGGGAAGTGATAGAGTGCAGTTCTGAACATGCAGGGAATGAAGCTACATACATGATTGACGATAATGAAAGTACATACTGGCATTGCAAATTCAAAAATGAAGCAGGATCATCTGTACCTCCCTTCCATTTTATTATTGATATGAAAAAAGAAATTACAATCGCTCAAATTGACTTACTTAATCGTGGAGACGGAGCTGCCAATAATATTAAATGGGTAGAATTTTATGCCAGCAATAACAATAGTGAATGGGATAAAATTGGTGCCGGTGATTTTAATGATGAAGGTACCAGAGCAACATTCCGATATTATGTAAAGTCTACCAAAGCACGATATCTGAAACTTATAATTCCTGAAGGATATGGAAATAACTGTCCTCCTGCCGCCATTCGCGAATTGACTGTTTACGGATTAGAAGGTAATAATTAAAAATCAGTATTATACTCAAAACCTTATTTGATTTAAACACATGATGAATAAAAGATCCCTCAATCTGCTGCCTTGTGTCGCAGTTCTATGTTCTTGTTCTTTGCCCGCGTATGCCGGGCAAAGTTCAAAAAAAGAAAAAAAAACAAAACCTAATGTTATTATCATTCTCGCAGACGATTTAGGTTATGGTGATCTTGAATGTTATGGTACCACACGTGTACATACCCCCAATGTAAATCGGTTGGCTTCTGAAGGTATACGGTTTACCAATGTACATGCTACCGCTTCTACCAGTACTCCTTCCCGCTATGCTTTGCTGACCGGAGAATATGCATGGAGAAAGAAAGGTACCGGAGTAGCTGCAGGTAATGCAGGCATGATAATTCGACCAGAACAATATACTATAGCCGATATGTTTAAATCGGCAGACTATACCACCGGAGCTATTGGTAAATGGCATCTAGGATTAGGTGACAAAACGGGTACACAAGACTGGAACGGGACAATATCTCCTGCACTCAAAGATATAGGATTCGACTATTCTTATATCATGGCTGCTACTGCAGACCGTGTTCCTTGCATTTATATTGAAAACGGTAAAGTAGCCGACTATGATTCCACCGCTCCTATTGAAGTCAGTTATCAGAAACCATTTGAAGGTGAGCCGACAGGAAGAAAGAATCCTGAATTGCTTTATAATCTCAAGCCAAGCCACGGACACGACATGGCAATCGTAAACGGTATCTCGCGCATCGGATACATGAAAGGAGGAGGTAAAGCTTTGTGGAAAGATGAAAATATAGCAGACACCATCACCAGTCATGCCATCCGTTTCATTGAAGAAAACAAAGAGCGGCCTTTCTTTCTTTATTTTGCGACCAATGATGTACATGTTCCCCGCTTCCCACACGAACGTTTCAGAGGTAAAAACCCGATGGGATTACGAGGTGATGCCATTGTACAGTTTGACTGGAGCGTGGGAGAAATCATGAAAACGTTAGACCGGCTGGGATTGACTGAAAACACACTCATTATTCTATCCAGCGATAACGGTCCGGTACTGGATGATGGTTATGATGACAAAGCCGTTGAGCTTGCTGGCAGTCATAAGCCGGGTGGTCCTTTCCGTGGTGGAAAATACAGTGCCTTCGAAGCGGGAACATGTGTTCCGGCCATCGTACGCTATCCGGCACAGGTGAAAAAGAACCAAACTTTAAACACATTGCTAAGCCAAATAGACTGGATCCAATCATTGGCTTCTCTAGTAAATGTCACTATTCCCCAAAGTAAAGCTCCGGACAGTCAAAATCATTTAGACAGTTGGTTAGGAAAAAGTAAAAAAGATCGTCCTTGGGTTATCGAGGAATCTAATATTCTGGCATTATCCGTACGCAAAGGAAAATGGAAATATATCGAACCTTCCAATGGTTCCCCCATGATCACTTGGGGTCCGAAAATAGAAACAGGATATGCACCTTATGATCAGCTGTTCGATATGAATAAGTCCGAGTTTGAAAGCGAAAATCTGGCTCCGAAATATCCAGCCATAGTAAAAGAAATGAAAGATATATTGGTGCAGGAAAGAGCAAAAGGGAAAAAGTGACATTTATTGAAACAACAAAATATATGGCTTCACCAAAATAAACAAAAACCTTTCTATTTATTTTCAATAGGCTAATTATAAAATTCAAAAAGGTGTGTCAGAAAAAGTTCTGACACACCTTTTTATATATACTAATTCAGCTAATCTTACTTCACTTCCTCAAAGTCAACAGTATATCTGTATGAGCAACTTGCGTACACGTGTTGCAATTATATCACAAATCCGAAAATAAGTATCCATAAGCAACAACAACTCTTGTTCACAAAAGTACGATTTTTATTCATAAACAACGAGATGTAAACGCATAAAAATCAAAAGAAAGCGATATTTTTAACAGATTCTTCGGTTTTATCCTTACCTTTGTATTCTATATTGAGTTATTGTATCTGAATAATAAAATCAGTTACATCAATAAGAAAAATAGGAAGAACTCGATTAACAATATAAAACATAGTAAGATGAGAAGATTTGTAACATTCACTGTTGTATTTTTATGTGCAACAATAGGGCTTGCCCAAACGAAACAAAGCGATCAACAAGCCCCCAAAGATTCAGTTTTAAATAGAATTGATAGCCTTGTTCAAATAACGAATGCTTGGTTAGAACAAATAGAACTTGACCATTCTCTGAAACAACGTTATAAATTATATCAGACAGAGAACATATACACCCTACTTCAATTAGATACTAAAACAGGAATGATAGAACAAGTTCAATGGTCTTTAGATTCAGAAAACGAAGGTAGCGTAACTATAAATAATGATGACTTGAATTATGGATTTGGTCATGGCTCTGGAAGTTTTGAACTATATCCCACAAAAAATATGTACCAGTTTATTCTACTGGACAAAACAAGTGGAAGAAAATGGCATGTTCAATGGGGGATGAAAACAAAGGAACGTTGGATTAGAAGAATTTATTAGTATTTTCACAAAAGTGACATCTAAGAGTTATCTATAAAAACAGTAGATGCCTCTAAACAATAAGAAAACGATGCAGATACACAACAATACATTGATAGCAGAATGCTCAGCTTACGATTTCAAGGAAATGTTGGAACGTAAGAAAGTAAAGTCGTGGCTTAAATCCGTGTCGGCTTTCGCTAATACGGATGGTGGCAGTTTGTTCTATGGAGTGAATGATGACGGCATAATTGTAGGGTTGGAGAATCCACAAGCCGATGCTGATTTTATCAGTGAAATGATAAAGGCAAGACTTGACCCTGTGCCGGAAATTCAACTTATTCCGATAGAACATGAAGAGCATACCCTGCTTGAAGTGAAAGTAAAGGCAGGAACGCTTACACCTTATTACTATTATCAGGATGGGACACGTACCGCATATGTACGAGTTGGCAATGAAAGTGTAGAATGCAACTCCCAACAATTACTTTCGTTGGTATTAAAAGGCACGCACATGACTTGGGATTCACTGCCTACCCAAGTGGATGCCAGCAAACATTCTTTCATCATCCTTGCCAATACTTTCCGTGAGCAAACCCATCAGGAATGGAATGACAAGTATCTGGAATCATTCGGACTGGTAACTCCTGACAGCAAACTGACCAATGCAGGATTGCTGTTTGTGGATAATTGCACAGTATTTCAATCGCGTATTTTCTGCACCCGTTGGACTGGACTATATAAGGATGATGCCATCAGTTCCGTGGAACATCGGGCTAACCTTGTGCTGCTCTTAAAATATGGTATGGATTTCATCAAGAACTATACCATGAGCGGTTGGGTGAAGATGCCTAACTATCGTCTAAACCTACCGGACTATTCAGACCGTGCCATCTTTGAAGGGTTGGTAAACCACCTTATCCATAGAGATTATACTGTGATGGGTGGTGAAGTGCATATTGACATTTACGATGACCGTGTAGAATTAGTATCACCCGGTGCCATGCTCGACGGTACACAGATTCAAGACCGTGACATATACAAAGTGCCGTCCATGCGCCGTAACCCCGTCATTGCGGATGTGTTCACACAGTTGGACTATATGGAGAAACGTGGCTCCGGTTTACGCAAAATGCGGGAGCTTACGGAAAAACTACCCAATTTCCTGCAAGGAAAAGAACCTCAATATCAAACGGAAGCGACTTCTTTCTACACTACTTTCTATAATCTGAACTGGGGTGACAACGGAAGAATACCTGTTGAGGAAGTGGCTAACAGGGTAAACAGTACCCTCGAAAAGTACCTTGAAAACGAAGAAAGTTCGGTGGAAAAGTTCGGTGGAAACAGCAAAAGTTCGGTGAAAACCTTTGGTGATACGCAAGAAAGTTCGGAGAAAGGTTCGGAGATAATCCAAAAAGGTTCGGAGAAAAAGTTCGGAGATTCGAAAAACAAATCTAAAAGCATTGGGAAAACCGCACAAAAGATTATTGATTTCGTCATTTCCGACCCATCAATGTCTGCAGAAGCAATGGCCTATAAAATAGGAATAAGCTCCCGAGCCGTAGAAAAACATATTTCAAAGCTTCGTTCTATGGGAATTTTGTCTCGTGAAGGAGCAGACCATGGTGGCTATTGGCGCATTATTGTTAACCCTCAAACTGAGCAATAAACTTATGGGAACATCTTTCATACCTCTCGGTGCAATAATTGCCGTTTTGATTATCGCCTTTCTGTTTGCCTCTTTGCCACAGGTAAACCATAAAACGCGATACAGAGTGCTTTATGCAATAGCCATTATCATGCTATTAGCTGTTATCCCTATCAGTGAGTATATGGCTGAGAATACAAAAAATTCAAACAGCAATTATCTGCTTGTTCTGATATTCGATGTTGCAGTAGGTTATTTCTGTATGTACATTGCCGCATTGCTGAAATTCAATGTCCTTAAACGAAAAAATCAAGCATTGGAAAATGCCTTGACCGAAAAGCAACAAGAAAATATAGCAATCCTATTGGAACATCAGAACGAGAAGCAACAAGCACTTCAGCAAAGAGAACTTGAATGGTTGGCAGGGAAAATAAAGATGTTTACCGAAGAAGAACAGAAAGCTGTTCTTGCCAGTGCTTGCGCATTTGCAGAACACGGTTTGATAGTCACTCCCTCAATAACCATTCAACTCAAAGCTACATGTAGTCAGCAAGATCTTATGTATTTTGTTTGTTCCGCCTTTTTCAACATGGGCAAGAAGCGTAGTGATATTGTAAGTTTCTTATCTCAGGTTTTTCCGCTTTACTTTCCTGCAGGAGAAAGTGTATTGGCTAAAAAGATGCCGGGATGGGAAAGAGTAAAAGAGAGGAGAGAGAAAGAAATAAAATCATTAGTTCCACATTGAAACCGTACCACTAGCGTTTAGCAACTAATCTAATTTCCCCATTCAAAGCATCCTTTAGGATAGCCTTGATAAACTCTTGAGCGTCAATAGATATATTCATAGTTTTGTTATTTTGTTCATACTCATATTTTATTGCTCTAATTTTCACTAAGCCACAATGGGTATCTATATAGGAATTCTCTAAAGAAAAAATATGGTCTTCATCTGGGCGTAACTGATTTTCTAAATTATCCAATGTATCTATAATTTCTCCTTTCGCATTACAGATGCTTCTGTCTTTAACTTGCAAAGGAATATAAATGGAATGAAGCCATTTCTCTTTTGGAGGAAAGTTTAGACAATCTAATCGTTCTCTATATGCTTGAAGATCTAAACCGTTTTCTTTTGCCCATATATCATCCACCTCAAAAAGACAATGTCTGACTGATACATTTATACAGGTTTTTACTTCTGCAACAATAGCTTCTCCTTGATTGGGTGTTCTCAATTCTTTTAAACTTATACCATAATGGCTGCCAATTTTTTTAGCCCCCTCTTGGTAACCAATCTTTGTAACCATAATTCCAGATACATTATCTAAATCCGATAGCACACCATAAAAATCACGAACTTTACTAATTGGAATAGGCTTGTTATAATTTTTGCATTCAACAGCAACTTTATGTAATACTCCTGCTATTTCATACTCCCAATATACATCTATTTGATGTTTCTGTCCTGATTTACCAAGAATCTTTATATTATGTTTGACTTTTGTACTTTTTACGACATCAGCGTTCACTAATTCTTGATAAATTTCTTGGGTAAATTTCTCATATTCTATGTTAGCATTCATATTTCGCATCAAATTAACTTCATAAATTAACCATATTACATATGTAAAGATACGATTTTTCTTTTTATAGACGCACTTTACGAGTAAATATCTGTTAGTAGATCCATTGGATAACATGAAATAAGTTGTATAAATTGTAGATAATTCTAATACACTTTTTAAGTCAAGAGACAACCACAGTCAACTACAGACAACCATATAATTGAAATATACAACAATATAAAGTCGTTTTTTATCATCATATAATCATATGAACACAATTATAAGATGATAATACAAAAAGAATGATTACCTTTGCATTCAAAAACATATCACAGAACGTATGAGTAAAGACATAAATCGTTTGAAGGTGGTTTTAGCAGAAAAGAAACGCACCAATAAATGGTTAGCAGAACAGTTGGGAAAAGACCCGGGAACTGTTTCAAAATGGTGTACAAATACCATGCAACCGAACTTGGAGACTTTAGTGGAAATCGCAAAAGTCCTTGAAGTGGATACGAAGGATTTATTGTGGTCAATAAAAGATAATAAGTAAAGAGAACAGATATCAATGAGAAAAAAATATAAAGGAATAGATTTGTTTTGTGGCATAGGCGGTTTTCGGCTTGCCATGAACAGTAGTCAGGTAGAGTGTGTATTCTCATCTGATAATGATAAGTTCGCCCAACAAACCTATGAAGCCAATTTTCATGAAGTACCAACAGGAGACATAAAGGCTGTTAATGAAAAAGACATTCCGAGTTTTGACATCTTAACAGCGGGATTCCCATGTCAACCATTTAGTTATGCAGGAGAAAAACAAGGTTTTAATGATGAGGTAAGAGGTACTCTGTTCTTTGATGTATGTCGAATTTTAGAATACCATAAACCACCAATGGTCTTTCTTGAAAACGTAAAAGGTTTGAAATCTCACGATAATGGCAAAACACTCCAGACTGTTTTGGACACTCTAAAGAAGCTTGGTTATTACCCACATTGGACTATTTTGTCTTCTTTAGATTATGGTCTTCCTCAAAAACGAGAAAGATGGTATTGCGTAGCCTTTAGAACCGAAGTCGATTTTGAATGGCCTAAGCCTGCAAAAGGGCATCCCGTATTGCGTGACATTATAGACATGAATGATAGGAATCCATCTTTGGCTATTCCTAAATTTGAATTGGACAGAATAGATTATCATTTTGCAAATGCCAAGCCTGGTGATAGAATCCAACATGACAATTCAAAATATAAGCCAAATACGAAGAAAGGAAAATATGGCGTTTTTTCTTTTCAAAAGGCAGACGGTTCTTTGCGATTTCATGTTGGTGATCCAGCTAAAACACAAATTCAGGAAGCATTCTATTCCTGTCTTGACACATATGCTTCTACAATTATAGCTAATAGGACACCAAAACTATGGGATATCCGCAGAAAGTTGTCTGTACTTGAATCAAAAAGACTTCAAGGCTTCCCTGATGACTTTGTGTTCCCTGTGTCCGATGCACAAGCATACAAACAGTTAGGAAACTCTGTTAGTGTGCCAATTATCGTAACGATAATGAATAATATGATTAAAACTTACGAAAAAACTCTTGAAAAATGAAATTCATAAGTGTAAAATCTGTAGTCGAGGCCTACAAAGGCTTTCAAGATTGTATGACCAATAAGTCTTGGGGATATTTGGCTCTATTGAAAGGATGCAAGAGCAGTATTTGCCCCTCCGTACCTTATGAGGTTAATCTTGACGAAGTATCAAGCTTTCTTGAAAACATCTTCAATCTGAGTCAAGCAAAAAAACGATACAGTAGTGGACGTGTATTGTACGTTGTATTCTCAAATAAATGGGATAAATATTTTAATGATCAAGGAAGACACACTCCCAATATCTATGATGTAGCAATTTGGGCATATAGGAGAAATTCTTTTGAAGACAATATGACAAAGGAAGAAATTCTCCAAAAGTTTGCAGAAGAGTTCAACATCCCATTAAACATTATTTCAAACAGTTTCAACACTCATTCTAAAGAAATTGAGTTTACAGACTCTTTATATTCTGAAACTGTACTCAAAGCAGAATTGAATGCTATTGGCGTCGATGTGTCCAAAGAAAATATTGATGCAAAGAAAGGAAGTGTTGTAGCAGCTCCTGGCGAAATAAGCCGTGGTCCTTTTGTTCAAACATTATATGCAGGATTAGAGATTACAGATTATGTTATTATTTTACAATCAGACTACCTGTCTCTTTATGGTAATGCCATAAAATCTATTAATAGCATAGATCATACTAGCCAAAACAAATATTCTAATTACCGCTCCTACATTACCGCCATCAAGACCAAACCCTTCCTTTTGCTTGCCGGTATATCCGGTACGGGCAAAAGCCGTATTGTCCGTGAATTGGCCCGTGCGTGTTGGGACGAAGATTCCACTGAATATAAAGCTCAGAAACCTAAGAATTTTGAGATGATTCAGGTAAAACCCAATTGGCATGATTCTACAGAACTGATAGGATATGTGAGTCGTGTCAGCGGAAAACCCATATATGTGATTGGCGATTTCTTAAGATTTATCACAAAGGCTTGGGAAAACTTGGATGTACCTCATTTCCTTTGTCTGGATGAAATGAACCTTGCTCCGGTAGAACAATATTTTGCGGAATTCCTTAGTGTGATAGAATCTCGTAAAAGCAATGAAGACGGTACGATTACTACAGACCCTATCCTGAAAAAAAGCACAGAAGATTGGTATCGAGTATTAACGGCCGAACTGACAGGAAACAATGAAGCATTAAGAAACCGCTTTTTGGAAGAAGGTATCACCATTCCACAGAACCTAATCGTAGTGGGCACGGTAAATATGGATGAAACGACTTTCTCATTCTCCCGTAAGGTACTTGACCGTGCCATGACCATAGAAATGAATGAAGTAGATTTGTATGCCGGATTGGACAATAAATATGAACGCATTGGTAAACTGAATAGCGATATGCTTATCGGTATAGCCGTAGAAGGTGTGGATGTATATGTCGACAACGAGGATATTTGCAATAAGGTATTGGCTTATTTGCAAGCAGTGAATGACGTTCTTAATGGCACTCCGTTCAAGGTCGCCTACCGCACGCGGAACGAATTCCTACTTTATGTGGTAAACAATTTACCTTACAATATGGATGAAAACGGAAACGAGTTCTGTGAGGATGAGGTCATAGCAACCGCATTGGATGAGATAACAAGCATGAAAATCTTGTCGCGAATAGAAGGTGATGATACAAAAGTCAAGCATTCACTTCTTGAAAGGATGATTACTACTATCGAAGCGCAGTTGTTAGCATTGACTGAAGAAGATAAGAAAATAGAATCTGTTTCCATAGCCAAGCTGAAAGAGATGCAAGAACGGTTGTCATCCGGCTATACAAGTTTCTGGAGTTAAAAACAATCAGATATTCGCAAAGGACGATGGAACTGCTTACCATAAAGCATCAGGATTTTAAAATGATTGTCGAATGTGCAAAATTCGATGACATTTGGCATAAAGCCAAGAGTAATATTGGAGAAGAATGCTTACACTCCACTTATTCTTGGTCAGAAGGCGTATCATCTGTTATCCTGAGCAACTATATCGGAGAAGAAATTACGATTGAAAACAGCCAACAAGCTCCCGCCATATTTTTCGACAACACCGATTATCCTATTTGGGTGGAATTCAAGGACTATGTGAAAAAGGCTCAGTTTGGTTCTATTCTCCAGAGTGAAAATGAAAAATTCACTTTTCGCAGACAGATATTGGCAGGTTTCTTGAATTATGGCAATGAAGTCGGACGCAGTGAAATACAACTCATATACCAAGTGGGAGCAGAAACCCGCAGTTTTGTCTTCTCTTTTGAGGTGTTGAGTACAAAACTCAACTATCACGAGCATTGGAAAGCCATTATAGAGGATATTGAACAAGAGTACAGAATGCTTTCGCTCGACTATATGCGAAGAACCTTTCATGGCTTTTCGCCCGATGCAAGCGGAGAGACCCCGGAAATAATCTGGTGGAGCGTATTTGCCAATGAGCAAAAGAAATTCATCAAGGCCTGCAAAAACATTATTGACCGCCCAAGACATCGTTTACACGGAAAAGAGACTTACAAACGTGCCGATAAGCTGACATTTGTTCCCTCTTGCATAGAAAACGAACTGGCGGAACATCGGGCAGACTGTTCGCATCTATATCGTGTGGAAGAACGTGTGTGGACAAATGATACAAAGGAAAATAGATTCTTGAAATTTGCGCTTGGACAGATTACCGATAGATACGAGATCCTGAAGAAGCGTATAGAAGCGATAAAGAATGCCTCGGATGTGATGAAAGAGGATATGCAAGCCACATTGGCAACGCTAAAACACTTGCAACGAAATCCATTCTTCCGTACCGTAGGAAATTACAAGGGGATGAATCAAGAAAGTCTGGTTTTACAAAAAGCTACCGGATATAGTCAGATATATCGCACATGGAGTCTGCTTCACCGCTCTTATTCTCTGAATGATGGCATATACCGTTTACAAACCAAAGACATTGCAACACTGTATGAAATATGGTGTTTCATAGAAGTAAGCCATATAGTGAAAGAAAAACTGCATTTGTCTGATGAAGATATAGACCACAGGAATCGCATGGAAATGAACGGACTATTTACATGGGATTTGGGTAAAGGTGAACATTCACGCATACTTTTCAAGAAAGACGATATAGAATTGGCAGAACTTGTTTATAATCCAAAGAGTACGGAGCGAGAAAACTTATCGGCAGGTATAAAAGATTGGACTGTGCCAACTGTCCCCCAAAAGCCGGACATTGTGTTGCAACTTACCAAGAACGATTTGCAAGAAGGAATGAAAATGACTTACCTGTTTGATGCGAAATATCGTATTGACGGGAAAGACAAAAACGGTGTGGACGTTCCACCGGAAGATGCTATCAACCAGATGCACAGATATCGCGATGCCATCTATTACAAAGATTATCAGTCGGATGCCTTGAAGAAGGAAGTAATTGGCGGCTACATCCTGTTTCCCGGTGATGGCGAACCGGCTGTAGTGGCAGAATCCAAGTTTCGCAAGACTATAGACGAAGTAAACATTGGAGCTTTCCCGCTTCGCCCCAAAGACACGCATAACAGGCAGTTACTGGAACGATTCATAGAAGAGCTTATTCTAACCAAATCGTATGAGACCATATCAAAGGTAATACCGCAAAAAGGTGCATTATTGCAAGTGCCCAATCGCCTCCTTATCGGTTTAGTAGGAAACAGTTCACGACCGGGATACACACAAAGTTTCCTTGATGGCAATGCCACCTTATACCATACAGGACCTAAGTTCCCCACGACCATTTCATTGCATGACCTTCATTACTTTATACCTTATATAAAGAGTAAGGGAGTTCGTGATATATATGAAATTGTCCGTGTAAGGACTATTACAGGAAAGGAAGCAAAGCAAACAGAAGGAGAAGATGCTACAGACGACATGCGATTAGCGTTTGAGTTGCGTTTCAGCCGGAAGCTGTTTGACGATTATCGACCGATAGATACTCATAAGATGATTAGCTATACATTTATTGACACGACATTTGATGAAATAGAAAAGTGGGTAGTAATTGATAAATTCTAAAATGTACATTCACCATACTATTACCAGACCATGATTACATCAGATAAATTTTATTTCAAAAGGTCGTATATTCAACAAACCTTTAAATTCTAGACAAAATGAGAAATTGTGACAAATTACATTTGTGCGATCATTTAGTATTAAATGAAGGCGCTTATTTCTATAAAAAAAACGAACTTGAAGTAGGAAAGGATAGAATTCAAGAGGTATTTAATTCTGTATTGACTGAGATCGAATACGAACTATTTACAAAGATTTGTCGTAAGAGAGAAATAGTGAATGTACCCAACAAACAGGAAATCTATTATTCTTTGCTTGTTTTCAAATTCGCAACTTACCCCTCTTTTTTAGATTTTGAAGAAGAAAATTTTCCAAAAAAATTAATGGAAAACAGATTAGCATATTTGCTTATTGTGGAAATAAACGATTATATTATTCTAGTCAAAAAAAACATATCACGTATTAGCTCTTTCATTAATAGCCTAACTTCCATACCAACTGATACTTTAGCTGGTGTACTGGTTGACGATGATACTGTTTTTCAGCAAATGAAATTAAGCAATATGAATATGAACGAGAATGCCATGCGCAACAAATCTTATGAAGCCAACAGTTTGGAAAACACGATGCCAATGTTTGGCTCTAATCATACAGTTGTTAATACAGCACGATTTGCCAATACTAATGGCTTATGTACTGTAAACATAAACACCTCACGATTGACAAAATTTGGAACTAAGAAAAACTTAATAGAGTTATTGGAGTGGATGAATGTTTTAATTACAAAAATTGATTCATATATTCCACAAGAATCATTCTTTTCACGTTTTGCCAAACCACAATCATGGAAAAAACAGCAAGATAAATTAGAACCGGTATCATTACTTATAGATATATTTAAACTTAATTCTTATATTCAGGAACTTCACTGTACGGATGTTTTTTTGAAAAAGGAAGGCGAAGAAGAATATTTTGCAAAAACAAACATCTTTGCAAAATACATAATTTCTGGTATGAAGTGTCTTACTTTAGATGAGAAAGAAAAAGATATTTATAGGAAAAAGGGCAAACGTAATATTGGTGTAAAAAAGATGAAATCAGGCTTGAAGATTGTGGCATGTGGTAATTTATTTGATTCTTTGTATTTTTGTGAAGACGATGGGACATACGTGAAAATTATTGATTTGATGAACAACTTGGGATGTTTTTCTGTCGGTTTTTCGAATTATTCATACATATATATGGGTAAAAGGCTTTATATGAATGTAGGCATACAAAAAGATTTTGAATCGATTCTTTCTATTTTATATCCGATGAATGAGATTGCTGCTGTCACAAGCGAAAAGGGTGATGGATATGACGCAACAAGTACAGATTTTAAAATAGGCTCAATGTTTAATGTTGTAGAAAAGAAAATATTTAATGATGCGGATTTCTTATTGTGCGATGATTTGGGTAACGAATGGGCAGACCATATAGCCATCAGAGAAAATTCAATGTCTTACATTCATTCTAAATGCAATGATGGAAGCGCAACTCTTTCTGCATCCAAGTTTCAAGAAGTAATCGGTCAAGCTATAAAAAACATAGGCAATATGAATCCCGATGACAATACCATTCAAGAGAAAATGAAAGGAATGAATGGAAAATGGAATGGAACCAATATAAATAAATGTAGAATAGGAATGCCGGCAGATTATGAAAGGTTGTATAAAAAATTGAGATATAATCCCAATAAAGTACAGGAAATCTGCCTTGCTGTAAATTATCTATCTAAATCTGCACTAGCCGAGGCTTTTGATAAAATAAAGAATAATCAGCCGCTAAAACAGAAAAATAATGTTGTGCAGCTTGTTTGGTTATTGAGCGGATTTATTTCTACTTGCAAAGAAGCAGATTTAAATTGCCGTATTTTTTGTAAAGACTAGGAAATTACCAAAACTTTAATGATTTTATAAGTTGTAGAAGCCATACCAGCCAAGAGGCAAAGACTAAAGTGTTAATAGATAATACTATTTTAGATGGATAAACTAACAAAAGAACAACGTCATCGTTGTATGTCCGCTATAAAAGGAAAGAATACAAAACCTGAATTATTGGTTCGGAAATTCCTTTTTAGCCGTGGCTTCCGCTATCGGCTCAATCATCCACGCCTTCCCGGTCATCCCGATATAGTACTTCGTAAATATCGAACTGTCATTTTTGTAAATGGCTGTTTTTGGCATGGTCATGAAAAATGCAAATACTTTCGTCCGTCTAAAACCAACATTGATTTTTGGCAAAAGAAAATAGAACGAAACAAAGAACGTGATAAAAAAGAGCAATGCCAACTTGCTGCTATGGGCTGGCATTGCATCACGATTTGGGAATGTCAACTAAAGCCTAAAGTCCGCATGGAAACACTTGATTCTTTAGCGTATACATTAAATCACATTTTCCTTGAAGATAGAAAAATTAGAACTTACCAAATAGCGGAAACTAACGATAGTCTTATGGTTGCAGAACCAGAAACTCCATATGGAAAAACACCCTAATGATATATGCCCCATAGAATGTTCATCGTTCTTTATTAACCTTAGATTGTGAATGATCCGCTTCCATCAAATGCTGATACTGATGCTGTTCTTTCACCGCCCGATACATCGAATAATGTGCAAAGGATTCTTCCTTATATTTCATACTACTAATAGAAGCAGCAACAGTCCACATTAGAATAACGACAACGAAGGCCACAACATATCGTAGCTTAATATGATATCCATGTATAAACATCCCATTGATATTGGGTGGAATAACCGTTACTGGATTTTTCAATTCATTGATTCTCGCAAGTATCTCGTCCTGCCGCTTTAATATGCAATCGGTATTTGCTTCAATAGTCATACGATTGAGATTGTAATCGCAAACGTGTCTATAAAGATATTCAAGAAATTTAGACTTCTGCTTGAATAGTTCAATAAGCTTCGGAAACCATAGCGAAAACGGCAATGTATCAGGTTGCTGCTTCCAGATATGTTTCTTCACCACTGATAACGCATCATTCCAACAGGAACAGAAACTTTTGGCGACTCCATTATAAATGGTCTTTTCGTCAAAGTCCATTTTTACAGATTGCTTTGGTTTAGGAACTGTAGTATTCTGTTTTTCAATACACTCTTTTAGCTCGTTGATACTTTGGCGCAAATTCGCGAGATTTGCTGCTACTACATCTTCTTTCATTATCTTCTACGTTTTGAGGGTTTATAAAAAGGTTCGTTTCTTTGGTTATCCTTGTCTTTGTCGTCTCGCCATCCTTGTTCATTATTTGTTCCTCCAGCTCCAACGGAAGTTATGGCTTGATGAGGTTGAACAATCAGCTCCGTTGCCACATTGCCCAACGTAACGCAAAGGCTGTTAAAACTCAAATCACGGTCAAGTTTAGAACCGGCTATGCTATATTCATCTTGACAAAATGATATACCACGAATTTTATCAGAGTTATCTGCACTATTAAAACGCATATCTATACCTTGACCTTTGAGAATGTCCAAAAAGTCATGCCATGAGCGAGATGCCGCCAACGCATCAAGAGTTGAGGAACGAAGATTATACTTCCGTAATTGATGAGGGCGCAAACGGCTCTTATTTCTCGCTTTGCTGTTTTTAGGAGCAAAGTAAAGTTTATACTCTTTGGTTAAAGCACGACAGACTTTTGCATTTCGTATCCGTTCGTTGCTATCAGAAATGAGATTACCGTCATTGTCTATCCGATTGAACACCAAATGACAATGAGGATGTTTCGTGTCGTGATGTCGGGCTATGATATATTGAGTATTGCGAATCCCCATCTGCTCCATCCATTTCTTGGCTATCTCCACCATCAGCGCATCTCCTTCTTCGTTATCGAGGAAACGGCTAATGTCTTGCGAAGAAAAAGCAAGTGATACGTGTTTCACCGGACTTTTTACTTTCGGGCGTATGGACGCTTGTATCTGAAACGAATCAGCTATGGTTTTATTGCTGATGGCACAGACACCTTCATGTGCTAAAAGTGTGGCACATTTCTTCTTGTTCTTCTGGTCATTGGCGTAATTCACTATTCCTCCGAAATCTGCTCTTGTTTTAATCTTTGCTATCATGATTGTTATTCTTTACTTGGGTGATAATTCTACTGACTTCTGATATGATTGAAAAGCATTGTTGCTTGACTGCTTCCAAACCATAAGTGTGCATCTGATGGGCTATCTGATTGACATTATTGGCGATTCCGGAAAGGTCACGGATTGCCGATGCCATTTTAGGACTGATGCGTTGACAGACTTGACAATCCATTGCTGCCTGATGGCAAAATTCATTGACAGACAAGCCTGCCTGCTCCGCTTTGGATTGGATATAAATGTAGTCGTTCTCGGTAAACATAACCCGGAAACATTTCGTGCGTTTCTGGTAACTCGCCAACTTAGGGCGACCACCAAGTTTCTTTTCCTTCATACTTATCTTAACTTTGATGTTCATAAATTGATTTTTTGAGAGTGGCAGTTCTATCCGCTTGCCGCATAGGTTTTAGTGACACTAAAACACAAACTTGCCACTCAAAAAATCTTCCTATATTTCCCTTGTTCTATTCGGCTTAGTTTTCCATCTTTGATAAAGGCTTCTATCCACTTGTTTGCCGTACTTCCATTTTCGCCCAAAGATGAAACCAGTGTATCATAATCCTTCTTTGTGAAAGTATCGGGTAACATATTATAAAGGATGTTCCTTCGTGCATAAACGCCTGTCTCTTGCGAAACGGTATTGAATCGTTTAAACTGATTTCCTGACAAATTCTGATAAATGAATACGGCATGATAAAGCAGGGTGTCGCAAATACTCATGGCTATGGAATAGTCAAACTCATGGCAAACCAATTGTACAGTCTCGTCAGAAGAAGATTTGTGAATCACATTATCCAAATGTCGGACAGCGGTCAACACCATCATTATACGATAAGCAATCAGTCCCATCCGTCTGACTACTCCTTGCATCTTGTTATCCACTTCGTCACAACATTCCTCATTCACACGACTGAGATATTCAATAAACTGTTCCTGCAAATCAGAGGGAAGAGAAAAGGAATAATTACCCTGCCGTACAAATTCCTCATGCAAATGACAGAATTTATCTCCCAACAGTTTGAACATGGCATTCTTGGATTGGGAAATGTCGCTTGTGGCAAACACATTTCTTATACCTCGTTTGAAGCGGATAATATAGAAACAAAAGCGACTCATCAATCCGTTCTCCGCATCAGGTATCAATCGTCGTACTTGTTCTGGAGTTCCAGCCAAAGCTACCGAAACTCTCGGATTAGCTACTTCGCAATACTCCCTGTCTTTGCGCCGACTCAAACTTACCAACTCATGGTGAAATGCCTTTCGCAACACATCGGAATAGTTACCATAGTCAGACTTCAAAGTCTGGCTTAACGTGTCACCCTCCGATTCAAATAACAATCCGATTCCGTCATTATCTCCCAATATCTTCAGGAAAGAACTTGCGCTGCTATTGGCAGGAATGACAAGCATTCGCATGGGCGGTTCGGCAGGCATAGACAGTCTGCTATCTTTCTTGCCTTTGATATAAGTATTCATCGCTTCTTTGTATTCCTGTTCCAATCGTTTGGAAAGTTCATGCAAATTACGGTTGATGGGAGCTACAAGCTCTCGGCACAAGGCCAATGCTCCTTTTCCCATACCGGCATCTGCCACCACGAACAGATATAGATTCGGATAAACAATACGTTCATCGTACACGCCACAAACATTATGAAAGCAGACCGACAAACACACAATAGCCCCAATCAGTATCGTATCACGGTCATCTACTGAAATGGAATTATTGACAACCTCATTTAGAAAAGGAGGAAGATGCTCAAACACACATTCAGGAAATACAGGAAGTTCTTCTTCTGATTTTATCCATTTACCCGTTTTACCATTTTGGATATTTGGTAAAATGGATAAATACTCTTTACTGAACGGAGCCAATGAGATTCCGGCTTGATTTGCCAAATGGAAGAAAGAACGGATAGTAATGCCTTGCCCTTTGGAGTGCAGACAATACGTATATTGTTTATCCGTTTCTTCCCTTTGATAGGTAGGGTAAAACCTGCTGATGCGGTGGTAATACTCCCGCCCGTTCTCTCCCAATCCATCTACAAGCGCAAAACCCAACTCCACCCAATCTTTATAATGAGGAGCTATATCAATGGCACACTGTTCTATCTCCCGAACAACACTTTCCACATCATCCTCCACCTTATTATATATAGGGGCAATACGTGGCGTATGTATTTGCTGTATTTCAGAAGGGACATTTTCCCAATCTTGGGCGGAAAATATTTTCTTCGACATCATCTTTGTATTTATGGTTAATATATGCTTGTGGGTCGTAAGGTAAGAAGCATGAACGAGCCACATCACTGCCAGACATATCCACTAATGGCAAACCTGTCGCTTTGATGTAGTTGGCAACAGCCTTGAAGTACCGAGAATGTTCCCAGCCTTTCAAGCCAACAGGTATTATCTACTTCAATCCATTACCGGATGGACTGACAAATAACAGTTCTGTATCAAAATACTCATGGTTGAGTAGTTGCTGTTTTAACTCCCCTATGTTATCCACATGATCGAAATCCAAACACATCAATCCTGAGTGCATAATCAGTTCCTTCTCATTACGCTTGCGGAATAATCCCGAAAAGGTACAATAGTCAAAATGAGTGGCTTTGTATCTTTTAGCTTCGGAAGAAGACATCATCAAACGCAGGGCTTCAGTTTGTGGTTGGGCATAATGCCCGATGATATAACGATACACATCCACAATACCTACCGCCCTTATCGGTTCGATGTTTTGAATGGGCTTGCGAAAGAATGAAAAACAATAGTCTGTCGTCTCCATCATCTGATAATCTTTTTAGATTCGACAAATCGTTTGGCTTCTTCCATTAAATCATCTTGTGTCTTATGCGATTTGTTCTTCAACCAATCGTCAATCTCAGATTGCAGAAAAGCCAACGCTTTATTTATTTTATGTACGGGAATCTGTTTGGTTGATACCCATCCATAAACCGTTTGCTTGGCTGGATGCGATGGCAGATAAGCGCAAAGCTCGTCTATATCCATCCACTTGGGTGAATTACTTGCTTGCTTATGCTGCAAGGCATTTACTTTGGTTTGTAGTGCTTCTACAGACTCAATCAGGTAGGACAACGCATTTGGCATCTCCTCCAACGAATTTACTTTATAAGCCATTTTCTTCGTATTTAAGTTGATGCCGCAAAAGTATAGGGATGCTTATAGGTGCTAAATAGGTGCTTGACCGCCACCAATCAACCGCTCATTTACCACTAACAGATTTAAGTTTCATTAATACGAGAATTTATTGGAAGACATAATAAAAGGGGAATAAACCACTATTGGGACCAACACATTCCTTATCGAAAGCTTCAATCTACAAAATACCCCTCAAAAAGCCGATGCTTCATGAGGGGTAAACGGTGGTAAGTATATGATTGGAATTACATAAGTCATTGGTGCTCAATGGTGGATACAACCACCACAATCTATAAATCCAAATTTTCTATATGCAGTGTATTGGCGGCTTTCTCTTTTTGTTCGTTTACGATGTGCGTATAAATCTGCGTGGTTTTGACGTTTGTATGTCCCATCAAAGACTTGATGGTGTATATGTCAACGCCATTTTCCAGCAACAGCGAAGCATAGCTATGACGTCCACAATGGAAGGTGATGTGCTTCTTGATACCGGATGCTTCTATCCAGACTTTCAACGGACGAGAAATCCAAGAGGCATCAGTCAATCCTTCAAAAACAAGTGCTTCATCATCGTCTGGACGTATGCCGCATAGTTGAAGTGCTTGTTGAATGACAGGCTTGTAATCGGGCCTTTTTGTCTTTTGCTGAATTACGACTGCTTGCCATGTGCCCTTGCTTGTTTGCTGAATTTGTTTCCATTTCAAAGTTTGAATATCACTATGCCGCAATCCAGTGAGAATAGAGAACAAGAACGCACGTTTCAAAACATCATCCTTGCAAGGAGTATCAACCAACATTTGCACTTCATCCATGGTAAGCGCAACGCGAGGTTTCTCAATGTTTGTTATTCCCTTTACTTTCGCGCTTATATCAACGGTCAGGTATTCATCAATGAACGCCTGTTTCAGTCCGGCTTTAAGTATGGAAAAATAGGTTGATGCCGTGTTTTGTGAGATAGTACCTTTCTTATTCCCTCCCATTGGAGCACGGAGCAGGAACATCTTAATATCTTCAAGCAGTTTAACGGAAATCGCCTTGAATGGAATTGGCTGCCCTTGTGAATACATTTTCAATAATTCGCCTACACGCCTCCAGTTGACTATAATCGAATCGGAACTATTGGGATGACGTGTGCTTATAATACCATTGAAATACTTGATAAAATCCTGTTCGCTCCGCTCATTCTGTGCAGCGATTTCGTTTTCCTTATCAGTGAAGAGGATGGCACTATCATATTCATGTTGGCGTAACTTCCGCACATTGTCGGCATAGATACAAGCCTCTTGGTCTATCGTTGAACGGCATTGAATAATTCCATTCAAGTCACGTTTAGGCTTATAATTGAATGTTCCATCCGGCAAGATACGTGCTATGGATGACTTATCCCAAATGGGTGTGGATATAGTCCGGTTAATGGATTCCACCACACGGCTTGCGCGGGTTGAACCTCGTTTGTGCACTGGGTACGACTCTATAATCAGATACCACTCTTCTTTATAATTCGACCTTCTGAGTTTGACGGTCACTTTGGTATTAGGTAATGCTTTCTTCATTCTACTTCTGATTTATATAGATTATCAATTTCTTGCTTGGGTACATACACATAGTTGCCTATTTGTCTTGAAGGAATAGAGTATTTTCTAATATGTGCCCATACTGAACTGTCATTAATATGGTACTTCTCACAAATCTCAGTAATGGTATAGCAATCCTCCGGCTCTAAGCTGTATGTTTTAGGAACAGGCTTTTCTTTCTCTGCGATACTTTCCGGTCTGTTTATAAAAAGCCGTTCCATTTCAGAGCGTTTGATACGTGTGAGCCTTGTACCCATGTTGATAGTTGGAATACGTCCCAATTTAATCAGGCGATACAGGGTGCTACGTTCCACCCCGAACATAGCGACGGCTTCCTTTACAGAAATGTACTCTCTGATGTCTGATACTTGTTTGGCAATGGCTTCTAACTTCGTGTTTCTATCCTTTGCATCCTTTTTGCGTTTCCAAGCCACTTTACCACATTTAGGGGAACAATAGTGACTGTCAAGTGTTTTTGCGACAAACACTTTGCCGCAGAGCTTGCACTTCCGTTTGATTTCAAATCCGATTGTTGGCATGTTATCTACTTTTAAGTATGTATTAGTATGTATAAATGTGATTAAGTACCACATTATCTACTTTTTTGTCTTGTCGCAAACATGTCGCAAATAAGAGATAAAAAAGCCCATAGAAAACACATAACAACCATGAACCCCATAAACGCAAAAAGCGTGCAACTCATTGAGCTGCACGCTTTTGCTTATTGTTTATTATCTGTATCCTTATCGGAATCATTTGACTTCCTCAAAGATAATACTCACTGATTATCAAGGACTTCCAAAGTGTTTTGCCAAATCTACGCCAATTATAATCAAGCCATTTCAAACTATCAATAGTCAAAGAAAAGTATCATCAGATTTTTTTGTGTTGGTGATGTGTTTTCTGCTATTTCGTGGCGTTGTTGCTATATGGTGTAGTTGTCTTTGGTTTCTTATGTCTTCCACTCTTAGAAGAGTTCTAATAGAGCCTTATGGGGGAATATAAAATAACGTATAGCTACGGGGCTTTCGAGATTGCCATGGAGTCAGATTTGGCTCCGCTTCTGATTCCAAGTTTTGTCCTTATTTCTATATATTGCTATATGTTATTCCATTTCAAGTAACCATCTTAATTCTGCTTAATCACAAGTATGATTGCTTGATTTTTCTTCTTTTTTCTATCTATGATTATATACCTTTGTAAGGTAATTAAACGGATAAACAAAGTATGAATCTAAGTATAAACTCTATTTTAACTGGTATCGCAAACTGGCTACTTGCCATGCTTGCTATCTGCCTTACATTTGAAGTCTGCTACCTTTGTGGATGGGGACTCGGTAGCAGCGTCTTTATCATCCCTGTGGTCACTCTTATACTCTACTATGCTCGTCAACTTGCTACAGCCATAGGCAAACTTGTAGCGACTCATTTAGCCCAGCAATTTCTGAGCGGTGACATTCTATGCCCATGCGATGCTCCAACCAATGATGCACCGAAATTACCAACTAACAACGATATTGCTATGAAACGTCTCGATCTATTTCACTCCCAATTTGAGAGGAGTCAGGAGGAACTTGCCAAGAAAGTAGCCAAGCAGAAAGACCAGAAGCTCCAAAAGATCCTCCAATACACAACTGATACATTCTGCCAGATTGGCCTAACTGAACATGAAACCTTTCAAATCCGCCAATGTGTTGAATACCTTGTCAAGAACGAAAAAGTTTTATCCCTACCCGACTTGAGAATTGAACGCCGCCCAGAGATTACACAGATTTCATTAAAGAACTTCGCATGGAACATCGCATACCAATATAAATTGCCTGGCCAGTTAGCGGCTCAGTTCGTGATGACAACCTTCCGTGAATGGTTTGCTGACTCCACCCTCTACACAGTCGTGAAGAACCTCAAGACCACTTCTGGTAACCACGCAATTCCCATTGATACACATATTTTGAAGAAATACTAACCTCTATACCTATTCATCGTCTCCATAACGCTCTTGTACCCACAGGAGCGTTTTTTATTGTTGCCTCACCAAAAGAGAGAGAGTTCAGTTCAGATTAATTCATACGAGTTAAACTATATAGGGTAATTGAATGAACGGAGTGTTATCTGCATAGCAACCCACCCACTTCTAATCCACTTCTATCTTCTCCTCTATACGAACTGATATAGCACGCTTTCTGAATGAAGCGTAGCGAACTATTATAGCCTATATACGTCATCATCTTTCCGTGATTTGATAGCAATTTGGTTGCAAAGGTACTTCTTGTGTCTGCATCGTCGCAAGGTCAAGCCTACGGTCTCTGATAAAATCTCCACCCTTCAGGTAGTATTTGACCAGAGAACCTTGCACGATGATCCACAAGACCTTTTGAGGCAACAAAATTTTAATCAATCCCGAAAGTAGCTGAGGCGAAATAAGGGAAATAAAAAGTTTGAGTTTATGGGCATCGCAACAAAATTTGCAAAGTGGGAAGTGCCTGCATTGGCTACCCTAAAGAGCTGCAAAGCTTACCAACTTCGTGAGCAGCTGAACAATGGTGAGAAGTTGAGCAGAGCCGATAAAAATTGGCTCACAGAGGCTATCAACCGCAATAGCTATTTTCGTCGTGGCGTACCGGTGATGGGCTGGAACTTTGACTTCACCGATGCGGTTCACCTTTATTGGGTGAAGCAGTTTGGACAAATCCACGAATATTATGCCGTTGATAAGACCTCACTTAGAGCCATCTTATTTGGCAAGGTAGATGAAATCGTTGAACTAATATAATCAGTTGTACTATGGCTAATTACGCTACAAATCTCTTCTTCTGCAGTACAGAGAATGAGAATGACCTTGAAAAGGTTGAGAAGTTTTTGGATGAGAAGTTTTTCGACTGCTATTTGGAGCGTACCGAAGACTTCGTAGATGGCGAGTTCTATTCAAAATGGGACTTCCCCGAGGCTCTAATCAACGAAATGATTGAAAGCCTTGAAGATAAACAGGGCATCTACATTCGTGTGCTCACCCACGAGCTCTGCAATGAGTATGTAAGTTTCCGCATCTTCTCACAAGGAGAATGGGACATCCGTTATTAACCCTCAAAAAACCTCATATATGCAAAAGTTTGAAAGTACAGAGAATATCCCTACGTGGAGCTTGCCTTATCTCATCAATGACGACCCAAGTGGACTGACCGATGAAGAAATAAAGATGGTAGATGATTTCGTCAACCAGTGGCAAGTGCAAGTGGTCTCACCCATCGAGGTGGATGGCGAAGCTCAACCTGAGTTTTCCTATTATCCACTCTTCGGTCAGGCAGCTGAGGTTGAGCCATGCATCGTGATTTATTCAAAAGAACAATAACCCTAAAGGAAGTCTATATGTTATACGAGGTAGAAGAAATAACCGACGTAATCGGTTGCTGTTGTACATTGCTCATTCCTTATCGTGGGCACAGCGAAGGTTATATCGTGGGCGACTATGGCAAAGACCTGGTCGTAAGATTGAACAATGGTAAAGAAATTGTGGAAAGTCGAGACGACGTACTGATTTACGATTGATTCGCCTAAGGAAAGAAAGTAATCACTAAAAACAAAGTATATGGATACAGAAAAAAAACAACCCCTTCGCTTTGACGACATTCCTGAAATATTAGGATGGATAAAGGAGAAACTGGTAGAGCTCGATGCAAAAATCGACGTGATTCAAGACAAAAAGGAACTTGCAGTTGAAGAAGACAGATGGTTCTCTGTTCAAGAGGTTAGCGACTATCTTCCAGAACATCCAGCAGTGCAAACGCTATATACGTGGACAAGTGCAAAGCGCATCCCATACCACAAAGAGGGTAAGCGATTACGCTTTTTGAAGTCTGAGATTGATACATGGCTTAAAAAGCCAGAAGCGCATTTTAAGAGCATTGAACAGATAGAAGACGAGGCTAGACAATATGTTGAATCAAAGCGCAAGCCATCGCCTTTTGGGAGCACATTCCTCACGCAAAGCTATTCCAGACAGTAAAATACACAATGAAAAGAGACCTACCCCGTGACAGGTAAGTCTCTTTTCTTTTTTTGCAAAGGCAAATTCCTTTTATACGACTACTTGAAGAGTAGATTTAAATCCATAGATAGGAACTCTTCAAATGACAATCCTCCAGACCCCACTACAAAGGCACGATGAGGATGGTATGCTTTCTCAAATTTGGGTAGGCCATTATTGGTGGTGCGTCTTCCACTTTTAACCTCGATAGCGATGGTCTTTCCTCTTCTATGCAGAATGTAGTCTACTTCGTCATGACTATCACGCCAGTAATAGGCTTTATAATCGCAGATTTGTGCTTGGCTTACAATGTAGGCACCTACAGCCGATTCAACATAACGCCCCCAAGCTTTTGGATCTTCTGCCATCTCCATGTAATCCTTATCAGCATATACATTGCGCAAGGCATTGTTATGGACTTGGAATTTGGGAATGGAGTTGTATTTGCGGGCATCGTCTTCGGCATACTTCTGTAAGCCACAAAGTAAACCACATTCGTCCAGCAAATGGAGGTAGCCTGCCAATGTAGTGACATTGCCTGCATCTTGCAACTGAGCTGCCACCTTGGTTAGCGATAGCAGTTCGCCACTATAGCTACTACCCAGTTCAAATAACTGGCGAAGAAGTTGGGGCTTCATGATTTTTATATCCATTAGCACATCCTTAGAGATGGATGGCTCTATCAATGCGTCTTTGACGTAGTTTCGCCAACGACGTTCATCAGCGATATAAGCAGCTGCACCAGGATAGCCACCGAAATAGACATATTGATAGAGATTCCAACCGAAGCACTCTTTCATTTCAGGAAAAGTCCAATGCGTTAGTCGTATCAGTTCATATCGACCTGCCAAAGATTCGGTGAGTCCCTTTTCTATTAGCATACGTGACGACCCTAACAGAACAACTACGAGCTCTCGCTTTTCTCGCGTATCTCGGTCCCATTCCGCCTTTACTGTTTCACTCCAGTTGGTTATCTTTTGTATTTCATCTACTACCAATAGACGTTTACCTTCTCCTCGCATATCCATGCGCATACGAGCCGTCTGCCAAATACCTGCCAGCCAGTCGGCTGATGCGCCTACGACATCATCAGCCGAATAACTATCATAAGGCAACTCGCAAGCTTCAAGCACTTGACTTATCAAGGTTGATTTGCCTACCTGACGCGGCCCCACAATAACCTGCATCTTGCTGCGAGGTTCATTGATGCGCGCCATCACTTCTGAATATTGTGCTCTTTTATATTCCACCATCTATAGAATGTTTATTTGCCAGAGTAAAAATGTTCAATCCAATAAACAAAAATGTTCAATCATCTGCAAAGGTAATGTTTTTCGCTGATAATGAACACTTTTGCACGAAAAAGTTATCTACTTTTCTATTAATTCTATGGTTTTGCAGTCTGTTTTTCCTGCAAATGCCTCCTTGAGCCTTCTTTATTGTTGATGAATTTACTTTATCAAGAGCCTACTTTCGCTTGCTTCTTGGTCGTTTTAACAATCACGTCATGGTCGTTTTCGGCCGTTCTCGGTCGTTTTTATCTTTGGCCTCTGTATTTCAATGGCAAGTGCCATGTGCTCTGATTGAAAGCCTTTTCAAAAGCGCATAGCCTCAAATGAGGCCTGAGTATGAGATATGGCTTCTTCTATATGTTCTCTATTTATAATCGGTTGATGGTGATAAGGTACACATTGATGTTTATAACTGGAATGCAGTTATTGACATGCCTCCTGAACGAAGTCGTTTTCCTCTCTCTTTCTCTGAATTGGCTATTTCTGAAGCCACTTGTTTTTCCAATGCAAAGGTAGCGTGCTGCTGCGATGCTTGGGCATCTTGTGTGGTCGTTGGCACTCTTGCCAATAAAATAGCTCAGAATCTTCCTTTTCCGACAAGCAGAAAAGAGTATTCAGTTCGATTTTCATGGCTTGTCCACATATGTACAGCCCTGCTTTTGATTGCATGTAAAAATTAAGTTTCACTTCAAAAATCAATTCAAAATGAAAAAGATCGAGAACAACTTCGCAGTATCAGGATTCGTAGGTAATAACGCAGAAATCCGTCAGTTCGCAACATCATCAGTTGCACGTTTCTCACTGGCCATCAGCCGCCAAGAGAAGAATGGAGAAGAAACCACTCGTGTATCGGCCTTCATGAATTTTGAGGCATGGCGCAAGAATGAAAACGCTGAAGCGTTCAGCCAGCTGACCAAAGGCACGTTGCTCACCGTTGAAGGCTATTGCAAGCCAGAAGAATGGACCGATAAGGACGGTGTGAAACACAACCGCATCGTGATGGTAGTCACCAAGTTCTACCCTGCGGTTGAGAAAGAAGATACTCCTTCACAGAAGTAATTCATCTTACCTCAATAAGAGCGGCCTTCGGGTCGCTTTTGTTGTATTGCGGTATCTCCTTTTGTAAACACACATTTCCTCTTGTAATTGCCATTTAGCATTGCTGGCATAGGCTGCGCTTATGCGGGCAAAGCAAGATGGCTGTGGGTAGGCGAAGACAGAGTGTATGAATGCACTCCTTCTTCTTTTGCCTACCCATCAACCGTTTCTAAATTACCAGTGTTCTTTTATAGGGACTCACCTCGTACCTCAAGAAGGCATAACGGACTACAAGGAAGGAAACCTTCTTTTCCGTCTGTCATGGCATCTTGAGGCATGGATGAACGGAATCAACTTGTGTAAACGCAAGTCCATTCCTTGATGTTCATCCGGCTTCGGTGGGTAATATCGGCTCAATTATATCGTTCTATCAACCTTATTTAGACTAAACATCCCACACCTCGCGAAGCGTCACGAACAGTTTGCCAAAGAACCATTACTGCATTTAGGGGGAACGAGTCCCTCAAAAAGCATTCATGGATCTTTGTCAAAGGTCAAACACGAACCAACTCACAGTCTTCATCGCCAAGGACGTGCGGTCTAAAGACTGCACTAATACTTGGCATTTCAACCGTAAGTCCGTTCGTCTAGGAGTTTGACTGGCTGTTCCGACTGCTTCACGCCCGCCCTTTCTCTCTTTTGTAAGGCTTACTCTTATAGCTATTCTTCGACCCTGTCAACTTGCCTCTGCGGATATGTTCTGCAAAGGTATTTGGTGGCTTAGTCAAACAGCAAATCGTCCATGGGCCTGCGGCCTATTTAGCTGAAAATCTTCCTCCACCTATGGCGGAGCGTATTTTGAGCTAACGTTTTGCTTTATTGCGCCACCACCTTTTGTCGGCAGAAAATATCCCTTGGACAAGCTGAAAAGGCTATCCGAAATAAGGGAAATAAAAAGTTTGAAGCTATGGCAAAAGTAATTGACGAAAGTCTGAAAAGACAATTAAGCAAGAAGATGGTTCACTTCTTGAAGTATTTCCCCGTCCGTATCAAAAACGTAGGCGAGGATGCGGTGGCAGCCAGAAATCTAATCTGGGCGTTCAAGGATTCACGTGATGATGCTTACGAAAAAGTGGCGCAGATGACAGCCTACCACCTACAAGCAGAGTTTGGTGACCAAGTCCCAAATATGGTATTGGTTTGCGTTCCTGCAAGCACCCAGGAGCAAAATCAAAGTAGGTATGCACGCTTTTGCGAGCGAGTAAGTGAATTGACCGGCATCACCAACGGCTTCTCTCATGTGAGAGTGCTGAGCGACCGCCTTGCCATTCACGAACACCGCCACGATAAGAGTGTAAGCAGAGCGCAGGTTATTGACTTCGACACCGAGTATTTCAATGGAAAGAATGTTCTTGTGATGGACGACGTTGTAACAACGGGCACAAGCTATGCACTATTTGCCAATCAGCTTGAGACGTTTGGAGCCAATGTTTTGGGAGGCTTCTTCTTAGGTAGAACAAGTTATAAATATAAATAATAGCAATGATGAAAATCTTTATCAATTCAGAATGGGCAGTGGCTTTCACAGGGCATCGAATCGTACCCTTTGGAAAGCAGCGTGAGGTCGAAGTAAAGCTAAGCAAAGCCATCCGTGAGCACTATCAAAGAGGTTGCCGTGATTTCTTGTGCGGCATGGCCATTGGCTTTGATATGTTTGCAGCCGAAGCCGTTATAAACCTCAAAAAGGAGCTTCCACAAATACGGCTTATCGCCGTGGTACCCTATCGAGGTCAGTGCGAACGTTGGAACATCGTCTTGCAAAACAAGTACAACGAACTTCTCAGCAAGGCCAATCGTGTCATCATCCTGAGCGAGCATTACTTCAATGGCTGTATGCTTAGAAGAAATGATTTTATGCTTGAGAATGCAGACCACGTCATAGCTTTTTTCAATGGAAAAGCAGAAGGTGGAACGTATTACACGACCAAGAAAGCAAAGGCTTCAAACAAGCAAGTGACTAATATCTACTAAGAGTAAGTAGCGGGTGATTATCTCTGTTTATCAATTAAATAGGTACTTCATCCGCTTCACTTTTATTAGGAGATACTAATTGTAGTAGCGTAGTAAAAATAATAAGTACTACATATAGTAATTACTAAATAAAATGCGTACCTTTGTACACGAATAGAGAATTTATGAACTATGGCAAAGATAATAGCTATACTAAATCATAAGGGAGGCGTAGGTAAGACCACGACTTCTATTAACCTTGCTGCTGCACTCCAGCAGAAGAAAAAACGCGTGATGGTAATCGACCTTGATGGTCAAGCAAACCTCACTGAGTCTTTCGGTTATTCCATCGAAGAAGAAAAAACTGTGTATGGAGCTCTCAAGGGAGAATATCCTCTTCCACTTATAAAGACAGAGAGCGGTATTACATTGGTTCCTTCTTGCTTGGATTTGTCTGCTGCTGAGTCTGAACTCATCAATGAGCCTGGACGAGAAATGATATTGCGAGGTTTGATTGCAAAACTTCCGGAGGCTGAGAAATTTGATTACATCTTGATTGATTGTCCTCCTTCACTTGGCTTATTGACTTTGAATGCGTTGACCGCTGCTGACTTCCTCATCATTCCAGTTCAAGCTCAATTCTTGGCGATGCGCGGAATGGCGAAGATTATGAATGTCATTGAGGTCGTGCAGGAACGTCTTAACCCCAACTTGAAAATTGGTGGCATTGTCATCACCCAATACGATGGCCGTAAGACCTTGAACAAAGGCGTTACAGAACTCATCAAAGATGCTTTCTGCGACAAAGTGTTCAAAACCATCATCCGTGACAACGTGGCTTTAGCCGAAGCTCCTGTCAACGGCAAAAACATCTATCAGTATAACAAGAACAGCAATGGTGCTCAGGATTACATGTCGCTGGCACAAGAGGTTCTCAAATTAAAATAAAGCATTATGGGCAAAAGTGATTTATTGAAAGAAGGATTAAAGGGAGGCTTGAACGGCCTCCTTTCACCCACTTCTACCACAAAGAAGGAGGAGAAGAAGGTAACTGACGCTGCATCTGAAAAGCCTGCAAAGGAAAAGGCGGTTCACTGCAACTTCGTTATCGACAAGAGCATCCACACTCGTATGAAGTATTTGGCCATCGACAAGAATATGTCGCTCAGAGAAATCGTGAATGTGGCCATGAGAGAGTACTTGGAGCGTAACGAAAAGAAATAATATGAGCGCATTAAGAGTATAATGATGAACAACGTTGATTTTCTTCTCAAACAGGTAAATATCTTGCGTCTGAAACTTCTAGAACGCCAAGATAATGAGGAAACCTTTAATCTGTTCTCCATTTTGCTGAATGAACGAGATGAGGTGAATCTACACTCTAGATTTATCTCTGTCTTACTAGATCCAGAAGCACCGCACAAAATGGGGAGCACGTTCCTTTCCTTATTTCTTCGCATACTCAAAAGTAATATGCAAGTGGATGACAATGAAGTGTTCATATCACCAAATTTCCACAATCCATCGGAGTTTAAAGATATAGATATTTTTATTCGAAAGGGTAATGATTCAGCTGTGATTATCGAAAATAAGATAGACGCTTCGGATAGCAATCACGAAGGAGAGGGACAACTCGAAAAATATTACCGTGAAGCTATAGAAGAAGGCTACTCTAAGGATAATATCGATATTTATTATCTTACGCTAGACCAGCATGAACCATCTGAAGAAAGTGTTTCTACAAGTGGTAAATATCCTGAGCTTGCAGAAAAAGTTCAGTGTATCTCTTATGGATCTGAAATAATAGAATGGTTAAATGAGTGTGCAAAAGAAAGCTATGCGAAGCCTATACTTCGGGAGTCTATAAATCAATATAAAAATCTACTGCAAAAAATGACAAATAACGAATCCTCCGTTTCTGAAAGGATAGAACTCATGAATATTGTAGGAAAGAACACAGATAATTTAGAAAGTGCAATGTTCCTGATAAAGAATTTTAAACATATTCAATGGCATACTATTTTCGACTTTTGGAAAGAGTTATCAGACGCATTGAATTTAGCTGGATACAGGCTAACCGAATCCATTGACAAAGAAATGATAGATAATGCTGTTCATGGCGGCCCACGAAAAAGACAAATTAATTTCAATTTAATGTTTATTTCCAAATCGGGTATTCCATTAGGTATAAATTGTGATTATGCCGATTACATTTGTTACGGCGTTTCAGAAACAAGCGGGAAATACACTAAGGAAATTAAGAGGAAAGTAAAGGCTTTAGCAGCAATGGAAGAGCCAGATGGAAGTAATGAATCTTGGCTGTATTGGAATTATTTTGAGCCAGAATCTGGAGGTGATCTCGAATTTTGCTTCAGCAATTTTGAAGGTACACCAACATACAAACTTATTTCTCCTCAAAGCCGTAGAGAATACATAGAGCGTATGGTATCTATAGTTAATGAGTTTGTTCACAAGCTCGAGGCTTTATAAGCTAGATTCTCACAGGTAAGTTCTAATACAACCCAAATCAAACTCTAAGGCGGAATCTGAAATTGAAATACTTTTGCAAATGTGATTGATAATCCAATTGTCATGTGAATTGGAAATGTGTAAAAATCCAATTGAAGCTTGCCAAAGTGACATGAGAGAAGATTTGAACCATAACAAAAATAAATAAGTAGGACTTTTGTAATCACCGGTGGGGCTAAAGGCATTGGCCGTTGTATGGTGGAGTATTTTGCATCAAAAGGCGATAAGGTGTATTTTATCGACAACGATGCTAAAACTGCGATTGTGGTGGGTAACCAACTTCGTGGTAAAGGGTGGAATGTGCATGACTATGTGGGCGACATAGCCGACAAAAAAACACTTGTTGACTTTGCCGCCAAGGTGCTTCAAGAGAATTCTGATGGCATCCATTGTTTGATAAGCAATGCCTGCCTTATGCATGGTGGCATCTTGGACGGATGCGAATATGACGATTTCCTTTATATCCAACAAGTGGGTGTAGTGGCTCCGTTTATGCTGAGTAAACTCTTCAAAGACCACTTCTGTGGCATGGGTTCTATTGTGAATCTCTCTTCTACAAGGGCCTTCCAGTCTCAACCCAATACAGAGAGCTATTCAGCTGCCAAAGGTGGTATTACGGCTTTGACGCACGCCTTGAGTGTAAGTCTTTCGGGTGTAGCACGCGTGAATGCTATTGCCCCTGGTTGGATTGATACAGGCAAGTATCATGATGAGAACTATCAGCCGGAATATAGCGAAGGCGATGAGAAGCAACATCCATCAGGCCGTGTTGGTGAACCGATGGACATTGTGCGTGCCGTAGAGTTTCTTTGTGATGAACGCAATTCGTTCATCAATGGGCAGTGCATCACCATAGATGGCGGCATGAGCAAGTTGATGGTGTATCATGGCGACTGCGGATGGAGTTTAACAGTAAAATAAAAAATCACTTTTATGAATATGAAAATTATCTATATCCTTTTAATAGTAGCAGGTATAGTAGTGTTGTTTCAAGGCTGCGCCTCATTTTGGGAGCACTACAATGCAACACACCAAAATGGAAACAATAAATACTATGAGTTAATGACCGATCTTTCGCCACGAGAGGCTGAATACATCAAAATGGGGGCTTATGAGCCCAAATCTACCCAAGTAGCAGCACCAGGCTCTTTAGGTAAATTCATCGTGTGGTATCCAGCTGAAATGGAATCGTCTGCGAAGCAATATCCCGTCATTATTTCCAATAATCATAAGTCAATGTTTAAGATGAAAACAAAATCCAAATAATTGCAGATAAATAGGCTTTATATCAGCAATTTAGATTGGATATTTTATTCTCAGTTGTTTCCTTTGTTTTCTGTGATTTGGTTCTTTTTAGGTACATTTTTGTTTCTTATTTGTTTCTCAATTTCGATTTTTATTCGTACCTTTGTCGTGGAAGAAACGAATAAAAAGACGCAATATGCCACGAAAAAAGCAACCCAAAAAAGTAAAGGAGCCAATTCGTCTTCGGATGAAAGATCTGGCAGATGGCAGCAAGAGTTTGTACCTGGATATATACCGCAATGGCAAGCGGACGTATGAGTACCTTAAAATGTATATTATTCCGGAGACAGACCGTAATGCCCGCCAACAGAATGAAACGACAATGGCTGCCGCAAACGCCATCAAGTCTAAACGTATCATCGAACTGACCAGCGGTGAAGCCGGTATCGTGAACCATGCAGATAAAGCCTATCTGCTGGACTGGATGCAGACCTATAAAGAGAACCAGGAGAAACGCGAAAAAAAAGGTACAAGTCAAATCAAGACAGTAACCGGCATCCTGAAAGAGTATGTGGGAGAACGGTACACAATGGACCGGATTGACCTTGATTTTTGTCAAGGCTACATTGACTATATGCTGACGACGTATCGGCCACAAGGGAAGCGGATAGCGGCTTCTACGCACAATACCTATTACCAGATTCTTAACGGCGCACTGAATGCCGCTGTCCGTGCCAAACGGCTTTTGAGAAATCCGTTTAACGAAATGGATAAGTCGGAGAAGCCCAAGATGCCGGAAAGCGTGCGCTCGTACATGACTATCGAAGAGGTACGAACATTGATCGCCACCCCGATGAAGCAGGAAGCGGCAAAACACGCCTACCTGTTCTCATGCTTCTGCGGATTGCGCATCAGTGATATTGCCGGTTTGAAATGGAAGGATGTCTTTGTCGATAACGGCCAATACCGCTTGGCCGTATCCATGCAAAAGACCAAAGAGCCGATTTACCTCCCACTCTCCAACGAGGCGTTGAAATGGATGCCGGAACGTGGAGATAAAACTGCGGACGACTTCGTGTTCGACCTGCCTTCGGGCATCAATCAGCTTATCAAGCCGTGGGCCAAGGCAGCCGGAATCTCCAAGCGGTTTACCTTTCACACGGCAAGGCACACATTCGCCACAATGATGCTGACGCTCGGAGCCGACCTGTATACCGTGTCGAAGCTACTCGGTCACACGTCCGTGAAAATGACCCAAGTGTACGCCAAAATCATCAATAAGAAAAAAGACGACGCGGTGAATCTGACCAACGGTTTATTCGAGTAATAATCCAACGAACATACAATCCAATATGAAGTCACTTATCAGGAGTGTTGTTCCGGTTGATTTTTCTACCGGACACAACATCCTTGCGATATATTATAAACTCTATTTTAAAGAAAACAAAAAAATGAAAAGACCAGACAACAGCCTTCTCTCTTTTTGGGGGAAGCAAACATCTGCACCATGTCGTTGCAGAACAGGATGTGGCGAAAGAACTTTTCGCGTTGCTCTCTGAAGCAAAAACAGTGTATCTCCGTGATGTCGTGGCAGGCGGCAAATTGTACCGTCGCTACGTGGAGGATTTCGTAAACAGCCACCGGCACATAGACTGCGATCGTGCGGCCTGCCGGAACTGCCGTGAAATGAATATTCACATCGTCAAAGGACTGCTGACCGATTGCGCCCATATTATCCAACCTCTTTTTGCCACGGCAGACCTCTCGTTCGAGAAGTGCATGGAGATGAAGCGCGCGTATGACATGTTTGTGCCACCACCACACCCTGTCGCGTGCTGTGGAGGTAGATTGACAGGGGAACACCCGCTTTCTTTCGGGTACAACCTAACCCACAAACAGATGATAGGTATTACGGCCTGTGCCGATGCTTATCATCTGTTTTGCGTTTCACCCCTCTGCATCGAGGATATGGAGGCCCTTTTTGCCTGCTAGAGGGGGTTCAGTATCCGCGTAAACAATATCCGCCATGTGGCGACCTTGTTCGACGCCCTGCTTGAACACTCGCTGATCCAAGCCCAGTGGCAGACTGTCCTCGGCAACGGACGGTTCCTGCAAACCAAGGACAGGAAAGGGTTTGTCTCGGCTTCAAGCCTTTCGTCCGCGCTGTCAGCCATGCGGAACAACATGACAGCGACAGCCTACGCCATCAGACGCGCCATCGATGAACTGAAAGAATGGTAGTAAGTGACAAGAAGCGAAGTATGCGAAAGGTAAAAGCGTGATAATTGCCGTGATACGTGGTTAGTATCACGGTGTAAATTCACGCCGGACAGTTTGCTTGTCCTACCTTTGGCCTCCGTTAGCGCGCTGCACAACGGAGGTCATACTTCGATTGTCTAATTTCAGTAAAAATACTCTTATGCAAAATAATAGATTGACATTCATGGAACGGTTGAGCGAACGGCTCTCCGTCATCGAGTCGGTTCTGAAGAAGGTGGAGCCGGTGGAAAGCCTGCTGGAGCGTATCGCACTGCTGGAGAACACTATCTATACAACCAAAAAGGTATTCACCTTTCAGGAGGCGTGCATGTATATCGGCATCTCTGAAAGCATGTTGTACAAACTTACATCGGGCAAAGAAATTCCGCATTACAAACCGCGTGGCAAGATGATATACTTTGCCAAGGAGGAGCTGGACGACTGGCTGCTGCGGAATTGCGAACCGACCGTCGATGAAGCGGTACGCATGGCGAACGAGGCTGCCGCTACACAACCATTCTTTAATCAAAGACGTTATGGAAAACGGAAAAAGAGCTGAACGTAATATGGATATGAAACTGGAGGAGGACCGCCTGTCGGACATCCTCTCCGCCTCGCAGATCAAGGCGACGGACACTTACGAGACACCACCCCAGATTATCTGGATCGACAACTCGACGATTGCCACGCTCGGCAATTTCAGTGCATCGACCGGCAAGGCGAAATCGAAAAAGACATTCAATGTCTCGGCCATCGTTGCCGCATCGCTGGCAGGAAAACAGGTGTTGAACTACCGGGCGAACCTGCCGGAGGGCAGGCGCAGGATCTTGTATGTGGATACGGAACAAAGCCGTTTCCATTGCCACAACGTGCTGGAACGTATCCTGCGACTGGCCGGACTGCCTACCACGACCGACAGCGAAAACCTCGACTTCATCTGCCTGCGGGAATATTCACCGGCTGTACGCATAAGCGTCATCGACTACGCTCTGCGCCAGGATAAAGGCTATGGACTGATCATCATAGACGGCATCCGTGACCTGATGCTCGACATCAACAGCACGGGTGAATCAGTGGAGGTCATCAACAAGATGATGGAATGGTCATCGAGGTACAACCTGCACATCCATTGCGTGCTGCACCTGAACAAGGGAGACAACAATGTGCGCGGGCATATCGGAACGGAGATGAGCAACAAGGCGGAAACGGTACTGGTCATCAGCAAGAACAACGAGCGGCCCAGTGTCAGCGAGGTTCACGCGCTGCATATCCGGGAGAAGGAGTTCAAGCCGTTCGCCTTTACCGTCAACGAGGGCGGACTCCCGGTCGTGACCGAGGATCATCCGCTGTGCGAGGCTCCCAGACAGAAGCCGAAACAACGGACCGGCTTCATGGAGCTGAGCGTGGAACAACACCGTGAAGCACTCTCGGCGGCCTTCGGGGACAAACCGATCCGGGGCTTCGAGAATATGCTGCAAGCCATGATGGCCGCTTACGAGGCAATCGGGTTCAAGCGCGGACGAAACGTGATGGTCAAACTGCTGCTGTACCTGACGGACACCCTCAAGCTGGTCATCAAACGGGACAAACTGTTTTATTACGATATGGCCCCCGCGGAAACCATGCTTTTCAATGAAGAGTGAGGCCGGGCGCGAGCATATATAATTCAGTTTAATTTAGTATCTATATATATAGGGACGTAAACCAAACCAAACTGGTTTTGTGCAAACAAGTGAAAAGAAACGGATATGCCTCGTTGTTCATCGTTAAGAAATACCTTGTATCGGGACGGATAATAATGTCCGTAAAAGGCCATGCTCATGCCGCGTGACTTGAACGGTTTGAGCGGTGGATGATCCTCGAACAGGTCGGGGTGTGAGAAGCAGAACATACGGCAGGCATCCCGATGGCCGGCCCTTACCGCCAGACGGCAGTAGTGGTCGCGCTCTTCGTCGTTCCCGGCCATCCGTGCGGCAGCGAATGCCGCTTCCCCGGCTTTCCGTCGCCAGTAACCGATAATCCACCACAGCACACCGATAATGCAGAGCAGGATCAGGAACACGAGCCTTTCGTTCATCTTATCATTCTATGCTTCCAATAACTCACTTGTTTTCGCCCAATAATAATAGGCTTCCGGGAGATTATTTTTCAGCTTATTCAGTTTGTTGGTCAACGAAGGTCGGATGATCAGATCTTTTATGTCAGTAGGATTATTCGAATAAGGTTCTGCCTCAGAGATTCCTTTCTCAATCAACGTGGCTAAATAAGCCGCCCTTGCCGCGTCAATAATGGCATTGTCTATCAGATAACGCTGCTTGTACATGAATGCCTTTACACGGATGATACCGTCTTGTATCAAATCAAAATCGCCCTCTCCGGCTTTTCCCCGTGTGGAGATGCAGAGTGCCGTCTGTCGGATGTCATGGAATACCTGTCCCACATCGGTTCCCAAAGAACGGTACGAGAGTTCAACTGCCGCAATCTTACGGAAAGCATCTGCGGTAATCTGCAAGCCTGAAACATTTTCAAACAACCGCCCCACATCATAAAGCTGCTTGGCAATCTCCATCGAGCATGACCTGTCGTTCTTGTAGTAAGGTATTCCGGTCGTATTGGGGGCGAAAGCCGTCAGTTTGTCACCCAAAATGTCTTCTGCGGACGGCACTGTTACCATCAACGGCTCTCCCTCCAGCCGTATGAACGGACAGTCTATGGCTATTTGTTGGGTACGGAAATAATGGATGTCCTCGTAGAGTACATCCAGCAGGATATAGGATTGTGCATCGGTATCGTTGCGATAAGCGATCTGATAGAAAAACTTGGAATGGCTTTTAGGAATATCCGCATCATCCCGTTGCTTGCGTTCCACGAGTTCCAGGTTGATAAAGCCGAAATCGGCAAACGACTTCAGATAATCTTCGATGTTTGTTCCGGGAGAGCAGATGACATCAATGTCGATTGACAGGCGATGAGCGGATTTTCCGAGTATGAGCATAAGAGCCGTACCTCCCTTAAAAACCAAAGGACACCCGGCTTTGACCAGCATTTCCAGCAGAGACAAAGCACGGATTACCTTCTCTATCAGGTTTTTGTCATTGTAGTGCAGTTCGGATGAAACCTGTTCGATCCATTCTGTCGTAAAACACTCTTTCTTTATCATTGTATATTCAAATTTTCTAAGATTGACGATAATTCTTCTTTCACTTTACGCCTGCCGGCATATCTAAAGAGTCGGCTTTGATTAACGGTGTACAGGTTAAAGGCATTTTCGATGATACGTTCGCTTTCACTGCCTTGCAGATAGAAAAAGTCCGTATCTCTCAATATATCCACCAACAGCTTTTCCAACGTGGGCATAAGTACATTCGATACCTTCTGTAATGGAGCTTCCGAAACCAGATTTTTCACGAAGAACACGCGGTCATTCATATCCACATATCGGTAAATCATTTTCTTGTCAGGTCGCAAATAAACGTCACGGTTTCCGTCTTTCAGAAAATTAAAAACGGTTTCTGCCGAGTCTCTGTCTGTTTCCACATAGATAATGCGATTGGTTGAAAGATGATGTTGCAAAGGTGTGATAATGTCTCCTTGATAGACACAGAATTTAGCAAATGGGAAATTGGCCTGCAACAAATCATAAACTTCCCTTACTTCCTCTATGGGTTTGGGGACAAAGGTTTGTTTCATGACTTTGGCATACATTCCCCGTCCGGTTCTGACCAGTGCATTTTCATTTACGAGCTTGAACAGATACCATTTCAGGGAAGACTTGCTTATGCCAATCTTTTTGTGAAGATGGGCAAACAAGTCCTCTATGCTGAAATCATGGTGTATTTCAGCGTAATTGAGTATGGATGTTGTTGTCTCGTTGCTCATAATTATACTTGCTTTCGCTGCAAAGATAGCAAATTTTCGGCACTAATCAGGAATAGTGCCGAAAATTTGCATTGTATTAAAGATACTTTTTGTGAATATCACTCTATTACTATATTACTAACTATCGGCACTAAATTAAAATAGTGCCGATAGTTAGTAATTATTGCAATACTGCACAATGACTATTTACTCCTGTTATACATCCCTGTTTTATTGTGATAACCGGGCAGGGGGATTTTTTCGCGCTTCGGTCTGCCGACGGCCCTATCCCTTTATAAATACCTTTCCACTTTTATAATTTTGACATCTGGCGGACAGTTTGTATCAAGAGGCTTCACGCATTTTGTGTAACACGTTACATAAAGAGCGTGAAGCCCCTTTTTCCTGCAAACGGACGGACACGGACAGACTTGGCATTACAGGGGGCGGGATGAATCCTGCCCTCCGTAGTCCCAAGACAGTCCGTCGGGAAGTCCGTCCTCGCTGTCCGCTTCCCCGTTTTATGGGCACGCTTCCCCTTTTCTATTTCCCCTTGTATCACCCTCTCTTTTTTATTTTCCCTCATTTCTATCGCTTACAGTCTCTCTTTTCTACTACTCTATCTCTCTCTTTTCGCTTTCCCGGCTCATTCCTGCCATCATCGGTTGGTTTTATCAGATGCAAAGGTCTGTTGCCGCGCTTGATCCGGCGGCTTGAAATGTATTTCCTGCAAATTCTTCCTTTCCATGAAAGAGTAATTGGCAGGAAAAGCCGTCGCATGAAGCTATTCCGGCAACCGTGTGCTGCATCCATAAAATCCCAAGCGGTTCAGGCAGAAAAACGAACCGAGCAAAGGGAAAAATAAAACAAAAGACAATTAGGTAATGGAGGGCTAACCACCTTCCGCAAAACATTTTTCATTATGTTATACGTTCACACTATCGGTCGCATCGGCAAGGATTGCCAGGTTATTACAGGTACACACGGCTCATTCATTGCGTTTGACATTGCAGTGGATGACTACTCGAACGGAGCCAACATCACCACTTGGGTAAGGGTACGCAGCAAAAACGAAAAACACATCCGACTGGCGGAATACCTGACCAAGGGACGCTTGCTGCTTATTGAAGGGCGTCTGTCGGCGTCGCTGTGGAAGGACAAAGACGAAAACTACCAGATCCAGCTCTCCATTACGGCAGATGCCTTGGAGTTCATCAACACCGGGAAAAGGGAGGGAACGGCTTCCGATACGGCTGGGCAGACAGATGCCGCAGACGATGTTCCCGCGCCTCCTGCCGGTATGCCGCAGGACGACAAAGACGACCTGCCGTTCTGATAAGGTACACGGCACTGATAACGAGCCGATACTAAATGTAGTATATACTAATTGTAGTAAAGTAGTAAGTTAGTAAATCTCCCGTTACGCAAGATAGTAGGTGCTACATTTAGTCGGCTGGTATCTAAAACCCACATTCAAATAAGAACATTTCACATTGATCGTTGATGGCAACATCCTTGTCAAAAGAAGAATAAGATTTAATTTGAGTAAACCCGACTTCTTTCAAATATTCTTCCATTTCACCATACTTGTAAAGGTGCGTCTGGAAATCCATAAATTCGCTTTGAATCACTTCCGTATCGCTGTACATTTCATAAATTCCGGGAGAGAACAGGGTCTGGCTTTGTTCATCGTAATGATTCTTCGACTTTAGTACCAGTTCAAAATTCTCCTTTGTCTTTACAGAAACCGCAATCGCATAATCATTGTTATCCGTACATCTATTGGCGATTGTGTCAACGGCGAATACAAACTTACCCATCGGGGACAACCATTCCTTAATGCTACGCAAGATTTGCTTGCACAAATCAATATCGGTAAATAATGATACAGAGCCGGAACTGATAAAGGCATACGTAAATCAGCGATATATTTATCGGGGAAATATTTACCTTCCACATCGTTCGTCCAATATCCTGCCATACCTGGTTCTTCCGATTGATAATAATAGCTCAAAGTTGGAAATTTCTGACATACCAGCTCGAATGTTTCGTTACATGGTCCCCAGGCTGTTTCCGTTTCAAGTTTCAGGACATTGCCCACCCTTTCAAGGCTGTTCCAGTCACCTCGGCAACAGATTTCGTTATAGTCGCCACCCAAAGCATCCACAAGGCAACCCACCCATGTTGTTCCGAAGCCGTTTTTAACGGACGGTTCTTTCCGTTTCTGTAATCCCATCATCAACCCGTAAAGTTTCTTCACTTCTTTTGCGTCGCCCTCAATGGCATACGCCGTGCTGCACCAATTTGGCATAATCGTAATTGTTTATAGTTAAACTTTTTCCCTTTTCTTGAAGCTCTTTCGGCTTCTTGTCGGGGAATGATTTTTATGCGTAACAGACAGTGGCAGAAAGGACGATAAGGCAAGTAAACAGTGAACGGGATAGAACGGAATGCCCAAATCTCCGATTTGCGGAAGGCTGCCGTGAAGATTCGGGAACCGTTAGCGTAGCGGTACTTGACAACCGTCCGGACGCTGTACCTTTGCATATAAAATCTCCCCGACAAGAATTGCCGATATGTGGTAAGGGAATATCCGGATGAAAATATATAAGGGAATAAAAGAGGAGATATTGTATTATAATTGAATGAAATACGGCGTAACCAACCTTTGAACGCTATTTTTTAATATCTTTGTCCGCACATTGTATCATCTCAAAAAAGACATAGTAATGGAAAATTCATTTACACAAATCAGCGAATTGTTCGCTCAATTTTCAGAAAATGCCAAACTCCAAATAGAGAAAGGTAATAAGGCTGCCGGAACCCGTGCCCGTAAAGCATCGCTCGAACTTGAAAAACTCCTCAAACAGTTCAGAAAGGAGTCACTCGAAGCATCGAAATAATTTTATTCCGGTTCCGACTGTACGGGAATGATAGAACATTGAGTGCAACGTATCTAAAAAAAGCCTCTCCGCTTCACAGTGGGGAGGCTTTATCAATTATGCACGAATACAATTAACCAATTATGCGAAAACACTATTTCGCTTCTGAAAAAAACAACTCAACTTTCGTATGTCTGTTGGCTTCCGTAGGTGTATGGTCTGCGATTCCGCCTCTGCCTGTTCGGGTAATGTGTTCGTCAGATATGCCTCGCCGTATCAGTTCCGTGGCAATAAAACCGGCTCTCGATACACTCAAAGAATCGTTGATTCCTGGCGTACCTGTCGAACTGTCGGCTGCTCCGGTAAATCTTACGGACAAACCATATTTCTTCGCCACGCGAGCCAGTTCGTCAAGATTGAGCATTTGTGGAACGTCCGTCAGATGTGCCGTATTGAGACTGAAAAAGAAATATACGGGAGAACCGATACATTCACTATCGGTATATAAAAAGGCCGTAGAATCCGTAGAAAGGCTATCCTGATGTCCGGATGACATACTATATTTGCAAGCCGGATTTTCGTTCCCTGGCAGAAGAACCATTGTGTCAAGAGGTGATGTTCCGTCCCAATGTTTATGTCGCAATCGTGCACGTAGAGAGTTCAGACCACTGTAATCATTTACAGGAAATCTACGGTCTGCCGTATCATCAGCGTCAAACAGATGGCTGTATATATCAAGCAGCCCTTCGATTTCCATGATTTTCTTCAACTCGGCAAGTGTCCGTTTGTCCCGGTCGTGACGACCGGTATAACGCCTGTTTTCCCCTAAAAGGAAGTTCGTGTAATCAACGAGCCGTTCATTCTGACGGATGTAAGGTGCCGCATCCACCGCACGTTTCCAGCCGACCTTGCCAAGATGGAATGTGAATCCGACCGAAAGCGACAACAGATGATCGCCAAGACGGTTCGGTTGACCATAACCGTCGAAATCCCGGAAGGTGGTCGTGCCTGATAGTTCCAAAACAGCACTTACACGTTTGGAGATATGGTATTGTCCCTGTATGCCGTAAGAGAGGGCAAAGGGATTGTTCCCATTGGTGGCATTGTGCAGCAGTCCGACACCAGCAAAGGGCGCAAGTCCCCAACGTACCTGTTCCTGCGGGGCGTATCTTCGACCAAGGACATTCCATAGCAGATCCGCATGGATATGGTGATAATTCTGCGAAGATAGCATGGCATCCTTGAACTGCAAGCCGCCATAATTTATACGTGCACCGACGGACGGTGTAAACCACTTGCCGACAGCGAGGCTGTATGAGGGTCTCAAACGTCCGAAAAGGTCTTCACAGCCGAGTGGCGCACCCAAAAAGGCGGTCGTACCTCCGGCGACGCTGACAAACCAGTTGCCGGTCCGGAATACCGGAAGTACCACTCCGTCGAGATAGACGGGTTGTATCGGCTGGAGCAGTTCCCTGACTTCATAATGAACGGTATGTTGTACAGTGTCCTCTTGCATGGATCGTACACTCGCCTGTGCCTGCAACGCGTAAAACACGGCGAAAATGAAAAAGATTTGTTTCGTCATATTCCAATGATTTTATTCGTTATACTTCTGATTTACTATACGGCATGTGCCATTTATCGCTTGGGCTTTTTGCCGATGGCCGGGCGCATCATACGACTCGCCATCCTCATACAACGTAGTGCCCATGCACGGTTGTCCTCGTCCTCGTCGCGCCCCCATTTGAGATCGCTTCCACTACTTCCGCCGCCATGTGTTTCGGCAAACGTAGTGGCATCATCGACCATTCCAAGAAACAGCATCGTTGCGCAGTGCATGACCTCTGTGCCTTGTTCCGCTACGGACTGTACGAGCGAGCCGTCGAATAACTGCCGTTCCGAGGCATCCATTTTTGCCGACATGTTCCGATACTCTCCGACCACATTTTCCAGCAGGACATCCTTGAGCAGGGTGTCCACTTTGGAATGTACATCACGGGAGTATTTGTAGGCTTCCTCCTTGAGTTCCCCGGTACGCTCTTCAATGGCATTCATATTCTTTTTAAGGTCGGTGAGCTGTCGGTCGGCGGCTTGTAACTTCCGCTGCTTGTCTGCCAGTTGCCCGCTGATTCCTTGCAGCTCTTTTTCCAGCGTTTGAATCTGTACGGCCAATTCTGCCGCATTACCTTTGTTTGTCTTCAAATCACGTTCGGCTGCCGATAACAGAGCCTCTTTTTCAGCTTTCGATTTTTCAAGGTTATCGACCATTGTCGTAAGACCTTTGACCCTGCGTTCTGCCAGCCGTATGTCCGATTGAAGTTCGGCCAGCACTTTCTGGTTCCGGCTGATATTCTCCTCGATTGTCGTACACTCTTCTGACAACATACGACGGTACTCCTCGGTCGTCCTGTGCCGCGCACCCGTCTCGGATACGCTCGATCCTCTCGACATTCCCCACTTCGTATTGACCTCGGCGAAAAAGTCCGTATGCAGCTGTTTCATCCTTGCACTGTATTCAAACTTGTCCTTACCGGCAAAGATTTCCTTGTACGCAAAGCGACCGTCTTTGACTGGCAGAAGCGTACAGTGGATATGCGGGTTCAACTCGTCCAGATGTACAATGAATGCGGCGACATTCTGCTCGCCATATTTGCCACAAACGAATGAATAGACATCCTTAGCCCAACGCTCGATGTCACGTTTCCGTTCGATATGGGTATTGTCCGCACCTTTTTCAAAATCCACCTGCTGCGTGCCGAATGCAAGTTCCTGCATCCGCTCCCTCGAACCGCCGAAGATGATGTTTACCACCGTGCGGTATTTCGGTTCTGCCAGTCACTCGTTGGGATCTTTGATTCCACGCCTTCCCAATATATCCGCCATCCGTTCGGGGATGCTGCGGCTCGTGTCAATGGGACGCACCTTGCCTCCGGGTGCAATCTCAAAATTCAGTTGTTTGCGCGTGGGATCGTAGTTACCCTTGTTCATGGCATATTTCTCCGCCTTTTCACTACGGTCGCGCAAATGTTCGTTGCTTTGGGCTGCGGTGATTCCTTTCGACACCTGTACATCGAGTACCTGTTTTTGATTTGCCATACACTTTTCATGTTATTTCGGACAATCGTAAGCATTCGATAAACTCCCCCTTTCATTCTAAAAATGTGATGTTACTTTTGTAATCAAAGTAAAAAAACTCAATCGTTATGTCACATCAATGGACCATGGAAGATTTTGAATCTATTTATTCCCGTTTCAAGTCGAGCGGACTTTCAGTTATAGATTTTTGTTCGAATGAATGTATTCGCCCCAAACGTTTCTACGCGTGGCGTTCCAAGCTGTTGCGCAAAGGCGGCTTTATCCCGGTAAAGGTAAACAGTAAGGGAGAGGTCAGTCTTCCCCATAAGGAGAAATCCCTTCAGTCTGCCCCTCCGGTCAGCCCGTCGCCAATTCCCCAGCCGCTATGTGAGATCTCCTATCCCAATGGCGTCACAGTCCGCTTGAACAGCCCTTTGTCACCGGAGGTATTGCAAACCTTGATATTTTTGAATTCAAACCGTTAGCCTATGTTTTCTTTGAATGAATCCAACAGATATTATCTTTACCCGTATCCGACAGACATGCGTAAGAGTTTTTATACGCTTAGCGGCATCGTGACCAACCAGATGGGAAAGAATGTACGGGACGGTGACGCTTTCATTTTTATCAATGCGAATTGTACCTGTATGAAAATCCTTCATATGGAATATGGTGGTCTGGTGATATACCATATGAGGCTGGAACAGGGGCACTTCCATCTGCCGGTCATAAATACGGAGGAAGGTCGGGTTAAAGCGATTGAAACCTTCTGGAATGACCTTGTGATGATGGTTCAAGGAATGGACGGCAGCAAGGTCAGACGTTATAAGAGAAGTGGTTTTCATGGGTTGTAGTTGTAACAAATTATAACATATACAATGCCGTATTCCGACTGTTTTTTAGTATCTTGGCATCATATTTAAACGATTATGCCAACCGATAAGGAATTACTGATAAAGGATCTCATGCACAAATGCGACTGTCTGTATAGAGAAAACAGCCGGTTGAAGGAGATGGTGTCCACGCAGCCCCTTGAAGCTGCGGACAAAGAGGTGTATGAGGCTTTATTGTCCGACAAGGATGCCATAATCGCCCAAAAGGAAGCAAGAATCAACAGTCTGGAACAACGTGTATCCTATCTTGAACGGCAGTTGTACGGTAAGAAGGCGGAAAAGTTCATAAAGCCTGACGCCCAGGACCGCTGGCTGGATTTTGAAGGCTTCGACATGCTTCCCCGGGAGGCTGAAGCCGCAGAAGAAGCGGAAAAGGAGTTGAAGGCTACCAGAGAAGCGATCATCGCCCGTAAAAAAGCGAGGAAGCAGCATCCTACGAGAAAATCCCTTCCGGAGAATCTTGAGCGTGAGGAGGTTCACATATATCCCGAAGGGTATAATCCGGAAGAGTGGACGCTCCTTCCCGGAGAGGAAGTGACCGAGATCCTTATGCACGAGCCCGAAAAGTTCTATATCCGCAGGATAGTGCGCCATACAGCCAAACGGAAGGGTACGAACGAGTTCAGGACCGGCCCGCTTCCCGTCATGCCGATAGCAAAGAGCTATGCCTCCGCCTCATTGCTGGCAGACATGATGATAGGGAAATATGTGGATCACATACCGTTCCACAGGCAACTGGAACAGTTCAAGCGTGTGGGGGTACATCTCCCCGCGTCAACGGTCAACGACTGGTTCAAGGATGTGGCGGATCTGCTAAGGCCCCTGTACTTCCGATTATGGGAGCTGGTGATGCAGACTGACTACATACAGTCGGATGAAACGACAATCCCTGTGATGAATGACGAGAGACACAAGACGGTCAAAGGTTATATCTGGCTTGTGCGCAGCGTCATGACCGGACGTCAGTTCTTTTACTATGACAAGGGTTCCCGAAGTGGAAAGGTGGTGCTGAAACTCTTCGGCAAGTTCCGGGGAGCCATACAGACGGACGGATACGAAAGGTACGAGATGCTGGACGCCAAGAAAGGTATTATCCTTCTTGGCTGTTGGGCCCATGCACGCAGACATTTTTGGGAGGCAAGAAAGAATGACATGCAGCGTGCCGACTATGCGCTCGCACAGATACAGTTGCTTTATGACGTGGAGCGTAAGGCTGACGATGAACGCCTGACTTACGGACAGAGGGCTGAACTTAGGGCACGTCTTGCATATCCCATACTTGTGCGCTTCGAGAAATGGCTGGTCAATGAATATCCCAAAGTAATGAAAGACAGTCCGATCGGGAAAGCCATAAAATATACATACGGAAGGTTCGACAAACTCTCCAGGTACCATCTGGACGGTCGTTACAGACCGGATAATAACGAGATAGAAAATAAAGTGCGGCCTGTCGCGTGCGGCAGACGTAATTACCTGTTCTGTGGCAATAATGATGCCGCTGAAGATGCGGCGGTGCTCTACTCGTTCTTCGGCTGCTGCAAGGCTGCCGGGGCTGACTTCCGTACGTGGCTGATCTACTTCCTTGAACATATACATGATTATGATGATGACTACTCGATGGATCTGGCCGAATTGTTACCGGACAATCTGTTATCCGGGGGCAAGATATTATCCATTACGCGACCGGAATCCCCCAAGAAAGACTCCTGATACCTTCGTAAATCCCGCCTAAGCACGGGAAAACTACCATTTTATGCCAATCAAGACGGGAAAATAGGGAATAAAGTGCCGTTTTTATCTTCATTATCCCCGATAAATAGGGAAAATAAAGGAAAGAATACCCTTTTATACCAATTATGGCGGGAAAGTAGGGATAAAAATACCGCTTTATCACATTTATCACAGGAAAATAAGGGAAAAAGTGGGAAAACTTCCTTTTATCCGCTCCATTAGTAGGGAAAATATCAACTTATATAAAACCCGCACATCTTTGGGCTGAATTGGTGTAACAATAAATCATAGAACTATAAAATGAATAAACGATATTATGAACATACGTTATCCACTACGAGGGAGTTTATCGAATACTTACGGACAATCCGTCGTGTCCCAGCTTGCTGCTTGTCCGGACACCCTTCCCACCGACGTCAGGCAGGTGGGGTATTAGGCTCCCCCTTCCCTTCGCTCGTGGCAGACGGGCAAGCCCGGATGCCTCCCTATAACTGGCAGGATGCCTGTATCGGTACAGGGGCGGATTGTTCGTGATTATACAATCTGTTTCCGATTCCTGGTTTAATCCATTACCTCCTGCGCTTTCGCCGAAAGCGATAAAAAAGGCCTGCAAAGTAATTTGAGGCGTTCTTTATCCTTATCCATGCCAGTGGTCATCTCAAGCTGCTCGGTATCGAGAATAAGCCCCGCAAGGTCTTTGGATGCCTCAATGAAAGCCGCCCACTCTCCGCCGAGGTCAAGCCGGAAGAAATCCACAAGCGGTGCGCTGTCATCGAATCTTGACTTGCGCAGGATCTTTTGCTAGGAAGCGTGGGCTATGCAACCCAAGGCAACCTCACGAATGTCCGCATCTGAAGTGCCGGAGTGTGTGCCGGCCATGTCAAGGTGAGTGTCCGGACACCGGTCGGTGTCTCGATTGGCGACTCCGGCCATCGCCTGACTCACGAACTGTCCACACGTTACGCCGACCTCGGCAGCGGTTGTTTTGCCGGTTACCCAATCGGACAACACATCACGAAGCCGTTCGGCAAAGCCCGGCTGTTCCTGTACATTGTGTGGCGGTATGGACTGGCCGGATTGCACGGTCATGGTGATAATGACACTTTTGGGTAGTCGGATGCGGTTCAGCAGGCCGAACGCCTCTATCGCATCCAAAAAAGAACGGACGGTAGCTCTGTGCCAATGCCACTCCGAGGCAAGGTCGGAAACGGTCAAATGGCACTGGTTGGGCAGCAGTTCGTAGTCCTGCTTTCTTAAAAAGGGGGAGACAAAACCTGTCAGGGCTTTGTCCAACAGGTCGCAGTAGGCTTCCGTCTTCGTTTTGCGTTCACCGCCTTTCTCTTTGAGGTAGTCGAATACCTCTCTGTCTGCCAATATGGAAACAGGTATCTTTTGCTTATTTTTCATTTTTATTCTGTTTTAATGATTACTATTGTGCGGATATATCAGTGTTGCCGCTGTCCGCATCATGCGGCAATTTTGCGTGATGATTACTATGATAAGATTCGGACAGTATTTCCGGATGTTTCGCCCATTCAGACAGCATACCACCATGTTTATATTCGGCTATAACGCGAATAGAGGGATAGAACAAAGCTGCCAAAAGAAGATAGGCGACGGTTACTGCCGTCGTGTACAGATGCGATACAAATACGATGACCAATGCCGTCAGTGCGAGCGTGACAAACGCACGTGGCCGGTCGCATAACCCGCGCAGCCATTTGTCTGTCCGTCCGGACGAAAACATGACGGCACATATAGTGGTAGATAGCAGGATACCGAACTCTCCGGCGTGTCCACTGATGTAAACGTAGTGGAAGAGTAACAATACAATCAACAAAACCTGCACGTATAGCTTCCGTGCTTTTGCGCTGCGTGTCATGGCAGTGTAGAACCTTGCCATGAAAGGACGGCGACTTTTGTACAATGCCAACGACAGCGCGAAAGGCATTACGCAGAAGATAAATTGTAGTATATTCCAAATCATAGGTAATAGGGTTTTTCACGGGCCGGAGTGGGATGTATTACCAATTCCAACCGGATAATGTTATGGGTAGCCAACAATATGATGGCTTCGGTATCTTTGGGCGAGAGATACATCGCCGCTTTCTTGATGCGCTGCTTGAATGTGTCATCTTGCTTGCGGTAGGTAGCCAGAGCCTTGTCCAGTTCGTGCTCCGGAACCGTCCATGTCATTCCCTTACCGTATGCGCCTCTATCCTTGTACGCCCGCAATACCAGCGTGCGGACAACAACATAGTCGATATGTCCGTTTCTTGAAATGGCGTACTCTTTGTAATAGTTGTCATCGACGACTTCTATCCATGTCCTGTATTCCTTAATCCAATGAACCATTTGTCGATACAGTGTGCTTCGCATAACGTGGCTTTATAGAAAGTTCATCAGGATGTCGTCTTTGTTCTTCTTGTACTTGAATGTGCCGCTTTTGGTGTGAAGATCCAAATCGAGGCATAACTCGCCGTACATCTGTTCAAGCGAATCATAGATGGTAACGAGGATGCTGTTTACCTTACCCTCGGCATCTGTCTTGGCGTTCATCTTGAACATCTGTCCGAATGCCGGGTTGGAGTACGCGTAGGTGCTATGACCGAACTTGTTCGCCTGCATGGGTATGTGGTGATAGAGTGTTATCAGCTCCATGTCGTCCTCGAACATGTCCATGACTTCCTCCAAGTCGTAAGGATCACGTAAAGGGAAGGTCAGCAGGGCGTAGTCACCATAGAACTGTGGGGCTTCCATTGTCGTAATGTTGAGCAGCTGCGGAAGTTGCAACGGTACGAATGTCATAAAATCGTCGAAAAAATGTCGTAGCATATTCATATTTTTTGTGGTTATAACGTGTGTATGAAGATTTCCATGAGCATTCCGGGCAGATCGGCCAGACGTTCGTTTTCCGACTGCAAGACCCGGCTCAAAGTCTTGAAGGCCGTGGGTGTCTGTGCCGCCATCTTGTCGAGATGCTTCCGTTCCTCGTCGGAAAGCAACGTCATGGAGAATCCGTCCAGTGAAGTGAAGGGGTGTATGAGCATCCAGATGTAGGCATGAGCCTGTGCGGGCGTCTTGACCTTTTTGTTCCGGATGTCGTCGATGCAAGTCTGCATATTCTGTATCTGCCTGCGGTTGGTGCGCATTGCCAGAAAAAGCATGACCTCCCGGTATGTTATCTCCTTACGCTCGGCTGCAAGGAGTATCTGCGAGCAGCACCGTTCGGTATCACGGGTGATATCGGACATGTTCGCATCATCGAAATCGTGCAGGAAAGTGAGAAATGCCCGAAAAACGGCATCCTCCTTCGTGATGTATGCCGTCAGGTCATTGCGGCTGTGTATGCCGTCGCGGATGGTTTCTGCCAATAACGTACGGTATGCCGAGAGGATTTGCGGTTTACTGCCTCTGTGAGCCGTCCGGTTATCCAATGAATCGAAGAACGGTCGGATCTCCTCGGTTGCATGATGCAGTTCCTCGTCTTTGTTATAGGGTGAAAACTGCCCTTTGAGAACCAATAGCTCTTGATAGGTACGCGGCTTTGATAGAACCAGGCGTGAGAACTCGATGCGGATGGAATCGTGTAACCGGTTGCACTCTTCCCGAAGACCGGAATGGACCTGACCGGGCATGTCTTGCCGGATATACGTAAAAACGGAATCTTTTACGGTTTGCCACTGACGAATGTGCCCTGTCAAATCCTTAAATGAGGGGTTGTCCTGACGGCGTATATCGGACAGGAACTTCCGATATGTTCCGGCAGGGTTGTTTTGGACTTCAGACAAAGGTTTGCCGTTTCTTTCCCCGCATGATGCCAATGTGAATATGGCAAACGAAACGGCATATACCCCGGTCATAAACAATGGTGTTTTCAAGTATGATTTTATAATTTTCATATTTTACATTTCATATTCAATGACACAAAACTATATATTATTTTCAAGACAAAAATGCCTTAATGTCAGATTTTGTATATTTTTCATCTTCATATTCAACAATATGATTATCAATGAAAACAAGTGAAAGAAAAGGAATAACAGAAAAGTGGTCTCTATATTTTTTTATCTGATATGATTTCATATCCAAACGAAAGTGCTATATTTGCACTTGTTATCAAAGTAACGTATATTCAAATGGCAAAAGTAGGCTACATATTCAGAGCGAATAATGAAAGTTTTGACACGGAGAAGGAATGGATGCTGCAACACGGATGTGTACAGATCATAGAGGAAACGGTTGAACACGAAACACTTCGACCTTTATGGAAACAGCTTATGTCGAATCTCCGGAGGGGCGATGAGATTGTCGTGTCCAAATTCAGCAACGCCACGCGTGGTTTGAGGGAGCTGGCGGCATTCATCGAGATTTGCCGGATCAAGATTGTGCGCATCATATCCATCCATGACAGGGTTGATACTCGCGGTGAACTGTTTCCGGATACGACTGTTGCCGATGTGCTGTGGTTAATCGGGGCGTTTCCCGAAGAGATTGCCGCGTTGCGCAAGTATTCTGCCCATATTGAAAAACTGCGGCAGAACATCAAGGCCCCGGCGACACCGCAGGTCTTATCTAAAGCAGATCGGGAAAAGATGATTGTGGATATGTATACCAACGGTCATTCACTTGACGACATTTGGGCAGCAAGCGGTTTCAGCAGCAAAAGCTCGATCTGGCGCATACTCAATAAGCATAATGTAAAGCTGGATCGTGGCCAAACCAGCGGTCCGCGTGTCAAACAAAAGCCGAAAGAGGATAGAACGGCTGAAAGCAATTTCTGATTGATTTTATTGATATTTAAGACTATACGCTTGTTTTACAAGCTATTTTTTCGTATATTTACATTGGATATAACTATATAAAAGTAAGACTTATGGGAGATATTATAATTGTATTGCTGGTATTCTGGGTTATCGGCAAGCTATTGAAGGGTGTGTTTGGCGGTTTTAGCAAGAGCGACTACCGACGTGACCGATAGCCGGTTGTAGCCACAAGAAGTTAGATAAGAGTAAAAATGGCAGAGTATGATATAAACAATTACTCTTTATTTATAGCAAACAATTTTTCAATAGAAATATAGACTTAACTAAAAAGGTATCTTACCTAACATTAAAAAATGATCTATAGGTCTGTTTTCTACTCATTTTTAAAATTAATTATATGAAAACTACGCTGGTGAAAAAAGGACTTGACGACTGCAAATTTTGCAGTTCGAATGGAAAAAGTACCCTGCGTCGATTTGAAAAGTACAAATTTGAGCAAGGAACTACAATTTCCCTCTCTCCCAAAGCGGGACATTTATTATTCATCCTGGAAGGAGAAATCAAAGTAGAAGATGAAGAAAGCACCTACACATGTGGAGTTAATCAGATGGTATTAATTGGATACAACAATAAATATCATATTACATCTATAACAAAAGGAAAAATGATGATTCTAAATTTCACAACTCATTATCATGTATGCGTTAATATTAGTGCGGAAAGAATCTGGAATACCATTAAAACTTTAGAATATAAGTTTAACACCTTAGAAATGGTTCCCCCTATGCAGCAATTTGTTGACTCCGTCATGTTTTATTTGGACAACAATATAAATTGTGATTACTTGCATAAATCAAAAGCCGTAGAGATATCCACCATATTCAGGTTCTTTTATACCGCAGAAGAAACAGCTAACTTTTTCTATCCGGTATTATACAAAGACCTGTCCTTTGATACCTTGGTGAGAAAAAACTATAAACAGGCAAAAACGATACAAGAACTGGCAGATTTGTGTGGTTACAGTCTATCTAAATTCAAGCAAACGTTTAATAAACATTTTGGAATTTCACCTTACCAGTGGATGCAACAACAAAAACTATCAAAACTCAAGCTTGATTTAGCAAATAAAGCAATCCCTTTCAAAACGATTATACTGGAACATGGCTTTGTCGATCAATCTCATTTAAATGTATTTTGCAAACGGTATTTGAATGCGACACCCTCACAAATCAGGAATAATATGGAAGATTAAAGGTTAGATACCAACTAAGACAAATTACCTAATAAAATTTTCCCTTTCTCTAGCTCGAATCATAAATCCAATGAGCTAAGAAGAAAGGGAAATTCTTTCAAGGACTGCTATTTATAAAGTTGGCATTATACAATATTATTAATTCTTCACGCACCGTAAACTCAAACCATGGTCCCTGGTGGAATTCAATTGGTAGGAAAATCCCTCAATACCAACAAAATACCACATTTGAGACAAGTCTGGAGCCGATGATGATAAAAACGAACCGGCTTCCCCTCCCTCTATCAATGCACCGGTATCGGAATGTCGGGATCCTGCTGCTGGAATAAAAATGGAGGCATTTTCACGCGGGCTACCTATGATCGGATTGAATATAAGAGTTCCTATATAGGCCACATCCTTAGAGTCCCACGAAACAGCTGTACCAGGCTTCATAGCTGACATACCTTCATGTGTACTTGTGACGGAAGGGTTATTATGGCTTCTGCGGTCGAAATATCCGTCAGCATAGAATCCCCACCTGAAATTTACCGAGCTGACAGTATTCCCCAGTGTTGGGGTAACATACAAAGATTGCCGTATCTCGGAACTTTCGACACCGGTAATGGTAGTGTTTGCTGCTGCGTATCCAGTAATCCCATCACTGGGACGATGATAGCCCGGAGGACAACTTTCCTGTGTAGACGAAAGCATATTCCAATATTGACCATCTAGTGCATCAGCCCAAAATGTGGGCTTTACAGGATAAATCGGATTATATGCCAAAGGATTGGGGTCATTAGCCCACTGAAAAAATGCTCCGGCTTGACTAGGATAATCAGTGAATACAGAGACAGGAAAGAGAGGACCTACATCGACCACCTCATCATTATTGCCCATGTTTGAAGCCGTGACATTATATGGACTGAAACGCTTTGCAACAGTACGAAGCAGCGAATTATCCCCGGGATACATTACATAGTCAGGCTCATCTCCCTGTCGGATAAATATGGCGTGATACTTTCGAGGCGTGCCGTAACGAAGCACCACCAACGCATAACGGGCAGGTCTGTTTATTGTAGCAGCATACAGGCTTGAAAGCCCGATACGGAACTGGATATAATTTCCTGCCCCACTGACGGCATTACCCGAAGCAGACGAGAACCAACCCGTAAGCCTATATGCAGCATCACTATTATTCATATCAGCCGGATTCTCGTCAGTAGCGTTGAATGTAATCCCTGAATCAGCCGAATCATCGGTACTGAATACAATATCACCCGTGTTCCAGCCGGCACCCAACCAATACACCGAAGCATCCCATTCTCCTGCACGCATAGCGTTGGTTACCGGAATACGGATGATGCGTTCACCTCGCTGGCTCGCTTTCCAGAAAGCGCCTACGTATTCGCTAGACATATAGTTGTCGCGGACAGTTGACATAGCATAATCCGGCAGTTGTATAACCTTTATCGAGACGCCAGTCGGATCGATAACGTTGGAGATTGTTCCAATAACTTCAACAGTTGTACTGGAATTCACCGTAGGTTTCCATATATATAGAGTTTTTGTGCCTGTTCCCGTAAATTGTGTTCCCGGGATGGTGCCGTCCGCATTACGAACATCTACAGCGGATGTTGTACCGGATGCCCAATTACGAATATCATCCAAATTGTCGCAGATCATAAAGCCTGAATTGTCTATTCCAATAGTCCAATCCAAATTCGATCCATTCTCTACGATCACCTCAAACTGTGAGAATCCTCCCGCAGCAGGCAGTACGATCTTTTCAGGGGTAAGCAGCAGAGCAGCTTCCGGCGTAATGGAAAGATTGTAATTAATAAATTTCCCGGCTTGCCAAACGACGCCGCTCAAGTCGAAATCAAAACTTCTTCCACTATTAAGTTCTACGGTAATGCCAGCTCCCGTTCCCAACGTCTGTGGAATCATCATCAGATATCCTCCACCCGTATTGACGAGTTGCGCCAAAGCACCCAGATATACTCCGTCATCGACCGTAGCTTCGAAATTACCGTCCACAGCCCCTAGCAACCACGATGGAGTTCCATCCTCGGCCACTGTAAGTGTCCCGGAGGTTTTTACCCCTTTGGCCGTTATTTTCGTTATCCGTTCTCCATCGCCGGACGCCTTAAACCCTATACAAGTCAAGACATGTCTCATTTGAAAATTAACAGGATCATTATTCGTTTTATTGAGGTCATTTAAAAGAGCCGAAGCCATCAGGTCCGGCTGATCCGAACAGTTTGTTGGAACAGTATAAGTTATGGTAGGAATACCTGTAGAGACATTCATTGTAATGCCATTAGCAGAAGTGGCATATGGTGAATATGCAAAGAAGCTCACATTGGCATCAGCTGCGTGTGGCCAGTACACAGGAGTATCATAAGTCCAAACACCATTACTATTCGTTATTTGGATATTATCCATATAGTCAGGAGCAGCAGTCGCCCCTTTAGCAGCCCAGTTATTAGCAGAGCCATCACCGGTATAATAGGCAAACACTCCCATATCCGGTATTTCATTGGAAGATAAAACAGGTAAACCACGCGACTGAACAATGTCAGAAGCCGCTGAAAACCGTATACCATTGGTCTCGTAATCGTTATCGTTAAAGTCTGTTGTTTCCGTGCAGGAGACTGCCCAAAAAGAAGCCACCAAACACACAAATGCCAATCTGAAAGTCTCCATATTCGTTATTGTTTAGATCTGAAAATGGGCTGGAAAAATACATCCATTTCTCCAGCCTTTAAAATTAAGCCATCAAACACATATTATGGCTGAACCAACGGAGTATCAGTACCTGCCGGTGTATCCCAATCAGCAACATTAGCAGTAAAATTGATTATATTAAAGATATCTTCCCCGCCGCCACCAGTCGATGTGTCAGAGATGGTCAAGTTCAACATATAATGTTTACCCATTGCGAACTGGTCATTAGATACATTACCAGATACAATCTCATATTTATTCAAATCACCACTATAAATTTCCGCACCATTCTTTGTTATAGTGATACCGCCTGTAATCTGCACTGCACATCCTACCGAACTCTGCGGCATGATCATATACGAAGCAGCTCCGGTATATGAAGCAGTCGTTGTATTGGGTGAAGTCCAAGCAGCAGGAGTAGTCTTCGGATCCACTGTTCCTCCCGTAGATTGAACATCAAGTTTGGCGGCAAGACCAGTAGTACTAAGAGTATAGCCTGCATCCAATAAGGCTTGACTCAAACTAGCCGTAACGCTGATTTTAGATAGCATATGGGCAAATTCAAAAGCAACAGTACCAGATGACAGTCCTGTTTTAGGAGCTGCAATCGTAAAATCTTGATTTGCAGCAGCCGGAACAGTATATGCAATCGAAAGGGAGGGATATGTAGCAGTTGCTGTTACACTCGACGGAGCCCATGAGTAGAAATCAACAGTACCGCTATTCGGCCAGTGATATGGGCCACCTGAAGGTGAGTTGCTTGTGCCATTAACCACAGCATCGATAAACCATTCGGTAGATGAGCCATTCCAATCGGCATAAACCTGATAGTCAGCACTTTCATCATTCGCAGCGCGACTATTCACCTTATCATTCAAATTAGAGAACTTTATTTCTTTCTGTCCAACAAAGTTTTCGTCCAGTTCAGTTTGTGAGCAACTTGCAAAAGCCATAACAGTTGCTACCATAAAAATAATCTTCTTCATTTTTTACTTTTCTTTTGATTACTAATAATAGAGTTATTTACATCAATCAGTTTTTGCCTTGCAAACAACTGAGGATACGGAAGGCTATTCCCTATATAAGCCATCCAACTTTACATAAATTGCGTTTTTTACATCTCCAATAAAAATAGTTTTACGTTAAACACTAATTTGCACTTAGAGGAACTTCTATTAAGTCCCAATCAATCAACCCTGTTTCAAATCCGGAATTTTCACTTCCTTCCGGAACAACATCGGGTAAGGGATCAGGCAACTCTACATATAGATTGAATGTAGTTGCCCCATAAGTTTCTGCTTGGAAACGGATTAAAGAAGTTACATCAACCCGTTGACGGACAAGCGTCTTTTCCGCATCAACCAACATAAACAAAAAGTCCAGTTGAACGGGAGATTCACTATGTACATCCGTTCCGGATGGCTGTTCACCCAAAAGTCCCAGAGTATAAATAGTCTGCGAGATAACTCCATCTTTCCTTGATCCGCTATCATACGTTCTATTATTCATTGTAAACTGTTGGGTAGCAACAGTCCATGTATTCTTATCTTCTTTCAGGCTGTACGACTCTGCTATTCCAAGTAAATCAACCAATGCCGGCATGCGGGCATTAATCAATCCTTTCACATGAGCTACGATATTAAACTGATGCACCTTGCGCAAAGGAGCTAGCCCGACAAGAGTCTCAATGACCTCTTTCACCGGTTGGTTTATCATCTCTCCATTCGAATAATAATGAGAATAACTGATCATTTCATTAGTTACCTCAAAATTAGAAACTAACACCGATGCCATAATATCCGGTTCATATACATACGAATTGCCATTACTCCGGTTGGTTGCATTAGGATCAGGAATAGCATACGCTTCAAGAGTAGAAAAGTTTTCATACCCCCGGATACCTACTCCCTTAATCTGTCCCCGAAGTTCATTGAATATCACAACAGTATATTTACCGGCAGGTACACTTGCATATGTCTGAATACGTTTTGGAGCATTCTCAAACCGATGTTCCAATACCAATCTTCCATCATCCTGACTATAAAACAGGGCGGTGACATTCTGTGGTTCTATGTCGGCCTTGGTCCATACAGTTCCTATCGGAATAAGAGCTGTGTCTTCATATAGTTCTTCCAGAGGACGGCGGTGGCAGGAAAAGAGCAATAGCAATACACTCCAAACCACAATATTGTATTTTAAATATAAGAGTTTCATTACTTCATTTCTTGCTTTTTATTATACTTCTGATTAATCATCCATATCAAAGACACCTTTAGGCGGGTAGGACCTATCCATGTAGACCTTCCACTTTTCTGCTTAATCAAATGCCATTCACCGTCATATTCACTTAGATGAGGAACATATTCCCTGTACTTATTGGTCAGATAACCCACACCAAGAGAATATTCCAATCTCCAGTTCTTTGAAATCTTATGTGCAAAACCTCCGGACAATCCAAACGGAATTATAAATTCGCCTTGGTAACCTTTAGATTTCCATTCCACGTCATATAGTCCGGCACCGCTGTAAGCTCCTATATACCATCCGGTCATCAAGTTGTCCCTCGTATGGTTGCCCCACCAATAGCGTAGCTCTAAATTTCCATTCAGGATTTCCAATGCATATTGTTTTTTTTCCCACAGCCACCAAGGGAATATCCATTCGCCTGCCAATGAGAAATGTTTGCCGATGGGTACTTCAACTTCCACATTGAGGCCTGATAACAGGTCGAATAGAAGATTAGTCTTCAGTGCAAAAAGAGGCTTGTACATCTTTTGTTGAGGTATTACTACCGGAGGAACAATTTCCGGGAACCGTTCAGGCTCAACTGTTATTTCTTCAACTTCCTCAACCACCACAGGCAAAGAGTCATTTTGTTCTTTAATGATTTCCGGCTCCTTTATCTCTTCCTGCTTCTCCTTTATACGGAAAATAACACTTGTCGCCGTACGCATATATCTCGCAAAGTTTTTAGTCAGATAAGCATCCGTACTACCACTACCCAATTGCTTTATTTGAGTAACCTTCAATTCATTATCAACAGAAGAATTCAAAATCTTTAAGGCCTCTTCTCTATAGGGAACAAGCGGATCATTCTGAATCAGATCTATTAAAACATCCCAATTGAATACGGATGGCAAAACACTTATCCTATCATTATAGACTCCGGGATGCTTCCATCTGATATATGTTCTCAACGCCCATGCACGTTCATAAGCAAGACGCGAGTTGACTTGAAAACTCCCTATAAGAGATGCACTACCATAGATTAATATCGAATCCACTCTGGTTATGTAATCAGGCTCATTCAACATCTCGTCAAGTTTTTCAAGAGCAGCCTGATTGGTATAATAATCACGCATAAGGAGCGAGCTATTATTAGCAAAATAAAAAATAAAATGCGGTGGATGTTCCGATCCACCATTGGAGGATACTGAAGCATGCCCCCTAAGTGATATACCTAAAAGTAATATCATGATAAAAGATATTACAAGCAATCGGAATTTATTTAGTTTTAGTCTAGGCATAATATTTATTCAATTAATATTCAGTAATTCGTGAAATTTTGGGCTGCAAAACTAAACGTTTTTTATTTGATGATTTATGTATATACAGACATATAATCTGTATATATAGACAATTCTATAAAATAAGTTTGCTTTAGCCGGATTTTCTATCATATTTAACATAAAAAGGTAAAGGGAGTTCATCTAATGGCCTGATTTAATTGCCTATAGAATTCCCTTTAGCAACTATCTGATAGAGCTATTATTTTTTCGGTGATAAAGTTTGGCTTTATTATACATGGCTTTTGTTTTTATACGGTTATTACTCTACCATTATTCACAATCACCTCTTATATTGAATTCTATGAAGTTTCAAAGAATGCTATACCTATCCTGAATTTCATTTTCATAAATAGAGTATTACCAGATAACAAGTTATCATACGCATATTCCAATAAACAGAAACGAAAAGAATATTGATATTTTAAAATAGAACATATGCTGCCATAGATCTGTTTATTGGCGCATACACTTGCCGATGCAGAATCTAATTTTGTAGTTAAGTCTTTTACAAAAAACATGGCCTCTATATGGTTTAGAGGCACAATATCCATAACCATCCATCTGGCAAATAGTTTGGAATAGATTAATATATATTAGTAAATATGAATATTTATCAGCATCATAATTATATGAATCTAAAACATTGGCAATAATGATATTATCTATGATGATACCAAAATTCAAGATTGAGGTTACTTAGTAGATCTTCGATTTACTTGTACTCATTTATTTTTCAGGAACCTGTAAACATAGCTATTGCTTCTGAAACCAATTTCTTCTTTTATATCTTTAATGCTTGCTCCATTATTATACATGCTGACGCACCTATTCTCTCTTTCCTCCTTGCTATTTTGAAAAGAAGATTTCTTTATTGTTTTGACCGCTCTGATACGCGCAGCTGCAATTTTTGATGTCTTAATATCACCAGGGAAAGCTCCAATCGCATCAATCAATTGAGATATTGAGGATGGAAACATTTCATCCCAGGAGGCGAATTTATCTTTCAGAGAAATAATGCGTATTCTTTTTACCCGGCATATTTCAAAGAAAGAAACAAGGGGAATAAGTCCTCTGACTGCATTACTTAACCGAAGAATGGAGTCAACCCGAAAACCCTTTTGGTGTTTCATGTAGATAATCAAAATAGAATTTCTAATGAACATGATTTTTTGTTCAACAGAATTGGGGTAAGTCTGGTGCGTAAGCATTATCTTTACACTTAAATTAAGCGAAACAATCCAAGGAATCTCAATCGCAGCCTGATAAGTTACTCCGAGCAACCTTCCTTGAAATTTTAATGGAATATTTCGACATTTCCAGTTGGCATGACGACCCTTCAAAAATCGAAGTTTGGCTTGATGAGAAGAATTATATGGAACATTCTGATTACAAGAGCAGTAATGTTATCTTCCATGGCTTTACTGATGAAAAAGTTATTCAGGACTTTTCTCTGTGTGGCAAACCTGTCTATCTTCATATCGGGCTCCGTCACTGGTATGACAAAGCCACGGGTGCAACATTTTCCTAATACATACGAGACCTTACATCCGAATGAACGAAACTCCTCTTGAACTCGTTTCTTTTTTCAAAAACGAAGATTGAAAACTGTGACAACAGTATAAACTCGATAGGAGAAGCTTATGCTGTAGAATATGATTTTGTGCTTCAGCGGACCGATAGGGAAGTGGTTGTCGCAAACCATATTATAAACATTACATCGACATTATCTCCCCTACAATCAATAACACCAATTCTCTGGCAATAAAAGTCCTTTAATGGATTGAGAAGAGATAATATCACTTTATTTCCGCTATTTATTATTTCCCTCTATTCTCGCTTCTCCCCCATCTCCAAACAAAACAGGATAAAGAAACGACAGCAGTTCCTCTTTACTATACAAAATACGCATATAAATAAACAGGATGTCATATAAAGAAGGATACATGTTCTCAGATACAGGGTAATATTCAAAATCAGTAAGCACCTTCATGAAACGCCCACGGATAGGTAGTTGCCGACAAGGTACAATCCCCTTCTTACCTTCCTTCTTCAGTTCCGCTAAATAAGAACGATTGCTGCTAATCTTTATACGGTTACAGTTTATGATTACATACCCCGAAGACACGAGTGCAGAACATACGACAGGACATCCCGGAGGCAATAAAGTAAACTCCTTATCGTTAAGCAAATACTCATCTTCACTGCCGATTTTCAGGCGGGCTTTCCCCTTCAGAAGAAAGAACAACCGGTAAATACCACTACTGGGCAGTTCATCAGAGCAGTCCTTTTCCACTTCATGATATAACAACATCACTTTACCAAACTGTTGACTGTAAGTCCACATATCATCCGTACCGGCATCGGAACGGGAATTCGGATCATTTATCATTCTTTTCATATGCATATATCATTTTTACGCCGCAGACAGAAAATTATTCAGCCATGCAGCCAGTGTATTATAGTCCGTATCTTTCAGTATCACACGCTTCTCACTATCCAGCAAATAAAGGGAGGGAACGGCACGGATAGCGTATAGTTCCTCTCTCACCGCCAGTTCTTCGGTGTCATCGCAGGCATTGAGCCAGGTGTCCGGTATAATGTTCCGGCAGGATTCCCATTCCTCGGCATCACCGTCAGGATAAATGGCTACGATTTGCAGCCTCCCGCCTTGCACCAGTGCTGTGATGGCGGGCAACTGCGCAAGCATCTCTCTCGTATGCCGGCAGTCGGGACAGTCAGGGTCATAGAAATATAGCAGCGTGAATTCGGAGCGTATCTTATGCAGCCGTCCTTTGCGTCCGTCGTGCAGCCTATATGCAAAATCAGCCGCGATGGTGCCCTGCCGGTTTTTCAGCACGTTGGTCAGTTGGAAGAGATAGCGTGACTTCTGTACTTCGTCCAGCGCAGGACAAGTCTCTATAAACCGTAATGCGGGCAGGTAATATTCCTCGTTGCGGAAAGGCGAATTCGGATCATAGAGATACTTCTCCAGTAATCCGGCAAAGAACAGGAGCATGTTCCGGTGTTCTCCGGCCTTGGAGAGTAATGTTGCTACCGAACCTTCCAAGGCTGGGCGGTCCACATACGGAAGAATAGAGATGTAGTCGGACAAGATTTGTTCCGTATCACCGGGAGAATGGATACTTGCCGTATCCGTAAAATTGTAGTGATCCCAGTAATGCAAGGCAAGATATTCCGCCCGTTGCTGCGGTTCCTTCAGAGTAACGGGAATCTCCGGCAGACGGAACCGCGCCACTCGGGTTTCTGATGGGTGCTGTGCCTCATCACCAGGCTTTTGCACCTTATCGCTGACCTCCTGCACCTGTGTAGTATATTCCGCCTTATGCGAACAATAATAAACAGATACCATCACAATGCCACCCCAGAACAAAACGGGGAGGAAGGCCCATGTCAGTATCTTCTTAAAGTCTATTTGGTTGAATTTCATCTTCTTTTTTCGGATAAATAGTTTTCAATATTTCTATGGGATTCATACTTTCTCACACTGACGGTATAACGTTCTCACTACTCGGGAAAATATAACTGTATATCGGGCTGGATGGCGGCAAGTCCTTTTTGAGGAGAAGTTTGTTCTCCGTTGACGAATAGACGAAATACCTGAAAATGGGAGCATTGTCCAGAATCTCCCGGATGATCCGGCGACTACGAAAGTTGCCCAGATAACCCAAGTAAGAGTTTAAGGTGCCACGTATTCCACATAGCACGTCGTCGGAGAGGTCATCCAAACGCAACAAACGGCAGGCCAGCTTCATCGCTTTACGAAACTGGCTCACCGACCGCCGGACCGGATAACGCCTGTATGGCATAATAAAGGCGCCAAGATAAGGTACTCCCTTATGGCACGGTTGCAAATAGATCTTGTGAGGGTGTAAAATCAGACTGAGCTTTTCTTCCAGAAAGCGGTGAAAAATCTGAATCAAGTCAGTAAGATAGCCCTTGCACGCATGTACCACATAGAAATCATCGACATAACGACCATAATGCCTGATATGCAGGATACGCTTGACATACTCATCAAAGACGCACATATAGATATTACTAAATAGCTGTGAGGTAAGATCACCGATAGGTAATCCGTTACCGGTACACGAATACAATAAGCTCTTCGATAAGGGTAGCCCCTCCCATTTATCCATAGGAGTACGAATAATCACGTTCTCTTTCGGATCCTTGAATATGATACCACGCAGCAGATAGTCAATAAAATCCGGATCAGTGGAAGGCGTGGATGCTACCGGAGGAGTTTGGTTCCAATGCTTGCGCAGTGTCTCAGATACGATTTCATAGAGCCGCTTCTTGTCTATGCTCATGAAGTACCCTTGCAAATCCAGTTTCAGTATCCAGGCATGAGTCGTGTAATTCTGCGTACAGGATCGGATATGATGTTCCAGACGTTCAATCCCCGCCAAAGTCCCCTTTCCTAGGCGACACGAATAGCTGTCGAAGATAAAACGCTTCTCAAAGACGGGATTGATATAATCAAATAGTAGGTGATGCACCACCCGGTCACGGAACTGTGAGGCGAAAACTTCCCGCTTGACGGGTTTGTCAACGATAAAGCAATAAGACGGACCCGGCTTGTACTTTCTTTGGTAGAGTTCTTCGTACAATCCTATCAGGTTGGACTCCAGATCCATTTCAAATTCCAGTTGGCTGGCGGTGTTCCTCTTGTGCTTTCTCGCTTTGAAGTAAGCGGAGAAAACATCTTCTAGCAATTGGTCGGCATACGCCTCGTTATTCGTTGTTGACATAGTGCATTTATAAAAAAATCAAACGGTTTCGTAAGTGCTCGGATACAACGCACGGTGAACCCGTTGTTGCGGTTGTTGTTGTTCCAGTTCGCATTGCCCGAATTGACGTTCAGGTTGTACGCGTTCGTGGTATTGTTGGACGAAGCCGACCACGAGTAACCGTTGTTGCCTGCGTTGTTCGTGTTCCCATTGGAGTTGTTACGATAGCCCCCCGCAGGGAACATAGCAGCCGCTCAATAAATGGCCGATGGAAAATCGTAAGATTAGCCACCGGACAGATTGGTATACGATAACTACCTGGAACGCCCCCAATTCGGATGACGGGATAACGTCCCTTTTACCCAGGCAGTGGGCTGCTGAATTTACGGGATACACTCCGGGAAGCCTTGGCGTTCCCAGACTCTGATCCTTCCAACCGTTTGATTTTAGTTCTTTTATGTTATTATTATCTTCCTTTTTCTCAAAGCATAAGCGATTCAAGTTTGTTTGTTCTTTTGCGATTTGCTCCATGCGGCCAGTTGTTTGGAGACAGACTCACTCATCTGGCTCAATCCAGCATACTGCTTGATAGAGAGTTGTTTGAGATCATGCAATAGCCTGATTTCTATCTTGACCCGGGTAATTCCTAACCGGGCCTGTTCTATAAGCATGGACTTCTCAAACGTCGCATTAGCCTGATAGATAAAAAGTAGCACATCGTACAATTCGTTTTTCAGCCGTTCACCCAGCGTAAACTTGATGTCACGTGCCCAATGTTGTCCCAAAACATAGACACGTAGCAAGAGGTCGTATGCAGCTTTGTACACGGGGAGGTTGTCATAATTAGCCATATTGTACCTATTTTAGCCATATCGCATCTGTTCGATTCCCGTGGCTATGGATCGTAGATGTGACAGGCACATCATACACTCCAGTGGTGTGTGGCTCTCTATATTGAATCCACGCAGGATGGCTACTATCTGTTCGGTTTCCGACATAGCAACGGATTCTTCGCCCTGCCCACCTTCTGTGGCTTCCCCCATCACGTTTTGTTCACGTGTGGTGACGTGTATGGCAACCGCATCTTTCCATATCTGGAAGCCCTCAGGATCGTTGTTCGATTTGGCTTTGATCATGATTGCCTTCTCTTCCCGTTGGAGAATATCTTCGGCATCAATGTGTCCGTTTTCGACTGCGCAAGGAAATCCCACGGATATGATGGAATCACCTACGGACTTGATAAACTTCTTTGTAGGTTTGAGCTTACCTCCCGGACCGCTAAGATAGAAAGCAGAACGTTCGTAAGCTTTCCAGAAAATACCTTCACGATACAGGTAAATCCTGTCTTTATTGGTCTTTTCCAGGTCATATATTTCTTTTTGAGTCATATTTATTAGTTTTTAAATAGTTATATCATCAAAAAAAGAAAATTTCAACCGGCTTCGCCGGTAAGAGAGTCTGTGGGCTTTAAATGCCCACAGACTAATGAAACAAATGAATCAAATAAATCGGATTTATTCTCGGATACAACGCACGGTGAACCCGTAGTCGCGGAGGTGGTTGTTCCAGTACGCATTGCCCGAATTGACGTACAGGTAGTACGCGTACGCGGTATTGTTGGACGAAGCCGACCACGAGAAACCGTTGTTGCCTGCGTTGCTCGTGTTCCCATTGGAGTTGTTACGATAGCCCCCCGCAGGGAAGTAAACCGAAGAAGAACCCGGAACGAGCTCGGCGGCCTTGCCCGTATTACGAGCCGCATCGGCCGCAGCACCGGCACCCAACCAACGACCCGATGGAACCTGCCAAAAACCGTGGGCGTTATTACCAGTGTTAGGAGCACCCGTGATATTGCCAAATCCACCGTTATTGCTGACAGAAGTAACCTCGTTTATCAAAGCCTGCTGCTCGTCACTGGTCGGCAAACGCCATTTGCCCTGAACCCAACCCCGGTCGCTGATATAACGGCAGA